>LAZR01000007.1_pt1 | contig 443049 bp, 384 predicted proteins | sample 329461 | NCBI WGS metagenome assembly LAZR01 (sample SAMN03002196, study PRJNA259156) | marine sediment metagenome | biome: sea floor; feature: Hydrothermal impacted sediments; material: marine sediment; isolation source: Loki non-amplified sample from Loki's castle hydrothermal vent sediment ... | reverse complement strand
GGTGGTTAGCTCAGTTGGGAGAGCACCAGCCTTACAAGCTGGGGGTCACTGGTTCGAACCCAGTACCACCCACCATCGCCTAACGGCTATAAGCGCCTCTGAACCGCTTAAAAATGTTAAGCATATGATGGTTGTATGGAAATGCTTTGTTGTAAAAAGCGTCTTAATGCGGACCGGTAGTTCAGTCGGTTAGAATGCCGGCCTGTCACGCCGGAGGTCGCGAGTTCGAGTCTCGTCCGGTCCGCCATTTAAGTCACGTATACGTTATAAGCAGTACCGTTGTTATAAGCAGAACATCGGCATGAGCCGAACGAATTCATAAAAAAGCCCGGATCATTGATCCGGGCTTTTTTATTGCGTGCAGCCGCTAAGCTGCACGCTAAACATCAAGCGATGGCGCTAACGCCTGCTTTAGCAATCTGTACGTCCTGGTCGGGTTTTACACCGGAAATGCCGACGGCGCCCACGACATGGCCGTCGACAATGATCGGTACACCGCCTGACAGCAGGCCTTGCAGCGGCGCAGACAGAAACGCTGTACGCCCACCGTTAATCATCTCTTCAAACACCTGGGTCTCTTTACGGCCCAGTGCGGCACTGCGCGCTTTTTGGGTAGCGACTTCGGCACTAAAAGGGGCTGCTCCATCTAAACGGCGCAGTGCCAGCAGATGACCACCGTCGTCGGTAACCGCGATGGTGACCGGCCAGCTGTTGCTATCGGCCTCTTTCTGCGCTGCGTCTAATACGTTAATAACATCAGCTTGAGCGAGGATGCTTTTTGTTTGCATGTGCTTGGTTCCTTTTTGAGGTGAGAGCAAAGTTGCCGCACTGCCCGCGGGTAGCACGGCGTTGGTGTTAAAAGGTTGAGCGTTAAAGGCTAGGGGAGTGCTGCATCAACGATCTCTACCCAGTGGCGAACCGGCGTGCGGTTGGCGCCTGCCAAATGCGTCTGGCAGCCAATATTCGCCGTTACGATGACTTCTGGTTTGCCCGCCTCCAGTGCATTGAGCTTATTGTCGCGCAGCTGCGTGGCAAGCTCTGGCTGGGTGACCGAGTAAGTGCCCGCCGAGCCACAGCAGAGGTGTCCATCCTTTACTGGTGTTAGCGAAAAGCCAAGTTTGATTAGGACGCTTTCGACCGCGCCGTTCAGCTTTTGGGCATGCTGCAGCGTACAAGGGCAGTGGAAGGCTAGCCGTTTTGATGCATTGACGCTTAGTGACTCGAGTGGCTCGTCGCGCAGAATTTCGACAATATCTTTAGCTAGCGTGCTGATTTTCTGAGCTTTGATCGCGTAGTGGGGATCATCTCTGAGCATGTCGCCATACTCTTTAACAAAGGCTCCGCAGCCGCTAGCGGTTTGTACGATCGCTTCCGCTCCTTGTTCAACATGAGGCCACCAGGCATCGATATTAGCGCGCATACGCGCACGGCCTTCATCCTGGGCATTGAGGTGAAAATCAATTGCGCCACAGCAGCCAGCTTCTGTGATGGGGGTTACACTGATACCTAAACGATCCAATATACGCGCGGTAGCCGCATTGGTATTGGGTGAAAGCCCTGGCTGCACGCAGCCTTCCAGAATTAACACTTTTCGGGTATGGCGGTGGGTATCAGGGCGGGCGCCTGCATCCACAGGGGCCGCAGGCATTTTACTGCGCAGCTTGCTGGGTACTAGTGGTTTAAAGCTTTGCCCCAGCTTTAACAGTGCCTTGAAACGCTTGGGATCGACCAGCATTTTACGCAGTGCATAGCGCTGGGCGCGTTCAGCGGCAGGGCGCGGCACGCGACGATCTATTTCCGCGCGACCAATGTCTAAAAGCTTATGGTACTCCACGCCGGATGGGCAGGTGGTTTCACAGCTGCGGCACGTCAGGCAGCGGTCAAGATGCAGGCGAGTCTCTTCGGTGACCTGGTCGTCATCGTCGCGGCTCTCAAGCAGCTCTTTCATTAAATAGATGCGACCTCGTGGGCCGTCGCGCTCGTCGCCCAACAACTGATAGGTAGGGCAGGTGGCATTGCAGAAGCCGCAGTGTACGCAGGTTCGCAATATGCGCTCTGCTTCCTGAATATGCGGCTTCTGACGGTCGGCATCGGTAAAGTGCGTCTGCATGTCAGCTCTCCTGATTAAAATGCCGCATAAAGACGACCGGGGTTAAATATGCCATGGGCATCCAGCTCCGCCTTCAGGTTGCGATGATATTTTTCCACCACCGCATTAAGCGGTGTGAAGGGATCGGCGGCGCCCCCTTCAGCATGGGGGGTGTAACAGGTAGCGTGACCACCCACCGCCGCGCAAGCGTTACGCAGCGTATCGGCATCCAGCGAAGTTTTTACCCAGCGCTGACTGCCAGCCCAGTCGTAGAATATATCGCTTTCGGGAATATCCAGCGCCAGCGGGGGCGTATTGGGCGGCAGCGATAGCCGCCATAGCGCTTGGCCGTCATTCGCATTGAAGAAGGCATGGGCGTGATCGCGGAGTTCACGCCAGAAACTGGCATCAAGCGGCTCGCCACCCAGCGCTTGTTGGGTAGCCTTGACCGAGCTTGTGCCCCCTTCCAATCGCAGAAACAGCTCGCCGCTATGCCAGGCAGCAGCAGTAATCGGTAGCGGCTTGCGTCCTAGTTCGGCAAGCTTTTTAAGCGTCTCTTCCAGCCCAAGGGTTAAGCGCAGGCTGTGAGCAGCTGAAGGGATCGGCAGCACTTTAAAAGAGATATCCGTCAGCACACCCAGCGTACCTTGTGCACCTGCCATCAAGCGCGAAAGGTCGTACCCAGCGACATTTTTCATCACTTCACCGCCAAAGCGTAACAGCTTGCCCTCTTGGGTGATGATCCGTGTGCCCAGCACAAAGTCACGAGCGGCGCCTGCCCAGGGGCGGCGTGGACCCGAGAGTCCGGTTGCCACAGCGCCGCCGATGGTGCTCGCATCGCTAAATATAGGCGGTTCAAACGCTAGCATCTGATGATGCTCAGCTAGGGCTGCGTTGAGCGCGCTTAAGCGCGTACCCGCACGTACAGTGACCACAAGTTCAATGGGGTCGTAAGAGACTATTCCGCTATGGGCGGCTATATTGAGCACTTCACCTTCTACCGGGCGGCCATAAAAAGCACGTGAATCGCCCGCTACAATGCGCAGCGGAGTACGCTTGGCATAGGCGCTACGCACCTGCTCGCATAGCTCGCCAGCGATATCCCGGTCTGTTGCGTTAATCGCTAGTTCGGTCATGGTCTTTCCTAATAATTATTGTTCCTAGTCATAGTGATAACTAGGCGCCGCGTTAAAAGCGCGGCAGTTCCGGATGCGGTAGTTGGTTGTTATGCACATGCATGGCACCAAACTCCGCACAGCGCGCCAGTGTGGGAATATTTTTGCCTGGGTTAAGCAATCCCTGTGGGTCAAAGGCCGCTTTCAACGCGTGGAAAACAGTGATTTCATCTGGCTGAAACTGGCTGCACATTTGATTGATTTTTTCCCGACCAACGCCGTGTTCGCCGGTGATAGAGCCGCCCGCTGCCACGCAGAGCTCAAGGATCTTGCCACCTACATCTTCAGCAAGCGCAAGCTCGCCCTCTTTGTTGGCATCAAACAGAATCAGCGGGTGCATATTGCCGTCACCGGCGTGAAACACGTTGGCGACCAGCAGCCCGCTCTCTTCTGACAGCGCGGCAATGCCTTTAAGCACGCGCGGTAGTTCGCGGCGGGGGATAGTGCCATCCATGCAGTAGTAATCCGGTGACATCCGACCCACCGCAGGGAAGGCATTTTTGCGCCCCGCCCAGAACTTGGCGCGCTCGGCCTCATCGCGGGCCTGTTGAATATTGGTGGCGCCGGCTTTCTCTAAGACACGGCGCACGGTGTCACAATCGTCGTCTACATCGGCTTCAACGCCATCCAGCTCACAGAGTAGAATCGCTTCCGCTTCAACGGGGTAGCCGGCTTTGATGAAGTCTTCGGCAGCTTTGATGGCCAACTTATCCATCATCTCCAGGCCGCCGGGGATAATCCCTGCCGCAATAATGTCGCCCACCGCGCGGCCAGCTTTTTCGATATCATCGAAGCTCGCCATCAGCACTTTGGCGGTTTCTGGCTTGGGCAGCAGTTTCACGGTGATCTCGGTGACCACGCCGAGCATGCCTTCTGAACCGTTCATTAGTGCTAATAGGTCAAAGCCAGGGGCGTCGAGGGATTCAGCACCAAGCGTCATAGGCTCGCCCTCAATGGTCAGCACATCCACGCGCATCACATTGTGAACAGTGAGGCCATATTTTAAGCAGTGTACGCCGCCCGCGTTTTCAGCCACATTGCCGCCAATAGAGCAGGCAATTTGCGAAGAGGGGTCCGGCGCGTAGTAAAGTCCGTAGGGCGCTGCTGCTTCAGAGATCGCTAAGTTACGCACACCGGGTTGAACCCGAGCCATGCGCGCATCCGGATCAACGTTAATAATTTGGTTAAAGCGCGACATGACTAGTAGCACGCCTTGTTCCAGTGGCAGTGCACCACCGGAAAGCCCTGTACCTGCACCTCGGGTGACCACGGGTACGCCTAAAGCGTTGCAGCGCTTCAGTAGGGCTTGTACCTGTTCAAATGTTTCCGGCAGCGCCACGAGCATTGGTAATACCCGATAAGCGGCCAGGCCATCGCACTCGAAAGGGCGCAGGTCCTCCTCACGATATAACAGTGTCATATCGGGAATGGCTTGCTGCAGATCGTTTAAAACCTCGGTTTTATCGCGCTTAGTGAGTTTGCCATCAAGGCGCTCATCAAAGAGGATATTCATAATGACATCCCATGCTTATTATCATTAAAGGTAAACACTGACACTTGGATGCGTCTATCGTTAACGCACATACCATTCACATGACGTTCTTCAAAACATAAGCCACAATTTGGGCTTTTTTTTTGTGCCTGTCTAGGTTGTGGTGCATTGGTCTGACCAGTAATTGGTCGACAGTGATGCCTTATTGCTTAACTACTGGCAAGCTATTGGCACTGTTCAGCGGGAGAGCCAAGATGCCATCAGCGAACCAAGCACTGCCATCCGGGCAACGCATGCCTGAGCACGTGGCTACTCAGCTTGAGCGGCTAGTGCTTGATGGCGTGTTTCGTCCAGGCCAGTTGCTGCCTTCAGAAAGGCAGCTATGCAGCCGTTTAGGCGTGTCACGTGCCTCGCTGCGCGAAGGGTTAAGAATTTTACGTAGCAAAGGTATTATTGAGACTCGCCAAGGGCATGGCTCTACGGTGGCTAAACTGCTGCCGGTGAGTGACCAAAGCCCATTGATGCACCTGTTTAAAGATCATCCCCGCACGTTGTTTGACCTACTTGAAGTACGCGCGTTGCTGGAAGGCGAGTCTGCTCGGCTTGCCGCTAGCCGGGGCACGTCGGTCGACCGGGTACTGATTACCCGTCGTTATCGGGAAATGGCCGACTACGCTGAAAAAGAGCAAAGCATTGACGTTGAACGTTTAGCGCGACTCGATCATGCATTTCATCTGGCGATTTCCCAGGCATCGCATAATCCTGTTTTGGTTCATACGCTGCAGAGCCTGACCGATCTACTGCTTAGTTCGGTGTTCGCTTCGGTAAAACACCTTTACCACCTGCCTGGCCCCCGGGAGATGATTAACCGTCAGCATGCTCGCCTGCATGCCGCCGTGGTAGAAGGCAAGCCTGAACAGGCTCAGCGCGTAGCGTTAGAGCACCTCTCCAGCATTAGCGAACTGCTGCGAGAGTTGGAGATTGAGCATGAGCGTCTGGAGCGCTCCTCCATGCGCCTAGAAGAGTGGTAGCGAGCGGTTAGTCATTCACCGTTAGGCACTCACTGCTTGCTTATCACCTTCAGTCTCAATGACACCTGCCAGCGTCGCAACCTCGATTTTATTGCACAGGTGATCACGTAAAATTTGACCTAACAGCTTGCCATCGCGCTTTTCAAGCGCCGCCATCATGTTTTCGTGGTCTTTTACTGCTTGGCTCCAGTAGCGTTCAGTCATCTTCTTTGAGTAGCGAACGCGCTTAATACGCTGGTTTAGATTGCTGTACGTCTCTTGCAATATTTCATTATTGGAGGCGGCCAGAATGGCTTCGTGGATCTGTCGGTTGACCTGAAAATAGGGCATTAGATCGCGTGTGCGGTAGTACTCCAGCATCGTGTTGTGAAGCTTTCGAATAGCGCTAATTTCAGCGTCGGTGATGTGCTGGCAGGCAAGCTCCCCTGATAACCCTTCCAGTGCGGCCATCAAATCATAAGTATCTTTGACATTTTTCATGGTCAAGCGCACTACACGCGCCCCGCGATTGGGCAGCAGCTCAATCAGGCCTTCAGTGGCGAGTACTTTCAGTGCTTCCCGCAGCGGCGTGCGCGATACCCCAAAGCGGTCACAAAGCTGTTTTTCAGATATGCGTTCGCCAGGAGAAAGCTCCCCGTGCTCAATGAGTTCACCAATCCTATCGGCGACTTCACGATATAAATTGCGCTGTAAAATTTTTGTCATTGATCAGTTCCTTGTCAGTGGTTCGCTTGACGTAAGGCCGAGCAATCCAGACGCGTTGAATCGTTTTGAGCACGAAATTATCTCCACGCTACTATTTTTTTGCATAACGTATATGCACAACGGCTTCTTTGCATAGTGGCTTTTGTTTGTATGATCTGCAAAAGTAATTATGAATTCAATATTCGCGTGATCGCTATTTTGCTGACCACAATGCCATGCTAATAATCACCATGCTAGCAACTACCATACTAACAACCACAAAGGTAAAACCTAATGGCTGGAAATGTATTTCACTGCAGTGTGCAGCTTACCCGAGAGCAGAGCCGACATATTATCGACGGCGCCGTTAAGCAGGCCCGTGAAGCAAATTTACCACCGCTAACCATTGTCGTGCTCGATGGTGGCGGCAACTTGGTGGCCGCTGAGCGTGAGGATGGCTGCGCTCCATTGCGTTTCCCGGTGGCCAAGGGTAAGGCTTATGCCTCATTGGGCATTGGCGTGGCCAGTGGTGTGTTAGGCGAACGTAATGCTGAACGCACGGCCTTTGTGGCCAGTGTTTCCGTCGCTTCCCAAGGACACTTTGTGGCGGTGGCAGGTGGGGTGCCTATTTTGAACGAGAAACACTGCGTGATTGGTGCGGTGGGGATCAGTGGCGCCTCATCCGATGAGGATCAGCAAGCGGCGATCGCGGGTATTGAGCAGGCAGGTTTACGTTGGGGGCTTGAGCCCAGTTAGTTAATCAGGGTTTGCTAAGCTTGCATCTTGCCGAATTAAGGTTTGCTGATAAATAGTTACTAAAAAAACGGGCAGAGCCATGTACATGGCTCTGCCCGTTTTTTTATTTGTAGAGGCCTCGATATTTGCTCTTTTTAAACAATGTGTTGCAGTAATTTATCTAGCTTGAGACGAAAGTTTAATACCTAATTTTGAATTTTGAATTCAAATTGAGATGGAAGAAGTCCATGCGATCGGCAATTACCAATAACAAGCATGCCCATCGTTAAGACTTTTATGCATGCCCATCGGGCGCCTTAGCCACGGTGGTGACATAGCAAACAACAACAAATGATTCACTGGAGTTCACTATGAAACTGCTCAAAACAGCGCTTGCGACGGCTATTGTATCGATTGGTTTACAGGCCGCTGCCGCTAACGCCGCGCCCGAAATTCGCCTTGGTCATGTCGGTGGTCCTGGTTCACTGTTTGAAATTTCAGCCAATCGATTTGCCGAACTCGCTAACGAGCGTCTAGAGGGCGTTGCTGAAGTTAACGTCTATGGCAATAGCCAGCTGGGTGGCGACGAATCGATGATGCGTCGCTTACGGTTAGGATCGCTTGATCTCACCATTCCTTCCACGGTGATGAGTTCGGAGTCTGCACAGTTTGCGCTGTTCGAGATGCCTTACTTGATTGAAGACCGTGAACACATGAAGCGCGTGCGCGAAGAGATTGTCCGTGGCCCGCTCTACGACGCAGCGGAAGCACGTGGCTTTAAAATTATTGGGGTATGGGAAAACGGTTTCCGTCAGATCACCAACAATGCTCGGCCCATTGTTACGCCACAAGACCTTCAGGGTATAAAACTGCGCGTTCCAGGCGGTACCTGGCGTATCGATATGTTCCGCAGTTACGGCGCTGCTCCTTCGCCAATGTCACTGTCTGAGGTGTTCGTTGCGCTGCAAACAGGGGCGATGGATGGCCAGGAAAACCCACTTATTCAGACCTACTCCTCGCGCTTTCATGAAGTGCAAGACTATCTCTCTATCTCAAACCACGTTTATACCCCGGCTTACCTGACCGCTGGCGCTAGCTGGAGTCGTCTGCCCGAAGAGGTGCGTACGGTATTGGAAGAAGTGGCTGTGGAGATGGAAGATTTTGTCCTTGAAGAAGGCCAGCGCTTGGACGATGAAACCCTTGTCCAGATGCGTGAAGCGGGTATGGAAGTAAATGAAGTAGATTTCGAAGCCTTTGTTGAGGCCTCCGCGACCATTTACAGCAAGTTTGCCGATGAAGTGGATGGTGGTCAGGAGATGATTGATGCAGTAGCTGCTCTTCGCGAGTAAGCCTAGCGCCAATCTATTAGAGGTGCGTCGCCATAGGGTGGGGCACCTCCTCATTCGGAGGTCTCAATGAGTACTTTTACAAAGTTCAAGAGCGGGTATTTTGCGTTTCTTGAAGGCATCGTGGTCTTCTTAGTGATTGCGCTTGCTGGTGTGGTCACGGTGGGGTTTGTGACCCGCTATCTTGGCTTCCCGCTAAGTTGGTACGACGAAGTGGCGGCCGTATTGCTGGCCTGGGTTACTTACTATGGCGCGGCACTAGCGGCGGCCAAAGGGGCGCACATCACCTGCCCAAGCGTATTGAATATGTGTCCTCCCGTTATTCGCGTACCTGTCGCGCTGCTAGCCGAAGCGATCACAATCGGGTTCTTCATTTTCTTGGGCCTCGCCAGCTACCAGGTCATGGTGATTCTCGAAGGTGTTGGCATGGTCAGCCTCCCCGCAGTTTCTATGCAGTTGATTCACTCTGCGATTCCCGTTGCCTCCGTACTGTTCATCATTGCTGAACTGCTACGGCTCCCCGATGTGATCAAAAGTGCCCGGGGTAGTGGCTTTATTGACCATGAGCTTGAAGAAGCCGGTATCGACGCTGATGAAGTCGCCGCCGTTAGCACGCATCAGCGAGGTAATTAATCATGGTCATACTCTACATATTTATTGCGCTGATCCTGCTGATTCTGATTAACGTGCCGGTGGCCGTTGCCTTGGCATTGGTGGGCACGATTGCCACCTTTATGTCCTACGGCAATATGGCAATGCCGACTGTCGGTATGACGATGTTTGAAGGGGCGACCAACTTTCCGCTAATCGCAATACCGCTGTTTATCTTGGCTGGTGCCATTATGAACGCCTCGAGTATCTCGCGGCGGCTGATCGATCTCGCCATGGCGATGGTCGGTTTCATTAAAGGTGGCCTGGCGATGGTGACCATCGGTGCCTCGGTGTTCTTCGCTGAAATTTCCGGCTCCTCCGTAGCTGGCGTGTCGGCCATCGGTAGCATCCTGATTCCTGCTATGCGCAAGCGGGGCTATACCAAAGAGTTCGCGGCATCGATCTCTTCTTCTGCAGCAAGTCTTGCCATCATCCTGCCGCCGTCCATCCCGATGATTCTATATGCGGTGATGTCAGGTGAGTCGGTGGTGCAGATGTTTGTCGCCGGTATTTTCCCAGGTTTGCTGGGCGCGATGGGTTTGGCAGCTATGTGCTACTACTTGGCGCGCAAATATAACTTCCCTTCTGAGGGTCGCTTCCGGGTTTCACAACTTTGGATAGCATTCAAAGAAGCGATCTGGGCACTGTTGATTCCGGTCATCATCCTCGGCGGTATCTTCGGCGGCTTCGTTACCGCGACTGAAGGTGCGGCGTTGGCAGTATGTGTGGCGATCTTTATCAGTGCGGTGGTCTATCGCGAATTCACCATTAGGAACTTCATCGACTCTTGTAAGAGTGCCGGTGTGCAAACAGCGGTGGTGATGTTGCTGGTGGCGGCCTCAGCGGTTGTCGGTGGCTATCTTACCGAAACGCGTATTCCTCAAGCCATCGCGATGCAGATCAGTGAGCTAACCAGCAACAAGTACATGATCTTGGCACTGCTCAATATCATTTTCTTAATCCTGGGTATCTTTCTGCACTCCGCGGCAGCCATCATCCTGGTTGTGCCTATCGTCTTACCGTTAGTACTTGAGGTGGGCATCGATCCGCTGCACTTTGGTTTGATTGTGACGCTGAACCTGGCGATCGGCCAGCAAACACCGCCGGTGGCGAGTGTCTTGATTGCGGCGTGCTCGATTGCTAAATCCGATATCTGGGCGACCTCGAAAACCAATCTGTGGTTCATTGCCGTGCTGTTTACGATCCTGATGATCAATACCTACATTCCGGCCTTTGCGCTGGCGTTGGTTAACTTCATCTATGGCTAAACAGGTCTGTGGCTAAGCATCTAGCTGCGTGCTGGGCAGCGAATAGTATGTCAACGCAGCCCAGCGCGGAACGCGAAACAGGAGCACGGTATGAGCACTAATGATCATTTAACCCACACCGACAGCGTAACGTTTGACGTTCGCAATGGCGTGGCCTGGATTGGTTTTAACCGGCCCCAGAGCCGCAATGCGATGACCTGGGAGATGTACGACGCCCTGGAAAAGCACTGCGACCAGTTGGTAGCAGATGACAGCGTGCATGCCGTGGTGCTGCACGGTGTTGGCGGCGAAGCTTTTGTGGCAGGTACCGACATCAGCCAATTTTCGGGCTTTAGTAAGCCTGAGGATGCGATTGGCTACGAGCGACGCATTGACCGCGTGGTGGGCAAGCTGGAAACCTTTCCCAAGCCAACCCTGGCGCTGATTGAAGGTGCCTGCGTAGGTGGTGGTGCAGCACTGGCGCTGGTGTGCGACTTTCGCTACGCCACCCCAACAATGAAGTTTGGTGTGCCGATTGCTAAAACGCTGGGTAATACGCTTTCGATTAACAACGTTTCACGCATGATCGACATGCTAGGCGTTGCTCGCACCAAAGAAGCGCTGATGATGGCACGTCTGTTCGGCGCTGACGAGGCTCTGGCAGCAGGATTGGTAAATCAGCAGTTCGACGCTGACATCATTTACGCTGAGGTGGCCACATTGGCTGAGGCTTTTGCCAAGCGGGCACCGTTAACGCTTCAGGCCAGCAAGGCATTGGTTGGCCGAGCGCTAGAGCAGCGCCGACTCTCTGCTGATGCCAGTGACGATTGGGTAACCACCTGTTATATGAGCCAGGATTTTGCGGCGGCAGTGGATAAGTTCGTCAATAAAACGCCCTTTGAGTGGTCTGGTCATTAGCGGTCGGCCAACATGCAAAACTTCACATTAGGAGGAGAGCGTATGCTTCCCCTACAAGATATAAAAGTGCTGGATGTATCACAGATTATGGCAGGCCCATACTGCACCATGGTGCTGGCGGACATGGGTGCCGAGGTGATTAAGGTCGAGAAGCTCAATGGCGGAGACGATAGCCGCCAAATGGGGCCTTACGTTAACGGTGAGTCGACCTGCTTTTCACAGATTAACCGTAACAAAAAAAGTATCTCACTCAACCTTAAAGACGAGCGCGCACGACAAATCTTTTACCGCTTAGCGGCTGACGCAGATGTTATTGTCGAGAACTATCGGCCTGGCGTGACCAAGTCACTTGAGATTGATTACGACACCATCAAAGCGATCAACCCTGGCATCGTCTACTGCTCCATTTCAGGTTATGGCCAAACCGGCCCCTATAGCCATAAAGGAGGCTTTGATTTAGTCGCGCAAGGCATGACAGGTTTGATGTCGATGACCGGGGAAGAGGGCAAGCGCCCGCTTAAAACCGGTATTGCGGTTTACGATATTGGCGGTGGCTTAACCGCGGTGTACTCGATACTTGCTGCCTGTATTCACAAGATGAAAACCGGTGAAGGTCAGCATATCGATATCGCCATCACCGAGTGCGGTTTGCCCTGGTTTACCTGGGAAGCGGCGGCCTATTTCTCTGAAGGCACGGTGCCAGGGCCAACGGGCTGGCGTCACCGTGTTTCCGCACCTTATCAGGCAGTCAAAGCCAGCGATGGCTTTTTGATGCTTGGCTGCGCCAACCAGCGCACCTGGGAGCGCTTCTGTCAGGATGTCCTAAAGCGCGAAGAGCTTATGCAAGACCCACGCTTTATTACCAACCAGAACCGCGGCCAGCACGTCGAAGAGCTGGAGGCGCTGCTGGAAGAGCTAATGGCAGATAAAACGGTCGATGAGTGGCTGGTGTTGTGTGACAGCGCGGGTGTGCCTGCCGGACCAATAAACGACTTCGCCCAGGCGATGCAGGATGAGCATTACCTAGCGCGGGGCATGGTGCAAGAGATGGATCACCCGGTGATTGGCAAAATGAAGACGATTGGGTTTCCAAGCAAGTTCTCCGAGACACCCTCGCAGATCCGAAGTCCCGCTCCATTATTTGGGCAGCATACTGATGAAGTGCTGGATAGTTTAGGGTTCTCTGGCGCAGAGCTTGATAGCTTGCGCGCGGATGGATGCATAAAGTAGCGCTTTTTTATTGCGATAGATTGCATTCATTATCCAAAATCATTGGTCAAGCCACTAGACGCACAACAACAACCGCACAACAAAAAATAGGAAAAACCACCATGTTGAAGCTTAATTTCCACCCTTCCGGCCGTCACTTTTTACAAATCCCTGGGCCTTCTCCGGTGCCAGACCGCATTTTGCGTGCCATGAGCCTGCCCACGATCGACCATCGTGGGCCTGAGTTTGGCGCTCTTGGCCTTGAGCTACTGAGCAAGATTCAAAAAATCTTCAAAACCGAGAACCCGGTGATTATCTACCCGGCGTCGGGAACGGGTGCATGGGAAGCCGCCTTGGCTAATACCATGTCACCGGGCGATAAAGTATTGATGTTTGAGACCGGGCACTTCGCCACGCTATGGCAAAAAATGGCGCTACGTCTGGATATTCAGCCTGAGTTTCTGGGCCTGCCGGGCTACGAAGGCTGGCGCCACGGTGTTCAGGCCGACATGATCGAAGCGCGGCTGAAAGAGGATACCAACCACGAGCTCAAAGCTGTCTGTGTGGTACATAACGAGACCTCTACCGGCGTGACCAGCGACATTGCCGCAGTGCGTAAAGCCATCGATGCGGCGGGCCACCCAGCCCTGCTGATTGTCGATACTATTTCCGGTTTGGCCAGCGCCGACTACTGCCATGATGCGTGGGGCGTTGATGTCACCGTCTCTGGCTCGCAAAAAGGCTTGATGCTGCCACCAGGCATTAGTTTTAACGCGCTCTCGCCAAAAGCGATTGAAGCCAGCAAGCAGGCCAAACTACCCAAAAGCTTCTGGGCCTGGGATGAAATTTTAGAAGCTAACAAAAATGGTTACTGGCCCTACACGCCCAGCACTAACTTGCTGTACGGCCTTAATGAAGCGCTGGATATGCTGCTGGATGAAGGCATGGAGCATGTATTGGCTCGCCATCAGCGGTGGGCCGCGGGCGTACGCGCGGCGGTAGAGGCGTGGGGTCTTGAAATTCAGTGCTTGGATCCGTCTGTTTACTCGCCAGTGTTAACCGGCGTGGTGATGCCAGAGGGTGTCGATGCGGATGCGGTGCGCAAGATTATCTATGAGCGTTTTGACCTCTCATTAGGCATGGGGCTGGGTAAGGCCAAGGGCAAAATGTTCCGTATCGGCCACTTGGGCGATTGCAACGACCTTACCTTGATTGCCACCTTGGGCGGCTGTGAGGCGGGCATGAAGCTGTCCGGCGTTAATCTCAAAGGCAGCGGCGTGACGGCCGCGCTGGACTACTTTGCGGCCAACCCGCTTAACCCAAGCGAGCGTTAAACGACGGGGGAGAGCCATATGACGTCTCTGACGAACCAATACCCGTCCCGCGATGCCAAGATTAAACCGCTCGGCGAATTCGCCGAGCGTTTATCTCGAGAAATGGCGGGAGAGGTGCTGTTTGATCGGGCAACCCGGGGGCGATATTCAACCGACGCTTCTATTTATCAGGTAACACCGCTAGGCGTGGTCATCCCGCGCCACCAGCAAGACCTGAAAATTGCCCTGGATATTGCCCGTGATGCCAAGGTGCCGATCTTGGCCCGGGGCGCGGGTACCAGCCAGTGTGGTCAAACCGTCGGTGAAGCCCTGGTGATCGACACCACCCGCTGGCTTAACCAAGTGATTGAGTTCGAAGCTGAAGCGCGCACCGTGGTGGTCGAGCCGGGCATCGTGCTTGACCACCTCAACGCCTGGCTCAAACCTCATGGGCTCTGGTATCCGGTAGATGTCTCTACCAGCGCCCAGTGCACCATCGGCGGTATGGCGGGCAATAACTCCTGCGGGTCGCGGTCGATCTACTACGGCAACATGGTGCACAACGTGCTGGGGGTGGATGCGCTATTGGCTGACGGCAGCGCGGCGAGTTTTGGTTTCGTTGATAGCTTTGCGGAAGGCTCGAGCGAGCAGCGCCTTGCCCAGCAGGTGCGGGCGATTGCGGAGCGTGTGGGCCCGGAAATTCGCGATCACTTCCCCAAGGTGTTGCGTCGCGTCGGTGGCTATAACCTGGATCTGTTTGATTGTCAGAACCCGATGCCCTATGACCCAGGCAACCGTGCCAACCTGGCTCACCTATTGGTGGGCTCGGAAGGTACGCTTGGGGTTAGCCAGCGCATCAAACTCAGGCTTTCACCACTTCCTGAACAAAAAGTGCTTGGCGTGGTGAATTTCCCAACATTTTACCAAGCGATGGATTTTACCCAGCATATCGTCAAGCTTGGCCCCACGGCGGTCGAGCTGGTTGATCGCACCATGATCGAACTGTCGCTGGAGAATCCCGCATTTCGTCCGGTCATTGAAAAAGCGCTAATCGGCAAGCCGGAAGCCATTCTGCTAGTGGAGTTTGCCGGTCACGACCACGCAGCGCAGCTTGAGGCGCTACGTGGGCTTAATGAATTAATGGGTGATTTAGGTCTGCCGGGCAGCGTGGTGGATATGCCCGAGGCGGCTGAGCAGAAAGCGCTGTGGAACGTGCGCAAAGCCGGGCTCAACATCATGATGAGCATGAAGGGCGATGGTAAGCCGGTCTCGTTTATTGAAGATTGCGCAGTGCCGCTTGAGCATCTGGCCGAGTACACCGACAAGCTTACCGAGGTATTCAACCGCTATGGCACGGAGGGCACCTGGTACGCCCACGCAGGCGTCGGCACGCTGCACGTGCGGCCGATTCTCGATATGCGTCGGGACGGTGCAGAGAAAATGCGTGAAATTGCCGAGCTGGCTTCCGCGCTAGTTCGCGAATATAAAGGCGCCTATTCTGGCGAGCATGGCGATGGTATATGCCGTGGCGAATGGGTGGCATGGCAGTTTGGCGAAACGGTCAATAATGCCTTCCGCGAAATAAAGCAGCTGTTTGACCCTGAGAACCTGTTTAATCCAGGCAAAATTGTCGATACCCCAAAAATGGATGACGAGCGCTATTTTCGTTTTCCGAAGAGTTACACCACGATTCCGCTTACTCCGGTGTTTGACTGGTCCGCGTGGAACGTTAAGCGTGACCCGTTAACGGGCGAGCAAACTGCCCCAGGCTCAGGCGGCGATGCTACCCATGGTTTAGCCATGGCGGTAGAGATGTGCAACAACAACGGCCACTGCCGCAAGTTTGATGCAGGCACCATGTGCCCAAGTTTCCGAGTGACGAAAGATGAACAGCACCTTACCCGCGGTCGCGCTAACACCTTGCGTTTAGTACTTTCTGGCCAGCTAGGTGATGAAGGGCTGGCCAGCGATGATGTCAAAGAAGCGCTGGATCTCTGCGTATCTTGCAAGGGCTGCAAGCGGGACTGCCCTACAGGCGTAGATATGGCCAAGTTTAAGATAGAAGCGCGCACCGCCCGGGCCCGTGTCAAAGGCTTATCGCTGCGTGATCGTATGGTCGGTGAAATGCCGCGCTATGCACCCTGGGCGAGCAAGTTTTCAGCGCTGGTTAACGGCGTTGAGCGTGTGCCGTTTCTTGCTAAGCAGATCAAGCAAGCGTTAAAGCTGGCACCCCAGCGCTCGCTACCGATGTTTAAAGGAAATTTCCTCGCTAGTGCCGAGGCATCTAGGCAGCCAGTCACTTCTGAGCGGGAAGTGCTGCTGTTTGTGGATACTTTTAATAACTATATGGAAGGTGATAACGCCAAAGCGGCCAAGCGGGTACTGGAAGCGGCGGGCTACCTTGTTCATCTGAATGTGACAAAGGGTCAACGGCCACTCTGCTGCGGGCGTACTTACCTCTCTTCCGGGCAGTTTGATAAAGCCAAGGCGGAGGCCAAGCGTACCCTTGAGCACCTCATGCCGTTTGTAGAGCGCGGCGTGGCGATAGTAGGCCTGGAGCCCTCTTGCTTGCTCAGCATGCGCGATGAGTTCCTGCAGTATGGCTTTGGCGAAGAGGCGAAAGCGCTATCGGCCTCCGCCTATCTGTTTGAAGAGTTTCTGGTCAGGGCGCGTACCGAGAATCAGCTCCCTCTTGAACTTAAGCCGCTGAACTACGAGCGGGCGATGCTACACGGCCACTGCCACCAAAAGGCCTTTGATGCGCTGCGCCCCGTTGAGCAGGTGCTGGGCTGGATTCCCGACCTTAAAGTCGAGACCATTGAGTCTTCCTGTTGTGGCATGGCCGGAAGCTTTGGCTATGAGGCGGAGCACTACGACGCCTCGTTAAAAATGGCGGAGCTGTCGTTATTGCCAGCAATCCGTAAGGCCGACGCCAATGCAGTCGTGGTTGCCGATGGCACCAGCTGTCGCCATCAGATTCATGATGGTAGCGGTCGTGAAGCGATTCACGTTGCTCGCTTGCTGGAGCAAGCGCTAGCCTGAATACTGGACACCAACAATAACCCAGGAGGTCAATGTGGCCATTTATCAATACGGCGAGCATCGCCCGGATATTCACGACGACGTATACATTGCGGAAACGGCCGATGTTATCGGCCAGGTGACCTTAAAGGCACGTTCAAGCGTGTGGTATCAGGCGGTGTTACGCGGTGATACCGATCATCTTGAGGTGGGCGAAGAGAGCAATATTCAGGATGGCGCCGTACTCCACGCTGACCCAGGCTTTCCGCTTAAAATCGGTAATGGCGTAACGGTAGGGCATCAGGCCATGCTACATGGTTGTAGCATCGGAGACGGCTGTTTAATCGGCATTCAAGCGGTGGTGCTGAATGGCGCAGTGATTGGTGAGAATAGCCTGGTGGGCGCAGGTGCCTTCATTAAAGAAGGCGCGGTGTTTCCACCTAACTCGCTAATCGTCGGCTCGCCTGCCCGGGTAGTGCGGGAGCTTTCTGAAGAGGTAGTGGCGGGTTTAAAGCAGAACGCCCAAAGCTACGTTGAGCGCGGTAAGCTCCATAGCCAACAGCTAAAGCGCATAGATTGAAGAAAGTCGATTGAAGCAGATCGATTAGCTAAAAAACGTCGTCCTAAATAGCAAACCCCCAGGCCTAGGCCTGGGGGTTTGCGTTTCTAGCGTTGCAATTATAGTGACTGTTTTATGGTCACATCAACGTATCGGTTACGCCAATCACATAGAAGGCCACCATCGCAATGATACCGGTGAAGACGAGGTAGTAGATCGTTGGCAAAATCGTCTTACGGATCGTAGCGCCTTCTCGTCCTAGCAGGCCAACCGTCGCCGATGCCGCGACCACATTATGAATCGCAATCATATTACCTGCCGCCGCACCCACTGCTTGAAGTGCAATCATCATGGCAGTGGAGAGGCCTAGTGTCTGGGCAACATTGAACTGAAATTCCGCCAGCATCAGGTTAGACACCGTGTTGGAACCGGCAATAAAGGCGCCCATTGCACCTACCGCTGGCGCAAACAGCGGGTAGATACCGCCAACACTGTCAGCGACCGCCTGTGCCATCATGACCGGCATTGAGACAAGATCAGCGCCGTTAACGCCGGAATTGATCAATATACGTACCATAGGCACGGTGAAGATCAGTACGAAACCAGCACCAAAAATGGTTTTGGTCGATTCTGAAATGGCCGCGCTCATTTTTTGCGGATTCATGCGATGCAAGAAATAAGTGACAAAGACCACCGCAAGAATAATACCGCCCGGCAAATAGAGCGGCTGAACGCCACCGCTTACCCCAGTCTCACCAAGAATATTATTCCAGTTGAGGTTGATTGAGGTCAGTGCAACGCGCAGTGGCTCAATAGTACGCGAGGCAACCAGGAACAGTGCCAGCAGTACGTAAGGAATCCACCCTTTAAAGGTGGACATAGGCGCTCTGCCCACCACATCGTCAAGCTTGATTTGCAGGTTACCGATCCACTCGTCAGGCCAGGCGCTCTCTTCCGGGAAATCCCAGGTGTCTTTAGGCATTAGGAAGCCGCGTTTGGCGGCCGGTACCACAATTGCTAAGCCCACCATGGCGCCGATCATTGACGGGAACTCAGGTCCCAGCAATACGCCTACCAGCATGTAAGGCACTACAAAACAGATACCGGTGAAGATGGCGAAGGGGGTAATAGACAGCCCCTCTTTCCACGATTTATTGGCACCGAAGAAACGCACCATCACGGTCACCAGAATCAGCGGCATTAAAATACCCACGATACCGTGAGTAATCGCCACTTCGCTGGTGACTAACTGGAAATAGACATCCCAGCTTGAACCCACTGATTCAAGCTCAGCGGTAATACCCGCGCGATCTACACCGCTGCCAACACCAACGACAATGGGCGTACCCACCGCGCCGAAGGAAACCGGTGTGGATTGAATCATCATGCCGACAACGACGGCGGCAAGCGCTGGGAAGCCCAGGGCAACCATCAGAGGCGCCGCAACAGCAGCAGGGGTGCCGAAGCCAGATGCGCCTTCGATAAAGCAGCCGAACAGCCAAGCAACAATCAACGCCTGTACGCGACGGTCAGGACTAATATCTGAAAATCCGTTACGAATAGCGGTAATACCACCCGAATGCTTAAGCGTGTTAAGCAGCAGGATAGCGCCAAAAATAATCCATAGAAGCCCAGCGGTTTGGATCAAACCTTGAATGGTTGAAGCCGCCACTCGGCTAAACGACATATCCCAAACTGTTAAGCCAATAATGGCAGCGGTTAGGAAAACGATAGGCATCGCTATTTTAGCGGGTATTTTAAAACCGATGAGCAAAATACCTGCTAGCAACAGCGGCAAGAAAGCCAGAAGTGCAAGTGTGGTTTCATTCATGGAAGGAACTGCCCCTTGTTATTGATTTGGTATGCTCCGGGAAAACCGTCTGGCTGTTGTGAGGCCAGTCGGGTGTATGTGAAAGATACGTTTAGGCTTAGGAGATGACTACATTGGAAAATTGGTCTTACCAGTGTAACGCTTGTTTGGAAAGCGGTTTTAAACCGCTTTTTAAAAGTTAGTTAATTGTTTTTATTGATTTAATTTGATTTGTATTAAGGTGGTTTGCCAGCGCGCCCATTAGACTAATAGACAGTGCAGTTAATATCTCAAAAGAGAGTGCAGACTAGATAATCGCATCACTTGCTTAGAGGGGGACTTGCGCTCATTGTTATCCAAGCAAATATTTACGAACGATGACTAGTTTTCAAAAGGAGCCTTTGACTGTGGCAATAAAACTCTACGACTTGTGTGGCCGAGACGAACGGCTTCGCTTCTCTCCCTATTGCTGGCGGGTGTGCATGGCCCTTGCTCACAAAGGCCTTGAATTCACTACTGTCGCGTGGCGCTTTAAAGACAAGCAGGCTCTGGCCTTTGCCGACTACGACAAAGTGCCGGTGCTTTGCGATGGTGACCAAGTTGTTACCGACAGCTTCGCGATCATGCGCTATCTGGATAAAGCGTATCCAGAGGCCCCAGTCCTGGGTGAAGGAGCCAGCTATCAGCGGGCTTTGCTGTTCAAATACTTGGTTGAGCGCAGCGTAAATCCAGCGCTATTTCGGATTATTGCCATGGACTTGTTCGCAGCCATTCATCCTGACGACCAAGACTATTTTCGTGAAAGCCGTGAAGCACGGTTTGGTTGCACGTTGGAAGAGTTCCATCAGCCGGAGCAGGGCAAGCAGCAGCTCAACCAAGCGCTGGCCCCCGTGCGAGACCTATTGCGTGACAGTGCATTTCTAGATGGCGATGCCCCTAGTGGCGCTGATTATCTGCTGTTTGGCAGCATGATGTGGGCGCACGTGGTGTCTACTCAGGCAGTTGTTGAGCCGGGCGATCTGATAGACGAATGGTTTAAGCGTATGCTGAACGTACACGATGGGGCTGCAAGCCAAGCCTTAACCGTACGCGAACTATAACGCATAGCGGCGGCACCGATGTCATTACGCAATGGGTGCCACCTGATGTAATTAGAAAACATTGATATGCTTACAAACGAGCACATCGATGTTTTCTTTAAGGAGATGGCAATGATTGATCTGTATTACTGGACAACCCCCAACGGCCACAAAATCTCCATTATGCTCGAAGAAGCCAAGCTGGCGTATCGAGTAAAGCCGATTAACATTGGCCGTGGCGAGCAATTCGACCCCGAGTTTCTCACCATCGCGCCTAATAACCGTATCCCCGCCATTGTCGATCACGCCCCGCAGGACGGCGGCCAGCCGCTCTCTATGTTTGAATCGGGCGCGATATTAGAGTACCTCGCTGACAAGAGTGGCCTTTTCTTACCTTCGGCGGGTCGCGAGCGCTACATCGTTTTGCAGTGGCTTCATTGGCAAATGGGTGGGTTAGGGCCGATGGCTGGCCAAAATCATCACTTTTGCCACTATGCTCCGCAAAAAATTGAGTATGCCATTGAGCGCTATGTGCGTGAGACCAATCGGCTCTACAGCGTGTTAGATCAGCGTCTAGCGAATCACACCTACGTGGGTGGGGATGATTACTCTATTGCTGATATGGCGATCTATCCCTGGATAGTGCCTTGGGAGAAGCAGCGTCAAACGATTGAAGAGTTTCCTGACTTGGAACGCTGGTTTGACATGATCAAGGCGCGCCCAGCGGTACGTCGTGCCTACTCCTTAGTAGAAGAAGTAAATCCTCAAGCAGGCGAGACAATGGATGAGCAGGCACGTAAGCATCTGTTCGGTAACCGTTAAAAGCACACTGCCCAGCGCTATGCGAATTATCTGCAAGTGAGCAAGCGCAGCATGAAGAAAAATCATGTTGCGCTGCACAAAAAGCACTGCTAGCTTTAAGGACAGCAGAGGCAAAAGCCCAGCTAAAGACCGCCTATCAAAGGCGAGTTCATGTGCTAGCTCACACCTGGAGATATTCGAATGAACAGTAACATTAATAAGCAGAGTGCCGAGAAAACCAAGCAACAGCTTGAGTCCGTTTTCGTGTCACCCATGCGTTCTTACACGCTGACTGCGCTTGATTACTACGATCAGCTGATCAGCGCTCAGATGGATGCTGCGCGTGCATACTCTGATATGGCGATTGCCCAAGCACGCACTTGGCTGGATGTAAAAGACGCCGACAGCTTCAAAAAAGCCATGGATAGCCAGCAAAAAACGGCTAGCGAATTTCTGGAGCGTGTGAAAGGCGACACTGAAAAAGTAACTTCAATCAGCCAAAGCTTTGCGCAAGATAGCCAGAAGCAGGCAGAAGAAACTACCAAGAAAGCGGTAGAAACGGCTAAGCAATAATTAGCTAATATACTAGCTAGACACTTGCAAAAAACGCTGCACCCCCTTAAGGGTGCGGCGTTTTTTTATGCTTTTTGTATACAGCGATATATTTAACTGCCAGCTAAGCGGCTGATTAAACGAAAGCGTGCGATGCGAATAATTTGCTCAATGGCCGTTCGCCGTTCAGTGGCGATATCATTATGCAAGCGCGCTTCAAAGGCTGCCAAGATGGCGTGGCGATCTAGCCCTTTAACGGCGATCACAAAGGGAAAGCCAAATTTTTCCTTATACGTCTCATTGAGGTATTCAAAGCGAGCAAATTCATCTGGGCTGCACTGATCAAGTCCGGCACCGGCCTGTTCGCTGGTCGAATCTTGAGTTAATTCACCCGCCATGGCGGCTTTTCCCGCCAAATCAGGGTGGGCGCGGATCACGCTAATTTGCTGTTCGCTACTTGCCTGCTGCAGCATCAACCCCATGAGTTCGGCCAACCCATCTGGCGTATCGTGCGCTTCAGTGATGCCGTGCTGCCAAGCTGCTTCTGCCACCCAGGGCGAGTGCTCATAAACATCACCATAGTGATGGGTAAGCATTTCAAGGCTGCATTTGCTCGGTGCAGGGGAAAGGGGGCGCGTATCAGGTAGGGTCACGGAAAACTCTCCAAAGCATACGTTTAGTCAAAGCGCGCTGCTCGTCACTAAGTGCTATTAATAAGCAAGTTTGTATTAACAAGTACTATGCTCGATTTGGTGTATACAATAAATAGCAGCAAAGGTACTCTTTGACCAGTCGGTCAAACAATATGACAATTTAGGAGTGGCTATGGGACGTTTAACCACCCACGTACTGGATACCGCAAAAGGGCAGCCCGGCCAAGGGATTGCTATCGAAGTGTTTCAGCTTGTGAACAGCGAGCGCCATCACCTGAGTACCGTGACAACCAATAGTGATGGCCGCTGCGATTCCCCTATTTTAGAAGGTGATGCGTTCACTGCCGGCGAGTATGAACTGGTTTTTCATGCCGGGGACTACCTGCGGGCTCAAGGCGTTGAAGCTAATGAGCCGCGCTTTTTAGATGTGATCCCGCTGCGCTTTGGCGTCGCTGATGCCAGCCAGCACTACCATGTGCCGCTGCTGCTTTCGCCCTATGGGTACTCAACTTACCGCGGTAGCTGATAGGGGGCCTATGTTATGCAAGCGTACCTAATTGATTTTGTTAACCTGCTGCTGCGCTGGCTGCATGTGATTGCCGCTATCGCCTGGATTGGCGAGTCGATTTATTTCGTAATGTTGGATAACAGCCTGCGTAAGCCTAAAGCCGATGAAGATCGCGAGAAGGGCGTGTTCGGTGAAATGTGGTCGGTTCATGGTGGTGGGTTTTATCACAATCAGAAGTACGCTACGGCGCCTGCCAAGCTGCCCAATGATCTGCACTGGTCATTTTGGAAAGCCTATACCACTTGGCTTTCTGGCTTTGCGCTATTCGTTATTTTGTACATGGTCAACCCAGGTTTCTACTTGGTAAACCCCAACAGCGACTGGCAGTGGGCCGCTAATCTAACCGGCTGGCAGGCTAACCTTCTGGCCCTGGCATTCTTATTGGGCGGCTGGCTGGTGTACAACGAGCTGTGCAAACGCATTAGCCCCAATATGGATCGCGACGGACTGCTCAGTGTAGCGGTCGCCGTAATGATGGTGATCGTTGCCTATCTCAGTACCCAGATGTTTACCGGCCGCGCTGCCTTCCTGCTTACTGGGGCGGTGATGGCAACGGCGATGTCAGCCAACGTTTTCTTCTGGATTATTCCTGGTCAGCGCCGCATGGTAAAAGCGATGAAGGCAGGAGATGCGCCCAATCCGCTGGATGGCAAGCGCGGCAAACAGCGTTCGGTGCATAACACCTACTTCACGCTGCCGGTCGTGCTGCTGATGGTGAGTAATCACTACTCGTTTATCTATTCCCATGAGCTTGCCTGGGTCGTGATGGTGCTGTTTATCTTTGCGGGTGCCTTGATTCGACAGTTCTTTGTCTTGATGCATGCAGGCAAAACCCAACCTGCGTATCCTGCCTTTGGGGTAGGGCTCATTTTGCTAGCGTTTTGGGTGGCAGCACCCAGTGCATCATCCCCTGGCGGTACTGACGGTGTGGAAAGGCCAGACCAAGCACAAATTAGCGCTTTAATTGAGCAGCACTGTGTTCAGTGTCATGCTCGCAACCCTGAGCATGCCGGTTTCTCTGCGCCGCCTGCGGGGTTTGCATTGGATAGCTGGGATGAAATTCTGGGCCATAAAGCGCAAATTCAGCAGGTGGTGGCCAGCCGCTATATGCCGTTAGGCAATATGACCAACATGAGCGACGAAGAGCGCGATATCATTGCCGCTTGGGAGGAGTGATCAGAGAGGCTAACTATGAGTGATGCGCAGGCGCCAATAAAACGGCGTGCTTCGGTTAAAGAGGGCGATGAACGCCACGAAGCCATTTATCGTGCTGTGAGCGATGCGATAGTCGAGCAGCGCTTAAAGCCCGGTGCTCGGCTGCGCGAAGATGCGCTGTCTGAGGTATTTGGTATTAGCCGTACTGGCATTCGTAAAATCTTGCAGCGTCTGGCGCTTGAGCAGTTAGTCACGCTAACCCCGCGCCGCGGCGCCAGTGTTACCCGGCCCACCGCCGATGAAGCCAAAGACGTTTTTGATGCCCGCCACTTAATTGAGTGTGGCTTAATGCCCGATGTGGCAAGACGCATGGGTGAAAAGGAAGCAGCAGAGCTGCGCGATATGGCCCGCCAAGAGCGTCAGGCGTTGCGCAGTGGGCAGCAGAGCGTGGCCATTCGCTTATCAGCAGATTTTCATGTGCGGCTAGCGCAGTTGTCAGGCAATGCCACGCTGGCAGAATTTGTCGAGCGGCTCTGCTCGCGCTCATCGCTGATACTTGCGGTCTACGGTCATCGCGGCCACTTGGGCTGCGAATCCCACGACCACGATGACCTGATTGGCTATCTGGAAACAGGTAACGGCGAACGTGCCAAAGCCTTTATGAGCCGTCACTTGAAGACAATTGAATCTTCGCTTTCGATTGTCGAAGAAAAAAGTGAGGCCCCTGACCTGCGTGAAGTGTTCCGCCTATAGTGTGCTGTCTATTGTGTTCTAGCTACACACCTTCGGGCTATAAGGTATAAGGTGCCTAGTAGGTTTTAAAGCTTGTTTAAAGCCTACTAGTTTTACCACGACCCCACCAATCCCCCTTTTATTCTTTTCAGCCGACTTGCTCAGGGTGCGCTAACCGCTTTTGTGCACCGTTTTGGACTAAGAGATCACCAGCTTGCACCTTTGTAATGCTTTTAAGCCTGAAGCCCATTCGCTGCCGCTTTATAAAAAGAGTGAGACCTAGAGCTCATCAATAAAAAAATTATCGATAAGCAATTCAGGTGCTAAGTGATTTCTGTATACGAAAAATCCCTTTTTTGTATATTAATAATTTCTACTGCTAACCCAATTTTTGATGTTAGGCGCTTTCTTGGCACTGCCCTTGCATTGTTTATGCGCGGCTTAGGCATTTATGGCTTTGCTTTCTTGCTAAGTAAACAGTAGGGGGACTGGTAGAATGGTATACAAAAAAATGGTGGCGGCCCTTCGTCACTTGCGTCAAACCAAGCGTATCGCGCTGGTGTCGGTAGGCGTGGCGTTTTTCGCAACGCCTGCTATGTCAGAAGACCAAGTGCTGCGTATAGCAATGACGGCATCTGATATTCCGCTTACGACAGGTCAGCCCGATAGTGGCTTTGAGGGGTATCGTTTTCTCGGCTACACCATCTACGATGCATTGATCAATTGGGATATGTCCTCTGCTGAGGACGTGAGTGGTTTAACACCCGGCCTAGCGGAATCTTGGGAGGTCGATGCTGAGGATAGCCGTATCTGGACCTTTACGTTGCGTGAAGGCGTGGCTTTCCATGATGGCAGCGAGTGGAATGCCGACGCGGCCATCTGGAACCTGGACAAGATTTACGACGAAGATGCGGAGCAGTTTGATGCCCGCCAAGCCGGTAACGTCCGCGGCCGTATCCCTTCCATGGACGGCTATGAAAAAGTAGACGACTACACCATTCAGTTTACTACCAGCGAACCTGATGCCTGGTTTCCCTACCAGCTCTCCTTCCTACTCTTCTCCAGCCCTGCGCAATGGGAAGCACTGGGCGGCGACTGGGATGCGTTTGCCAGCGCCCCTTCTGGTACTGGGCCCTTTAAGCTAACGCGTTTGGTACCGCGTGAGCGTGCCGTGTTAGAACCCAACTTAGAGTATTGGGATGAAGAGCGTGTACCACGTTTGACACGACTAGAACTGATCCCAATGCCAGAATCGAGCTCGCGTACCTCCGCGCTGCTTTCTGATCAGGTGGATTGGATTGAGTCTCCGGCACCGGATGCTATTCCCCGCATGCAGTCTCAGGGTATCGAGATCACCAGCAACCCCTATCCACACACCTGGCCTTACCAGTTCTCTATGCAGGAAGGCAGCCCCTGGCGTGATATCAACGTCCGTAAAGCGGCCAATTTAGCGGTAGACCGTGAAGGTTTGGAAGCCATGTTAGGTGGCTTAATGGTACCGGCAGTAGGTATCGTTACGCCTGATCACCCCTGGTACGGTGAGCCTACCTTTGAAACCCGCTACGACCCTGAAGAAGCGATTCGACTGCTAGCGGAAAGCGGCTTTAGCCCAGAGAACCCCGTGGAGATTAAAGTGCTCATCTCGACCTCTGGCTCAGGGCAAATGCAGCCGTTAGCCATGAATGAGTACATTCAGCAAAACCTTGCCGAAGTGGGCATTGCGCTGGACTTTGAGGTACTGGACTGGGAGTCGCTGTTTCCCAACTGGCGGCGCGGTGCAGATGATGCCAGCAGCCGAGGCGCCCATGCCACCAACATTACCTTCGCTTGGTTAGATCCTTTCTCTGCCTTCTACCGCTTTATGCACTCTAGCATGGCGCCGCCGAATGGCTTCAACTGGGGCTATATGGATGACCCTGAATATGACCGCTTGCTAGATGAGGCAAGAGTCACCTTCGATCAAACCGAGCAAGACGCCATCCTCGCCGAGTTCCATGCCCGCATGGTGGATGACGCCGCTTGGTTGTGGGTAGCCCATGACGTTGGCCCTCGCGCGATGCAACCCCGCGTCAAAGGCTTCGTTCAGGCTAAAAACTGGTTCCAGGATCTGACCCCCGTCTATATCGAGGAGTGAGTTATGTACGCGGAGTGGCCTTTCAGCCGCTCCGCGCATAGCTAGTAGACAAGCTAGGAGACAAGATGAGCAGCTACTTCCTCAAGCGAATTCTGTATGTCATTCCGATCACCCTGGCGGTGAGTTTTTTCTGTTTCTCGTTAGTCCATTTATCGCCAGGCGATCCCATGGACGCCGTAGTCTCTCCCGATGCTCCCAGTGAAGTCGTCGCAATGGTGCAGCGGGCCTACGGTTTTGACCGCCCCTTGCCAGAGCAGTTTGGGCTTTGGGTGAGCCGTGCCGTGCAGGGTGACCTGGGGATGTCGGCAGCCAATGGCAGGGCGGTGACTACTGAAGTATTCAGCGCACTCAAAAATACCCTGCTACTCGCCGTGGCTGCGTCAATGATTGGTTTTACCCTGGGCTGCACGTTTGGAGCGCTCGCGGGTTATTACCAAGGGTCGCTGCTTGATCGCATCGTCACAGGCTTTGCCGTGGGCGGCGTCAGTGTGCCGCACTACTGGCTGGGCATGCTGCTGGTGATTATCTTTTCCGTTGAGCTTAACTGGCTGCCTTCCTCCGGCGCGGGGCCTGGTAGCTCAAGCGACTGGAGCTTTGAATGGGCGTATTTACGCCACTTAATCCTGCCTGCGGTCACGCTTTCGGTAATTCCCATGGGCGTGGTGACACGTACGGTGCGCGCCATGGTGGCGGACATTTTAGCCCATGAGTTTGTGGAAGCGCTGCGCGCTAAAGGCTTGGCTGAACGGCGCATCTTCCTGCACGTGATTAAGAATGTCGCACCCACCGCGTTAGCAGTGATGGGGCTGCAATTAGGCTATTTGTTAGGCGGCTCTATTCTGGTCGAGACCGTGTTCTCTTGGCCCGGCACCGGATTACTGCTCAATAACGCTATTTTTCAGCGTGATCTGCCTATTTTACAGGGCACTATTTTAATTCTGGCGCTGTTTTTCGTAGCGCTCAATTTAATGGTCGACCTCGTCCAGGCGCGCCTCGATCCGCGTATCCAGCGCGGTTGAGGCAAGGAGAATCCTATGGCAGCTACGTCTGTTGATGTTTCGGCGAAGGTCGAAGTTCCCATCACCCCGAGTCGAGGTTATTGGGGGCCGGTATTTCGCCGCTTAAGCCGTGACCCCGTTGCATTGATCGCAGGGATTATTCTGCTCTGCATCCTTGCCATGGCGCTATTTGCACCTTGGTTGGCGCCCATGGACCCCTACAAAACCAGCATGATGACCCGCTTGCGTCCCATTGGAACACCAGGCCATTGGCTAGGCACCGATGAGCTGGGGCGCGATATGCTCTCCCGGCTGATTTATGGTGCGCGCTTATCGTTATTGATCGGGGTTATGCCGGTAGTTAACGCCTTCATTATTGGCAGCGCCATCGGCATTGTGGCTGGGTTTGTGGGCGGTAAAACCAATACCGTTTTTATGCGCATTATCGATGTTTTTTATGCCTTTCCTGCGGTACTGCTGGCGATTGCTTTAGCGGGGGCGTTAGGGGCCGGCATCATCAATTCGCTGTTCTCTTTAACGGTGGTGTTTATACCGCCTATTGCGCGCGTAGCCGAAAGTGTCACTACCCAAATACGCAGCGCGGATTACATTGAGGCCGCAAGGGCCAGTGGGGCAGGCAGCTTAAAAATCATCCGCTGCCATGTGTTGGGTAACGTGTTAAGCCCGATTTTCGTTTACGCCACATCGCTTATCAGTGTCAGCATGATTTTGGCCTCTGGGCTCTCTTTCCTGGGGTTGGGGGCCAGGCCGCCAATGCCCGAGTGGGGGCTAATGCTCAATACCTTACGTGATGCCATCTACGTAAACCCTTGGATTACGATTCTGCCAGGGGTGATGATTTTTACGGTGTCGATTTGCTTCAACACGCTCAGCGATGGTCTGCGCTCTGCTATGGATGTCAAATTATGAACGCTGAACGTGTTTCTGTTGAGTCTCCTCTGGCGTTGAAAAAACCATTAGATAGCCGGGATAGAGGAGGGGCTGCGCAGCCGCTGCTTAGTGTGAAGGCGCTGCGTAAGCACTTTGTGATTAAAAAAGATTTCTTCGGCCGCCCCGTAAGTCAGGTCCACGCAGTGGATGGCGTTGACTTCGATGTGTTAAAGGGTGAAACCCTGGGCATCGTAGGTGAATCTGGGTGTGGTAAATCAACCACTGCGCGCCTGTTAATGCAGCTTCTGACACCGGATGCGGGGGAAGTGATTTTCGACGGCGACCCGGTAGGCAAACCCGGCGGTTTGTCGATACGTGAAATGCGCCGGCAAGTGCAGATGGTATTTCAGAACTCCTATGCCTCGCTCAATCCGCGTATGAGCGTTGAGGAGTCGATTGCCTTTGGGCCCCAGGTGCATGGTCTTGGCAAGAAAGAGGCCAATACCAGGGCGCGCAAGCTGCTTGACCAAGTGGGCCTGTTGCCCAATCAATTCGCTAGTCGCTATCCCCATGAGCTTTCCGGTGGGCAGCGTCAGCGGGTCAATATTGCCCGTGCCTTGGCACTTGAGCCGCGGCTATTGATTCTTGATGAAGCGGTATCGGCACTCGATAAATCGGTAGAGGCGCAAGTCTTAAACTTGTTGATTGACCTTAAACAAGAGTACGGCCTGACCTATCTGTTTATTTCCCATGACCTTAACGTGGTGCGCTATATCAGTGATCGGGTCATGGTGATGTACCTAGGGCGAGTGGCTGAAATGGGCGAGAGCGAGTCACTTTATAATGCACCTGCTCACCCCTATACCCGGGCCTTGATGTCAGCAATGCCTTCAATGGACCCTGATAATCGCACACAGGTTGCACCTCTGGCGGGTGACCCGCCCAACCCTATTGACCTACCCCCAGGCTGCCGTTTTTGCCCGCGCTGTAGCATGGCTGTTGATAAGTGCCGTGAAGAAGAGCCCGAATTAGCACCGCTACATGCTATGCAGGCAGGGCACCTTCAGCACCGTTCGGCGTGCTGGCGGGCAGGCGAGGTACAGGCGTTAGCATCCACGCCTATTGCTGAGGAGATAACGTCATGACGGCCCCTAGTCCCGTGGATTATCAGACTATTCCTGATCAAGCCCATCGCGCTGCTGCCACTAAAAGCGAACAGCTGGTCGATGTGCAAAATTTGAAAGTGCACTTTCGCTCGCCTGGGCGCTGCGTGCAGGCAGTCAATGGTGTCGATCTGACCCTTGCCAAGGGTGAGGTATTAACGATTCTTGGCGAAAGTGGCTCTGGCAAAAGCGTTACACTGCGCGCGCTGATGCGGCTTTTGCCTGAACGGCGAACGTCCATCGAAGGGCATATAAACGTTGCCGGACAGGATGTGTTGAAGATGTCACGGCGTGAGCTCTCGGCTTATCGAGGCTTTACTACCTCAATGATTTTTCAGGAGCCGATGCTAGCGTTTGATCCGGTCTTTCGCATTGGCGATCAAATTGCCGAGACCGTATGCCGCCATGAAGGCGTTAGCCATGCGGAAGGGTTAGCCCGCGCGCTAGAGCTATTTGAGCTGGTGCGAATCCCATCAGCGAAGCGGCGCTTATCCAACTATCCGCATGAAATGTCGGGCGGTATGAGCCAACGGGCCATGATAGCCCTGGCACTATCCTGCCGGCCCCGGTTGTTACTGGCCGATGAACCCACGACCGCTTTGGATGCCACCGTTCAAATTCAAATACTACTGCTGCTGCGTGATCTGCAGCGCGAGCTAGGTATGTCGGTTATTTTTGTTACCCACGATATGGGGGTCGCCAACGAGATATCAGACCGCATCGCGGTGATGTACGCAGGCCGGGTAGTGGAAACCGGCAGTGTCGATGAAATTATTCGCGCACCGCGCCACCCCTACACGGTAGGACTGATGCAATCCCGTGCCTCAGGCGAGTTAAAAGGCGAGCGCCTCAGTGCCATACCCGGCTCGCCGCCGGATATGGCCTCACCGCCCCCAGGCTGTGCCTTCGCGCCGCGCTGCTCGCTGGCCACTGAAGAGTGCCAGCAAAATGTGCCGCCCGCTAAAGTGCTTGGCCAACAGCACTGGGCAGCGTGCTGGAAGTTGGAAGGCGTGTAAACGTAACGTCAGCCTAAACCCGCCAAGTACGCCCAGCCCCGCGCACTGGATAACTGATTCTCGCTATTCGGCTGTTAGCAGATATGTGGGGTTAAGCGGTTGGCGGATTGCTAAAAACAGGGCGTAGGGATGGGCTTACATTAAGCTCCAAAACGCATCGACCAATGGATTTTTTAGGTTTTTCTTTAAAGTAAACAAACCAATATCGTAGGGCTCCAGCTCCGGCGTTACGTCGAGTACACGAATGCGATCCACCAAGGGGCTGTTATCGAGGACGATTTTTGGCACCACGCCAATCCCAAAGCCCAGGCTCACCATACTCACAATGGCTTCATTGCCTGTCACCTGTGCATAAATACGCGGGGAAATGTCTTGCTGACGAAACCACTCATCCACACGGGCTCTAGAAACACCGCTCTCCGAGAGAATCATAGGGATGCTCGCCCACTCTTCCGGTGTTGTTGGCGTGCTTGTCGGCACATTCGGCACTTGCTGCTCAAGAGGCGCAATAAATAGCAAAGGTGAGGTAGCAATAGGTTTAAAGGCCAGACCACGCGGCAGGTTGGCAGGTTGTGCGGCAATGCTAAGGTCTTCCTTACCATCCAGAACACGGGCAATCGCATGCTCGGGATCACCCGTGCGCAACTTGATTTCAATCACAGGATAGGCAATACGAAAACGGCGCAGTAGCTCGTATAAAAAACTGTAGCTGGCGGTGACGGAGCCATACAGGCTGATTTCACCGCGTAATTGATCAGAATTGTCGGTTAATTCATGACGAATCAAATTCCATTGGCTACTGGCATCGCGGGCGTACTTGAGAAATTTCTGCCCCTCCTGGGTCAGCACAACGGTACGGTTGTCGCGGTTAAACAGTGATACGCCCAGTTCCTCTTCTAAATGACGAATGTTGCGCGACAAGGCAGAAATGCTGATATAGCACTCATCGCTGGCGCGACCGAAATGCAGGGTTTCTGCCAAGGCGAGGAACTGTTTTAAAATTTTATAATTCATAAACGCCATCATAATTGAGCTTTGCAGAAAATGGGATACGCTGTTGCAAATATATCAATTTAAGAAATGCTCACTCTTGTATAGATTGTCACTACTCACATGGCGCTGGATTTTGCATTGAGCGGCTATGACTCTCTTTTTCGTGTCGGTGTGTCTTACATCGATATTGTGATCATAAATATTTAGGATGTTAAGAATGGCTAACTATTTCAATACGTTGCCGCTTCGCGAGCAACTGGCTGAACTCGCCAAATGTCGTTTTATGTACAGCTCTGAATTTGCTGATGGCGTAGACGCGCTTAAAGGCAAAAAAATGGTTGTTATCGGCTGTGGCGCCCAGGGCCTGAACCAGGGCTTGAACCTTCGCGACAGCGGCTTAGACGTCTCTTACGCACTGCGCCCTGAAGCCATTGAGCAAAAGCGTCAGTCCTGGAAGAACGCCACTGAAAACGGCTTTACAGTAGGTACTTACGAAGAGTTGATCCCCACGGCCGACGTTGTGTTGAACCTGACCCCCGATAAGCAGCACACCTCTGTTGTAACGGCGGTAATGCCACTGATGAAGCAGGGCGCTTGCCTCTCTTACTCACACGGTTTCAACATCGTGGAAGAGGGCATGAAGATCCGTGAAGACATAACCGTCATCATGGTGGCACCTAAGTGCCCAGGCTCTGAAGTTCGCGCTGAATACGTGCGTGGTTTCGGTGTTCCCACCTTGATCGCGGTGCACGAAGACAACGATCCTAAAGGCGAAGGCCTTGCCCTGGCAAAAGCCTACGCAGTGGGTACCGGCGGCCACAAAGCCGGCGTATTGATGTCCTCTTTCATCGCCGAAGTTAAGTCCGACCTGATGGGTGAGCAAACGATCCTTTGCGGCATGCTGCAAACCGGCTCGATCCTCTGCTTCGACAAAATGATCGAAGAGGGTATTGAGCCTGGCTACGCCTCTAAGCTGATTCAGTACGGCTGGGAAAACATCACGGAAGCATTGAAGTACGGCGGCGTGACCAACATGCTGGATCGTCTCTCTAACCCAGCCAAGATCAAAGCCTTTGATCTTGCTGAGGAGCTGAAAGAGATCATGCGTCCGCTCTATAACAAGCACCAAGACGACATCATCAGTGGCCACTTCTCTAAAACGATGATGGAAGATTGGGCGAACGATGACGCTAACCTGCTAAAATGGCGTGCAGAAACCGCAGAAACCAACTTCGAAAAAACACCTGCTGGTAACGTAGAAATTACTGAACAGGAGTACTTCGACAACGGCATCTTGATGGTAGCGATGGTTAAGGCGGGCGTTGAGCTTGCTTTCGAAACCATGACGGCGGCTGGCATCATCGCCGAGTCTGCTTACTACGAGTCGCTCCACGAAACGCCGCTTATCGCCAATACCATTGCGCGTAAGAAACTTTACGAGATGAACGCGACTATCTCTGACACAGCGGAATACGGTTGCTACCTCTACAACCACGCTTGTGTGCCGCTACTGGCTGACTTTATGAAGGGCATCAAATCCGATGTTATCGGTAAAGGCTTGGATCTAGACGACAACGGCGTTGATAACGCCCGCTTGATCGAAGTTAACGATGCGCTTCGCGCCCACCCAGTTGAAGCCGTTGGCGCAGTGCTGCGTGGCCATATGGCTGATATGAAGAAAATCGTTTAATCGGCTGATTAAATGATGGCTCGTCAAAGAATAGACCGCTAAGTCATATAAAAGCCGAGATATCGCCACGATATTCTCGGCTTTTTTGTCTCATAAACAATAAGGAACACATTGATGGAGCCTTCAAGCCGCTTAGAGCGTATTCAGCTAAACAAAGCGACGATCAGTTTTGATGATCGCTTCACCCTAAGCGAGATTGATTGGATCATCGAACCCAGCCAGCATTGGGTCATCACTGGCACCAATGGCTCAGGTAAATCGGCCCTGGCGGCGTCGCTAGCTGGAGTTGGCAAAATTGAAGCAGGCACGGTTCAAGGGATTCCCAAAAACGTTGGGTTGGTCTCTTTCGAAGCGCAAGCCGAACTCATCGCCAAAGAGTTGAAAAAAGACGATGCCGATATCATGGATGTTATTTCACTCGGTACACCCGTTAGTGAAATGATTTTCGAGAAGTGCCAAGACCCTGAACTCGCAAGCGTACTGGTAGAAAAGTTCGGTCTTACTAAGCTACTCGACCGCGCCTTTCGTAAACTCTCCACCGGCGAAACCCGCAAAGTCATGCTGATTCGCGCGCTGGCGAGCAAGCCGGACTTGCTGATTTTAGACGAGCCGTTTGATGGTTTGGACGTCGACACCCTCGCCATGCTGCAAGCCCATCTCGCCTCCATCATCGACACCGTGCCCATGGTGATGGTGCTGAATCGCTTTGATGAGATGCCGGACTTCATCACGCACGTTGCCTATCTGGATAAAGAGCGCTTGGAGAAAAAGAGAGGGGATAAAAAGCGTGGAGATAGTGGGCGATTAGCGGTCACGGTAGAGCGTCAGGACGAAGCCGCCTTCAATGAGTTGTACCAACTGCTGCATCTGAAAACCACCGACCTAAGTCTGCCTGAGGCAGACCCAGCCACTAAATTACCTGCTCTCGACCCCAACCAGCCGCTGGTTAAACTCAAGCAAGCGACTATCCAATACGGCGATACCGTGATTGTCGATAAACTCGATTGGACGATAGAGCAGGGCCAGCACTGGCAACTAAGCGGCCCTAACGGTAGCGGTAAAACAGGCGTCTTGTCCCTGATCACGGGGGATCATCCCCAGTGCTACACCAACGATATTTTTGTGTTTGGCTTCCAGCGCGGTAACGGCGAAAGTATCTGGCAGATCAAGCAGTTTATCGGCTATGTCTCCACCGCCCTGCAGTGGGAGTATCGCGTCAGCACCAGCTGCAAAAACGTTATTATTTCAGGCTTCTACGACAGCATCGGCATGTATTCAAAATCCACCGATCATCAGAAAAAAATTGCCGACCAGTGGCTCGAACTACTGGGCATGCAAGAGCGCGCCGATCAGCCATTTAACAAACTTTCCTATGGCGACCAGCGTCTGCTACTTATCGCCCGCGCTATGGTGAAACACCCACCGCTGCTGATTCTAGACGAGCCCTGCCTCGGCCTGGACGATATGAACCGCCAGCTGGTGCTAGCGCTTATCGAGAAAATCTGTGAAGGCAAAGAGACCACGGTGCTCTACGTCAATCACCACACGGAAGACAAGATAAAAGAAATCGACAACCATTTGGCGCTGGAGAAGAACCACTAGTTGGCGGCACCGGGCGTCTAGGCGCTAGCGCTGAAGCTGCGCAGCGATTCAGTTCCATCAACGCTTGGATGTTTGGCTTGAAGCAAGTTTCTTCGACCTCAACGACTTGTTAAAACTCTATTTTGCGATTTCACTTGTCAGCAACTTAAAGGCTACCGCGCCAAAAAACAGAGCAAATACGCTCTCAAAGACGACTTTTGATTTTAGGTATACTTTCCTAGCGACGCTGTTAGAGAAGAGAACGGCATAACCAAGGAAAATTGTCAAACTGACTGTGCCAACTACAAGAATGATAGAGATAAGCTCGATGGGCTGTGCGGTAGCGGGAACACCAATTGAGTAAAGGGAACCAAAAAACAGAATTGCTTTTGGGTTAGTGAGATGGATTAGTAAACCTTTAAAGTAGTTTTCTTTTAATGTGACTGCTTTATTTTTAGGCAGATTTAATTGCGTTGAGCTAAATGCGGAGCGTAGTGATTTAAACGCTAAATACAAAAGATAGAGTGCACCACAGTACTTGAGAATTTCAAACACCCAAACATTGGTATGCAGTACTGCTGCAAGCCCAAACGCGGCGGCAGTAGACCAAATTAACGACCCTGTAAGAACACCAGCTGCGAGAGACAAACCAAAGAAACGACCATGACTCATAGAGGTTCCGGCGATGGCGAGTGTTGCCGGGCCTGGGCTGGCAATCGCCGCAAAAGCAGATACCACAATAAGTAGATAATTAATTTCTTCCATTTATTGCTGACTCCCCCTGTTGATTTTAGCACCGCCATCCGCTGCACTGGGCGTTACTGACGGGCCTTGTTAAGCGTTAATTTCAGTGGTTACCTCTGTTTTCACCGAGTTAGTAATAAAGCATTGTTCGTTTGACAAGTGGTGCATTTTTTCAAGCTCCTCTTTTGAAGGAGCTCTGTCACCCGCAAACAAAGCGTTTGGCCGGAGAGTAACCATTGGTAATGGTGTTGATTTCGGAGGAAAAGTCACTCCCAATTCTTATCGTATGAAAATAGAGAACTACTGATTTGGCAACCTTATGCATAACGTTTGGTTAAGGGACGGGTTTTAGCCCCTTCCAGTGAGCGTAGCGAACGATTTAAACCATTTTTTATACGACGCTGTTTAACTCTATAGTCATGGGCTGCACCAAAAGTGGTGAGTCAGCTCTCAACTTCTCAAGCTGGCCTGCAGCGACAAAACCAAAAGTTCTATACAAATTAACTGCCGCTTCGTTGCTTGTTGTGACGCCAAGCGCCATAACACTGCACCCCCTGCATAGAGCCCATACTTTAATTTTAAGCAGAAGGGATTTTGCTATACCTTTACCTCTCGACTCTGGTGAAACCCACATTTGATAGATGTGCGCGACTTGCAAGTTTGGTTTATGTATGAAGCCCCAAGCAATGCCTACGGGTTGGCCCTCAATCTCTGCGATTAATGACAAAGCATCAATGTCCCGAAATTTAAGATCTAATCGTGTTTTCCATTCCGCATCTGACAATACGGCTTCCTGGTCATAAATTGAGCCAAAAGAATCAGGCGATTCCCTTAGAGATTTCAGCCTAGCTGATTTGTATAACTCCCAGTTTTCCGGAGTTAATATTTTTATCTCAAATTCGCTCATTTTTAGGCCGTTTTGTATAACACTTTATTCATGCACATGCGCTTTTTATCGGGAATTAATAGCGTTCTAAAGGTTTATAAATTTTGATATTAAATAAAAATATTAAAATTTACTTTATAAAAGCCGCCAGGGAAAGAGCGAATGTGCATAAAAATTCAATGTCACTATTTTTAACTTACGCATAAACACACATGCCCTTTTCGCAGCTCATTTTTTAACTATTTTAATAAAATGCTATCCAGAAAATAAGCACATTAGATCGAAAATATCTCATTTTGATGAGCATTAATACTGAAAAATGATTTTCCTCCTATGTCCATGAGAGACAGCTGATAGGGGCCAAGATGACCGCGCCAATCCTGACCCAAAAAAAGCGCCATCGGCAAAACCGATAGCGCTTTTACGAGCTTCTAATCAGCTAATTTTAGGACCCACCTCAGCAAACGCAGGCGCTACCTTAAACTGCCGCATCAACCAATAGTAGAACAACCCACCTAGCGCTGCACCAATCATCCAGCCAAAACCGCCAAGGCCTGAAAGTGCGGGGACTAACACAGTCGAAAGCGAGAACAGCGCTGCACCGCCGAAGGCGATAAGGGCGCGGGTGTTCCAGCCGTTTACGTAGTAGTAGGCGCCGCCCGGTGCTGATGAGAATAGCTCCTGCATGTTGAGGTTTTCGCGCTTAATCAGATAGTAGTCGACCACGATAATGCCGTAGAAGGGCGCGACGGCGGCACCTAGTGCATTCACAAAGCCGGGGACGCCAATCTGGCTGATGACTGAAAGCCATAGCGCGCCGACAAAGAATGCGATTACCGCGGTAATCAGGCCGCCCATCTTAAAGCTGATTTTGCTTGGGAACAGGTTGGCCAGGTCGTAAGCGGGGGGAATAAAGTTAGCGACCAGATTGATGCCTACCGTGGCGGCAAAGAAGGTGAGGGCGGCGACAATTGTCAGCGGCAATGAATCGACCCGCTCAACGATATCAGCAGGGTTGGTCAATGCCTCGCCAAACAGCACCAGAGTGCCTGCGGTAATAATCAGCGCGATAAATGAGAAAAACGCGACGTTAAGTGGCAAGCCCAGCAGGTTACCCAGCTTCATTTGGCGTTCGGTTTTTACAAAGCGGGTGAAGTCACCGAAGTTGATCACCACCGCTGCAAAATACGCCACCATGGTACCCACAATCGCCATAAAGGCGGTGATTGAGCTGCCGCTGGTTTCACCGTCACCGCTAAAAATAGTGCCAATGGCGGGGATCAGCTCGCTTCCCGCTTGGAACCAAACAATGATCATCAGCACCAGCATCACTACGTAGACCATCGGGCCTGCCCAGTTAAGGAAGTGTTTAATACGCTCGATGCCCTGCCAGAAAATAGCGATCTGAAACAGCCACACAATCACAAACGACACCCAAGCCACGCCGGAAAGGCCGAGGAACGTGCTGCCATCGCCTGCGCCATAAAAGGCGGTAATCAGTAGCGTGACGGCGGTGGAGGCGAAGTAGGTCTGCACGCCGTACCAGAAAATCCCCACAATGGCGCGCAGCATCGCGGGCAAGTTAGCGCCCCGCACCCCCATGCTGGCGCGCACCATTACCGGGAATGGAATGCCGTATTTAACGCTGGGCTTACCGGTAAGGTTGACCAAAAACATCACAATCACACCGGCCAGAATAATTGCTGCCATCACCGCCCAGCCGTTAAGGCCGTAGGTTAAAAACAGCGAGGCGGCCAGGGTGTAACCGAACAGGCTCTGGATATCGTTAGACCAGACGTTAAAGATCTCAAACGCGCCCCAGTTACGATCCTGGGGTTTCAGCGGCGCAAGGTCTTCGTTATATAGCGTAGGATCGATATGCTTTATATCCAGATCGCTACTTGGCGTGCTCTCTTTCATTGGATTAGCTCGTTGTTTGAGTTGGCGTTACTGGTTAAAGCGCTGGCAGGGCGCCCAGTACTTCATCAGCAGGTAGTAGGTGACGCCTGCAGGTATCAGGCTGGCGTACCAGGAAACTGCCGAGAAAGAGAGCGCCGCTACAATGCCCACCGCGGTCGCGATCAGAGCAGCGGCGTTGAAACCTTTGTAAGGGCCCTCGGGGTCATAAAGCTTGTTGATATCCAATGTGCGGCGGCGAACAACGTAATAATCGACCACCAGAATGGCGAAGATCGGACCTAAAAAGGCCGAGTAGGTCTGCACAAACATTTGCAGGCCCGCTGCGGAGCCGGGCTGTACCAACTTCCAAGGGAAAGTGGCGAAGGCCAGTAGCCCAACAATCACCGTGGCCACCGAAAACTTGATCTTAAATACGTCCATCAGCACGTAAGTCGGGGGCACTACGTTGTTGAGTACGTTGGTGGTGACCTGGGCAAAGGCGATAAACAGTAGGGTGGTCATCAACAGCGGGGTATTGTCCACTGCGTTGGCAAATACCTGAATAGGATCGGCGGTGCCAGTGGCTTGCGAGACCATATAACCGATCAAGCCCATAAACAGCGTGCAGGGCAGAATCGACATGGCATAAATAGTGGTGAGTAGGCTCTGGGGGGTGCCTTTTTTATGTTCCCGGGAGTAGTCACTAACGTTAAGCATCATGGTGCTGTAGATGCCCAAAAACAGCATGGTCGCGCCCCAGAAGGGCATGCCCCAGGAGCCTTCCATGGTCAGCAGACTGGCGGAAAGCTCATCGCCATAGCGCTGCACCGTGGCGTAGAACATATAGACCAGCGAGGCGAGGATAAAGGCGCTGCCGATATTCTCTAACCACTTGATGCCCTGGAAGCCCATCACCGACAGGCCGATCTGTAGGAACTGAAAGGTAATGAAGTAGAAGATAAGGTTGTCGAAGCCAAATAGGGTGGCCGACACCATATTCAGTGCCCCCGCGCCAATCCAGCTTTGAAAGCCGTACCACACCACCGCAGGCACTGCGCGCACTAAGCCGGGTAAACGTGTACCGGTGAAGCCAAAGGCACTGCGTGCTTGCACCATAAACGGAATGCCGTACTTGTAACCCGCCGCCCCGTTAATGGCGAGTGCTATACCGATCACAAAGCAACCAATGGCGATGGCCAGCGTTGCTTGTAACAGATTTAAGGTGCCGACCACGCTGGAGCCCATGGCGAAGGTGCCAATGGAAACGCAGCCGCCGAACCAGGCCAGAAAATAGGAGCTGCGCCCCATTATCCGGGTGTGTTGCGGGGCCAGGCTTTCAGCCCCAAGTGCTTTCGACCCAGAATCGGGCCGTTCTTCTGACGCAAGAGCGGAGTTTGTAGCGCTCATGATGTCGTCCTCGCAAGATTATGGGTTTTATTAATTCCCGGCTAAAAAGCCCGGAGACGCTTGCGGCGTGGCGTGCTAATGGACGTGCTTGTTTTTAAAGTGGTGCTTAAGTTTTGTTATTAAATGTTTTGCTCGTTATTGGTGTTTCTTTTTCATGGTTTAAACGGCAGTGAAAGCTCTGAAAGCCCAGCAAATTTACCGGTAAAGGTTTTCGGTCTTGGATAGGCCAAATCGCCATGTTTGCTGGTGTAAAGCCCCAGGCTTACCAGGGATTCGGCTAATTTAAGCGCTGCGCTAACCCCTTCCACGACGGGTAGGCCAACTTCGCGACTAATCTGTTGGGTCAAATTCGCCATGCCGCCGCAGCCAAGAACGATGGCGCCAATGTCATCCTCATCCCGGGCGCGGCAGCACTCTTCCACAATGCGGGTAAACGCCGCTTCAGGGTGGTGCTCAAGATCCAGCACGGGAATTTCAGCGGCGCGAATGCGGCGGCAGTGATGACTAAAGCCGTACTGTTGAAGCAGATGCTCAGCGATAATGCCGGTGCGGCCTAAGGTGGTGACGATAGAAAAGCGGGTGCTGATCAACGTGGCTAAATGGAAGGCCGCTTCGGCAATGCCAATAACTGGGGCGCGGGTTAGCTCACGCGCAGCCAGCAGGCCGGGGTCGCCAAAACAGGCCACCACATAGGCATCGATATTGCCTTCGCGCTCGCCCTTAAGAACTTCTTCGGCAACCCCTACCGCGCTGATCACTTCATCAAAATGGCTTTCGATGGAGACGGGTCCAGCCTCAGGTTGGGAGGCGCTGACCGTGGTGCCAGGGGCCGCCTGCTGCTGAGCGGCTTGGTGAATAGCTGCGGTCATTGAGGCCGTGGTATTGGGATTAATAATTCGTATATGCACAATAATTCTTCCACATGTAAACAATATAACTTTTCTTGTATACAAAAATAGGGCGCTTTCTAGCACCGCGCAAGTTTATAAAGCGTGGATTGTTAACAAGAATGCAGGCTGATAGTTTGACCATTCGTTCAGGATTCAAGGGCTTGAAGCGGCTTAAGCATAGAAACTGTATGGATCTCAGCGGATTAGACAGAGGCTGGATTGCGGTTCGCTAGTAATGTGGCTATTTTGTATACAAATACTTTTCTATTTCACCGGCATTTTCCTCATCGGTGATCTAGCTAGAATATGAGTTAAAAGGAGCTACCCATGTCGTTATCCTCGAATGGCCATTACCCCCGCGATTTGATCGGTTACGGGCGCAATCCGCCCCACGCCAACTGGCCCGGCAACGCGAAAATAGCCGTGCAGTTTGTGCTCAATTACGAAGAGGGTGGCGAGAACTGCGTATTGCATGGCGATTCCGGCTCAGAGCAGTTTCTATCTGAAATTATCGGCGCTCCCGCTTACCCTGACCGCCATTTGAGCATGGAGTCGATTTATGAATATGGCTCCCGCGCCGGGGTATGGCGCATTCTGCGTGAGTTTGAAAAACGCGACCTGCCGCTCACAGTGTTTGGTGTGGCCATGGCGCTGGAGCGCAACCCTGACGTCGCCCATGCTTTTAAAGAGTTAGGCCACGAGATCGCCTGCCACGGCTACCGCTGGATTCACTATCAGGAAGTCTCCGAGCATGTGGAACGTGAGCATCTTCAGCAGGCCATGGAGATATTTCAGCGCCTTTACGGTGAGAAGCCTCAAGGCTGGTATACCGGTCGCGATAGCCCCAATACTCGCCGCTTAGTGTTGGATGAGGGCGGTTTCCTTTACGATAGCGACTACTACGGCGATGACTTGCCCTTCTGGACCCAGGTCACCGATAGCCAGGGCAGCGAGCATAACCATTTGATCGTGCCTTATACTTTAGACAGCAACGATATGCGCTTTGCCGCCCCGCAGGGTTTTAACACCGCGGATCACTTCTTTACTTACCTTCGTGATGCCTTTGATGTGCTTTACGCGGAAGGGGAGGAGGCGCCTAAGATGCTCTCAATCGGTATGCATTGCCGCTTATTGGGGCGCCCGGGGCGTTTTCGTGCGCTGCAGCGCTTTTTGGATTACATCGAAACCCATGACCGCGTTTGGGTTGCCCGGCGTGTCGATATTGCTCGCCACTGGGCCGAGCATCATCCAGCGCCAAAGCGTTGATATGACCATGTAAAATAGGATGTTATGACACCGCATATAGGACAGCGAATTACTGCTCAATTTGACGAATTAAGTGCCCAGGAGCAGCGCGTAGCAAGTTTTATCCTCGACCACTTTGACGATTTGGCGGTGTATAGCGCAGCCGATTTGGCGCGCTTAACCGGCGTTTCCAAGTCGACCGTCAGCCGCTTATTCAAGCGGCTGGGGTTCGAGAGTTACCGCACCGTTAAGGATCACGCCCGCCAATTGCGTAATCTGGGTGTGCCGTTGGTAATCGATGCCAATGCCATGCAGGAAGAGGCCGGGGCACCCTTTCAGCGCCATCTTCAGCGCGAGCAGGATAATCTGCAGCGCTGCTTAAATGGCATTGCCACGGAGCAGTTTGCTGCCTTGGTGGAGCGCCTCAATGGGGCGCGCCATGTAGTAGTGATCGGGTTTCGTAACAGCTATCCCTTAGCGATGCACTTTCGCCAGCAGTTGATTCAGGCGCGTACCCAGGTGAGGGTGGTTCCTCATCCAAACCAGTCGTTAGCGGAAGAAATTGTCGATCTCACAGAGCAGGATGTGGTGGTGCTGTTTGGTTTTCGCCGCCGCCCAGCGGCATTTGCTTCGCTAATTGATGCACTTGAGCGCTCACCTGCCAAGGTAGCCTTACTGGCTGACCCCACCGCGGTCAATTTCGCTTCACAAGTAACGTGGTTTTTTGAAACACCGCTGGAAAGCCTCTCGGCGTTTGATAGCTACGCCACCGCCAACAGCCTGATCTGCCTGATTGCCAATGGTGTACTGCACCGTCGCCTTGCAGAAGGTCGCGAGCGGATTAGCGCAATAAGCGATATTTATTCGGAGCTCAGCGAGCTTGAAGCGCCGATCATGAGCGTTGATTGGAGTGCCCGGTAGGTCTTTGCTCTAGCATGGTGCATTACGTTCTTTTGATGAATTAAAACTGCACCACAACGTTGTGCTTATCTTTATTCAAACTCTCCTCACGATGCGGTTTCAACTGTGTTGCGGCTATGCCTGCCCGCTAAGCTGCTGTTATAAAAAAACTTAGCTTCTTCTGGTATCGCGATTGCTATTAGGTGTTCAGGTGAAACGAAAGTTTCTTTGTTAGATGTTATGCAACAAAGCTTTCATTCGCTTTGCTTCCGTTGCCAACACCGCCACTGCTAATTGCCCAGCGCATTGTTGCTAGCAAAACCAAGATTTTGCAGAACATACGCCTGCCAGGAGAACTTCATGAAATCATTATCTCAGCACTTCAATCACTCCGTTGCCAGCCGCTTCAAGCGTCTGCAGTCCAGCGTTTTAGCCACGGGCCTGAGTGCTGCTGTTGCCCTGGGGGCTTTTACCGCCAGCCCTAACGTCCAAGCGGATGCAATGGAAGCGATTGAGTCACGGGGTACCATCCGCATCGCCGTACCGCAGGATTTCCCGCCGTTTGGTTCAGTGGGTACTGACCTGCAGCCGCGTGGCTACGATATCGATATGGCCCAATACCTCGCCGATGAAATGGGCGTGGAGCTACAGCTGATCCCTGTTACCAGCGCGAACCGTATTCCTTACTTACAAACTGGCCAGGCGGATTTGGTGATTTCCAGCCTGGGTAAGAACCCTGAGCGCGAAGCGGCGATTGATTTTTCCGATGCCTATGCACCGTTCTTCTTGGGCGTGTTCAGCGCTGATGCAGATGAAAGCGTGGATGGCCCGGAAGGCTTAGCCGATAAAACAATTGGTGTTACCCGCGGTGCCGTGGAAGATATGGAGCTTTCTGAGATTGCTCCTGCCTCCACCACTGTTCAGCGCTTTGAAGATAACGCCACCACTATCTCTGCGTTTCTTTCTGGTCAGGTCGATTACGTGGCTACCGGTAACGTCGTTGCCGCCGAAATAGCCGAGCGCAATAGCAACCGTGCGCCTTCACTGGTGTATCAGCTTAAAGATTCACCTTGCTACGTGGGCATGAACAAAAACGAGCCAGCCTTGATGGAAGAGGTGAACCGCTTGATCGCCCAGGGTCTGGAAGATGGCACTCTCAACGAGCTTTCGCAGCGTTGGTTCAATGCCGACCTGCCTGAAAACTTTGGTAGCTGAGGGTTACCATGGGGCCAACACTCGACTTTCTTACCCTGTTGCCCTACGTCAGTGAACTCCTTAAAGGTCTTACCACCACGGTCATTTTGACCGTGGTGACCACCTTAACGGGATTAGCACTGGCAGTGGCGGTGGCCTATTTACGTGTGAACGCGCAGCCATGGGTGCGTTGGGGGCTGGGCGGTTACGTTGAAGTCATCCGCAACACGCCTTTTATTGTGCAGCTGTTCTTTATCTTCTTTGGCCTGCCGGGGTTGGGTATCAAAATTGATGCCATCACTGCGGCTTTTATTGCCATGACACTTAACCTGGCCGCCTACAGCGCTGAAATTCTTCGTGCTGGCATTAGTGCCACCGCCAAAGGCCAGCTTGAGGCGGGCCGTGCACTGGGCATGACGACATTGCAAAGCTATCGCCATGTCGTACTGGTTCCGGCTTTTGCGCGGGTTTACCCGGCGCTGATCAGCCAGTCGATTATTGTCATGCTTGGTTCGGCGGTTGTGTCGCAGATTTCGGTATTTGATCTGACCTATGCCGCTAACTTTATCCAGTCGCGCAATTTCCGCAGCTTTGAAGTCTACCTGCTGATCACGCTGGTCTATTTGCTCCTCGCCTTTGGTATGCGGCGCAGCTTTATGCTGGTGGGCAAGCGCGTATTCGCTTATCAGCAAGGAGAGCAACGATGATTGAGTTCACCTTCTGGGATATTTTGCGCAACCTGCTGTTGGCGACTCGCTGGACGATTGTGCTATCGCTAATTGCTTTTGTAGGCGGTGCCACGGTAGGGCTGGTGTTGACCTTTATGCGTCTCTCCAGCAACCGCTGGTTGCAGCGTTTAACGGCACTCTATGTTGACCTGTTTCAAGGTACGCCGCTGCTGATGCAGCTGTTTTTGATCTTCTTTGGTGCCGCCGCCATGGGGCATCCGATCTCCGCTTGGCTGGCAGCTTCTATTGCATTGACGCTATTTACCAGTGCCTTTCTGTGTGACATCTGGCGTGGCTGTTTGGAAGCGGTGGCTAAAGGGCAGTGGCACGCGGCCCGGGTGCTGGGCATGAACTACTTCCAATCCATGCGCCATGTGATTCTGCCCCAGGCGCTGCGGCTCTCAATTCCGCCTACCGTAGGTTTCTCGGTACAGGTGATTAAAGGTACAGCACTGGCTTCGATTATTGGTTTTGTCGAGCTGACAAAGGCGGGCACCATGCTCAATAACGCCACCTTTGAACCTTTCACTATTTTTGCCCTTGTGGCGCTGCTTTACTTCGCGTTGTGCTACCCACTTTCCTGCTACGCGCGCTATCTGGAGAAAAAGCTCTATGACGCTGGTCTACGTTGATAACGTTCATAAAGCCTTTGGCGATCTGGAAGTGCTTAAAGGCATTAACCTTTCGGTCGCCCAGGGCGAAGTGGTGGCGATTATTGGTCGCAGCGGTTCGGGTAAAAGTACCCTGCTGCGCTGCCTGAATCAGCTGGAAAAACATGACAGCGGCGAGATCACTATTGCTGATAAGCAGCTCGATGCGGCGTCAATGTCGCCCAAGGAACTAAGTGAAAACGTCGGTATGGTGTTTCAAAGCTTTAACCTGTTTCCCCATAAAACCGTCGGTGAAAACGTCTGTTTAGCACCGATAGTCGTACGTGGCGAAGGCAAGGCTGAGGTAGAGAAAATCGCCCGTGAGGTGCTTGAGAAAGTTGGCCTGTCGGATAAGTACGATGCTTATCCCGCACAGCTCTCGGGCGGTCAGCAGCAGCGAGTGGCGATTGCCCGGGCATTGGCCATGCGCCCCAAAGTGATGCTTTGCGATGAGGTGACTTCTGCGCTAGACCCTGAACTGGTAGGTGAAGTGCTGCGGGTGCTGGAAGCCTTGGCAAAAGAGGGCATGACGTTGATTCTGGTCACCCATGAGATGAGTTTTGCTCGTGATGTAGCCGATCGTGTGGTGTTTATGCACCAGGGGCGCATCCATGAAGAGGGCGCCCCCAGCGAGCTATTTAGCAATCCACAAACGCCGGAGCTGAAGCAATTTATCTCAGCGGTGCTCTAGGCGGTTCATTACTAGTCGGTTCACTTCTAGCCGGTCCACTGAGTGGCCTGGGCAAAAATAAGAAAGCCCAGGGCAATCACGATCCAAACGCAAAAAAGTGGGAAGAAGAATTTGACCCACTTTTGCCACGGCACACCCGCCAGCGCCAGGGTCGCCATAAAGTAACCCGAGGTGGGGTAGAGAATATTGCCGATGCCATCGCCGAGCTGGAAAGCTAGCACCGCTGTTTGGCGGGTAACGCCAATAATGTCAGAAAGCGGTGCCATCAGCGGCATGGTGACCAGCGCCTGGCCGCTGCCGGAGGGGACGATGAAGTTAAAACCGAGCTGGGCGAAGAACATGCCAATAGCGGAAAGCAGGGTGGGCAGGCCGCCAACAAGATTGCCAAGACCAAACACCAGGGTATCCATTATCTGGCCATCTTCCAGCATCACGGCAACGCCCCGGGCGACGCCGGCGATCATGGCGCCGACCAAGACATCGCGAAAGCCCTGGTTGAAGCCTGAACATATTTCATCGGTATCGAGGCCCGCAATAAGGCCCACGACAATGCCCATGATGATAAACAGCCCCGCCATCTCCATCATGAACCAACCTTGCTGGAGTACCCCATAAACCAGCACGGCGAAGAAGACGAAAGTAGCGATGGCGGCCAGCTTCTGGCGAGCGGTGGCGATTAACGCAGGGCTATTATCAGCGTGTTGGTACAGCGTGCGTTTTTCGGCTTCGCTAACGTCACGGCTTAGTAAGCTGAGTGAGGGCGTGTGGCGCACCATCCGGGCGTAACGCATGACAAAGAAAATGGCTGCCGCCAGCATGGCCACAAACGCCATGATGCGCAGGCCATAACCGGAGTAAAGGGGAAGATCCGAGAGCTGCTGCCCAAGCCCGGTATTGATGGGGTTAAGCACGCCTGTCGTAAAGCCAACCGTGGTGGCACAAAGCGCCACTGCCGCCGCGGTGACCGAATCAAAACGCAAGGCAATCATCAGCGGCAGGATGACAGGGACATACACCAGCGCCAGCTCTTGCGTGCCAATAACGGTGGCTATCAGAGCAAATACGGTCATCAATACGGGGATAGTGAGCAGGCTTTGTCGTGCAAAGCGCCGCGTCAACTTATCCACCCCTATTTCAATAATGCCGGTGCGCCTTAGCACCATGAACATGCCGCCAATCATAAAGGTAAAAAAGACCACTTCACCGGCACTCATCAACCCATTGGGGATTGCCAGCATGAAGTCGACGATCCCAATCGGTGACGAGGCGATCTGCTCATAAGACGTCGGGTCAATGGTGACCCGCCCGTCCGGCCCTGGAACACGCTCGAACTGCCCAGCGGGCACAAAGTGAGTCGCGAGCGCTGCCAAGCCGATAAATACGAACAGCACCACGTAGATATCAGGGATTCGGCACCAGCTTTTTTTAGGCGGTGGGCTATCAGGAGAGGGAGTTGGTTGGGACATGCTGTGCCTCGCGTTAGGGAGCTGCCACCCGGGATGGCGATTGTTATTAATGTTTAACCTTAGCAACGATCATGCCCAATAGAACGGTGAGGTTGCTGTTTCTGGTCGCGGATCGTATCGTTTTAGAATTATGAAACGAAAGTTTCTAAAGAAGTTGCTATTGGGAGAAGTGTTTCACAAGGGCTCTTTCAAAGAGCCCGGTGAAAGAGCTAGCTAAAGAGCGCTTTAATATGCTCCGTTAATCTTGTATACAAGAAGTATGTCTTATTTCCAAAAGTCCTAAAGGTCTCAACATGCCAGCTAACTACTACGCCCCCACCGGTGGGCATCCGCCGCAAACACAAATCACCGCTGACCGTGCGGTGTTCACGGAAGCGTACGCGCTGATCCCCAAAGGTGTGATGCGCGATATCGTCACCAGCAACTTGCCGTTTTGGGAAGGCACTCGGCTTTGGGTGCTGGCGCGTCCGCTGTCCGGGTTTGCCGAGACGTTTTCGCAATACATTATGGAAGTGCAGCCAGAGGGTGGCAGCGAAAAGCCCGAGCCTGATCCCCAGGCAGAAGGCGTGCTGTTTATTGTTGAAGGTGAGTTAACGCTTACCTTAGCGGGGGAGCGCCACACCATGCAGCCCGGCGGCTATGCGTTTATTCCCCCCGGCAGCAACTGGCAGGTACGCAACGAATCCAGCGCGCCAGTGCGTTTCCACTGGGTGCGCAAAGCCTATGAGTTTGTTGAAGGTCTTGAAGTACCCCAGGCGTTTGTTACCAATGAGCAGGATATTGCCCCCATCGAAATGCCCGGCACCGAAGGGCGCTGGGCGACAACGCGGTTTGTTGACCCTGCGGATGTCCGCCACGATATGCACGTTAATATCGTGACTTTTCAGCCGGGCGGCGTGATTCCTTTTGATGAAACCCATGTCATGGAACACGGTTTGTACGTGCTTGAAGGCAAAGCCGTTTACCACTTAAATCAAAATTGGGTAGAAGTCGAAGCTGGAGACTTTATGTGGCTGCGCGCCTTCTGCCCCCAAGCCTGCTACGCCGCTGGCCCAGGGCCGTTCCGCTATTTGTTGTATAAAGATGTTAATCGCCATCCTGCGCTTCGCTTGAATGCTCGTTAAAACTGTCTGCTCCAGGTTTTCAGAGAGGTAGCTTTAAAGGGTCGCGAGCTAAAGCTACCTCCCACCAGTGCCATTTTCAGGCTGGCAAGGACAATGCAGCACTGAGTAACGAAGAATTGTTTGAAGGACTCAAAATGCTAATACTAAAAGCTGAGCCGCTAACGGCAGCGGCGTTTGCCCCTTTTGGCGATGTGATAGATGCGCGTACCTCAGCGTCTTTCCCCATCAACGCCGGGCGTACCCAGCGCCATCATGATTTGGCGAAGGTGGAAACCCTGGGCGAAAACGCCCATACGCTGATCAATATCTTTGTTAGCCAGCCGGTCACACTGCCGCTGGAGCTCACCTTTCTTGAGCGCCACCCCCAAGGCAGCCAAGCATTTATGCCGCTGCACCAGGAGCAGTTTATTGTCGTGGTGGCACCGCCGGGTGAGCATATTAACCCTGACGATGTGCGTGCTTTTGTTACCGATGGCCACCAAGGCGTGAATTACCGTGCCGGCACTTGGCACGCCATTCAGTCGGTGCTAGAACGAGAAGGCGAGTTCTTGGTGGTGGATCGGGGGGGCGATGGCAATAACTGCGATGAGTTTCCCCTGGCAATTAGCGTGATGTTGGAATAATACGTACATTTCCTGTTGCAGGGCTGTCATATAGAACGCGTTAAACTGATAAGCTAGTGTTATTAAACAGAGTCACTACACGCTCATTAGCATGGTTGGAATATTATGAACGCACTGCACTTCTCTACTATTCGTCGTACCAAAATTGTTGCCACCCTTGGGCCTGCCAGCGACCGTGAAGGTGTGTTGGAAGCTATGCTTGCGGCGGGTGTAGATGTGGTGCGTTTAAATTTCTCCCACGGCACCGCAGACGACCACCGTCGGCGCTTAACCGAAGTACGTGAAATTGCCGCCAAGTTAGGCCGCAGCGTAGCGGCGTTGGGTGACCTGCAGGGCCCTAAAATTCGCATCGCTCGATTTAGAGATGGCGCCGTGGTACTCAAAGAGGGCCAGCCGTTTATCCTCGATATGGAACTTGATGGCGATTCAGGCGATGAGCAACAGGTCGGCTGTGATTACAAAACCCTCTCGCAAGATGTGGCCGCCGGTGACCGCCTGCTGTTAGACGACGGGCGAGTAGTACTTGACGTGACCCGTGTTGAAGGCCAGCAAGTACATACCAGCGTGGTCGTAGGCGGCAAGCTCTCCAACCATAAAGGTATTAACAAGCAGGGCGGTGGGCTTTCTGCCCCCGCGCTGACTGAGAAAGATAAAGTCGACCTGAAAACCGCCGTCGAGATTGGCGTCGACTATTTAGCCATTTCCTTCCCCCGTCATGCGGAAGACATGCTCGAAGCACGCCGTTTATTGGGCGAAGCGGGTAAGGAGATTGGCTTGGTCGCCAAGGTGGAACGCGCCGAAGCAGTGGCAGATGACGCGACTCTGGATGGCATTATTGAAGCTTCTGAAGCGGTAATGGTGGCGCGGGGCGATCTAGGCGTCGAAATTGGCGATGCCAAGCTGGTGGGTGTGCAAAAACGTATGATCAAGCGCGCTCGCTCATTGAATCGCGCGGTGATTACCGCCACGCAAATGATGGAAAGCATGATTTCGGCACCGCTGCCCACCCGCGCCGAAGTGTTTGACGTAGCTAACGCGGTACTCGATGGCAGCGATGCGGTCATGCTTTCGGCGGAAACAGCGGCAGGTGACTATCCGCTGGAAACCGTGGAAGCCATGTCACGAGTTTGCCTGGGCGCTGAGCGGGAAAAATCAGCCCAGGAATCTGGCCACCGTATCCATGAAGGCTTTACCCGCCCCGATGAAACCATCGCCCTGTCAGCGATGTATGCAGCCAACCATATGACCGGCATCAGTGCGATTGCCTGTATGACGTCATCTGGCTATACGCCGCTGATTGCCTCGCGTATTCGCTCTGGTTTGCCGATTGTAGGCTTGGCTCACAATCCCATCGCCCAGCGCCGTATGGCGCTCTATCGCGGGGTAGTCTCACTGCCGTTCGACACCTCTGAAATGTCTCCCACTGAGCTGAATGACAAAGCGCTTGAGTTATTGGTGAAGATGGGGATTTCCAAGCCCGGCGACCATGTGATCCTTACCCGTGGCGACCATATGAACGCTCATGGCGGCACCAATACCATGAAGGTAATGGAGATTACCGACGAGCATGCTAAAGGCTAAACTAAAAGCTAAATTAGCGCATGGACTACTGCTGGCTGGCCTGCTATTAACAAGTGCTCCCGCGATTGCGGGGGCACCTATTGTGGCTGCTGCTTCTGATCTACAGTTTGCTCTTACTGAAGCAGCCGAGCGGTTTCAACAGCAAACTGGCCATACCCTGCGCCTTAATTTTGGCTCGTCGGGTAACTTCCGCCGTCAGATAGCACAGGGCGCGCCTTTTGAGCTATATCTCTCGGCAGACGAACGCTACGTACAAGCGCTTTTTAATGAAGGCCACACCAAGGACGAGGGCGTCATTTACGCCATTGGCCGGTTAGCGTGGCTGCAGCGCGCTGGACGCGACGATTTACCCAATGAAGATGCACCGCTTTCAGCAGTACAAGAGGCGTTGGAAAATCACGCAATTGGCACCACTGAACGCATCGCCCTGGCTAACCCTGAACACGCCCCTTACGGGGTCGCCGCGCAGCAAGCCCTTGAGCATGCTGGGCTGTGGGAGCACACCGAACCGCTGCGAATACTTGGCGAAAATGTCTCCCAGGCGGCGCAGTTTGCCCTTTCTGACGACGCTCGCGGTGGGTTAGTGGCTTACTCATTGGCCTTGGCGCCAGCCCTTGGTGAGCGAAGTGAGTACGTACTTATTCCTGAGTCCTGGCATAGCCCGCTTCGCCAGCGCATGGTGCTAACCAATCAGGCGGGAGAGGTCGCCAGCGACTTCTATCAGTGGCTACAGCAAGAAGAAGGACAAGCCGTCTTGCGCCGCTACGGCTTTAGCGCCGAATAATGATGCTGTCGATGGGTGAATCATAATGGATTGGTCGGCACTTTCCGTCTCTCTGCGTCTCGCTGCATTTACGTGTTTGATTCTTCTCCCCTTGAGCATTTGGCTTGGCCGTTCACTCGCCTACGCCCGCTTTCGCGGCAAAGGCCTATGTGAGGCGCTGGTGGCGCTGCCGCTAGTATTGCCACCAACCGTATTAGGCTTTTATCTGTTGCTCAGCTTTGGCCGTGATGCTCCGGTGGGGGCTTTTTGGGCGCAAATGACCGGCGGTGGGCTTAATTTCACCTTTAGCGGCATATTAATAGCCTCGCTGATTGCCAATCTGCCCTTTGCTGTACAGCCCATTCAGCGCGCCTTTGAACACATACCCCACAATCTACGCGAGGCAGCCTGGTGCAGTGGGTTGAGCCCCTGGCAAACGCTGCTGCGTGTTGAACTACCGCTGGTCTGGCCGGGCATTATGTCCGCGGCGGCGTTAACCTTTGCCCATACGCTGGGCGAATTTGGCGTGATCTTAATGGTAGGTGGCTCCATTGATGGCGAAACCCGCACCCTCGCGATTGCCATTTATGACCGCGTTCAGGCGTTTGATGAGCAGGGCGCGGCGCAGATGTCAGCGCTGCTACTGTTGGTATCGTTTATTACCTTAGGGCTGGTCTATGGGTTGGCTGGACGCAGGCGGTGGGCGCGTGGCTGATTCCTCTATGGCGGAGCTAGCCTCAGGTCCAGGTGCAGGGCTGAGTGTGGCAGTTAATCAGACCGGGCCGATTCCATTGGCCGCTGAGTTTACTTGCCAGCCCGGAGAGCTGCTGGCGCTGGTAGGACCTTCTGGCAGCGGAAAAACAACGCTGCTACGCACCATCGCCGGGCTCTATCGGCCCCAACAGGGGCGGATTAGTTGTGCTGGCGACATTTGGTTTGATGCCGAAGGTAAGCGTTCACTCGCACCCCAGCACCGCAGGGTGGGGGTTGTGTTTCAGGACTATGCCCTGTTTCCTCACCTGACTGCGCTTGAAAATATTCAAGTACCTCTACGTCATTTACCTCAACCCCAGCGCCGGGAGCAGGCCGAACAGTGGCTTGCCAAAGTGCGCCTGGAAGGGCTGGGTAAGCGCTACCCCAATGCGCTTTCTGGTGGGCAACGCCAGCGGGTCGCGCTGGCCCGTGCGCTGGCGCGTGAGCCCAAGGTGCTGTTACTTGACGAGCCGTTTTCAGCGGTGGATCAAGTCACCCGACGGCGCTTACAGCGCGAGCTGGCGCTGCTTCGCCAGCAGATCGATATTCCCATCGTGCTGGTGACCCATGACCTGGAAGAAGCCACTGCGCTGGCGGATAAAATCTGTGTACTGCATAACGGCGTAAGTCTTCAGCAGGATACGCCGGAGATCCTGTTTAGTCGGCCATGTTCACCGCTGGTAGCGCGCTTGCTAGACCGCCACAATTTATTTGCAGGCGTGGTAGTCGAGGTGGATGGTCAGCGTCGACTGCAGTGGGGGGAGAGTTCTCTAGAAGTAGCCGATGGGCTTGTCGACCTGCCGCTCGGTAAAAAGGTGACATGGTACTTACCTCCGTCAGATATTGTGCTGCACCGCCGTGGCCGACCATCCCAAGGCGAACGGGAAAACCCAATAACGGCTACGGTAAGTGAGTTGGTAGCGTTGGGCGGAATCACATCAGTTTCATTGCGCGTCAACCATGGTGATATGTTACGTTTCGATATCGCCACCCATGCTGCGCGTCGCAACCAATTAACCAGCGGGGCTGTGGTGAACGTTTCGCTATTGGCAACAGGCATTCACCTGATGTTAGGCCACCAAGTTCGCGCAGATGCGCATGACAAAAGGAAGTAAGCATGGATCACTCGCGTCGCACACTGCTTAAGGCGTCGTTACTGTTACCGCTGGCGGCACTCATGCCCCTTTCGCTACTAAGCTCCTTCGCCTGGGGGCAAGCGGCGTCAACGAGTATGCAGACCCTGGCGCTGGCCATCCATAGCGAGGGTGGCCCTCACCGTCTACAGGTCGAAGTAGCGGAAACCACTGCCCAGCGTCAGCGCGGCTTGATGGAGCGCGAAAGTATGCCAGAAGAGAGTGGCATGCTGTTCCGGTTTGAAGCTGAGCAACCTGCTGAGAACGCCTTTTGGATGTACCGCACGCTGATTCCCCTTGATATTGCCTATATCGATGAACAAGGCCGAATCGTGGCGATTAATACCATGCAGCCTTGTGAGTCCTCCACGCCACGTGACTGTCCATCTTACCCGGCTGGTGCAGCGTTTTATTCAGCGTTAGAAGTGAACGCCGGCTACTTTGCCGAGCGCGGTATCAAAGTGGGTGATTGTGTATCCGTTCCTGAAATAGCCGGTTATTGTCAGCCCGCTGATTAACCTAACCGCGGTCGCCAGCGGAGATTGAGGACAATCAAGGCAAGACCTGCGACCACGAGGCTGCCGCCCATCAATTTATGAAAGCCTAGGCTGTCGCCCATTAACAGCGCGCCTAGGCCAACTGCAAACACCGGCGTGAGCAGCGTCATCGGTACAACGCGATTAACCGGGTGGAGGCGTAACAGTGCGTACCAAATCCCGTAGGCCACTATCGATGACATCACTGCGGTGTACACCATCGACCCCCAGCCTAGCCAGGTAGCCTGTTGCATTGCCTGCCACTGGCCACTTTCAAATAGCCATGAACCCAGCGCCACTTGCGGCACTGCAAACAGCGCCACCCAACCTGCCAACGCCAGTGGCGCAATCGGTGGGCCGTGCTTAATCAACAGCTGCGACACCGCCCAGCCAAAGGCACTTAGCAAGAGAATCGCCAGAGGGAGAGGCGTCGGTAAGGTGGGTCCACCTGCCAGCACAATGATCCCCGAGAACGAGAGCAGCAGCCCCACGACACGTTTTGGCCCCAGCCTTTCTTTAAGAAATATAACGGCCAGCAGCGTGGCAAAGGGCGTGCCCATCTGCACCAGCAGTGCCCCGGTACCTGCCTCTGCCTGGCCCAAGCCAATAAACAACAGCGCGAAGTGAAGGCTGCCAAAGGTCACTGATAGCAGCAGTAAAAACGGCAACTGTGCTCGCGCTACCGGGTAAAAAGGCACCAGCAGCGCCGCCACCAGCATAAAGCGCAGCGTGGTCATCAACAGCGGCGGTAGCTCCGCCACCCCGACCTTGATCACAATGATATTAAGTGCCCAAATAGCGATAACAAATAGGCCGAGCAGCAGGTCGCGTAAAGGCACGTTGATGTCCATGGCTAGAAAAAAGACAGCTATTGTAACAGCTTGGGGCAGTACAAAAGTGGTAGTGCTAGTAGTGCTATTAGTAGCGGCGGGAGAGTTGAGACCAGCATAATGCTCAAATTGATGAAAAGCAGGTAGGCTTCGTTATACTGATCAAAGGAGGGAGTGTATGCCTACTATCTCAATGTTCTACGGGATTATTATTCGGATGACTATGCACCGAAGGAGCATCCACCGCCGCATTTTCATGTCTACTATGGTGAGTATAGGGCCACCATTGAGGAAGCAGACAAAGCTTGTTTTAGCTTGGGCTGAGTTGCATCAAGAAGATCTTATGGCTGATTGGGATCTGGTAATGAATGATGAAGAGCCATTTAAAATTCAGCCGCTACAGTAAGAGGATTAACCATGTATCCATCGGTTACTAACGTCATTCCGCTCGATAATTATCTTCTTTCTGTTGAGTTTTCAAACGGAGAAAAGGGTGTCCTGGATATGAAGCCCTACTTGGATTTTGGTGTCTTTACACGCCTCAAAGAGCAAACCTCCTTCAATCAAGTTCGCGTTTCTTTTGACACCATAGAGTGGCATACGGGAGCCGATCTTGACCCTGAATTTGTCTATAAAAAATGTCAGCGATCAACCGCACATCCCAGCGCTGCAGCCGACGCGTAATCCCGCCACTGAGCTTCGTGTTAGCACCTTCGCCAATTTAAGAGCCATATCAACGCAGGAGATAAATCATGAAGGGTTCATGTCTTTGCGGTGCTATCGAGGTTTCAACCGCTGATCAAGCTAACGTTGATGTCTGCCACTGCACAACGTGCAGGCGTTGGGGGAGTGGCCCGATGCTGGCCGTACATTGTGGAACTGATGTTGTGTTCGGTGGTAAACAAAAGCCCACCACCTATCAGTCATCGGACTGGGCTGAGCGCGGGTTCTGTTCCATCTGTGGGACACATTTGTTTTACCATCTGCTCTCGTCTGATGAGTACGCTCTTTCTGCCGGACTTTTCCAGCAGGAGGCTAGCTTTGAAATGAGTAGCCAGATATTTATTGAGCAAAAGCCAGACTATTACGACTTTGCCAATGAGACAGTGACCATGACCGGCGAGCAAGCGTTTGCGCACTTCTCGAAACATGATAATTAAATGTAGCGCTCTACAGTATGCTGTAGTCGAAATTCATCTCGCCATGCCGACCTTAGGCGTGTTTCTTTCATGCGCTAAGTGCATACAATAAGAGAGGCTTTCTTGAAAGCCTCACCACGGCTACCCGCGCACATTATAAAAAACGCACACCATAAAAATAGCTAAAAAAAGGATCTACCATGACGCTGACACGCTCGATGGCTCGTTTCACTGCCGGCTTGGCCGGTGCGGCACTGCTTTCCGCTTCTCTTTCTGCACAAGCCCGCGAACTCTCGGTTTCCACGGTGTTATCGGATGCTTTCCCCTGGGGGCAGGCGGCGGAGAAGTGGGCTGAGCTGGTGGAGGAGCGCAGCGGCGGTGAGTTAACGCTGCGCGTTTATCCTAACTCCCAGCTGGTCTCCGGTGATCAAACCCGCGAATTTTCCGCTATGCGCTCGGGGTTAATCGACGCAGCCGTGGGCTCGACCATTAACTGGTCGCCCCAGGTGCCGGAACTGAATCTTTTCTCATTGCCGTTTTTCATTCCCGATGAAGCTGCCGTCGATGCTGTTACCGGTGGTGAAGCGGGTCAGTTAGTGTTTGAAGCCATCGAGTCCCGTGGGGTTATTCCGCTGGCCTGGGGCGAAAATGGCTTTCGTCAAGTCTCTAACTCACGCGGGGCGATCACTCAGCCGGATGATTTGGACGGCTTGAAAATTCGCGTGGTAGGCTCGCCGTTGTTCCAGGATACTTTCTCAGCCCTTGGCGCTGACCCAACGCAAATGAGCTGGACCGACGCCCAACCAGCGCTAACCACGGGTGCCGTGGATGGCCAGGAAAATCCGCTGTCGGTGTTTGATGTGGCGCGGATTGATCAAGTGGGCCAAGAGCACTTAACGCTCTGGAATTATATGAATGACCCGCTGATTTTTGCGGTTAATCAGACCGTATGGCAGTCACTGGATGAAGAGCAGCAAACCATGCTGCGTGAAACTGCTCGTGAAGCCGGTGAGTGGGAAATTGCCATGACCCGTGAGCAGGAGAGTGAGCGCCTGGCGGCAATTCAAGAGCGTGGCGTGACCGTGACTGAGTTGACTGATGAGCAATACCAGGCATTTGTCGATGCAACACAATCCGTTTACGAAAAATGGGCACCGCGTATTGGTGAAGAGGTGGTTAACGCTGCCCAAGCGGCGATCGACGCCCGCTAAGCGATTCCGTTATTGTTTTAAGCTACTGGCCTCTTTTGGGGCCGGTAGCTTTTTGCTGTGAGGCTGCCATGAAAGGCTTTCCTGATGCACGCCTTGAGCGCTGGCTGGGCGCACTGGCATTAATCATTATCTCGTTGATCAGTTTGGGAAATGTCATCACTCGCTACATTACCGGTGGGTCTTTCTCGTTTACCGAAGAATTCTCGGTTTTTCTGTTAGTGGTGCTGACCTTTGCTGGCGCGTCTGTAGCGTTGCGGCGTAACCGACATATTCGCATTAGCTTTCTGGAGCGGATGCTGCCGCCCAGGTACCGTACGCTATTAATCCTTTTTCAAGCGCTATGCGGTGTCATCGTGTTGGGGTTGATTACCTGGTACGGCGGCAAGCTTGCCTGGCAGGAGCAGCAGTGGGAGTCGCTATCGCCGGGGCTTGGCCTTCCCCAGTGGTGGTATTTGGTATGGCTACCCTTGCTGACACTCGCCATGCTGTGGCGCTTAATTCAACAAACCCGTGACCGCTTGAACGGGAGACTCTCCGATGAGCCCTGATGTATGGATGATTTTGGCCTTTGCAGGGCTGCTGATTGCAGGCGTGCCGGTGGCGTTTTCGCTAGCGCTCTCCGGGGCAGTGGGCATTGTGATCGGGCTGTCGCCAGATATGCTCGCAACCCTAGGTACCAATACGTACAACAGTATTGCTAAATATCCGCTCATCGCGATTCCGCTGTTTATATTGACCGGGCTCATTTTTGAGCGCTCAGGGGTGGCGCTGCGCTTAGTGCGTTTTGCCCAGGCACTGATTGGCCCGCGCCATGGTGGCTTGGCGTTGGTGGCGGTGCTGGTATGTATGATTATGGGCGGCATGAGTGGTTCGGGGCCCGCCGATGCGGCGGCTGTGGCGATGGTGATGTTGCCCAGCATGACCAAAGCGGGTTACCCCAAGCCATTTTCGGCTACGCTGATTGCCGCTTCTGCATCTACCGCTATTCTTATTCCCCCTTCGGTGGCGCTAATTCTCTATTCAATCGTTGTGCCAGGCGTTGATCTCCGCGCGCTGTTCGCGGCGGGCCTGTTTCCCGGTATTTTGGCGGGACTGGCGCTGCTGGTGCCTGCGCTGCTTGTTTCCAAACGCTACGGCTGGGAAGGTGGCAAGCCGGTAGAAGGGGCCGAGCAGCTTAGTGTGCGTAGTACTTTTAAGCAGGCAATACCTGCACTGTTTGCTCCTGTACTAATTCTGGGAGGCTTACGCTCAGGGCTGTTTACACCCACTGAAGCCGCTGTGGTGGCGGTTGCCTATGGTGCTCTCGTAGGGCTTTTCCTCACCCGCGAGCTTTCGCTGCGTGATTTATGGGAGCTGCTTGGCGAGGCGGCGATTATCTCTGGTGTGGTGATGCTGATTATTGCACTGGCGGGTATTTTTGCCTGGGCGGGCACCATGCTGGGGACTTTCCGCCATTTAGCCGAGTGGATCATTAGCTTGACCGACAACGGTGTGCTGCTGCTGATTCTGGTGATGCTGGCGGTGCTGGTGGCGGGCATGCTGTTAGACGCAATATCGATTTATCTAATCATGATGCCGATCCTGATACCCGTTATGCAGCATTTTGAATGGAATCCGGTGTGGTTTGGGATTTTATTAGCGATGAACATCGCGATTGGGCAATTCACTCCACCGGTGGCGGTAAATTTAATGGTGACCACTGAAATAGCCAAAATTCGCTTGGAGCATACCATTGGGTGGGCGCTGTTATTTGTCGTGGCAATGGGCTGTGCGCTGGCGCTGGTGGCTATTTTTCCCGCTATCGCGCTGTGGCTACCAAGCGTATTGGGCTACAACATTTAAACGGCACGCTCGTCACCGTCTAGGCAGTTGATAATGTAAAAACAGCCGGTGTCGAGTGAGCCGCTAGCATCCTCATCCCCTATGCCAAAATGGCATGCGTGTTAACGCTTACTAAACGTTACCTAGCGCTAAACTACTATCTAACAGCGTAGGAAAGTGCTTTAAATGGGAGATGGAGTAGCGTTCTTTCGCCAAACGCGCTTTTTTTCGCTAAATGCTTTGTTTTTCGCTAAAGTAGTATTAGCAGGTGGCTATATATTCGTTTGAAAATAGCCGCTTGTAATAGACTGTCTTGAGAAACGTTTTAGCATAAAACCACCTGAGGGAACGGTTCATCAGGTGAGAACAAGACGCACGATGTTAATAACATCAAATAAGCTCATAACATCAAGATAAAGAGGTGTGTTCATGAAACGCCATGTATTTTCCACTGCAGCCTTCTCTGGTGCAATGATTGCTGCGGCAACGTTTGCTTCCCCAGCCGTTGCCCAGGATCGCTACATCACCATTGGTACCGGTGGCCAAACCGGCGTTTATTACGTCGTAGGTCAGTCGGTTTGCCGTATGGTTAACCGTGGCAGTGATGACCACAATATCCGCTGTAACGCACCTTCTACCGGTGGTTCAGTTGCCAACGTTAACGGCATGAAGAGCGGCGAACTGGACATGGGCGTTGTTCAGTCTGATGTTCAGTTCCGCGCTTACAACGGCGAAGCTAACTTCGAAGAAGAGGGCGCTTGGGAAGATATGCGTGCCGTGTTCACCATGCACGGTGAGCCGCTAACTGTTGTTGCCCGTGCCGATTCCGGCATTGAGAACATCAGCGATTTTCCTGGCAAGCGTGTCAACATCGGTAACCCAGGCTCTGGCCAGCGCAACACCATGGATGTGGTCATGGATGCGTTCGGTTGGGATGAAGACACCTTCGCACTGGCTTCACAGCTTGATGCCGCTGAGCAGGCCGCTGCACTGTCCGACAACAACATCGACGCCATGGTTTATGTTGTTGGTCACCCGAACGGCTCTATCCAAGAAGCCACCACCACTATTGATGCTCGCCTAGTGCCGGTGACTGGCGATGAGATTGACGCATTGGTTGAAGAGTATCCGTACTACACGCGTTCGGTCATTCCTGGCGGCCTGTATCGCGGTAATGACGAAGACGTTGAAACCTTCGGTGTTGCTGCCACGTTTGTTTCTTCTACAGACGTAGACGAAGACGTTATTTACGAAACAGTTAAAGCCGTTTTTGAAAACTTTGACCGTTTCAAGCGCCTGCACCCTGCGTTTGAAAACCTGAACGAAGAAGACATGATTTCTGACGGTTTGACTGCTCCGCTTCACGACGGTGCAGCGCGTTACTACCGTGAGCGCGGTTGGATCGAATAAGCGCTACGTAGCAACGTAAAGGTCGGTAGCAACGTAAAGATCGACAGGTGAACACTGTTCACCGCCAGTAGTAAAGCGCGGGCACCAGGTAATTGATAACCCAGGTGTCCGCGCTTCTTGTTGAAAGCGCTGATTGTCAGCGCTGACCATTAGGCAGGGCAAGCTTATGCGTGATGACAAACAACCTTCGGCGGCCTCTGAGCAAGACCTAGAGGATATGGTCGCTTCTAGCGATTCAGGGGCAAGAAAGCCGGTAGGGGTGCCGGGTACATTGTTGGTCAGTATTGCAGCGATCTGGTCGCTGTTTCAGCTATGGATAGCTTCACCGCTCCCGTATTTATTTCGCTTTGGTGTTTTTAGTGCGACCGAAGCGCGCTCTATTCATTTAGCGTTTGCGCTATTTCTCGCGTTTATGGCCTACCCTGCGCTTAAGCGTTCTCCTAGAGACCGCATCCCTTTGCAGGACTGGGCATTCGCCGCCGTGGCTACTTTTTGCGGTGCTTATCTGTTCTTATTTTACTCCGATTTAGCACAGCGCCCAGGACGGCCAATCACTCAAGACATCGTGATTGGTGTGGTCGGCATCATTATGCTGCTCGAAGCGACTCGGCGTGCTCTCGGGCCACCGTTGATGGTGGTAGCCGCTGTTTTTATTGCTTACTCGCTGTTTGGCCCTTATATGCCGGGCATTTTGGCCCACCGCGGGGTGAGTTTAGGCGGCCTGATTAATCACCAGTGGCTAGGCACTCAAGGGGTGTTTGGCATCGCGCTGGGCGTTTCAACGAGTTTTGTTTTCCTATTTGTGTTGTTTGGTGCGCTGCTCGATAAAGCGGGAGCAGGTAACTACTTTATTAAAGTTGCTTTCTCTATGTTGGGGCACTTTAAAGGTGGCCCGGCCAAGGCTGCTGTCGTTGCATCTGGGCTAACCGGTTTGATCTCAGGGTCGTCGATTGCCAATACGGTAACCACGGGTACCTTTACGATCCCGATGATGAAACGCGTTGGCTTTAGTGCAGAAAAAGCCGGGGCTGTTGAAGTGGCTTCCTCTGTTAATGGTCAAATTATGCCGCCCGTCATGGGCGCGGCAGCGTTTTTGATGGTGGAGTACGTTGGCATTTCCTATGTGGAAGTCATCAAACACGCATTTTTACCTGCCATTATTTCTTATATTGCGCTGATTTATATTGTTCACCTTGAAGCGTTAAAGGCGGATATGAAAGGGCTGCCTTCGAGTAACCCAGCGCGGCCTCTGCTGAATAAGATCCTTGGTTTCTTGACCGGGTTGATTTTGTTGATGGCCCTCTCGTTTGCCGTTTATTACGGGCTTGGTTGGCTTAAACCAGTCTTGGGTGATGCGACCCCATGGGTTGTCTCGATAGGCTTGACCGTCGTCTATATAGGTTTGTTAAAGGTTAGCTCCAACTACCCCGAACTCGAACTGGATGACCCTAAATCAGCAGTGTTAATCCTGCCCCAAACACGCCCCACGGTAATGGTCGGCCTGCACTACATTCTACCGGTGATTGTATTGGTATGGTGTTTGATGGTGGAGCGCATGTCGCCAGGGCTGTCGGCATTTTGGGCGACCATGTTTATGATCTTTATCATGGTGACGCAGCGTCCGGTTATCGCGTTCTTCCGTGGTCATAGCAAGTTCGCTGCTGATGTCAAAGAGGGTTTTAAGGACCTATGGGATGGCCTTGTTGCCGGTGCCCGTAACATGATTGGTATCGGTATCGCTACAGCCGCCGCGGGTATCATCGTGGGCGCTGTATCTCAAACTGGGGTTGGCTTGGTGCTGGCGGATGTAGTGGAAATTCTCTCGGGTGGCAACCTGATGATGATTCTGCTGCTTACTGCGCTACTCAGTCTGATTTTGGGCATGGGCCTGCCAACTACTGCGAACTACATCGTGGTGTCTGCATTAATGGCACCAGTGATTGTGGTGCTGGGCCAGCAAAACGGACTGATTGTCCCGCTAATCGCCGTGCATTTGTTTGTGTTCTACTTCGGTATTATGGCGGACGTTACGCCACCCGTGGGGCTGGCCTCGTTTGCTGCAGCGGCGGTCTCCGGGGGTGATCCGTTACGTACCGGCTTCCAGGCATTCTATTACAGCCTGCGCACAGCAGCCCTACCGTTCCTGTTTATCTTTAATACCGACCTGTTGTTGATTAATGTCACGGTAATGCAGGGGATAGTGGTGTTTATTGTAGCAACGGTGGCGATGCTGATATTCGCGGCGGGTACCCAAGGCTTTATGCTTGTACGTAGCCGTTGGTATGAGTCGCTGCTGCTATTGCTGGTGGCATTTGCGCTATTCCGCCCAGGTTTCTGGATGGATCGAATCCATGATCCCTATGAGTCAGTGCCTCCCGCCCAGTTTGCCGAAGCTCTCGGAAGCGTTGAGGATGGCAGTAACCTGCGGGTAAGGATTGCAGGCGAGAATGATTACGGCGACCCAATGACGACCTACATTCTGGTTCCGGTACCGCGTGGTGATACGGCTGAAGAGCGTATGGAAGCGTTGGGTATGGAGCTGTGGGTTGATGGCGATGAAGCGACCGTGGATTTTGTTGAGTTTGGAAGCCAAGCCGCAGATTTAGGCTTTGACTTTGATCAAGAGATCCTTGAAGTGCTTGCGCCAGTGGATCGCTGGACCAAGGAATGGATCTGGATACCTGCATTTTTAGTGTTTGCGTTTGTGGTACTGATGCAGCGTCGTCGGCGTAACAATCTTCCTTCTGATGGGGCAACGGTAACGTCTGCTTAAAGGTGGTCACGATGTACCAGAAGATTCTACTGCCTGTAGATTTAAATGAAGAGGCTTCGTGGGCGAAGGCGCTGCCAACCGCGATCACCTTGTGTGATACCTTTGGGGCGTCACTTCATATTGTGACAGTACTGCCGGAATTTAAGATGCCCATGGTGGGCGCTTATTTTCCCAAAGACTTCTCCAAAAAGGCGCATGAGGTGATTAAGGAAGCGCAGCGTGAATTTATTCAAACGCATGTGCCTGAAACCATAAAAACACAGAGCGTGATTGTGGATGGTTCACCCTGGGAGGCAATTATTAAGGTCGGCAAAAAGCTCAATGTCGACCTGATTGTGATGGCGTCCCACACCAAACGTAAGTTTGTTGATTACGTACTTGGTCCTAACGCTGAGCACGTTGTGCATCATGCCAAGGTATCGGTCATGATCGTGCGCTAAAAGTACTGCTGTTGCCTACATTGGCGCAGTTAATAACGAAAACTCCGGGCCAAACACCCCGGAGTTTTTTATTTCCAGGCATATCGTTAGTTGCTAAAGCAACAATTTAATTGGTGCTTTAGCCCATGGTCGAGGAATTTTTGTACGTATAACCTATCGATTAGCGCCTCACGACATCAGGTCGGCTACATTAATAGAGTATTAAGTCTTTAAGTTGGCATTAATACCTTCAATCTGAATTGGAAAATGTAGATTGATGCTTTGAGGTAAATCCTGAATTCAGCATTTCTATCAGGATCTCTATTAGGAACAACAGGAGTAACGCCATGAATGCGGCTACTACAAAAACAAATGACCATTCAAATATGCCCAGTGTGAAAATTACCATTAATAAGGTTGGTTTTGATCGGCCAAGGGCATGGTTAGCTGCGGGCGTAGAGGACTTTCGTCATGCCACGGCGGTAAGTCTTTCTTATGGCATGTTTTGGGTAGGTCTTAGTATTGCGATTACGGTAGGGGCATTTACGCTCGGTTATTGGTATTGGCTATTGCCGATGATTGCGGGCTTTATGTTTATTGGGCCACTCGTTGCGGTGGGTTCTTATGGTATCAGTCGCGCTCTTGAGCGTGGGCGAGTACCTAACTTAGGTGATGCATTCGGGAGTTGGAAGCCCCATGCGGGTCAGTTAGCAATGATGGGCGTGATGATGATGATTTTCTTCCTCGCCTGGATTCGATTAGCCACTCTGCTATTTGCGCTCTTTTTTGGATTTGAAGTTCCTAGTCCCGCCACTCTCTACACCTCACTATTAACCACACCAGAAGGATTGGGGATGTTAGCCGTCGGCACGGTAGCGGGCGGTATTCTTGCCTTTGGGGCATTTGCTATTAGTGTAGTTGCGATCCCTACCCTCATGGATCAAGACCTTACCTTTATGGAAGGTATTGAAGCCAGCGTGCGCTGCGTTGCGCGTAATTTTCGGGTGATGCTGCTCTGGGCGGTCATTCTGACCGTGTGTGTATTGGTAGGTGTTATGACCTTTTATATCGGTTTGGCACTGATACTTCCAGTGTTAGGGCACGCCAGTTGGCATGCTTATGAAGACCTAGTGCGCTTTGAGCCCTACGAAAAAACCCAAGTCGTCACTTAATGTGAACGGCCAATAACGCGACGCTTACGAAAAAAACACTATTTGGCCTGACCTCTCAATGGAGATGGCGTAATCTCTACGCTGTCTTCTTTTTTTACTCGTGAGCTTTTGGCTCAATGAGTAAGCTTTTGTGAGGTGCTTACTGTGAAAGCGTTGTTAATGGGGTGGGCCATGCTGGCGCTCAGCATTCCCCTAACGGGACTAGCTGAGTCAGGCACAGAAACTGCCGCGCCTAGCGGCCCAGTTATTCTGACCGTGACTGGCAATATTGGCCACACGAACGTGGCTGATGAGATGCAGTTTGATCGCGCTATGCTGGAAGCATTGCCACAACATGAGTTCGATACAGGGACGCCTTGGACGGAGGGCAGCAGCCACTACCGCGGGCCTTTAATGCGTGATCTGTTGGCAAGTCTGGATAGTGAGAGTGACACGGTGCATGTTTCGGCACTCAATGGCTATGAAGCTGAAATACCGGTAAGCGATTTTTACGATTACGATGTTATTTTAGCGCTAGCAAAAGATGGCAGTGCCATTCCGATTCGAGAGTACGGCCCTTTATGGGTGCTCTACCCCTTTGACCAAGATGAAGCGATGTTAAGCGAGAAAATACGTTTTAGAGCGGTATGGCAGGTTATGCAGATTGATGTCCGATAGCGCTGCAACGACGCCATCATCCAACTTATTGCGGTATCCTCGCCGGTTTAAACTCGTCGCTATCATTGCCGTATTGCTATTCGCAGCTGCGTTAGTGGTAGCAACGTTGGCGGCATGGCGGCAAGAAAACCTCACCCAAAGTCTCCGTGAAGATACCGCCTGGGTCGTCTACAAATTAGACCGTGATGCGGTTCAGCTATTGAACCATTTACTGGCGGCGACCCGGGTAACCTTAGACCCCGCCAGGCACGATGAGCTAAATCTACGCTTTGAGTTGCTGTATAGCAGGATGACGCTGCTCAATGAAGGCGAAGTTAGCAGCCTGTTACAAGAGATCTCCGCTGCGCGTGAGCTGCTGCTACAAATCCACCAGCAGCTTGATGTGCTTGATCCTATGTTTGAGCCTTATGGCGTGCTTGAGCAGTTGTCAGTTGCAGAGCTTGAGGTTGAACTACAGACGTTAACGCGACTTACCGAAAGGCTAGTTATTGCCATTAATGGTTACTTGGCTGAGTCGGCAACTGAAGAGCGTGCCCAGCTTAGTCAACTCTATATGCTGCTGATGACACTCATTATCGGTATGAGTTTAGCGGCTTTTCTGGTGATTATATTTTTGGTGCGTGAAATGCGCGAAAGCGCAGCCATCAGGCGCCAGCAGGAGCAGCTTGGGCTGAAACTTGAAGTGACCGCAGAGCAGGCCCAGGCAGCGAGCCAAGCAAAGTCGGATTTTTTAGCCATGGTGAGCCATGAAATCCGCACGCCTCTGAATGGTGTCATTGGCATGAGCGAGCTGCTACGCGAAACGATTAGCCTCACCCAGGTAGAGGACTATGCGCGCACCATTCACGAAAGTGCCAATCAACTGTTAGCAATGATCAATGAAATCCTAGATTTCTCAAAAATTGAAGCAGGCCACCTAACCCTTGAAACCTCGCCCACGGCACTAAAACCATTGATTGATAGCGTGGTGGTGCTATTTGCGCCACGGGCGAAAATGAAGGGGCTAGTACTCACGGTTAATGTAGACCCTCTGGTTCCTGAGTGGGTTTTGGTAGATGAGGGCCGCCTAAGGCAGATTCTGCTTAACCTAATTGCTAATGCGATCAAGTTCACCGCCCACGGTCAAGTTAACGTGCGGGTCTCCTCTACGGTGGAGGAGCTTATATTTGAAGTGAGTGATACTGGCTGCGGATTAAGCGAGCCACAGCAGGCGCGTCTGTTTGAGCCTTTTCAACAGGCCGATGAATCAGTCGCCAGACGTTTTGGAGGCACTGGTTTAGGGCTGGCGATTTGTAAGCGGCTATGCGACGCGATGAATGGCCAGCTAGGTGTAGAGAGCCGTTTAGCTCATGGCAGTACCTTCTGGTTCAGACTACCTCTGGTGGAAGCAAAACCCGTGATTACCTCACTGCCATTGGCGCCTAGTCGCGATTTTACGGGTACCTCACTGCTACTTGTGGAGGATAACGCGGTCAATCGTAAAGTCGCGGTCGGTTTATTATCGCGCTTAGGTTGCTATGTAGTATGCGCTGAGAATGGTCATGATGCGCTAGTGATAGCACAAGCCCAGCAAGTGCATCTGATCTTTATGGATATCCAACTGCCGGATATAGATGGCATAACGGTCACCCAGCGTCTGCGTGAGCAAGGGGGCTGGTTAGCTAGCGTTCCCATTGTCGCAATGACCGCCGGTGGCATAGAAGATGATCGCCAGCGCTGTCTTGCGGCCGGTATGACCGATTATATTACTAAGCCACTGTCACTTGCGGCGTTAAGCAACGTGCTGGCATTGCAGCTATTTCCTTCTGGGGAAGATAGGCCGTTGCGGCTGTTATCGTCTGGATCATGGGTGCCAGGGGAGGCCTCTATGCTTAACACTGACACACTTAATATGCTGAAAAATACGTTGGGGGAGACAAGCCTGTCCCAATTGCTCATGCTCTACCATCAGCAAGTGAGTGATTATTTCGCACAATTGACGGCATGCTTAGCGGCTACCCCCTTGTCATATGATCACGTTATTCGGTTAGCTCACCAATTGCGTGGCGAATCCGTTAGCGTGGGAGCAGAGCAGCTTGCTGAGCAGGCAAAGCTGCTGGAGAGCCTAGCTAAGGTTGAATACTCCACGCCAGCTCAGCTAGATGAGATATTCAGCACGCTCAGGCAAACGGCAGCCTATACCCGCGCAGCACTTGAGAGATGGCGTAGTGACAACTTATACGGTTGAGCACGGGGTTATAACAGCAGCCAGCCAGCATGCTGACGCTCATAACGCTGCCTTTGAGTTAGCACACGCACTGCGCCATGACGATTTGGGATTCGTGCTATTTTTCTGCAGTGCAGAGTATGATTTAGCAGCATTAGCGGAGGCACTCGAAGGATACTTTTCCCCAACGCCGCTAAGTGGTTGCACCACCGCTGGTGAAATTACCCCGCTAGGCTATGACCGTGGCTCTATAGTAGCGATTGGATTTGATCGGCGTTTTTTTGCCATTGAAACTGCACTGGTTGATGATCTTGAACATTTTGAATTAGCCAAGGCGCAGCCGCTGGTGGACACGCTATTGGAGCGCTGTCGTCGGCAGGCCCTTGCCCCAATCAACGAGCACAGCTTCGCGTTGACTCTTCTGGATGGCTTATCCAGCCGTGAAGAGCAGGTACTGGCTACCCTTGATGCCGCGCTGGGGCGTATTCCCAGTTTTGGCGGCTCTGCGGGAGACGATAATCATTTAAGTCATACTCATGTGTACATCGCAGGGAGATTTTATACTCGCGCAGCGGTAGTCGTCATGATCAACACCCGACTTCCGTTTGAGGTGTTTTCTACCCATCATTTAACTCCGCTGAGCTATAAGTTGGTGGTGACCCAAGCTGACCGTGAACAGCGGCGGGTCATCGAACTCAATGGCATGCCCGCAGCTCAGGTGTATGCTGACTTGGTAGGCGTGACGCCGGAGCAACTCAGCGCTGAGGTGTTTGCACATCATCCATTGGCGGTGCGTATCGGTGAGCAGCATTATGTTCGCTCAATCCAACGCGTTAATAGTGATCATAGTTTGAGTTTTTACTGTGCAGTAGAAAACGGTATTGTGCTCACCGCCATGCAACCAGCACCGCTATTGGATAACCTGGCGGCGATGCTTGCTGGGGTAAGTGCCCGGCTGGGATCGCCTGGTGTCATCATTGGTTGTGACTGTTTTTTACGCCGTATGGAGCTTGAAGCGCTGCAGCAGGTGGATCAAGCGTCACATCTGTTGCGACAGTCTAGCGTGGTGGGATTTAACACTTACGGCGAGCAACATCATGGTATGCATGTGAATCAAACGTTTACGGGGGTGGCGTTTGGATCTCTTCCAGTTATCGATAAATGCTGACACAGATGACCCCGTAGCGCTGCGCGAGGAAAATCGTCGCCTGCGAAAGGTGTGCCAAGCGCTAATGGAGCGTGTGGAAACCAGCGGCAGTGCCGATGGTGCCCCCTACGCAGCATTCGAACGCTCGGTTCTGTTAGCCGAGCAGGTGCGAGAGCGCACCGAAGCGCTGCACCGCGCGTTAGATGAGTTAGGGCAGGTGAATACGCGCTTATTGGCGGCGAAAGCGGAAGCCGAAGCCGCCAATCTATCCAAAACGAAATTCTTGGCGGCGGTCAGCCATGATCTGCTTCAGCCACTTAACGCCGCAAGACTATTCGCCAGTGCTTTAGAAACCCACGCTCTCCCTGACTCCTCGCAAATGCTAGTCGGCCATATCGGGCGCTCACTGAAAGACGTTGAGGGTCTTATAGGTACGCTGGTGGATATCTCGCGCTTGGACGCAGGCGTGCTCCAGCCTGATAAAGCCCCCTTTGCGGTAAGTACACTGCTTGATGCTTTAGCCGAAGAGTATCGCCAAGTGGCCAGCGTACGTGGTTTGGTACTGCACTACGTGCCTTCAAGCGCAGTAGTCGAGTCTGATTTGGCGCTGCTGGCGCGGGTGATCCGTAACTTCTTAAGTAACGCGGTGCGCTATACCGAGCATGGCAGGGTGCTGCTGGGCTGCCGACGCCGCAAGGAAGGGCTAGAAATTATGGTAGGCGACACCGGCCCTGGTATTCCTGAGCAGCAGCGTAAAGCGATTTTTTTGGAGTTTCGTCGTGCTAACCAGCCAAACAGCGCCCATAGCCGCGGTTTAGGGCTTGGGCTTGCCATCGTCGACCGTATCAGCACCATGCTCGAACAACCGATATCACTTGTCTCGCGACCTGGTGTGGGTGCGCTGTTTTCCATCACCGTACCCTACGCAGCACCAAGCGCGATGCCGAGCCTAGCAGGCAAACGCTACCCGCTAATGGTTGAAGAGGCGCCTGACCCGCTTCACGGCTGCGTGGTATGGGTGATTGATGATGACCTGGCAATTATCGAGGGTATGCAGGCGCTGCTGAGTAGTTGGGGCTGCCGTGTTCGCGCGGCCGCCACAGTAAGCGCTTTAGAGGCCGCCAGTGATGGAGAACAGCCGGCGGTATTGCTGGTGGATTATCACTTGGGCGAGCATCGTGAAACCGGTATTGATTTGGCGGCACGCCTGCAACGGCGCCACCCCGGTCTGGCGGCAGTCGTGATCACTGCTAACCATGAGGCGGAAATTAAGCGCGCGACCCGTGAAGCGGGTATGCACTGTTTGCTTAAACCGTTAAAGCCGCTGCGGCTGAGAATGCTACTCGGCAACCTGCTCAGTAAGTATTAGCGTGCGCGATTAGCGCGATGAAAGCTTAAATCTTCCTCTCCTGCAATGACGATCGCATGGACCCGGCTGGTGGCGTTTAATTTACGCAGGATAGCGGAAACATGGGTTTTGACGGTAGTTTCAGCAATCAATAATTCCCGGGCAATATGCTTGTTGGACATGCCTTTCGCCATGCAGCCCAGCACCATCAGCTGTTTATCGGTTAAACGCGCTAAGCGTTCGCTGGTTGACGTGGTGGCGGGTGGTGCTGAAGCTGTCCGAGGAGCAGGGCGACGCATAACATCGGGGGGCAGATAGAGCTGGCCTTCAAGCATCTGCGTCAGCGCGGCGATTAATGTTTCGCGTGGCGTCGATTTAGGAATATAGCCTACAGCGCCTAAGGTAATGGCATCCAACACCAGTTGGCGCTCTTGATTAGCAGACACAATCGCCACCGGTAGCCAGGGAAATGTCTCCCTCAGTGTGGTGAGCCCTTCAAGCCCCTCTGCATCTGGCAAGCTTAAATCCAGTAGCAGTAAATCTAATCCTTCATGCTGCTCAATAAGTTTTATCGCTTCGCCAAGGCTATCCGCTTCCAATAGCTGGCTGTCGGCTAGGCCACTGCTAATCACGGCTTGTAGCGCGTCGCGGAACAGCGGATGGTCATCTGCCACCAACAAGGAATACATGGCGTCTCCTACCAAGGGATGAGGGCTAATCCTGCCATCGGGCTATATCGCCATTGAGTTTACTGAACAACACTGTCAAAGCACCTTTAATAATCATAATACTCAGGAGCTTTACAATGATCTACGCCAACCCTGGTGATACCGGTTCAGTGGTGTCATTTGAAAAACGCTATGGAAACTACATCGGCGGCGGGTTTGTTGCCCCGGTGAAGGGTCAGTACTTTGATAATATTAGCCCCGTGAATGGTCGCGTTTTTTGCGAAATCCCCCGATCTACGGCAGAAGATATCGAGAAAGCGCTGGATGCAGCCCATAAAGCGGCTCCTGCCTGGGGTAAAACCTCGGTACAAGAGCGCAGCAATATCCTGCTAAAAATCGCCGATCGTATTGAGCAGAATCTAGAAATGCTTGCGGTAGCTGAAACCTGGGATAACGGTAAAGCGGTACGTGAAACCCTCAATGCTGATATTCCGCTAGCTATTGATCACTTCCGCTATTTTGCGGGTTGTTTGCGCTCCCAAGAAGGCACTGCCGCGGATATCGACGCCAACACTGTCTCTTATCACTTCCACGAACCGCTGGGCGTGGTGGGTCAGATCATTCCCTGGAACTTCCCGATTCTGATGGCCGTCTGGAAGCTAGCGCCCGCGCTTGCCGCCGGTAACTGCGTGGTACTTAAACCTGCCGAGCAAACTCCAGCCTCCGTGCTGGTACTCATCAAGTTAATTGGTGATTTGCTGCCCGCTGGTGTCGTCAATATTGTTAATGGCTTTGGTGCCGAAGCCGGTCAGGCGCTCGCCAGTAGCAAGCGCATTGCCAAGATTGCCTTCACCGGCTCCACCCCGGTAGGCGCACATATTCTCAAATGCGCGGCGGAAAACATTATACCTTCCACTGTGGAATTAGGCGGTAAGTCTCCCAATATCTACTTTGCCGATATCATGAATGCGGAACCGACGTTTATCGATAAAGCGGTAGAGGGCCTGGTACTGGCATTCTTTAACCAGGGCGAAGTATGTACCTGTCCGTCCCGTGCGCTGATACAGGAAAGCATGTACGACGAGTTCATGGCCAAGGTCATTGAACGCACCAAAACCATCAAACGCGGTAACCCGCTGGATACTGATGTGCAAGTGGGTGCACAGGCCTCTCAAGAGCAGTTCGACAAGATCATGTCGTACATGGATATCGCCCGGGATGAAGGTGCCGAATTCCTTACCGGCGGTAATAAAGAGACCATGGACGATAGTCTCAACAGCGGTTACTACATTCAGCCCACGCTGCTAAAGGGTAACAACCAGATGCGTGTCTTCCAGGAAGAGATCTTTGGCCCGGTGGTCGCGGTCACTACCTTCAAAGATGAGGAAGAAGCACTGGCGATTGCCAACGACACCGAGTTTGGCCTGGGTGCAGGCGTGTGGAGCCGCGATATTAACGTTGCTTTCCGCATGGGCCGTGGCATTCAAGCCGGTCGTGTTTGGACCAACTGCTACCACCAGTATCCCGCTCACGCAGCCTTCGGTGGCTATAAAAAATCCGGCGTTGGTCGTGAGACTCACAAAGTGGCGCTTGAGCACTACCAGCAAACCAAGAACCTGCTGATTAGCTACGATATCAACCCGCTGGGCTTCTTCTAAACGCTCTGCTAGCCATACCGCCCGGTAACCAACGGGCGGTTTTGTCAGTCCCCCTGACGCTGACTCTACCGATAAGAGCCGTTCTTAAATGGCCGTATCGAAAACAATTAGGAGTTGCATCATGGATAGCACAATGCGCGCGGCGGTGGTTCGTGAGTTTGGCCAGCCGTTGGTCATAGAAGAAGTCGATGTGCCCCGCCCTAAGCAGGGGGAAGTGTTGATGAAAGTGGCGGCCTCTGGGGTTTGCCATACCGATTTACACGCTGCCCACGGCGATTGGCCGGTAAAACCCTCGCCACCGTTTATTCCCGGGCACGAAGGCGTTGGGCATATCGTGGCGGTGGGTGAAGGTGTTTCCCATGTCAAAGAGGGCGATCGCATTGGCGTGCCCTGGCTCTACTCGGCCTGCGGCTACTGCGAGCACTGCTTGGGCGGTTGGGAGACGCTTTGCGAGTCCCAGCAAAATACCGGCTACAGCGTTAACGGCGGCTTTGCCGACTACACCTTGGCGGATGCGGGCTATGTCGGACGCCTGCCGGATGCCGTTGATTTTGTCGAAATCGCCCCAGTACTATGCGCAGGGGTAACGGTTTATAAAGGCTTGAAGATGACCGATACCCGCCCCGGCCAGTGGGTGGTGATTTCGGGTATTGGTGGCTTAGGTCACATGGCCGTGCAATACGCAAAAGCTATGGGCCTCAACGTTGCTGCCGTCGATATTGACGATGGCAAATTAGCCCTGGCCGAGCGATTAGGTGCCACGGTGACCGTTAACGCCATGAAAACTGACCCTGCGACCTACCTGAAAAAGATGATTGGCGGCGCCCATGGCGCATTGGTCACTGCGGTATCGCCAAAGGCGTTTGATCAAGCCCAGAACATGCTGCGTCGTGGCGGGACACTGGTACTTAATGGCTTACCGCCAGGGGACTTCCCGCTGCCAATTTTCAGCACGGTACTCAACGGTATTACCATTCGTGGCTCTATCGTAGGTACACGCAGCGACTTGCAGGAAGCGCTGGATTTTGCCGCTGAAGGCAAAGTTAAGGCAACTGTGGCGACCGATAAGCTGGACAATATTAATGACATTTTCCAGCGTATGATTGATGGCAAGATAGAGGGCCGTATCGTGCTTGATATGGCTAGCTAGCGAATGTCTGGCTAGTGTTCCATCAGGGGAAGGCGACTTCCCCTTTTTTAATTTTACCCATGAATTTCACACTATCCCACTCCCTATCTGCTATCACCCAACCAGCGGAGTACCATGCGCTCGGCGTGGGCAAGGTTGCTGACGACCGCTAATGTCCCTACTTCGCGCTTAATGCCAGCGCGCTTTATTTTTAGCGCCATACGTGCCGGCAGCCCAACAAATATAACGCCAACTCCTTGCTCGCCCAGCTCCCGACGCAGTGTATCCAGCGCCACTATGGCGGTGGTATCCAGGCTAGGTACATCGCGCATATCCAGCACGACAATCCGTACGCTGTGATCAATCACCCTTAGTGTGGCTATGGCCTTTTCTGCTGCGCCGAAAAACAGCGGGCCGCTGATTTTATAAAGTGCCACTTCTGGCGGAAAGTTTTCGCCATTGTCGGGTGCAGCCAGGCGTTGAGTATTGGTCAACTGTGCCATACGGCGAATAAATAGCGCGGCGGCCAGGCCAATGCCCACGGCCACCGCGATCACCATATCGAAAATCACTGTTAGTGCAAAACAGATCACCAGCACTGAAACATCGCTGACGGGGGCACTTTTGAGTGTATGTACAAAGTGGCGCGCCTCGCTCATGTTCCAGGCGATGATAAATAGCAGTGCCGCCAGGGCCGCCATAGGTACATAACCCAGCACCCCCGCTAGCGCGACCACGGCAAGCAGTACCACCAGCGAGTGCACCACCGCAGCGATAGGCGAAAAAGCCCCGCTTTTGATATTAGTGGCGGTGCGGGCCAGGGCTGCCGTTGCAGTAATGCCACCAAAGAAGGGCACCACTAAATTGCCCAGCCCCTGGCCAATCAGCTCGGCGTTAGGATCATGGCGGGTGCGGGTTAAACCGTCCGCCACCACGGCACACAGCAGCGACTCAATTGCTGCCAATAGCGCAATGGCTAACGCCGGGCCAAGCAGTGCCTGAATGAGTGCAAAGTTAATCTCAAGCGGTGTGCCATCCGCGCCTGGAAAGTTCCACGGTGCGGTAAAGCTGGGCGCGAAGGGCGGAATGCCACTGCCGCTCTCGCCCTCGAACTCCCAGCTAAACCGCGAGGCAATGGTATCTACTTCAATACCACTCAAGAGCAGCAGCGTGGCGGCCAGGGTGCCCACTGCCAAGCCTACTAACGGGGCAGGAATGGGGGTTTTTAAACGAGGCCAGACTAATAACGACGCTAAGGTAACAAGCCCAACACTGACTTCTGCAAGCGACAGGCTCGGCAATGCTTGGCCAATTAGCATCAGGTTATGCAGGGTGCTATCGCCTAATTGCACCCCGGCCAAACCGAGAAAGTCAGGCAGTTGTAGCAGTGCGATTACCACACCGATACCCGCGGTAAAGCCGAGAATAACCGGGTAAGGCACATACTGAATCAGACTTCCCAGCCGCGAAAGCCCCAGCGCCACCAAAATAGCACCGGCCATCAGTGTGGCAATCAGCAGCCCGCCCAGGCCATGGTTGGCCACAATGGGAAATAGAATGACCACAAACGCAGCAGTGGGACCGGATATATTAAACCGCGAGCCGCCGGTTAAGGCGATCACTGCACCTGCTACGATAGCAGTGTAAAGGCCGTGTTGGGGCGGTACTCCGGTGGCTATCGCCAGCGCCATAGAAAGCGGCACCGCTACCACGCCAATCGTCAGCCCCGCCATTACATCGCGCTTTAATTTGGCCAGTGTATACCCTTCACGCCAAGCGCTTACTAATGCGCTGCCAGGCAGCGGGAAAACGTAACCCGAAGAACGGTGGGCGCGGGACATACGGCCAGCCTCCTATAAATAGGGAAAACAAGCCATTACGCTACTCCTGCGCTGAAATTTGCACAACAAGGCGTTAGTCGGGGAGGCGTTGCCGCACAAAAAATCCCGGCACTCAGGTCGGGATTTGTCTTTTGGTTTAAATGCTAACGCCGTTACATCTGAGAATCTTCCGGCGGTTCACCGATAGTGCCGGGCATGGCTTGAACATGGCCCATTTGCTCACCAGCCAGTGTGAGGAAGTGAAGGTGACGTTCATACTCGGCCACCAAATCGCCAATTACCTGCCCACGGGTGTAGCCATTAAGATCTTTATCCTGACCGCCTTCAGCCATGTAAACGTCCAGACGAACGTAGAAGTCATCATCGGCGGGGATAAAGCTAGGCGTACGCATACGGTGCGGGCACACCTGGTAAACAAAGCTAGTGGCTTCGCCGAAATCGACCTGAAGCATTAAGTTAGGCAATGACTCACCCTCAACGTGCTCTTCGGTGACATTGGCGGTTTGGCCGCGGCTTTCAAGCTCTTGGGCAAACTGGGTCATTGCCGGACGTATAGCATGCTCAATGGTGGCCGCAGCACCAGCGCGATTAGAGGTATCCAGCGCGCGATCCAGGCGCTCTTTCCAATCACCGCCGGGGGCGCTGCCGGCGATCATACGCCGAGCATCGGCCTTGCGACCTTCAAGTTTCAGCGCTTTATACATGCCCACCATGACAGCAAAAATAACCAGCGAGAAGGGCAGTGCGGTAATCACCACAGCACTCTGAAGCGCCGCAAGCCCACCGGCCATCAGCAAGGCAATGGTGATCAAGCCGATCAACGCCGACCAGAATATGCGCAGTTTCACCGGCGCATCGTGGTTTACATCGCTTAAAATAGAAGTGAAGTTGGCCAGAACCAGTGCACCAGAATCCGCAGAAGTAATAAAGAATACAATGCCTAATACGGTTACCACGGCTGCCGTAATGCCCACATAGGGGTAGTACTCGAGCAGCGTATACAGGGTAGTTTGTGGCGTATTAAGCGCCTGCTCGCCCAGCTCAGTAACACCTTGATTGGCAACCAGTTCAATGCCGCTGTTACCGAACACCGACATCCATACCATCATAAAGGCCAGCGGAATAAACAAGGCGCCTGCGACGAACTCACGAATAGTGCGGCCACGGGAGATTCGCGCCAGAAACAGACCTACGAAAGGAGTCCAGGCAATCCACCAGCCCCAGAAGAAGATCGTCCACCACATTTTCCACTCTTGAGCCTCTTCACCGGCAAAGGCGTAGGTGTCGAAGCTAGCACCGACAAAGCCTGAGAGGTAGTCACCGGCGTTGTTAACCACTTTATCCAACAGCACCAGAGTATCGCCGGAAAGCCGGAAAAGAGTACAAACAGCATCAGTGCCAACGCTATCAGCATGTTGAACTCAGAGAGGCGGCGAATACCTTTCTCAACGCCGGTCACCACGGAAATGGTGGCCAATATAACGACCAGAACAATCAAGATTACTTGCACCGTGAGGGTTTCCGGCACATCGAACATATAGGTGAGGCCGTAGTTCAACTGCATCACTCCAATGCCGAGGCTGGTGGCGATACCGAATACGGTGGAGATAACCGCGGTAATATCCACGGCGTTACCGATCGGACCGTGTATACGCTTGCCCAAAATAGGATAGAGCGCACTACGAATCGCCAGCGGTAACCGGTGACGGTAGCTAAAGTAGGCCAACGCCATACCCATCAACACGTACAGCCCCCAACCAGAGAGCCCCCAGTGCAGATAGGTTTGAACGACGGCATTACGCATCGCTTCCTGGCTTTCCGGGGTTAAATCCGGGGGTGCCAAATAGTGGGCGACGGGCTCTGCAACGCTGAAAAACAACAGGTCGATACCAATACCCGCGGCAAATAGCATGGCCGACCAGGAGAGTAGTGAAAACTCAGGTCGTGAGTGATCCGGACCTAAGCGGATGCTGCCAAAACGTGACATGCCAATAGCGACGACAAAGACTAGATAAGCCACGATAGCCAGCATGTAGTACCAGCCAAAGGTTTTGCTTACCCAGGCAAGCCCGGCATCAAAAAAGACGCCCGCTTGTTCGGTGAACAGCATGGTAAGCACTAAAAAGATAATAATACCGGCGACACTGCCATGGAAAACTACGGGATTGAGCCGGTCGCGGGAGGGGAGTATGGGATTGTCTTTCGCCATGCAGGCGGGCTCCTATTGTTAAAGGCGATGGTGAAAATATGAGCGAGTTAACTATTTATTTTGAATGAACGTTCAAATAAAATACGCGATTAGGCGTTACCCTTCAAGTTCACCCCTGTAAGGAGCCTACTCATTCAGCGGGGATTCTCCAGTCTACAAACACAAAAACGCCCGGAAAAACCGGGCGTCGGAACGGGTGATGATGATTGCTAGCGATTATTCGCTATCGGCATTTTCGCCATGGTGGCCACGTTTGCCATGCTGACCACGGTACTCTTCATGGGCTTCGTACATGGCGGTTCGTAGTGCTTCCTGCTCTTCTTCTGAAAGGATTTCAGCAACGCGCTCTTTATGCTCATCACGCAGTGCATGCATCGCTTCACGATGTTCCGCATGTGCTGCGTTAAGTTCAGCCTGTTTCTCTTCTGGGATCTCAGCGCGTTCGTACACTTCTTGACGACGCTCTTCCATGCGTTCTTCCATACGCTCGCGATCAGCGCCGCGACCCTCACGGTCTCCGTGGCTATCCGCTTGAGCGGTAAGCGCTAACGGTGCAATAGCAATAGCCAGCAGGGCGGGGGCAAATAGTTGGCGAATTGACATTTTCCGAGTGTTTGAAACTTGCATAGTAGCTCTCCTGGTGAGTTGACGATGCCAGTATTGCTAGGTGCAGTGCAAACCGTTTGCACAGAGTGTGCAACAATCATGATCTTATTAGAGCCGTGCTGGTCATAACGGTTGGGTGAGGGGTCACCTATGATTAAGGAGAAGCACAATGTCGCGAACGAAGCTAAGCCGCGAGAGGCAGCAGCATGGAGCGCTTACAACCACCCTGCGCCGTATTACTGGCTTAGGCGCGCTCACGCTATTGCTGAGCGGCTGCGGCGCTACTCATAGTGTTAGCCAAGGCGACCCTGCCATGGAAAACACCACGTTGCGTGAGCCTCAATCTTTTACTCGCTTGACGCCCAGAACCTATACGCCGGAAGAGTGGCCCCAAGCGCTTAAGGCTGACGTTTACCTACCTGCTAATGATATAAGCGACACGCTGCGCCCGGCCGCTTTAGTGGTTCACGGCGGTGGTTGGCGCAATCGCACGCCAGAAGATATGCAAAGCATTGCCGAACAGCTAGCGGGTCAAGGTTACGTCGCGGTCAATATTGAGCATCGCTTTGCGCCGGAGTATCGCTTTCCTAATCAACTACACGATTTGCAGCAAGCCATGGCGTGGATTCACACCAATGCCGATGAGTGGCAGGTGGATACAAGCCGTATTGTGGGCGTTGGGTTTTCATCTGGCGCGCATTTAGTAAGTTTGCTGGCACTGGCCGGTGTTGAAGGCCCGCTCTCCGCCCCCTATGGCGGTGAGCAGAGCCGTTTAGCAGCAGTACTGGCCGGTGGTCTGCCCAGCGATCTGCTTAAGTTCGACGATGGCCGACTGGTGGTCGACTTTATCGGCGGTACCCGTGCTGAACAGAACGAAGCGTATCAACTAGCGTCTCCCGCCCGGCATATAGCCCCGCAGGCACCGCCGTTTTTCCTATTCCACGGTAAGTGGGACCGATTAGTGCCCGTGGATCATGCCACAGACTTTTACCAAGCCCTCCAGGACAACAACATCGAGAGCGAGCTTTATCTACAAAACTTCCGGGGCCACTTTGCCAGCTTTCTACTACGCGGCAGCGCTATTGATGCGGGCATCGCATTTCTTAATCGGCAGGTGTTTAGTGAGGACTAGACTTTAGTTGCGTTCTCGCACTATGCAAGGTTGGTGACAGTTTCGTGGGGTAGCGTCTTAGGCTTACAGGGGAAGGCCTGTATCCAAACTTAAACAAACTTATAAAAAAGAGAGCCCGCTATGCCTAACACACACCCTGCTTCCTTATCGTTCAGCATTAAATCCTTGCTGGTAGGGGTTACCGCCGTTGTTGCTTCGCTAGCGATTGCGCTTCCTGCTTCTGCTGAAGATTTTCCCACCCGTCCGCTCAATATGGTGGTGGGTTTTGGCACTGGCGGAAGCGCGGATCGCCTAGCCCGCATTATGTCGGGGCATATCTCAGAAGAGGTAGGTGTGCCCATACAAGTTACCAACCGCCCAGGTGCAGGGACGCAGGTAGCCTCGAACTATGTTCTGAATGTTCCCGATGACGGCTACACCGTATACGCCTCGACGTTTGCCCCTTATTTAACCAACTCGATACTTACCGGCGGTGCCGAGTTTAGCGTCGATGACTTCTCCTACATCAACTTTCAATGGTTTGACTTAGATATCATCGCAGCGAATAAAGACAGCGGTTATGAAAATTTGCCTAGCCTACTGGAAGCTATTCGCGAAGAGAGGGGGCAGGTGCGTGGAGCAGTAGTGCAAGGCTCTGCTGGCCATTTAATGGTGCGCTTACTACTTGATCAGGCGGGCATTCCCCAAGAGAACTTGAATTTAGTGACCTATAACAGCGGCGGCGAAGCACGTTCCGCTGTGGCGGGTGGTCAGGTGGATTTTGTCTCTATCAGTGCCCAGGGTAGCGAAGGTATCCGCGAATTCCTTACACCGCTGGCAATTGTGAACGATGAGCGCATTGAGCAGTGGGATGCGCCCCCTATCAATGAAGCGTTAGCACCAATGGATCTTGAAGTGCCGGTACTGCAGGGCTCCATGCGTGGCTTTGCGGTTACCAGTGAAATGGAGCGCCAACATCCTGAGCGTTTTGAAAAACTCTCTTCGGCAATCCAAAGCGCCCTCGCTCGTAAGGATGTTCAAGAGCAATTGGAGCGCAACGAAATGGGGGGTGTTTGGGTAGGCCCAGAACGCTCCAATGAGTTGATGCTCGAAAACTACCAAGTATTCGAGCAGTACGCTCACCTGCTGAACTGAGTTCCCCGAATTAATCGTAATTAACTAATCCTTCCATGATAGCTGGCCCTTCACCTTAATGAAGGGGCAGCATGGGGTTTTACCATGTCTGAATATAAACGTGACTATGGGGATTTCATCGTTCTCATGGGTCTGGCTAGTTTTACGCTTTGGTATTTATTAGACGCTATTAGCGTATCCGCTACGCCGCAAAACCTGCTGCTGATACTGCCACTTGCGATCATTGTGTTGGCGATTATTGCGCTTGAATTAATCCTGCGCATAAAGCATGGCTCGCTGTTTCGCTCTTCTGAAGAAGAACCGCTGCATAAAACATTACCCGTGGTGGGCTTATTTGCAGCCTACGTTCTGTCGCTTGAAACCCTGGGCTTTGATATTGCCACTGTGGTTTTTTTGGCGCTGTTTTTGATCCTTAAAGGTGAGCGTAATTGGCTGCTACTGGGTGGCTATAGTGTCGCATTTGGACTTAGCGTCGCGTTCTTTTTCTCGCAGATGCTGCCTTATCCCATGACACTGCTGCTGCTACCCAGCTAAGGAGAGACCATGATTGATTTTAGCGCGGTAGGGCAGAGTATGGATCTGCTTTTTTCCAGTTTTGGCCCGTGGTTAGTGGTGGTTCCGGGGATCATATTAGGACTGATTTTTGGCGCTACGCCAGGGCTACAAATCTCCATGGCGATGGCTATTTTTCTGCCGATGACCATGTACATGGACTTTATCCAAGCCATGTTGTTTTTGACGGCTATTTTTACGGGCGGCTCATTTGGCGCCGGTATTCCCGCCATATTGATGAATATACCGGGTACCTCTTCGGCGATTGCCACTGCGTTTGATGGTTATCCAATGGCACGCAAGGGGCAGCATAATCAGGCACTAGGTGTTGCGTTGGCATCATCGGTAATTGGCGCACTGATGGGCTACATTGTGCTGTTCTTTATGATTCAGCCGCTCTCCTACATGGTGCTGAGACTAGGCCCTGCCGAGATGTTTGTGGTCATACTTTGGGGGATGACGCTGATCGCTAGCCTTAAAGGCGAGCAGGTTCTTAAAGGCTTAGTGGCCGGATTTACCGGCCTGCTAGTGGGTACGATCGGATTTAGTGAAATCGGCTTGGCGCGTGGCACGATGGGGCAAACTTATCTATTAGATGGAGTACCCGTTATTCCTGCCATGATGGGCATGTTTGCAGCCTCTGAACTTTTTAAACTAGCCAACAAAGGCTTCATTGTTGAATCCGCCGATGATCGTAAAGTGAAAGTTGGCGAGATATTCGAAGGCTGCAAGATGGCGATGCGCTACCCCGTGGTGATGATTCGCGGTGGCTTAATCGGCGTGTTAGTCGGCGCCGTGCCCGGTGTAGGATCTTCGGTTTCTAATCTGCTTTCCTATATTGAAACCAAGCGACGGGATCGTGATCCCGATTCATTTGGTAAGGGTAATCCAAAGGGTGTGGTGGCATCAGAAGCGGCTAATAGCAGCTCCGAAGGGGGTTCGATGGCAACGCTACTGGCGTTAGGGATTCCTGGGGGCGGTGCCACAGCGGTAATGTTAGCGGCGTTTGCAATGCACAATATTACTGGCGGGCCACAGTTTATACGTCAGCAGACGGATGTTGTATACGCGATCATTTTCGCTAACTTTGCCCAGGTATTTCTACTAGTAATCATCGGTTTACTGTTTATTCCCTTGCTGGCCAATATCGTTAAAGTACCCATGCGTTACCTGATTCCATCCGTATTGGTGCTTGCAGTGATGGGGTCATTCGGGCTAACCGGTAATATGACTGGCCCTGCGACGGTGCTGGTTTTTGCTGTGATCGGTTGGATATTCCGTCACTACGGCTACTCAGTCCCTGCCGCCGTAATCGGGATGCTATTAGGATCATTGGCTGAAAAATCCCTGCTTCACTCCTATCAAATCAGCGGTGGTGACATTACCTATGTGTTTGAGCGTCCAGTGACGCTAGGGATTTTCGCTCTACTGCTGATCTCGTTATTTAGTCAGCCTCTAATGAAGAAGCTTAAAGCACGCCAAGCGGCTGCCCAACTATGATGTCTACATTCAGTAACTGATATGTTGAAAAGAACATTAATTACCGTTGGTTTGGGTTTTTTGGGTGGCTGGATTGCCACCCTTTTTTCATTGCCCCTAGCCTGGATGCTAGGGTCTCTGTTTATGGTGATGTGCTTATCATTAGTGGGCGTGCAGACCGGTGTCGATAAACGCTTACACCGCACCGCTATTGCACTGTTGGGCCTTTTTATCGGTAGCCGAATTCAAGCAGATGAGTTGGCCGGGCTAGTGTTTTGGTACCCTAGCGTGCTGGCGATGCTGGTCTATATGGCGCTGATGTTATTTGGCGGGTACTGGATATTTAATCGCGCCAACGTTGGGCGCATGAATGCAATGTTCTGCTCTTATCCTGGGAGTATGAATTCAGCATTGGTACTGGCAGAACGCGCTAATGGGGATTTGCGCTGGATTGCTATTTCACACTCGCTTCGCTTAGTCACCGTTGTTTCAGGTGCGGCGATACTAGCTAGTTTTTTTGTCGATGATGTGACGCTGAACAGCGCGCCAACATCATTAACCCTGGTCGATAGCTTTCCACTCCTGCTGGCACCGCTTTGTTGGTGGTTAGGGCGTTTATTGAGAGTACCCTTGCCGGAGTTTCTAGGGCCGATGGCAGCAGGGGCGATTATCGCTAACCTGGGATTTGAAACCTCGTTACCCACATGGATAGTGCTGGCGGCATTTCTGGTATTGGGCGCGTCGGTGGGAGCACGTTTTTCCGGCACCCAGTGTTCGCAGGTAATCAGTATGGGCCGTTACGGGATTACCTTTGCGCTGTTTGCACTGGTAGTGGCTGCCTTGATGGCTTGGCTAGTAGCAAGCCTTACCCAATTAGCTTTCGTGGCGGTACTGCTCGCGTTAATTCCTGGCGGTGTGGGTGAGATGGCAGTGATTGCTATGGTGATGGATATCGACCCGGTGTATGTCGTTTCACATCATATATTGCGACTATTGTTGCTAATCTTTATGACGCCGCTAATGGTACGCATCGCCAATGCACCGATTAAGTAATTGGAAATATCACGGTTACTTCAAAGCCGCCCTGAGGTCGATTGGCTAAACGGAGTTGTGCTGAGTGGGCGGTGGCGATTTGCTCGACGATCGCCAATCCTAAACCGCTACCGGAAGCGTGCTTATTATGGCGAAAAAAACGTTCTGTTAACTTAGAAATTGTCTCTTGATCTACGCCAGTGCCTTCATCACTTACTGTTAGCGTAACTTGGTACTCGTTAGCCGTTAAGGCAACGGTAATGACGCCGGTATAAGCGGTACTGCCGCCTGCGTGCAAACTAGCATTTTCAATCAGGTTAGTGACTAACCAACGCAGTGTAATAGGGTCGCCAATGACCTTGGGAATTACTTGATGCTGATCGAAGGCTATCTCTTGGCACTGCTGGTAAATATTAGGGGCGGTTTGGGCACAAGCATCCTGGCAAATCAATACCAAATCGACCATTTCTAAATGAGAGGAGTCGACTAATTCGCTGCGTGTTTTAGCATATTTGAGCAGCTGCTTTACGGTATGACTGGCTTGTTCAGCGATACGTTGTATTTCTTGTAGGCTGTAGTGAGCCGGTGATTGAGGCGTCTCTTTTAGAGAAATTTCAGTCAAAGCACGAATCTCAGAAATAGGCGTTCTGAGCTGGTGTGAGACATCAGCATTGAGCTGTTGAGTGCTTTCAATACTGCGCCGCATGCGATGCATTAAATGATTTATGCTCTGAATGAGCGGCAAAATCTCTTTTGGGGCGGCATCATCTAAAGCGTGCAAATCATTTGATGAACGTTGGCGCAGCGCTTGGCTAACCGCGTTTAGAGGTGCCAGCCCCTGGTGAATCGCCAGCAAAGCAATGGAAATGGCAAGCAGCCCCGTTACGATCATTAGCCCTGACAGGGTCACCATAAAATCGTTGGTTAATGTGTGACGTGCTTCTTTCGATTCCGCTACGATGACTTCAATATCGACGGGTTGGCTGCCACGGCTGAAGGGAAGGGTAAGCGCTACGGCACGTAACGCATTACCTGCATAGTCCACATCATAAAAAATTGGGTCATGTGATGCTTTGGGAGGATCTGCCAAACCACTAAAGCCTGCAATCATCCCCCCATCTGTCTCTTTGATACGATAGAAAATTTTACCTTCGCCCCGGCTGCCAAGTGTACTAACACTGAAGTAGTGCATATTGATGCGTAGCTCGCCATCGACTGTATAAATACGTCGCTCTAAGCGTTGCGCAGCATTGAGCAGCAGGTCATCAAAGGTGGCGTTGATTTGCCGGGATAGCAGTAGGTGGCTGGAGATTAGCGCTAGAACAGCCAACACGATGAAGGGAAGGCCAATCCATAACAGTAGTCGGCTACGAATCGATTGGCTTTTACTCATTCGCTGAGCCTAAAACATCTCTGGGTTCTAGATCTTTAGACGCCAGATAATAGCCCAACCCACGAACCGTCTTTAGGCCGAAATCGTAGCCAATTTTTTTACGAATACGTGAGATATAAGTTTCCACGGCGGCGTAGCTGACGGATTCATCAGAGCTAGATAGACGGTCAATGATTTGATCTTTATTGACGAGCCGGTTCTGATTTATCAACAGGTACTCCATCACCTCTAACTCTCTGCGGTGAAGTAGCAAAGGTTTACCATCGAGTCGTAGTTCCATGGCATCGGGTAAAAACTCTAAGCGGCCACACTGCAAGGTTTCGCCACCAAAGTGTTTGGCTCGGCGCACTAATGCCCGGGCGCGCGCAGTAACCTCTTCCAGCGAAAACGGTTTACATAAATAGTCGTCTGCACCCACCTCAAGCCCATGGATACGCTGATCCAGGCTGTCCCGTGCCGAGATGATTAATACAGGAATGGTATTTTGTTGATGGCGTAATTGGCGTAGTAGGGAGATGCCATCCAGTTTGGGCAAACCAAGGTCCAATACCAGCAGGTCATATCCGCCCTGTTCAAGCATATGGAGGGCTTGTCTGCCATCGTCGGCAACATCAATACTAAAAGCAGCCTCCCTAAGCGTGGCGGCAATAGAGCGCGCTAAATTAACGTTGTCTTCTACTACCAGCGCCTTCATAAGTCATCCTGTCGTTACCCCTCCGGCTGATACTTATAGCCGACGCCATATACCGAACGGATGATTTCCAGTTCGGGGAGCGCTTCGTGAATCTTTTTACGCAGTTTCTTGATGTGGCTGTCCACGGTGCGCTCCGAGACAATGCGGTTATCGCGGTACATGTGATCCATCAGCTGTTCGCGGCTGAAAATACGCCCCGGTGCCTGCATCATTACTTTTAACAGCTGAAATTCCACTGCCGTTAGCCCTAAATCCTTTCCATATGCCAACGCCTGCCAGCCATCTTCATTTAAGATTACCGGGGCATTTTGCTCCTCAGCAGGCGAGTCGGCGACCGCTTGGCTGCGGCGCAACACTGCTTTAACGCGGGCAACCACCTCACGTGGGCTGAACGGCTTGCAGATATAGTCATCGGCACCGAGTTCCAGCCCCAGCAAGCGGTCAACTTCCTCTACCTTAGCGGTGACCATAATAATGGCAATGGTCGGCCAGTGCTGGCGAATTTCGCGGCTTAGGGTGAGGCCATCTTTCCCTGGTAGCATAATATCGAGTAGCACCAGGGCTGGCGAGTGCTGTTCTAACCAAGGCAAGACCTCATCACCGTGACCTAGCGTCGTGACTACAAAACCGTGAGTGGTCAAGTAGTCCGCCATTAAGCGGGCAATCTTCGGCTCATCCTCAACGATCAGCACAGAAACAGTATTGGACGCAGCATTAGACGTAGTAGACATAGTCGGGCTCGCTTAGCGATAAACGTGAAAACAGTCGTTATAAATCAGTTAGCTGATAGCAGGGGAAAGCGCAGCGTCCAGCGTAAGCCACCTAGCGTTGAGCTGGAGGGCGTGAACGTGGCGCCATGGGCATTGATTAACGCACTGGCAATCGAGAGCCCTAAACCACTGCCGCCACTAGCACGGTTGCGGGAACCTTCCACGCGATAGAGGCGCTCCGTTAAGCGGGCAAGCTCGCTCTCAGGTACACCTGGCGCACTATCTTCCCAGGTTATCACTGCAAACCCTTGCTGTGCAGTGAGCACCACGTGCAGCTCTCCTGGCGGTTGAGTGTAGGCGCAGCTGTTGTCTAATAGGTTATTCCATAGCTGTCGCAGGCGTTGGGCGTCGCCACGAATCATAATGTTAGCGTCGATCTGCTCAGTAAGTGTTAAGCCGCTTTCGACTAACCAGCGGTCAGCGTCGGCTAAACGGCCGCTCAGGCTGTCACTAAGGCTCATCGGTGCCAGCTGCATATCCAGCGCACCGGCATCGCTTTGTGACAGCAGGCGTAAATCGGTAACCAAGCGTTCTAGCTGACCCACTTCTTGAGCGAGAGAGCCAAGATTTTCCTGGTTAAGAGGACGAATGCCATCCTGCATGGCTTCGATCTCTCCGCGCAGTACTGCCAGCGGCGTACGTAGCTCATGTGCCGTGTCAGATACCCAGCGGGCGCGGGCATCGCGGCTAGCTTCCAGGGTGGCGGCCAGCACGTTGAAGTCACGCGCCAAACGCGACAGCTCATCGCGGCCACGCTCGGGTAGTCGGGTGCGATAATCTCCTTCCGTAAGCCGCAGCGTGGCGCCTGCCAGTGCCCGGGTGCGCCGCCCTAACCACCAGGAAAGCCCCCCCGCCAGCAGCAGCGAGGCAACGCACAGCGATATAACGATAAGCACTAGGTTACGCTGCTGGCGCTCTAGGAAGCGGCTCTCCATGCGCTCCATCATTTCACGGGGAGGCCGAAAACCAAGCGAGCCTATATTGGTTTCATCGCTGCGCAGCGTAAGCCAATGCCAGTTGCCAGGGCCTGTGCGCCCGCCTTGGGGCGGCACCACATAGTTTTCATCCGCATCGCGCAGCGCGAAATCCCGTGCTTCCCCCAGTGGAGAAGGGCGGTCGCGATGCTCTTGGCCCAGTTCAAAACGAACAATAAACGGCCAGCGTTCGGGGGCCTGCTCAAGCCACTGCCAGCTCTGTTGGGTTTCCCAGCGGGTTACCAAACCATCGGCCAAAAGCGCGGCGCGGCGCTCTTGTGCCTGGTTGAGATAATCGAAAAAGCCGCGGTCAATACTATACGAGACCGCCAAAAACATGCTGGCGGAGATCGCGACATTAACGCTTAAGATGATCACAAACAGCTTAAGGCCCAGGCGGGAAGGTCGCCATTGACGTATGGCAGTCAGCACGGCCATTAATGGGCTCCCTTTTCTTGGTTTGGCTTATTGTGCCCGAGCGGCGTTTGCTTCGGTGCGCTGAGGCGCTCGCGAATATTTTCCATACCCAGGTAGAGGCAGGGCACCAGCACCAGCAGGATGACAGTAGCGAAGAGCATCCCGAAACCCAAGGAGATCGCCATAGGAATCATAAAGCGCGCCTGCCGAGAGGTTTCCAGAATCATCGGCGCAAGGCCTAAAAAGGTGGTTAGCGTGGTCATCATAATTGGCCGAAGACGCCTAGTAGCGGCGGCAACAATGGCCTCCCGCGGGGCCATGCCCTCGCGGCGTTTGCGGTTGGCATAATCGATTAATACCAGCGCATCATTAATCACCACGCCAGACAGCGCGAGCATGCCCAGTAGGCTGATGATCGAAAGTCCAAAGCCCATAATCATATGGCCAGCAACGGCTCCCACGATACCAAAGGGAATCGCCGCGAGTACCAGCAGTGGCTGCAAATAACTCCTAAACGGGATAGCCAACAAGGCATATAGCGCCGCCAGCATCAGCCACATAGCGGTACGCAGGGTCGCCAGGTTATCGGCAGTGTCCTGCTGACGACCACCCATGCTGACCTCAAGCCCCGGCCAAGTGTTACTAAGCGTGGGGAACACATCTTCTTGCAGCGTGGCGAGCACTTGGTTAATCACCTGGTCGCCTTCGGAGTCGGCGGTGACGGTAATAATCCGGCGGCCATCTATACGCTGAAGGCTACTGGAGGCTTGGCTAAGGGTAATATCGGCTACCCGTGATAGCGGTACGCTAAGTCCATCGGGTGTGCGCACCGGCAGGCGATAGAGCTCGTTCAAGCTGTCTCGATCCTGCTCGGGCAGGCGGACTTCCACACTGACTTCGCGCCGACCAATAAACTGCTCAACGGCGGTGGCGCCCTGGAGAGGGCCGCGCAGGGCCTGGGCAAGATCGCTGCCGGTTAGCCCCAGTGCACGCCCTTCAGCGGAAAGGCGCATTTCGAGCTGGGGCTTGCCATCGCCTAAACCACTGTCGATATCGGTTAAACCGTATTCGCCAAGCAGCTCCGCGAGTCTTGTCGCAGCGGCTTCGAGCACTTGAGTGTTAGGGTGCGAAAGTCGCAAACTCAGTGCCGCACCGCTGCCCGGGCCGCCAAAGTCTGATTCAAAGCGCACCGACTGAGCGCCTAGCAAATCGCCGGAAAGCTCTCGCCATTCACGGGCAATTCGGGAGGGGGGCCATGCCTCTAAACTCTCTCTGGCAATATCCAGGCGTACCGACAAACTTTCTCCATCCAGGCGGCTGCGCGAGCTGCTAAAACTGAGCGTATCCTCCCGCTCACTGAGCTCTTCTGCGGCATCTAGCAACTGCTGGCTAAGCCCACGGCTAACGCTAATATGGCTGCCAATCGGCAGCGTTATGCTGGCTTGCACCTGATCGGATTCTGCCCTTGGCATCAGTGAAAAGCCAAGCCGTCCACTCATTGCCCAAGCCAATGCTATACAAAGTAGCGCCACCGCAAGCGCGACGGTGATCAAGCGCTGATTAAGCGCGCGCTGCAAGAAGGGTTCGAATTGGCGGTAGGTAAAATGGTGTAATCCGCCCTGCATACGCTGACGAACCGCTTCAAGGGGGCGCTGCCAGGCCGGTGTTTGGCGCGGCTTGCGGCTATGGGCAAGGTGGGCAGGCAGAATAAACAGCGCTTCTACCCAGGAAATCAGGAACACGGTAATCACCACCACCGGTACGGTGGCAAAAATCAACCCTAGAAAGCCAGGTAAGAATAGCAGTGGCAGAAACGCCACTATATTGGAAAGAATGGCGAAGGTAAGAGGCGTGGCAATTTCCTGGGCGCCTTTCACCGCTGCATCACGCAGTGAGTAGCCCTCTTCTCGGTAGCTATAGATGTTCTCGCCCACCATGATGGCGTCATCCACCACGATGCCTAATGCGATAATAAAGGCGAACATCGACATCATGTTCAGCGAGACGCCTATCCAGGGCAGAAACAGCATGGCGCCTAGAAATGCGGTGGGAATACCCAGTGTGACCCAAAAGGCGAGCCGAGCTTCCAAAAACAGCGCCATTAGTATCATTACCAGGGCAAGGCCCATCCAGGCGTTTTTCAGCAGCAGGCTAAGGCGATCTTCATACTGCTCGGAGCTATCGCGGGATACGTCGAGACTGACGCCGTCAGGCAGGTTGCTTCGCACTCTTTCAAGTTCGCCATACACGGCGTTGGAGATGCTGGTAGGGGTCTGGTTGCCAATTTGGTAAATATCAACTGAGAGCCCACGTTGGCCGTTATAAAACTCCTCGCGGTCGGTCTCCGCAAACCCTTCGCTGACCCTGGCAATATCACCCAGTACTACTGGGGAGCCTTGGGCAGTGGTAAGGATGGGCAGATCAGCAAATTCCGCTGCGCTATTACGGCGCCCTTGGTAACGAATTAGCCATTCACCTTCAGCGGTGGTGAGCTGGCCGCTGGCCAAGTCCAGCGCTTCTTCGGCAATACGGTTGGCGAGTTGCTGGTGATCCAGTCCGTAACGTTCAATAGCTTCGTCGTCCAAGTGCACCTGGATTTCGCGATCACGGTTGCCGGAAAGTTCCGCTCGGGAAATGCCGCTGGTGGCCTGTAGTTCAGCGCGTACGTCTTCAGCGGCATCATGCAATGCTGCCAAACTTACCGATCCGTATACCTGTAGGCTAACCACGCTGCGAGAGCGGCCTGCTAAGGTAAAACGCGGTGGGTCGGCGGCGTTGGGCAGGGTGGTAATAGCATTGACTGCCTGCTGAATATCTTGATAGGCGCGCATCACCTCCACCCCATCAATCAGGGTGGCGCTAACGCTGGCGCTACCCTCACTTGCAGTGGCCGTCAGTTCATCAATGCCTTCCACATTGGCAAGTGCGGCTTCAACGGGAAGTAGTAAGCTTTGCTCAACATCCTCAGGAGTGGCTCCGGGATAGCTGATAGTGATCTGGACGACTTCAGTTTCAAACTCGGGAAATACCTCTTTTTTAATTGCCAAGGACGCCAGCAAGCCACCCAGGATAAATATCACCATTAGCAGGTTGGGTGCCACGCCGTGGTCAACCATCCATGCGAGCGGGCCGCGGCGGGTCATAAGACTCCTCCATCACGGGCGGGGGTGTCACCCCGCTGACGTAGACGTACTTGCTGGCCTACGCGAGGCTGGGCAAGTCCTGCAACGACGACGCGCTGTCCTGCTTCCAGCCCGCTACGCACCAGCGCTTCTTCCTGACCACGGTAGGCCAAAGAGACAACAGTGCTGCGTAGACGGTCATCCTCATCGACCCACCACACCTGCTCACCCGGGCGTAGAGCAGCAGGGGGCAATGCGATAAGTTGTTCAGCGGCGGAAGTGTGATAAGTGATGCGCATAATATCACCCAGGCGCAAGGCAGGGCCTTCGCTCTCAAGTGCCAGGGGGTCATCCACCGCTATCAGTAGCTGTGCTTGTAAGCCGTTCTCTTCCAAATTAGGCAGGATGGAGAGCAGGCTGCCTTCCCGGGTGGCGCCCTCCGGCCAGCCTTGGCTGGTGAGGGTGACACGGTCACCAGGCTCAAGCCAGGCTAAGGTATCTCCTGGTAACGAAGCCCGCACCCAAAACTGCTCGACACCCACTAAACTCAGTACTTCAGTGCCTTGGCTTAACAGGCTGCCTGCGCCGACCAAACGGTCTTGAACCATGGCTTGCCAGGGAGCTTTAAGAGTGGCGCGTTCTAAACTAAGTGCCGCCTGATCGCGAACCACACGGGCTTGCGTTAGTTGTGCCTGAGCTTGACGAAGCTGCGGCTCGCGCAGCACTAAGGCCCGCCGTTCAGCGGAAAGCTGGCGGCCAAACGACTCATATTCACTGCGGGCACGCTGCTGTTCCGCTTGTTCTAAGGCGAGTAGCGCCTGAGCGTTTGCTAGTTGAGCTTCGGCATCTTCAAGCGCTAGCCGTAAGTCGGCTTGATCAATGAAAACCAGCGGTGCATCCTGTTCCACCACTTGGCCTGGCAATACGCCTTCGCCAAAGCGCTCAAGCTGGCCCGCAACGCGGCTGGCGAGCATAGTGGATTTTTCTGCCTCGACCCGCCCAAAGCCCGTTAGCGTAGGTGCCTGAAGCTGTTCCGTGACAGTGATGACGTCAACGACAGGCGGAGCTGTCGGTGGCGGAGGGCGTCGCTCAACGCGGGGTGGCTGGCTAATGATCCACCAGGCAAAGGTCACGCCGACGGCAAATATCAGCAGCGCCGCTAGAGCGCCAAGGTGAATACGACCTTGTTGATTGGTAGCGTAATAGCGAGAGAGGGTCATTACCGCGCGTCATCCGATGGCTAAGGGCGAAAAATCCAGAAAAATAGGCGTATGATGCTAGCATCACCTATTGTTGAGCAGCGATAAGTCAAACAATGTGCAAATAACATGCAATCAACATTTACTTATCTCTGATTCGTTTTTTTTACTCACTTGGCTTTTACATATTTGATTGTAATAGACTGACTGGTCTACTTTAAGCATATGAAAAATAATGTTACCCGCGACAAACTAATTGATAGTGGCGCCCAACTGATTAGCCAGCAAGGCTACAATGCAACGGGCATTAATGCCGTGTTAAAAACCTGCGGCGTGCCAAAAGGCTCTTTCTATCACTACTTTTCCAGTAAGGAAGACTTTGGGCTGGCGGTAATTGAGCACTTTGCCACCACCTATGATGAAACGCTGGTGGCGCTGCTAGAAGATAGTGACACGCCGCCGCTTGAACGTCTAAAGCGCTACTTCGCGGTCGGTCGAGATCATATGCATGAGTGCGACCATACAACAGGCTGCTTGATTGGCAATCTTGGTCAAGAACTTTCAGGCCAAAGCGATATCTTCCGCGATGCACTAAACCTTGTGTTTCAACGTTGGGAACAGCGTTTTGTACACTGCTTACAGGCTGCTCAAGCGCGGGGAGACATCGCTAAACATATCGCCCCAGAAGCGTTAGCAAGCTTCATTCTTTCCGGCTGGGAAGGCGCTATTCTGCGCGCTAAGACGTTGAAATCTGTCGAGCCGATGGAGCAATTTGAGAAGATTTTATTCCAGCAGGTGTTAGTCCGTCCATCGCCGTAATTCGGCGATGGACGAAGCACATTCCTATTGCTAACTATCTTCTAAACTTAAAAGCCTTCCAATACCAGCTTGCCAATCGTGCGGTTGCTCTCAATGAGCGCGTGAGCGCGCTTTAAGTTGTCGGCATTAAGAGGGCCTAGCACTTCTCCAAGCGTGGTTTTCAACCGGTCGCTATCCACCATCTCTGCCACTTTCTTCAATAAATCGTGCTGTTTGGCGAGATCGTCTGTGTTGAATAGCGGTCGAGTAAACATCAGCTCCCAGTGAAGTGACAGACTTTTCATTTTTAGCTTACGCACGTCAATTAGCCCAGGATCATCAATGAGTGCCAATTTTCCCTGAGGCTTAAGAGCTTCAATAATGGCGTCAAAGTGATGATCCGTCTGGTTAAGGCTGATCACCATATCTACCCCGTCAAAGCCTGCCGCCTTTAATACTTGATCAAGTGGCTGGTGGTGATCAATGACAGCATCAGCACCAAGCGAGGTTACCCACGCTTCGCTTTCGGGCCGGGACGCTGTACCAATCACGGTAATATCAGTTAGCTGTTTGGCAAGCTGAACCAGAATAGAGCCAACGCCGCCTGCTGCGCCTATCACCAACAGGCTTTTGCCTTTGGTGTCGCGCATGCCTAGCTCCAGCCGATCAAACAGCAGTTCCCAGGCGGTAATCGCAGTAAGCGGCAGGGCGGCGGCTTCTGCGTTCGAAAGAGTTGTTGGCGCTAGGCTGGCGATACGTTCATCGACCAACTGATACTCCGCATTAGAGCCTTGACGGGCAATATTGCCCGCGTACCACACTCGGTCTCCTGGCTGAAAGCGCGTAACGGCACTGCCAACTGCATCTACGATTCCTACCGCGTCGTAGCCCAGTACGCGAGGCTCGCCGGGTTCCGGCAGGGCGCTGTTGCGCACTTTGGCATCAACGGGATTAACCGAAATCGCGCTCACCGCAACACGAATATCGTGGGCGCCTGGGGTCGGGGTTGGTAGCTCAATGTTTTGAAGCGCGTCAGCGTGGTCGATGGGTAGGCTTTGGGTAAAGGCGACAGCTTTCATAATGGATGCTCCCGTGGTGTTAAGTAGCGCCATCATGCCCGGATGTGGGTTTATTAAAAAGCAGTAGGGTGCGTAATATAGGCACATGCTGCATGAATAGATGATGAGATATCCCAGGAGCACGCCATGTTTAACGGGTTTGAAAAAAGTAGTCGCCAGGTTAATGGCGTCGAGATCGCGTTTAGAAAGGGCGGCAGTGGGCCTGCGCTACTGCTGCTTCACGGCCACCCCCAAACCCATGTGATTTGGCACAAAATAGCGGGTGTGCTTGCTCAGCATTTTACTGTCATTGCGGCGGATCTGCGTGGCTATGGCGACAGCAGTAAACCCAACGATGATCCCGAACATCTAAATTACGCCAAGCGAGCCATGGCTGCCGATATGGCCGAGCTAATGAGCGCGTTGGGTTTTGAACGCTTTAAAGTGCTGGCTCATGATCGCGGCGCGCGGGTCGCCCACCGTTTAGGTGTTGATCACGCTGAGCGTGTCGAGCGCATGATGCTGTTGGATATTGCCCCCACGCTTGCCATGTATCGCGGCACCACCGAGGCCTTTGCGCGTAGCTACTGGCACTGGTTCTTCCTGATTCGCCCCCAGCCGCTGCCGGAAATGCTAATCAAGAGTGATCCGGCCCAATACCTTAAAAGTGTGATGGGCGCCCGCAGTGCCGGTATGGCACCTTTCTCGCCGGAAGCGCTGGCCGAATATGAGCGCTGCTTGTCACTCCCTGGCACCGCCACAGGTATTTGCGGCGACTACCGAGCCAGCGCCACAATTGATTTGGAACATGATCAGGCTGATATCGATGCGGGCGTAAAACTCGCCTGCCCGTTAAGAGTGATGTGGGGCGCTGACGGCGCTATTGAGGCCTGTTTTGATGCACTTAGTGAGTGGCGCAAGGTCGCCACGCAGGTAGAAGGCGAATCGCTCCCTTGTGGCCACTACATCGCCGAAGAGATTCCCGAATTATTGCTAGAGAAAGCGCTGCCTTTTCTATGTCAGGAAGGATGACAATAGGATTTAGAAAAACCGATCATGGCCTGACAGCAGATCGGTTTTTTATTTTCATTCTTAACGGTCAATGCTGCTAATGATAAGCGCCGCATTAACGCCACCAAAACCGAATCCATTGCACAATACATGCTTGGTAACGTGCTTCTGACCAGTCGCCGTGACGAAGGTTAAATCCTGCATATCCTCATCGCACTGCTCAAGATTGATGGTGGGTGGAAGTGTCTGCGTATTGACTGCCAATACAGAAAAAATACTCTCTATGCCCCCTGCCGCGCCCAATAGGTGGCCTGTGGCGGCTTTCGTTGCCGAGATAGGGATGGCGGGCAGGCGCTCACCGAATACATTACGCAATGAAGCAATTTCAGCCCGGTCGCCTACAGGCGTAGAGGTGGCGTGGGCATTGATATGATCAATAGCATCAATGGTAAGGTTCGCCATACCTAACGCCGCTTGAATCGCTGCTGCGGCGCCAGCCCCATCCTTCGGGCCTGCCGTTAGGTGGTAGGCATCCGCGCTGGTGCCGTAACCGCTAATCACCGCTAACGGCGTTGCTCCCCGCGCGAGGGCATGGTCAAGGGTTTCGATCACCATAACGCCAGCGCCTTCTCCCATCACAAAACCGTTGCGGGCTTTATCAAAGGGCCTTGATGCGTGCTCAGGATTGTCTGCTTCTGTGGATACGGCCTTTAAGGCGTTAAAGCTGGCCAGTGAAAGTGGGTCAATACACGCCTCAGCGCCGCCGACGAGGGCAATATCGGCCTCTCCGTTGCGGATGATGCGCATACCGTCGCCAATCGCCTGTAGACCTGCCGCACAAGCCGTTACCGGGCACCCCAGAGGGCCTTGAAAGCCATAGCGAATGGACAGATTGCCAGCAGCCAAATTGGCTAGAAAGGCTGGCACGGTGAAGGGGGAGAGTTTGCGATAGCCGCGCTCTGAAAGGGTTTTTTGGGCTTGCGTAATGGTAGGGAAGCCGCCAATGCCAGAGCCGATAATGGTAGCCGTTCGGCGTTTTTGCGCCTGCTCAACGGGGAACCAGCTGGCCTGTGACAGTGCCTCATGGGCTGCCGCCAAAGCGTAGAGGCTGAACAAGTCCATTTTGCGCTGCTCTTTGGGGTCGGCGATCTCATCCAGATCAAGACCGCCACTGGGGTCTTGGTTGATGTTTGGCACCACCCCGGCAATTTTGATCGGGATATTGCTGGTGTCAAAGCGGTCAATAGTGCTGACGCCAGACTGGCCGTTAACCAGTCGCTGCCAACTTTTATTGACGCTGTTGCCTAGCGGGCTGACCATACCCATGCCGGTAATCACAATAGGTGATTGCATAGTGACTCCTGAGTTATTGATGTGGTCACCCTAGCAATAGGCAATATATGATCAAGATAATATTTAGCTGACGTATGACGAGGTAGCTATGTCTTACCCCAAGAGCCATAAATCAAAAACCAAAGAGCGCATTTTGGCTTCGGCGACGGAGCTATTTAGCCGCAATGGATTTCAAAAGGTATCGATTGGTCAGATCATGAAGCTAGCGAAGATGACGCATGGCGCCTTTTATGCCCATTTCGCTTCAAAAGAGGCTCTGTACAATGAGTCTGTTCGTTTGACCATTGATAACAGCCGGGCGGCTAGGCTGGTGAAAGGCCCGCTTTCGCTACAACATCTAACTGAGTTGGTCGCCAACTACTGTAATCTCCAGGAGTTGGACGCTAAGCATAAGCCGGGGCCTGAGTCGGTTCTGTTCAACGAAATAGGCAGTGAAAAAGCAGAAATCCGCACCCTGTTTGAAGCGTCTTATATGAGTATGAAAAAGATGCTGGAAATGCGATTGATAGCGCTGAGTAAGCTGAAACAACTCCCCTTTGCCAATGACCGCAAAGCGATTGCTGATAAATCCCGGGTTATATTGGCCTCCCTGGTAGGGGCAGTCGCCATCGCCAAAAGTCTGCCGGGAGAGGCGGAACGAAAGCAGGTGTTGATAGCCACACAACGCCAGATTCTACTCATGCTCGGGGTCAGCGAAGCTGAGGCAGAGCGCATGATGCAAGCACAGTAATTCGGCTATCTACTGAAGAGCACCCTGGGTTACAGCTGTAGCAAGCACCGCCATTTTGCATGACGTGCGGTAGGTATTTTGGGCGACTGCCCAAGACGAAGCGGGTAAAAAACTGGATAATGGCCGCCATTCGCCTATCGGCTTATGTGTTAACGCCCAGGCACACTCATTACCCCGGACGCCCGCTCATGGAAATCAAAGTTAACTACCTCGACAACCTCCGCCTGGAGGCCAAGTTCGACGATTTTACGGTTATCTCCGACCAGCCGATTCGCTACAAGGGCGACGGCTCGGCCCCCGGCCCGTTTGACTACTTCCTGGCGTCTTCTGCGATGTGTGCCGCTTATTTTGTCAAGGTGTACTGCAATGCCCGGGATATTCCTACCGAAAATATTCGCCTTTCCCAGAACAATATCGTCGATCCGGAAGATCGCTATAAGCAGATTTTCAAAATCCAGGTTGAGCTGCCGGAAGATATTTCTGACAAGGATCGCCAAGGCATTCTGCGCTCGATTGACCGCTGCACGGTCAAGAAAGTGGTGCAAGCCGGCCCTGACTTCCAGATCGAGACGGTAGAGAACATTGATGAGGACGCCCAGGCGCTGCTGATGGGCGCGCCGGAAGGCGGTAGCACCTACATTGAAGGCAAGGATCTGCCGCTGGAGCAGACCATCGCTAATATGAGTGCGATCCTGGCCGATCTGGGCATGAAGATTGAGATCGCCTCATGGCGCAATATCGTGCCCCACGTCTGGTCGCTGCATATTCGCGATGCGGCCTCGCCGATGTGCTTTACCAACGGCAAAGGCGCGACCAAAGAGAGCGCGCTGTGCTCGGCGCTGGGCGAATTTATTGAGCGCCTGAGCTGCAACTTCTTCTATAACGACCAGTTCTTTGGCGAAGAGATCGCCAATAGCGAGTTTGTTCACTATCCCAATGAGAAGTGGTTCAAGCCGGGGCCAAATGACGAATTGCCTGCCGAAATACTCGATGAGCACTGCCTGGCGATCTATAACCCGGAAGGCGAACTGTGTGGTTCAAATCTGATTGATACCAACTCGGGCCGTGAAGACCGGGGCATTGTTTCACTACCGTTTATTCGCCAAAGCGATGGCGAGACGGTCTACTTTCCCTCTAACCTGATCGAAAACCTGTTCCTCAGTAACGGCATGAGCGCGGGTAATACCCTGGTGGAAGCCCAGGTGCAGTGCCTTTCTGAGATTTTCGAGCGGGCGGTAAAGCGCGAAATTCTTGAGCAGGAACTGACCCTACCGGATGTGCCGCAAGAGGTGCTAGCGAAGTACCCCAGCATTGTCGAAGGCATTAACGCGCTGGAAGCACAGGGTTTTCCGGTGCTGGTCAAAGATGCCTCCATGGGTGGTCAGTTCCCGGTCATGTGTGTGACTTTGATGAACCCGCGCACCGGCGGCGTATTTGCCTCCTTTGGTGCCCACCCAAGCTTTGAAGTGGCGCTGGAACGCAGCCTGACCGAATTGCTGCAAGGGCGTAGCTTCGAGGGCTTGAACGACCTGCCGCTACCTACCTTCAACTCTCAAACTGTTTCCGAGCCGAATAACTTTGTCGAGCACTTCATCGACTCGGTGGGGGTGGTCTCCTGGCGCTTTTTCAGTGCCAAGCCCGACTTTGAATTCAGCGGGTGGGACTTCTCCGGCAGCAACGAAGAGGAAGCCGCGACGCTGTTTGGTATTTTTGAAGAGCTGGACGCTGAGGTGTACATGGCGGTACACGAAGACCTGGGCGCCCCGGTATGCCGCATTCTGGTGCCGGGCTACTCCGAGGTGTACCCGATTGAAGATCTGATTTGGGACAACACCAATAAGGCGCTGGATTACCGCGAAGAGATCCTTAACCTGCACCGTTTGGACAACGAGCAGCTGACCGACCTGGTCGAGCGACTCGAAGAGAGCCAAATGGATGACCACGCCGATATCATCACGCTGATTGGTATCGAGTTTGACGAGAACACCGTGTGGGGCCAGCTGACCATTCTGGAACTGAAGTTGCTGGTCTACCTGGCGTTGGAGCGTCATGAAGAGGCGCTGGACTGCGTGCAAATGTTCCTGCAGTACAACGACAACACCGTCGAGCGCGGCCTATTCTATCAGGCGGTAAACGCGGTGCTGGAAATTGTCCTGGACGACGAGCTGGAGTTGGACGATTACCTGCACAACTTCCAGCGCATGTTCGGCGAAGACACCATGGCGGCGGTAGTTGGCTCGGTGGAAGGTTCCGTACGCTTCCATGGCTTAACGCCCACTAACATGCAGCTAGTAGGCCTAGAGCGTCATCAGCGCTTGATCGAAAGCTATAAAAAGCTCCATGCGGCAAGGACAGCTAAAGCGGGTTTAAACAAGTAGCTGTAAACTTGTTTGGGCCATTAACTCAGTGGTTAGGGTCACTGTTTAATGGCCCCGATACTGCTATGCGTAGTCTTTAGTGAAGGATGTCTTCAATAAAAGTTGCCAAATCTTGGTTGAATCGGGCGCTCTCCTCTATAAAAGGCGCATGTCCTGAGTTCTCATAGATGAGTGTTTCGACATTGGGGTTCACTTCTTTAGCCCTGTTGATTGACGCATCTACCTGAACCAACGCATCTTTTTCGCCATACAACATCAGGATAGGTTTATTCGTTCTGCCAAGCCCTGCGAGTGAAACGCTCATGGACAGAACGTTCTCTTTCATATCCCAGGAAGCTAATGCTGCATTCGCCAATAGTAGCTGAAAAGTGGCACTTTCTGGCTGTTGGGCAAAGCACAGACGTAAGAAAGCACGCGTCGCCTCTAAGTTGGTTTTCAGGTTTTCAGAGACCATATCCTGATAAATTTCAGGATGAGCAGTGATCAGTTCCGCATTTAGTTCGACGACGCCATCAACATACACTGCACCGCTAATGTCACGGTCATCGTAATAGTTCAGATAGTTAGAAATGACCGCGCCTCCCAATGACCAGCCTACTAGTATGGGCTGCTGGGCGTTTGTGGCTTGGATGACCGTTGCAAGGTCATCTGCCCAACGGCGCCCATCGCTGTAAGCGATGGCTTCCTCTGGTTTGCCGGATAAACCATGTCCGCGAAGGTCAAAAGTAATGAGCCGATATTTTTGCAGAAGCTCGCTATTGACCTGTGGCTGCCAATTGAGATGGCTGCCCAGATACCCATGAATGAAGACAATCGGTTGCCCGTCAGGATCACCGGATTCTTGCACGGCAATTGAAATGCCGTCGGTTGAGGCCACCTCGTATTGGATTGTTTCTGCAGTCGCCGTTAATGAAAACGCTAGCAATAGACTTGCAGTCATCAATGTAAAAATTGCGCGATAAAACTTGGACACAGACATCCTTAACACCTCTTGGTTAGTTGGTAGAGGTGAGCGTAAACTGTGACATTGGTGTTAGGGTCAAGTACTCAATGAGGGAGAAGGTGGTCTTGAAGGAAAGTAGTGCTAAATCGCCGCTCAAAATTGGTCAGCTTTCTCGGGAAACGGGTGTCAGTATCCGCTCGATCCGGCACTATGATGCACATGAGCTGCTTAATTCTTCGCGTTCAAAAAATGGCTATCGGGTGTTTTCGATTATATCGATTACGCAGGTCAGGCAGATACAACGACTGATTAATAGCGGATTCAACCTTAAAGAAATCAGTACGTTTCCGGAATGTATGCGGCTGAAAGAAGGAGCAGCTTTTTGTCCGGAAACCATTGCTACTTTGCGTGAAAGGTTAGTCAAAATCGAAGAACGAATCGCTGATCTACAAGCTATCCGGAAGGAGCTTTTAGACGCTATTCAAGCCAGTGAAAGAAATGGGCCGTTTCAAAATATATTGCCGTAATGGGTATTTGATAGCCTTTTACCACGTAAAGAATATTCTTGAGCTAGCCATGAAACACAGAATCATCTTCGCTATTCTTATGTCTTTTACGCTATCGCTGATCATGTCTGCCTGGATCACCTTCGTAAATATGGGTTCCCATCCCAATTTCTTTAACTTCTGGATGCACGCTTGGTTTTTAGCATGGCCAGCCGCAGGAATCATAGCGTTTATCAGTGGTCCCTTTATTCATAAATTAGCTCAACGCATTGCCGAGAAAATCTGACTGACGCGCTATGCATTACTTGGCTTACTAGAAATAACGCTCAGCGTTGTCACGGTGGCTAATATCAGCACCATGCCAATTATCTGAATACCGCCCAGGCCTTCATTCAATACAAACACACCGAACAAAGTAGCTGTAACGGGTTCGACCATGGCGACTACCGAGGCTAGGGCGGGCGCGGTATGTTTCAGTCCAATAATATAAAGCACAAACGATAGGCCTGCGCCTAGAATGCCTAGCGTTAAGAATAAGGGCCAAACCGGGGCGCTAAGAGCGTTAACGATCTGTTCAATATCGCTGGGTATAATTAGGATGAAGGCCAGTACGGCGAAGGCAATCGAGAGAATGGCCTGCGGGCTGCCGTGGGGTGCGGCATATTTGAAGCCGAAAATGAAGATGGCATAGGAGAGACCAGCAAGCAGCCCTGAGCCCACCCCCATCATCGTTAATCCACTAGCACTTATCTCGTAAAGCTGGGTTAGCAATACGATGCCCACCATTACCAGAGCGATACCTGCCCATTTTGCTATCGTGGGCCTCTCAAGCTTCAATGCGAATGATACGAGGTATACGAATAACGGGGCGCAATACATTAACGTTGCGGCCACAGCCACACTGCCTTGTGAAATGCTGATGAAATAGAAGGCGAAGTTGCCCGCTACGCCGATCCCTGCGATGGCCGACCAAAACCATAGCTTCCCATTTGCCAGGCCACTGTGATGCGGACGCAGCATTAGCCAGATGAGCACAAAAAGAAACCCGATAAATCCACGGTAAAATGAAACCATAAATGGATTCCAGCCATCCGCCATCAGTATGCTGCCAATGCCTCCCGATACCCCCCAGAAAAGCGCTGCTAACATCACAAAAAGTGTACTTGCTGGCATGCGTACTCTCCTTGTCCCATCAATAAAAATGCAGCAATCCTTCGCTGCCATGTTTCAACTACCCAAAAAACCAGTAGCACACCGCAATGGCGGTAGTAACGCCTGCCACATCGGCCACTAATGCGCAGCCTAGGCCGTGGCGAATGCGGGTGATGCCAACCGCGCCAAAATAGACGGCAAGCACATAGAAGGTCGTTTCGGTACTGCCTTGCATGGTGGCTGCGAGTAGGCCAGGAAAACTGTCTACGCCAAAGGTATCCATGGTTTCGATCATCATGGCCCGCGCACCGCTACCGGAAAGCGGCTTCACAAAGGCCGTGGGCAGAGCATCCACAAAACGAGTATCCCAGCCGAATCCCTCTGCTACCCAGCGGATGCCGCTTAGGCCTGCGTCCAACACGCCGCTGGCGCGCAGCACGCCTACCGCTACTAACATAGCGATCAGGTAGGGCAGCAACGTAATGGTAAAACTCAAACCCTCTTTGGCCCCTTCTATGAAAGCGTCATACACCTTCACTCCGCGCAGTGCGCCCACCACTAAAAACATGATCACAATACTAAATAGAGTCAGGTTGCCAACCAGCGTTGAGGCTGCCGCCAGCGCCTGGGCAGACATGCCCGCCAGCGTGGTGAGTAGTAGCCCCAGCGCTAAGGCCGCGGCAAGTAAGTAGGCGAGTACCACGGGCTGCCATAGCTTTAAGCGCTGTATCGCCGCCACCGCTAAAAGCCCCACTAGGCTTGACGCCGTCGTGGCCAGCAGAATAGGCAAAAACACCAGGGTTGGATCAGCGGCCCCTTGCTGGGCGCGGTACATGAAAATGGTTACCGGCAATAGCGTGAGAGAAGAGGTATTCAGCACCAGAAACAAAATTTGTGCGTTGCTGGCCGTATCCCGGCTGGGGTTCAGCGTTTGTAGCGAGTGCATGGCCTTAATGCCAATCGGCGTGGCGGCGTTGTCCAAGCCCAGGATATTCGCCGCAAAATTCATGCTGATCAGACCCATAGCCGGATGGCCGCGGGGAACCTCGGGCATTAAGCGACAAAATAGCGGATCAAGTACGCGGCCCAGTAAGCGAATCAGCCCTGCTTTTTCGGCAATTGAAAGAAATCCCAGCCACAGCGTCATGGTTCCCAGCAGCACCAGAATGATATCGACGCTGATCCGCGCCATATCAAACAGCGACTGCACTAAGCGAGCGAATACTTCGCCATCGCCCCCCACCAGCCACTGCCATAGCGAGGCCGCAAAGGCAGCGATAAAGAAGCTTAACCAAATTCCGTTGAGCATGAAGGGTGGGCATCCTTGGGGTATGAGCACTAGCGAGTAAAACAGCCGATGCCGCCAATCCTACCTAATGAGCGCCCGTTATCGCTAACCTGAAAGCGAAAGAATAGCCAAATGTGTAGTTTTTATGACTGCTAAGACCCTGACTCAGTCTTGAGTCAGGGTTAGGTTCTTCTTTTCTTCCTGCAAACTTCTCATCATTACGTTTCGGCCGGGCGTAGCAGAAGCACCGCCAGCGGTGGCAGGGTCAGCTCTAAGCTTGCGATCTGCCCATGTAGCGGGGAGTCTTGGGCGGTGAGTCGTCCCAGGTTGCCCATATTAGAGCCGCCATAGCACTTGGCATCGCTATTGAGCCGCTCTTCCCAGCCACCGGCAAGAGGCACGCCCAGGCGATAACCCAAACGGGGTATCGGGGTCATATTGGCGACCACCAGCAGTGGCTCGCCGGAGGCACTCCAGCGCAGCCAGGCAAAGACGCTATTGGTGTCGTCGTTGCCAACGACCCAGGTAAAGCCTTGCGATTCGCTATCGCATTCGTGCAGGGCAGGAAGTTCCACATAGCAGCGGTTAAGGTCACCCAGTAAGCGATGGATACCTGCGTGGCGGGGCTCAGCGAGTAGTGACCAGTCCAGCTCCCGGTCATGGCTCCACTCACGCCATTGGCCGAACTCGCAGCCCATAAACAGCAGTTTTTTGCCGGGCTGCGACCACATGATGGCAAGATAGGCGCGCAGGTTGGCGAACTGCTGCCACTCATCGCCAGGCATTTTGCCGATCAGCGAGCCCTTGCCGTGTACCACTTCATCATGGGAAACCGGCAATACGTAGTGCTCGGAGAAGGCGTAGACCATCGGGAAAGTCATATCGTGATGTGAGTAGGCGCGATATATCGGGTCCTTGGCGATGTAGGTCAGGGTGTCGTGCATCCAGCCCATGTTCCATTTGTAGGCGAAGCCCAACCCGCCCTCCTCGGTTGGCTGGGTAACCCCCGGCCAGGCGGTGGACTCCTCAGCGATAACGATAGTGCCGGGAACTTCCTCGCTGATGACGTCATTGAGATGGCGCAGGAAGTCGATCGTCTCCAGGTTCTCATGGCCACCATAGCGGTTAGGTATCCACTCACCCTCGTTGCGGGAGTAGTTGCGATAGAGCATTGAGGCCACAGCATCAACACGCAGTGCATCGACATGAAAATGCCGCAGCCAGTGAAGTGCCGAGGCCAGCATGAAACCATGCACTTCACGTCTACCCAGGTTGTAGATATAGGTATCCCAATCCTGATGAAACCCCTCGAAAGGGTGCTCGTATTCATACAGAGCGGTGCCGTCAAAGCGCGCCAAACCGTGGGGGTCGGTGGGGAAGTGGGCGGGCACCCAATCGAGAATTACACCCAAGCCTGCCTGATGGCACTCATCGACAAAGTAGGCAAAGTCCGCGGGTTTACCGAAGCGTGCGCTGGGAGCAAACTGGCTCAGCGGCTGGTAGCCCCAGGAACCGCCGAAGGGATGCTCCATAATCGGCAATAGCTCAACGTGGGTGAACCCCATCTCAAGCACGTAGGGAATCAGATGTGTGGCCAGATCTCGCCAGCTATACATCTCCCCATTGTCGCCGCCGTGCTTGCGCCAGGAAGCCACATGCACCTCATAGATGCTGATGGGGCGGGACGGGGCGTGTGCCTCGCTGCGCTGGGCGATCCACTCTTCATCATGCCAGGTGAAAGGCGTGGTATCGGCCACCACCGAGGCGGTAGAGGGCGGCGCTTCGGTGGCCAGGGCTACCGGGTCGGCGCGTAGGCCGAGGTTGCCGTGGGCATCGAGAATCTCATACTTGTAAGACGCTCCAGGACCCAGGCGCGGCACGAATAGCTCCCACACCCCCGAGGGGTGGCGCAGGCGCATCACGTGGCGCCGCCCATCCCAAGTGTTGAAATCACCCACCACCGAGACTCGCCGGGCATTGGGCGCCCAAACGGCAAAGCGCACCCCGTTGATACCATCCACCGCCATAGGTTGAGCACCCAGGCAATGTCCCAGCTGACGATGGTTGCCTTCGCCCAGCAGGTGAAGATCCATTTCACCCAGCAGTAGGCCAAAGCTGTAGGGGTCTTCGGTGAGTTGCTCGCCTTTGGGCCAGCGAATATGCAGCAGATAAGGAGCCGCATGGGGTAGCCGGGCAGCGAACAGGCCGGGAATCTGCATGCCGGTCAGGCAGCAACGCAGGCTGCCGTCTTCGCGATTGAGCACATCGACACCTACGGCGCCGGGTAAAAATACCCGCAGGAAATCACCCTCGCTATCGGTGTGAATGCCGAGTACCGAGAAGGGATTACGGTGAGTTCCCTCTACCAGGGCCTCGGCGTCATCTTCTGTCAACCACAGGCGGCGATCCAGGATGGGTCTGGTGTACGTCATCTCACTCATGTGGCTCTCCTGGGCTAAGTCCTGGGTTAAGTTGTTCGACGATAGCGGCTAGGCCGCGCAACGGTACTCCCAGCCAGGTAGGGCGGTTGGCCGCTTCGTAAGCGATCTCGTAGGCGGTTTTTTCAAGCACGAACAGATCGACCGCAGCGGCAGCGCCGCTGGCCTGTCTCCATTCGTGGGGCAACTCCAGCGTGGCCTGCCAATAGGCGCTGAGAAACACTTGTCGGCCTCTGAGTAAGTACTGCTCCACCACATCGTGACCGGTGGCAGCGGTAGAATCGGTGCCTTCCATGCCACCGTGCTGGGCCTCTTCCACTGTGGCATAGGCGTAATCGAAGGAGCGCAACATGCCAGCGACATCCCTAAGCGGACTATCCTTGGCGCGCCGCTCCTCCAATGGCCTTGCGGGTTCGCCCTCGAAGTCGATGATGTAGGCATCATCGTGGGCTACCAGTACCTGGCCGAGATGTAGATCGCCATGGATGCGGGTGATCAGGCTACCTTCGGCCAGTTCTGCCAGTGTCTTAATGGAGGCCAGTAAAGGGAGGCGCTGAGCCAGAATGTTACTGGCAAGCTGCTGTTCTGCTTCGTCGGCAAAATTCTGGTGACGTTCAAGTAAGCCCAGCGCTTCCTCAATGCGCTGGGTCACGCGTTGTGTCCAGTGCCCCACATGAGAGGCCCCGGCCACGTCAGGCGTGAAGGCGGTATCGTCGCTGGGCATCGCCAATACCATATGCATCTCACCTAGCCGACGCCCTAGCGTGGCAGCAAACTCTTCCAACTCCTTCAATGCACCATAGCCCATCTCTTTCCGGGCGAGCTCGCTTCTCTTTTCATCGTCAGCAGCTACGGCTTCACGGATCGCTCGTCCAAGCGTGGTGCGGGTCCACGACCAGGCATCACCTTGGTTGTCGATGAAGCCTTGCAGAATCATGAGGGTTTGGGGAGTTCCATGCTCATCAAACCGAGTCACCTCGCCGTACAGTGGCGCGGTATGGGCAAAACCGCGTTCGGTAAGGTAGCGGCCAATTTCTGCCTCCGGGTGAATCCCCGGTTCAAGGCGGCGGAAAAGCTTGAGCACTAACTGGTGATTGATGATCACCGAACTATTGGATTGCTCTGCTCCTTGTTGGACCACGTCAGGATGTTCGGGCAGCGTTAGCTCGGCAAATGCGTCGGTGGGCAGGAAGTGGATTTCGCCGTTTTTGAAGGGCAGTACGGTCCCCTGTTGCATGGCCTCAAGCACGGCTAGCGTAAAGGCATCCATGGTGAGGGCATCGGTTAGCAGCCCCACTTCATGGAAGCGTCGTACCCGTGCCATGGCGAGTTGCTGTGACAACGGATTGGCCTGCTCCTCCTCATCCAGAAAGGCGAGAGGCAGCTGGTAGCGCTCGCTGCCCTGGGCGTGCTTAACCTCCAGCTCGCTGAGCATCAGCGTATGTCCGCTGTATTCGAGATGGGCCATAGCGTGTAAATGGACTTCCTCAATATGCGCCTGCTTGGCGGCGAACCAGCGCCGCTTGGGCAGGTAGCTGGGCAGCGTCTCACGTTCGAGCAGGCGCCGTTGCGTGGGCTCGAATATCTCTTCAAGGCGTTGTTTGATAATGAGAGTGACGAAATCCGGCATGGACTCGGGCACTGGCACATGCCACGTGGGCATGGCGGTTGCCGGGGCCAGCATAAACCAGAAGAAACCGTAGGGCGGTAGGGTGAGTAGGTACGGCAATTTGCCCACTGGCGGAAACGCGCTGCCGCCGACCATCTCAACCGGTACCTGACCGGCGAAAGCGGAAAGGTCGAGTTCCACGGCCTGGGCGGTGCTTGCCACGTTTGCCACGCAAAGCAGCGTTTCTATTTCGCCATTGTCGAGGGTCATCTCGCGAAGATAAGCGAGAATATGCCGGTTGGCTGGATAGAGCGGTCGCATGGTGCCGCGACTAAAGGCACGATGCTGGCCCCGTACCGCAAGTAGTCGACGCATAGTATTGAGCAGTGAATGCGAGTCCCGCACCTGGGCTTCAACATTGACCGTCTGGTAGCCATACAGCGGATCCATGATCGGCGGCAGTACTAGACTGGCGGGATCTGCACGGGAGAAACCGCCATTACGATCCACCGACCACTGCATGGGAGTGCGCACCCCGTCACGGTCACCCAGGTAGATATTGTCGCCCATGCCGATTTCGTCGCCGTAATAGAGCACTGGTGTGCCTGGCATCGACAGCAGCAGGCTGTTAAGCAGCTCGATACGGCGCCGGTCGCGCTCCAGCAGCGGCGCCAGCCGACGGCGAATACCCATATTGATGCGTGCCCGACGGTCGGCGGCGTAGTGGTTCCAGAGGTAGTCGCGCTCCTTGTCGGTGACCATCTCAAGGGTTAGCTCGTCGTGGTTACGTAGAAAGATCGCCCACTGGCAGGTCGCGGGAATTTCCGGTGTCTGGCGCAGGATATCGGTAATCGGAAAGCGATCCTCTTGAGCCAGCGCCATGTACATGCGCGGCATCAAGGGGAAGTGGAAAGCCATGTGGCACTCGTCGCCGTCGCCAAAGTAGGGGCGCGTATCCTCGGGCCACTGGTTGGCTTCTGCAAGCAGCATGCGGTCGGGGTAGCGCTCGTCGATCACCGCACGGATTTTCTTGAGTACCACATGGGTTTCGGGCAGGTTTTCGTTGTTGGTGCCTTCCCGCTCGACCAGGTAGGGGATGGCGTCTAGACGTAAACCGTCGACGCCCATGTCGAGCCAGTACTCCATGACCTTAATCACTTCTTCGAGAACCACGGGGTTATCGAAGTTGAGATCTGGCTGGTGTGAGTAGAAACGGTGCCAGTAGTAGGCGCCAGCCACCGGGTCCCAGGTCCAGTTGGAGGTTTCGGTATCGAGGAAAATAATCCGCGTGCCAGGGTACTTCTGGTCGCTCTCTGACCACACGTAGAAGTCCCGCTCTGGCGACCCGGGCGGCGCCTGCCTTGCTCGCTGGAACCACTCGTGCTGATCGGAGGTATGGTTGATGACCAGCTCGGTTAGCACTCGCAGGCCGCGCCGATGTGCCTCCTTAATGAAGCGCTGCGCATCCTCCAGCGTACCGTAGTCGGGGCTGACGCCGGTATATTCGGCGATATCGTAGCCATCGTCACGACGCGGCGAGGGATAGAACGGTAATATCCAAATCGTGTTCACCCCTAGGCTAACGATATAGTCGAGCTTCTGGATTAGGCCTTCGAAATCGCCAATGCCGTCGTCGTTGGCATCAAAAAATGCCTTAACGTGTACCTGGTAGATCACGGCGTCCTTGTACCAAAGCGGGTCATCGAGAAAATCCATCGCCTCGACGGCGTGTGTTTCGCTGCTGGCATCCATCATTGGCTTACCCTTCCTGCTTTTATCGGTGTGAACAAATCGAAACAATCGAATCGATATGCAATCAACTGCGTCTAGCTGCCATTAGGGGCTAATGAATCGGGCAGATACGCCAGATGGCGAACGGCAGCACCGCCGGGTCGAGGCGCACTGACTGCCATTTGCCATGCCAGGTCCAGCGACTGCCGCTCATTAGGTCCTCAACGTGTAGTGCTGCATCGTCGGGCAGCTCAAACAGCGCCATAGGTAATTCCATCGTGCCCTCCTGAGGCTCGAAAGGGTCAAGATTGACGGCGACGAGGATCGCTTCGTCGCACGCCTCGCCACCCTTGGCAAAGAGCAGTAAGCGGTCGTTATGTACCGGATGGAAAGAGGTGCCCAAGTGGGTATGCAGCGCCTGATTCTCACGCCGAATACGATTGAGCTGGGTGATTTCATGGAGAATATTGCCGGGGGCGCTGTAATCACGCAGGCGAATCTGGTACTTCTCCGAATCGAGATACTCCTCCTTGCCGGGCACCGGCGCGCCCTCGCAAAGCTCAAACCCCGAGTACATTCCCCACAGCCCTGAGCCCATGGTGGCGAGGGCTGCGCGAATCAGGAAGCCGGCCCGCCCAGACGATTGCAGGAAGTAGGGGTTGATATCGGGGGTGTTGACGAAGAAGTTGGGTCGGTAGCCGTCACGCAGCGGCGCTTCGTTTAGTTGGGTGAAATACTCGGTTAACTCCGCCTTGGTATGCCGCCAAGTGAAGTAGGTATAGCTCTGGGTGAACCCCAGTTTACCCAAGCGCAGCATCATGGCCGGGCGGGTAAAGGCCTCTGCGAGGAAGATCACATCGGGGTCGTGGCGACGAATGTCGGCAATTAGCCACTCCCAAAAGGGCAGCGGCTTGGTATGCGGGTTATCGACGCGAAATATCTTCACCCCTTCGTTTACCCAGCCCTGTACCACATTGCGTAGCTCGATCCACAGCGAGGGGATCGCATCTTTCGCGTAGAAGTCGACGTTAACGATATCCTGGTACTTCTTAGGCGGATTTTCGGCATAGCGAATCGAACCGTCAGGCCGCCAGGAAAACCATCCTGGGTGCTCCGCCAACCAGGGGTGATCCGGCGAGCACTGGATGGCGAAATCGAGCGCTATCTCCAAGCCATGTTCGGCAGCAACACGCACCAACTCGCGGAAATCCTTGCGGCTGCCGAGTTGCGGATGGATAGCCTCATGCCCCCCTTCGGCGCTGCCAATGGCGTAGGGACTGCCTGGGTCGTCCGGCCCTGCTTCCAGGCTGTTATTGGGTCCCTTGCGGTGCTTGCGACCCACTGGATGAATAGGCGGGAAGTAGAGGACGTCAAAACCCATATCGCGGATTAACGGCAGCCGGCGGTGAACATCTTTAAACGTACCGTGGCGATGGGGATCATCGGTCTCTGAGCGAGGAAATAGCTCGTACCAGCTGGCAAAGCGCGCCTTGAGTCGTTCCACTTCCAGTGGATAGAGGACATCGCTTCTCGTAAGGTGTGGGCGATTATCCGCTTCGTGCATTAACCGGGCGGTGTTGCTATCCAGCAGCAGGGCGACACGGTCACCATCATCGGGCGCCAGCTGCAGCTGCTCGTGGAGAGCAACGAGCGCTTCCTTGAGCGCTTCTTCGCTACGCTCGGCGGCGCGTTCGATTAGCAGTCTGCCTTCTTCGAGTTCGAGCTCAATAGGCACCCCCGCCTGGTGCTTTTTGGAAAGTTCGTAGTGATAGGTGGCGTAAATATCCCACCAGGCTTCGATGATGAAGCTGTGGCGACCTACTCGGCGTGGCGTAAAACTGCCTTCCCACACATCCAGGCCCAAGGGTTTAACCTGTCGCATCGGCTCGCGTTGCTGCCGCCCCTGATCATCGTGCCAACAGATGGCCGCTGCCAGTACATCGTGGCCATCGGCGAAGATTGTCGCTTTAATAACGACCGGTTCATCAACCACCACCTTGGCTGCAAAACGTCCTTGGTCGAGAGAGGGCGTGACGGCTTCGATAGCAATGCGAGGGGCCTGAACAGCCGCTAGCACATGACTCGGATCCTGCTCTTGCGCCAGGGATTCCCTTGGCACTGGATGGACAATTGAACTCATCGCATGCTTCTCCTTGCAGCGTTAAAACAACAGCGGTCATTTCCGCGCTGCCTAATGGCTAGGTAACGGCGTCGGAATCCTGCTGCACTAGTTCCAGCAGGGCGAGCGAGCGGCCTTCCATCACATGTTCCTCACCGAATGCGCGCTGAAACGGCTCTTCCTCTATGGTTCGGCTAGTATCCAGGTGGCATCGCCAGCCGCTGCCGCTCGGTGCTTCGGGGAGTTGAAAAGCCACTTCGTCGTGGTGAGCATTGAAAATTAGCAATAGGGTGGTATCGGCACCTGCACGGCGTATGCCCGAGGGTTGTGCACGACCGTCCAGCAGCAGGCCGAGTGTGCGGGCTTCTGGATCCTCCCAGCGCTCGATATCCATCTCGGCGCCATTTGGAGCCAGCCAAGTCACTTCCTTAAGGCCCATTTCTTCATTGTATTCACCAGAGAGGAAGCGCCCACGCCGCAGGATGGGGTAGCGCAGCCTTAGCGCGGTCACCCGGCGTACGTACTCGATCATGGCGTGGGCGTCACCATCCAGGTTCCAATTCAGCCAGCTGATTTCGTTGTCCTGACAGTAGGCATTATTGTTGCCCTGCTGGGTGCGCAGCAGTTCGTCACCGGCCAGCAGCATGGGCGTGCCTTGGGAGAACAGCGTTGTGGCGATTAAGTTACGGATCTGGCGCAGGCGAAGCGCCTGAATCTCGGGGTTGTCGCTGGGCCCCTCTTCGCCGTGATTCCACGATAGGTTGTGGCTGTGGCCATCCCTATTGTCCTCACCGTTCGCCGCGTTGTGTTTGTCGTTGTAAGCGACCAGGTCATGCAGCGTGTAACCATCGTGGGCGGTGACGAAGTTGACCGAAGCGAACGGCCGCCGACCACGGCGTTTGAAGACGTCCGCTGACGCCATCAGGCGAGTGGCCAGTTCCGGCAGCTGACCTTCATCCCCCCGCCAGAAGGCGCGCACGGTATCGCGGTAACGGTCGTTCCACTCCGCCCACCCTGGGGGGAAGCCACCCACCTGATAACCACCGGGGCCGCAGTCCCAGGGTTCGGCGATAAGTTTTACCTGGCTTAAGATCGGGTCCTGCCGACAGGAGTCGAGAAAGCCACCTCCTTCATCGAAACCGTGGGGTTCGCGCCCAAGAATGGTCGCTAAATCGAAGCGGAAACCGTCCACATGCATCTCCGTCGCCCAATAACGGAGCGAGTCGGTGACCATCTGCAATACACGCTGGTGACTCAGGTTAAGGGTATTGCCGGTGCCGGTGTCGTCGATGTAGTAGCGTGGCTCGTCAGGCATCAGCCGGTAGTAGGAAGCGTTGTCGATGCCCTTAAGTGAGAGGGTGGGGCCTAGTTCGTTGCCTTCGGCAGTGTGGTTGTAGACCACATCGAGAATGACTTCCAGGTCGGCGGCGTGGAAGCGCGCCACCATTTCCTTGAATTCATGGATACTTTCGCCAGAGAGATAGCGCGAATGGGGGGCGAAGAACCCCAGGGTGTTGTAGCCCCAATAGTTGCGCAGTCCCTGCTCTAACAGGTGCTGATCATCAACGAAGGCATGAATCGGCAGCAGCTCCACCGACGACACCCCGAGTGAGCGAATATAGTCGATCACGTCATTGACCATCAGCCCGGCGAAGGTGCCGCGTAGCGCTTCGGGTACTGACGGGTGGCGCATGGTGTAGCCGCGAACGTGGGTCTCATAGAGAATGGTATGGTCCCAAGGCAGCTGTACCTCGAGCGATCTTCCCCAGGTGAAAGCCGGGTCGATCACCCGGCAGCGCGGCATAAACGGCGCGCTGTCCCGCTCATCGAAACTGAGGTCGCCATCAGGGTGGCCGATGGTGTAGCCAAACAGCGCTTCGTCCCATTTAACCTCGCCGATAATCTGCTTGGCGTAGGGGTCGAGCAGCAGCTTATTGGGGTTGAAACGGTGCCCCTCTTCAGGCGCGTAGGGCCCATGCACGCGGTAGCCGTAGAGCTGACCTGGCCGGGCGTCGGGCAGGTAGCCGTGCCAGACTTCGTCGGTATATTCAGGCAGTTCAATACGCTCCAGCTCTCGCTCGCCGGTCTCATCAAACAGGCACAGCTCGACCCGGGTGGCATGGGCCGAGAACAGCGCGAAATTCACCCCCAGCCCATCCCAGGTTGCGCCCAGAGGAAACGACCCACCTTCATGGACGCGTGAGTGCCGCATAACACTAGGGGACTCATCGGTGGCGACTGACTTGTCGCTGTCCCGTGAGGTTTGGCTTGTATCCATTACATTCGTCCTTGAGCCATTCGGGCACTTGAGTGTTTAGCTACATGGTTAGCTACGGTCGGAGGATTTGGTCGATTTCGCTCTCTTCGCCCTTGGCGCTGCCTTCTTGACTACCTTGGCCTCTGACTTGGGTGTGGATGCGGGCTTGCGCTTGGTTGGGGCGGTTGCCGTTTTCTTGCTGGGCACTTCTGCAGCGTCTTGCTCCACGAGGGTGTCGCCCTGCAAAGAAGCGTCTGTATGCAGGGCATCATCGTCGAGCAGGGCGTCGTCGTTGGGGTCATCTAACGGCAAACGATTTTCCTGGATTCCCATCTCATCCTCTTCCAGGGGCAAGTCCTCCTCAAAAATGGGGGGTTCATCCAGGGGCTCACCCAGCTCTTGCAACTCATCCACCTCTTGCAACATTTCCAGCTCTTGTAACTCCACCAGCTCCTCTTCGCTGTCAGCCGAATGTTCAGCAGCGACAATTTTCCTTGCCCGCTCCCAGTGGTGTTGCTGTTGCCCCTCAGGACGCCCCTCGGCTTCCCAGATGCTGTAGGCCAGTTGACGTATACGTTCTTCGTCATTCATCTCAGCTCTCCTTTTATGACGATCTCAATGTGAGTCCATTTCAACGTGATCTTGGGACGCCCCAGCGCTGCCTGGGATACCGTTTTCACGCAGGAAAACGCCCACGGGCAGCTCCGCCAGCAGAGTGGCGATGGGTATACCCTGGTCGTCTACCTCCAGTGAGGCGTTGGACAATACGCTGTGCCAAAGTCCGCTTTCCGGCTGCAGGCGGGTATTTCCCAACTGCGCCGGCGGGATAGTGGGCTGTTCGGCGCCGTCAAGCAGGGCGGCGGTCAGTCGGGGTACCACCACCAGCAGTTGATAACCGGCGTATCGTCGGGTAAAAGCCACCAAGTGGTCGGAATGGTCGCCAGTGGCCGTCAAAGGGTGGTAATCACCCTGCGAGAACAGCAGGGGATAGCGCTGACGCAGAGCAAGTAACTGTTTGATAAGGGCTTGCTTGATCCGCCCGTCACGCCAGGTAAGCAGTGCTGCTGTGGGAGTCAGCGACTCCTCCAGCGCTGCTTGGCGTTGGTCATGGTCGACGGGGCGGCGATTATCGGGATCAACCAGGCTGTAGTCCCAGAACTCTCCCCCTTGGTAGAGGTCAGGTACGCCGGGTACGGTTAGACGCAAAACGGTTTGTGCCAATCCATTGATGGCGCCTGGCAGGTCAAGGGCACGTGCCGCCGAAGCGATGGCGTCGCAAAGGGTCGGTGTTGTCAGCAACCCTTCAATATAGGCGTGACAAGCTGACTCATAAGCCTCGTCGGGCCATAGCCAGTGGCTGTTTAACTTGGCTTCGCGCAGGGCCTTTTGCTGCCACTGAATGAGCCGCTGGGAAAACGACTGCAACGCGTCGCTGTCCTGGGGATCAAGTGTTGGTGACCAGGCGCCCATCAGAATCTGGTAGAGAATCAGTTCATCGCCCGGTGTAGGGGCAGCGCCTTCGGGGAGCGACTGCCGTAGCGGTGCTGCTAACTGCCGCCAATGTTCGACTTGAGCAGCAAAGCTCGTGGCGTTTTCACTGAGCGCAGCCAGGCGGGCGCGAACATCTTCACCCCGTTTATGGTCGTGGGTGGCCGTGGTTACCATGGCGCGGGGGAAATGACGGGCGCGCCAGGCGTTGGCCGCGTGGAAATGGTCGACTGAGTAGTGGAAGTTCTCGCCATCAAAGCCGACGTCATTACGTGAGATTAATACCGCGCTGCGATACCCGGCGGTATCCTCCACCGCTTTGGCGGCAACCGGAGACGTCAACTGCTGAAAGCGTACAATGGCGCGCCTGCGCAGTTGGCGCTCGTGATCATTGGCGCAGTCACGGGGGGCTTCGCCGCCCAGCCAGCGCTCTAATTTCTCAAGCACCGCAACATCCGGCGGGTTGAGTGCCTGCCGGGCGCCTCGCATTGCCTGAGAGAAGAAGGGAGCATCGGCATCGGGGCGACCGCTATCGTCGGCATAGCTACGATAGATGGGAAAGTGAACGATCAATGCTTGTAGCGCCCGACGGATCGCCGCCAAGGTGATATCACGGCTGGTTAGCTGGCAGCGCGCGACGGCATGCAGGGCGCGGGCACAGGCGTTGAATTCGCTGGCGAGCAGGGAAGTCAGTATCTCTGCTCTGGCCAGACGCACTTCAGCGGAAAAGTCAGGATCACGACCGCTTACTTCCTGCCATAGCTGGCGTAACGGTAGGGCACTCGCAGGGGCGTGCTGGATCCCTGAGACTTCGTTCATGAATTCGTAGCCACTGGTGCCGTCCACTCCCCAGTCGCGATGTAACGTCTCGCCATCACCAAGGATTTTTTCTACATAGAGGGCGACATGCCGCGGCGCATCAGGTGGTCGTTTCGGCTCTAGGTCATCCAGTCGCTGGCGCAGTTGCAGGCAGTAGGCGCGTGGGTCGGCCAGTCCATCAACATGATCTATCCGTAAGCCGTCGACCCAGCCTGCTTCTACCAGTCGTAAGGGGAGGGCGTGAACCGCTTCAAAGACTTCCGGTATTTCGACGCGCACGCCACCCAGTTCGGTGACGTCGAAGAAACGCCGCCAGTTAATCTCATCAGAGGCGGTGCGCCACCATGCCAGTCGATAATGCTGGCGCTCAAGTAGCGTATGAAGCCGAATGGCGCCGTTGGGGTTAGCGCCGTCAAACAGCGCCATAATTGCATCCAGCGACTGGCGGGCGGCGGGTGATTCCATCACCTTGTTGAGCTGATAACATGCGTCTTTTGCGGCGGTATAAGCATCTTCGCGCTGCTGAAGGGCATCAAAAAAAGCCGCCTGTTCGTGTAGAACGTTGTGTTCGGCAAAGCGCAGTATGTCGCCATAGTGACGAGGGTCGATGGGGAAGTGGTGTTCGTGATAGGCGATATAAAAGCTGGCTGCTTCAGCGTCGTAGCACATTACCAGTTCGCCTGAGTGGAGTATCTCGGCGTAAGGCGCTCCCAAAAACGGTGCAAGCATTTTTCCAGTAAGTGTTGGGTCGGCAGTATTGGTGTCAGCGTGCCAATCGATATCGAAGAACGCGGCATAGGGACTTTCCCTACCCCAGGCCAGCACGTCCTGCCACCAGCGGTTTTGCGAGCCGCCCACGGCCAGATGGTTAGGCACAATATCGAGAATTAGCCCCATGCCGCGAGAGCGCAGCCGTGCGACTAAGCGCTCCAGGGCCGCCTCGCCTCCCAGCTCGGGGTCAATACGGGTCGGGTCGATGCCGTCATAGCCATGGGGCGAGCCCGCTCGCGACGCTTGCAGTGGTGAGGCGTAGATATGACTAATACCCAGGCCTGCATAGTACTCCACCCACTGTTCGGCATCCGCCAGGGTGAAGTCGCGATGAAACTGCAGGCGCACGGTGGCGCGAATATTATTCATGACCAGATCCCTTGGCGGTGTTGCGCGCACGGGCAAGCTCAGCAAGCCGATGGCGTACTTCGTTTGATGCCAGCAGGTCATTGGCCTCGGCACTCCAGCGCCTAGACCAATTGGGGTGCTCATCGACCGTGTTGGGTAAGTTGGCTTGCTCTTCGAGCCCCAGGGCGTCCTCGACCGGTAGTAGTAGCAAGGGAGCGGGCGTACGGCCTAGATGGCGAACACAGGCATCGAGTACCTTGGATGCCTGAATGTCGGCGGCTTCCAGTGTCTCAGCGGTGGGTGTGGCGCCCAGCAAGCCCAGCGTGCTGGCCAGTTTGGCACGCTCTAACCGCCGCGTTTGCTGCTCGCTCTCGGCGCTTTGCGTCGCCTTAAGTAGCCCTAGGTGGCTGCGCCATTCGATGTCTCTTCCCGCCCACCAGCCAGCCACAGTGGGCAGGTCATGGGTTGAACTGGTTGCCATGGCATCCGCTGACCAGTCGCTTGCGGCAAGGTAGTGCTGTGTTTCATCCTGCTCAAACCACAGTACCTGTATCCCTAATATGCCACGTGCGGAAAGTTGCTGGCGAAACCCTGGGGCCACGGTGCCCAGGTCTTCGCCAATCACAATGGCGCGATGCCGCCAGGATTCCAGCGCCACCAGGCGCAGCATGTCGTCCAGTGGATAGCGCAGGTAGCCACCTTCGGTGGGTGGCGCGCCGTGGGGAATCAACCATAGCCGCATCAGACCCAGGATGTGATCAATCCTTACCCCGCCAGCATGGGCGAAGGCACTGCGCAACATATCGATGAAACTACCAAAACCGGAGCGCTTCAGTCCAACGGGCGAGAAGGCGGCGAGCCCCCAATTCTGGCCATGGACGTTAAACAGATCGGGCGGGGCGCCGATGGAAACACCTTCGAGCATTTCCCCCTGGCGGCTCCAGGTTTGGCTGCCGGCGGCATCAACGCCCACGGCCAAGTCGGCGATCAATCCAATCGCCATGCCACTCTCGCGTGCCGTGCGCTGGGCACGTGAAAGCCCATCCGCCGTTATCCACTGCAAGAACACATGAAAACCGATTTCGTCAGCCCGGGTCTCGGCGAAGTGATTGAGTGTTGCGCTGGCAGGATCGCGAAGCTCCGCAGGCCACGCTTGCCAGTCGCCGACTCCAAGCTCTCTCTGCAAGGCTTCAAAGCGGCAATGATCCTCCAGCAGCTGGCCACCCGCACGGCGAAATGCTTGCATCTGCTCGTGCAGCGCAAGGGCTGCGTTGTCCTTGCGGGTCATAAAATCATCGTAAAGATAACGCAGCCAGGAGAGCTTGGCACTTGCGGCTTCGGGCCAGTCGAGAACGTCATTGTTTTCCAGACGATGCAGCTCTGCCTGCAGGCTATTACGGGCCTGGGCTTGCTGAACCTGAGACTCCCCCAGCACTGTTTCCGCGGCACTATAAAGCACGTTATAGAGTAGCCGTGAGGAGGGGGAGTAGGGGCTGTAGTGCTCAGGAGTAGCGCTGAACATGGCATGGGTCGGACTGATCGCCACGGCATCCGCCCCCTGCTCGGCGGCACGGGTGATGAAATTTTCCAGCGCTAAGGTGTCACCGATTCCGCCATCGCCGGGGCGTCGTAGGGCGTATAGCTGGGCTGCCAGCCCCCATAGGCGTGGCTGGGTTGCACCGCTGGCGTCTTCAGCGGAGTAACAGCGGTGTGGAGCAACGGCCAGGGTCAATTGGGTATCGGCGATGTGCAAACGGTGGTAGCCAATCTCCGTAACGCTGGGCAAGGCCCTGTTATTGTCGAGATGACCCTCTATAGAGCCACCTTGCTCAAGTATTAGGCGGAAGGCGGTGCCCGAAGGCAGTGGCGAGGGCAGCGTGAGCGGAGTATCAAGATCAACGGTAAGCAGCGATGGCCACTCTGCAGGGCTTTCCGGCGTATGCAGTCGTGCGAGACGTTGTAAACTTTCATCTATGGTTGACTCATTCTCGGCAGGCAAGCCAAGTGAGCTCAGCAGGCGGCGCTGAACCTGTTCAGATAGCTGGCAAGGTTCGCCGTCGCTATTCTCCCACTCGAGCAGCAGTCCAGCCGCTTCAGCCAGTTTTCTCAGCTTATCCTTCATGCACTTAGCTCCTCGACCCCCGGGTTGTGACACAACCAGGCGGCTGCGGCGTGGGGCGGTAACCGGCCGCTCTGGGCAGCCGTCGCAGCTCCTTCAACGGTTTCATGGAGTAGCTGGCCGACGCCTAGACCAGGAGTAGTCGCCGAGTTATTACCCAGATTGAGTACTATCACGAGCTGGGTTTCGTCATTCATCTGCCAGCGGGCTACTACGGCTTTATCGCCGACCACATCAGCGCCCAGTGCTGAAGCGCCTTGCAGGCGCGGCACGATATGCTGATGGCGCAGCGCCAGCAGCGTGCGATAACGTGCTAGACAAGCGGAATAGGGGGGCGTACCCCTTACGTCAAGATCAGGAATTGAGGCTTCGAAGGTGGAAAGGGCATTGGGATCAGGTATGCGCTCGCGGCTCGTTTCATCACGAAACGCATTGAAGTCGGCAAACTCTGCACGACGCCCTTCGCGCACCGCTTGGGCAAGCTCCTCCTTATGCTCTGTGAAGAACAGAAAAGGACGTTTCGATCCCCACTCTTCACCCATAAATAGTAGCGGTACCATCGGCGAAAGCAGCAGCAGTAAGGTGGCTGCCTCCAGCATCTCCGCATCGGCGAGTACGCTTAAACGTTCGCCAAGGGCACGGTTGCCGGTCTGATCATGATTTTGTAAGAACGCCACGAAGGCAGTGGGCGGAAGGTGGGCGCTAGGCTCGCCTCGGGAGTGGCCATGCCGTGATTGGTGGCCCTGGAATATGAAGCCTTCGCTAAGACAGCGCGCCAGCCGGGGCGTAGCTTCATCGACAAAATCGCTGTAATAGCCTTCCTGCTCATCGGTCAGCAATACATGCATGACGTTGTGCCAGTCGTCATTCCACTGGGCGGTGAACTGCGTTTGGTTGAGCAGACTGGCGGTGTTGCCTTCATTCTCTAAGACGAGATGGACGTGCCTTTTGGGGTCGATTTTGGTGCGGATCTCTTCGGCCAGCACGACCAGGAAGTCCTGCTCGCTGATGGCGTGTACCGCATCAAAACGCAAGCCATCCAAACAGTACTCTTCAAGCCACATTAAGGCGTTGTCGATAAAGTAGCGACGCACCATGGGTTGGCGAAAGTCGATGGAGGGCCCCCATGGCGTCACTAAGTCCTCCCGGAAGAAGGCGCTGGCGTAGCTTGCCAAGTAATTACCGTCGGGTCCGAAGTGATTGTAGACCACGTCAAGAAACACCATCAGCCCATAGGAGTGAGCTTCGTCAATCAGTGCTTTGAAATCGTCGGGGCTGCCGTAGGAGGCTTCCACCGCATAGGGGAGCACGCCGTCGTACCCCCAGTTACGCGCACCGGGAAACTCCGAGATTGGCATTAGTTCGATGGCGGTTATACCCAGTTCAGCAAGATAGGGTAATAGCTGACGGATGCCGTCAAAACCGCCCAGGGTGCCCACATGCAGTTCGTAGAGCACGGTTTCGTGCCAGGGGCGCCCTTGCCAATCACTGTTGTTCCATGTGTAGTGCTGCGGGTCGATTACTACGCTGGGGCCATCAATATCACCCGACTGAGCGCGGGCCGCAGGATCGGGCACTAAGCTGCCACGCTCATCAGCCTCTTTGAATATCCGGTAGCGATAGCGGGCGCCATGGCCGCAGGATGCTTCGGCCGTGAAGCAGCCGTCACTGCCGAGCGTCATGTTGATGCTGGGTAAGCCTTCAATCTCAAGATCGACCCGATTAGCATTCGGTGCCCATATGGAAAAGCGCGTGCGGTTTTCCTCAATGACCTGAGCGCCGAAAGTCGGCTGAAACTCTGGTTTTGGTAACCCTGGCTTTTGTAACCCTAACTTTTTCAACATTGCTAGCCTCTCCCTCACTGTGTCAGTGTTGCCTTGTCTCCTACCTGCTCAAGTGCTCGCTGGTAAAGCCTGCTGTAGGGGACAATAGACTGACGCCAGTGGTAGCGGCCCGCCATTGCAGCTCCGCGCATGGCATTGAAGAGGTCGGTAGATTTGTACACGGCGAAGGCGCGCTGAATGGCACGCATATAGCTACCGAACTGCATGTCATCGAATAGGAATCCGGTTACGCCATCCTCAATAGTATCGGCCAAGCCGCCGGTGCGGTGGGCTATGGGAAGTGAGCCGAAGCGCTGAGCATACATTTGACTTAAGCCACATGGCTCGAAGCGGGATGGCATAAGCAGGAAATCGCTCCCAGCGAAAAGGCAGCGGGCCTGATATTCGTCGAAACCGATGGAGGCAGCGATAGCACCAGGAAAGCGGATGGCCAGATTACGTAGGGCTTCCTCCACATGGTGGTCACCGCAGCCCATAAAGATGATCTGTCCCCCGGCATGAACAATAGCCTTAGCTGCCTCGATGGTGAGATCTAGCCCTTTCTGGTGCACCAAGCGTGATATCACCGCAAACAGTGGCCCTTGGCTGGGAGCCAGTCCAAAGTGGTGTCGGACGTAATCGGCATTGGCACGCTTGCCGCGCCAATCATTGGATGAAAAAGCTTTGATTAAGTGGCTATCGGTACGTGGATCCCAGGAGTCATCAATGCCGTTAGGAATACCGCTTAAGAGCCCCTGCTCGGCTTTACAACGGAGTAGGCCATCGAGCCCACAGCCGAATTTCGGGGTGGTGATCTCGTGGGCGTAGGTCGCACTCACCGTAGTAACTTGCGAGGCATAGACGATCCCCGCTTTCATAAATGAGAGATCGCCATAGTATTCGACGCCCTCGATATGAAACGCCTCTTCGGGAATGCCGAGTACTGCGAGACGCGAGGCACTAAACACGCCTTGATAAGCCAGGTTGTGTATAGTGAATACACTTGGCATTGGCTGGCCTTGCCAGTGCAGATAAGCCGGTGCTAGGCCACACGCCCAGTCGTTGAGGTGCAATAGCTGGGGCTGCCAATCGAGATTGGCTTTGCCCATGGCGATATCAGCCGCCGCCCGTGACAGTCTGGCGAAGCGGATATCATTATCTTTCCAGCCTTCATCCTGGCCATCACCATAACCGCTTGAGCCATTGCCGTAGGGGGTACCCTCGCGCTCATAAAGCTCTGGGCACAGCAGCACATAGAGAATTAGCCCGTCTCGGCAGGTGATGCGGCCAATATCGCAAGCTGGCAACCCGGCGTATGCCGGCAAGCGGCCAACAGGAATAACCTCATACTCAGCTTGGATCATTTCCCGATAGGCAGGAATTAGAACGCGGACATCGTGATGTGCCGCTAGGGCTCGAGGAAGCGCCGAAGAGACATCTCCCAGACCGCCAACTTTAACGAAATCGGTAATCTCTGTAGTAACAAATAGAATGCGCTGTGGAGAGTCGAGCTTATTTTTATGGCTTTGATCTATAATGTTACAATTGTGTTCGGTAGTAGTTTTATTTAGATGAGCTCGTTTGCTTTTGTGGTTGTATCTAAAAGAAGTTTCGTTAAGTCTGGATCCTTCTTTTTCGTCACTATCAACCATGCCCTCTTTAGACATGCTGTTATCGTTAGTAACCTCGCTTACAGCCACATCGCCCATGCTCGACCTCCCTGGATTACCATGGTCAATACTGTTTAACTAGATAATTCAAAAGCTTCAAGTAAATTGCTGTCTTCACCTCCTACTACCTTGTAACCAGACTTGGTAGCGGGAGCTGCTACTTAAGAGCTATGATTTCAAAAGCTATGACCTATTGATCATAGGTTAGCTAAATGAAAGACGACCATAACTTAAATCAATAAGCGTATTAAATAAGGCTTTGAAATGTTGATAAAAGCACAATAATAATTTATTTAATTGAGTTAAGTCTTTTGATTTTAAGTGGTTAGTGTTGGATTTTAATAAAAGATAAAGGCTTTTTTAGGGAGGGGAGTCTTTGTTTTATTTGGCAGTTTAGAATGGCTTTGTTACAGCTTAAATGACGGCTTTTACTTATTTATTAATCGCTTGGAGCTGGTGGTAGGGAGCCAGGGAACCCTCAAAGCAAGGCGCCACTGAAGGGCATGGTGGGCGCGATTTGCAGGGTGGACGGTCTTGCAGCGTTAACCTGAAAGCGAAAGAAAGAACAGAATCAGCGGCGGGGAGAGCAGTGAAAGGATAAATCCACTGACGACGGCAATAGGAACGCAGGCCACACCGCCGTGCTGCTGAATAACGGGCAGGGTGAAGTCCATAGACGTTGCACCGCCGTAGCCAATCGCCAGCGCGGTATGGCGGTGGATAACGAGCGGAATTAGGATAAACGCCAGCAATTCCCGGGTGAGGTCGTTGAAGAACGCCACGCCGCCCATCAGTGGGCCTAATTGGTCACCGATTAAAATGGCAGAAAGCGAGTACCAACCAAAGCCTGCTGCCATCGCAAGGCCTTCATTCCAGCTTAGTAATAGCAGTGGTGCGGCTACCAATCCAGCTAGCAGCGAACTTATTGCAAGGGTTATCGCAATGGCTAACCCCATACGATTGAGCAATATCTGCTTAAGCGGCATGCCGGAATTGCGTAGCTGGCAGCCGATTAACACCAGCAACATATAAAGCACCCATTCGGCGAGTAAATCCGCTGTATTGAAAAGCCTTTCACCCACGAAGGGACCTACCATCAGCCCGAAGATAACGCCGCCCACCACCACGGCTACCAGCAACAGCGACCCTCGCATAGCCGCAAGCTTGCTGGTGGGAGCGTCTTTCACCACCGGTGAGTTACCTGCCTTTAGAGTCAAACGGCACGATAACCACCACAGCGCTACTAAATTAAACGCCGTGGTAATGCTAAACAGCAGTAGTGCGTTTCCGCCTAAACGCGAAAGCTGGCTGGTCAGGTTTTCAAGACCGGCCAAACTGACGCCCATAAATAGCAGTATCAAATATACCGAGGCATTGACGGCCTGATTTATCAGCTGCTGTAACTGCGGGGAGCGCACCCGAACCAGATAGCCGAGTACAAGCGGTAGCAGAACAATGAATAAACCCGAAAGCATTTAGGGCGTCGCACCCCCGCTTGGGTTGAAGTTGGTCAATGTCAGCTGTGTTTCACGACTACCCTCTTTTTGGTACACCACCGAGAGAACCAGACCGGGCCAGTCCGGGTGAAACCTGAGCTGTAGCAAACGGTCGGGCTTTTCAACATCAATAAGTGATACGTTTAGGGCTTCGAATTCACCGCCGGACATCCCCATGCTGCCGGGGTCGGAGATGTGTTGTTTATCCACATAATACTGGAAATGCTCATCACGGCCTTTGTGATCGACAAATTGAATTTCGCAGGGAGCGCTCTCGGTGCAGTTTTCGTGGCCTGCCCTGCGGGATAGATCGAACAGTGCGGTTTGACGATCAAGGGTAGGAATATCACCCTCATTAAGTGTGTAGCTGTCCCCTACGCCCAGCAGTGAGTAACTGCTGCTGTAAAGCAACGAATGTGCCGTATTATCATTGAGCGAAAAACGGCTGAACTCTTGGCCGCGGGCCACCCTTACCGAAAAGCGCATATCGGTTAGCCAGTGGCTGCCTTCATTTGAAAGTCGATGGGTAATGTTGGCGCCCGGCCAGCCACGCACTTCTAGCCGATATTGGGCTTCAAACGGCCGTGGCTCTTTAAGCGTTGGCTCAGCTAAAGCCACACCACTTAATAAAAGGCCGACAACACTAACAGCCACCGCCCTAAGTTTGCGCTTAGGCTGTCTTACTAAAGCATTGAACAAAGGCTCTTCCTCCATAAAAAGTATCTTCCTAAGAGCCTTCAATGACCACTTGGTTCTCAGCAACTTATTATAACGAGTATGCTGGTAGCCGTCAGTAGCCTGCGTCAGGGTTGACGGTGGCCAGTTTCTCGCCCGCTTCAAAGGCATGTAAGTAGGAGATGACTTGGTCGATGGCATCATTAAGCGGCGTCGGTGCCGCCATATGTGGCGTGACGATCACCTTGGGGTGCTGCCAGAGCGGGTTATCGGTGGGCAGTGGTTCTTCATGAAATACATCCAGCAATGCTCCGCGTAAGTGCCCAGGGTAGTTTGCACTTCCCAGCGCTTCTAACAGCGCTTGTTCATCAATCAAGCTGCCACGGCCTGGGTTAATCACGCTAGCGCCTTGGGGCAGTTGGGCCAGCCTCTCAGCGTTGAGAATGTGCTGCGTCGCGGGGGTATCAGGCAGAATAGTGATGATACTTTGTACCTGGCCGAGCAGCTCACTGAGCCCGTCATCGCCGTGAAAACAGTGTACGCCACTGATCTGTTTGGGTGAGCGGCTCCAGCCGAGCACCGGGAAACCGGCCTGCTGCAGAGCGCTGGCTACAAAGCCGCCAATGGCACCTAGCCCTAATACACCCACGGGCCACTGGGCCTTCTCAACCACCGCCTGGGGTTGCCAGGTAGCGCTTTGCTGCTGATCTAAGTAACGATCCATGCTGCGATAGAAGTGCAGCACGCCGTAAAGGGCGTAGTCGGCCATTAACTCGCCCATACCGGCATCGCGCAGTTTGACAATCGGCACATCACCAGGCAGACCTGGGGTTTTCAGTAGATAATCCACCCCGGCCCCTAGATTAATGATGCCTTTTAGCTGGGTTTGCTCTTGCAGCAGGTGTGCGGGCGCTTTCCAAACGGCGAGGTAGTCAGCCTGCTCGCGCTCTTCCGCGGGTGCATCGCTGGTCAGCACAGTGGCGTGGGGTAACGCTTCAGAAAGTGCCGCTTGCCACTGCGCAGCCTCATCAATATGCACAACAATTTTCATATCGCCTCCGGTTCCATCGCGTGTTTGTAATTAACAGCTATCATGGGTGAGGTAGGGTTAGTGCTGCAAGGGACACGCATGCGTTAACACTGGCAACAGACCCGTTAAGCAACCGGCAAGTGCGCTAAACGCGCACCGTGTCAGGCCTTGGAAAAAGGACATTACCATGACCACACGCTCCCCCAGAATGGTAACGCGGCACCGCCGTGGCAAAGGATTTACCTATCGTACAGCGGGTGGCCAAACGCTGCAGGATAAGACCTGGCGCAGTTGGATTGCTTCGCTGGCGATTCCTCCCGCCTGGCATGATGTGGAGATAGTACTCAACCGTCGTCATCACATTTATGCCACCGGGCGTGATGATGCTGGGCGCAAGCAGTATATCTATAACCCCAAATGGCGGGAGAAGCGCGAGGCGCTCAAGTTTGATCGCATGGTTGGGTTTGCGCAGAAGCTAACCACGATGCGACGTATTACCGGCCAACACCTAACGCTTGAAGGTTTGCCACGGGAAAAGGTACTAGCCTGCATGGTTCGGCTTATCGATAGCGCCTATTTTCGACCCGGCAGTGAGCGTTATCGAGAACAGAATGACTCCTATGGATTAACCACCATGCGTTCCCGGCATTTAACCATTGATGGCGACGAACTGATTTTTGACTATCAGGGCAAAAGCGGTCAAACCCAGCATCGTGTGGTGGAGGATGCCCGTTTGGCGAGTGTCGTGGCGGAGTTGGACGACACGCCAGGCTACGAGATATTTAAATACTTCGATGAAGAGGGCAATAAGGTGCGCGTGGATAGCCACGACCTTAATGATTACATCCACGAGGTCATGGGGGAGGCGTTTAGCGCCAAAGATTTTCGCACTTGGGCGGGTACCTCAATAGCGGCGCTGGCACTGGAAGAGCTAGGGATAGGTGAAGATGAAAAAGCCAGTGAGCGCAATGTTCGTCAAGCGGTGGAGCGGGTGTCCAAAAAGCTGGGCAATACGCCGAGCATCGCCAAAGCCAGTTACATTGATCCACGTGTCGTGGAGAGCTATCTGGATGGCCGGACGCTGGAGCACTTTCGCCAACTGATCGAATCCGAACTCGATAAAGATGAACTCACTGGCCCTGATGAACGCGCTGTGCTTGAACTACTGCGCAGCCGTTTAAAACGCGAAGCGTAAGCTATGTGAACTCTCGTATCGCTGCAGGTAGTTAACAAATATGCGCTTTTACTCATTTTTTAAGTAACTTTTGTTATAAAGCCTTTGACCGCTAACCAAGGGTCGATGCTAGTATCGGGTCAAGACGACATTGGCGGGCCTGCTGCGGCGGAGGTCAGGTCGATCCTGTGGTCCAACGTTGCTTGCCAGTAGGCGGCAAATTGCGTTGGTTCTTGGTGATCTTTAATGGCGAGTTGCCCGATGACTCAGGTTTCCCTGCCTTTCACACGCGAAGAGTATGCGAGTCGCCTGTGGAAAGTGCGTGCTGAAATGGCCAGTCGTGGCATTGACGTATTGATCGTTAGTGACCCTTCCAATATGGCTTGGCTGACCGGTTACGATGGCTGGTCGTTTTACGTGCATCAGTGTGTGCTGGTGGGCCTTGAGGGCGAACCGGTATGGTTTGGTCGGCGCATGGATGCCAACGGCGCTCTGCGCACCTGCTGGATCAACCCTGACAACATTACCTACTATCCGGATTACTATGTACAGAATCCGGATATGCATCCCATGGAGTATCTGGCCCAGTCGATCATGCCCGATCGCGGCTGGCATCTAGGTGTAGTGGGCATGGAGATGGATAACTACTACTTCTCCGCCAAAGCCTATCTAAGCCTGCTTAAAGAGCTGCCCCATGCACGCTTTATGGATGCCAATGCACTGGTGAACTGGTGTCGCGCGATTAAATCGCCGCAGGAAATTGCCTACATGCGTATTGCTGCCAAGATTGTTGAGGGCATGCACACCCGTATTCTGGAAGTGATTGAACCGGGCTTGCCGAAGAGCAAGCTAGTCTCTGAGATTTACCGCGTCGGCATTGAAGGGTTCGTGGATGAGAACGGCAAAGTTTTTGGCGGTGACTATCCGGCTATCGTGCCCATGCTGCCTACCGGTAAAGACGCCGCCGCACCTCACTTAACCTGGGATGACACGCCGTTTCGTAAAGGCGAAGGCACCTTTTTTGAAATTGCCGGGGTGTTTAAACGCTACCATGCACCGATGTCCCGTACGGTATTTCTGGGTACGCCGCCGACGGACTTTATTCGCGCGGAATCCGCTTTGCTGGAAGGGATTGAAAATGGCCTGGCGGTGGCGAAACCTGGCAATCGCACCGCCGATATCGCTATGGCGCTGGGCGCGGCGATGGACAAATACGGCTTTGACCGTGGCGGTGCTCGCTGTGGTTACCCTATCGGTATTTCGTACCCGCCCGACTGGGGCGAGCGCACCATGAGCCTGCGTCCTTCAGATGAAAGCATCCTGCAGCCCGGTATGACCTTCCATTTTATGCCTGGGCTTTGGGTGGAGGATTGGGGCTTGGAGATCACCGAAAGCATTTTGATTACTGAAGATGGCTGCGAAACCCTGGCCAATTTTCCGCGCCAGCTGTTTGTTAAGTAGCGCTTTGTAAAAAAGGAACAATCAATGACTGATCAACCGAGCCAACTGCGGCCTAGCCCTATTTCTGCCACCGTAGATTTTGATGCTGACGGCGTGCAACACGGCTTTTTAAAGTTGCCCATCTCTACCGATGAGTCTGCATGGGGCGCGGTGATGATCCCCGTGACCGTGGTGAAAAACGGCGACGGCCCCACGGCTCTGCTAACGGGCGGCAACCATGGCGATGAGTACGAGGGCATTACCTCGCTCTTAAAGCTCTCTTCAACGCTGAAAGCGGAAGACGTCACTGGCCGAGTGATTATTGTGCCGTGTATGAACACCCCCGCGGTAATGGCGGGCAAACGCACCTCACCGATGGATAAAGGTAACCTCAACCGCAGCTTTCCCGGCGACCCTAACGGCAGCGTTACGCCGCAGATTGCCGACTACTTCACCCGCGTGTTGGTGCCAATGGCGGACGTCGTGCTCGACCTCCACTCCGGCGGACGTACGCTGGATATCTTGCCGTTTGGGGCGTCTCACGTATTGGATAACAAAGCGCAGCAGCAGTCGGCACTGGAAGGCGCCAAAGCGTTTGGCGCTCCTTATGCCATGGTGATGTTTGAGTTGGATGCGGAAAAGCTCTTCGACACCGCCTGTGAACGCCAGGGTAAGGTGTTCGTGGCCACCGAACTTGGCGGCGGAGGAACATCTACACCCCTAAGCATTGCCATTGCCGAACGTGGCGTGCGCAACTTCTTGATCCACTACGGCCTGGTAGCCGGCGAAGTGGAGATGCCCGCCAGCGGGCAGATCTATCTCGATATGCCCGATGCCAGCTGCTACGTGCAGAGCCAGCACTCCGGCGTGCTAGAGCTGTTAGTAGCTCTTGGTGATGAAGTGAAAAAAGGCCAAACCATCGCCTACGTGTACGACATGACTCGCAGTGGCACCAAACCGGTTGCCTATAAAGCGGAACGCGACGGTATTTTGATGGCTCGCCGCGCGCCCTCGCTGATCAATATGGGGGATACCCTGGCGGTGATTGCCGATGTTGTTGACCGCCTGGAGGCGTAGCCCCCGGCATGATGAAACTTGACCGTTACGATCTGAAAATTCTCGACATCCTCTCTCGTGATGGACGAATCACCAAGTCGAAGCTGGCCGAGGCGATCAACCTCTCGGTCAGCCCCTGCTGGGAGCGAGTAAAACGTCTGGAAAAGGCTGGGGTTATTCAGGGTTACAGTGCGCGCATTAATAGCGAAGTGTTGGTGCCTCGCAACCCCGTCTGGGTGCAGATCGAACTCAAACAGCACAACGCCGAAAGCTTTGCCCGTTTTGAAGCGCTGGTGACGCAAACCCCGGAAGTCACTGAGTGTGTGGCGGTAGGGGGCGGGGTGGATTACTTGGTGAAGTTTGAAGCCCGCACCATCGATAGCTATCAACGCTTAATGGATAAGTGGTTGGTCTCGGAGGCCGGTATCGAGCGTTACTTCACCTATATTGTGACCAAAACCGTCAAGCAGGTGCCGATAGGCATCGATACTGACGATATTCTGTAAACCAATACGCTTACCTTTTACGGTACCCCGCCAAAAAAAACCACTGCCAACCGCCCGCTGACAAAAAAAGTCGCGTGATAAGTCTCGGTTTTCAAAAACACTTCGTGGCCACTCTCCGTTAACCTGGATGCATTCAACGGCAAGGCTGATGAGCGCTTGCTGGCAATGCACACAGCTATTGCAGCGCTCGGTTAGCCAGACTGCATTCAAGGGGGAGGTTCCCATGACCACACTATCGACCACGCTTGCCAAACGCCTGGAAGATCCGCGTCTGCTCCGGCAGTACGCCTACGTGAACGGTAAATGGACACACGGCGAAGGCGGCCGCGAAGAGGCGGTTTATGATCCTGCCACCAATGAAGCTATTGGCCATATCCCATTGCTGGAAGCTGAACAGATTACCGCTGCGGTAGATGCCGCTGAAGCAGCTTTTATTCACTGGCGGGCACTGCGCGCCGACGAGCGCTGCGAACGCTTGCTGGCCTGGTACGACCTCATTCAAGCCAATCGCGAAGACCTCGCGACTATCATGACGCTGGAGCAGGGCAAGCCGCTGCCGGATGCCCGTGGCGAGGTCGAGTACGGCGCCAGCTTCGTGCGTTGGTTTGCGGAAGAGGGTAAGCGTACCTATGGCGAAACCATTCCCAGCCATATTCCTAATGCATCTCTGGGGACCATTAAAGAGCCGGTGGGTATCGCGGCAATGATTACGCCCTGGAATTTCCCGCTGGCGATGATTACCCGCAAAGCCGCCGCTGCGCTGGCCGCTGGCTGCCCGGTAATCGTCAAGCCTGCCAATGAAACGCCATTCTCAGCGCTGGCGCTGGCGGAGCTTGCCGAGCGGGCGGGTATTCCTGCAGGTATTTTTAACGTGGTGTTAGGCGACCCGGCGGAAGTCTCAAAAATTCTCTGCAGCGAGTCGCGTATTCGCGCATTGTCATTCACCGGCTCCACCCGGGTAGGTCGCCTACTGATCGAGCAGAGCGCTAACACTGTTAAGCGGCTCTCCTTGGAGCTTGGCGGCAATGCGCCGTTTATTGTCGGGCCGGATATGGATCCCAAAGAGGCCGCCTTTGCGGCAATAGACGCCAAGTTCCAAACCGCCGGGCAGGACTGCTTAGCCGCTAACCGCATTCTGGTGCACGAATCTATTCATGATGAGTTCGTTGAGCATTTCAGTGAGCGCATGTTAGCCCTTACCGTGGGCAATGGCTTGCAGAGTGAGATCGATCTTGGCCCGCTGATTCACCGTCAAGCGGTGGAGAAAGCAGCCGCGATTGTCGATGACGCCATTTCAAAAGGTGCTACCGTGATCGGCGGCGACCAAAGTCAGGCCCCCGGCGAGAACTTCTTTATGCCAGTTATGCTGACCGGCGTAACGCCGCAAATGAAAGTCTGGCGGGAAGAGAACTTCGCCCCTGTGGCGGGTATCACCGCTTACAGCACCGACGATGAAGTGATCGAGCTGGCTAACGATACCGAGTACGGCTTGGCGGCGTACATCTACACCCATGATATCCGCCGCATCTGGAAACTAATGCGCGCGCTGGAGTACGGCATGGTTAGTGTCAACTCGGTGAAGATGACCGGCCCGCCAGTGCCGTTTGGTGGCGTTAAGCAGTCTGGCCTTGGCCGTGAAGGTGGTGCCACGGGTATCGATGAGTATCTCGAGACTAAATATTACTGTCTAGGGGCGCTGGGTTCAGTGTCGGGCAGCTAGCCTTCAAGTCCAAATAATTTAAAATACCCTCCCCGCCAACCGGGGAGGTTGACCGTATAGAGAGAACGTTATGAGCTTGCATCAGGATTTGATCGAACGCGACCGTAAAGTCACCTTCCACGCCTCTACCCACCTGCGTGATTTCGCCCACGGCGATGCGCCAGGTCGCGTGATTACCGGCGGTAAAGGCATCAATATCGTGGATAAAGATGGCCGTGAATTTATCGACGGCTTCGCTGGGCTTTACTGCGTTAACATCGGCTACGGTCGTACCGAAGTTGCCGAAGCAATCTACAAGCAAGCGTTAGAACTCTCTTACTACCATACCTATGTGGGCCACTCCAACGAGCCGCAGATCGAGCTTTCCGAGCGTATTCTGAAAATCGCCGGGATGAACATGTCCAAGGTTTACTACGGCATGTCCGGCTCTGATGCCAACGAAACCCAGCTCAAGATCGTGCGCTACTACAACAATGTGCTGGGCCGTCCGCAAAAGAAAAAGGTTATTTCGCGCATGCGCGGCTACCACGGTTCCGGCATTGCCTCTGGCTCGCTAACAGGCCTGAAAGCATTCCACGACCACTTCGACCTGCCGATTGACACCATTCGCCATACCGAAGCGCCACACTACTATCTGCGTGCCGCTGAGCAGCACGGTATGACCGAGCTTGAGTTCTCTGCGTTTTGTGCCGACAAGCTGGAAGCGATGATTCTTGAAGAGGGCCCGGATACCGTAGCCGCCTTTATTGGCGAGCCGGTGCTGGGTACTGGCGGTATCGTACCGCCGCCGGAAGGCTACTGGGATGCCATTCAAGCTGTACTGGCGAAATACGATGTGCTGCTGATCGCCGATGAAGTGGTGTGTGGCTTTGGCCGTACCGGCTCCGATTTTGGCAGCCATCACTACAATATGAAGCCTGATTTGGTCACCATCGCCAAAGGCTTAACCAGCGCCTACCAGCCGCTTTCCGGTGTGATCGTTGGTGAGAAAGTGTGGCAAGTGCTGGAGCAGGGTACCGGCGAGTATGGCCCCATCGGCCACGGCTGGACTTACTCCGGTCACGCGCTTGGCTGTGCCGCTGGCCTTGCCAATCTGGATATTATTGAGCGTGAAAACCTGGTGGGTAATGCCGCTGAAACCGGTGCTTACTTCCAACAGCAGTTGAAAGCTAACTTCGCAGGCCACCCATTGTTAGGCGACGTGCGCGGTGTTGGTCTAATGGCGGCGCTTGAGTTCTCGCCAGATGCCAAGCAGCGCCTGCACTTTGATCCAGCGCTGAAAGTCGGCCCCCGTGTGGCCGCTGCCGCGATGGAAGAGAACCTGATTGCCCGCGCTATGCCCCAAGGCGATATCCTCGGCTTCGCACCACCGCTAACTATTAACCGTGGTGAAGTGGACGAGATGATTGGCCGTGCCAAGCGAGCGATTGATCGTATCACCGACGAGCTTACCCGCTCCGGTGATCTAAAAACCGGTCAGCAAGAGGCTGCGTTTACCGTTTAATCGCGTGCCTTGCTCCATGAGCGCCGCTGCCAATGCAGCGGCGCTTCTGTATGGAAGGGGGCGGAAAGATCTGAGTTTGCCTGAACGGATTATTCGGCAGGTTGTTAACCCGCGTAGACAGGCCGCATAATGGCGCACGCTTAACGTTGAGGGATGAAATCATGTCAGAGAAAATTTACTGCATCGCAGGCTTTAAACCCAAGCCGGGCAAAGAAGAAGCGGTATTCAAAGCGCTGCAGGGCTTAGAGCCCAACACCCACCGTGAAGATGCCTGCATTCACTACACCGTGACGCGTCAGATCGACAACCCCTTTGCGCAAGGCACCAGTTACCCGATTGTTTTTCACGAGATTTGGGCCAGCCGTGAAGAGTTTGAAGCCCACTGCCAGCGCAAAGAGATCCAAGACTTCTTTGCCAAGCATGTTGAATCACCGGATGGCGATATCGAAGATGCCAACGTGTGCGTTTACACCGACGAGCCATGGAATTTTGACGCGCCCAAGGTATAAGCCTAGCGTGTAGAATAGACCAAATAGCAAAGCGAAAAGCGCAACGGAAAAGGAGCCAACATGACCGATAAAAAGATGAACGTCGAAAGCTTTAACCTGGATCACACCAAGGTAAAAGCCCCGTACGTGCGTTTAGCCGACATTAAAGAAGGCCAGAACGGCGACCGTATCCACAAGTACGACCTGCGTATCTGCCAGCCTAACAAAGAGCATATGGAGATGCCCGCGCTGCACTCTCTTGAGCATTTGATGGCTGAGCTTTCTCGCAACCACACCGATAAAGTGGTCGATATCAGCCCTATGGGCTGCCAAACCGGCTTCTACATCGCGATGATCAACCACGACGACTATGACGGCGTGCTGTCCATCATCGAACAAACGCTGAACGATGTGCTGGTAGCGACCGAAGTACCCGCCTGTAACGAAATGCAGTGCGGTTGGGCCGCTAGCCACAGCTTGGAAGGCGCCCAGGAACTAGCCCGCAATTTGCTGGCCAAGCGTAACGAGTGGACTGAAGTATTCGCGTAAGCGTTATGTGAAAATGCAAACGTAGTAAGCCAAACGCCTCCTGGGCTAGCCCAGGAGGCGTTTTTATTGTCATTGCGATAACTAATAGAAAATGCAAACCAACGGTGACATGCTGGCACAATACACGCATATTCCTACGGATGAGGCATTAAGATGCTGTTAGACACTTGGCTTTTATACGTGATTGCCTGCATTGGCCTGTCGCTTTCCCCAGGGCCGAACGGCCTGTTAGCGTTAACCCACGGTGCCATGCATGGCAGCCGTAAAACGCTGTTCACCATTGTCGGCGGTGCAACAGGGTTTATGCTGATTATTGCCCTGTGCATGTTTGGCATTGGAGCGCTGCTTAAATCGTCAGTGGTATGGCTAACGGTGCTGAAATGGGTTGGCGGAGCCTATCTGGTCTGGCTGGGAATTCAAGTATGGCGTTCACCACCGATTACCGGTGAGGTCCATGTGAATGCAAGCCAAGCCAGCGGATGGCAGCTTTATCGACAGGGCGTGCTGGCATCCATCACCAACCCCAAGGTGCTACTGTTTTTCAGCGCCTTCTTACCTCAGTTTATTAATCCGCAAGGTGGCTTAGTGCTGCAGTTTTTCGTGCTGGCCGGCACTTTCGTGGCGATTGAATGCTTAGTAGAAGGTCTGCTCGCCAATATGGCCAACCGCATCCGCCATTGGCTAAAACGCGTGGGCCGCGGATTCAATCGCACCTGCGGCGGTATCTTCATAGCTATTGGTGCCGCGCTGCCGTTAAGGGCTTAGTTGGTATTGCTTTGTTGCCTGAGCGTTTTATTCAAAAAGAAAAGCGTGGCCTCAGGCTGGATCAATCGTTAGCAATAAGCGCTTTTCACCTTCCTTGAGCGCAGGACTGCGGTGAACCAGTCCATAATCTTCGTTACCTTCCCAGCCGCTGCCTTTAATCAGCGCGATATCCCCCACGCTCATGCGTTGAATGGCGCCTACCTCTTTGATGATCTCAGGTCGGTGGGGGTGAGGCGCGCCAAGCCCAGCTCGATTGATGGCGTATTCTGGCAGCCACTCGCTGCCCGGCCCCATATAAGTAGTGACTAAGCGTACGGGCAGGTTGTCGCAATGAAAGCGAGGGCACATAGCAGCATTAAGCAGGCGCAGTCGGATACCTACTGTCTCGGTGTTAAATAGATAGGCCGTGGCTTCAGCCACGCTGGTAATGTCGTCAATTAGCGCTTCAGCGGCAGCGGGCTGCGGTAGGCGTTTTCGTAAATCATCACTGAGTGATTGGTCTGGCTTGCCAAGCCATGCAAATTGCCATGCGCGATCTGTTCGGCACTGTGCCGCCACGCTCATGGCAACATCTGCGGGTAGGCGACGGCACATGATAGCGATATTAATCTCTTGCTCGAAAATGCGTGGCAGCACGCTGATTTCGTTACCTTCAGCGGTATGATTCTGGAACTTCATAGAGGTAGTAGCGATTGATAGCATCTTGGAACTCATCACTTAAAGAGGGGGAAGTAAATAATTTAATTGGAATGTTATAACATATTTTAAAAGAGCAAGAAAAGCGCGCTATGACTACTTAACAGCGGTCATTTTTTGCTGTGAAAATTTCGTTACCTTTTCTCAGGCAGGTATAGGCGGGTGGTGGGTTGCCATTAGTCGAGGCCGCTGAATGAGCGATGAAACTCGCCATCAATTTTAATTGACTAGGCTTTCGAAAGGACTTATACAGGCTCTAAGTTCCACTACTAAGAGCCTCCATGATCCTTCTGATTGTTATTGCCACTCTGGCAATTGCGGTATCTTTCATCTGCTCGATCCTTGAAGCAGCACTTCTTTCGATCACCCCCAGCTATATTGCCCAATTGCGTGAAAAGCAGCCCAAGTTGTATACCGCGTTGAGCAAACTCAAAACCAATATAGATCGGCCACTGGCGGCCATACTGACACTCAATACCATTGCACATACGGTGGGTGCCACCGGTGTCGGTGCTCAAGCGGCGGTTGTGTTTGGTGACTCTTCAATTGCAATAGTGTCGGCGGTAATGACAATACTAATTTTGGTACTGTCGGAAATTATCCCTAAAACCATTGGTGCTACCTATTGGCGCGGTATTGCACCTGTATTGCCCCGTATGCTTCAGATAATGATCATCATATTGCTGCCGTTTATATGGTTATCTGAGCAAATCACGCGCCGCTTAGGAAAGTCTTCTCACGATGTCGATCTGCGCGGTGAAATAGCTGTGTTGGCGCGCGTAGGATTGGAGCAAAAGGTGCTGGATGCCGATGAGTCTCGCACCATTATTAACATGCTTAACTTGCATAACATCCTCGTTAACAAGGTCATGACACCGCGTACCGTTTGCGTCACGGTGTTACCCAACATGACCGTTGCCGAGTTTGATATAAAATATGGAAAAGCGCCGTTTACGCGCTTTCCTGTGATGGATAACGGTGAGCAGGCGTTTGGCTATGTGCATAAGTCGGATATGTATCATGCCGACGATAGCAGAACGATGCGCGAGCTAATGCACCCTATTGGCAGTGTTGATGTAGCGCAAAATGTAGAACAAATTTTTACCTCCATGCTGAAAGATCACTTACATATGCGTGTGGTTTACGATGAGCACGGCACTTTTGTGGGCTTAATTACGCTGGAAGATATTATTGAAACAATCCTCGGCCAGGATATTGTCGATGAGACCGACCATGTTGATAACCTGCGACAATATGCTAAGCAGCGCTGGTTAAAGCGTTTAAAGCCTGAAGTTAAGAAATAGCAGGAGAAGCAAAGCGTTAGCAGTCAGCTTTTGTCAATAACGGCGCTTTAGGGCGCCGTTTCGCTATTTTGACAGTACTTAGAATCGCGCATGACGTGCGCTATTGAAGAGTATGACCTGCTTACGAAGATATTCGCTGTCTTAGCGCTAAATGATCTATAGTGAGGGTGTTGTAAGTCAAATAAGGTATTAGGGCATCAATAGCCCGATTGAGGAGGAAGCATGTCTCTACGTATTAATGCAGTTGTGCCTGATTTCGAAGCAGACACCAGCCAAGGGCCGATTCGCTTTCATGAGTGGATTGGGGATAGCTGGGCAATTCTATTTTCTCATCCCAAGGATTTTACGCCGGTATGCACCACCGAGTTTGGCGCGGTAGCGCAGCTGAGCGCTGAGTGGGAAAAACGTGGCACCAAAGTGATCGGTGTATCGGTCGATGGTGTTGAAGATCACAAGCGCTGGGCAACCGATATCCAGACGTTTAGTGGAAGTGAGGTTGGCTTTCCGATTGTCGCTGACGATAGTTTGAACGTTTCCAAGCTGTTCGACATGCTGCCTGAAGATGCCTATCTACCAGATGGACGCACACCAGCACATAGTGCCACAGTGAGGTCAGTGTTCATTATCGGACCTGATAAGCAGTTGAAACTTTCGATGACTTATCCAATGACCGTAGGACGTAACTTTGCGGAAATTTTGCGCGCCTTGGATGCGCTGCAAACAACGGTGAAGTATGGCGTAGCTACTCCTGCGGATTGGACCGTTGGCCAAGATGTTATCATTCCGCCCAGCGTCTCTAATGAAGATGCCAAACAGAAATACGGCGAATATGAGACTGTTTTGCCATATTTACGTAAGACGCCATTGCGTTAAGCAGTCGAGATTCTTGGCCAGTCAAATTCCAACGCCAGCGCTAGGCTGGCGTTGGTTAGTGCGATGATTCCAGCGCCAGTTGGTCAATTGAGTTTGAAACACTGCGTGCACCGATCAGTATCTCATTAACAATCGTTTCGATTTCACTAACGCTGGTCTGACTAGACTCACCTTGTTTGACTACTAGTTGCATCGCTTGGGTGGTACGTTCCACAAGAGCGGTATTCTCTTTAAGTACTCGGGTAATATCATCTACCGCCTCGCTAGAGCCCTTGGCGAGACGCCTCACTTCGTTGGCTACCACTGCAAAACCTCGGCCTTGCTCTCCTGCGCGCGCAGCTTCAACGGCAGCATTTAGGGAAAGCAGGTTGGTTTGATTAGCGATACGCGCAATCGACTCGGTAATGCTATTAATGCTTAGCGACTGTTTGTTCAATGCCGCTATTAATTGCTGGGCTTCGGCTAGTGTTAGTGCCGCCGTTTGAGCATCTTGTACAACTCGCTGCAGGTGGTTGAGGCCATTTTGCGCAATTTGCTCGGTCTGAGAAGATGTGCTTTGAGCTGCCAGCACAGCCCGCGTAGCAGAATCAGCCATTTCCACAGAGCGGGTGATATTAGTGGCAAATTTCACCACTTTAACAACGTTGCCCTGGCTATCCTTAATAGGATTATAAGTAGCCTCTAACCATACACTTCTGCCGTGGGAATCAATCCGTTCAAATTTTCCCTGCATTCCCTTGCCATGGGAAAGGTCTCGCCAAAAGTGAGGCTGTACTTGGTAAAAATCTGCGGGGCAAAATATTTCATGGTGCTTGCCCATCAGCTCTGCATGGGTGTAGCCCATTGTGCGTTGAAAGTTGTCATTAGCATTCAGGATCTCGCCGTCAGGAGTAAACTCAATAACGGCCATTGAACTGTCAAGCGCTTCCAAAACGGCCCTTTCGCGAGCAGAACTTTGGTGCTTTTGCGTTACATCATTAGCAACTTTGAATACATGCAGAATTTTGCCTCTACGGTTCTTAACAGGCAAATATGTCGCTTCCAGCCAGATTTCCTCCCCGTGGGAATTAATACGCTTATAGCGCCCGTGCTGGCTCTCCCCAGTGCCTAATGCTTGCCAAAAAGCATGGTATTCGCGGCTGTTCGCTTCTTCAGTCGAGCAAAACATCCGGTGGTGCTGGCCTTTTATCTGATCAAGCGTATAACCCACGGTATTTAGAAACGGCTCGCTTGCCTCTAGGATAATCCCTTCCGGTGTAAAGGAAATGCAAGCAGTGTGCTGTTTAAGTGCGCTGTGTAACCCACCAGAAGAGAAAAGTGAAAACATGGCTGATCCCTGTTAGTTAAGTGTGTTGACGTTATATTCGCAAGGTTAGAACAGACCAACTTGGAAAGCATTACCTTAAGCATATACGTCACAAAGCTTTGCAATTGTGATCGCTGAATGCTTCGCAGAACCAAGATTCAATAATTACGTGCAAGATCTGATTGCATAGGTATTGTATAGTAATTTTAGATAAATCTGAAATAAAGACATTTTTTTTTTGCATTTTTTGGTTTTTTTCTACACTTTTGTATAAGATTTTTCTGTTTTAAGGTGACTTCTGGAAGGAGGAAGTCGTTGGCCGGGGGGGGAATCACAAAGACGCGCAGAGATAATATTGTTCTTATTTAGAGTTAGGGCGTGTGATTGTTGAGGAGAAAATACAATAAATGAAAAAGCGAATAGGTAAGGAGGCGTTAATAGATAAGTAATTGTTAATGGCAGCAAGAAAGTTAATAGTTAGAAGTAAGTAGTAGATAATGCTAGAGCAGGCATTATTGCCTGCTCTATTAAAAACATAAAACTTAATCAGGCGCTAACGTACTCAACTAGGGCTTGGGCAAAGGACTCTGTGGTACCGGTGCCGCCCATATCAGGAGTGACCATATCGCGACGGGTCTCTAGCACAGTACGAATACCTTGCCGAATAGCGGTGCCTTTATCTCCCATGCCTAAATGATCGAGCATTTGCGCGGCGGCAAGCAGTAGGGCACAAGGGTTAGCGATATTTTTACCTTCGATATCTGGCGCGGAGCCGTGTACCGCTTCAAAAATTGCCGCTTTCTCGCCAATGTTTGCTCCCGGCGCTAGACCCAAACCGCCCACCAAGCCTGCACACAGGTCAGAGAGAATGTCACCAAACAGGTTGGTGGTGACCACGACATCAAACTGATGTGGGTTCATGACCAACTGCATGCAGGCGTTATCCACAATCATCTCTTGAAATTCGATTTCGGGATACTCTTTGGCGATTTCTCGTGCAACGTCCAAAAATAGCCCAGAACTGGTTTTGATGATGTTGGCTTTGTGTACCGCAGTGACTTTTTTGCGACCATTGCTTTTCGCCAGCTCAAAGGCGTAGCGCACAATACGTTCAGAGCCTTTGCGGGTTACTTTGATAATGGATATGCCGGTATCACCGTCGTCGATCATTTGCTGACCGTCAGAAAGATAGGCGCCTTCGGTGTTTTCACGCACGGTGATCATGTCGATACCGTCGTAGCGTGAACGAGTGCCGGGGAAACTAATGGCCGGGCGCACGTTAGCGTAAAGGTCAAAGTGACGGCGTAGCTGTACGTTAATCGATGAGAAGCCTTTACCAATCGGCGTGGTGAGCGGGCCTTTTAATGCGATGCCGTATTTCTCGATGGCATCCAGCGACGCCTGGGGAATCAGCGTGCCATGCTTTTCAAGTGCGCCTAAGCCTGCATCAATATGCTGGTAGGTTAAGCCACAATCTAACGCGTCCAGTACACGCAGCGTGGCCTCCATAATTTCGGGGCCAATGCCGTCGCCCTTGATGACTGCAATAGACTGGCTCATGTACTGTTCCTCGTTAATAGGTAGGTTTGTTCAATTGAAATCCATTAAATACAGACTACTGCCGCTTCAATTTGTTAGTTGAGACTAAGGTAACTGAGGCTGAGTTAGATAGACTAAGTATGCTGCAATTTACAGACAATGGTACGCCAAAATAGCGTCACTGGGCACCCTGCGAAGGGCGTAGCCGCGGTTGCTTTAAGGGTGCAGTAAAGCAACATTACTGTTAGACTCTGCGCGCTTATTGCAACCTAAGCTTTATCCCCCGCTTTATTTTACAGCAAGGCATAACGGCAATGATCCGCGTAAATGCAGCACAGGCACGACCAATCTCAGGGCTGATGACTCCACCCTAGGTTCCCCTTCCTAGCGATACGCCTAAACACGTTCATCACGTGGTCACGGCGTTGCAGCACGCTATTGCCGCTCTTCTGCCTCTATGGCGGATTGACTAATCGATCCCGTATTTTGCGTTGTTAGCGAACACTAATGTTTAGCTTCTTTGGTGGCGCGTAATGCTACGGCTCGGCTTATCTTGAACTTAAACAGTGGACTCCCAATGGCTCTTTTCAGTAAGCAAGAGTGGTTTTCCAATATTAAAGGCGACACGCTTTCGGGAATTGTGGTCGCGTTGGCACTCATACCCGAAGCAATCGCTTTTTCCATTATCGCGGGTGTTGACCCTAAAGTTGGCCTCTATGCCTCTTTTTGTATTGCCGTAGTCATTGCATTTACAGGCGGTCGCCCTGGCATGATTTCTGCCGCGACCGGCGCCATGGCACTGCTGATGGTGACGTTGGTACGCGAGCATGGCCTTGAGTACCTGCTGGCCGCAACGTTGCTAACGGGTGCGCTGCAAATTGTGGCAGGCTACTTAAAGCTTGCCGAACTCATGCGCTTTGTATCCCGTTCTGTTGTCACCGGGTTTGTAAATGCGCTGGCAATTTTGATTTTTATGGCGCAACTGCCCGAGCTGACTAACGTTACGTACCATGTTTATGTCATGACCATCGTCGGTTTGGGGATCATTTACCTTTTCCCCTATGTACCAGTGGTGGGGAAATCCATTCCTTCGCCGTTGGTGTGTATTGTCGTGCTAACCGTGGTGTATATGGTGAGCGGCATGGATATACGCAGTGTGGGTGATATGGGCGAGCTGCCCGATACATTGCCTATCTTCCTGTGGCCGGACGTACCGCTTAATCTTGAAACACTATGGATAATTCTGCCGTACGCGTTGATGCTCACAGTCGTTGGCCTACTTGAGTCGATGATGACCGCCACTATCGTTGATGATTTAACCGATACGCCTAGCGATAAAAACCGCGAGTGCAAGGGCCAAGGCATCGCCAATATTGGTTCAGGTTTAATGGGTGGTATGGCGGGCTGCGCCATGATTGGTCAATCGGTGATCAATATCAAATCCGGTGGCCGTACGCGTCTTTCAACGTTAATTGCAGGTGTTGTGCTGCTGCTGATGGTGGTGTTTCTCTCCGAGTGGGTATCGCAAATTCCCATGGCCGCGTTGGTCGCGGTGATGATTATGGTTTCAATCGGCACCTTTAGCTGGGAGTCGATTCGTGATCTGAAGAAGCACCCTTTAAGTACCAACATTGTCATGCTGGCTACCGTCGCGGTCACCGTTGGCACGCATAACTTAGCCATCGGTGTATTTGTTGGTGTTCTGTTAGCGGCAATGTTCTTTGCCAACAAAGTCGGCAACATCCTCTATATCGGCTCAAAAGAAGTAGAACCCGGTAAGGAGCGTGAATATCAGGTGGTAGGTCAGGTATTTTTTGCCTCATCAGAACGTTTCATGGCCGCCTTTGATCTCAAAGAGAGTATCGATAAAGTCACTATTGACCTCTCTAAAGCGCATTTTTGGGATGTTACTGCTGTTCAGGCGCTCGACCGGATAGTGATTAAGTTTCGCCGCGAAGGCACCGAGGTCGAACTCATTGGCTTGAATGAAGCGAGCGCGACCGTCGTTGATCGCTATGCGGTACACAATGATCCTGCTGCCGTTGAAAAATTGATGGGCGGTCACTAAGCCCACAAGGAGAGCGTGATGACTGATCAAGTAATGGCCGCCATTGACGGTTCACAGTTTGCTGAGGGCGTTTGCGATTACGCTGCCTGGGCAAGCTTGGCCTTAAATGCACCGCTGACCTTTGTGCATGTAGTGGATAACCGTGCTCAAGTGCCGGGAGAGCAAAATCTTTCAGGTAACCTGCGTTTTGGTGCCCGCGAGCAGTTGATGAAAGAGCTTTCTGAGCTGGATGAGCAACGTGCCAAGGTCAATCGTGAGCAGGGCAAACACATGCTCGAAGCGGCTAAAGCGCGCGCAGTGGAAGATGGAGTTAATGATCCCAGCACTCGCCAGTTGAACGGCACGCTAGTAGAAACCTTAGTAGAACTTGAGAAAGACGTGCGCTTGCTGGTGGTGGGTAAACGCGGTGAAACCGCCCACCAAGCCAGTGGCCACTTAGGCTCTAACCTTGAGCGGGTGGTGCGTGAAATGCACCGCCCGATTCTGATGGTGCCGAAAATATTCAAGCGCCCCGAAAAAATATTGATTGCGTTTGACGGTAGTAAAACAGCCCTTAAAGGCGTGGAAATGCTTGCGCGCTCACCTCTCTTTACCAGTACCGAGTGTCGCGTGCTGATCGTTGGTGCAGATACCGCAGAAAACCGTTCCCAACTTGATTGGGCGCTAAGCACGTTGCGTGAAGCAGGGCATCAAGCAGAAGGGCATATTCGCGCGGGTGAAGTGGATGAAGCGCTGCATGGTTACGCTAAAGAGCACAGCATAGATTTGCTGGTCATGGGTGCCTATGGGCACTCGCGTATTCGCCATATGCTGGTCGGTAGCACCACGACCGCGATGCTACGCGGTAGCCGTATACCGGTGCTGATTTTGCGCTAAGACTTTTCTAAACGAAGATTAGCTCGCATTGAGTATTTCCCCGCAGTCGGCCTTCGCTTTCTTGAGTGTGCCGGCTTTTTTACGCCTATAGTTCATAAAAACACTTCATCTAATAATGCTCATATTGCAATGCAGTTCTATGCTGATAGTCAGGTTGTTACCTATTCACTCACTGGAATAGCGCGAGGAGCCTACCTTGAACATGCCAATGTTGGAAAAATCGCCTGTTGGCTTCGATGAAGATTCTCCCTCCCATCGCTTTATCGCAGAATTACTGGCAAAAGCCGATATTCAACTCAATGGCGAGCGCCCGTGGGACCTGCAATTAAAAGCCCCTGGCGTTATTGATAGCGCCCTTTCGAAAGGCAACCTGGGCCTTGGCGAAAGTTATATGAAGGGTGAATGGGAAGTGGAGCGACTAGACGAGCTATTTTTTCGTTTAATGCGCGCCCAGATTGGGCAGCGCATCAAGCCCACCCAGTTGATTTATTACTCTTTAAGGTCGCGATTGCTGAACCGCCAGACGGCTAAGAAAGCATGGGAAGTCGGTGAAAAGCACTACGATCTCGGTAACGATTTCTACGCTGCTATGCTTGACCAGCGTATGACGTATACCTGTGGTTACTGGAAAAACGCTCAAACGCTGGATGAAGCCCAAGAAGCCAAGCTTGATCTTATCTGCCGCAAACTACAATTAAAGTCAGGAATGCGCGTGCTTGATATCGGCTGCGGCTGGGGCAGCTTTATGGCTTACGCTGCTGAGCATTATGGTGTGGAGTGTGTTGGTCTTACTATTTCCAAAGAGCAGGCAGAATTTGGTAATCGGCTACTTAAAACCGGCTTGCCGGTAGAGTTTCGTCTGCAGGATTATCGCAATGAAAGCGAGCAGTTTGACCGTATCGTTAGCATTGGCATGTTTGAACACGTGGGCCATAAAAACTACCGTGAGTATATGACCGTCGCCAACCGCTGTTTGAAAGATGACGGACTGTTTTTGCTGCATACCATTGGCAAGAATTTGAGCAATACAGTGACGGATCCATGGATAGATAAGTACATTTTTCCCAATGGTGAATTGCCCACTCTGGGACAAATCATGGATGCCGCCGAAGCCATATTTGTGGTGGAGGATGTGCACAATTTCGGTGCTGATTATGATCGCACCCTAATGGCATGGCACAAGAATTTTGAAACCCATTGGCCGACGTTTAAAGCGCAGTATGGAGAGCATTTTTACCGTATGTGGCGCTACTACTTGCTCAGTTGTGCGGGCGTTTTTCGTGCCAGGGAAATTCAATTATGGCAGCTGGTAATGAGCAAACAGGGTATTCCAGGTGGTTACTACCGTGTTAGCTAATTAAGCGTCAGGTAGTAACTTGCTGGGTACCCAGCGCAGATAAGCCACCATACCAAATAACTCTACCAGTGATTGAAAAACAATCACCACTATTGCCGCCTGCCATGCACTGGGTAACGTAAGCGCGATGGGCAGCATAACAAATGAATTACGCGTGCCAAAGCTAAACACCAGGGTTCTGGCGCTAGCGGCGGGCAGTTTAAATATCTTGCCTAACCCTTTACCCAGCATTGCCGCAAAGATCAAAAAGCCAATAAAAATAAATACCACTTGGGCGAGCACGTGACTAAGCCCAACAATGCTGTTTACCTGCGATGCGGCAATCATAAATACGACTAAAGCCAGTAAAGGCACCGGCATTAGCCCAAGGCATTGAACGCTGCGTTCAACTGTTTTATACCGCTGGGCATAGTATTCAGTGAGCCAAGCGAGGACTAAGGGAATGAGAATAAGACCAATAAAGGCACTTACTAGCTCGGTAGAGAGCGCAAGTTGAAACCACTCTTTACCCAAAAACAGCCAGAGGTAAAGGGGTAGCGCAACCATTTGAATCATCAGCAGTAGCGGGGTAGCGGCAATGGCGCGGGCAGTATCCCCTTTGCCTAAATGTGTAAAAGTAATAAACCAATCGGTGCATGGTACCAGTAGCACCAGTAAAACCCCTGCCAGCACGGCGGGTGAAAGCGGTAACCATATAACCATAAATGCTATAAAAGCTGGAATGGCAATAAAGTTACCCACCATTAGCGCGGCTATAAAGCGGGTATCCTTAAAGCTACGGGCAATATGTAGCAGAGGAATTTGTGTAAAAGTGGCGTAAAGTAGCATGCCGAGTAGCGGCCAGAGCAACTGTTCAAGCGGCTCAGCGAATGCCGGTGCACCAATGCCTAACGCTAAGCCTAAGCCAATAAAAATCAGATAGAGCCATGACTGATGTTGTTCCATCTGATCGCGCATATTGGCTAATTCTCAATCCTATAGGAGCGCGAAAGCGCCATTCGCTCGCCCACTACGGCAGCACCGATCCAAAGTGGCAGGCTGATTAAGACGTAAACCAGGGCTATCCAAGGTTGGTCTAATTTGACCAGGTATAACGTTTCCAAGCTAAACAGCGAGAAAGTAGTAAAACCGCCACACAAGCCTGCGATAAGCAGTGGCTGAAAGCGCGCTAACAGGCCATGGGGAGAGCGAGAGATAGTGGCTGCTAGCCAACCAATCAAGCATGAACCTAACACGTTGACGATCAGCGTCCCCCAGGGAAAATAGCCTCCCAGTGCCGCGTGGGAGATAAGCGAAACAGCATAGCGCAGTACACTGCCCACACCGCTGCCTATGCCCACGGCTAAATAAGCTTTCCAGGCGCTCATAGGGAACCACCCGCGACTACCCAACCCAAAGTAACCATCACTAAGCCAAGTAGAAGCGTGGTGACCACATTGATAGCCGCGCGTCGTTGTCGGCCGCTCTGCCATAGCTCAATGGTTTGTAAGCTAAAAGAGGAAACGGTGGTGTATCCCCCTAATAATCCGACCACTGTCAAAAGCCATAAAGGAGATATTTGCACCGTAGGAATGGCTAATGTGCCTAATAGCCATCCTGCCAGGAACGCGCCGCTGGCGTTTACCGCTAGTGTTCCCCAGGGAAAGGCTTTACCTAAATAGTGTGCAAGTAAATTTGAAATGGCAAACCGCCCCATACCGCCTAGCGCGCCGCCTACTGCCACTAACAGTAAGCTTGTTAAGCCATGTCCCATACTTCCCCCTGTAGGCACCTACTAAATAGGCTGCTAATTGTAGCACGCACGTTTTATAGCGTCCGGAGCACATAAAATGTACATACTAAAAAGGAGTAGGGAGCTAGACCCCTTCGCAAACTTTCAACTTGGCGGGGTGGCGACACGGGCACTTGGGGGCGTGTATGCTCAATTGATGCTTAGTGACGCGTCGTCACTAAGCATGTAAACGTGATACCGTTCGTTATAGTGCTAGTGCAGAAGTATGGGGCTGAGTTACTTGATCTGTTACTTTGGCAGCGAGATTAATACCCGATAACAGCGCCTTTAGCGATGCACTCACCGTATCGCTATCTTCAGCCACCGCACACATTCGCTGGCCATCAATATTTAGCTGTACAAAGGCAATCGCATTAGCCTCACTGCTGGCACCTAACGAGTGTTCGCTGTAATCGATAATGCCTACGCTGCTGCCCGAGTGGCGTTGCCAAGCATCGGTAAAGGCGGACATTGCGCCATTGCCTTTGCCTGTGAGTCGTAGCAGTTCGTCGCCTTGACCCAGTGTGATCTCAATGCCTTCCTGCTGACCTTTTGAAAGCCGGTAATCGACTAGCGAGAGCGGCGCTTCTTGAGTGAAGTTGTCGAACATCACTTGGCGAATCATTTCGCTGGAGAGCTCGCTGGCGCGTCGCTCGCTCTCTTGCTGCACGTAAGGTGCCAAGGCCAACATCATCCAGCGTGGCAGGTTAATACCGAAATCGCGCTCAAGCAGGAAAGCCATGCCGCCTTTGCCGGACTGGCTATTGACGCGAATCACCGCTTGATAATCCCGACCAATGTCGTGGGGATCAATAGGCAAATAAGCCACTTGCCAGGGTTCGTCGGGCTTTTGATGCTTCAGGGATTTGCGAATTGCATCCTGGTGGCTGCCCGAAAAAGCGGTATAGACCATTTCGCCCACCCACGGGTGGCGTGGGTGCATGGCGATACCGGTGCACTCGTGGACTACCTGAATAATTTCGTCTGGGTTGGAGAGGTCCAGCTGGGGGTCAATGCCCTGGCTGTAGAGGTTCATCGCCAGGGTGATTATATCCATATTGCCGGTGCGCTCGCCATTGCCCAGCAAGGTGCCTTCTACTCGCTCGGCACCGGCTAGCAGGGCCAGTTCGGCAGAGGCCACTGCGCCACCGCGATCGTTGTGAGTATGCACCGAGATAATAACGCTGTCGCGGCGACTAATGTGCTGGCAGAAGTACTCAATTTGGTCGGCGTGATGGTGTGGTCCGGCCACTTCCACGGTGGTGGGTAAATTAAGAATACATTTGTTGGTGGGCGTTGGCTGCCATACGTCCATTACCGCTTCACAGATCTCTAGGGAAAAATCGATTTCGGTGCTGGAGAAGCTTTCCGGGGTGTACTCGAAACACCACTCTATATCAGGGTACTGGTCGGCGTAGGTTTTGACCCAGGTAGCGCCTTGCACGGCTATATCGACAATACCGGCGCGATCCATCTCAAATACCCGTTCGCGCTGGATGGTCGAGGTGGAGTTATATAGATGCACAATGGCCCGCTTGGCACCCACCAATGAGGCAAACGTTTTCTCAATTAAGTGCTCACGACACTGCACTAAGACAGCAATGGTTACGTCGTCTGGAATTTGATCTTCCTCAATCAGCCACCGCACGAAGTCGTAGTCGGGCTGGCTGGCGGAGGGGAAACCCACCATAACTTCTTTGATGCCTACTTTAACGATCTGCTGCCAGAAGCGCTGCTTCTGCTCAACGGTCATCGGTTCAAGTAGCGCCTGATTACCATCGCGTAGGTCTTCGCTTACCCATATCGGCGCGTGATCTAGATCACGATCCGGCCACTGGCGATTGAAGGCAGGCACGCGGGGCGCCGGGCGATATTTGCGAGGATCGAAAGCAGGCATGATGGATTTCCTAAACGAAACAGGGTGATTGAATCGGCTGCTTGTGGCGACCGTACTAGCTCGTTCACTGTTTTTGGCAGTTGACCTAGTGTAAAAGGATTGGCGCGCTAGGTTCTTGCGAAGATAGGGCTAATGGAGGGATAATTGGCAGAGACTATCTTTTAAGTAAATATTTTTGGCAGGAGCTGCTTTTTATGGCCGTGACGCCCCTTGTGTTGGACCGGTTTGATCGGCATATCCTAGATATAGTGCAGTTAGAAGGGCGCATTAGTAATCAGGAATTGGCGGATCGCATTGGGCTTTCTCCTTCGCCTTGTTTGAGACGTGTGCGGGCCTTGGAAGAGCACGGCTTGATACTGAACTATCGCGCTGAGGTGGATGCTCGACAGTTGGGTTATCAGTTAATGGCGTTACTGCATATTTCTATGGATCAGCACACGCCTGAGCGTTTTGATAATTTTGAACGCCATATACGCGAGATACCCAATGTGGTCGAGTGTTTGATTATTACCGGCCAAGCGGCTGATTTTCAGCTTAAGATTTTGGTGCGAGATATGGACGACTACCAACATCTGCTGCTGCACGTGATTAATCGTATTGAAGGCGTCACCGGTGCGCATACCAGTTTTGTGCTGCGGCGTGTGTTTGAGAATCGGCCAGTGCCGATGGATAGAGATCGATAAACAATGCCAGGACCTACAAAAACTAGCTAAAAAGACACTCGCTAGCCAAGTGATTGCCAAGCAGTTTAGACTGGTATTTTTATAAATTTTGGAAATTTTCACTATGACTATTCAACGACACGATACAAAAGCCCGCATGAGCCGCGCGGTGATTCATCAAGGGGTGGCATATTTGTGTGGTCAGGTAGCTGGCCCAGAGGCTCGTAATGGCGATATCACACTACAAACAGAAAGTATGCTGGCGCGAGTGGATGCACTGTTAAAAGAGATTGGCTCGAGCCGTGAACAGTTGCTGAGCGCGACGGTTTATTTAAAAGAGGGTGGTGACGTTACCGCTATGAATGCAGTGTGGGATGCCTGGGTACCCGAAGGATACGCACCGGCGCGCACCTGCGTATGCGCGCCGCTCCCCTCCGATGAGCTTAAAGTGGAGATTACCGTCACCGCCGCAGTGAGCTAACGACTTTCTATTAACCCCTCACGACGTACCCCTAACTATTTAACAGGCTTTTCCAGCGGAAAGCGGGTATCCCTCAGGCTATCTTTGATTTTCTTAAGGTGGGGTAAGAAGTCTTCGCCACGCCTTAAGGTCACCCCCGTGGCCAATGCATCAATTAACGTTAACTGGATTACACGGGAGGTCATCGGCATATAGTGGTCGGTATCTTCTGGCGTCGCGACATCGAGGGTGGCGGTGCACTGGTTAGCCAGAGGGGAGTTGGGCGCGGTAATACCGAGAACCACTGCTCCGGCATCTCTTGCTAAACGAGCAATATCCACCAGTTCTCGTGTGCGTCCGGTGTAGGAGATAATTACCACTACATCTCCTGTATGGCATGCCGCCGCCACCATGCGCTGCATCAGTACATCAATGTAGGCCATCACCGGTAGGTTAAAGCGGAAGAATTTATGCTGAGCATCTTGAGCAACAGCGCCGGAAGCACCTAAGCCAAAAATATGAATTTGTTTGGCTTGAGTAAGGTAGTCGACCATGCGTTCCACGGCTGACATATCGATTTCGCGCTGTGCTTCATCAAGAGCTGCGATAGTGGCGCCAAAAATTTTGTGCGTGTATTGAGTAGCGGAGTCTCCGGGCTCTACCGCACGGGTCACATAAGGTGTGCCCCCAGCGAGACTCTGGGCTAGTTTGATTTTGAAGTCTGGATAGCCTTTTGCACCAAAGTTGCGACAGAAGCGGTTGACGGTCGGTTCACTGACGCTAGCTGCCTGGGCCAAGCTGGCAATACTAAGGCTGGTGGCTAACGTTGGGTCCTCAAGAATTACATTGGCGACTTTACGCTCCGAGCGGTTAAGTTCTTCTAGACGTTCGCGTAAGCGGTCAAGTAAGTCATGGGCCATTGACGGTCTCCAGGTGAAGTGTGGAACTAAGTGGTTTCCATTCAGTGCACCATGTCACAAATGCTTCCGCCGGTAGTGGTCGGGCATAAAAATAACCTTGCGCAGCTTCACAGCCAATAGAGCTTAAATATGCTGCTTGTGCTGAGTTTTCAATGCCCTCGGCCACCACGTCGCAGCCTACGCTGTGGGCTAATTGTGTGATGGTGTGCGCTAATTGACGGTCAATGGCACTGGTTTCAAGATCCATAACAAAGGCACGGTCAATCTTAAGCGTCGAGAAGGGAAGCGTTTTAATATAGGCCAGCGATGAATGCCCAGTGCCAAAATCGTCAATGGCAACGGCTATATTCATGTCAGCCAGTTGAGAAAGCTGCTGCCGAGCGTGATTCATATCGCTCATCAGCCCCGATTCGGTTACTTCCAGGGCTAAAAAGCGTTCGGGAATCTGCTGCTCCGCTAAGCGTGCCAGCAGCTGTTGGGCGAAGTCTTTACGCGTTAATTGGCGTGCGGCTACGTTAATCGCAATGTGAAAATCGTTATTGAGTAGCTCCAATGCTCGCCACTCATTGATATGGCGCATAGCCTCATCTATCACCCAGTCACCTATTAAGAGAATATCACCACTGGCTTCGGCCAGTGGAATAAACTCGCCAGGGGAAATAAGACCGAACTCAGGATGCTGCCAGCGCAGTAGTGCTTCTGCGCCAAGAATCTTGTGATCAGTGAGCGAGATTTTAGGCTGAAAGGCAAGTGACATCTCACCGCGCTGTGTGGCGCCACGAATAGCCTGCTGAAGGTGCAACTGATGTCGCTGCTTCTCTTCAAGAGCTGGGGTGTAGCACTGGACGAATCGCGTCTCTTGTGGAGGTAGCGCTAATGCTGCCATGTGGACCAGTCTTTCAGTGTCAAAGTATCCTTCTTCTCCACTAATACCAATGCGAGCGCTAACGGGGAGAAGGAGATCATCTAACGCCTGGTCATGCTCGAAACACTCAAGTATCCGATCCGCTAATTGAAGCAGTTTGTCTTGATTAGCTGTCGGAGTAATAACCAGCATTTCGCTACCGCCCCATAAACCCAACAGGCAGTCAGCGTCGAGTTTTTGGCGAAGCTGCTGACTTATAAAGTACAGCAACTTGTCGGCTATCCGATAACCGTGCAGCCGCACAATATCATCCAGGCGATCAAGGGCAATAAATAGAAGCCCGGTTCCGGAGGCTTGCAGCGAGGCCGCTTGAAGAGCTTGATCTAATCCACGCCGATTGGGCAACTGCGTAATCGGATCAGTGCGTGACTGGCGATCCAACTCTTGGGTGCGCTTGGCAATGATCAGCTCTAAGTGGTCTGCTTGCTTATCGCGCATTTGGTAGCGGTGCTCAACGTCAAGCGTGTTGCGTATCCGCTGCAGGACTTCATCTTGTTTGAAAGGCTTGGTGATGAAGTCGCGAACCCCCATGGCGAGTGCGCGCTGCCGGGTGGTGTCATCAATTTGAGCTGTCAGTACAATGATCGGCGGCATCTGCTCGGCGAAGTGCTTGCGTAACTCTTCAATAACCGCATAGCCATCTAAATGCGGCATACGGATATCCAACAGCAGCAAGTCGGGTAAATGCTGTTGGCAGTGGGCAATGACTTCTCGAGGGTCGTTAATGCCATGAACATTTTCGAAGCCATACTCATCAAGCAAATCGAGAATTAATTCAATGTTAATCGTATTGTCGTCGACCACTAACAAGTGTTTTTCAGTAAGGCTCATGGTGCCTTCCTTAACGCAGGATGTAAGTACTGGTTGAGCGTATTACTGAGTGTGTCGATATCAATAGGCTTGGTGAGATAGTCGCTAAATCCAGCAGCCAAGCCATAACGCAGGTCGCGCTCCATGGCGTTGGCAGACAGCGCAATAACCGTAATATGCTGAAGGCTAGGATCTTGTTGCATCACCGCTAGTGCTTGATAACCGTTCATGCCGGGTAAATGAATATCCATTAGCACTAAATCGGGCACTGAGTGACGCATGATTTCAAGCCCCATTTCAGCGCTGGCCGCCGTCTGCAGCTGTATATGGGAGAAATCATCAATAATATCTTCCATCAACCGCTGGTTGGTTGGGTTATCTTCGATATAAAGTATCTGAAAGAGACGTTCACTGTCGTGACTAGCTTCAACGTAGGTGTTAATCAGCGGCTGTTCTGGCAATGTATCCTGTTGTGCTATAGGCAATGTGAACCAAAAAGTAGACCCTTCACCTACCGTGCTATCAACCCCGATGCGCCCCTGCATTCGGCCAATTAGCTCTCGAGTAATGGCTAAGCCGATCCCGGTGCCTTCGACCGCCTCATGCTCGGCACCAAGCCGATTAAAGGGTTCAAACAATTCATGCTGCCGCTCCGCCGCAATCCCTTTCCCCGAATCAGTAACGCTGATACGTACTTCTTCGCTTAGTTGCGTTACCGCAATATGGATAGTGCCCTGGTGGCTGTTGTATTTAATCGCATTAGAAAGCAGATTAAGCATTACCTGCTTGGTGCGCGTGTAGTCAGCGGTTACTTGGCAGTTGAGTGGTATTAGCGTGCGAGTTAATTTAATGCCAGCGGCTTCAATGTTAGCTTCAAGGGTGCTGCATGCGTCATTAATGATATTGGCAATCGCGATAGTTTCTATCGAGAGCGTCAGATGTCCAGCTTCAATTCTAGCCAGATCAAGCACTTCATTGATTAAACTCAGTAAATGCTGGCCACTTTTTTCAATTTGACCTATCTGGCGCTGTTGTTTTTCGCTCAGTGGGTCGCGTCTTCCTTTAGCCAATAGCTGGGAAAAGCCAATAATCGCATTGAGCGGGGTACGTAGCTCATGACTCATGGACGAAAGAAATTCACTTTTCGCCCGATTGGCCGTTTCAGCTTGATCTCTAGCAACAGCTAAATCGCGCATCACTAGTTCGCGCTCGGCCATCTGGCTGTATAGGTTGATTAGCAGTGCACAGGTATCAGTAAACGGCTGAAGCCAATCTAACAGCGCTTGGTTTAACGGTTGTTTGCTGTTGGCAATGGCGTACATGCCGATAAGCCGCTCACCGCTGAAAATAGGTACACCCAGATAGTTGTGAAGAATCGGGTGTCCTGGGGGGAAACCTCCACGCTTGGTATGGCTGTAGACGTCGTTCGTCATGATCACCTCACCATACGCAAACACGTTACCCAGGAGCGATTTGGGATTGGTGAGCGTCATATCGCCGCTGCGCAGCCGTTCCATCAGTTGGCGCGACTCTTCGCTCCACGATAAGTCAGTGATCGCATGGATTTTAAGCGCGTTGGTGGTGTCGGTGGGCATGACCTCACCAATCAGCGCATAGTCACTATCAGTCAGCTTGCGCAGGGCCTCCATCAAGAAAATCCATAAGCGTTTTCCTGACATTAGCGCCTGGTAATCGGTAATGCCTTGATGAAGCACTTTGAGCAGGTCTTGTTCTTTGAGCATGCTGCGAGCGGAGCGGGTCAGGTCGACCTGAAGCTTATGCTGGCGCAGTAGCTCTTCCACCTGACCGGCCAAACTGCTCAATAGCTTTAAATCGCGCTCGCTAAATTGGCGAGGCTGGCGGTCAATTAAGCACAGTGTACCCACTGCCAAACCATCGAATGGTCTTAACGGATAGCCCGCGTAAAAGCGGATATGAGGCTGTTCGCCAACCAGAGGGTTGTCTTTAAAGCGCTCGTCTAAAAGCGTGTCTTCAATGATCAAAGGGGCATCATGGGCGACGGCATGGGCGCAGAAAGAGACCTCTCGGCTGGTTTCACGCACCTCAAGACCTTGATGTGATTTAAACCATTGACGCTGTTTATCGACTAACGAGACTAACGCAATAGGCACATCAAAAAGATCTCGCGCCAATTGTGTCATGCGCTCAAAGGCCATTTCAGCGGGCGAATCTAAAACCTGTAAAGCATGCAAGGCCGCCAGGCGTTCTGCTTCATTATGAGGAGTATCTGGGGCTTGCATGGCCTTTCCAAAGCAGTGAATTGACAAAACATACCATAAGGACGTTAAGACAATAGGTAATTAACTATCGGTAATTAATTCATAAGCTTTAACCGACTCCTAACAGTTTCATTAGCCAGCGTCGGTAAGGGGGGTAAAGCAAATGGCTCAGATTACGTTTAGGTTGAAGAAACACGCCGCGCATATGACTAAATCGCTCAAAGCCATGGCGGCCATGATAAGCGCCCATACCACTTTCACCGACGCCGCCAAACGGTAGCGAAGGTACTGCGTGGTGAAGTAGCGTGGCGTTAAATACCAGCGCGCCTGAATGCGTTTCATGAAGTAGCTGCTGCTGTAAGCGTTTATCATAAGTAAACGCATAAAGTGCTAGCGGGTGCGGGCGTGCATTGACATAGTCTATGGCAGCCTGCACATCACTTACGCCAATTACTGGCAGGCAGCGGCCAAAAATTTCTTCACGCATTACCTGCAGATCTTGATGGGGGTCGATAATTAACGCTGGGGCATGGCTGCCTTGGTCGATGACCCTGCAGCTATGGTCAGCGGCTTCAGCCAGCATGGCCTCCTGTCGCTGTTGGTGTATGGCATTAATCGGCTGGGTCGCCGCTTTCTCGTCGGGGCGCTGCTGTTCAATAGCGTGGCTTAACGCTTTAACCAAGTCGCTAATACGGCGGCTTTCTACCAGTACGTAATCTGGGGCGATGCAGGTTTGCCCACCGTTCATGGCTTTACCGAAAATAATCGCTGCAGCAGCTTCGTCCAGGTCCGCATCCTCTGCGATGATGGCGGGGGTCTTGCCGCCAAGTTCCAGCGTAGTAGGGGTTAAATTTGCTGCAGCCGCCTGCGCGACTTGACGGCCTACCGCCGTAGAACCGGTAAACACTAAGTGATCAAACGGCAAGTGGCTAAAGTGCTGCGCTACCTCGATACCGCCTTCCACCACGTGGAGTTCTTCCGGGGTAAAGTATTGTGGCACTAGTCGCTTTAGCAGTGCACTGGTAGCCGGGCAGTGCTCGCTAGGCTTTAGCATAACGACATTGCCTGCGGCAAAGGCATCTACCGTGGGCATTAGCGCCAAGCTCCAGGGGTAATTCCAGGGCGACATCACGCCTACCACACCCAGTGGCTGAGGTGTGATTCGTGCACGGGCAGGCAGCAGCCGCAACGGCATAGTGGCCGACAAAGGGCGCATCCAGTGCCATAAATGAAGCCTTGCATGGCGGGTGGCGTGAATTACCGCGCTGATTTCAGCCATGCGTATTTCAACGTCACTGCGCTGGCCAAAGTCCGTCTGAATGGCGCGTATAATTTCAAGCTGATGATGTTGGGTCATGCGCGCTAAACGGGCCAAACGGTCACGACGAACCTTCAGCGTTGGGTAGGGCATCTGGCTGGCAGCTTGGCGCTGTGTTTGGAAGTCCTCCATTATGTCGCGCGTCATGACCTCTCCTTGTGTGCCGCTACCGGCGTTTAGCAATAAACCGTTTTTATAAAAAGTGTATATAAACGGTTTGTATAAATAGTCAGTGTGACTAGTTAGTGTAAAGTGGCTCAGGCAATTTTACATCGCGGTACCTTGCGCTTGCTGTCTTATGCCCGCTATTAGCTCTGCACTTCCTTGGAGGTGCTATGTTGGAGGTGCTATGCCGTTAAGCCCACTGTCGTTATCCATTCTACCTGCCATGGGTGCCGTAACGGCAAACCAGTGGGATGCACTGGTAGATAACGATCAGCCTTTTTTGCGTCATGCCTTTTTACACGCCTTGGAGGCCAGTGGCTCGGTCAGCGCAGCCACTGGCTGGGAGCCCTGCCATCTAAGTGTATGGCAGGGGGAGCAATTGGTCGCCGCAATGCCGATGTACCGTAAGCACCACTCCTATGGGGAGTATGTATTTGATTGGGGGTGGGCAGAAGCATTAGAGCGTGCAGGGGGGCGTTATTATCCTAAAGCCCTCAGTGCGGTGCCTTTTACGCCGGTTCCCGGAGGGCGCACGCTAATCGCAAAGCACGCCGATGCAGTTGCAGTACGCACGTTGTTGGCCGAGATGTGGCGCGAGCAGTGTGTTAGCCAGGCACTTTCTAGCTGGCACCTGCTGTTTGCAAATGAAGAGGACGTAACCGCCTGGCAAGCGCAGTGCCCCGAGCTGATCACCCGCGAAGGGGTACAGTTTCAGTGGCGCGATCGTGGGTTCGGCGATTTCGATGGCTTTTTAGCAAGCCTTACATCGAAGCGGCGCAAAATGATCAAGCGGGAAAGGCGCCTGGTTGACGACCAAGGCTTAACTGTATCGCGTTTGGAGGGCGATGCGATCACAGACGCGGATATGGCACACTTTTATCGTTGCTATACGATTACGTACCACGAGCGTGGTCGCCCACCGTATTTGAACCATGACTTTTTTGAGCGGCTTCGTCAGAGCATGCCGGAAGCGCTGTTGCTGGTACAAGCGTTTCTGGATAAACGCCCGGTGGCGGCAGCGCTCTATTTTCGTGGCACCGATACACTTTACGGGCGCTACTGGGGGAGCGAGATAGTCGCTGACTGCCTGCACTTTGAGGCGTGTTACTACCAGGGGATTGATTACTGCCTGGAGAATGGTTTAACCCTGTTTGACCCAGGCACCCAAGGCGAACATAAATTAGTACGCGGTTTTGCTCCCCAGCGAGTGCGCTCGTTGCACTATATTAGCCATCCAGGACTTGCTGCCGGTGTTGCCCAATTTTGTCATGAAGAGAGCCGCCATGTCAGCGCCTACCGTGAAGCGGCCTTTGACGCACTGCCATTTAAATAAACCGTGTTAATAAACCTCGCTCGCTGGTGTTGCTCCTAGATGGCATAATGCGCGCCGATAAGCGTGACTATGCAAATTAATTTCAGCCGATAGTGACCAGGAGAGCAGCAATGCGCAAATGGCTAGTGATAACGTTGCTCGCAGTGTTGGCACTGCTTCAGTATGAGTTGTGGCTAGGCAACGGCGGCTGGAGAGATTTGCAAAATGTAGAGCAGCGCGTGGCCGTTCAAGAGGCAGCCAATGTGCCTATGCGGGAGCGTAATGCTCGGCTAGCGGCAGAAGTCATGGATTTAAAAACCGGTTTAGATGCCATTGAAGAGCGCGCACGTAGTGATATGGGGATGGTGCGTACCGACGAGCAGTTCTTCTGGGTGCCTGGTGTGGCAATCGAAACGGAACTGATGGGTATTAATGCGGGCTTGATAACCCAGGAGCCTCGCCAGTGAGTCAACCGTGGTTGATTGTGCCTGCGGCCGGCCAGGGTCGCCGCATGGGTGCAGACAAGCCCAAACAGTATTTAACCCTGCTTGATAACCAGCCCATACTGGCGCATACACTGAAGCGCCTGCACTGTGCCTTTCCTAACGCTCGCTTAGTGCTTTGTTTAGATGACGATGACCGCTGGTTTTCACCTGATTGGATACCTTTCACTGATTGGCAACGGGTGCCGGGAGGCCGTGAGCGCATGGACAGCGTATTAAATGCCCTACATGCGATGGCCGCTCAGGCAGACGATATAGTCATGGTGCACGATGTGGCCCGGCCGTGCATTACACCAGATGACCTGCAGACACTTTATCAAGTCGCCTCGTCTCACCCGGCGGGCGCTCTTTTGGCGATGCCAGTGGCGGATACCATGAAGCGGGGTGATGCACAGCACCTAAGTGTGCGAACGGAGCCCCGTGATGGTTTATGGCACGCGCTAACGCCCCAAGGCTTTCGCTACGCACTATTACGCCGCGCCCTGGAAGCTGCTCGCCAGCAAGACACGCTGGTGACAGATGAAGCGTCGGCGGTGGAGGCATTGGGCGAATGCCCGAAATTGGTAAGTGGCCGGCGTGATAACGTGAAAGTGACCCACCCAGATGACTTAGCGTTGGCCGCCGCCATTATGGCGGCGCAAGCCGCTCATACGCCTGAACGGTCTTGTTAATTAGGAGCTTATAATGCGTATTGGCCATGGATTTGATGTACACCGCTTCGGCCCCGGTGACCACCTTATGATTGGCGGGGTAAAGCTGCCGTTTGAGCATGGCTTTATCGCCCATTCCGATGGTGATGTGCTGCTGCATGCCATTAGCGATGCGCTCTTGGGGGCCTGTGCGCTGGGTGATATTGGCCATCACTTTCCCGATACAGATCAGGCATGGGCGGGGGCCGATAGCCGTGAGCTGCTGCGCCATGTGGTGAGTCTTGTTCGTGCACAAGGTTATGACGTAGTTAATCTCGATGCCACACTCATGGCACAAGCGCCCAAAATGGCACCTCATATTGAAAAAATGCGGGCTATTATCGCTGCCGATGTAAACGTTGAACTTGGTCAAGTGAACGTTAAAGCGACTACTACCGAGCGGTTGGGTTTTACCGGGCGAGGAGAGGGCATTGCCGCTGAAGCCGTTGTGCTGCTTAATCGCGCAGGCGCTGAATGATTAATCTGCCTGAATGGCAACGCAGCCTAGATGCTCAATTTGGCCCTCCTAAGCCAGGCCAGTATCGTGCCCAGCCGGAAGACTTCTGGGTAGACGAGCAGCTCGATTTTACCCCTGAAAAACATGGGGAGCACTTATGGTTACGCGTTGAAAAGCGTAACCAAACTACCTTGGATGTGGTAAAGATATTAAGTCGGATTTGTGGCGTGACGCCCCGTGATATTGGCTATTCCGGTATGAAAGATCGCATCGCCGTGACACGCCAGTGGTTAAGCGTACATTTACCTGGTAGAGATGCACCAGCAGGGCTTGAGCAGTTGCTGAATGAACTCGGCGTTACCGTTGTTGAACAGGTGCGTCACCCGCGCAAACTCAAGCGTGGTGTACATCGTACTAATCGGTTTGTTTTACGCATTAGCGGTGCCGCGATTAACGGTGATGATTTTATCCATCGCTGGGAGATGCTCTGCCAGCAGGGGGTGCCTAACTATTTTGGCCCCCAGCGCTTTGGTCATGAGGGGCGAAACCTTCAGCGTGCAGAGGCGGTACTTAACCGAGGTTGGCGTAAACGGGACGACCGGCAAGGTATGATGCTCTCTACAGCGCGCAGTTTTTTGTTTAATGAGCTATTGAGTGCGCGTTTAGCGGATGGCACCTGGTGCCAGCCTCTACCGGGCGATACCTTGATGCTGGACGGCACGCAAAGTGTATTTAATGTCGATGCCACTGATGCAACGTTGGTAGCGCGTGCTGCCGTACTGGATGTTCATCCTACCGGGGTGCTGTGGGGTGTTGGTGAGTCTAGTCAAGGTGACGCGGCTGCTTATGAAGCTCAACTGTTAAAACAGCACCCTGTGTTATGTGGTGGTTTAGAGCGTAGTGGGGTAAAACAATCACGCCGAGCCCTGCGAATGCGGCTGCTTGAGCCTCAGCTTGCGTGGGAGAGTGATACCGTTCAGCTCTCATTTGCACTACCACGCGGAAGCTTTGCCACGGCAGTGCTTGGCGAGCTGATGTTAGTGAACTGACAGTTGTAACTGACTCAGCCTCCAGCGCCGGAATGATTAAGGAAGGAGACCTGCTATGCGGCGACTGCTGCTTTCAAATGATGATGGAGTACACGCACCTGGGCTTCGGGCGCTTTACGATGCGTTATTGGCTCATGCCAATATCCGCGTTGTTGCCCCTGATCGAGATCGTAGTGGTGCCAGTAATTCGCTTACCTTGTCGCGGCCGCTTTCCTTAACGCCACTTGATAACGGTTTTTACAGCGTTGATGGCACACCCGCTGATTGTGTCTATCTGGGAGTACATGGGGTGTGGGACGAAAAACCCGACCTGGTCATTTCGGGTATTAATCACGGCAGTAATCTTGGCGATGACGTGCTCTATTCTGGAACGGTGGCAGCGGCCATGGAGGGGCGCAATTTAGGGATGACCGCTATCGCTATGTCGCTGTGTGGTGAGCGCCATTTTGACACGGCGGCAAGGGTCGCGGCCACCTTGATTGGTGCCGCTGATCAGCTTTCACTACCACCGCGTACGCTGTTGAATGTTAATGTGCCCGATGTGTCCTGGGAGGAGATCAAAGGCGTTAAGGTGACACGCCTGGGCTATCGTGGCCCGGCTGAGAAGCCGTTAGCGGTTCAGGATCCGCGTGGGCGCACGCGCTACTGGATCGCGGCCGTTGCGGCGAATGCTGATGACGGTGAAGACACCGACTTTGCGGCCGTTGAAGCGGGCTATGTGTCTATTACACCGCTACAAACCGACCTTACGCGCCACCCCGCGCTTAACGATGTACAGGATTGGCTGGATGTATTCGCCTAATTTATCCCCAGGTGAGCTGCGCGGTCGGGGAATGACCTCTCAGCGCACCCGTGACCGCATGGTTGAACGCTTACAACAGCAAGGCGTTAACGATGCGCGGGTACTGGAAGTAATGGCCAGCGAGCCTCGTCATCTATTTGTTGATGAGGCGCTAGCCCACCGTGCCTATGAAGATACCGCGTTGCCGATTGGTTTTGGGCAAACATTATCACAGCCATTCATTGTGGCGCGTATGACAGAGCTTGTCTTACGTGCCTCACCACGCCGGGTATTGGAACTGGGAACAGGCTCTGGCTATCAAACGTTAATTCTGTCGCGGCTGGTCGAGGAGCTTTACTCCATTGAACGCATTGGTGCCTTGCATGAGCGTGCGGTGGAGCGTTTGCGTCGGCTGGCAGCGCCAGCCACGCTCGCAGTAGCCGATGGCGGCTATGGTTGGCCTGAGGTCGCTCCCTTTGATGTGATTTTGCTGACCGCCTGTGCCCAGACACTGCCGACAGCATTGTTAGAGCAGTTAAGTCGCGACGGGGTGCTCATTGCCCCCCTGGAAGAGCCTGATGGCAGCCAATGGCTTACTCAGGTAAAACGCATTGGCAGTGCTTTTGAGAAACGTCGGCTTGAGCCCGTACGTTTTGTACCTTTACTGCAAGGAGTAGTGGATTGAAGCGGCGACCCTTGGGAATATTTTTACGTGGCGCAGGGATGGGCGCAGCCGATGCGGTACCTGGCGTATCGGGAGGCACAATTGCCTTCATTAGCGGTATTTATGAAGAGCTAATTAACACCATTAAACAGTTTGGCCCAAGTGCGATTGGTGTCTGGCGCCAGGGGGGGTGGCGAGCCCTTAGTGTGCACTTGAACCTCGCTTTTCTGGTGCCACTGTTAGCGGGTATTGGCATCAGCTTATTTAGCGTAGCGCATTTGGCGCTTTGGTTAATGGAAGCGCACCCGCTGCTATTGGACGGATTCTTTTTTGGTCTGGTGGCGGCATCGGGATTGGTGGTTGGCCGTGCAAGTAGCAGATGGAAATTATGGTATCTACTACCGTTAATTGCTGGCTTGTTGTTGGCTCAGGCGTTGCCAGGCATGATGCCGCTAGTGCTATTAATCGGTAATGAAGCGGTGGTCGTCATGGTGGCAGGCTGCATAGCAATCAGCGCCATGCTATTGCCCGGCGTATCAGGTAGCTTTCTATTGCTCACAATGGGACTCTACGGCACCATTATGGGAGCCATTCGCAGTTTTGATATTGGGATTATTGTGCTTTTTGGCATGGGCTGTGTCGTGGGTCTCGCGCTTTTTTCACGATTTTTATCATGGCTGTTACGACGACATTACACCGCTACCATGCAACTACTATTAGGCTTTATCGTCGGCTCGCTACCGGTTCTGTGGCCATGGCGGGAGTTACTACGCTATCAAATTGGGCCCGAAGGGCAAATGATCCCTCTCGAGCACCGCTATTTGTTGCCCGTTGACTATGCCGCATTAACTGGGGCTTCAGCACAAGTGCTTGGAGTGATCGTGCTCATGGCCTTTGGAGCACTGATTGTCGTGCTACTCAACCGACATGCAGATCGTCGGCCGATTGAGTCTCAACCTGGCGCTGAAAAGGAGTAGCTTTATATGCAACTGCATATGCGTAAAATTTTTATGATGTCGGCGCTGGCATTGGCAATTGCTGGCTGCGCTAACCAACAAAGCAGTTCGCCCCAAGTGCGTGATTTAAGCGATGCAAGGCAGGCGGTCGAGAGTTCGCCCCAATATACGGTGAAAGCAGGCGATACCCTGTATGGCATTGCTTGGGAACACAATTTGGATTATCGCCAGTTAGCGGCAATGAATAATATTGAAGCGCCTTATCAGATTCGCCCTGGGCAGACAATCGCGCTGCGCGAAGGCGCTCCCTCAACCGCTAGCAGCCAGCCGCCTGCTACTGCGTCTGCCTCAGGCAGCCGCAGTGTCGTAGCGACGGGTCTGCGGCCGCAGACCGCTTCAGTGGCAAGCGAAGAGCAAGAGCTGGATTGGCTGCTTCCGGACGAATCCGCCATTCAGCGTAACCAGCGCCTCACTGCTGAGCGCCAGGCTATAGATGCCGCAGAGCAAGTGGCCGAAGCGTCTATTAGTAGTAGCTCACCAGCGGCGGTGTCAGAACCTGAACCCGAAGTTGTTGCGGCTGTTTCTGAGCCTGAGCCAACGCCTGAGCCTGCTCAGCAGCCCGCTCCTCAGCCAGAGCCTGAGCCAGAACCACAGTCACAGCCTGAACCTGAAGCCGCTCCGGCAACCGCTAGCGTAGATCGTTCATCTCGCACCTACACGCCTGTTGATACAGTAAATTGGCAATGGCCTACTGATGGTACCGTGGCAGGGGAGTTTGGTCAGGGTCAGAGCATTACTGCCGGGATTGATATCACCGGGCAAAAGGGGCAACCTGTGAGAGCCGCAGGTCCGGGTATTGTAGTCTATGCGGGGAGTGGCGTAAGGGGCTATGGCAACCTCATTCTTCTCAAACATAACGACCAATATCTAAGTGCTTATGCCCACAACGACAGCTTGCGTGTTAAGGAAAATGATGTTGTTGAAGCTGGTGAGGTGATTGCCACGATGGGTGATAGTGATGCCGAGAATGTCAGGCTGCATTTCGAAGTACGTCGTGATGGGCAGCCTCAAAACCCCTTAGACTTTTTACCGTCCCGCTAATCTGACTTAAAGGTGCAAGAGGGTAAGTGCTGTTTAAAGCAGTACCGTTTTACTTGGAAGTTGCCCGAATAGCTGTATTCGAGCGTCATATAACAATTGTCACATAATAATATGGTATGCCTTTTAGGGTGCATGCCTTTGACTTTACAAATGGCGGGTAGGCGACATAACGAGGGGTAAGGCCATGAGTATGTTGGAGAAGGATCTACAGGAAGTTGACCTGGATGCTGTTGAGGAGGCGCTTGAAGACACCGATGATGACGACGTCACGGTAGAAGAGGATGCCTTTGAAAAAGCACTAGGGCGTGAGGATCGTCAATCGAACCAAAGCTTGGATGCTACGCAAATCTACCTCAACGAAATTGGTTTTTCGCCACTTTTAACGCCGGAAGAAGAAGTCTATTACGGCCGCTTAGCGCGCAAAGGCGACCCTATGGGTCGCTCGCGGATGATTGAGTCCAACCTGAGGTTAGTCGTCAAGATTGCTCGTCGCTACTTAAACCGCGGTTTAACGCTGCTGGATTTGATTGAAGAGGGCAACCTTGGTTTGATTCGTGCGGTTGAGAAATTTGACCCTGAACGTGGCTTCCGTTTTTCGACCTATGCCACATGGTGGATTCGCCAGACCATTGAGCGTGCGCTAATGAACCAAACGCGTACTATTCGCCTGCCGATCCATGTGGTGAAAGAACTCAATATTTATTTACGTGCAGCACGTGAGTTAACGCAAAAGTTTGACCATGAGGCCACCGCTGAGGAAATTGCCGAACACCTTGATAAGCCGGTCGAGGTAGTCAAGAAGATGCTCGGCCTGAACGAGCGGGTATCGTCAGTGGACTACCCAATGGGCGGCGAGAGCGATAAGCCGCTGATTGATACGTTGGCTGATGATGAAGTACAAGGCCCCGAAGCGCGTTTAGTGGATGGTGATGTTAAAGAGCACGTCGATCTTTGGCTGGATGAGCTGAGCGAAAAACAGCGTGAAGTCGTCGTTCGCCGCTTCGGCTTGCGTGGGCATGAATCCGCCACTCTTGAAGAAGTGGGCGCAGAAATTGGCTTAACCCGTGAGCGTGTTCGCCAAATTCAAGTGGAAGCGCTGAAGAAACTACGCCGTTCACTGGAGAAACAGGGTCTCTCCCTGGAAGCTCTCTTTGAAACTTAAGTGAAAGTGAAGCAAGCCTGCGGTACGTAAGCACAACAGAAGCGAGACCATGCATGCGCCCGCTAGAGGCTCATATTGACCTGGACGCCTTGCGTCATAACTATCAATTGGCGTGCCGTTGCGCGCCGCAAAGTCACTCTGTGGCAGTGATCAAAGCCGATGCCTATGGTCATGGCGCTATTGCCTGTGCAAAAGCTCTGGAGAGCCAAGTGCCTGCGTTTGCTGTGGCGTGTATCGAAGAAGCGATGACGCTACGCCAAGCCGGTATTACCAAGCCGATTGTGCTGCTCGAAGGCATCTTTAGTGTGGATGAGTTAACGCTGGTGGATAGCCAAGGCTTTTGGATCGCGGTTCACAGTCAGTGGCAGGTCGATGCGTTGCTAGCAGCGTCTCCACATCAGCCAATCTCAGTATGGTTAAAAGTCGACTCGGGTATGCACCGCTTGGGTTTTTCTCCCAACGAAGCCGCTGACATTTGGCGGCAGCTTCAAGCCGCGCCTAATGTAACTGCGCTGCATCTAATGAGTCACTTCGCTACGGCTGATGCCCAAGATAATCACTATTTCAGCCGACAAATGGCACAACTTCAAGCGTTAGCCCTTGATCTGAAAGCGCCACTGAGTTTGGCTAATTCACCAGCCACCCTGGCATATCCAGTGGCGCATGGTGACTGGAATCGACCGGGTGTGATGCTGTATGGCAGTGACCCTTTGGAAATGGCCAATGAGATCAGCCAGCAGTTGAAGCCGGTAATGACGCTACGCTCTGAAATTATTGCGCTACGTCAGTTGGACGAGGGCGAGCCCGTTGGTTATAGCGGGCGCTGGCGTGCCCCGCGGCCTTCGCGAATAGCGGTGGTTGCCTGCGGCTATGGCGACGGCTACGACCGCCATGCCAGGGACGGTACGCCCGTGCTGGTCAATGGTCAGCGCTGTGCTATTGCCGGCAAAGTGTCGATGGATATGCTCACTATCGATGTAACAGATATACCTGATGCCGCGCTTGGTAGCGAGGTAGTGCTTTGGGGAAGCGCTAGAAATGGTGCCATTCTCAGCGTAGATGAAGTGGCGCGGCACTGCGATACGATCAGCTATACGCTATTAACAGGGGTACTGCCAAGGGCGCCGCGGCGTTATCATGGCGGTTCTGCTTAATCGGTTGTTTTTATGTCAAAATCTCGTTATCCACGCTCGTTTGCTCACCCTCGCTATTGGCCTACTTGGTTAGCGATTGGGGCGATGTATGTGGCTGCCTGGCTGCCCTGGCGATTAAAGATCATGATGGGCAAAGGCCTTGGGCTGCTGGCGTGGCGCTTTGCCAAGCGCCGCCGCCATATTACCCATACCAATATTGCACTCTGTTTCCCGGAAAAAAGCATCGATCAACAGCAGCAGTTGGTAAAAGATACCTTTATCGCCAACGGTATTGGCCTGATCGAAACTGCCACGGGCTGGTGCCGGGATGCTGAAGGCTTACGCCATCGGGTGGCGTATCACGGGCAGGAGCATCTTGCCAAGGCGCAAGCCCAAGGCAAAGGTGTATTGGTGGTGGGTATTCATTTCTCGACGCTGGATTTAGGCGGTGCGCTACACTCGCTATTCTTTCCAGCGGATGTAGTCTATCGCGCCCATAATAATCCGTTGTTTGAACGCTTTATGACCCGTGCACGTTCACGTATTTTTGGTCAGGCGATTGATCGACATGACCTGCGCGGTGTCGTAAGGCGAATCAAAGCGGGTCACATCGTCTGGTATTCACCTGATCAGGACTTTGGCCGTGAAGTGAGCGTGTTTGCGCCGTTGTTTGGTCAGCAAGCGTCTACCATTCGTTTGACTGCCAAAATTGCCCGTATGACTGGCGCGCCCGTCGTGCCATTGATGTTCCATCGCAACCCCGATAATCGCACCTATACGATTGAGTGCTTGCCATCATTCGATGGCTTTCCCAGTGGTGACGAACAAGCAGATGCGGCAAGGGTGAATCAATTTATTGAGCTTGCTATACGTAAGCACCCAGAACAGTACCTGTGGTTGCATCGAAGGTTTAAGACCCGCCCTGAAGGCGAACCGAGTGTTTACTAAGATGTTGGCAATCTTTTCTTGTTGTTAAACCATTTTTTAATAAAAAAGCCGACATGAAGTCGGCTTTTTGACACCCATTGACTGATATCAATCCAAATTACGCGAGTAGAAGATTTCCAGCATCTCTTTGCGTAAACGACTTTCGATATCCCGCGCTTCCTCAAAGGTAATATCGCGGCGCGATGTGCCGAACAGATAGTTATCTATCTCGAAGTCTTTGAGCAGCATTTTGGTGTGGAACATGTTCTCTTGATACACATTGACATCGATCATTTGATAGGCCTGCTTGGTATCTTCTGCCAAGTAGTCCTGAATTGATGTAATGCCATGATCAATAAACAGTTTCTTACCGTCTACGTCGCGGGTAAAGCCGCGTACACGGTAGTCCATAGTGACAATGTCGGAGTCAAAGCTGTGGATCAGATAGTTTAGCGCTTTCAGTGGGCTGATATGCCCACAGGTAGAGACATCGATATCTAGACGAAAGGTACTGATGCCATTGTCAGGGTGCGACTCAGGGTAGCTGTGCACGGTGACATGGCTCTTGTCCAAATGACCGACCACTGTTTCGGGCAGCGGGCCAGGCCCAGGTTGAATCTGCTCTGGAGCAGTGTCATCCAGTTCATGTTCAGCAATCAGAATGGTCACACTGGCGCCGTGGGGTTCGTAATCCTGGCGAGCAATATTGAGCACATGAGCGCCAATAATATTGGTGACGTCCTTGAGTATCTGAGTCAAACGTTCGGCATTGTAAAGCTCATCGATATAGTCGATATAAGCCGCACGCTGCTCTTCAGTTTTGGCATAACAGATGTCGTAAATGTTGAAGCTCAGCGAGCTAGTCAGGTTGTTAAACCCGTGGAGTCGGAGATTGTCTGTCATGTCCGAACCTCCTTGTGGCAGATGAAGACACCCCGACGAGCCAGCGTCGGAACCGATAAGACATTGTCACCGTACTTAAATAGGAAGGTGAAACAAGCGGGCGTATTATGCCCGCCCTGGCGACGGGTTGCATCCGGCCAAGCCATCTTTTTTACGGTGGTCCAGTTTAATGCGCGCCAACAATGAGCAAAAACGCTGGATACGGTCAGTGAGCGCTGGATGCGCCAAGCGCGGCTCAAGCCTCGATAATCTCGAAAGAGTGAGTGATATCAACGCCGCCTTTCACTAGCATGATTGATGCACTGCAGTATTTTTCGGCAGAGAGCTCAACGGCGCGCTGAACTTGCTTCTCTTTAAGCGCGCGACCTGTGACGACAAAATGTACGTGAATCTTGGTAAATACCGAGGGCACTTCATCAGCGCGTTCGGCATCCAGCTCTGCTACGCAATCGGTGACATCCGCACGTGCCTTATCAAGGATGTTAAGCACATCAAAAGCGGTGCAACTGCCCATACCCATTAGCAGCATTTCCATGGGGCGTGGGCCGGTATTACGGCCACCCAGGTTGGGTGGGCCATCTATGACAACGCTATGACCACTGCCAGATTCCGCCACAAATTGACGACCGTCAGTCCATTTTACCCGTGCTTTCACGTTGCTCTCCTCATCTAGATGACGCAAGGTAGGTCGCGCAGCATAACATCTCTTGACCTGCGCGCCTCTCTTCCCTGATTCACTCACTTATAAGATGTCATTTAATATAGCTGGCTTTCCAACGCGGCCAGTCGTTCCGGTGTGCCCACATCTACCCAGTAACCCGTAAAATATTCACCGCTTACCCGGTTATCATCCATGGCGGTCCGGAGCAGGGGCGCTAGGGCAAAAGCGCCTTCGGGTTGACCCAGTAATAGCTTAGGGTGAATCACGCTAATGCCAGCAAAAGTTAAGCGTGGGGTGCCGGTTTGATTGACACGGCCTGCATTAAAGCCAAAGTCACCATCGGGGTGATGGAGTGGGTTATCCACCAACACTAAATGAGCCAAATCGGTTTCCTTTAGCGTCTGACAAGCGGGCAGAGCGTCGCACCATACATCACCATTGATTAGTAAAAATGGTGCTTCGCCCAGCAGCGGCAGGGCTTTTTGAATGCCACCGCCCGTTTCCAGAGGCGTTGTTTCATGGCTCCAGTGAATACGAACGCCATAATCGCTGCCATCGCCGAGGGCGTCCATAATCTGTTCAGCACGGTAGCTGACATTGATGACGACTTCATGAATGCCTGCATCGCGAAGGCGCTCCAGGTGGTGCACTATAAGTGGTTTGCCAGCGACGGGTAACAGCGGCTTTGGGCAGTGGTCGGTGAGCGGGCGCATTCGCTTGCCAAGTCCTGCAGCCAGAATCATCGCTTTCATCGCACGGTTTCCGATAAACGCTGGGTAATAGCGGGTCGCAGCGCCGTTTTAACCCAGCGGAAAAATTCTGCCTGCTCTGATGGAGTTGAAGGGGATTGATGCGACAGGGGAGTGTTTGAGAGACATAGCGCTGAAAGGCTATCTTCCAAATGATCCAAAAAGTGTGGCAGGCGCTCAAGGTAGCCACTTTTTTGATCACGCAGGGTTAAACGGCAAAAAATCCCCAGCACTTTAAGGGAGCGTTGAGCGGCCATAGCGTGGCATTGAGCCAAAAATGCGGCGGCGTCCACGCTTTGGGGGAGCCTGCCATCGAGACGGGCCTGCCGATAAAACTTGTTTACCAAGTCGCTAAACTGTTCGTTGGTAAAACGGCAGTAGCGACCTCGCAATAGCGAGATAACGTCATAGCTGAGCGGGCCGGCTACGGCGTCTTGAAAGTCGATCATAAACAGACGCTGGTCGTGCAACATCAGATTCATGGCGTCGAAATCACGGTGGACAGTGACCACAGGCTGTTCCAGGGCTTGCTGAATAAGCTGTTCACGGATGGGCTGCCAGCTATCAGGCGTTGACAGCTTTAACCAAGCGTTAAGACACCATTCAGGAAATAGGTCCAGCTCGCGGCCGAGCAGCGCTGAATCATAGCGGGGTAACTCAGTGGGGCCTGCACGGTTCTGCAGGTCAGCGATGAGTGTCAGTGCCTGTGTGTGATAGGCCTGGGTGGTGACATCATCGGTAAACAGCGTTTGTAGTGGCGTGCACCCTAAGTCTTCTAATAAAAGAAAACCGTCCGCTAAGTTGGCAGCATGCACCTTTGGTACCGGCAGTCCGGCGCTATGCCAGCGCTTGGCGATGGTTAAGAATGGCTGGGAGTCTTCCTGCTCGGGGGGGGCATCCATGACCACCTGGGTAGTGCCGTTGGGCAGGGTTAGGCGAAAATAGCGACGAAAACTTGCATCGCCAACGGCGGATGAAAGCGAAATATCGGCCTCGGAAAGGCCGTTTTGTTGAGCCGCCCACGAGGTGAGGGCGTTAATCCGATATGAAGACATGCAAGCTCCTTGCTGGTCGGGCATCATGCTGGCTGTATAATACCGATTCTGGATGCCAAGGATAACGAACATGGGCAAGCGATTTTCGCGCACATTGCCGGTTGCGCATACGTTAGTGGGCAGTTTGCTCGCGGGCGCCTCGTTTACGGCGGTGGCTCAAGGCCAGGTTATGTCCGCGGAAGCGTTAGATTGGCAAGCTTGGGAACAAGGCGAAGCGGCGGGTCAACTATGCCGTGGGCGGTATGTCATGCCCAGTTACCGTTTGCCCCCCGCGGATAACCCTGAAGCGCTTTCGCTGGAAGCCAGCGATGTCGATTATGCGGCAGATGGTGAAGCGCTTTTACGTGGCGATGTCGTCCTACGGCGAGGCAATGAAGAGCTTGAGGCAGAGCGGATATTTCTACCCGCTGACCGTCAGCAGGTCGATGCTGAAGGCAATATCGCGCTGCGCGATGGACTGTCCCTGATTCGTGGTGATCAAGCCATGCTGAGGCTCAATGAAGATCGGGCGACATTGGGCAATAGCCAATTTGTGCTCTATGAGCAACATTTGCGTGGCCAGGCTGGGCAGTTGGAACAGACCGGCGAGTCTCAGTACCGATTACAAGATGCCAGTTTCACCACTTGCGATCCCGGCGCCAACACCTGGCAGCTAGTGAGTAGCGATATTCGGCTGGATCAAGCATCAGGCTTTGGTACCGCGCGGCATGCGCGCTTGCATGTAAAAGATGTGCCCATCTTTTACTGGCCGTGGCTGCGCTTTCCCATTGATGATCGCCGTCATACCGGTCTGTTGGCGCCTTCCATCGGCTTCTCTGCAGATGGTTTTGACTACGCTCAGCCATTTTATTGGAATATTGCCCCTAACCATGACGCCACTATTACACCGCGCTGGATGACTGACCGCGGTTTGCTATTGAATGGTGAATATCGCTACTTATTTTCTGAAAGCGAAGGGATCATTGAAGGCGGCTATTTGAACAGTGATGATGGCGGCTCCGGCGGCGATGCAAACCGCTTTGAGGGTGATGATCGTTGGTATATTGATGCACAGCATGCCGGGCGGGTCAGCGAGCGTAGCAACTATCAATTGCGTTATGGCGCAGCAAGCGATGGTCGCTACTTTGATGATTTTGGTGGCGAGTTTGGCAATAATGACCGCACCAGTATGGAGCGCTTGGCGCAGCTTGATTACCGGGGTGAGCGCTGGCAATTGGATGCTCGTGCCCAAGGGTATCAGCGCCTGGAAGATCCGTTGAGCGATCCTGACAAACCCTTTTACCGGTTGCCAAGCCTAACGGCGAACTCTAACTGGAATCTGGGCAACGGCCTTTATAGCGAGTGGCGCTCGAATGCTACCTATTTCTGGCGCGATGTTGATGAAAGACTGGTGCCAGAGCGTGAAGCCGCCATCGGTAGTCGGATACATTTAACCCCTGCCTTTGGCTGGCGCTACGAGCAGCCTTGGGGCTATGTGGAGCCACGTACCGAGCTTTGGAATACGGCCTACCAACTGGATTATGGCGAGCGGGTCACAGATCGCGATGATTCACCCACGCGTAGCACTGCGATTAGCTCAATCGATAGTGGCTTAATATTTGAGCGCGAGCTGGAGCTAGCTGGCCGTGGCTACCGTCAAACGCTGGAACCGCGCCTGAATTACGCCTATGTGCCGCGTACCGATCAAAGCGAACTACCTGAATTTGATAGCCGCGAACGTGCATTCTCATGGGATCAGCTATGGTCACCGCACCGCTTTTCCGGTGCTGATCGGGTGGGTGATCTCAATCGGCTATCCTATGGTGTACAGTCGCGCTTGATGGAAGATGCCTCGGGTCGTGACCGGCTTGCTTTCGGGATTGGGCAAAGTGCTTATTTTGATGATCGCCGAATCGACAGCGATGGTGATCCCGATACATTGCCCGACCGCCCAGAAGATAACCCAAACGTTAACCCTGAAAGCCGCTACCAAGCCACCCGCAATCGGTCGCCGCTGGTTTCTCGCCTTGATTGGCAAATTAATGATCGCTGGAGCAGTGGCTACGAGTGGCTCTACGATGATCAACGCCAACAGACCGAGCGCTCAAGCGTTGATGTACGTTATCGTCATCCTGAAGGCCATGTAGTGAACCTTGGCTACCGTTGGGAGATCGAAGGGTTTGATCCAGGCGTATTACCTGACGATGATGGCTTTCGTGATTACAGTCGCGAGGAGTGGGACTTGTCGTTTGCATGGAAAGCCAGTACCAGCATTGATTTGATTGGCCGCTACCTTCACGATCAGACTAATGATCGTGCGCTGGAGCAGCTAGCTGGCGTGCAGTGGAACAATTGCTGCTACGGCCTGCAGCTAGTATGGCGGGAATGGATTGATGATGCCGATACCGCTCGTATCGATGATGACTTTAATGATCGTGGGTTGTTTTTGCGTTTTGTATTCCGCGGCTTAGGCGGCGTTGGTCAAGAAGCGGACAGCTATTTTGAACAGACCATTCCAGGTTATCGCCCAACAGCCCTATAACGACATCCGTAGAATGGCGACTGAAAAGAGACGTGTTATGAAAATGAGAAAGCCCCTGCTAGCCCGTATGCAAAAGTTCTCCGCGGGTAGCCTGTTTGCCCTATGCGTGGGGGCAGGTATTGCCCTGTCACCGCTTACGCTTCATGCGCAAAATTTCCAATCCACCCAGCGTCAGGCGCTAGACGGTGTTGTGGCTGTGGTTAATAACGGCGTGATTATGCGCAGTGAGCTAAATGACCGCATTGCCCAAATTGAGCAGCAGGCCCAGGCCCAGGGCGGCACGCTTCCGTCACGTTCACAGCTGGAATCTCAAATGCTTGAACGTATGGTGATGGAAGAGATTCAACTCCAGATGGCACGCGATGCTAATCTCAGTATTGATGACACCGAACTGAATCGCCAAGTGCGCACTATCGCTGAATCCAACGGCATGACCTTGGACGAATTTGCGGATGCAGTGGAAGCAGACGGTATGACGCTGGCCAGCGTACGCGACGATATTCGTCGCGAAATGCTGATGCGTCAGGTGCAGCAGCGTCAAATCAGTAACCGTGTGTCGGTCAGTGAGCGAGACGTTGAGCGTTTTTTAAGCCAGCAAGGCCAATCCGGCGAACAGAATTTTATTGAAGAGACCCGCGCTCGGCACGTACTCATTGCGTTGACGCCCAACCGTGATGAGGATCAGGCGCGAGCGCGAGCGGAAGAGGTGCGCCAACGTTTATCACAAGGTTCCGATTTCGCATCGGTGGCACGAGAGTTTAGTGATGATAGCGGTACTGCGCTTAACGGCGGTGAGCTTGACTGGGTACGCCCTGGCCAAACCGTTGCTCCCTTTGAAGAAGCGATGCGCGCACTAGAGGTTAACCAGGTATCTCAGCCAGTACGTTCTCAGTTCGGCTACCACGTTATTGAAGTTCTGGATCGTCGGCGTCAGGACGTTACCCAGGAGAGTCAGCGTGAACAGGTTCGCCAAGCTATTTTTCAGCGTCGTGCTAATGAAGAGCTAGAGACTTGGCAGCAAGAGATCCGCTCACAAGCCTTTGTCGATATTCGTCTCTAATGTTCGATAGTGCTTTGGCAGAAGATAGTGCTTTAACGAGAGGTAGCGCTTTGCCGGTAGTGGTTACTACCGGTGAGCCGGCGGGTATAGGCCCAGAGCTCACACTGATACTAGCAGCGCAGGGACAGTGGCCAGCCAATACGGTGGCGATTGGTGATCCGAATATGCTGCGTGAGCGTGCAGCAGGGCTTCAGCTAAGCGTTACAGTCGTGGAATGCTCACCCGGCGACGGTGAATTGCCCCATGGCGCTACTCTGTTGCCTGTTTGGCCTGTTGCGCTTAACGCACCTGCTACGCCCGGCAGCCTTAACCCTGCCAATGCTGACTATGTGTTAGCCACTTTAGCGCTGGCGGTTGAGGCGTGCCAAAACGGTCACGCTGCCGCCATGGTCACCGCGCCGCTACATAAAGGTGTGATCATTGAAGGCGGTCATCCAGATTTTACTGGTCATACCGAATGGCTGCGCGATGCTTGTGGTGTTGAGGAAGTCGTGATGTTGCTTGCCACCGATGCGGCCCTGCATGCGACTGCACCCAGTTGGCAAGGCGGCAATGATTTACGCGTAGCCCTGGTGACTACCCATCTGCCGCTGCGCAATGTGGCAGAGACCATTACTTACGACCGAGTTACTCGAATCAGTCGCTTACTGGCGGCCGATTTACAGCGCCAGTTTGGGATTGCCAAACCACGCATCGCAGTGTGTGGTTTAAACCCCCACGCCGGGGAAGATGGCCACCTGGGGCGTGAAGAGTTGGATATTATTATTCCGGCACTTGATGCATTACGCGGCGAAGGCATGGATATTGTTGGCCCGCTTCCTGCAGATACGTTGTTTACCCCCCGACACTTAGCAGGTGTCGATGCCGTACTGGCGATGTACCATGATCAAGGCTTGGCGGTGTTAAAATACGCAGGCTTTGGTCAGGCTGCCAATATTACTCTGGGCCTACCGCTGGTGCGCACCTCGGTCGACCATGGCACCGCCCTGGATCTTGCCGGTAAAGGCTTAGCCGATCCTGGCAGCTTAAAGGTAGCAATGGCGCTTGCGCGCCGTTTGGCCACGCAGCGTTTGCTACTAAATACTCCCGATTGAATCTGCACTCCAAGGAATACCGCTTGATGTCTACTGTGCCTCAGCACCGCGCTCGTAAACGCTTTGGTCAAAACTTTTTACGTGACCTCGGCATTATTTCGCGGATCGTTCGCGCCGTTGGCCCGCGCTCGACAGATCGCCTTGTCGAAATCGGCCCAGGCCAAGGGGCATTGACCGAGCCACTGCTGGAAGCGGCAGGCCATTTAGAAGTGATTGAGCTTGACCGTGACCTGATTCCCGGCCTGCGCGTTCAGTTTTTTAACTACCCTGACTTTGTGATCCATGAAGGGGATGCGCTGAAGTTTGATTTCGCGGCCCTAAAAGGTGATGGGCCAGCGCTGCGTGTCGTGGGGAATCTGCCCTATAACATCTCTACACCGCTGATTGTTCACCTACTAGCAGCGGGTGATGCGGTGGAAGACATGCATTTTATGCTGCAAAAAGAGGTGGTAGAACGCTTAGCGGCAGAGCCCGGCGGGACAGATTGGGGACGTCTCTCGGTGATGGCCCAGTACTACTGCAATGTCGAACAACTGTTTATCGTACCACCAGAAGCCTTTGTACCAAGGCCCAAAGTCGACTCCGCGATTGTGCGCTTAACGCCCCATGAGAAGCTGCCACATGTCGCGGATGACCCAGCGTTACTGTTTGAGCTGGTTAAGCTGGCGTTTGGTCAGCGGCGTAAAACGCTGCGCAATAACTTTAAAGGGCGCGTGAGCCCAGAGACATTGGAAGACCTGGGTATTGACCCGATCCGCCGACCGCAAACCTTGAGTGTGGCGGAGTATGTCGCCATTGCCAATCGCGTTGCTGCCGATGAGCAGGCGAGTAGCGATAAGGGCACTCCAGCGTGAGTGGCCTTGCCATTGAGGTCAGTGTTATACCCAGTTACCGCATTGATGAATCGAACGATGTGGAGTTGCGCTACGTATTTAGCTATACCGTGACTGTGCATAATAAAAGCCCTCATAGCGTCCAGCTGATGGCGCGCTACTGGAAAATTACCCAGGGCAGCGGAGACTGCCAGGAAGTGCGCGGTAAAGGCGTGGTGGGGCAGCAGCCACTGATTGGCCCCGGTCAAAGCTTCCGTTATACCAGCCGCGCGATTCTTCAGACGCCAGTAGGGGTAATGGAAGGTGCCTACACGCTGTTAGACACCTCGACCCAACGTGCTTTTGAAGTTTTGATTTCCCCCTTCCGGCTGGCTGCCCCGCTCCAGCTTCACTAAACACTTCATTAAACAGCAGCGGGCTGGTCACCTTGCGCTAATCGGCTCCCCAGGTGGTCACAGAGGCGTAGGGCCAGCTGCACCAGGGTTAAGGTGGGGTTGGCATGGCCTCCACTGGCAAACACGCTGGATCCCGCTACGTAGAAGTTATCCTGAGCAAATAGACGGCAGTCAGGATTAACAATGCCTTCCTCGGCATTAAGGCTCATACGCGTGCCGCCCATATGATGACGGCCCGCTAGCTCGCCATCGGTAGGTAGTTGCACAGGGGTTTCTGCGAGCCAGTCAGCCAACTGCAAGCGCCCCAGGTCATTAGCACGCAGGTACTCGCCGAGCACTAACATGCTTTCGCGAATGGTGTGGCGATCCAATTCGGATTGCCGCCATACCAACCGGCTACGGGGGACGCCCAGCTCGTCTAGCTCATCGCTCAACTCGACGCGGTTGTCATAATGGGGCTCCTGTTCCCAGGCCGCTCTCAATACTATGCCGTGAATAACCTGGCCTTGAGCTTGCCAAGTACTCAGCCGCCCAGCCAGTGTGGGTGCTTGCTCGGCGAGTTCGTCAGTCAGTTCCTGCGTGGCCTCTGGATTCATACGATGCAAGCGCAGGCCGCAGTTAAGAATTTGACGTGAGGCGATAGTGTTAGCCGTGGGAGACAGAAATACGTTGTACTCATCGTCCAGGCCGAGTGCAGCTGGATTGAAAAGCAGCGCTTTGCCTACCGTGGCGTGAGGGTGCTCCATCCAGTAACGGCCAAGGGCGTCATGCTGGGGAATAAGCTGCCCTTGGGTTTGGTGATTGCACCATAGCAGCAGACGAGAGTTATCAATGCCGCCGCAGGCCAGTACAAAGTAGCGTGCCTGCACTTGACGAAGGTCGCCTTGATAGTTTCTGAACGTGGCGCTGGTTACCTTGCCATCTTGCGTTTTCAGCGCGACTAAGTTGGCTGTCAGGCAGCATGCAAGTGTGGTCGACTCGCTAAGCGTAGCGGCATATTTATCTTTTAAACGCGTTGGGTTACCCAGTGAAAAATAGATTCGTTTTAGACCTGACCCTGAGATTGGCTGATCGGCGGGGGTAGGTGTTAAGTCGAGCATGCTCGCGGCGGCACGGTAGTAGGGTGCCAGAGCGTCGCGGCCGATTGGCCAAGCTGTTTCACTTGCAGCTGTTTTGGCGCTAAAGTCGTAGCGATCCAAAGGGCGGCAAACGCCTCCCCAATGATTGGTCGACCCACCTAAATAGCGCAGCCGAGCACCATATAGTGGAATATAAGCATCGCCGACAGTTTCGCCCCGGTAACTGTCTTGAGAGCGTTCACTATAGTCGGCGTCGCCGCCCTCACAGAGCAGCACGCGGTGCCCCTGCTTGCTCAACGTAATCGCCATGGAAATGCCTGCCGCACCGCCGCCAATGATGCATACATCCACGTCGCTGCTATGTTCGCTGATATCCTCGAAATCGATATACATCAGCGGTCACTGGCATTCAGCAGCCAACCATTTACCATTACGGTAGCGGGTGGTTTAGATGCCTTAGCGGCGTTGGCCTGCGCGACAGGCAGTAAGGCAGTGCCGGGCAGCAGTAACGTACCTATGCCAGCAAGTGTTGCCACTTTCAGTAGTCCACGTCGGGTATGATCCGTTGTCATCGTTGTATCGTTTTCCTTAACAGCGGCGAGGCAGAGGCTTCGCTGAGGGGCATTGGTTTTTTGGCAGTTGTTTATAGTGGCGCAGGTTGGCTGTTTGCACCAGTTCAATTGTCACATTAAGCACTAGCCCCTGCGGTGGGCGGCAGGCAAGCATGAGGATGTTACTATTTAGCAAACTCATCTAATCAAAGGCCCTTGCATGAGTACCTACGCAATCGGCGATTTACACGGCTGTCACGACGAATTTATAGCGCTACTTGACCAGCTTAGCTTCAACCCCTCGCGAGATACCCTTTGGCTAGTGGGCGATTTGATCAACCGTGGGCCAGCTTCACTTGAGTGCCTGCGAGAAGTAAAGGCATTGGGTAGCGCCGCGCGTACGGTGTTGGGTAACCACGATTTTCATTTGTTAGTGGTCGCTCGAGGCGGCGGCAAACTGAAAAGAAACGATACGCTGAATGAGATTCTTGAAGCCCCTGATCGAGAGGGGTTGCTGGATTGGCTACAGGGCCTGCCGCTAAGCGTTCGTGAAGGCAATAGATTAATGACTCACGCGGGGCTGCTTCCCCAGTGGAGCGCGGCACAAGCAGAAGCCTTAGGCCGGGAAGTGCAGGAGGCGCTTGCCAGTGAAAAGTCCGGTGAATTCTTAACTCGGCTATTTGGCAATCAGCCGGATCGCTGGCAAGACAATTTAGACGGTATGGAAAGACTGCGGTTGATTGTCAATGTTTTCACCCGGATGCGCTTCATTGATGCCCAGGGGCGTTTGGAGTTTGCCGCTAAAGAGGGGTTGGAAAGCGCTCCAGAAGGCTTTCTACCCTGGTTTCAATATCCACGCGGTGATGATGCGCAGCTGTTGTTTGGTCACTGGGCAGCTCTGGAAGGTAAAACCCCGCAGGCACGCGTGAGCGTCAATGCGTTAGATACTGGCTGCGTATGGGGGGGAAGTTTAACGGCGCTCAACCTTGCTAGCGGCGAGCGTATAAGTGTGCCCAGCCAGCAAGTAAACAAGCAGTAGGGGAAATAGAGGACACCATGGAAAAGAGTGCCACGGAAACACGCGCTGATTCTCGCTTAGCGGGCCTCCAGGTCTATCGTGTGGGCGGCGCAGTGCGCGATGCGCTACTCGGGTGGCCCGTCTACGATAACGACTGGGTGGTGGTGGGCGCCACGCCAGAAGATATGCACAAGCGTGGTTTTAAGCCGGTGGGTCGCGACTTTCCGGTCTTTCTGCACCCAGAAACGGCCGAAGAGTATGCCTTGGCCCGCACCGAGCGCAAGTCCGGCCACGGCTATGCAGGGTTTGAAGTACATGCAAGCCCTGATGTGACGCTTGAAGAGGATCTGCTACGGCGTGATTTGACCATCAACGCCATTGCCGAGAGCACCGAGGGCGCCTTAACCGACCCGTTTGATGGACGGGGCGATATTGAGCAGCGCGTGCTGCGACATATCTCCTCGGCCTTTAGCGAAGACCCGCTGCGGGTTTTGCGTACCGCACGTTTTTTGTCCCGCTACGCGTCGCTGGGGTTCACGATTGCACCCGAGACCCTGGCGCTGATGCGAGAGGTAAGCCACAGCGGTGAGCTTGAGCACTTGGCTGCCGAACGGGTGTGGGTAGAGACCGAAAAGGCACTAGGCGAGCCAAGACCAGAGATCTACTTTACGACATTAAAATGTTGTGATGCCCTCGCTGTTTGGTGGCCTGAGCTAGAAGAGGAGCTGCTAGCAAAAGGCTTGGCAGCAATGGCGCAGGCGCCTGATGCCGGTACGTCAGTATTGGCTCACTGGCGCTATGCACAGTTGGTGTCGCCGCTGAGTGATGAACAGCGCGAAGCTTTAGCACAGCGGTTAAAACTGCCTAATGCGGTGTCCCAGCTTGCTCGCCATGCCGCGCTTACCTATAAATTGCTAGATTCAGCGCTGAGTGGCCCGAACGTACTGTTATGGCTAGAGCGTTTGGATGGCTGGCGCAAGCCTGCCCAGGTGGATGTGCAGTTGGCCTTGGTGAATGTACTCGCGTCTGAGCAGGTCACGCGACTCGATAGCGCTTGGCAAGCTGCGCGTAAGGTCAGTCCTCAGGCATTAATAGCAGAAGGGTATCAAGGGGCAGCACTGGGAGAGGCATTGCGAGAGCGGCGTGGGCAAGCCGTGGCGGCGGCGCTAGCATAGCGGTTTTGCCAGAGGGTTAGCTTCTTGCAGTGGCAAGCTGTTGTTGAACATCAGCCTGTGAGACCCAGCGTCCTCGCCAACTGAAATCGACCGGCCAAAGCCGCTGATTGCCTAACTCGAAGGCTTCCCATAGCGCTGCATAGGAATTGCCGCAGAGAGGGTGGCACTCAGTGGGCAGTAGCTCGGCAAGCGGCTGCAAGACAAAGGCGTTGTCGGTTATTTCACCTCGCGGTAATACAACCTCGTCGATGATGCCGCAGGCATTGCCCACGGTTAGCAGATCAATATCCAGCGCCCGGGGACTAAACTTAGCCGTGCTGGGCAGCCTGCCATGTTCCACCTCAAGCTGCTTTGCCCATGCCTGGAGTTTGCCGGGTGTCCAATCGCTGTGAAAGGCGACAACTAAGTTGTAGAAATTACGGCTATCCGCAAAACCGACGGGCTCGCTTTCAAATACACGGGAGATCTGTAGGTGGCCGAAAGTATCGGCAAGGGCATCCAGACAGCAGCGGATATGGTGGGTAGGGTTTATGTTACTACCTAAACTGACGGTCACTAGATTCATGCGCCGGGCTCCTGCGTTGCCTCCAGCAGACTGCCGCGGGTAATTTCCAGGCCAACGCTTCTGGCATTAGGCACTGCGCCCGGCTTACGCACCGTTAGGCGCAGCCAGGTAATCGGAAATTCTGTTCGCAGACACTCAGCGAGACGTTCGGCGAAGGTTTCCACCAAGGCAAATTGATGAGCGTCGGCAAACTGCTGGATACGCTTGCAAATGGCGGCGTAATCCAAGGTGAGGCGTAAATCATCGGTGGCTGCTGCCGAGCGAATATCGGTGGCCAGCGCCAGATCTAAGCTCAACGACTGTTGAATCGAACGCTCCCAATCGTACGCGCCAATGACGGTCTCAACGGTTAACGCTTCAATCAAAATGCGGTCCATTTGCCTTTCCCCTGCTGCAACAAGCCGGCGATTGTACGTTAGGATGGGGTTAAACGACAGCGAGCAGGGCGATAGAGACGGTCTATAAAGCGAGCATGCAGCCATGGTATGGATAGTAGTGGGCTATTTAAGCGGTAGTTGGTTGGCGGCGCTGAGCGTTTGCCGCTTGGCTGGCGTGGGCGATCCCCGCCAACAAGGCTCGTTCAATCCCGGCTTTTCCAACGTGTTACGCCTTTATGGTCCGCGCTTAGCGGCAGCCACGCTAGTACTGGACGCATTAAAAGGTATGCCTGCAGTGTTAGGGGCAAAAATAATGAGCTGCCCAGTATGGTTGCAAGGGTTGGTCGGGCTTGCGGTACTACTTGGCCACAGTTTCCCGCTGTGGCATGGCTTTCGTGGCGGTAAAGCCGTTGCCAGTTCATTTGGCGTGCTGTTGGTATTGGTACCTAAAGTGGCGCTACTAAGCGCGCTGATTTGGGCGCTATTAGCATGGCGCTTAAGAACGGCAGCCATGGCCTCATTGGTGAGCGCCGCAGCAGCGCCGCTAATATGCGCTTGGTTTACGCCGCAATATGTCATGGTCGTGGGCGGGTTCAGCCTGCTGGTGCTGGCCCGCCATGGACTTAATATTCGCCGCCTGCGCCGCGGTGAAGAGCCGCCGTTTCGCGGCTCTTAATAGGCGATCAGCGCCTGTCAGCAGGCGCTGGCGGCGTCAATTGATCTAGCGGCCAGCGGGGCGTTGCCTGCATGATGCCTGGGGCATCGCACTCGCCAGCGGCCAAGCGTTGCGCGCCCACGTAGGCAATCATGGCGCCGTTGTCAGTGCAGAAGCGACCGCGCGGGTAGTAGGCGCGGGCTTGGCGTTTTTCGCACTCAGCGTGAAGCCGTTCGCGTAGGCGCTGATTAGCGCTGACACCGCCTGCGACCACCAGGCGTTTTAGGCCGGTTTGATCCAGCGCCCGCCGGCACTTAATTACCAATGTGTCGATCACGGCCTCCTCAAAGGCGCGGGCAACATCAGCGCGGGCTTGGTCGTCGAGTTCGTTGGCGGTATCTAGCTGGCGAATCGCCGTCATAGTGTGGGTTTTCAATCCCGAAAAGCTGAAGTCGAGCCCAGGGCGGTCAGTCATTGGACGAGGAAAGCGAAAACGTTTGGGGTTGCCCTGTTCGGCTAGCTTGGCGACCTGAGGCCCACCTGGGTAGGCTAACCCTAACATCTTAGCCGCTTTGTCAAAGGCTTCACCGGCGGCGTCATCCACCGACTCGCCGAGCAGTTGATAGCGCCCCAGCCCTTGCACCTCAACCAGTTGGGTATGGCCGCCAGAGACCAATAGCGCCACGAAAGGAAATTCAGGCGGCTCGTCTTCCAGCATAGGTGCTAAAAGGTGACCTTCCATATGATGCACGCCAAGCACGGGAATGTTAAGCGCGCGAGCCATGCCGTGTGCAGTGCTGGCACCCACCATCAAAGCACCCACCAAACCAGGGCCAGCGGTATAGGTAATGCCGTCTAAATCCTGACGCGTCAGCTTGGCGTCGCTGAGCACCTGCTCAATCAATGGCAGCAGTTTTCGCGTGTGATCGCGAGAGGCAAGTTCGGGCACCACACCACCAAACTCCGCGTGCATGGCAATTTGGCTATACAGCGCATCAGCAAGCAGCCCCTTGCCACCTGTCATCGAAGTGTCGTAAAGCGCGACGCCAGTTTCATCGCAGGATGTTTCAATGCCCAAAACACGCATAAAAAGGGACTCTTTGAAGGTTCTGTTTAAAAGTTCTATGAAGATGCCGCAGTAAAAAATATGAGGCCAATAGTTTAGCATTGTCGTTGCCTGCGAGCGTAAGCATTTGCAAAGATGGCCAACGGGGACTAGACTACTGTGCGCTGTAAAAATGGGTCGTACACCGCATGCTTAATCGCTAATTGCAGTGTACGTACTATCCGAACTCAAGACTCCTTAAGGTAGGTGAGTGCTTAATGCCTTCTGTAAAAGTACGTGATAACGAGCCGTTTGACGTCGCCCTGCGTCGCTTCAAGCGTTCTTGCGAAAAAGCCGGTGTTCTTTCCGAAGTACGCCGCCGCGAGCACTATGAGAAGCCGACTGCTGAGCGTAAACGCAAAGCGGCAGCTGCCGTAAAACGCCACGCTAAGAAAGTGCAGCGTGAGCAAAAGCGTTTCGAACGGCTCTATTGATCCGTACCCGAGGGGGCCGGAGCAGTTAGCTGGTCGTCTCAAGAGGGATGCCAAGCGGCCGCCACTAGGTGGCCGTTTGTTTTTTGACTAATCATTGCTGATCAAGTCCATCGCTGTTTAAGGTGATCTGGCAATGGGTCCGATGACCCTAAGCTGTGGTTTATAACGTCAGCGAATCAGCGCTATGCGCGAGGATGCCCGCAGTTCATGGCAGGCCAAATTCCACAACGTTTTATCGATGACCTGTTAGGCCGCGTAGATGTGGTCGAGGTGGTGGGTGAGCGTGTGCAGCTTAAAAAGGCCGGCCGTAACTATTCTGGGCTATGTCCCTTCCATCAAGAGAAAACCCCATCGTTCACCGTGAGTTCCGATAAGCAGTTTTATCACTGCTTTGGCTGCGGAGCTAATGGTAATGCACTACGCTTCTTGATGGAGTACGACAAACTTCCGTTTCCCGAGGCAGTTGAGCAGTTGGCCGGGCGGCTTGGTATCGATGTGCCCCGTGAAGGTGCCGATGACCCAGGTGCGCAGCAGCGTGAAAAAAAGCGCAAAGAGGGCGTTAACCTGCTTGAACTCGCCGCGAGCTTTTATCGCGAGCGTTTGAAAATGCAGGAAGGCCAGTCAGCGCAGCGTTATCTCACCGAGCGTGGGCTTTCCGCTGAGGTGATTAAGACCTACGGGATTGGCTATGCCCCAGGCGGTTGGGAAGCGTTAAAACTGCATCTCAGTGAGCGGGGTATTGGTGAGCCGGTTCAGGTTGAGTATGGCCTGCTGATTCATCGCGAAGATACCGGACGTACCTATGACCGCTTCCGCGATCGGGTAATGTTCCCCATTCGTGACCTGAGAGGGCGCACCATTGCCTTTGGTGGTCGGGTGATGGGCGACGAACAGCCTAAATACCTGAATTCGCCAGAAACGCCGGTGTTTCACAAGGGGCGCGAGCTTTACGGTTTGTATGAGGCTCGCCAGGCATCCAGCAAGCTTGAGCAGTTGGTCATCGTGGAAGGTTATATGGATGTGGTGGCTTTGGCCCAGTATGACATCCATAACGCGGTTGCAACGCTGGGTACCGCCACCACGGAAGACCACCTTAGTCGGCTGTTTCGATTAGTCAGCCGGGTGGTTTTCTGTTTTGACGGTGACCGTGCAGGCAGGCAGGCAGCTAGTCGAGCGTTGGAAACCGCGCTACCGCAAATGATTGATGGTCGTGAAGCGCGCTTTCTATTTTTACCTGAAGGCGATGATCCCGACTCTTTGGTGCGCCGTGAAGGTACTCAGGCATTTCAGGATCGTGTGACCTGCGCGATGCCGCTTTCCGAGTTCCTATTTGAGCAGGCAGCCCAAGGGCGTGATTTAAACACGGTTGAAGGGCGTGAGAGGTTCGCCAGTCAGGTGTTAGTAGCGTTGAACAAAGTGCCTGAGGGTATGCTCAAATCGCTACTGCTTGAGTCATTGGCGCAGCGTAGTGGTTTGGCGCAGGAGCAGTTAAAGGTGCTGCTTGAGAGGCGTGCCGAAGCAGATCAGCAGCGCCAGATGCAGCGACAGCCCGAGCAGCTTGAAGGCGAGTCTTCGTCCGCCGCTGTCGTGCCAGCGGCTGCTGTACCTCCGTCGCGCTCACGCTCTCAAGCGCTTTCCCCAGTTGGGCGTATCGTGCAGTTGTTGTTGCATGAGCCCAATTTGGTAGCCGCGCTGCCTGACCATTTGGAGTGGCTGCCCGACGATGATGATGCGCCGCTGTGCCAGGAGCTGATTTCGCTGCTCAAGGCTGGGCGTTACCGTAGTCCGCAGGTGGTCTTGGCGCATTTTCAGGGTAGCGAGCAAGGCTATGCTTTAGCGGCTTTTGCAAAGCGTGAGCTGTTAATGCCTAAGGCGGAGCGGGAGGCCGAACTCAAGGGCTTGGTGGAGCACCTGCAGTATGTTCAGCGTCAGCGTTCACCTCAAGAGGAGTACGCGGCGTTGCTGGCGCAGGAGCGCGCTGGGCAAAAACTAGATAGGGAGCAGCGTCAGCGTTTGGCAAGCTTGGTAATGGAGCTAGCTCAACGCCAGTAAGGCGGGGTTGAGGCGTTAGGGGTTGAATTATTGGCGTCTCAACACCAGATATAGGGTCAGCCACCAAGCGCTGGCCTAACCGAACAACCTAACACACCTGAATGACCGCGCAAATACGTCAAGCTGGAAAATTTATCCCAGATTGGGCTATACTGTTCGGCTTGTTGAGTTTAATCGATTCAGCGCACCAGGTGTTTCATTCTTCTTCGTCGAGATAGGGTTTCTATGGCTGGAAATGCGCAGCAGCAGTCACGTCTGAAGGAGTTGATCGCTCGAGGCAAGGAACAGGGTTACCTGACCTATGCCGAGGTCAACGACCATCTACCCGAGGATATCGCCGACCCGGATCAAGTGGAAGACATCATTGGCATGATTAACGACATGGGTATTAGTGTCGTTGAAGAAGCGCCAGATGAAGACACTTTGATGATGTCGGATCACTCCACGGACGAGTCCGCTGCGGAAGAGGCCGTTGCGGCTCTTGCCGCCGTGGAAAGCGATGTAGGCCGCACCACTGATCCCGTTCGCATGTATATGCGTGAAATGGGCACGGTTGAGCTTCTGACCCGTGAAGGCGAAATTGAAATCGCCAAGCGGATTGAAGAGGGTACCCGTGAGGTGATGTCGTCCCTGGCATATTTGCCGGGAGCCGTCGCGTCTATTCTGGACGCCTATGATGCTACTCAGGATGAGGAAGCACCGGGCCGTCTGTCAGATCTATTTTCTGGTTTCATTGATCCCGATGAGGGTATTCCGGGCGTAGCAGAGGCCGAAGTGCCTGAGCCGGAACCCGAGCTCGAGATTGACGACGACGTCGATAGCGACGATGAAGACGAAGACTCCACAGCCACTGAAGGTGGCCCGGATCCTGAAGAAGCGCGCGCGCGCTTTGAGCAGATTCGTGAGCAAAACGCCTTGGTGGAAGCCGCGTTTGCCAAACATGGTCGTGGTAGTCCTGAACTTAAGGCTGAGCAAGCTCGTTTGGCGGTGCTTTTCTCGCCCATCAAGCTGGTGCCCAAACACTTTGAGCGCTTAGTTGGTCAGGTGCGTATTAGTGTTGAGCAGGTGCGTGCCCAAGAAAAAGCGGTCATGCAGCTGTGCGTGAAGAAAGCCAAAGTGCCGCGTAAAACGTTTATTAAGTCGTTTCCTGGTAATGAGTCGCGTAAAACGTGGCTGGATGATTTCCAGGCAGCGCAGAGCAAGTATGCTGACCGTCTTGAGCCACTGCGCGCTGATATCGCGCGGGCTCAGCGCAAGATCGCCTTTGAAGAAGATATGGTGCAACTCTCGGTTGCCGATCTTAAAGAGGTGAATCGCAAGCTTTCGATTGGTGAAGCGAAAGCGCGCCGCGCCAAGAAAGAGATGGTTGAGGCCAACTTGCGTTTGGTTATCTCGATTGCCAAGAAATATACCAACCGTGGTCTGCAGTTCTTGGATTTGATCCAGGAAGGCAACATCGGCTTGATGAAAGCGGTCGACAAGTTCGAATACCGCCGTGGTTATAAGTTCTCGACTTATGCTACCTGGTGGATTCGTCAGGCGATCACTCGCTCGATTGCCGACCAGGCGCGTACCATCCGTATACCGGTGCATATGATTGAGACGATCAATAAGCTCAATCGGGTATCGCGTCAGATGCTGCAGGAAATGGGCCGTGAGCCGACGCCGGAAGAATTGGGCGAACGCTTGGAGATGCCGGAAGACAAAGTACGCAAGGTGCTTAAAATTGCCAAAGAGCCGATCTCCATGGAGACGCCGATTGGTGACGATGATGATTCACACCTGGGCGACTTTATCGAAGACGGTACCATGCTGCTACCGATCGATATGGCCACTGGTGAAGGTCTTATCGAAGCGACGCGCAACGTGCTGGGTGGTTTGACCGCCCGCGAAGCGAAGGTGCTGCGTATGCGTTTCGGTATCGATATGAATACCGACCATACGCTGGAAGAGGTGGGCAAGCAGTTTGACGTTACCCGCGAGCGGATTCGTCAGATTGAAGCTAAAGCGCTGCGTAAGCTGCGTCACCCAAGCCGCTCTGAACCACTACGTTCTTTCCTGGACGAGTGAAAGCCGCAAGTAGTTAAGAGTGAGTGGTGAATAGAGTAGCCACGAAAACCAAAAAGCCCGCCGTTCTCTGAACGGTGGGCTTTTTGTGTTATGCCATTTAAAGCTTAGAGCGTGTAGTACGTGGCAGCGCCGGGGCCGACGGGTAGGCCAAACACAAACACCCACACGAAGAACAGCAGGCTCCAGCCGATCAGCATAAACAGGGTATAAGGCAGCATAATCGCTACGAGTGTACCGATACCCATGTCTTTACGGTAGCGAGCAGCAATCGCCATGATCAAACCGAAATAGCTCATCATTGGTGTAATCAAGTTGGTTACTGAATCACCAATCCGGTAGGCCGCTTGAATCACTTCTGGTGCGTAGCCCATCAGCATAAGCATCGGCACAAAGATGGGAGCCGTGACTGCCCACTGGGCTGAGGCACTGCCTAGCGATAGGTTGACGATGGCACACATAATAATAAACAGTGCGAAAAGCCCAGGGCCGCTTAACCCAAGCGACTCTAATAAGCCTGCTCCAGCAACAGCGGTAACGGTGCCAAAGTTGCTCCAATTAAACAGTGCCACGAACTGCGCTGCAAAAAATACCAGCACGATATATAAGCCAAGGCTACTCATGCTTTTTGCCATGGCATTGACCACGTCGCGGTCATTATGCATGGTGCCGGCAAGTCGACCATAGGTAAAACCCAGTACAACAAAGGAGACTGCAACGACCACCACAATGCCGCGTAAGAAGGGTGATCCGCTGACTAGGCCTGTTTCAGGATTGCGCAGAATGCCACTTTCTGGCACCACCATAGCGACGAGCAAGGCAACAATCACCAGAAATGTTAGGCCAGTCCCTTTGAGTGCGCGCTTTTCATTGTCGGACAGACCTTCCATACGCTGCTGGTCAATGTCGCCTTCAGCATAGGCTGAATCAAATCTGCCCAGTTTGGGTTCAACAATATACTCAGTCACTAGGCCGCCAATGATGGTGACAAAGAAAGTGCTGACGAACATAAAGAACCAGTTGGCTTCAGCTCCCACGATATAGGCAGGATCGAGCAGGCGGGCGGCTTCTTGCGTAATCCCTGAGAGCAATGGATCTACTGTGCCGATAAGCAAGTTGGCACTATAGCCACCGGATACGCCACAGAAAGCAGCTGCCAAGCCTGCCAGTGGGTGTCGCCCCAGAGAGTGGAAGATCATCGCTGCCAACGGAATCAGTACTACATAGCCGAGTTCAGCAGCGGTATTGGACATGATGCCCGCAAAAACCACTGCGTAGGTCACAATACGTGGTGAGCGGTTGAGTACCAGCGCGCGCATGCTGGCGGAAAGTAACCCAGAGTGTTCGGCGACGCCTACGCCCAGCATCGCTACGAGGACGGTGCCAAGGGGAGCAAATCCTGTAAAGTTGGTCACCATCTCGGTAATTAAGCGCCGCAACCCTTCGGCATTCAGCAGCGAGTTGACGGCGATCCATTCGCCTTCATTGGCGGGTCGCGGATCAGCGACAGAGACGCCAAGGGCACCGGCAATGCCACTGGCAACGACGACCAGCAAACATAGAATCGCAAATAGCGTCACGGGATGTGGAAGTAGATTACCAAGCCACTCAACGCTATCGAGGAAGCGCGTAAAGGCGCCCCGCTTTAGGTTTTCTTCACGATTTTGTGGATTTGTCATAAGGTTTATATCGTCAATGTGGGGTTTTTTAGTGGAAGACGTGCCTAGGAGGCGTGGCAGCCGACACTACGTTGAAGTGTGTCAGGCCGCAAACGGCTTTTTGCATGACGAGATTTGAAAAATGAAACGCCGCCCTAGATGATGCCAGGGCGGCGCTTAATGATGAGATTCAGGAAATAGTAGAAAGGATACTTAATTGGTGACGCGGCGGGCCTTATGAATACGTAATGCCAGCAGTAGTAACTCAAGAGTTGCGAATAGAATTAAACTATAGCCGAGCAGCTCAACGACTTCTTCGGCGACGTCTTTAAATTCACGTACATAATTATCTTCGAGTACCGCGCGCCAAAAAATCTGACGTCCATACAAGCGCGAAAACACATAGGTGGTAAGCACGCCTGCAGCGAACAGCCCAAAGGCAAAGGTGTTGCTATAGCTGACGAACTCCTCAATAAAGCGTCGCCGTTGAATCACCACCCATACAATTGAGGGAATCACGATTAGTGATACCAATACTTTCCATGTATTGCGCGCAACGTACTCATCAAAAAAATAGTCTTGCTCGCGCACTAAAGAAGCAGCAATAAATGCCAATAGCAGCAGAGTGACTGTCGGCCATACTTTTAGTACGTGACGAATATAGATGAGCATTAGGCAACATGTAGCTAATATGACAGTCTGCGTAAATTCCGTAAACCCAAGCTCGGTAAAGCGCACAGAAGGAAGATAAATCGCTTCAAGATAAGCGCCTTGGGCGATGCCGCCAATAAACAGCACATAAAGCGTTGCTCGCAGCAAGGTGGTGCGAAAATCAATAGGCCAAGCAGGAGGGGAAGACATACGACATCCTTATCAAGAATAGCGCCTATGCGATAGGGGTGATGCCCAGCGCGACAGCAAACATGCATAGTTGAATGTTCATTATATCGTCACACTTATTTGCTTGCACGTTGATATTTCGGTTAAACGCTCGACGTTTGGTGGTTGGCGCTGCAAAGTAGCTAATAATGAAGCAATGATAATGTTGTGAGGCGTAATCACATGGCTATTAGTGTGTTTGATCTATTTCGCATTGGCATCGGCCCATCCAGCTCACACACGGTCGGCCCGATGCGGGCCGCGCGGGATTTTGCCCTAGCGCTTGATAAAGAAACCGCTATTACTCGGCTAGTAGTAACGCTACACGGCTCGCTTGCTGCCACGGGTATCGGTCACTGCACTGACAAAGCGGTCATCATGGGCTTAATGGGTGAAGCGCCCGACAGTATTGACCCCGACAGCATTGATGCAAGGTTAACGTCACTTGATGAGGGTGCCCCGCTAGTGCTGGCTAATGGTCAGCAGATCAGCTTTTCACGTCGCGATGATGTGCTGTGGGACGAGACCTGCCTGGCTTTTCATCCTAACGCGATGATCTTAAGCGCTTATCACGGTGAAGAAGTGGTCGCGACGAACACCTTTTATTCGCTTGGCGGCGGTTTCTATGTCGATCAAGCAAAAGCAGAGCAAGGTGAGGTTGGCGAAGACGCCACTGAACTAGCTTTCCCCTTCAATACCGCCGCTGAACTGCTTGCCCTATGCCAGCAGCACCAGTTGCGCATTAGCCAGCTAATGTTGGAAAACGAGAAAGCCTGGCGTACTGAAGCGGCCATTCGTGAAGAGCTGCTGACCATTTGGCATGCCATGAGCGACAGTATTGATAATGGCCTACGTGCTACCGGACATTTGCCCGGCGGGTTAAATGTACGCCGGCGAGCACAGATGCTCCATCAGGCGCTGCTTCACCCGCCCACCAACCAGCGCATGATCGTAACGAGTTTTACCGTTATGGACTGGGTGAATGTCTTTGCCTTAGCGGTAAACGAAGAGAACGCCGCAGGGCGTCGCATGGTCACCGCGCCCACCAACGGTGCGGCGGGCATCGTACCTGCCGTATTGGCATATTATTTAAAATTTGAGCCCGATGCCTGCGATGCTGATGTGGTCGATTTTCTACTCACTGCGGGCGCTGTCGGTATTTTGTGTAAAAAGAATGCCTCTATCTCTGGCGCTGAAGTTGGTTGCCAAGGCGAAGTAGGGTCTGCCTGCGCAATGGCCGCTGCAGGGCTTGCCGAAGTATTGGGTGGAACGCCAGGTCAGGTGGAAAATGCCGCTGAGATAGGCTTAGAGCATAACCTCGGGTTGACCTGCGACCCTGTGGGCGGGCTGGTTCAGGTGCCCTGCATTGAGCGAAACGCGATCGCTTCGGTCAAGGCAATCAATGCCGCCCGCATGGCAATGCATGGCGATGGAGAGCACTTTATTTCACTGGATAAGGTGATTCGCACCATGCGCGACACAGGTCGGGATATGCAGGACAAATACAAAGAGACGTCAAAAGGCGGCCTCGCTGTTAACGCCATTGAGTGCTAAATCATTAACTGCAGGATCATCAAGTGCTGAGTTATCAACTGCTATGTCAGCGGATTACGGGGAAGCAAGCGGCCAATGTTGGCGACCAGATAATCGACTAGCTGACGAATTTTAGGCGACAGATGGCGATGGCGAGGGTAAACCGCCCATACGGCGGTATCGTGGTGTTGAAAGGGTTCCAGCACAGCCACCAGCTCGCCGCTGGCAAGGTAAGGGGCAACGTAATAGTCAGGTAGCTGAGCCAGCCCCAACCCTTTACGCGCTGCATCTAACAAAGCCGGGCCAGAGTTGCCGGTCCAGCACCCTTCTACACGCACCTCGCGTCGCTGGCCGTTAACCTCAAATAACCAGTTGGGGCGCGAGCCAATCAGGCAGCGGTGCTGACTAAGCTCACCGAGCGTGTGGGGGCGTGGCGCTTGGCGAAAGTAACTTTGTGAGCCAACGATATATTCGCGCCGGTCGCAAAGGCGTCTGGCGATTAAGCTGGAATCCTTTAACACTCCCATGCGAATCGCAATATCGTAACCCTCCTCAATCAGCTCAACCGGACGGTTGGTAAAGTGCATGTGAACATCTAGTTGGGGGTGTAAACACTGAAAGTCATTAACCAGTGGCGCGATAAAGCGCTCTCCAAAGGTGGTTGCTGAAGTAAGTTTCAGCAGCCCATTGGGTTTGGCCTGGAGTTCGCTAAGCGCCTGTTCAGCGTCGCGCAGCCCATCAAACAGGTGGCGGCAGTGCTCAACATAAGTGGTGCCCGCGTCAGTTAAGCGTATTTGGCGGGTAGTGCGATATAGCAGCTGTACGCCAAGCTGGTTTTCGAGCTGACTCACTAACCGGCTGATATGGGATGTCGACACTTTTAAATGTCGGGCAGCGGCCGAAAAGGTTCCCAGGCGCACCACTTCAACAAACGCTTCGATACGGCCCCAGTGCTGCATGTTAACTCCTAGCTTTAGTTAATGGTGGTTAGAATAGATTGTTGCTCAGCGGCAATAATCTTGTGAGTGTATCCCGCTTTATCAACTGCGCCCAACTGGCCTACACTGCAAGCACGGAAAACTGATCGAGCAGCGGGCTATTGCTTGCTGTTGGCGATTGATAAGGAGTGATAAATGAAGTCACGCGCAGCTGTTGCACTAGAAGCGGGCAAGCCGCTAGAACTCGTTGAAATTGATGTTGAAGGTCCGAAAGCGGGCGAAGTATTGGTTAAAATGGCCGCTACCAGCGTTTGCCATACCGATGCTTACACGCTTTCGGGTGCAGACCCTGAAGGTAACTTCCCCGCCGTACTTGGTCATGAGGGGGCAGGGGTTGTGCAAGAAGTGGGTGAAGGCGTTACCAGCCTCAAACCGGGTGATCATGTGATACCGCTTTACACTGCTGAGTGCGGGAAGTGTAAGTTCTGCTTGTCGGGTAAAACCAACCTTTGCGGCAGCGTGCGCGCTACCCAGGGTAAAGGGGTAATGCCAGACGGAACCTCACGCTTCTCACTAGACGGTAAGATGCTGCATCACTACATGGGTACCTCAACGTTTAGCGAATACACCGTGCTGCCTGAAGTATCGCTTGCGGTAGTGTCAAAAGAAGCGCCTATGGATAAAATCTGCCTGCTTGGCTGCGGTGTTACTACTGGCATTGGTGCGGTGCTCAATACTGCTAAAGTAGAGCCAGGTGCCACGGTGGCGGTATTCGGTTTGGGGGCGATTGGTCTCGCTGTTATTCAAGGCGCGGTGATGGCCAAAGCGGGTCGCATTATTGCCATCGACGTTAATGCCGATAAATTTGAGCTAGCCAAGCAGTTCGGCGCGACCGACTGTGTGAATCCTAAAGAGTATTCTGACTCCATCCAGCAAGTGATTGTTGATATGACCGATGGCGGTGTGGATTACTCGTTTGAGTGTATTGGCAACGTTAATGTGATGCGTTCGGCGCTTGAGTGCTGCCACAAAGGCTGGGGCGAATCAATCGTGATTGGAGTTGCCGGTGCTGGTGAAGAGATCTCTACCCGCCCATTCCAACTGGTGACGGGGCGTGTCTGGAAAGGTTCCGCTTTTGGTGGCGTGAAAGGGCGCAGCGAACTGCCAGGCTATGTTGATCGTTACATGAACGGTGAAATCAATATCGACGACTTTATTACCCACGATATGCCGTTTGAGAAGATCAATGAAGCGTTTGATTTACTGCATGCAGGTAAGAGCATTCGAACCGTGCTGCATTACTAGGCCCAGCATTATTAAGTAGTATAGAAAGCACGTTTGGAACGCTAAAACGCGGTAGGGTAAGCCTGCCGCGTTTGCTGCATTTAAAGGAACCTGCCCATGAGCATGAGTGAAACTTTAGAACTGGTGTCTGCTAACCGTAGCTTCGGTGGCTGGCATAAGCGCTACCGCCACTACTCCCGTGCGCTGGACTGCGACATGATTTTCGCCGTTTACCTGCCGCCCCAGGCAGAGAACGAGCGGGTACCGCTGCTTTGGTGGCTCTCTGGGCTGACCTGCAATGATGAAAACTTCATGCAGAAAGCGGGTGCCCACCGCTTAGCGGCTGAGCTAGGTATTGCGATTGTTTGCCCTGATACCAGTCCACGGGGAACCGATTTACCCGGTGAGCATGAAAGTTTCGATCTGGGTTCTGGGGCTGGGTTCTACGTCAACGCGACGGAAGAGCCGTGGAAGTCACATTACCGCATGTACGACTACGTAGTAGAAGAGTTGCCTTCCGTGGTGCGCCAGCACTTTCCGGTCAATGGTCGCGAATCTATTAGCGGTCACTCGATGGGCGGACATGGCGCGCTGATCCTGGCACTACGTCACCCAGGGCGCTTCCGGTCAGTATCGGCCTTTTCACCCGTGGTCAATCCAATGAACAGTCCATGGGGTCAGCAAGCGTTTACTGCTTATCTCGGCCAAGATGAGTCGCGTTGGCGCCAGTATGATGCTTGCGAACTGGTCGCTAATGGTGCTTCACGTCAACGCCTGTTTATCGACCAGGGGGAGGCAGACCAATTTCTGGAAGAGCAGCTTCAGCCTGAGCGTTTAGAGGCCGTTTGTGAAGCGCATGATCACCCACTAACGCTGCGCCGTCAGCCGGGCTACGATCATAGTTACTTCTTTATTGCCTCGTTCATTGAGGATCATCTGCGCTATCATGCAGACCATCTCATGAAGCGTTAAGGATAGCTAAATGCTCAATCGCTCGCTGCGCCGTTTAATGCGCCTAATGTGGCGCTTTGTATGGCGCGGCGCGTTGGCGTTTGCGCTCTTCTCTGTGGCAGTGGTGCTGCTGTTTAGTGTCGTGCCTCCACCCGGTTCAATGGTGATGGTGGAGCGCAAAATACAGAGTTGGGTCAGCAGTGAGCCAATTCGCATACAGCGTGAGTGGCGCAGCTGGGACTCTCTGTCTGCTAACGCCAAATTAGCGGTAATCGCCGCTGAAGATCAGCGCTTTCCGCATCATCGCGGTTTTGATCTCGTTGAGCTGCAGCGTGCATGGCAAACCAGTCGAGACGGTGGGCGATTGCGCGGTGCCAGTACGTTAAGCCAACAAACCGCTAAAAATGTGTTTTTATGGAGCGGGCGGAGTTGGACGCGCAAAGGCTTAGAAGCATGGTTCACCTTGCTGATTGAGACTCTATGGAGCAAGCAGCGCATTTTGGAGGTCTATCTGAATGTCGCAGAGTGGGATAGCGGCGTGTTTGGCATAGAGGCCGCTTCCCAGCACTACTTCGGTACTTCCTCTGAAGCGCTTACAGAGCGCCAGGCTAGCCTGCTCGCTGCCATCTTACCCAGCCCGCGAACGCGCAGTGCTGCTCGTCCGGATGCCCAGGTTGAGCGGCGTAGCCAGTGGATACGCCAGCAAATGCGTAATTTAGGAGGAGCTGGCTATTTAGAAAATCTGTAGCCTAGCGGCTATATCGTTAACAAACTAGGATATAACTAGTCATACTTCGTGTCGTCCACGACTGCCAAGGCTTCCAAGTTTGGGTAGGAAAAGTAGTAGCCCTGCTGGACAGGAATACCTAAAGCGAGCAGGCAACGAGATTCTGCACGGGTTTCTACGCCCTCGGCAATCAACTGTGTTTTCAGTGTTTTCGCCAGCGCTACAATGCTGCGTAATATAGCTTGGCGGCGCTGACTACCATCGCATTCCATTATCAATTCACGATCAATTTTAAGCGTGTCAGGCCTCAAGTCAGTCAATAAATCGAGATTGGCATAGCCGTTACCGAAGTCATCCAAAGAGGTGGTGAAACCCATTTCGCGATAACGCTCAATGATATTACGCATATGTTGGCGGTCATTGACCCGTTCGGTTTCGGTGATTTCGAAGTTTAGCCGCTCGGTAGGCCAGCCCACCCGCCGCGCTGTATCGAGCGTAGCTTGAATGCACGCCTCTGGCTCATAGACAGCGTTAGGCAAAAAGTTGATAGAGAGCCGTTCCTGCATGCCCAACTCGCTGGCAAGCTCAATTGCTTTGATGCGACACGCCTGATCAAAGCGGTAGAGTAAAACGTCACTCACCTGATTCAAAATAGCAAAGGCCGATTCACCATTGGGGCCGCGCACCAGGGCCTCGTAATAGAGAATTTTTCGTTGATTAACATCAACGATCGGTTGAAATGCCATCGTAAATGCAAAAGGTACTGGTGAATCGCAACGGTTACAGTGCCCGTTCACCCTGGCACAATGGTGTTGTGCTGACATGTTTATCCAAGCCTTGGTATTAAATTATCGTTATCCCGCCTTATTGGCAGGTTTTCGAACCACCATTACCACCCCGATAATGGCTACTACCATTCCTACTAGTCCTAACACAGGTAGACGCTCGTCAAACAGCCACCACGCTTGAAGCGCTGTGACCGGCGGCACAAGATAAAAAAGACTCGCAACCCGCGAGGCTTCCCCCTTTTTAATCAAGGCCATCAGTAACAGGATAGCGGCTATTGAGAGAATCAATACCAGCCAAGCAAGCGTCAGAACAAAGGTGCTGCTCCACTCCACCTGACGGGTCTCAAACAGTAGTGCCCCACCCCCTAACAGAGCACCCGCCGCCAAATACTGAATAACGGCGCCAGAAAGTAACGGCATCGTGGTGCAGTAGCGCTTTTGATACAGCGTTCCCAGCGAAATGCCAAGCAAGGCGGCAGTGACGCAGAGTAGAGCACTAATACCGAAACCATCGAAGAGCGCATCACCCATTTCCAGCTTGCTGCCTAACACTAAGCTTATCCCGAGCAAGCCGAGTATCAGGCCCACCCATTGGCGTCTAGCAAGTGTTTCACCCAATAAAGGCCCAGCAAAAGCGGCGGTCAACAGTGGCTGAAGTCCTACTAGCAGGGCCGCTAAGCCGGCGGGCATGCCTAAGTAGATGCCGTAAAAAACGCCGCCCAGATAAGCACCATGGACAAGAAAACCTGATATTGCGATGTGTGTCCATAACCTGGGCGATGAGGGCCACGGAATTCTTATTAATAGTACTAGTGGAATCAAAAGTATCAGGGTGAACACAAAACGAATGAACAAAAACGTGAAAGGTTCAGCGTAAGGCAGGCCAAATTTAGCCCCAATAAACCCAGTACTCCAAAGTAAGACAAATAGTGCGGGCATTGCTGCCAGTCCTACTGAAGTTCGGTCAATTGAACGCAAGTTATTGAAAATATTGCTCATATAGTTCCTATGGTGGCATGCATCGATTTAGCTTTTTGTTACTTATTGTTCTTTCTGTTACTAACTTTTACATATTTAGTTGAACCTGATGGGAAATGGCGCGTCACAGTGGGCACATCCATAACGTGTAAATGAGGTTTCTTACTATGCAACGTTTAACTGCTCTGTTCTCTGCTGCTCTGCTCGCGACTGGTTTAATGGCTACCACTGCCCACGCCCAGCAAGAGCAAGACCCTGCGCAAGATCCGATGGCTACCCAGCAAGCTGCACCTGCCCAGGATTTTTCTGATGACCAGCTACAGCAGTTTGCCGATGCTTCTCAAGAAATCGCTGTTATCTCTCAAGAGTACACTCAGCGTCTGCAGGAAGCGGAAGATGAATCAGCACAGCAGGAAGTGCGCACCGAAGCCAACGATCGTATGATCGAAGTGGTTGAAGATAGCGGCCTTGATGTTGATACCTTCAACGCCATTGGTCAATCTATTCAGCAAGATCCTGAAATGATGCAGCGCGTTCAGGAAATGGCTAACCAGTCATAAGTAGTACGATGGCGCACTAATTGAGCGCATTCGTTGAGGTTGTAATTTGCTATGAAGTAAAAATACTTTAGCAAACACTTCTGTCAGCGTGACTTTGGTTACTAAAAGCCCGGCACTTACAGTGCCGGGCTTTTTATTGCTCACGAATTATTATGCTCAGCGGGGTTTACGTGGTCTAGCCCTCCCTCCACACTTTAAATAGCATAGTGACCAATAAGCCTTAGGAGGCGGTATGGACGTCGAGTTGTTAGAAATACGCCAACATATGGGCCGTTTTCCCCCTTTTGATGGGCTCTCGGATGATCTGCTCGATGCGATTGCCGAGCAAGTAGAGGTTAGCTACTTCAAAACAGGCAGCGATATTTTAGTGCTCAACGAGACACTTAACGACTTGTGTTATATCCGCAGCGGCGCCGTCGAAGTTTATCGTAGCCAGGGAGAGCTCTATAACCGTTTGGGTGAGGGCGATATTTTTGGTCACTTCAGCCTGCTGCGAAATCATAAGGTGCGATTTCCTGCAAAGGCTATTGAAGATAGCTTGCTCTATTTTATTCCCAATGCGGTCTTTCAGCGGCTGTGTGAAGAGGATGACCACTTTGCCGATTTTGTAGAGCTTGAGCGGCCACGGTTGGAAACTGCCGCCGAGCAGCAAAAAAAATCTAACGACATGATGGTGACGCGAATTCGTAAGTTAGTGACCCGATACCCGGTCATGGTCGAAGCGTCTACTACTGTTCAGCTAGCGGCTCAGCAGATGAGTGAAGCCCAGGCATCGGCGCTATTGGTCATAAAAGAAGGAAGTGATAATCCGCGCTTCAGCTTTAAAGACAGTGAAGGGCAGACCTGGCAAATGTGTGGGATTTTAACCGATAGCGATTTTCGCACTCGTATCGTAGCGGAAGGCTTGTCGCCACATACATCGGTAGGTGAGGTGGTGTCCTCCCGGCTTATTACCGTTCAATCAGATGCTTCTATCTATGAAGCAATGCTGACAATGCTGCGTAGCAATGTGCACCATTTGCCGGTTATTTACCGTCAGCGTCCTGTTGGCGTGGTGCATTTATCCGACATTATTCGCTATGAAACCCACAGCGGGCTCTATCTTGTCAGCAATATTTTTAACCAGTCCAGTGCCCAAGGGCTTGCGCGCCTAGCGCCAGATGTACGAGCAGCATTTGTGCGTATGGTGCAAGAGGGCGCTAACTCACAAATGGTGGGCAGCGCGCTCTCCACTATCGGCCGTAGCTTTACACGGCGTTTGCTGGAAATGGCTGAAGCGGAACTGGGGCCGCCGCCGGTGCCTTACTGCTTTATGGTCAATGGCTCCATGGCGCGCAATGAGCAAAGCATTGTGACCGACCAGGATAATGCGCTGATCCTATCTGATGATTTCGATCCTGAACTGCATGACGGCTACTTTTATGCGTTGGCCAAAATTGTCAGTGATGGGTTAGATACCTGCGGCTACACCTATTGCAAAGGTGATGTAATGGCTACCAATACACAGTGGCGTCAGCCGTTGAGCGTTTGGAAGCGTTACTTTCAGGACTGGATGGCTAACCCCACACCGGAACGGCTGCTGCACAGTTCGATTTTCTTTGATTTAGATAGCTGTTATGGCGAAGACCACTACGTGGAGACGCTGCAAGACTTGATTGCCGAGACCGCGCCTAAATCGCCGCTATTCTTGGCAGCAATGTCGCGCAATGCGCTTAATCGCACCCCACCGCTAGGATTTTTCCGCACCTTTGTGATGGAACAGGATGGAAAGCACAATAACTCTATCAATCTTAAGCGGCGTGGCACTGCCCCCATGGTCGATTTAGTGCGTATTCATGCCTTGGCCTGTGGCTCAAAAGCCCAGAACACGTTCCAGCGCTTGAACGAGATTGGTAATACCCAGCTGTTGGCAACAGGGATGAGCGAAAAGCTGAGCTACGCGTTTGAGTTCTTATGTATGTCTCGGGTGCGCCATCAAATGATTGATCTGCAGGAAGACCGCCTGCCTGATAACAATATCGAGCCGGAAAACGTAGAGGACAGTGAACGCCACACCTTAAAAGACGCCTTCCAGGTGCTCAGTAATGCACAGAAGTTTTTGAAGTTTCGCTACCCAATGCCCGCCCAACGGCAGGGGCGTTAAGATGAAGGGAATACGTCCACGTCAAAAAATAACCCAGGCTGACTGGATAGGCTATATGGCTCAGCGTGCGCAGCAGGCGCGTAATCCAGCCATTCAGCAGTTCTTTGCTACCGAACTGCCTGACCCGGAAACGCCGATTGCTGACGTACCCATGGTGGCGCTGGATCTTGAGACAACAGGATTAGACGAGCACCGCCACGCGATCGTCAGTATTGGTTTGGTGCCGTTTACCCTTAAGCGTATCAAGCTTGCCGAACGGCGCTACTGGGTGGTGAATCCTTCACGACCACTGGCAGAATCCTCTATTGCTTTCCATCATATTACCCACTCGGAAATCGCCCAGGCGCCGGATTTAGATGTGGTGCTGGATGAACTGCTAGAACAATTAGCTGGGCGCTTAGTGGTGGTTCATTTTCGCAATATTGAGCGTCCCTTTTTGAATGCTGCCGTTAAGTCCCGGCGTGGGGAAGGGGTGCTGTTTCCGATGATTGATACCATGTCGCTGGAAGCGAGGCGGCATCGCCAAACCTTGTGGGCGCGTTTTCGTCGCTGGCTAGGTCGCCCGCCGGTTTCGATTCGCCTGCACGCCAGTCGCGAGCGCTATGGCTTGCCTGCTTATCAAGGTCATCATGCCTTGGTAGACGCACTCGCCACTGCAGAACTGTTACAGGCGCAAATAGCCACCCACTACCGGCCCGAAACGCCGCTAAAAGATATCTGGTGTTGAAGGCCATTAGGTATTAAGCATCACAGAAAAAACGGGCAACCCAGTGGGCTGCCCGTTTGCTTGCTAGTGTTAACACATTTTTAAACGGCTTTGGGCTCGCTCATTAACCCCTTGATGATCGCATAACACGCCACCAATAGAATGATCGTGAACGGGAAGCCGGTAGATACCGCCATGGTTTGTAGCGCGGTTAAGCCACCACCCAGCAGTAGTGCAATCGCAATCGCCCCTTCAATGATGGCCCAGAACACGCGCTGGGGTGTCGGCGCATCGACCTTGCCGCCAGCGGTGATTGAGTCAATCACCAGCGAGCCTGAGTCAGATGACGTTACGAAGAACACGATGACCAGCACAATGGCGACGAACGAGGTGATCTGAGATAGTGGCAGTTGCTCCAGCATGATGAATAGCTGTAGATCAACGCCTGCATCACGGACAGCTTCAATACCTTGGCTAACATACTGGTCAATGGCAGTGCCACCAAAGGTGGTCATCCATAAGACGGATACAGTAGACGGTACCAGCATTACCGAGATTAAAAATTCACGCACGGTACGGCCACGGGAAACCCGCGCGATAAACATACCTACATAAGGAGACCAGGAGATCCACCACGCCCAGTAGAAGGCTGTCCAGCCTTGGCTGAAGTTGGCGTCTTCACGGCCAAATGGGTTGGATAACGCCGGTAGGTGAACGAAGTAGTTGAGCAGGTTCTCAAAAAAGCCGGTGGCAATTAGTAGGGTCGGGCCAACGGCAATGACAAAGAACAGTAGCATTGCCGCCAGGATAATGTTGATTTTGGAGAGCAGTTGAACCCCCTTATCAACACCAGCAATGATGGAGCAGATCGCAATAATCGTAATGCCCACGATCAACAGGATCATGGTGATATCACTTTCCGGCGCGCCAAACAGGTAGCTGATACCCGCAGCGGCCTGGGTAGCACCAAGGCCAAGGGAGGTCGCGAGACCGAATAGTGTTGCGAAAACGGCTAGAATATCAATCACATGGCCTGGCCAGCCCCATACGCGTTCACCCAAAATAGGATAAAACACTGAACGCATGGAGAGCGGTAGGCCTTTATTGAAAGAGAATAAAGCAAGCGATAGCGCGACGACGGCGTAGATTGCCCAGGGGTGCAAGCCCCAGTGAAAAATGGTGGCCGCCATGCCTAGTGCAGCAGCAGCGGCTGCATCACCTTCCGCGCCGCCCAATGGTGCCCAGCTGTCACCATCGAACGAGGTACCGAAATGGGTCAGTGGTTCATTCACGCCGAAGAACATTAACCCAATGCCCATACCCGCGGCGAACAGCATGGAAAACCAGCCCACATAAGTGAAATCAGGCTTGGCATCGGCACCGCCAATGCGGATTTTACCCAACGGCGTGAAGATCAAACCAATACACAGGATAACGAAAATATTGGCGGCTGAAATAAAGAACCAAGACAAATTGCCGGTTAAAAAACCGAACATCGCGTCATACATAGGCGCGATGGTATCTTGCAGCGCAAGGGTCAGGATGACGAACAGCAGCACAACCAATGCCGAGATAGTGAAAACCTTGCCGTGTAGGTCAAGGTTAACACCCATGGTATTGGTCGTGATGTTGTCTTGGCCGATTACATAATCGGTATCAATCAGATTCGCCGGGCCATCTGGGGCAGGAATGCCTTCAGAAACCGGCTCCTCGTCAGGGTGTTTTGGGTCGTGGTTATCCACCGGAGCCTCTCTATGTTGATCAAGAAGAGTCGATCAAGAAGTGTCGATCAGAAAATGTCGATCAGAAACCAAAATATGGCTATAAACCAACATCACATAGCGCGCTTTCGCGCTCACAATAGCAAATCTAATAAGACAACATTCAACGCATTGTCAGTTGGGGCACATAAAAAACTGCTTGCAACAACAAAGAGGGCCGGAGCCCCCTCTAATACGCCATACAAGCAGATGAATTAGTTATTGAGCCACTGCTCAACCACATCCTGATTGTCTTCAACCCACTGCTTAGCGTTCTCGTAAGGATCGCTGCCATCTTCCTGGTTCATCAGCATAACTTCGCCCATTTGTTCAGGGGTCCATTCGAAGGCATCAAGAATGGCATAGGCTTCCGGCATATCCTCTGCCAGACCTTGACGTACCACGGTGTGAATCTGCTCCGCGCCGCCAAAAACTTCTTCGGAATCTTCTAGATACTTTAAGTTCCAGCGCGCGAACATCCAGTGGGGTGTCCAGCTAGTAACTACGATGTCTTCTTCGTTATTAATCGCATTGCTGAGGGCCGCTACCATGGTAGCATCGCTACCACTACGCAGACGCAGCCCAAGGTCATAGGTATCCACGGCCTCTTCAGCGAGGCCCATTAGGCCTGCACCGGGGTCAATACCGATGATCTCGTTATTAAAGTTGTCTGCGTTGTCGTTGAGATCGGCAATGGAATCAACGTCGGTGTACTCAGGAACCACCAGGCCTAGCTTAGTGCCATCTAAGTTAACACCGAGGTCTTCAACGCTATCACCGATACGCTCCATATAATCAGCGTGAGTCGTGGGCAGCCAAGCGGCAACAATAGCGTCTGCATCGCCAGTAGAGAGTGCTTGGAACATAGCGGCGGCGGAGAGAGAGGTCAGGTCAACCGTATAGCCCGCTTGCTCAAGCGCTGCCGCAATAACGTTGGTAGACGCCACTTCGGAAGACCACTCAACGTAGGCCAAGTTAATTGTGCCCTTCTCTTCTTCAGCCAGGACGGCGTTGCTGATAGCGACACCGGCACCGGCTACTAAAGCTAGTGAAGCGAGGCGGATACGTAGGTTCAATGTGCGATGTTTCATTCACTTTCTCCCTTGGGTATAACTTATTTATTAATACATGTTTAACAATACTTCGTGTTTGCTGCCAAACACAGCATGGTTAGCCAGAAGCGACTTAGCAAGCGTTTGGCTCAACGCAGCCGCTTCAGCTGTTCTGCTCTATTGTCGGGTTCTTCTGAGCGACTGGGTTAAGCGATCAAGCAGCATAGCCAGGATAACGACGGCAATCCCCGCTTCAAAACCATCGCCTGGGCGCAAGCGTTGAATAGCGCGCCAAACTTCGCTGCCTAAGCCGTCAGCTCCGATCATGGCTGCGATGACCACCATAGACAGGGCCAGCATGATCGTCTGGTTAATGCCTGCCATCACGGTGGGCAGTGAAAGCGGCAGCTGCACTTTAAACAGCTTTTGGCTGCGTGTGGCACCGTAGGCGTCGGCGGCTTCAATCAGTTCTACGGGAACCTGACGAATACCCAGCGTGGTAAAACGAATAGCGGGAGGCATTGAGAAGATGACGGTCGCAAAGATGGCCGATACCGAACCAATACCGAAAAAGGGAATAGCCGGAATAAGATAAACAAACGCCGGCATGGTCTGCATGAAGTCGAGCACCGGCATAATCACCCGGTAAAGCCGATTAGATAACGCCGCTGCAATACCCACGGGCAAGGCAATGATCACTGCGACCATGGTGGCAAACACCACCAGGGTGAGCGTCTCAATCATCGGGTTCCAGAGACCCAGGTTCCAGATCAGCGCTAAGCCAGTAACAGCACCAATCGCTAAACGGGGGCCTGCTAACTTCCAGCAGAGCAGGGCGATTAACGCGAGTAATGCCCATTCGGGTAGCCACATTAAGCTGTCGTTTAAAGCATTAATGTCGGTTTGAGTGAAGCGCGAAATGCCCCGGGTAACGCCGGAGTATTCGCTGGTTAGCCAGGTGAGGCCACTTTCAATCCAGTTGCCTAGGGGAATGCGTGGGATTTCCATTAATGCTCTCCTGCCCGTGCCAGTTCATCTAATACGGCGCCTTTTACGACTACGCCCAGTAAGCGCTGCTGTTCATCAAGCACAGCAATGGGGTAGCTTTTTTCACTAAACATGGCGAACAGGTTTTGCAACGGCTCGTCCGGAGGGACTTTTCGAAAATTTTGAGTTAAATAAGGTGTGATAGTGCTGGCGCCTTCTTCAATTGCCTGGCTAGCAGCATCGGCCTCCAGTAGGCCGATTAGGCGCCGGTCTCGATCGGTCACGTAGATTGAATCGATACTGTGGTCGCGCATGCGGTGCAGCGCAGTACGAGGACCGTCGCTATCCCGGGCGGTAGAGCGCAAAGGACGCATGGCACTCTCAGCAGTCAAAATACGCGCCCGATCCACGCCTTCAATAAAGCGCCGTACATAGTCATCTGCAGGTTGGGTCAGAATCTCTTCGGGGGTGCCAATTTGGACTACTTCGCCATCTTTAAGCAGCACGATACGGTCACCAATATTCAGCGCCTCATCCAGATCATGGGTGATAAACACGGTGGTCTTTTGCATTTTTGTCTGTAGTTGCAAAAGCTCTTGCTGCATGTCTTTGCGAATCAGCGGATCAAGTGCGGAGAAGGCTTCATCCATTAGCAGTACCGTGGCGTCGTTGGCCAAGGCGCGGGCTAAGCCAACGCGCTGCTGCATGCCGCCAGAGAGTTGATTAGGATAAGCATCCTCCCAGCCCTCTAGGCCCACTTGTTTCAGCGCGGTATGAGCGATCTTATAACGCTCGGTTTTGTCTATCCCGCGAATTTCTAGTCCAAACTCAGCGTTCTGCTGCACCGTACGGTGGGGGAATAGCGCGAAGTTCTGAAACACCATTGAAAAGTGGCGGCGACGACACTCCAGTAGCGCTTTCTCATTAAGCTTCGGAATGTTTTCACCGTCGATGATAATGTCACCTTCGGTGGTTTCAATCAGCCTATTAAGGCAGCGAATCAAAGTCGATTTTCCTGACCCAGATAGCCCCATGATGACCAGCAGTTCGCCTTCATATACATCAAAGGTGATGTTTGAAAGGCCCAGCGTTTGGCCAGTCTGCTCCAGAATTTCTGGTCGTTTCATGCCCTGGTTACGCAGTTCAAGGGCTTTTTGCGGATGCTTGCCAAAAACTTTGCTTAAACCACGCACTTGAATTTTGACGGGTCGTGTTTCGTCCATCGGCGATGCCTATTTTAATTAAAAGGTGTCGGGCAAAAATGGACTTGTGTCGTTACTCCGAACAGGCTGTCTGTTGCTGCTTTCGACAAAATTTAGAGACACGCTTCATATAGGTGGCAAGCATTGACGAACCAGCGATAGCGAGAACAGCGACACAACGCCATTTATAATGAAATGAAGATTTAATCGCGTTATTTAATTAATAATTATTATACATATCTGCGCCCAGTGTGTCACAACGCCTCGCTAATCAACGCCAATAGCGCCACATGTGTCATTTTTTACCCACCTGATTGACCTGATTAAAGAGTGCTGTGGAATATATTTTTAAATTAAGTTATTGTTTTTTATTAATAATATTTTTATTTTAGGGTTTTTGGCATGCTAAGTGTATTGAAAGGCGTATACATTTATTAGTGCAGTTATTTGTTGTTTTACTTCTTTAGAAAACAGCAAGTTAGTTGACAGCTACCAGGAGGTGGGAATTATGGACAAGCAACCTAACCACATTGAGAAGGATCAGGGTAATGTCGATAATCGCAGCGCCAAGCGTCCACGCTGGTTAATGTTGGGTATGATGGCAACTGCAGCCAGTGTTATTGCCCTGGCGGGTTGCGGTGATAACGAAGAAGTTGCACCGCCTGCTGAAGAGTCAGCGCCGTTAGAGCAAAACACGACTGAACCAGCGCCAGGCATGAATGATGAGCCAGCCATGGAGCAAGATCCTGGCTTAAATGAAGATCCGGCTGATCAAGGGGCGATGACCCAACCTGAAGGCGGTATGCCGGAAGATACTATGGATGAACCTGCTGAAGGCACCATGGATCCCGATGATGAAGCTGGCTTTGGAGAAGGTACTGACCCAATGCCCGGTGCAGATGATGATGAAGTAACTACTAACTAATACGGATCGTAAATATCAGTCACTAGTGAGTACCGCTCCCTACGATGGTAAATCGACTCAGCTGTTTGTTCCCTGCGGCTGCTCCACACGATTTATCATCCTTTCGCCCCCGCGCCCGCGGGGGTTTTTTTATCCAGCAATTGGCTTTTCTACGCTACTGGGTCTTATATTTTATTATTTTGATTAATAAGTGCTTATAGGCAGGTTCAGATGATACTCGTGCAATGCTCCTCCTGAGTGCCTAATCAACTGCCGGTTGAAAAGATGGCTTAAAATGCTAGATTTAAGTGCAATTGATATGTTTCAAATTCGCTGTTTTAAATACGATGTTAAAATGAGTCTGCTGCTGTTAGTAGTGGAGTGTAAATCCATAGGAAGGAGAATGGCATGATGCTAACCAATCTAGATAAACGTATCAAAGCGCTGATGCTAACGGCAATGGTTGCCTTTGGCGGTGTGGTTCTAGCAGGTTGCAGTGAAGAAGTTGCACCTACTTCTTCGCCTGAGCCGGATACAGAAGAGCCAATGGGTCAAGGGCCAATGTCCAATGAAGGTAGCGCAACAGACGATACCTTAAATGATGACCTATAAGCGCTAATCGGACTTATTAATAACCTGTAAAAAAATAAGGCTAGGCAGTCAGTGCCTAGCCTTGGTAGCTCATTACTCTTCACTATCTTCAAGCCGACGATATAAGGTTCTGCGAGCAATACCTAGCACTTCTGCAGTACGCCGCTTGTTACCGCCTGTTGCTTCTAAAACTTTGTTTATATAGCGCTTTTCGACTTCTTCTAAGCTTGGCCAGCGGATAGGTGCTGGTGCTGGTAATTGAGTGCCTGCAAGCACTTCACTCTTCTGAGTCGGAACCAAGGTCGTGCCCGCTTCTAGCGTTGCTTGTTCACGCAACCGTTCGGGTAAATCCTTATGACTAAGCGACCCATCCTCGCTCAAGGTAACGGCCCGCATAATTGCATTTTCCAACTCGCGCACGTTCCCAGGATAGGGATAGTTAAGCAGGCTATTGAGGGCCTCAGGCTCTATTTGTTCAATCTGCTTGCCCTGTGCTTCGGCGTGTTTATCAATTAGCGCAAATACAAGGTGTTCGATATCGGTGCCGCGCTCACGCAGTGGGGGTATACGTAGCGAAAATGTTTCCAAACGGTAGAATAAATCGCTCCGGAAATTCTCTTGCTCTATCTCTTTTTCCAAATTGCGATGGGTGGCAGCAATGATGCGCACATCCACCGGCTCTTCGCGCTCGCCACCTACCGGGCGTACGGTTTTCTCCTGTAGTGCCCGTAATAGCTTAGCTTGAAGGTTAATCGGCATTTCACCAATTTCATCTAAAAAAAGACTGCCACCTTGTGCACTATGAAATAGACCTCTGCGTGCTTCATTGGCCCCTGTGAAAGCACCTTTCACATGACCAAAGAACTCGCTTTCCATTAGGTCTGCAGGGATGCTGGCGCAGTTGACCGGCACAAACGGCTGGTCGTGGCGAGGGCTTTCCTGATGAATAGCACGGGCCAGAAGTTCCTTACCCGTGCCACTTTCACCCAGTATTAATATCGGTGCATCGCTCTTAGCAAGGCGCGAAGCATCGTGAAACAGGCCCTGCATGACATGGCTTTTGCCGACAATGCCATGGAAGTGGCTAACATCAGTATCATGAGTGATAGCTAATCGCTGGCGTTCCAGCACGCGAAAAACAGCATCGCGAATAGCATCAAGGTCGAGCGGCTTCGTTAAGAAGTCGTCAGCTCCAAGCTTTAACGCTTCTACCGCCTGGTCAATGGTGCCAAAAGCGGTAATCACAATAATCCCCAGTTGACTGCCTGCTTGGCGTAACTGTTGCAATAGTTGAATGCCCGTCATGCCAGGAAGGCGCACGTCGGTAATGACCAGTGAGACAGTGGTGTGGCTGAGTAAGGCAATACCCTCTTCAGCGCTCGATACGCCTAGTGTTGTATAGCCTGCATCCTGCAGTTCTTCTTCTAATAATTCGCGTATAGCGGCGTCATCTTCCACCACCAGTAAAGGTAAAAGGTGTTCCTGATGGGTCACAAACGTTTTCCTCAAGCGGATGCGGTTTCACTAATGGGTAGCGTAATCTCAAATCCAGCACCACCAAGGGCACTGTCAAATACACCGATCGTACCGCCGTGGTCGTTAATAATGCGATGCACCATGGAAAGTCCCAACCCACTGCCTTGACCAACCGGTTTGGTGGTGAAAAAGGGGTCGAATACTTTTTGGTGATGGGAGCCCGGAATGCCTGGGCCATCATCTTCTACCCATATTATTATTTCATGCTCTTGCTGTTGGGCTCGCACGCGAATGCGTTTAACGTCGTCAGCCTGCGCTGCATTTCGCAGCAAATTAGTCAGTACCTGTACAATTTGCTGACCGTTGGCCAGTAGGTTGGGTGTCGGCGACGGTAATTCAATGTCTAGGCGAATATTGTGTGACTCAAGCTGCTCTTCAACTAAATCGCTGGCGCTGCTAATAAGTTCATTGAGAGCCAATTGGTCTTTTTCGACATTGTGCTGTCTACCTAATTCCATCAGCTGGCGGACAATTTCTACAATGCGTTCAACTTCGCCACGAATACGCCCTAGTCGCGCACGTTCATCATCACCAATCACATCACGGCGAGCCAAGCGCTGGGCTTGACCATTAATGACGGTTAATGGTGCACCTATTTCGTGGGCAACCCCAGCAGCCAGCACGCCTAGCTCCGCCAGTTTCTTCGACTTACGCAGGCGTTTTTCTAACTCGATTTCACGCCGCTGGCGGTCTTTAATTTCAAAATCTTTTTCTGCCATCGCGTCTAGCATGCCGTTTAAGCCAGAAGCTAGACGGCGGTATTCGGTAGGACCATCTTCAGCTGCACGCTGGCTACGGTCACCATCTTCCACTAGTAACATCACGTGCAACAAGCGATTGAGAGGGCGTTCAATAAAACGTCGGAAGCCCCACCAAATACTGAATACAATTCCCGCAGCGCCGATAACAAACACCAATACCGCCACAATGCTGATAAAGCCTGTGTAGTTCTCGATACCTGTATTGAGGCGATTAACCTGCAAGACGCCATATACGGTGCCATCTTGCGCCCGCAGTGGTGTTAAGGCCGAGTAATAATTCCAGCCATCGTGTTGACGATAATTGCTGTACATATCGTCACGCTCGATGACCTGTTGAATTTCATCGCGGCTAAAAATATTTTTGCCCAGCCCTAACCCATAAATGTCGCGTCCATCAGTATCAAATACGTAGGCACCGTAAATACGATGGAAGGAGAAGGCGGACTGCAATGCCTCTTCAAGGGGGGTAGCGCTATCCGGGGTAACTGCGTAGCTAAGCGAGGTGCTTAGCGCACGGGTAATAATCTCTACTTCCGTTTGCAGCTTGGATCGAACGTTATCTTCAAGCGACTTGATCGCCACCAAGCTAAACACCACCAGAATGACAAACAGCGGCACAATTACCGTTAATATAATTAAATTGCGAAGTCGCATGCTGCATCCATGGTGGTGTTATGACAAACGTTTATTCAAACATTGGTGATTCAGTGCATGCGCTTCCATGCACGATGTTATCAATTCACGCTAACGGGACGAAGCCGATAAAGGCCACCCTGAGCATCGTCAGTGACCAGGTAAATGGCATCGTCAGGACCTTGGCGAACATCGCGAATACGGCCTACTTCGCCCTCTAAAATAAGTTCTTCTTCGGCCACCTTGCCATCTTCCAAGCGTAGCAGGAGTAGTTTTTCGCTGCCTAAACCACCGGCTAGCAGGCTGCCTTGCCAAGCACCAAAAGCATCGCTGGTTACTTCTGCAAGCCCAGCAGGCGCAAAGCGGCCTTCAAACACATAAACAGGATCAACCATACCGGGTAATGAGTCTTCACCGATGGGTTCGTTGGTTGCGTAATCATTGCCCTGGCTAACATCGGGCCAACCATAGTTATTGCTTGGCTCAATATGGTTAAGTTCATCACCGGTACGCGGCCCGTGCTCCGTTGCCCATGCTTCACCGTTGCTTAACACTGTCATGCCTTGAATGTTTCGATTACCCAGGGTGTAAATTTCATCGAGGGTATCGGCATCGTCGACAAAGGGGTTGTCGTCTGGAACGCCGCCAGTAGCGGTAAGACGAAGGGTTGAGCCTGCATGGTCGTCGCTCGCCTGAGCGCGTGGTGGCTCGCTACCACGGTCGCCAATGCTCATTAATAGAGTGCCATCGGGCAGCCATGCCAAACGCGAACCGTAGTGGCGGCCAGGCCCTGAGGCACGCTCTTGCTCGAATATATGCTCCACTTCACCCAGCTCATCGCCTTCCCATTTTACCCGTGAAAGGGCTGTGCGGCTGTTACTGCTATCAGGCTTGCTCCAGGTAAAGTAAACCCAGTCATTGTCGCTATCGTTCGCTCCAAAATCAGGGTGCAACACAACGTCAAGCAGACCGCCCTGGCCATGATGGTTGACCTCTGGCATCCCTTCGAGGACAGAGGATTCACCGCTGTCAGGGTCGATGAGATTCAGTTGTCCATTACGCTCGCTTACTAAATAACGACCATCGGGTAGGAAGGCAACGGCCCAAGGGTTCTCGAGCCCATCAGCCACGCGCTCAATTGAAAACGTCAGGTGCTCGCTCTCAATCGCTTCATGGATAACTTCTGCATGGACGCTATTAACGGCGCCGATAAGGAGTAAGCCAGTGGCAGCAGGGCCAAGCCAGCGGGCGGATCGGTAAGCTTTTGTGATGCGCATCGTAAACCCTCTTATGGTGATGTCGTGCTATTTCAACGTCATCCTAAGTCTAGCAGTGACTCGTTATGCGTGTTTGGGTTCCCCTAAGCGTGTTTACATTAGTAAAGCTAACAGCACCGGCAGGTAAAACAGTGCTAATAAGGTAGAGCAAAATACCAAGCTGGCCACATAGGCAGGTTCGCGCTGGGCGCGCTGAGCAAATAGGTAGTTAAACACCGCTACGGGCATACACATCTGTATCACTAGGATGCTCTGGGCGAGCGGCGGTAGCCCCACCCAACCAGCAATCAACCAAGCCACTGTGGCGGCAAGAGGCACGCGCACCAAGCTGAACCCTAACCCCGAACGCAGGTTTTTAACTTGGATGCTGGCCAACGAAACACCCAGCGTAATCAGCATTAGGGGCACCGTAAAGCCCGACATCAAATCAACCGTATTTGCCAGCCAGGGGGGGAGCGATGTTCCCGTGAGTAACAGCGTCATGGCAATGATGATGGCATAAACCGTGGGCGTTTTTGCCAGCGTTTTCAATGGATTGCTTTTGCTATTAAGCGCTGCGCCTAACGTGAACTGAAAAAGTGAGACCGTCACCATCACGGTAATGCCGTAGGCAAATCCTGCACTGCCAAAAGCGTAAAGCACCACGGGCAAACCCATATTGCCGGTATTGGGGTACATCATAGGGGCGAGCAGCACCTGCCAATCACGACGCAGTAACTTGGCCACCAAGAACGCCGCGGCGCCCATGGTTAGAATCACCAATGCTGCCGCCAGCATCGTCTGACCAAAGGTGGTAGCGTCGATATCGGCACCGGCCAGCGAGGCTAATACCAAGGAGGGCGTGCCGATGTTAAAGACTAACCGGGTAATAAATTCGACGGGATAGGGATAGCCTAAGCGCACCCACATATAACCCAGCCCTGCACCGGCCAGTACGGGGGCCATAATGGCAAACAGTTCAGCAAGCATCGTGGGGTCCTTGGCGGGTTAGGCTCGCTATTGTCGTTAATAAGCGGCCTAACTAGCAAGGCTATTGCCTTTTATTGCGCTATAGAACCGTGCTTTCAATGCGCCACTGTATGGGTACGTGATTGCGTAAAAACTCAAGCAGCGCATTAATTCTGCGGGATTGGTGCCCGTAAGCGTAGAGCAGTGTGACCGGCAGTGCGGCAGGCTCCCAACCCGGCAAACAGTTAATTAACTCACCGGGATGATGCTGTTCACGTTTTTCAACCAGCCAGTGGGGAAGTAGTCCTATGCCTTGGCCGCGGGCAATGGCATCAATATGCAGCGTTGTTAAATCGACTCTCAACCTTGAGTGCGGGGGGCTGAAAAGGTACTCACTTTGCTCAGCATGAGTGAGCAGCAAACCATTTGAAGCGGTTGCAAGCAAATCAACCCAGGCGTGATGCTCTAGCTGGTCAGGGTGGCTGGGGGCATCTGCCGTCGCTAAATAATCTGGGCTTGCATACAGCCCGCGTGTCAACACCCCCAACCGCTCTTGGTTGAGACCGCACTCATGGGTGGGGCCGAGCCAGACATGTACGCTGTTGCTGTGCATTTTCGTCGGTGGCGTTTCACGGGTATGCAGGGTCAGCTCAACTTTAGGGTAACGCTTTAAAAACCCATCAATGGCGCTCGCCATCCAACTGCGCGCTAGCGCACCGTGCACTTCAAGCGTCACCTTTCCACTGATCTCCTCACGTAGTTCAGCAAGCGCCTCTTGGCTATGAGCGGCCATGGCTAACAGCTCGTTGCAATAGGTATGAAACAGCAGCCCCGCTTCGGTGGGGATCAGCCGGTTTGCCTGGCGTCTTAACAGAGGCTGATTAAGCCGGGCTTCAAGTTGGCTAATGCGGCGGCTAAGAGTTGATTTAGCTAAGCCCAGCTTTTGAGCGCTGCGTGTCAAACTGCCTGTCGCCATCACATCGGCAAAGGCAGTGAGTTCGTCAAAGTCATACATCGTCAGGCCCACTGGGCAATAGGTGAAGGGTAATTGTGCCACTGTTTGGTGAGAATGCAAATAATAGGCATTTGTGTTCCGTTTGATTGAACGGACCGTCTCACCCGGCTGTGCAGAGAGTGTGCAAAAATATTAATGCTAATAATTCGCATTTAATAGAGCGATTGCTCACTCACCATGAAGGACATTGTCATGTCTCCCTGTTTGCGTCGTACGCTGCTGGCCAGCTCGATTTCTGCGCTTGCCAGTAGCACTCTATGGGCACAAGAGTCGCCTCGTTTAAACGATATGGTGGTTACTGCTTCCGGTTTTGAGCAGCAAATCACCAATGCACCGGCTTCCATCAGCGTGGTTTCCCGTGAACAACTAGAGCGCGGCCATTATCAGAATGTCACTGATGCGCTGCGCGATGTTCCTGGGGTTACCGTGACCGGCGGCGGCGCTGGAGATCGAGGTCATGACATCTCCATTCGTGGTATGCCTTCCCAGTACACGCTGATGTTGGTCGATGGTCGCCCACAAAGTTCTCGTGAATCCCGCCCCAATGGTAGCGCCGGGTTTGAGCAAGATTGGCTTCCGCCGCTACAAGCGATAGAACGCATTGAAGTGGTGCGTGGACCAATGTCGACACTCTATGGCTCCGATGCGATTGGTGGCGTCATTAATGTGATTACCCGCAAAGTAGCCCAGCAGTGGCACGGTAATGTACAGCTCGATACGTTGCTGCAACAAAGCAGCGATTCCGGCGACAGCCGCCAAGCTAACTTTTACCTTAGTGGTCCCCTAGTGGGGGATAGGTTAGGGCTTCAGCTGTATGGGCGTATGTCTGAGCGCGATGAGGACAACATACTTAACGGTTACGAAGACAAGAGTTTGCAAAGCCTTACCGCACGATTCAGTCTTGCCGCCTCAGATAACCACGACTTCACTGCTGAAGCAGGTATTACCGAGCAAGATCGCCAATCGTTGATGGGCCGCTCGGCGCCTGCAGAAGGCTGTCGAGGCGGTTGCGCCGATAGCTTTAACGACTATACCCATCGCCACGTTGCCTTAACGCATAGTGGGCGTTTTGATATCGGCACCACCGAAAGCTTTCTTCAGCGTGAAACCAGTGAGAATCCATCCCGAGATATCGAAATTAATAATACCACCGCCAAAACCAGCTTAGTAATGCCACTGGGTGCGCATATGGTGACGGTTGGCGCTAGCTACGAAAGAGAGTCGCTAGACGACACCAGTACTAATACGATTTCTTCCCGAACTGAGATTGAGAATAGCCAGTGGGCCCTATTTGCAGAGAATGAGTGGCTGCTGACTAGCACCTGGGCGTTAACTGGCGGTCTACGCCTGGGTGATGATGACAACTTCGGTAGTCATATTAGCCCTCGGCTGTATAGCGTTTGGAATATAACGCCGGACTGGACGCTAAAAGGGGGCCTCTCCACTGGCTATCGCTCGCCCAATCTACGTGAGATGACTGCCGATTGGGGGCAAACCAGCCGTGGTGGCGATGTTTACGGCAATCCCGACTTGCAACCAGAAACCTCGCTCAACAAAGAGCTAGCACTGCTTTACGCAAATGACGCAGGTTTTAGCGGTAGCGTGACGGTATTCCACAATGACTTTAAAGATAAAATCACCCGTATCGCCTGCCCTGAAGGGGTATGTGCCGAGGGCGCTAACCAGTTTGGCAGTGATCCTACCTATCGCATCAATATCGATGAAGCGGTCACCCAGGGGGCAGAGATCAGCTTGTCTGCGCCGCTTAGCGAAGCGGTGGAGCTCACCGGTAGCTATACCTTTACAGATAGCGAGCAAAAAAGTGGAGAGTACGCAGGTGAGCCGCTAACCCAACTACCACGTCACCAGGTGTCGGCATCGTTAGATTGGCAAGTCTCTTCCAGGCTGAGACAGTGGACCAAAGTGACTTATCGAGGCGAGGAGAGCCAACCGACGACCGGTCCTTCGAGTAGCTCCATTGTAGCCCCATCTTACACCTTTGTAGATGCAGGTATCGGCTACCAATTAAATGAGACAACCCAGCTGAATGCGGGTATCTACAACCTATTTGATGAAGATATTGACTACGACGAGTATGGCTATGTAGAAGATGGACGTCGTGTTTGGTTAGGCTTGAACGTGTCCTTTTAAAACGCGAGCGCCAATATTATTCGGTCAAATAGAGAAGCGGCTATCCTGTGATAGCCGCTTTTTTGTAAAAAAAGCCCCGGCGCATGGCCGGGGCAGAAGCTAAGCATCGAAACAGTCAGTGGAACGTGGTGAGTTAGAACAGATTAGAACTCATAAGTTGCAGATAACCAGAGGCTGCGGCCGTCAAGCGCCACACCGCTTGTGGACTGGGCAGTTTGAGTATAGCGGTAAGCGCGTAATGTCTCGCCGTTATGCTCAAAGGTGTCAGATCCGGTAAAGTCTTTATCGAACAGGTTGTAGATCGTGCCGGTTAAGCGCACGTTATCGGACACTAGGTAGGAGCTACGTAGGTTGAAGCGCTCATAGCCATCCAGCTTGTTACCCAATTGCGCGACCAGTGACGCCGACTCGCCACTAACATCGCCTACAAAACGCTCACGAGATGAGTAGTACTCGCCTTCAAGCGTGGTGCTTAAGCGGTCATTAATTGCCCAGGTTAGGTCTGCCGTAAACTTATGATCAGGCGTATTGGTGAGTATTTGACCTTCGTTCGCACCGGAGGTCACTTCAGAATCGGTGAACGTATAGCCGCCGCTGATATGCCACGCTGGGGCAATCTGATAGCTGGCGTTTAGCTCGACCCCCCGGGTTTCTGCTTCATCAATATTGATTTGCTGGCTGAAGTTTTCCTGACTGGTAAAGTTGCCTATGGTAGTGCAGTTAGCAAGACCAGCGTTGGGGGTGCTGCCGTTATCAGCGATAAATTGACAGTTAGGTATCGCAGTACCGTCGGCAATACGATCAGTGAAGCGATTATAGAAGATGGTTGCCCCAGCTGAAAAACGATCTTGGTTATCGTAAATAGCGCCAATTTCGTAGTTGGTGCTTTTTTCTGGTTCAAGGTTCGGTGAGCCAATGGTGACCGTGCGTCCTTGTGCGGTAAAGCCGGTAACGCCATCATGTAGTTCATTCAATGTTGGCGTCTTGTAACCACGGCTTACGCCACCTTTTAACGTCCAGTTGGGAGTGGTGTTCCATACCAAATAGCCGCGAGGGCTGAAGTGGCCGCCAAAGGCATCGTGATGCTCATAGCGGCCACCAAAGGTGAACGCCAAGTCATCACGTAGTAACCATTCGTCTTCTGTAAACACAGCCCAGCTATTTTGCTCAAACGTCTGATTGCCTGCGGCGCCATCTTCTAGTTTGGCATCGATATACTGGCCGCCTACAGTCACCATATGATCGCCTAGCGGTGCGACAAATTTACTATCAACCACGATATCGCGGTTTTCCAGCAGTCGCGCCTCACCGCCTTGTGCCACATAACCAAAATCAGGCGCGTTACCTGCTGGTAAGGTGCGGCCTAGAGTTTCGGTGGTGTTATGGGCAATACTGCTTTCCCACGTGCCTGCTTCAAAACGGCCGGTATGCCCCACCGCTACCTGATCACGATTAAAGCGCAGCTCATCTTCATAACCGAAAGCACGGGCAGGAGTGTCGAGGTTGCCCAGGCGACCATCGCTGTTGTCGTAGGTTTGGCGCGAGCGTTCCAGATCCACCCAGAATTCGTTAGTGGCATCAGGCGTTACATTCAGACGCCCGCCAATAGAGTAAATGCGCGCTTCAGAAGGGCGCGGGTCGCGGCCAGCGCCATTCTCAATCATGCGCTCGGAGCTATCGCGGTCAAATAAACGACCCCGTAACTGAAGACCAACGGTATCTTCTACCAGTGGGCCAGAGGTGTAGAGGTTAATGGCGGAACTATTGCCTGCATCACGATTTTCTTGAAAGGTGTTTTCAACGGATACTGAGCCTGCCCAATCATCGCCCACGCGGCGGGTAATGATGTTAATTACCCCACCCATGGCGTCAGAGCCATACAGTGTGGACATTGGCCCGCGAATAACCTCAATGCGTTCAATAGCGGAAAGGGGAGGCATAAAACTGGTAGAAGTTTCACCAAAACCATTAGGGGTAACGTTTCCAGAAGCATTTTGACGACGCCCGTCGATCAAAATAAGCGTGTATGCGCTTGGCATGCCGCGAATCGAAATATTTAGTCCGCCAGTTTTACCGGTGCCAGAGCGCACATCCACGCCAGGCACATCGGCAATCGCCTCAGCGATATTCGAAAACTGCTTCTGTTCAAGCTCTTCCCGTGTCACCACCGAAATACTGGCTGGCGCGCTATTCAGCGTCTGCTCATAGCCCGCCGCTGTGACGACCATATTACTGAGTTGGCTGTTTTCTTGTGCATGAACCGCCGCTGACGCGACGGCAAAGGTAACAGCGCTGGCGAGAGCAGTGCGAGTGAAGCGCGGCATAACGATCCCCTTGATGACGATATTAGTTGTCTAATGATATTGATTATCAAATGCGTTGGGGATTCTATGAAAAAAAGTTCCAGAAAACGAGCGGGCGATAAGGAACGTTTCGTTGCTAATTGTGCAACCTACAAAAGAGAGCTGGGATTTAAATAAGGTTGCACATGGTGGAACGCAGCGTTCGAAGAAATTTTGATGCATGTGATTTTGAGAATCATTACTATCCTGGCATCTTTTCTGGAGGGTGACTCATGCTGCAAACAGTTCTGCGCAAAAGCCTAGTGGCAATACTGCTGAGCGGCCTAACAATCGGGGTGGCGCAAGCGCGTACTCTGACTACGGCCTTTGGCGAGGTTGACGTAGAAGGTACGCCGGAGCGTGTTGTGACCTTATATGAAGGTGCATTGGACGCGGCAGTGGCGGCAGGGGTTAATCCGCTGGGTGCGGTCACCACGCGTGGCGGTGATAACGTCGCTACTTATATTGAAGAACATTTAGACGATGACCGGCCTGCGATAATGGGGGTGGTGCGCGAGATTAATATTGAAGCCGTTTTAGCGCAGCAGCCCGATCTGATTTTAGCACCCGCCCAATTGTCCGATGAGCAGTATCAGCTGCTTTCTCGCATTGCTCCCACCATTGTACCGCCGACTCAGCCCCTTGCAGCGGATAATTGGAAAGATGAAGCGCGCCTTTATGGCGAAGCGCTGAACCGCCAAGAGGCCATTGCAGAGGCGATTGCTGCCGTGGAACAGCGTGCCGCAGAAGTGGCAGAGGCAGTGGAGGCAGCCGGTGTTGGCGGCACTACTTTCCTGGTTCGGTGGATGCCCGGTGGCCCAATGGTTATGTCACAACATCTATTTTCAGCAGGTCTGTTAGCCGACGCCGGTTTAGATGTTCAGGATGGCGGATTGGTCGGCGAGCGAGGCGTGCATAGCGATGTGCTTAGCTTGGAAAATCTTTCCCAAGTGGATGGCGATTGGCTGTTCCTGGCAACGCTAAACGAAGATGGCCAAGCAGCGCTGGAGGCGGCCAAGCAGAGTAACGCTTTCACGCGGCTTAACGTTGCCCAGCAAGAACGCGTTGTGCCGGTAGATGGGCAGCTCTGGACAAGCGCCAACGGCCCGCTGGCTGCACAAGCTATTCTGGATGATATAGAGGCAGCGCTATTGCCGTGACGGTTCCATATTCTGTAACGACTCGCATCAGGCGTGTTCATCCACGCACATTAATATTGCTACTGTTCACCGCCTTAATGGCGGTGAGCTTCGTTAGCTTATTGATAGGGGCGGGCAGCGTTGGCCCTGGCAGGGCGCTGTCATTACTGTTCGGTGCCCAGGACAGTGAAGCGCGGTTTATTGTTTGGGAGCTGCGCGCACCACGTACCTTAATCGGCATTGCGGTTGGCATGGCGCTAGGGGTGGCGGGTGCGCTGCTGCAAGCCGTGGCGCGCAACCCACTGGCCGAGCCGGGTCTGCTAGGCGTCAGTGCGGGGGCTGCGTTTGCTGTAGCGTTAGCGTTAGTGCTTGGCGCCAGCGCGGCCACTCTGCGTATTTCAGTTGCTCAGTTAGGGGCATTGGTGGGTTGCGTATGCGTATTGAGCGTGGCGCGCTTTCGCGGTGTGGGCAATGACCCTATTCGGCTTGTGCTGGCTGGCGCTGCGTTTTCAGGTTTGCTGGCGTCACTTACCTCGCTGATACTGCTTTACGACCAGCGTGCCGCCGATGAAATACGCTTCTGGGTGATTGGTAGTTTGGCGGGGCGTCGCTTAGACGACTTGCTAGCGGTGTTGCCCAGTATGCTGGTCGCGGCATGCATTGTTGTGTTGATTGCCCGCCCCTTAGCCGCGCTGGCCTTGGGCGAGCGGGTTGCCTCAGGGCTTGGCCATCACCCCAACCTTATTCGTTGGCTGGTGGTGGCCTGCGTGGCGCTATTCGTCGGTGCAGCTACCGCTATGGCGGGGCCAATTGCCTTTGTCGGACTGGTTGTACCCTTTGTTGCTCGCGCCTTTGCCGGACCTGATATTCGCCGCACGCTGCTGTTTTGCCTGCCCATTGGGCCGCTGATCGTGCTAGCTGCGGATATCATCTCGCGGGTGGTGGTCGCTCCTTCAGAGTTACCGCTGGGCGTACTCACTGCGCTATGCGGTGCACCTGTATTAATAGCGGTCGTGCGTGCGCGCCGCCTACCGATGTTATGAGTTGGTTCATGAAAACCACATCGATTAAACCCTCTACTATACCTTTCTCTCATTCGACCCAAGCGGCTTCGGGTGAAAAAGATAGCGTCTCCCCGCCTCCAGGGTACTGGCGGTTAGCCTGGCAACATCAACAGGGTGCGAACAGCGTACTGTTTGAACAGCGTGCGATAGTGGTCAATCTGAGCCTGTTCGGCGCACTGCTCGTCGCCAGCGTTATTTATCTGAGTCTGGGCAGCGTTAAGGTCGCACCAACGGTAGTGCTACAAGCGCTGGTTGGCAACGCAGACATGATGGCCACCTTTGTGGTGCAAGAGTTACGCTTGCCACGATTAGCTGCCGCTTGTTTTACCGGAGCCGCCTTCGCTTTGGCAGGCATTTTGATGCAAACGTTAGCACGCAATCGCCTAGCGACGCCGGGAATTATAGGCATTGATAATGGTGCGACGGCGTTTGCCGTGGCCTCCATCGTCGGCATGGGCATTGCTATTGCGCCGCCTGCCATGGCGATGGCAGGGGCGACCACAGCGGCAGTGCTCACTTTTGGTTTAGCAGCAGGCAGTGGCACCCAGGGCTACCGTTTTATCGTTGCGGGCATTGGCGTGGGCGCAGTGTTTGGCGCGGTGACGCAACTGCTCCTGGCCTGGGTAGCGATTGATACGGCCAACGCCGCTTACCCGTGGACCGTGGGCTCGCTAAATGCACGACCCAGCGGCGCGCTACAGCTACTGATGCTTGGGTTGGCGTTAGGGCTGGCAACAGCGCTGGCGCTGGCCCGTTCATTAACGCTATTGCGTTTTAAAGATGCCACTGCGAGCGGTTTGGGGGTTAACGTCAAACGACGCCGACTGGAAGTACTGCTGCTTTCGGTGGCGCTGACGGGGTTAGCGGTTGCTGTTGCTGGGCCGGTGGGCATGGTGGGGTTAATTGGCCCCGAAATTGCTCGGTCACTGTCGAGTTCACGGGGCGTGCCTATCATGGCGGCCACCCTGGCTGGCGCGTTGGTAATGGTGCTGGCTGATTTGGCCGGGCGCACGCTGCTAGCACCCATCGAGATTCCGGTGGGTATTGTCACGGCAGTGATCGGCGGGCCCTGGTTACTATGGATATTAATGCGCCCGCAACGGAGCTACACATGAGCCATTCCCAAACGTCGCCAATGAGCGCTGAAACGAACGCCCAACTACCGACACTTGCTACGCAATCGTTAGGTATGAGTTATGGCACTCGGCAGGTGATTGATGGCTTGGATATCAGCCTGCCCAGTGGCCAAGTCACCGCCATTGTCGGCCCCAACGGCTGCGGGAAATCAACCCTGTTGGCTGGGCTTGCGCGATTACATAAACCTGACAGTGGGGCGGTACTGCTGAACGGGGACGATATTCAGCGCCTGCCCACCCGCCAGTTGGCGACCCAGCTGGCGCTATTGCCCCAAGAAGCCGTTGCGCCGGAAGGTTTAACCGTGACCGAGCTGATCCGCTTTGGACGCCAGCCCCACCAAGGGTGGTTGCGCCAGTGGTCAGCGGAAGATCAGCGCGTGGTGCAGCACGCACTGGCCGCAGCAGGGCTAGAGCAACTCGCCGATCGGCCAATTGACGCCCTTTCCGGTGGCCAACGACAGCGCGCCTGGATTGCCATGACCATTGCCCAACAAACCCCGCTGCTGTTGCTGGATGAACCCACCTCGGCGCTGGATCTTGGCCACCAGATCGAAGTCTTCGAACTGGTAAAAAATCTTGCCCATCACTGTCGCACCGTGGTGATGGTACTGCACGATCTTGCCAGCGCCTGCCGCTACGCTGACCATCTTATCGCCATGCGTGAAGGGCAGATTGTTGCGCAAGGCCCGCCCGCCACGGTGGTCACCCCCGATTTAGTGCGCACACTCTATCAAGTCGAGTGCACGCTATTAACTGACCCCGATACTGGCAGCCCATTGCTTGCCAATGTGCGGCGTTCGCCCACGCCCGTGTGATAGGTAGATCTTAGCCTGCTGCCGGGCTAAACATTCTGTTGGTGATGAACGACTAGTGAAGGCAGGGCGTTTTGATTACTCTGTGCTGCTAACGCTAATTCAGCCTATAACAACCCCAGTAAGGAATGCTTGTGTCCTCTCCTGCACACAGTTTTCAAGCCTTGGTACGTCTACTGCGCTATGCCAAAGGCTATCGGCGGCGCATTATTGCCGCGACTACCTGTTCGGTTATCAACAAGCTGTTTGATATTGCACCCGAGATTTTGATTGGTGTCGCCATCGACGTGGTGGTCAATCAGGAAAATAGCTTTGTCGCGCGGCTGGGGTTTGAGTCTCCCCACGAGCAGATCACTATTTTGGCGGTACTGACGTTCTTTATTTGGGCAGGCGAGTCACTGTTTGAGTATCTGTTTCAAATTTTGTGGCGCAACTTGGCCCAGCGGCTGCAGGCCGATATGCGCCAAGATACCTACGAGCATGCACAGCGGCTTGATATGGCGTTCTTTGAATCGAAAAGCTCCGGCCAGCTGGTCGCTACCATGAACGATGATGTTAACCAGCTTGAACGCTTTTTGGATGGCGGTGCCAACGCGCTGATTCAGGTATTTGTCACCGTAGTGGCGGTAGGCGCGGTGTTCTTTGTACTTTCACCGCTGATTGCCTTGCTAGCGTTTACGCCTATCCCGCTGATTATCTGGGGCGCGTTCTTCTTCCAGCGCAAAGCGGGGCCGCTTTATAGCGATGTACGCGAAAAGGTGGGCGATCTGGCTAGCCGGTTATCTAACAACCTTAGCGGCATCGCGACGATTAAAAGCTTTACTAGCGAAGAGCGCGAAGCCGAACGCCTGCGCGATGCCAGCGAAGCCTACGTAGAAGCTAACCGCCGAGCGATTAAGGTTAGCTCGGCGTTTATTCCGGTGATCCGCATGGCGATTTTGGCAGGCTTTTTGGCCACCTTTACCGTCGGCGGCATGATGGCGTTGAATGGAACCTTAAACATAGGCGCTTATGGCGTACTTGTGTTTTTGACCCAACGACTGCTCTGGCCGCTTACTGGTTTGGCCCAGGTGATCGACCTGTTCGAGCGCGCTATGGCCAGCACGCGCAGAATTCTCGATTTGCTTGAAGTGCCGATTACTGTCAAAGATGACAGCACCTTGCCGCTTGCATCGCCAGTGCGGGGAGAAGTCACCTTTGAAGATGTCAGTTTTCACTACGCGACGAGCCAAGTCGGTGTCGAGGGTATTCACCTAAACGTGCAGGCTGGTGCGACTCTAGCACTGGTAGGGGCGACCGGGTCGGGTAAATCCACCCTCATTAAGCTGCTGCTGCGCTTTTATGACCCAGAAAACGGGCGAGTGTTGATAGACGGCCAGCCCATCACTGAAGTGAGTATGAATTCGCTGCGTCAGTCGATTGGTTTAGTCAGTCAGGATGTTTATCTATTTGAAGGCAGCATTCGTGACAATATCGCCTACGGCAAACCTGATGCAGACGAAGCCGCGATTATCGACGCCGCTAAAACTGCCGAAGCGTGGAGCTTTATTGAAACGCTGCCCCAGGGGCTCGATACTGCGGTTGGCGAGCGTGGCGTGCTGCTTTCCGGTGGACAACGCCAACGGCTCTCATTGGCCCGGGCGCTGCTTAAAGACCCGCCTATCTTAGTGCTGGACGAAGCCACCAGCGCGGTCGACAACGAAACCGAAGCGGCTATCCAGCGCTCGCTTAAACGCATCGCCCATGGCCGCACGGTAATTATGATTGCCCACCGGCTCTCTACCATCGTGCATGCCGATGAGATCGTAGTGATCGAGAAAGGCCAGGTGGCTGAACGCGGCAGCCACACAAGCCTATTAGCGGTTAACGGCCATTACGCCGCCCAGTGGCGAGTACAAACCGGCGAGGCCCTAGCGGGGGATGTGGAAATACTCACTAACTGATCGCTACCGATTAACCAGCAGCGCATTCAAGGTGACGGGCACATGCTCGTCAATCTCCTGATAGCCCAGCATCGACAGCACGGTTCTTACCGTGCTGTTTGCCATCAGTGCTCTGCCATCCATCGCCATGGGTTCTGCGTGTGTCACGCGTATCTCGTTCAAGCCTTCACGGGTAAAGCGCAGCGGCACAGACTCCTGCTGGTTGATCATGTCGGACTGAACGCGAAACTCAAGCGTCTCGACCAGTGACTGACCAATATCTAAGTTGTCCAAACGCTCTGGCGGCATTTGTGCCACTAGCGTCACCAGCGTGGTATTGGCTAACAAGCCTATCCAGGGGGGGAGCTGGCCAAAACGCTCCAGTACATCCGTTTGGCTAAGCTTTAACGGCAGGCGGAGCGTACCATCACTAGAGATATCCCCTTGCAGATCGCGCACTTGATGGTGGTGGGTTTGCGGTGACTCGCCGTTTAGCTGGGTAATCGACGCCTGCACCCGGGACTGGGCAGGGTCAAGCTGCCAGTCAGCGGAAACCGGTAGCGCCAACAATAAAGGAAATAGAGCAATCAATGCTTTCAAAGCGCGTCTCCATAAAAGGGACTTTTCATTAGGCCAGATACTTGGTTAAGAGCTATTGATAAGATCAAAAGCTACTCAATAAGGCCAGGAAGCTACCCACAAGACCCCTGGGCTTGAAATAAGTGCCGCAAAAAAATGCCACAATGACATTAAGATAGCGCAAGGGGGCTAGCCTCTCTCCATCACATTCGCTATGATATGCACGCTTTTCGGGCCTATAGCTCAGTTGGTTAGAGCAGGGGACTCATAATCCCTTGGTCGTAGGTTCAAGTCCTACTGGGCCCACCATTTCTATATTTGCCTATTTTAAAGGCAGGGGATTATGAGCCCCTTGGTCTGAGATATATATCGCTCTATTTACTTCCTCCCCCGTGTTTACTTCTCTCCTGCTTGTGTTTAACGCTTGTTAGCCAGTTTGTTGGGCCTTATTACCGTGACGGTAGAAATACGTTTGTAATGGCTCGACTTAAGACAGATATCTTAAAAAGAAGCCTTCTAACAATGGGGGTGTTATCCAGATAATTTGGCCTTGCTAAGCTGGTTTTGCTAATAGCTTGGCGAATGTTAAAAAATCGCATAACCCTTTCTTCAGATACCAATCCTGATAGCTCAGCACTTGACGCTTATATCTATCTGACGATGAATAAGCCTGGAAACAGCTTAATGCCTAACGGTAAGCATCGATATGTACTAGATTGTGATTATGATATCATTGATATCAATGCATGCGCGCGTTTGGAGGCTAAGATGGCATCAATAACGATCCGCAATTTGAACGAAAAATTGAAGACTCAGCTTCGTATTGAGGCCGCAAAGAATGGCCATTCAATGGAAGAGGAGGTTCGCATCATCCTGAAAAAAGCTCTGAGCCAATCTCAAAAAGGGGGGCTGGGAAGTCGCATAAAGCAGCGATTCGCTGAGGCGGAAGGCATTGAATTGGAAGTGCCACCTAGGTTTGATAGCCCTCGTGATCCGGGCTTCGGTTCATGATTGTCCTTGATACTAACGTGCTATCTGAGCTGATGCGCCCTATGCCAGATGCTCAAGTTGTAGGCTGGCTGGATAGTCAGGATGCTATGTCCGTGACCATATCCGCCATTACAGTCGCTGAAATTCTCTATGGAATTGAGCGTCTGCCCGACGGGAACCGCAAACGTGGTTTCGCAGCTATGGCGGCGGCAATGTTCGAGGAAGATTTCTCTGGCCGTATACTGCCGTTCGATAGCGAGGCTGCGGTTCACTATGCAGAACAGGTCGCTGCCAGTGAGAGTGAAGGAAGGCAGGTTCACATGGCCGATGCTCAAATAGCGGCTATCTGTATCCGGCATGAAGCGGTATTAGCGACACGCAATATTAAGGATTTTGCGTCGTTAAATGTCGAGACAATCAACCCGTGGGAAATGAGCTGATATCTATACACAATAGATATTGGCCGACTCTATTGCACAGTGATATTTGATTGCGCTGTTCCTTATGTGCAATCAAAACAATCAGCGTCAGGACATGAAGCTGCGCCATCAACTACGCCACCAAATATGGTTAGAAACGTGCCAGATGAAGTGCGCCGCGCCTTGTGTATTGGCAGCGCACCATGGCCGAACTGCGGGCGAGCGTAGCAATGATGTTATTACCTCAACGTGTTTGTTGTGAGCGCGAATAAAAATCCGTATCATTTGTATTACTATAACGATACTTCTCCTCTTACCCGTTGAGACCTCCTCATGCTCCGTACGTCCATGCCGTTTACCGTCGCGCCGCTGGTTGTAGCGGTTCGTCGTTCATTGGTTGTGTCGCTAGGTGGAATGCTTAGCGTTGTGCCATTGGCATCCCTTGCTCAGGAAGCATCTACTTCTAATGAAACCGTTATTGTTACTGCTACTGCGCTGAAAGTAGAGACACCGCTGGTGGAAACACCGCGCCCAGTCTCAAGCGTTGACCGGGAAGAGCTTGAGACCCGCAATGTTCAGCAGCTAGATGAAACCTTCCGCTACCGTGCAGGCGTGTTAGCCGGTCACTACGGCAGCGACAACAACACTGATTGGTTTAAGGTGCGTGGGTTTGATCAGTCAACTTACCAGGATGGTTTGCGTATCTACCGTGAAGGCTTTTATCAATGGTTGCCGGAGCCTTACGGATTGGAGCGTGTCGATGTTTTCAAAGGTCCCTCATCGATTCTTTATGGTGAAGCGCCTCCTGGCGGGTTGATTAACGCGGTGAGCAAGCGCCCAACTGACACACCTCAAGGTGAGGTGAATTTTCAACTTGGTAACCGTAACCATCGCCAGGTGGGGATTGATACCAGCGGGCCACTGGGTGAGTCTGATAATGTTCGCTACCGTATGGTAGGGATGTACAAAGAGCGCGATGGTGATTTAAACGCGACGGATAACGAGCGTTACTATTTTGCGCCCAGTCTGGCGGTAGATTTTAGCGAAGACACGACCGTTACTTTCTTGGCCAGCATCCAAAAAGACGATGGCGTGCCTGTTAACGGTTTTAAGCTGCCCTATGGCACGGTTGAGAATACCCCTTTTGGCCGCGTGGATCCTCAAACCAACCTGAGCGAACCGGGCTACGACCAGGATACTCGCACCCAGTGGGGGCTTGGCTATGAACTGCAGCATGCGCTTAACGATACCTGGGCATTTGAGCAAGACCTGCGTTATAGCGAACTCGATCTAGATCTGCGCAGTACCTATGCGCTCTCTATGGTGGATGACCGCCGTGCCTCGCGGGGGCATGTTTACCGCGATGGCAGTATCGATAGCTGGACGGTAGATAACCGCTTTGTGGGTACGTGGTATACCGACAGAACTGAGAACACCTTGCTGCTAGGTGCTGATTATCAAAACCTTGGATTGAGCGGTCGCGAAGCAGATGACTACGCATTTGGCGATCCTATTGATATTTTCAATCCCACCTACGGCAACTTTACGCCGATTTCCGCTGATGACCTGCTAACACGGGAAATCAATAAAGAGCAGACCGGCCTTTATGCCCAGAACCAGCTGCGGTTAGACGACCGTTGGGTGTTACTTGGCGGCGTTCGCTATGACCAGGCCGAAACAGAAAACCGTAATTTGACTGCGGGGACTACCCAGCGCTCAGACGATGATCAAGTCTCATGGTCTGGTGGGGCAATGTACCTGGGCGAGAACGGTGTTAACCCCTACGTTAGCTACACCGAGTCTTTTGACCCCGTGGGCCGTGTCGACAGTAGCGGTGAGTTGTACGAACCCCGCGAAGGTCGCCAGTGGGAAGTGGGTGTGAAAGTGGCGCCGTTTAATTGGGATGGCTATGTGACAGCAGCCGTCTTCGATCTGCAAGAGAGCAACACTCTGGTGAATTCACCGGCTGGTTTTCAGGTGCAAGAGGGCAAGCGCATTTCACAAGGCTTTGAGTTGGAAGGCGTCGGTTATATAACCGATGATCTGAGAGTGACGGCCGCCTACACCTATAACGATTCACGCTTGGAAGATGATCGGCGTGCCAGCCTCATTCCGCGCCACCAAGCCTCTACCTGGTTAGACTACGCGGTGACCGGCGGAGCGTTGAATGGCCTGAAATTAGGTGGTGGCGTGCGTTATGTAGGTAGTAGTGTGGATGCTGACAACAGCAGTGTTGATGTCGATAGTTATACCCTGGTCGATGCCATGGTGGGCTATGAGTTTGCTGATGGTTGGGAAGCCCAGGTCAACGTTAATAACCTTACCGACAAAGAGTACGTCGCAAGCTGTGAGTACTGGTGTTACTACGGTGAATCGCGCAGCGTGATTGGCAGTGTGACATATAAGTGGTAATCCGTTTTAAACGGCATCGCCCGGCTATAAAAGCCGGGCGTTTGCGTTTAAGGTCTGCTATTAAGCGCTACTAATACTGGCTATTGTTCTGAAGAGAGTTCTCAAGAGAGTCCTGGAGAGCGTTCTGAAGATAGCTCTTTCGATAGGAGTGATTACAGGACCGGTAACGCTTTGGCGTAAAGCGCACAATCTTTGCTATAGCATGCGCAGGAGGCCTCAATCAGGCCAGGCCGGTTAAGCACCATGATTTCACCACGACGATAGCTAATCAGGCCACGTGCTTGCAGGGCTATCGCTGCAAGCGTTACCCCTGCACGCCTAACCCCAAGCATCATGGCTAGAAACTCATGGGTGAGATGCAATTGATCAGAAGCGGCGCGATCTTGTGTCATCAGCAGCCAACGAGCGAGACGAGCTTCAATCTGATGGAAATGATTACAGGCCGCTGACTGGGCTAATTGACACATGACTACGTGGAGATATCGCTTTAGCCGCTGGTGTAATACAGGGCATTTGAGTAGCAGTTCCTGAAAACTGGCTGCATTTATGCGTAAGGCCGACCCTGCCCCTTGAACTAGCGCAAGTAGCGGCGCCTCAGCGATGCCTAATATTCGAGAGATACCCAGCATACCTTCGCGTCCAGCCATGGCTACTTCCAGCTGGTTATCAACATCCGTGATGACTATCAGTGATATGAAGCTATCGATAGGGAAATAAACATGGGTAATTATCTCGGTGGGCTGGAAGAGCACTTCACCAAAAGACAGTTCCACCGTTTCGCAAGCGGCCATCAGTGCATCCCGTTCGAGATTCGGGAGCTCAGCAAGCAGTTGATTGGCATTGAGAACATGAAAAATAGACGTCATGCGCCTCTCCGGTTCATAAAACCTAGCAAGCGGCACAATGAAGGTTAATATCATCTTGATGTCGACTGCAGATCTACCATCAACTATTCCTTGACGATAGAGGTACATATTAACGCTTGGTAAATTAAGCGTCGGCACGCTAGCGTACAGAACTCGTTAAAGCCTCTTTATTGAGCGAGTGGCGTTAATCCAGGGGGACGAGCAGTTGGGTGTGGGTAATCACACGACGGTAATATGTTTGAGCAGGCGATCGTACTCTTTCTTGACCACCGCATAGCACTCACAAACACGCGCCTCCAGCCCTGGCCTATCAGTTACCGTAATATGCCCGCGGTTGTAACAGATCAAACCTGCCCGCTGAAGTTTACCCGCCGCTTCCGTTACGCCCTCACGGCGTACGCCCAGCATATTGGCAATTAATTCGTGCGTCATAAACAGTTCATTGCTGTTCAGTCGATCAAGGCTTAGCAGCAGCCAGCGGCACAGCTGTTTATCGAGGCTGTGGTGGCGGTTGCATACGGCTGTTTGCGCCATCTGTGTTAGCAGCGCTTGGGTATAAAGCAGTAGCAGGCGTTGCATTGAGCCTGCGCGGTAAAACTCGTTTTTAAGCAGTTGACCTTTAAGTCGGTAAGCTTGCCCTGCACTTTGTACGATCGCTCGGCTGGGGGTAGTTTCACCGCCCATAAAAAGTGATACGCCAACAACCCCTTCGTAACCTACTATAGCGATTTCCGTTGAAGCCCCATCCTCCATCACACACAGCAACGAAACGATGGAATCAAGAGGAAAGTAAACGTGGCTCATTTGCATGCCTGATTCAGACAGCGATTGACCCAAGGTCAGCCTCACCTTCTCGAAATATGGTAACAAAGGAATTAATTCCTCTTCTGTAAGCAGTCCAAGTAAAGCGTTCTGCCGCAGATCTTCAGTTTCTAGCATAGAAAATTCCCCCTCTATGGATGGCTGGTGTGCAGCCCATGATTAAAAATAACTACGTGAGCTAACCCTTCAAGCAGATTAATATGCCTATATCTCAACAACATATACGCATGTTGCTTAATTATAGAATGCTAGGAATTAAAGACTGTACGCTAACGAACATATGTTTGTTTAGCCATACTGAATTAATAGGAATTGAATAGTATAAAAGTAGGTTATTTTAATTATTTCCTGATTCATGTACGCGAACGTACAAACAGTTACGCACCTATCCTGTAGCGTTAAATTGAGTGAGGCAACGGAAATGCCAATACAGGATGTTTCACTATGCGCTGCAAGGAGCGCAGCGCTCTTAAAATTTAAACAGCTATTCCATCGCCAAAAATGATTCTTCTCCATTTCATAAAGAGGAGTCTCGCATTATTGAGAATGAGGAGCTGGGCGATGGAGTTTGAAAAGCACATAACAATCGCTAACTCTCTTACAGGCGATGCTCACCACTCCCAAAATCCCATCGAGCAAGATGCTGACACGCGATTGCGTCACGCTGAAGCCGCCTTACAGGACGCAACAGAGTGGGCTCAGGCGACACTGAATTCAATCGGCGATGCCGTTATAACGACTGACCTGGCGTGCCGAGTTACCTACTTAAATCGCGTTGCTGAAAAGCTGACCGGTTGGGTGAGTCTTGATGCGATTGGCAAGCCCTTACCGCAGGTGCTTACACTCGTTGATGGCCATACGTTCCTAACAGCCACCAATCCTGCGCAGCGTGCCATGGAAGAAAACCGTACCGTCGGACTAGCTATGGATTGTGTACTGATCCGTAAGGATGGTAGCCAGTTGAAGGTAGAAGACTCAGCGGCGCCGATCTGCAATGCTGAAGGTTGTATCAAGGGGGCGGTAATTGTGTTTCATGACGCCTGCCACTCGCCCACTCAATCGTCGAAACTGGCTTATCAGGCGCAGCATGATGCGCTCACCGGGCTGCCCAATCGTGTCCTACTGGCGGAACGGCTCTCCAGGGCGATTGGTTTGGCAAAGCGGCATCAGCACAAAGTTGCGCTGATATATTTGGATCTCGATGCTTTTAAGCCTATTAATGATTCGCTTGGTCATGCGATAGGCGACGCTCTCTTAAAGTTGGTTTCTGATCGCCTTAGCGACTGTGTCCGAGACACTGACACAATATGCCGTCATGGGGGCGATGAATTCGTAGTGCTGCTAAGTGAAATTGAACAACCCCAAGATGCTGCAAGGATTGCACAGAAAATTTTTAGCGCGTTAGCGGCGCCGTATCGAATTGATAAACACGAGTTGAGTATAACCACCAGTATCGGCATTAGTCTCTATCCAGATCATGGTAGTGATGCCCGTAGCTTACTCGATAATGCTGACATGGCCATGTACCACGCAAAGGAAAGCGGCTCTAACCACTTTCAGCTGTTTCGAGCCGACATGAATGCGCTAAGGGAGCAGCGCGGCCAAATCGAGTTTCAACTGCATCGGGCCTTGAAGGAAAATGCTCTCTTTCTTGATTTCCAACCTAGAGTAGATATCGCAACCGGATATTTATGTAGTGCCGAAGCGTTGGTTCGCTGGCGTAATCCGGCACTGGGCCTGATGCAGCCTTCAGTGTTTCTGCCTGTCGCAGAAGCTCGTGGGCTTATTGGTCCTATTGGGCATTGGGTGCTGCATGAGGCTTGCCGTCAGTTACAGAAGTGGCGTGAGCAAGGCGCTGAGATTGTACCCATTGCGGTGAATATGTCAGCCATGGAGCTGCGAGATAAATCATTGCCTGCCCGTATCGCCGGGATATTATCCGAGACGGGGTTAGCTGCACAATTTTTAGAATTAGAAGTGAACGAGCTTAGCCTTATGTATCATCCGAACGACGCTTCAATCGCGACTTTGATCGAATTAAAACAGTTAGGAATACGTATCGCGATTGATGACTTTGGCGCTGGGAGTGACAGCCTGAAACGTTTGAAATGTATTCCAAACGATACCCTTATCATTGCCCCCTGCTTTATTCATGACATGTTAGAAAACCTTGAAAATGCCAGTTTCACTAAAGCGCTTATCAACTTTGGACAAAACTTGACCATGCGTGTCATTGCCAAAGGCGTTGAAACCCAGGCACAGCTGGATCACCTTAAATTACAAGGGTGTGATGGTGCTCAGGGCTTTTTGTTTGGTAAGCCACTATCAGCAACAGACTTCCGCGCACTACTTGGCCCCGAACGCCCCCAATGGCCGTTAAATAACCAAGGTTTACAATCAGAGCCCCCGAACAAGTATCAACGTATTCGACCAGATAGTTAATGTAGGCATGCTCAGTTTTTAAGGAGTCAGTTCACATCGTCCTGGCTGGATGTAAGGCTTTTCGCCTGAGCGGTACACATATTGGGCTGCCGCTTGCTGGATCTTGAATCACATGTGCATCCAAATCGAAAACACGTTTGAGATTAGTCTCCGTAAAAACATCTATAGGTGCACCGCTGGTCACAATGCGCCCATCGCGCATCATCACTAAGTAGTCGGCATAGGCGGCGGCGAGGTTCAGGTCGTGTAGAACGAGTAGGAGAGTGCGGCCTTTTTCATGGGCTAGGCGCGAAAGTAGCTCTAGCAAGTCGACCTGTACCTTTAAGTCTAGAAAAGTCGTGGGCTCATCCAACAGAATCAGATCGGTTTGCTGGGCTAGCACCATGGCAATCCAGCAGCGTTGACGCTGGCCGCCGGAAAGCGCATCGACGCTGCGCTCGGCAAATTCAGTAACGTTGGCATACGCCATTGCCTCGCGAATGGCATTGGCGTCTTGCTGCGCATTTTTCTGCCACAACCCCTGATGCGGGAAACGCCCCATTCCTACCAGCTGTTTTACGCTTAATCCCTCCGGGGCAACCGGACCTTGGGGGAGAATCCCCAGGCGTTTGGCGACCTCACGAGTATTGCTGCGGTGAATATCCTTGCCGTCTAAATAAACATGGCCGGCACTTGGTTTAAGCGTTCGGGCCAGGGTTTTCAGCAGTGTCGACTTGCCACTCCCATTCGGCCCCAACAGCACCGTCAATTTGCCTTCCTCAACGGCGATATCAACGCCATCCAAAACTAGCTGAGCGTCATAGCCAGCATGGAGGCATTCACCTGTAAGGCGAGGCGGCTGGTTGAAAGGGAGTGTCATGGGTCAGCTCATTAAGTTGTCAAAGCAGGCAGCACCGTAAGGGAAAATATTCTCATTTTCAATCTCTTCTCCTAATAATTAGCCCGTTGCTCAGTACTTGAGACGCGCATCAAAAGGCGAGTTTAGTTGTATGAATAGGGGCAAAGACAATTTCGTTATACCGAACGGGCTTTTCCAATTTGTAGACCTTATTCACTTAATATGCATAATACAATCATTATCATTTAGATATGTATTACGTTTTGCAAAGAGTGCTCACTCAGTTAAAGGGAATAAGAAGAAAATGTACGTCAATAAACGCCAAGTATTCTGGCCGACGGTAACGCTAGTAGGGTTAGTGGCAGCCACGCAAGGATACGCTCAGGAAGCGTCATCCGCTGAAGAGCAAAGCGGGCGTGGGTCAGATCAAACCATGGTAGTCACGGCCTCGCGTACCAACACAACCAAAGAAGATTCTCCTCAAACGGTACGTATTATTAGCCAGGAAGAGATCAACCAGCAGCTACAGCTGACTAGCGATTCATCACAAATCTTAAGTAATCTGCTGCCTTCTTACTCGCCTAGTCGACAGAAAATGAGCGGCAGCGGTGAGACGTTGCGTGGGCGCACGCCGTTAATTCTGATCGATGGTATTCCTCAGTCCAACCCATTACGCCCCACCGGTCGTGAAGCGCATGTCATCGACTTTTCTATGGTGGAGCAGATTGAGGTGATTCAGGGTGCCAACGCTACCAACGGGGTCGGGGCGGCGGGTGGTGTGATTAACTTGATCACTAAACGCCCTGAACCAGGCTCGCTTAATCAGCATATTGAAGCCCAGGTAACAACGCCCACCAGCGAGCTCGACAGTGACACGATCAGTTATAAAACTACCTACGGTGTCAGTGGTAATAGCGGTGATGTGGACTATCTATTTTCGGCCAGCCTTGAGGATCAGGGGTTGTTCCTGGATGGCAATGGAGATCCCGTCGGGGTGGACAACACCCAGGGCGACCTAATGGATGCCCGCTCATTCGATATTTTGGGCAAGCTCGCGTATTGGTTCGATGAAAATCAGCGTCTGCAGTTTACACTGAACCACTACAATATTGAGGGACATAATAACTATGTCAGCGTGACGGGGGATCGCGCGAATGGCGTGGTGACCACGTCAGAGCGTGGTACGCCAGAAGGCGATGCGCCCTACAATCGAGTGTGGACCACTGGGCTAAGTTACGATCACTACGATCTAGCGGGTATGCACCTGAGTGCCCAGGCGTTTTATCAAGATTATGAGGCGCTGTTCGGGGCGACCAATTCCGCAACGTTCCAAGACCCAACGATTGCCCCCATCGGCACTTTTTATGACCAAACCATGGCGACCACGAGTAAATTCGGCACTAAGGTTTCGTTAACCAAAGATGATATGTGGGATGAGCGCCTGAAGCTGACGGTTGGGTTCGATACCTTGTTCGATGAAACCGAGCAGTATCTATATCAAACCAACCGCACCTACGTACCGGCCACCGAATACACCGACCTTTCCCCGTTCCTACAAGTTGATCTGCGGCCGGTGGATTCTCTGCTGCTCTCAGCTGGCGCCCGCTATGAATACGCTAAGCTAAATATTGATGGTTATCAGACCGTTGCCGCTAATAACGGTGTTAGTGTCGAAGGCGGCGACCCCAGTTTTAATGAAACGCTTTATAATTTCGGTGCCGTGTGGAAGCCCGTTGACCACTGGAGCCTGTTTGCCAATTACTCTGAAGGGTTTTCTATCCCCGACGTTGGCCGTGCATTGAGAGAGATCAGTACCCCTAATCAATCAGTCGACAATATAGAGAATCTGAGCCCCATTGTTACTGACAACATCGAGACTGGGGTACGTTTTGAGAATGGGCGCTTAGCGGCCGAGCTCAGCTACTACGAGTCGTCTTCCGACTTCGGCAGTCGGCTAACAGAGGTAGATGATGTCTTCTATATGCAGCGACAAGCCACTGAAATAAAAGGCTTCGAGGCATCGGTAGATTATCAGTTTAACGATCAGCACTCTGGCCGCTTAGCCTATTCACGTATGGAAGGGCGTTACGACAGCAATGACGATGGCAACTTAGATGCCAAACTATCGGGGCTGGATGTCTCGCCAGACCGCCTGACGGCCAGTTGGTCAGCGAATTGGACAGATGAACTCTCTACCTTTGTGCAGGCCAACTACGCCTTCGATGAGACCTTCGATGAGGCTAATCGTGAGTTTGATGGCTATCTATTGATGGATGCTGCGGTGGGTTATCGACTACCCGTTGGTCAGGTCAATGTAGGCGTATCTAACCTGCTTGATGAGCAGTACGTGACTTACTATTCACAAAGCGCGCTGGTCAACGATGAGCGCTATTTCGCTGGGCGTGGCCGTACCTTAACGCTTGGCTATCGTTTAGATTTCTAAGCCTTAGTTAGTGAGAGAGCCATTTAGAAAAAGCCAGTGAGAGAGAGTCAGTGAGAGCGATAGCGCGTTCGGTGTAGCAAATAAACGAAGAAGGGCGCGCCTATCCCTGCAACGAAAATGCCTGCGGGTAGATCTTTAGGTAAAAACGCCACCCGCCCGAGCAGATCGGCATAAAGCACAATTAATGCGCCGACTAACGCTGAGGCAGGTAGCAGACTAGCCAGATTGCGCCCCACCAATTTAGCTGCGAGGTGGGGTGCTATTAACCCCACAAAGCTTAAGCCACCGGCAAACGCCACGGCGGCGCCTGCCAATGCTACGCTGCAGGCCAGCAGTATTAGCCGGCTGCGTAGAATAGCTACCCCAAGCCCTTCGGCAACACTATCGCCCAGCGCCATGGCATCCGCATGGCGGGTGAAGCATAGGCTGATAGGTATCGTGACCAACAGCCAAGGTAATAGACCCCACACATCATTCCACTGCGCTGCATACAAACTACCGGTTAGCCATACATAGGCGGTCATGGCAGCGGAGTCATCGCTGATAACAACTAACAGTGTCGTTCCAGCGCCCATAGCCGCCGCAAGGCCAATACCCACCAGTACCATACGCGAAGGGCTAATACCGTTTTTCCACGTCAAACTCATCACTGCCAATGCTGCCACTAGCGCACCGAGCATAGCTGCAAATGGCAGCCACTGAATGCTCAAATGGGTGCTTAACAGCACTAGAAAAAGGACCGCCGCTAGCGCGGCACCGCTGGTAATCCCGATGACATCCGGTGAGGCTAGCGGGTTACGTACAATGCTTTGCAGAATAGCCCCGGCTATTGCGAGGGCGGCACCGACCAGTATTGCCAGGACTATTCGGGGCAGCCTTAATTCCCAAATAATAAAGGCGATATCGCTATTTTGTGGTGCTGTGAGTGCATGCATTACCTGCATGAAAGGCGTCGGAAAGCTGCCTAGACTGAGCGATAACCCTGCGCTTGCTACCAGAAGCAGGCTGATCAGCAATAGGCGAGCCAGCAATTGGGTGCTTTCGTGCTTGGTATTAAGGTATCGAGTTGCTGCTTGTCTCATTGGCCTGCCATCTTGCGTCGCGCCAGATAAATAAAGAAGGGCGTACCTATCAGCGCGGTCATTACACCTACTGGCACCTCTTGAGGCGGCATTAAAAACCGTGAAACGACATCGGCCAGCAGTAGCAAGCAGGCGCCCAACAGGGCGCAGGCAGGTAGTAGCCAGCGGTGGTCGATGCCAAACAGCCCACGCGCCATGTGGGGCACAATCAGACCCACAAAGCCAATCATCCCTGCCAGTGCTACTGAACTACCTGCCAGCACAATCACCACAAGCCCAAGCAGAAGTTTAATAGTGGTGGCCTGCATGCCCAAGCCAGTAACCATGTCGTCGCCCAGTAATAACGCATTGGCGTGGCGTACTAGTAGCGCGCTGAGCAAAAGCGCTCCGCCAAAAAGAGGCAGTAAGGGCACTACGATGGCCAACTCACGTCCTGATACTGAACCCGCCAGCCAATAGAGCACACTTTCAAAACTTTGCTGATCAATCACTAGCAGCCCTTGGCTAAACGATACGAACATCGCGGTGACGGCAACGCCTGCCAACACAACTCGCAATGGGGATAACTCACCATGACGACCGCGGCTCAGTATCACCACCAACAATGCCGCGACGAACGCCCCTAGTAGCGCAGCCCAAACGTAATGGGCAGGGGTATGCAACGGTAAAAGCGACACCGCCACTACCACGAAAAACATCGCTCCAGCGTTAATGCCCAAAATACCTGGTGAGGCGAGAGGATTGCGTGTCATTGTTTGCATCAGCGCGCCAGCAATAGCAAGGCTAGCGCCCACCAAGGCCGCAATGACTGCGCGTGGCAAACGCTCTGTGAGTATGATGATATGCGCTACATTGGTGGAGTCGTAGTGGTTAAAGGTAGCGCGTAAAGATGACCAGGCAATATCAGTTGTGCCCATCATTACACTGGCAATAAACGCACCGAATGCCACGACCATGCCTGCGACCAGCCCCATGCTTTTTGCAAAGCTACTCTTCAACATGCGAGTTGCTCAGTATGATTTGATAAAGAAGCGTAGCAAAGCAGCGCATAATGGTTATAAAGATCATCCAGCATGGCGTTGGCTGCTAATATGCCGCCTCCCATCATCCAACTCACCGGATCTACCTCAAATACGTGGTCGCTTTGCACAGCTGCCAGCTGTTGCCAGAGCGGATGAGCTGACCAGCGTTGGTAGTTCTCCTCAATGGCCGAATCATCAGGCTCAAGCAGAATAAACATTACATCGGCATCCAGTACGGGAATATTTTCAGGACTTGAAAGCTTCATTCCCCAGCCTTGGGTTTGCAGCGTATCCGGTTGCTCAAAGCCTAATTCATCCAGAATAGTGCCGGCAAAGCCGCTGGTATAAATACGCACGTGGTCGCTCTTAAAACGCACCACAGCCACTTTTTGCGGCCACTGGTTACCTAGCTTAACCGCAATCTGCTGGCGGAAATCGGCCACTCGTGAATCCCAGCGCTGCAGTAACTGGTTAGCTTGAGCTTCGCGGCCAGTGGCATTGGCCACCATCGAGAGCGTGGTTTTAAAGTCGAAGACGGTATTGGCTGATACCGTAGGTGCAATGGCATCCAGTAGCGGCACTATTCGGGTATGACGAAAATCGCTGGCAATCACTAGATCGGGCTTAAGCCAGGCAATTTTTTCCAGATTAGGTTGGGTTTCCAGTCCTACGTGTTCCGCGTTAGTGAGCGAATTACGCAGGTAGCGGTACATCGGTTTTTCGAGCCATGAATCGACCACGCCGATAGGTGTAAGTCCCAGGGCAACGGCGCTATCGGTAGCACCTTGATACAGCGTAACGATGCGTGGTGAAGTCGATAACAGGGCAGGAGTATGATAAGGAGTAACTGTTTGCCCAGCACTGTAAACCGCTTTTAAGAGGGTTAGCGTAGTAATGGTGGCCAGCAACACACGCATTGAAATCTTATGACGATGAGTGCGCGCTTTTAACATTGATGTCACTTTACGATTAGCTAAGACTATAGGGCCAAGATGATGGCATGGTCTAAAAGCTAATGCAAAGCATTATCAAATGTAGGCTGCCAACTGAACCAACCCAAACACCGCCACACCCGCCGCCACTGGCCAGCCCAGTGAACGTAGCCGCCACCAAACCAACAGCGTGACGAATAACCCAATCGCGGTTGCGATCCAGGACGTAGTGCTTGGGTTAACCGGCATGATGGATACGCCCAGCACTGCGGCAATCATTAGCGGACCGAGAATGCCCAGCCACTGGGGCATGTTATTGAGGCCGGTGTCGCTATTTAAACGGCGCTGCATCCATAAGAAAGGCACTACCCGCATTAGTAGAGTGCCCAAGGCTGACGCTACCACGGCGAGCCAAAGTGAAGTGCTCATGGGTTAGGCCTCCGAGCTTTGAACTTCACCATATAAAAGCAGATCGCGCCGCAGGCAGCAGCCAGGGGTATTGCCACATTGCTCCAGCCGTAAAGAGTGAAAAACAGCGCAGAGAAAATGGTGCAGCCTAGCGCTAGTGCCCAGCGTTTGTCGGTGAAGCGCGGCGCTACCATGGTCAGAAACAGGGCGGGTAGGGCGAAGGGCATTACCTCGCCTAACAGCGGCCAGCGTGCGGTTAATGTTTCTCCTGCTGTAGCACCTACCATCGTACCTATTATCCACACCCCCCAGGCGAGCAGCGATGCGCCTATAAACCAACCAAACCGTTCAGGGGCTGGCAGTTGGGGTAGCCTCGTTAGCGCCAGGGCAAATACCTGATCAGTAAGACCATGCATCAACCAGGGCCAGTGGTGGCTGCGGGGTAGCAAAGAGGCCAAATTAGGACCGTAGACCACATGGCGTACGTTGATCAGCAGCGTCATCGCAACCACCAGCCAAAGCGGCGAACCAACGGCTATCATCCCCACAAACAGAAACTGCGAGGCGCCAGCGTAGATCAGCGCTGAAATCGCGGCGGCTTCCCACATGCTAAACCCCGCCTGAGTTGCCACCACGCCAAATGAGAGTGAGACCGGAATATAGCCACCTAATAATGGAATGGCTTCCCTCACGCCTTTCAGTGTTGAGCGAGTAGGGGAGAGGCTGGCTACTGAGTTCATGGTGTTTTACCTTGCTCACCGTAGGTGATGGTCATTATCAGGGTGGCCTCTGCTGCCTGGGTGCGATAAAGGTGCGGCTGGTCTGCGGAAAAGGTCACAGTGTCTCCAGGCGACAGCACGGTAATGGCTGCTTCTGGACCCGCTTCTAACTTGCCACTAATTAGCGTCAATGATTCGCGGGTGCCCGGCGTGTGGGCTTCGGCACGGCGCAGCGTGTAGGGCGCGCAGCGCATCCAGTAGGCATCCACTTGGGGTGCGCCTTTGCCTTGATCAATTAAACGTACCTGCACGCCATCTTCACCCAGTGGCACGGTAATCGGTGCGACCAGCGTGCCGAAAGGAACGTTAAGCTGCACCGCCAGCCGCCAAATGGTATCTAGCGTCGGGTTGCCGTTACCCTGCTCCAGGCGACAGAGGTTGGATTTAGCAATACCCGCATCATTAGCCAGCTGTGAGAGTGACCAGCCCCGTGCTAAACGTAATGACTGTAAATGCTGGCCTAATGTACTCAGTGATAGCTTATCCATAACCTGCCATTCGGCTGTGTTGAAAACAGTTTTAATACGGCTACTTGCTTACTGTCGTTCTATATAAAGAACGTTAGCCTGTCAACGATTCTATTAATATTCACGATGGCACTCTTTATGCATGCACTTATGTATTAAATTAGGTATTCGTTTTATGTATTTAGGTAGATGCTCTGCAGCGAGGGAAACGCAATGCATTCATTGGCAATGCTTCAACCGGTTAAATCGATTCTAAGAAGTGTGGCGTTACTGCTGTTAGGCAACGGCTTGCTCAACACGTTGCTGACACTGCGCGGCACCATGGAAGGCTTTTCCAGTGCGATGCTCGGGTTAATTATGTCCGGCTATTTTGTTGGATTTATCTGTGGCACCTGGGTGAGCGGTCGGTTAATACGGCGCATGGGGCATATTCGTACTTTTGGGTTTTGCGCCTCTATCTGTTCATCCGTGGCGCTTTTGCACCTTGTGTTTATCGACCCGTGGGTGTGGCTACCTTTGAGAGTAGTCTATGGGCTATCGTTTATTACCTTAATTACCGTGATCGAAAGTTGGTTGAATAGCCAAGCCGCTGCCCATGAGCGGGGGCGTATTTTCGCCGTCTATATGGTCGTCAACTTGGGTGCGCTAGCGATAGCTCAACAGTTGCTGAGGCTCTCATCACCGGAAGGGTTTTTGCTATTTGTCGTGATCGCCATTTTGATTAGTTGGGCACTGCTACCCATCACGATGACCCGCCGGGTTCAGCCGAAAATCACTGAGCGGCCAAAAAGCAGCCTACGAGCGCTGCTGGGATTTGCACCGCTGGCGGTTGCCTCCGCCGCTTTATCAGGGCTTGCGATGGGCGCGTTCTGGTCGATGACCCCGGTATACGCTACGCAACTGGGTTTTGATATTGGCGGCGTTGGGCTAGTGATGAGTGTGGCGATTATTGGCGGTGCGTTGCTGCAGATTCCCATAGGTCGCTTTTCAGATAAACATGACCGGCCCAGAGTGATGACCTGGGTAGTGCTGTTAGCGGCGTTAATCGCGGCGTGTATGCCATTTGCCCCTAGCCATGAAGTACTGCTCGGGCTCTATTTTCTCTGGGGCGGTTTAGCGTTTTCGCTCTATCCACTCGCAGTGGCCCAGCTAATTGACCAGCTTCATCCTGATGAAATTGTCTCAGGCTCAGCGGATATGCTCGTTATGCATGGCGCGGGCTGCGCCGTGGCGCCAATTGCGGCAGGGTCACTGATGACCGCTATAGGAAGCCACGGCCTGCCGATTTATATTGCCTGTGTGTTTAGTCTATTGGGTATTTACGCCATTTATCGTCGCCGCCATGTAACGGATTTGGTGACACACACTGCCCATTTCGAGCCAATGGTACAAAGTAGTGCAGAGGCGTTGGAAATGATCTTCGATGATACGCAGCCAGATCTATTTGATGACCCCAGTTTTTATGAAGAGCATGAGCGCCAGCGGTTAAGAGATGTTTTAACGTCGTCAAAAGTATGAAGCCCACGATAATGGCATGCCGTCCGGCTGGCTAAATGGCTACATTTATATATAAAAATACCCCTGCCGATTAAGCCTGCAGGGGTATGGATAGAATAGATTAAGCGGTGGGGATCTAGCCTTGAGCAATTAACTAATTAGGCGGCGACAACGTTAAGCGTAGTTGCGGAACTCTTCTTCGGCTTGCGTGGAACCGAATCGTTATTCACAAGCAGCTCTGGAAGTGCGTTAATTTCATTGTAACCGCGCTGCGTTAAGGCAACGACCTCGGGAGAGGAGCCCCATTTCAGCAGCATTTCATCGAGCATGTATTCGGCTTGTTCGGCATTACCCCAGCGGTTAAGTAGCTGGGTAATAGCGTAGTCACACTCAGGGGTGTCGAACAGCTCGTCCTTGATATCTTGAATGGCGATTTGAAGACCTGCCTGGGAAAGGTCGGTTTGTTTCTCGCTATGCATGTCACGGCTCCGTGTGAATGCGATTCTTAATGGTGGCTCACGTGTAAACCACCTACATATGTGTTGTACGTGCCTTGTACGAAAGTGAGCTTAATATAGCCGTGAGTGAGAAGCAAATGCGAAACCAACTCCCAAACGGCGAGTGTCCTATGACCACCAGTGTCAGGCTCAGGGACGCGGCATAAATATCTCTAACGCGTGTTCCTGACCATCCAATGGGATGCGTACTAATCCTTGTGGGAGTGTCAGCTCACCGCCATCTAGCTGTGCGCTTAACGCGCCATCAGCTTGAGTGATTTCAACACTGTAGCGCGTCGCCGAAATGCTGATCGTCACACTGACACTTGGCCACTTATTGGGCAAACAAGGGGTAATTACAAGCCAGTCGCCTTCCCGACGAATACCCAATATCCCTTCGATTCCGGCGCGATACATCCAGCCTGCTGAGCCGGTGTACCATGTCCAGCCGCCGCGCCCTGTATGGGGCGCCACGGAGTAAACATCTGCCGCAAGCACGTAAGGTTCGACGTGATAACGGGCCGCTTCTTGGGCAGTGCGTGCATGATTGATGGGGTTGAGTAGTGCAAATAGTTCATGTGCTTTGTCGCCCTCGCCAAGTTTGGCAAACGCCAAAATAGCCCACATTGATGCGTGGCTATATTGCCCGCCATTTTCACGCATGCCCGGCGGATAGCCGCCGATATAACCGGGATCGCGTTCGGGCTGGTCGAAGGGTGGCCAGAATAGTAGCGCGATCTGATCATCGTGCAGGATCAGCTCCTGCTCAAGCGAGTGCATGGCGAGCGCTGCCCGGTGAGGTTCCGCCGCACCCGAAAGTACCGACCAGGATTGCGCTATCGAATCGATCCGGCAGGCATCGCTCTCTTTACTACCCAGCCATGTACCGTCATCAAAGGTCGCACGTCGATACCACTGACCGTCCCAGGCGCTACTTTCCAGCGCGACGCGCAATTCAAAGGCATGGATGCGCCAACGATCAGCGCGGGAGGTTGTCTGCTCGGTTGACGATGCGTGCTGAGAGGTTGTCGACGTCTGTTTTTCACGCTGCTCGGCAAAGGGTAAAAACAGTTCAAGGGTATGCACCAGCAGCCACCCCAACCACACGCTTTCGCCTTTACCCGCTTCACCAACGCGGTTCATACCGTCGTTCCAGTCGCCCCCGCCGATCAACGGCAGGCCGTGTTCGCCGGTGAGTTCAATACTCTGATCCAAGCCGCGGGCGCAGTGCTCAAATAGCGAGGCCGTCTCCGCCGCAATCATTGGCTGGAAAAAGCAGTCGTGCTCGTCAGGCGCTAATAAGGCCCCTTCTAAAAAGCTCACCTGCTCATCCAGCACCGCCACATCAAGCGAAGTGGCAATATAGCGCGCACAGGCGTAGGCCAGCCAAACCCTATCATCTGAAATGCGCGTTCGAACGCCTTGGCCAGAGTGGGGTAACCACCAGTGTTGCACATCCCCTTCGATAAACTGGCGCGAAGCAGCGCGCAATAAATGTTCGCGGGTGGTCTCAGGGCTGGTGAAGGTTAAGGCCATGCCGTCTTGAAGCTGGTCGCGGAACCCATAAGCGCCGCTGGCTTGGTAAAATCCTGAGCGCGCGGTGATCCGGCAAGCAATGGTTTGGTAAAGCAGCCAGCCATTGAGCATGATATCCATGGCGCGATCCGGCGTGGTTACTTGGATCGCATTAAGCTGGGTTTGCCAGTGTGCGCGTACTTTGGCGAGCTCTGCTCCAATATCTGCCCCACGATAGCGGGCGATAAGCGCTTGCACATCAACGGTAGAGCTTCCCTGGCCCATCAGTACCACCACATCAACGCTTTCACCCGCTGCTAATGAAACGCCACGGCTGAGTGCCGCACAAGGGTCTAACCCAGCCCCTTGGTTGCCGGAAAGCGGTGCCTTACTGCGCAGCCCCGCTGGGGAGGCTAGACTGCCCCCGTGGCCGATAAATTCGCTGCGATCAGCTGTACAGGAGTCGGGTAGGCTACCGATGTCCAGAAATGCCACCCGGCCTGGAAAAGCGATATTCCAAGGATTTTTGACCAACAGCGCACCGCTGTTGGCGTCCTGATGTGAGACAAGAAAAGGCGCCGACGCACTTCTCGACGTGCCTAATACCCATTCCGCATAGGCCGTAACGGAGAGCTGGCGTGGCCTTCCCGAGTGATTGGTGATACGTAATCGCGAAATTCGCAGCGGATCATCTAGCGGTACAAAATGCAGCAGTTCAAGAGTGATGCCATCCGTTTGATGCTCGAACTGGCTATAGCCGAAGCCATGGCGGGCGATATAGCGGCCCTGATCTCGCACCGGGCGGGCAGTCGCCGTGTAAAGAGCTAATGACTCCTCATCGCGCACATAAATAACGTCGCCACTGGGGTCTTCAACGGGGTCATTCGACCACTGGGTTAATTGGTTTTCGCGGCTATTATCCGCCCATAAGTAACCGGCCCCGGCGGCTGATACCTGAAAACCGAAGCCCGCGTTAGCGATGACGTTAATCCATGGGGCGGGGGTTGTACTGCCAGCATCAAGTATCGTGACATACTCGCGACCATTTTCTGCAAAGCCGCCCAGCCCGTTAAAAAACTCAAGCGTTGGTAACGGTGAAAGGGCGGTATCGTTGGCCTTTAAAGGTATGTGTTTGGGTAAGGCGCGCTTCGTAAATAGCGGGGCATGGATTGCCGCTACTTGAGCCGGAAGCGTCAATGCCAACTGATCTGCAATGCCACCGCGATGGGCTATCAGCGCCACTCTGGCAACTGACTGAAGCTGCATGCGTACGTCCAGGCTTATCAAGTCGCTACGCAGCGCAATCACTTTGCCGTGGGCATGGCCATTGCGGAAACGAGGTCGCGACTGGCTGCTTAGAATAGCGGTATCAATGGCATGTTGAAGATCCTGAATATAGGAGGATGCCCGCTCATTAATGATCACCACATCGACCCCTAAGCGTTTCATCCCCCAGTATTCATGGGCGCGCAGTAATTGGCGTACGTGACCAATATCATCAATAGCGTCGATACGCAGCAGAATAATTGGTAGATCTCCGGAGATACCATACTGCCAGAGCTGGGATTGAGGTCCCGCTCCTCGCTCTATCGCATCAGTGGGTGCTCTGAAGCGAGCATCAGGATAAAGAATGGGCGCTGCCAGCCGCTGAAAATCAGCGGCCTCTTCAGGTTGGATACCCATATGGCGAAGCTGCACTTGTGCTTGGGTCCAGGCAAGTGTTTTGGCCCGCTCAAAGGCACTTCGATCATGGTGTTTGTCGATCAGATCCATCAACGCTTCCCGGGAGGAGGCGATCACGGTCCAATAAGCAATACGGGCAATCTTGCCAGGGGCGACTCGCAGGCAATAGCGCAGCGCAAAAATAGGATCTAGCACGCTACCTACGGTTCCGGATAAACGCTGACCCTCCGCCAGCGCTGAGGCCTGAAGTGTGGCCCGCCCGCGTCCTAAAAACTTCGCACGATCAGTCTCAAACTGAATATCACCCACGGTTTCGCCTTCCACCACCGCAAAGTGGGCAGCCCATACCTGGGCTTCACCAGGCGCACGGCGGCGGCGGGTTGCAATCAGAACATTAACGTCTGGCAGGTACTCCGTAACCACAAACATTTTGGCAAAAGCGGGGTGTGCATTGTCATTATCCGGTGTGGTTAGCACTAACTCTAAATACGACGTAACGTCGATATCTCGGGCGTGACGACTGCTATTGCTGAGTGATACGTGGCGCACTTCGCTATCGTCTTCACCTGAAACAAGCACTTCCATGTGGCTGGTAATGTCGTCATGGCGATGACTATAGCGAGCGTAATCTTCGGCAAATACCACCTGGTTGCCGTCTTCTTTAGCCGCTAACGCGGGGCCTGCCGTTTGCCCGGTAGATGTCCATAAACCGGGGCGTCCTGTATCACGCAGGAAAATAAAGCTGCCTAAGTGGTCGCGGGTGGCATCCGGCTGCCAACGGGTGATCGCAATTTTTCCCCACCGACTATAGCCGCCCCCTCTGGCTGTCATCATGACCGAGTAGCGACCGTTAGAGAGTAGATGGGTAACCGGGGCCCCGTTGGCTGCTGTAGAAACGCGGCGAATGGTTTGTGCCTCATTAATACTTTGGCTGGCCGTGGATTTCACCTCTTCAGCGCGAGGCTGGGAAATAGCGACATTACGCGGTACCCGCTCTTGTAACAGTAGCTCACTGGCTTGAATCATCGGCTCACGATGAAAGCGAGCGCGCATCTGGCCGTGATGCAGCGTGTTGGCAATAGCGACGATAGTCATTCCCTGGTGGTGCGCCATAAAGCTACGTACGATGACGACATTTTCACCAACAGGTAGCCGTGAGCGAGTGAAATCCAGCGCTTCATAAAAGCCGTAGCGACCTAATGCGCCCAACTCCGCTAACCGGTTGAAATTGCGGCAGGCAGCGTTAGGGTCAACCATGGTGGCCAGGCCGGTAGCGTAAGGTGCAATGACAAGATCCGCAGAGAGTCCTCGCTTAAGCCCCAAGCCCGGCACGCCAAAGTTAGAGTATTGATAGGTAAATTCCAGATCGCGCGCATTGTAAGCAGATTCAGAGATGCCCCAGGGAGCTGAGAGCTGGGCTGCATAGGCCTCTTGTCGCTTCACGACTAAGCGGCTGGTTTGTTCAAGCAAGCTACTGGCCGGTGCGCGCATTACCAGTGATGGCATCAAGTACTCAAACATTGAGCCAGACCAGGATATTAGGGCAGAGCCAAACGTTAACGGCGTTGCCGTGCGACCAAGCCGGAACCAATGGCGAGTAGGAATATCGCCTTTGGCAATGGCAAACAGGCTGGCCAGCCGTGCCTCTGAAGCCAGCAGGTCATAGCAACTGGTATCAAGGCAGTTGTCGTCCAGTGAGTAGCCGATTGACAGCAATTGACGCTCGGTGTTGAGTAGAAATGCAAAGTCCATACCGAGTGCTAAGCGTCTTGCGGTATCCGCAATCTGTTGCAGGCGTACAGTTTGCTGGTTCTGTAACGCTGGGTGGGCGACGCTATCAGAATGGTGTTGGGTCACAGCACTATGCAGTGCCTCCACCCAAAACCGTATATCTTCACTGCTCGTGCTTGGATGATCGGTGAGGGCAGCAGAAGCCACGTTCAAGGCGTTGTTCGTCAGCATCGAGAGCTTCGCTAGGCACTCAGACGACATAGTTTCGCCCTTGAGCTGCCCATCAATGGCTTCAAACTGCTCGTTAAGCTTGGCCACAAAATTTTCCGACAGCCTGCTTTCTGGAGTCTTGAGGCCTGGCAATACGGTTTCTGACAGCACGGCGGCATGCTTAAGTGCATCGCGGGCGAGATTGAGCGTATCGGCGATCCCGGAGCGTGGATCCGCCAAAAAGAGTTCTTGTTGCCACGTTTCGCAGGCATTGGCGATGACAATAAGATGCCCCGCTAAGTTACCGCTATCGACCGAGGAGACATACCTGGGGTCAAGCGGTCGCAGGTCATGGGTGGCGTACCAGTTGAAAAAATGGCCACGATAGCGTGGCAGCCCTTGCATCACGTCCAGCGTTGCCTCAAGACGCTCAAGGGTCTGGTGTGTACCGATCCAGCCAAAATCCCGTGCTGCTAAGGTGGAGAGCAGATACAGCCCCATATTGGTCGGCGACGTTCGTTGGGCGAGGGCGGGTTGCGGGTCTTCTTGAAAATTGTCGGGCGGCAGGCGGTTGTCAGTCGCGGTCACAAAGGTTTCAAAGTAGCGCCATGTTCTCCTTGCGATGAGGCGCAATTCAAGCGCCTCATCGGTCGAGATAGTCGGCTGGACGACACTGCTTTTCGTGCTGCTAAGCCAAGATGCTATCGCTGGAGCAACAAGCCAAAGTAGTGCAAAAGGCAGCACGATTGGCCAAGCATCACTGGCAGACCACATTGCCGACATAACGACTGTAAGCCCCAGCACCGTACCTGGCGCCATTCGCTGATAAAACCCCAATACCGTCAGGTGCGGGCTTTTCATCGACTGTGCCGCTGAGGTCCACTCCAGTAAATGGCGATGGGTGATCAAAATACGGATTAATGTCCTGACGATGGCATCGAGCATTCGCCACGCCTGGTCGGGCAAAAAGACGACCTGTAGCAGAGTTTGCACAGCCCCCAATTTCAGTTCATCAAACCAAAGATTGAAGTGATGGCGCAGCGTTGCTTTCGCCTTGAAAGGGATGAAGGAGAGTGTCAGAGAGAGCAGCGTTGGAGCACCAATAATGGCAAGCACCAGCAGCGTGCCAGAGATGGCCAACGGCAGCGGTAGTTGCCAACTAACGGCAAGGCTTGCCAATAACAACGGCGGTAGCAGTGAACGGCGCAAGTTGCCGAGCATTTTCAAGCGCCCGGTAAGCGGCAGCTTAGGGGCGACCAACCAAGGTAGCAGTTGCCAGTCGCCGCGCGTCCAGCGGTGTTGGCGCTTCGCCGCGACATCATAGCGAGCCGGGAAGTCTTCGATGACTTCAATATCGGAAGCGAGCCCCGCCCGGGCAAATACCCCTTCAAACAAGTCGTGACTAAGTAGACTGTTTTCGGGCACGCGACCGGCGAGGGAGGCTTCAAAGGCATCAACCGCATAGATGCCTTTACCAGCAAATGAACCTTCTCCCACTAGGTCTTGGTATAGGTCTGAAATAGTGGCGGCATAGGGGTCAAGGCCCCCAGGTGCAGAGAAGAGCCGCTGATAAATAGAGCCCTCTCCCCCGGTAGGCAACGAAGGCGTGACGCGTGGCTGTAGGATGCCATAGCCCTCTACTACATAGCGCTGCTGTTCATCCAGGCGGGGCTGATTTAAGGGATGGGCCATTTTACCCACCAGGCGGCAGGCGGCTCCCCTGGGTAAGCGTGTATCCGCATCCAGGGTAATCACATAGCGCACATCGCAGGGTAAGGTGGGTGGGTTGATAAACGTGGTATCAGTGGCACCCCGTAACAGCCGATTAAGCTCATGGAGCTTGCCGCGCTTGCGCTCCCAGCCCATCCAGGTATTTTCACTGCTGTTAAATACCCGTCGCCGATACAGTAAAAAGAAGCGCTGATCGCGCGGATGACTATGTCTGTTTAAACTATGTTTGTTTAAAACATGCCTGTTTAAACCGCCCTGAGCATGTGAACTGCCTGAGGCTTGTGAACCAGCTGGGGCATGTAAACAGTAGCGTTCATTTAATTGATCAATCCACGCTTGCGCCGAGGATAATAGCAGCGATTCATCAGGTAACTCCGCATGGGGAGCATCGACGCCATCAACGAGCAGCGCATAAGCAAGTGCTCCGTCACCGCTGGATAAATGATGTACTTCAAGGCGTTCAATCTGTTCGCGAAGATCCTCTTCACTGGTAAGCAGCGTAGGTACGGCAATCAACGTCCGTAGCGTGGGCGGAATACCTTTGGAAAGGTCGAGGCTGGGCAGCGGCTGGGCGCCGACGCTGCGAATAATTATGCGATTAACAATTAAAGTAGCCACTTCAATAATGGGCAGTAGACTGAGAGTCCCTAGTAGGATTAACCAGGTTAAAGGCATATCACTGATGGCCAGCGGGGCCAAGAGTAATAGGCCAAGAGAGAGGGCGATTAAGCTAACGGTCACCACGGTCATCATAACGATATAGCTATGAATTCCGTGCTGGATAAATGTCCGGCTCAGCCACTGATCTGCCGAAGGACGAAAACCAAGCTGTTGTTCAAGTTCAATACGTCCTGAACCGATTAAAAAATAGCCTGGGTCTCCCAAACGGGCGGATTCTACAGCATCGTCAGTGCTTGCCATCGCTAGTTGAGACATGCTTAGCGCCGTTTCAACGACCTTTAACTCAGAGTATTTACAGCCCCGGGAAAGACGCTCTACAGCGCTTCGATAGTAGTTTCGCGTCGGAAAATCCAACTTAGCAAACTGGCTGTGTTGGCGCAGTTGCACATCGACCAAACTGACGCTTTCAAACAGCTCAGCCCAGTCAATGCTTGAGACGAACCGCATACTGGTAATGATGTTGCGCACAGTCACATTGGCAGCGCCTTGGCGCTGTTGGGCGTGTTGCACCACATCATCAATCGTTTCACCCTGATGATTAAGCCGTTCGTCCAGCCAGCCGACCAATGGGCTGCTGCGTGGATCTAAACCTCGCAGGCGCTTAGCCAGTTGCGCGATGAAAGGCTCGGCTAACGGCCCTGTTTGGACATTGAGGGTGGTGGCTTCGATGCTAAAGGTGTGGAGCTCTAAGGCTGATCGTTGATCTGCAGGCTTGAGCCATTTGGCCGCGAGTGTATCGGCTTCATCTCTTGCCGTTTGTTCACTAATAATTTGGTCGGCGAGCCGACGTAAATTCTCAATCAGCACAATGCGTAACGTGATAGCGACTGCCCATAGCTCGCCAATCGTAAGAGGCTGGACGCGTTGGTAAGCAGTCATAAATGTTTGCAGAGTATCTAAATCAATATGACTGTCGGTATGAGCAATAAATGCCCAAGCGATACCAAAAACCCGTGGGTAACCTGCAAAAGGGCCATTGGCTAATTTGGGCAATTGGCGGTAATAACCAGGGGGAAGGTCGCTACGGATTTCGCGGATCTGGGCTTCAACCAAGTGGTAATTGTCGAGCAGCCAGGCAGCCGCAGGCACAATGTCGTGGCCACTCGCCAGCGTCGCAGCATTAGCGCGGTAAACGTCCAGCAGTGTTTTTGCGTTATCGTTGAGCCGTCGTGTTAAAGAGACGACTTTAGGCGGTGTATTGGTTATTTCCTGGGCAAGTGCCAAGCTGCCTGCATGCTGTTCAAGTCGCTCTGCGCTAAATAACTCCTCCCGGACGGGGGTAGTAGAGTCCCACGGCGCTGCGAACGCATGCGGCTTACGCACATAACGGAGCAATAGATTCACAGATTCCATCCTGGTGAAAGTGCACGGTCTTAAGCGCACAAGCGAAGCTTCCCTACCAGGACAATGGGCTTGATGTGAAACAGTGTCCGTTCGCTACCGCACATTGCTTATATAAATGAGAGGGCGATCGGTATTTTTTTAGGTATTTTTAATGAGGCAAGTGGTTTAATAAAGTATTAATCGATCACTCTCTTTTTTAACGACGGCATAACATTCGCAACTAAGTTGCTATAAATGTGCTCGATCTAAAACGGTAATGTGCCCGCGTGGATACTCAATCACGCCGAGTTTATGCAACTTGCCCGCCGATTCAGTAACGCCTTCAAGGCGCACTCCGAGCATCTTGGCAATCAATTCCTGGGTCATGATCAGCTCATTGCCGGGGAGGCGCTCCAGCGAAAGTGGCAGCCAAGGGCATAGCGACTGATCAATTGAGTGGTGACAGTTACGAACCGCTGTTTATGTCCTAACCCGCTTCATGCCGACGTAGTGTCCAGTAGCCTCCCCATAAGCGCGTTGCCGTGGTGATGAAACAGGCCATCGCAAAAAAAAGCGCTAGGGTTGGAAAGGCTGCTGGGTAAAGGCAAAAAACGACCAGCGCAATGACAGTTTCAGTGCCTTCGGTTAACCCCTCTAAATAGTAGAACGCTTTATTGGGAAAGTGAGGGCGCTCTATCGCCTGCAGTTTGGCAGCAATGGCAAAGGCCAGAAATGATGTCCCGGTGCCGATAAAGGCAAAGAGTAGTACGGCAGCTGCAAGGGCATTCTGGTCGGGGTTTGCTAAGGCAAAACCCACTACCACGGCGGCGTAAAAAACAAAATCAAGCCCAATGTCGAGAAACCCACCTGCCTCACTTGTGCTGCCACTTAAACGGGCTAACGCGCCGTCCAAACCATCACCAAGCCGGTTGAGCATAATGACCAGCAAGGCGAGTCCATACTGTTCCCAGGCCAACAGCGGTAGGGCTGTCATGCCGATAAGAAAAGCAGCTAGCGTCACTTGATCTGGGGTGATGTGGCGTTTATGCAATTGCCGCGCTATACGTGTAAGGGGAGCGTGCGTTAATGGCATTGTCCAGCGGTCAAGCACTCTGTTCTCCTTCATCTACTTATAGAATATTTAACTATTAAACAGCAGCGCCAACTTACGCCACCCATTTTTTATGTTTCAGACGAGCCATATGCCACTGTTAGAAAAAGCTAATGATTAAAACTAAAGTTGTTAGACTTTGGTGGTAGTTTTGAGTAAATCACTGGACTAATTGCCTATTGCAGTTAATAAAGGGCGCCAATAGAGGCCAGCTCTTACCCAGAATAGCTCAACTGCCAATTTGCTGAACCTCAACCTTAACGACCACATGAGCGTAAGAGACGTTAACTGTATGCATAAAACCGCCCTGATGACGGTATGGGATCAATTGTGGCATTCCCACTACCAAGCTAAAAAATTATTGATGTGCGCGCTTCCCACTGGCGGCGCTGCGCAAGCAGCGGCATCCAGTGCGAAGCGTGAGCCTGGCTATCAGCCTAAGCCGCCAGCCTATACCACCCCGCAGAAAGTGGGTTTAGTGCTCGGTCCGCTGCTGTTCGCCTTTATAGTGATGTTTTTTCACCCTGAAGACTTAAGTTTTGAAGGGCGCATGGTATTGGCGACCACCCTTTGGGTGGCCGTATGGTGGATTACCGAAGCTATCCCTATTCCTGCGACCTCGTTGCTACCCATAGTGCTGCTGCCGATTACCGGGGCGCTGGATGGAAATACGGTGACCGCCGCTTACGGCAACCCGATTATTTTCCTATTTCTAGGCGGTTTCATGATCGCGCTGGCGATGGAAAAGTGGGACTTGCACAAGCGGATCGCGCTATCGATTATTGCCGTGCTAGGCACCAGTATTAACAGCATTGTGTTTGGTTTTATGGCCGCCACCGGCTTTTTGTCGATGTGGGTATCCAATACGGCAGCGGTCATGATGATGCTGCCGATTGCTACGGCGATTGTCTATCAAGTGACTCAAGAGCTTAATAAAACCGAAGGCGACCACAGCTCTGAAATCGACAAGTTCAGTAAAGCGCTGATTTTTGGCGTTGGTTATGGCGGCACGATTGGTGGCTTGGGCACGCTGATTGGCACTCCCCCCAATATTATTCTCGCGGCGATCGTGAATGAGCTGTTTGGGTTTGAGATCTCCTTTGCCGGTTGGTTAATGTTTGCTTTTCCTGTCGTGGTGGTACTGATATTCATCACCTGGCTACTGCTAACACGGGTATTCTTCTCTATTAAATTTAATAATCTGCCCGGCGGTCGGGAGATGATTAATAAAGAGAAAGATGCGTTAGGAAAAACCAGTTTTGAAGAGAAAGCGGTGCTAGCCGTTTTCCTGTTTGCGGCCTTTATGTGGATCACCCGATCATTCTTGTGGCAGGGCCAGATCATCAATATTCCTGGCATCAATGACACCATGATCGCGATTGTCGCCGCACTGCTACTGTTTTTGATTCCGTCTAAAAACAAAGGTGGTTGCCTGCTGGGCTGGGATGTCGCCAAAGACGTTCCGTGGGGAATTCTCCTGCTGTTCGGTGGTGGTTTGGCGATTGCTGCAGGCTTCGGTTCTTCCGGTCTGGCGGAGTGGATTGGTGGGCAGATGGGCGTGCTGGAAGGCATGAACTTCCTATTAGTAATTCTGCTGGCAACCGGCATGGTGCTGTTCCTGACTGAGATTACGTCTAACACCGCCACTGCGACCATGATCCTGCCGGTACTGGCCTCGTTAGCGCTAGCATTGAATATCCACCCCTTTGCACTAATGGTGCCTGCTGCTATGGCCGCCAACTGCGCCTTTATGCTGCCGGTAGGAACGCCGCCCAACGCAATTATTTTCGCTACCGGTAAAATCAAAATTATCGAAATGGTGCGCACCGGTTTCTGGATCAACATTATTGCCATGCTGCTGATTACTGCGGCGGTGTACTTCCTATTGCCGATCATGTGGGGGGTCGATTTGACTTCTTACCCTGACGCATTCCGTCGTCAGTAAGTTTATCTAGCTCTGACTAGCCCCGCCTTGCGGGGCTTTTTTTTGGGTCGGCGGAGTTTTATGGGTAGGTGAAGTATTGGGTTGCTATGATGGCGCTACATCATTTGTTGTTGAGTTTGTTATGCGTTTACTTCACACCGCGGATTGGCACTTGGGTCGGCTATTTCATAATCTTTCTCTGCTTGATGATCAGCGGCATGTGCTTAATCAGCTCATTGAGATCATCGATCGCGAAAAAGTTGATGCAGTGCTAATTGCGGGCGATATCTATGACCGCTCGGTGCCACCTTCTGCGGCGGTAACGCTGTTGGATGAAGTGCTCCACGCGCTTTGTGAGGAGCGCAAGCTGCCGGTGATCATGATCTCAGGCAATCACGACGGCGCCGAGCGGCTGCGCTTTGGCGCGAGGCACCTCCGCCAGGCCGGGCTGCATATCCTTTCTGATCTGAACGATTTTGCCATCCCCGTCACGCTTGCTATTAAAGGTCTCGAGGTCGATGTGTTTGGCATTCCTTACGCCGACCCTGAGCATGTGCGCAGCCAGTTTGGTGTCGATGTGCGCGACTTTGACGGCGCTCATCGCTATTTGGTTGAGCGCATTAACGAGCAGCGCCACCCAACACGCCCTTGCATCTTAATGAGCCACTGTTTTGTGGATGGCGGCAGCGCCTCTGATTCAGAGCGTCCGCTCACCCTGGGCGGGGCTGAGAGTGTAGCCTGGGAGCCAATGCAACACTTCGACTATGTAGCACTTGGTCACCTCCACGGCCCCCAGTATCGCGGTGGGGAACATATTCGTTATAGCGGCTCACTGCTCAAATACAGCTTCTCCGAGGCCCGTCAAAGCAAAGGCGTGACGCTCGTGGATGTCGATGCCCAGGGGGTTACGCAGATCAAACAGATCCCGCTGATACCCAGCCGTGAAGTGCGTGTGCTCGAAGGCGAGATTGATACTTTGCTTGCCCAGGGCAGAACGGATGCCAACGCAGACGATTACCTGCTGGTGCGTCTAACCGACCGCCACGCCATTCTCGATCCCATGGGAAAACTACGCCAGATCTACCCCAATGTGCTGCATCTGGAAAAGCCCGGAATGCTGGAAGCGCGAGGTCAGCAGCAACTTGACCGAGAGCGACTGCGCTTTGATGCTCTGGATATGTTTAGCGACTTTTTCAACCAAACGAATGGGGATGCCATGAGCGATGAACAGGCTCGCGCCATGGCGGAATTGATTACTCAGCTGCAGCGCGATGAGGCTCACGGATGACGCCATTAACGCTTACCATGCAGGCATTCGGGCCGTTTGCAGGATCTGAAACTATCGACTTCACCGCGCTGGGCAGAAGCCCGCTATTTTTGATTAATGGCCCTACCGGCGCTGGTAAAAGCTCGATTCTCGATGCCATCTGTTTTGCGCTTTACGGCCAAACCACAGGAAATGATCGCGACCCGGCGCAGATGCGCTGCGACCAGGCTGATGACTCTTTGCTAACAGAAGTCAGCCTGGATTTTCGCTTGCGGGGCGTGGATTACCGGGTGCGCCGCGTGCCTCAGCAAGAACGCCCCAAAGCGCGCGGCGATGGCACAACCACGCATAATGCTGAAGCCCAGCTGTGGCGTTTAAAAGCGGATGGCGATGTTGAAACCTGCCTGGTTGCGCGCAAGGTCAACGATGCCACTGTAGAGCTGCAAACCCTGATTGGGCTGGATGCTAACCAGTTTCGTCAAGTAATGGTGCTGCCTCAGGGCAAGTTTCGTGAGCTATTGCTGGCAGGCTCTAAAGAGCGTGAAGTGATTTTCTCCCAGCTGTTTCAAACACAGATTTTTCAGCGTATTGAAGAGCGGCTGCGTACCCAAGCCAACCAAATTGAACGGGCGGTGAATGACCATCGCCAGCATATTAGCGGCATTCTCGCCAGTGGAGAGCTTGCGAGTGAAGCCGCGTTAGCGCAGGAGTTAGAGGCCCTGGTACCTCAGGTTGCTCATGCGCGGCAACAGTTTGAAGCCGCACAGCAGCAGCGACGCCAGGCCGAAATGCAGCGTGATGAGGCCCAGGCGCTTCAGCGTCAATTTGAGGCGCGAGATACGCTCGCGGCGGATAAAACCCACCACCTTGGGCAGCATGCTCACATTGAAAGTATTAAGGCGCGTTTAGCCCAAAGTGACCAAGCATTCACGCTTCAGCCCTTCAGTACCGCCTTAACTCAAGCGCAGCAGGTGCTGACCACCGCACAAGCTGAGCAGCGCCAGGCACAAACTGCGTTAACGGCACAGCGCACCGAGGCTGAGCAAGCGCAGCAGGCCCTCAATACGGCTCGTCAGCGCCAGGCAGCGCTTCCTGAACTGCGTGAACGCCATCGCCAATTGGGCGAGTTTATTCACAAAAGCCAGCAGCTGAGCGAGTTGCAGGCGCGTTTTCAAACGGCGCAGACCGCTTGGCAGCAAGCCGATGATGCACTCAAACGTGATGAAGCCCAGCTAGATAACATTCGCCAACAAGGTGAAGCGATAGGCGTTAACCTTGAACGATTGCAGGCAGCGCTTCAGCAGCTCGCCAGTGCTCCCGCAGAGCTGAGCCGCCATGAAAGCCTGCTAACTCAACGTGAAGAGCTGGATGGCCTCACTCGGCAGGGGCATGAGCTTGCCGCCCAGCAGCAAAAAGCAACAGAGTTACTTAACCGACGGCAAAGCGAAGCGACGCAGGCAGAACGCTTTGCCACTGAGCAGGAGATGCGCTGGCATCAGGGCCAAGCAGCGCTGTTAGCGATCACCCTTGAAGTAGAGGCGCCTTGTCCGGTATGTGGCAGCCTTGAGCATCCTGCGCCAGCGCTAGCAACCACCCATGTGGTTACCCAGGCTCAGCTAGAAGAAGCTCGCTCAGCCCAAGAAAGTGCTCGGCAGGGGCTGCAACTCGCGAATAGCGAGCACCAGCAGCTAACCCAGCAGATTAGCTACAACACAGAGCAGGTTCAGCGGCTTAACCACCAGCTTGGTGAGTGGGCGAGCCAGCCAATAACGGCGCTACACAAGACCTGTGAAGAGGTGCGCCGCCAAGTCGAACGTCGTGACAGCGTCGAGCTGGAGATCAGCCAACAAACTACCGCGCGCGATGGCCTGCGGTGGGAGTGGAGCGCGCTGGATAAACAGCTCAAAGCGCAACGGCCAGCAGTAGAAAAGGCCAAAGAGGAGGCGTTGCGCCTAGAGAGTCAGTGTGATCACTTGAGCCAATCGTTACCAGAAAATGCACGCGACGCTGAATCAATGCATCAAACCCTCTCCGATCTTGAGCGCCAGATTGCTCACGTTGATAACGCCTGGGAAAGCGCACAGCAGGCGTTTTCGAATGCTCAAACCCAATTGGCGAGAGTGGAAGAGCTACTGCGCGGTGCAGATGAACGCGTCAAGCGAAGCGAGCAGTCGCTCCAGCAGGCTGAATCCGAGTGGCAGAAGGCGTTACAACAGAGCCCCTTCAGCGATATGGCAGCGTTTCAGGCGGCTCAGTTGGATGACGCGCAGCGGCAAGCGCTTAGCCAGCAAGTGGAAAACTATCAGCGCCGCTTGGCCGAACTGGAAGGTGCGCTGCAAAATTATCAAACCCAGCTCGCAGACAAAACTCCACCGGATCTCGCCGCGCTCACCAGCCTAACCGAAGCGGCTCAAGCGCAGGAGCATACTCAGCTAGAAATATGGCGAGCGCTGGATGAGCGTTCCAATACCCTGACCAGTATTCACCAAAAACTTACTAAAGCGCATGAGGCACAGGCGGAACTGGAAGCTCAGTATCAAGTGTGGGGAACATTGAGCGAAGTTGCTAATGGCCGCACCGGACACCGGATTAGCCTGCAGCGCTTTGTGCTAGGGGTACTGTTGGATGATGTATTGATTCAAGCCTCCGAGCGGCTAGTGCGTATGAGTCGTGGCCGCTATCAGCTGGTACGTCGGGAAGATCCCTCTAAAGGCAACAGAGCCTCAGGGCTAGAACTGGATGTGGCCGATACCTACACCGGTAAGAATCGCTCGGTGGCAACGCTTTCTGGTGGGGAGTCGTTTATGGCCGCGCTCTCATTGGCGCTAGGGCTTTCAGATGTGGTGCAGGCTTATGCTGGCGGGATTACACTCGATACGCTATTCATCGATGAGGGCTTTGGCAGCCTTGATCAGGATGCCCTTGATCAGGCCATTGCCATGCTCAGCGAGCTGCAAATGGGTGGGCGGATGATTGGGGTGATTTCCCACGTCAGCGAACTTAAAGAGCAAATGCCCGTCCGTATAGACGTGCGTGCTAGCCGCCAGGGCAGCTCGGTGGAAGTGAAAGGCGCACTGCTTTAATGACTAGAACATTTAATAATTAGAGTAGCGCTAGTTCATGCTGCGTTCATAAAGCATGTTTTATAACGTCAGTCGGTTGTCAAGCGAGCCCTAAAGATAACAGCTACTTAGGAGTACAAGGATGAACGCAAGCAAGATTTTACAGCAGCTCATGCAGCAAGCCAGCGGCGGTCAGCAGGGCGGCAATAGCAGCGGTGTCGATGTTAAAGGCATGCTGAGCGGGCTCTCTAAGCAGCTGGGTGGCGCTACTCAAGGTGGTGGTTCCTCCGGTGGTTTTGATATGAAAAGCCTGCTGGGTGGCGGCGCCATGGGTATGTTGGTGGGGTCCAAACGTGGCCGTAGCATGGGTGGCAAAGCATTAAAGTACGGCGCCATTGCCGGGGTAGGTATGTTGGCTTGGAAGGCGTGGCAAAGCTCCCAGGCGGCAAAAGAGGGTAATGCAGGTAGTGCTCAAAGCGCCGCCGAAGGCGAGCGGGTAGAAGTGCTTTCCGGTGAGTACCAAGAGCGCCGCAGCCTTGAACTGCTGCAAGCGATGATTATGGCCGCCCGTGCTGATGGCCATATTGATGAGCAAGAGCAGCGACTGATTACCGAGCAGATTGATGCGCTTGGTGCTGATCAAGAAATGCATAACTGGGTAGAGCAGCAGCTAAAAGCGCCGTTAGATGCACAAGCGCTGGCGCGTGAAGCGGATTCCCCTCAGGCCGCGCGGGAAATGTACCTCATTAGTGTGGCTGTCACTGATGATCAAAACCCCATGGAGCGTGCATGGCTTGATCAGTTGGCAAACGCCCTGAATCTGCCCAAAGAAATGACCACCGAACTTGAGCGTCAAGCGCAGCAGGCAGGTTAATGCTGGAAACGCTTAATTTCTGGGTAGCGACTGGATTTGGCTTAGGGCTTTCGCCCATTGCACCAGGTACGTTTGGTTCATTGCTGGGTATACCGCTGGCGTGGTGGCTCTTAGGGCGGCCGCTGGGGCAGCAGGGCGCGATTCTCGCTGTGCTGATAGCGTTGGCTATTCCAGTATGCCATTACGCTTCGCTTCAGTTTGCGGGTGCAGACCATGGCAGTATCGTTGCCGATGAATATGTGGCCTTTCCGCTCGCCGTCATAGGGATTAAGGCCGCACGCCATCCACTGGTGATGGCAATGGCTTTCGTTGTCTATCGCTTTTTCGATGCGTTAAAGCCACCGCCGATTCATTTTGCGGAGTATGTGCAGGGCGGCTTTGGTATTGTGTTAGACGACGTTATTGCCGCGCTGGTGAGCTGGGTTGTCATCGTATTGGTGTTGAAACTGTGGCAGCGCCGAACGTCCCAGCCTGCCTGAACGGTATAACGTGTGATAAAAAAACGCCGTCAGCCTAATCGATAGGCTGACGGCACTGTTTTTTTAACGCTTACGCTTTGGATCGTTTACCGCTCACTCTTGAACGACAATCACCGACTTAACATTAACGAACTCAAGCATGCCAAAACCGCCGTGCTCACGGCCGTAACCAGAGTCCTTAACGCCGCCAAAGGGCATTTCTGGTGTCGCCACGCCAAAGCCGTTGATAAACACCATGCCGGTATCGAAGTATTGGCTTGCAAGCTCTGTGGCGCGTTTAACGTCTTTAGAGATAATGCCGCCGCCTAAGCCGTAACGGCTGTCGTTGGCAATGCGCATTGCGTCTTCGTCGTCTTTAGCGCGAATCAGCGCAGCGACAGGGCCAAACAGCTCGTCGTCATAGGCAGGCTGGCCAGGTGTGACGTTATCCAGCACGGTGACCGGGTAAAACGCGCCTTTACCTGATGGCTTCTCGCCGCCGCACAGGATCTTCGCACCTTTGCGCACGCTCTCTTCCACTTGATCGTGAAGACCATCGCGCAGGTCAACGCGGGCCATAGGGCCAAGATCGCTGTCTTCGTTGGTTGGGTCGCCCGCTTTTAATGCTTGCATGCGTTCAACATAGCGCTGTTTAAACGTCTCGTAGTTTTTCTCGGTTACTACAAAGCGCTTAGCGGCAACGCAGGTCTGACCGCCATTAAAGACGCGCCCTTGAACGCAGGTGTCGATAGCCACATCCATATCGGCATCATCAAGCACCAGGTAAGCATCGTTAGAGCCCAGCTCAAGAACGGTCTTTTTCAGGTTCTCAGCGGCTTTAGCGCCCACCTTACGGCCTGCGCCGTCGCTGCCGGTTAGCGTTACGCCACGCACGGCAGAGTGTTCGATGACCTCATCAGAAACGTCGTGAGAAATCACTAACGTACGGAAAACGTTTTCCGGAAGGCCAGCTTTACGATAGATTTTTTCCAGCAGTAAACCGCTGCCTGTAACGTTTTCTGCATGCTTAAGCAGTACACCGTTACCCGCCATGATATTGGCAATCGAATAGCGCACTACTTGATATGCTGGGAAGTTCCACGGCTGAATACCGTAGATCACGCCCATGGGTGAATAGGTAACAAAGCCGCGTTCGCCATTGCCGGGCTGGCGCTCTTCATCGGCCAGTTTTTTGGGGCCATGTTCAGCGGTGTAGTCACAGATGCCGGTACATAGATCGACTTCCTGGCGTGCCTGAGAAGGCAGTTTGCCCATCTCTTTGACCATCAAGTCTGCAAGCTCTTCTTTGTGCTCCTGCAGCGCTTGGCCAATGGCTTTAACCGTTTTAGCGCGGCTTTCCAACGATTCAAGGCGCCAATCGAGAAATGCCGCGTAGCAGTCATCCACGACCTGCTTAGCCTCCGCGCTGCTCATCAGTGCGTAGGTTTCGAGGGTTTCACCATTGCTTGGGTTAATCGTCGTGATGCTGTTGCTCATAAGATCTCCTATCTTCAGATCAACGTTTTGGTCAAAACACTCAGCTCCTGAGCATTTAATCGACTGGTCTACTTTTAATGTCTAACTACTTTAGTACAAAAAGAGCGGATATGCCTAATATAGACGCTCACTTTCTGGCAGTGGTGTGATTAATCAGTTCCATTAGTGGTTATAGAAATTTTTTAGCGCCAACCTTCGATAATCAAAGCTGTTTTATTCGCCCTAATAGAGCACTAATTAACAGACGACATTATGTTCGCATGCGGGCGGCCTTGGTAATGGCACGGGCACGCTCCATTAATGAAGGGCCTAGCTGTTCAAGTGCCCGATCCAGTATCCAGCGGCTATGGGGGGATATGTACGGCGGCAACGGGCACGCCAGCGGCATTACGTTTCGGGGCGGCAATATTGATATCGCCCAGAGAGAGCTCAGCGTTATTCCAAGCGATTCCCATCTTTCATTAAGCTGATGGCGTTATTCATCAGATTGCATGGGTTTGATGAAATTTTACTTATTATTATTGAGATGCTTTTAACTCGACTGTTATTTTGTTTAATAAAAACATGGGGTTATTTTTTTTGAATGTTTGGCACAGTGCTTGCTATGTATGAGATAACCAGCCTTAGCGCCTCACGGCCAGTCGCGCTGGCAAAACAACCAACAATACAAAAATCAACATAGGAAGCGCCAGATGCAGGTAACGAATGTTAATCGCGTCAGTAGCTTTAAGAGTGCCGGTAAATTGGTCACCGGCTATGGGGCTGCCCAGCAGTTGCAGTCGTATGCTCAATCGTTAGGAATGCAGCGCCCGCTCATCGTCACCGACAGTGGTGTAGTGGTTTCAGGAACATTGGATATCATCACTGAGCAGCTCCGTGAGCTGAAGGTGACCTATGCGGTGTTTGATCAGGTAACGCCTGAACCTGAAGTAGAGATTGTAGAGCACTGCACTCATGCTTTTACCCAGGGCAATCACGATAGTGTTATTGCGGTAGGTGGCGGTAGTGCAATGGATATCGCCAAATGCGTCGCGGTTTATGCCCGTTATGAAGGCCCACTTGATGGATTGTTTGGCGAAAATAAGGTGGCTCAGCGCGATGTGCCTTTAATCGCCATGCCGACCACGGCGGGCACAGGGTCTGAAGTAACCAATATTGCGATTCTGTCGGACAAAGCCCAGCAGATGAAAAAGGGCATTGTAAGTGACTGCTTACTACCTGATGTTGCCATTGTGGCGCCTGAGTTAACGCTTAGCTGCCCACGTTCGGTGACAGCGGCCAGTGGGGTGGATGCGCTGGTACATGCGGTGGAAGCGTACCTATCTAACTTCGCGACACCGATAACGGATGCTTTAGCGGTGAAGGCGATGAACCTGATCGTACACGCGCTTCCCAAGGCATTCGCTAACCCTAACCATCGTCAAGCACGGGAAGATATGGCCACCGGTAGCTTATTAGCTGGGTTGGCATTTGGTAACGCGGGGGTGGGGGCGGTGCATGCCTTGGCGTATCCATTAGGTGGGCGCTACCACTTGGCACATGGGGTAACCAACGCGCTTTTGCTGCCCTTTGTCATGGAGTGGAACAAGCTGGCGTGCGTCGAGCGCTTCCGAGGTATTGCCGTGGCATTTGATGAGCCGGTGGCAGGCCTTTCCGATGACGCCATTGCCGATACGGTGATTAAGCGGATGCACAAATTGTGTGCTGATGTGGAGATCCCTGCGGGGTTACGTGCATTCGATATTGCTGAATCTGCCATTCCTGAACTGGCTGCCGAAGCGATTAACGTTGAACGTTTATTGCGCAATAACCCACGTGTATTAACCCAGGCGGATATCGAAGCGATTTATCGCGCTGCGTTTTAACATTTAATAAAAGCAATCACTTATAAACGCAGCACTATTTATAAAAATACTAACAATCGAAAAACAGGAGTCCATGCCATGAGTGCTTGGAAGCATCGCGTTGACGGTGAAGAGAGCCCGTACACCCCATTAGGACCTTTTAAACTACGCCTACCGTTTTATCACTACCGCTTTGAATTGCCCGATTACCTTCAAGGGCTATTGATGTGCGCGGTGGATCTTGCCGCGATTCCTTTGATGATGCAGTTATTAGGTATGCCGTTTGAAGCGGCGTTAGCGATTGTCATCTTGAATGGCTTTCTCTATTTACTGCATCACTTACTGGGCGACCCGGTGATACCGGGTTGGATTACCCCTGCTATCCCGCTGTTAATGGCGTATGTATCGACCTTCCCCGAGGGGGTAGACAGAGTTCATGCCTTGATTGCTTTTCAGATGATGTTGGGGGTGCTGGCCTTAGGCCTGGGGATAACCGGCATGGCTAGTAAAGTCGTGCGACTGATTCCTTCTGCCATTAAAGCAGGGGTGATCATGGGTGCCGGTTTGGCGGCAATTGTCGTGGTGTTTGATGAGGGCGGTCGGTTTGAGCAGTATCCCTTCACTATTGCGATTGCAGTGGGCGTTGCGTTTTACCTGATTTTCTCACGCCACTTTAACAAGCTGAAAGCCCAGGGCGGCCTTTGGGGCGCGATTGGTAAGCTGGGGATTTTTCCGATTATCGTGCTGGCCATTGTGGTGGCTCCGCTGTTTGGTGAAGCGCCGTGGCCAGATGTGGAGTGGGGCTTTAGCCAACCGGATTTCGCGTTAATGTTTAGCGAGTACACGGTATTTGGTATTGGCTTACCGCCGTTGATGATGTTTTTGACCGCTATTCCTACTGTGATTGCAGCCTATATTGTGCTGTTTGGCGATGTGCTTCAAAGCAAGGCGCTTTTGGAAGAGGCGGATGAAAAGCGCCAGGATGAAAAAATCGACTATAACCCCAACCGCGCTCATATGATTTTTGGTGGACGTAACTTCGGGATGAGTATTTTTGGCCCTGATGTGGTGATGTGTGGCCCGCTTTGGGCAGCGATGCATGTCGTCACGGTAGAGCGTTACAAGCAGGGTAAAGCGGCGATGAACTCTATCTTTGGCGGTTCGGGTTCGTTTCGCTGGGGCACTAATACGGGCCTGCTGTTGTTGCCTATTGTGAGTCTGGTTGAGCCCATACTGGGGATTGCCTTGGCGCTAACGCTGTTGATTCAAGGCTATGTCAGTGTGCGCATAGGCATCATGGAAGCGCGCAGCCAGCGGGACCTAGGTATTGCAGGTATTATCGCCGCGATGCTGGTGATTAAAGGTGCTACCTGGGCCTTTGGGGTAGGTATTTTGCTGTGTGCATTAATTTACGGTAAGCGCTTTTTCTCAGGAGAGGTGGATAAGACTTTCGTGAAGGACTGGGAAGAAGCGTCAAAGCCAGTTGCAGACCCCGAGCCTGCGGTGCCGTTGCGCAAATAACAGTGTCAGCCTCTATAGTGGCTTAACCGCCAGCCAGGTTGAAACCCGCGCCTACCGACAGGGGGCGCGGCCTTTACAGGAGCTGTTATGCAACGGATCGAAGAGAGTCTTTCGTTGGAAACCGCGCTGCCGCTATTTGATTTGCATGGTACGGATGCAGTGGAGGTGTTTGACAATCAAGGCCAAGTGATTGGTGTACTCACCCGCACTGATATTGAGCAGGCGCAGCGTGGTGCGGCGCTGGGCCAGTTGGTTGGTGAGTGCATGCGTTATCGAGTTACGGGAGTAAGGCCTTCTTCTGAAGCCGAGGACGTATATGCCTTTGGCTTTGATCAAGAGCCGCTGTGTTCTCTGTTGGATGCCCTGCACGATGGCGTGTATATCACCGACGCCAATGGCATTACGGTAACGATCAATAAAGCCTACGAACGCATCACCGGTATTTCGCGAGCTGAGGTAGTGGGCTTCCATATGGCGGACCTGGTGAAGGCGGGGTTTATTTCCAAATCCGCGTCGTTGGAAGTTATCCGTGAACGCCGCCCGATTACGCTGGTTCAGACTATTCACGATAGCCGCAAGATCGTGGTGACCGGTACGCCCATGTTTAATGCCGATGGCTCCATTGCCTATGTAGTCACCAGTGTTCGCGATATTACCGAACTGCTGTTAGCGAAGCATGCTCAGGAGCAGTTGGAGCAAATTCAACATATGCGCGAGGCGTATAAAGTACCTGAGTTAACGTCGCTTAGTGCTCCAGGGGTGATTACCAGCCAGCAGACCGAGCCGTGCTTCGCACTGGCCAGGCGGGTGGCGACATCTACTGCGAAGATCCTTATTCAAGGTGAAACAGGCACAGGAAAAACGCTATTGGCGCGCTATATCCACCAGCAAAGCGATCGGGCTAATGGCCCTTTTATGGAGCTTAACTGTACCGCGTTTCCAGAAGGCTTGCTGGAAGCGGAGCTGTTTGGTTATGCCGCTGGGGCATTCACGGGGGCTGCTCCTAGAGGCAAACAAGGGCTGTTGGATGTGGCACATGGCGGTACGCTTTTTCTCGATGAGGTAGGTGATTTGCCGTTAGCCTTGCAGGTGAAGCTATTAAAGGTGGTGGAAGAGAGCCGTTATCTGCCCGTGGGGGGGACGACGTTTCGTCAAACTAATGTGCGTTTGATCACCGCTACCCATCAAAATTTACTTGATCGCGTTAAAACTGGTCTGTTTCGCGAGGATCTTTTTTATCGAATCAGTGTAGTACCGCTTTGGCTTCCGCCCTTGCGCCAGCGACGCGATGAAGTGATTCCACTACTGAACTACTACCTAATTCATTTCAATCAGTTACATGGGTTGAATCGGCGCTGGAATCCAGAGGCCTTGGAGCTGCTTGCAGGGTATCCGTGGCCAGGCAATATCCGTGAGTTAATAAACTTAACTGAACGCTTAGCGGTAACCGTTTGTGAGGATGAAATTACCGCGACCTTTCTGCCGGAGGAGATATTTCCTGCTGATGCTTTAAAGGGGGAGCAGGTAAGTGGCGACCTCCGTCAGCAGGTCATGCAGTTTGAACAGCAGTTGATTCAACAAGCGATTGCCATGCATGGCACTACCCGTGCTGCCGCTACCGCGTTGGGTATTGACCAGTCGACACTGGTTAAGAAGCAGCGGCGCTGGCGCGAAGCAACCATTTAATACTTTTGATTACTTCAATAAGGACAATGTAATGCATATCTCTGAACACGCTTTTTTTAAACAGGATGCGTATATCAATGGCCAGTGGGTGACCGCAGTCAATGGCGATAGCATCGCGGTCATAGACCCCGCAAGTGGTGAAACGATTGGCCACGTACCCAGTTTAAGTGCTGAGCAAGTTGAACAGGCCATTGAAGCGGCTAATGCGGCCCTGCCTGCGTGGCGGGTTAAAACAGCGGCGGAACGTTCGCAGCTATTAAAGCGCTGGAATGCTCTCATTCTTGAAAACGAGGCGGCGCTGGGGGCGTTGATGACCCAGGAGCAGGGTAAGCCGCTCAAAGAGGCACGCGGTGAGATTGGCTATGCGGCCAGCTTTATCGAATGGTTCGCGGAGGAAGCGAAGCGTTTATACGGGGATACTATTCCTGGGCATGCCGTAGACAAACGCATCATTGTCACCCGTGAGCCTGTGGGCGTTTGTGCGGCGATCACGCCATGGAATTTTCCGGCGGCGATGATTACCCGCAAGGTAGCGCCCGCCTTGGCAGCGGGGTGTACGATTATCGTTAAGCCCGCGATGGAGACACCGCTAACGGCGCTAGCGCTGGCAGCGTTAGCCGAGCAAGCGGGCATTCCTGCCGGGGTGATTAATATTGTTACCGGTGATGCTAAAACGATAGGCCCCGTGCTGACAGACAGCCCGATCGTGCGCAAATTGAGCTTTACCGGCTCTACCCCAGTGGGCGCGCATCTAATGGCTGCCTGCGCCCCCACGGTTAAAAGGGTGTCGCTTGAGCTTGGCGGGAATGCGCCATTTATTGTATTTGACGACGCCGATATTGAGGAGGCGGTAAGCGGAGCGCTGGACAGCAAATTCCGCAATGCGGGGCAAACCTGTGTCTGTGCTAACCGCATTTATGTGCAAAGCGGTGTGTACGATGCGTTTATTGAACGGCTGGCCCAGCGCACCAGTGAATTGAAAGTTGGTAAGGGCAGCGATGAAGGTGTGGAAGTAGGGCCACTCATTTCTCAAAAAGCAGTTGAGAAGGTGGAGGCGCATCTGCAGGACGCCCTTGATAAAGGCGGGCGCTTAATGACAGGCGGCAAGCGTCATGCCTTAGGGGGTACGTGGTTTGAACCCACGGTGGTGGTTGACGTAACGGCTGACATGGCATGTGCTCGCGAGGAAACCTTTGGGCCCCTGGCACCGGTGTTCAAGTTTGAAACCGAAGCAGAGGTAATCCGCCAAGCGAACGATACCGAATATGGGTTGGCGGCCTATTTCTATGCTGAAAGTGTTTCCCGTATATGGCGCGTATCGGAAGCCTTGGAGTACGGCATGGTGGGGATTAATACCGGCCTTATTTCAACCGCTGCCGCGCCGTTTGGTGGCGTGAAGTCGTCAGGTATCGGCCGGGAAGGCTCACGCTATGGTATCGACGAATACACCGAGCTGAAGTATTTATGCTTGGGTATTAAACAATCTGCTGAATAAAATTTGCAAGATAGCCGCGACATTTGTTAATTCGGCCCCATGAAGGGGCCGTTTGCAGTAGGCCATCATTATTAATGCATTTGGCATCAACCAGTGAGAGCAGCTTTTTAATATATGAGTTTTCTTTAAAACTCTGGCCCTCCAGCCTCATCTCCCCAGACTTCTTCTAAGCGGGCATCGCGACCACAGCTATAGCGGTAGAACTTATAGCGCACCGGGTTCTTTTGGTAATAGTCCTGGTGGTACTCCTCTGCAGGCCAGAAGGTAGTGGCTGGTACTATTTGGGTGGCGATCTCCCGGTCAAAACGTGCTTCCATCTCGGCTTTGGACGCTTCGGCTAGTTCACGCTGTGCTTCATCGTGATAGAAGATCGCGGACCGGTATTGATCACCTACGTCACAGAACTGACGGTCAACCGCAAAGGGGTCGATATTGCGCCAGAAAATCGCGAGCAATTGCTCATAGCTGATCTGTTCTGAATCGTACTCAACCTTGACTACCTCGGCGTGGCCGGTGTCACCTCGGGTGATATCTTCATAGGTGGGGTTCTCAAGCTCGCCGCCAATGTAGCCAGAAATAGTGGCGCTAACGCCTGGCTGCTTATCGTAAGGTGGTTCCATACACCAAAAGCAGCCACCGGCAAAGGTTGCTTCCGCATTGGCTTGCCCTTGAGAGGAGGCGGCTTGAGAAGATTGGGCATAAAGCGATGGCGTGGTGAAACCCGCAGTGGCTACCGCGCAAAGTAAGAATGGGCGCAAAAGCGTCAATCTGGTCATGAAGGGCACTCCAGTGGCTGTGGCGAGATATTGCATTGAGTCAGTTAGTCGCTTGGAACGCCACTTCCTCACATGTTAGCTCAGTCGATGAGGCCATACTTCATCTAGCGTACTGAGGGCAGCGTTCACCGTCGATTCGGCGGCACTATCCTGACGCCAAATAAAGCTTAGCGCGCAGGGCAGTCGAATATTCTCCGCGACCGCTAAACCGCTCTCTTGGCGTTCGGTCATCGCCAATGCGTCGCGAGCTAGGCTTAAACCAACCCCTGCCCGCACAAGATCCAACATACACGCCTCTTGATCAACCTGGGCTACCCGGTTAGGTATCGCCCCGGTCGGCGCCATTGCCTGCTTTAGCAACCGGTGGTGCGCAGAGTCTTGCGGCGTCACTATCCAGGGTAGCGCCGCCAACTGCTCCCAACGGTTATCAACCAAACGGCTTTCCCAGCCGGCAGGGGCAACGACGTGATAATCAAAATGCGTGAGCTCTCGCCAAGCAAGGGTATCTTGCCCTGGGCCTTCGCCCGGTGGTGCCAAGTAAAAGCCAACGTCGAGATCGCCCTGTACCACGCGGCTTAACACGCTGCCGCTCATGCCATGGTGTAGTTCAGTTTCTAATTGAGGAGCGCGTGCCATTAGGCGGCTTAAAAACGCGCCCAGGCGCAGAAATTCAGGGTCGACAATGGTGCCAATCGCAAGCTTGCCACGCAGGGTGTTGTGCAGTGCTCCCGCGATTTGCTCAAACGCCTGCCCACTCGCCAAGGCTTTCTCGGCAGCGGGTAGCAGCGCATGGCCATCGGCCGTAAGAGCAAGGCCCTGAGGCCGTCGATTGAACAACGTAAGCCCTAAATTAGCCTGTAGCTGCTTCAACTTTAGGCTAATAGCAGGCTGTGTTAGGTGTAACTGCTCAGCGGCGCGTGACACGCTACCTGTTCTTGCAACGGCCACGAAGGCGCGCAGTGTGGCGTAGTCTTGCATAAAGGCCCTCAGCGCAGCGCAGTGATATTAGTAGAGCTTATAACTGGCTTTTAAATAACTCAATTGATCCGTTGGTAGAGCCCAGTAGGCTAGGCTGACATCAATCACTAAATAATAGGCGCTTCAGAGCAAGCACCTGACATGTGTTCTTAATAAATAGGTAGCCCCATGACAACAACAGCGATTCAGCACTTTATTAATGGCCAGGTCACCGCTGGCGAGTCTACAAACTCTCAGGACGTATTTAACCCTGCCACCGGCCGTGTGTCTGGTCGCGTGTCGCTGGCTTCTTCAAAAGATGTGAATACCGCTGTGGAAGCGGCAGACGCTGCCTTTCCAGCCTGGGCTGATACACCGCCCATTCGTCGCGCTCGGGTGATGTTTAAGTTCCTAGAGCTGTTAAATGTTCATAAAGATGAGCTAGCCGAAGCTATTACCAAAGAGCACGGCAAGGTGTTCACCGATGCCCAGGGTGAAGTGGCCCGCGGTATTGATATAGTTGAGTTCGCTTGTGGAATCCCGCAATTGCTTAAGGGCGATTACACCGAGCAGGTCAGCACCGGGATCGACAACTGGACCATGCGCCAGCCGTTAGGCGTTGTTGCTGGTATAACGCCATTTAATTTCCCCGCCATGGTGCCGATGTGGATGTTCCCGGTCGCCATTGCTGCCGGTAATACGTTTATTCTCAAGCCTAGCCCGCTTGATCCTAGTGCATCGTTACTAATGGCCGACCTGCTTAAACAGGCGGGCCTGCCTGATGGCGTGTTCAACGTCGTTCAGGGTGATAAAGACTCGGTGGAAGCGTTGATCGACCATCCTAAGGTTAAAGCGCTGTCGTTTGTGGGCTCGACACCGATTGCAAACCTGATTTATGAGCGCGGTGCGCGCAACGGTAAGCGCATCCAAGCATTGGGCGGGGCCAAGAACCATATGGTGGTGATGCCCGATGCGCATTTGGATAAAGCAGTCGACGCGCTGATTGGTGCGGCCTACGGTTCCGCAGGTGAGCGCTGCATGGCTATTAGCGTGGCGGTGTTAGTCGGTGACGTAGCCGACAAAGTTGTTCCGGCGTTGGCGGAGCGTGCTAAAGCGCTGAAAGTAAAAGACGGTATGCAGTTGGATGCAGAAATGGGCCCGATTGTCACCCGTCAGGCCCATGAGCGGATTACCGGCTATATCGAAAAGGGTGTGGCCGAAGGTGCTGAGCTGGTGGTTGATGGCCGTGCTTTTGATGCGGCAGCGGCGGGTAACGACTGCGCCGAAGGGTTCTGGATGGGCGGCACTCTATTTGACAACGTCACTCCGGAAATGACGATTTACAAAGAGGAGATTTTTGGCCCGGTGCTGGTCTGTGTTCGCGTGCCGGATATTGCCACGGCCATTCAATTGATTAACGACCACGAATTTGGCAACGGCGTTAGCTGCTTTACTGAAAGTGGCAGTGTAGCGCGTGAGTTTGGTCGCCGCATTCAGGTCGGCATGGTGGGTATTAATGTACCTATCCCAGTACCAATGGCGTGGCACGGCTTTGGGGGCTGGAAGCGCTCACTGTTTGGTGATACCCACGCTTACGGTGAAGAGGGCGTGCGTTTCTACACCAAGCAGAAGTCGATTATGCAGCGCTGGTCTGATTCCATCGATGCAGGCGCTGAGTTTGTGATGCCTACGGCGAAGTAACGCCTATTCGTTACGGGAGTCAGTGCATGTCAGAACCAACTAATAACAATTTCGACTATATCGTTGTGGGAGCAGGCACCGCCGGGTGCCTGCTGGCTAATAGACTCAGCGCTAATCCAAATAACAAGGTACTGCTGATTGAGGCAGGCGGTCGCGATAACTATTACTGGATCCATATTCCGGTCGGTTATCTTTACTGCATTAATAATCCGCGTACCGATTGGTTATTTCGCACCGAGCCTGATAAAGGGCTTAACGGCCGTTCATTAATCTATCCTCGCGGTAAAATCCTGGGCGGCTGTTCCAGTATCAACGGCATGATTTATATGCGTGGCCAAGCACGGGACTACGATCACTGGGCCGAGGTTGTCGGTGATGAGGCCTGGCGCTGGGAGAACTGCTTACCCGACTTCATTAAACATGAGGACCATTACCGCCTTGATGCGGGTGGCGATGCCGATGCCAAGCACCAAGAGTTTCATGGGCACGGGGGAGAGTGGCGGGTCGAAAAGCAGCGTTTAAAGTGGCAGGTGTTGGATGATTTCGCCGAGGCCGCTGTGCAGGCAGGTATTCCGCGTACTGACGATTTCAATCGTGGTTCAAATGAAGGCGTCGCTTACTTTGACGTCAATCAGCGTTCGGGATGGCGTTGGAATACCGCTAAAGCGTTTTTACGGCCTGCACTTAAGCGTAGCAACTTAACGCTCTGGCACTCCACCCAGGTGAATCGCCTGCTTTTTGAAAGGCAGGATGTTGAAAAGGTTGCGAGCACGCTGCGATGTAGAGGTGTGGAAGTGGAGCGTGAAGGTAAAACCCAGCGCGCCATGATTAGCGGAGAAGTGGTGCTATGTGCGGGGGCGATCGGCTCGCCGCATCTACTCCAGCTTTCTGGTGTAGGGCCAGCCGAACTGCTGCGGGAACACGGTATTGAGTTAGTGCATGAATTGCCTGGGGTGGGAGAGAATCTGCAGGATCATCTGCAGATTCGTTCGATATATAAAATCACCAACGGCAAAACCCTAAATGCCATGGCCAGTACACTGCTGGGTAAAGCGGGAATTGGCCTTGAGTATCTGCTTAAACGCTCGGGCCCGATGAGTATGGCGCCTTCGCAGTTAGGCGCGTTTACTCGCAGCGCACCGGACCAACCGCACCCCAATATCCAATACCATGTGCAGCCGTTAAGCCTGGAAGCCTTTGGTCAGCCGTTACACCCTTATCCGGCTATCACCGCTAGCGTATGCAATTTAAATCCGACCAGCCGTGGCACGGTAAGGCTGAAAAGCAGTGACCCGCGTCAAGCGCCCGCTATTTCACCCAACTACCTGAGTACGCCAGAGGATCGCAAGGTAGCCGCGGACTCATTGCGGGTGACAAGGCGGATCGCCGAACAGCCAGCGTTCACTAAATATGCGCCAGAAGAAGTGAAACCGGGCGTTGAGTATCAAACCGACGATGAGCTAGCTCGTTTGGCGGGTGATATAGGCACGACGATTTTTCACCCCGTTGGCACCACACGCATGGGGCGCGCCGACGATGAAATGGCCGTGGTAGATGCAAAGCTGAGAGTGCGCGGGATCAGTGGGCTACGGGTGGCCGATGCAGGGGTTATGCCGACCATTACCAGCGGCAATACTAATTCACCCACGCTGATGATTGCTGAGAAGGCTGCCGGTTGGATGTTGGCAGAGCGCAGATGAACGTAATAATTCGTAACATGTTTTTATTACAGAGTTGACGCGCGGATTTGTTTAGCGCAAGATAAACGCAGTTGGTTAGCAAGTCGAACGTTGTCAGCAGCATAGAAGCGCCTCAAGCGTTAAATCTGGTGAAAGTCTCTTGTTCTACCCACTGCAATTCGGGTATTACCCGGTTTTAATTAGCTAAATTGAGGAATTCAATCATGGCAACTGGCACAGTTAAGTGGTTTAACGACACTAAAGGCTTCGGCTTCATTTCTCCTGACGACAATGGCGACGACCTGTTCGCACATTTCTCTGAAATCCAGTCTGAAGGTTTCAAATCTCTGCAAGACGGACAGAAGGTTTCCTTCGACGTCACCCAGGGTAAAAAAGGCCTTCAGGCTTCTAACATCAAAGTAGTTTAAGTTAATTCTTAAGCTTTGAGATGTTAGCAATCACCGCCTAGCGATGATTGACCAGAAACCCCGCCAAGTGCGGGGTTTTTTGTTTTTGCAGTTTTAGCTTTCACGATAACACTTTCCTCACACCTCACACCTCACACCTCACACCTCACACCTCACACCTCACACCTTCTTATATTCTATTTTGATCTTTAAATGTTTCTAAAAATAACTTTTTAGAATATGTGATTGGCCTCACAATACTGCCATGTTCATTTACCTGAATTCTGATCAATAAGGATGACGTGGCGATGTCGCTGGATGCTTGGATTGCAGTGGGGGTGGTGCTGACCATTTTCCCGCTGATGGCGTTTTCACGCCTGGGCCCGGATATTATTCTGCTGGGCGCGGTTATTTTTTTAATGACGCTTGGCGTGATTGACCCTCAGCAAGCGCTGGGAGGATTCTCCAATAGCGGCTTGTTTACCGTCGCTTTTATGTATGTGCTGGTGGCAAGTATTCGTGAAACTGGCGGTATCGATCTGATTATTCGTTATGTGCTGGGGCGCCCCAAAAGCGAAAGGGGGGCGCTGGCGAGACTAGTGCTACCCGTCGCAACGCTCAGTGGCTTTGTCAATAACACCCCTGTGGTCGCTACCTACATCCCGGCAGTCATGAGCTGGAGCCGTCGGCTGCGCATATCTCCCCAGCGACTGCTGATGCCGCTTAGCTTCGCTTCTATTCTGGGGGGCACGATTACCTTGTTTGGAACCAGCACTAACTTGGTGGTGCATGGGCTACTGCTTGATCGTTACCCAGAGCTTGGCATGGGGCTGCTGGATTTAGCCTGGGTGGGAATACCGGTCGCGATAGTTGGGCTTGGCTATCTAATTCTCCTCGGCCCACGGCTATTGCCCGCCAGGGAAGGATTGGCAAATGCGTTTGCCAATCCTCGTGAGTTCACTATCGAGATGGAAGTCGATCCCGATGGGGTGCTGGTTGATCGCAGCGTTGAAGAGGCGGGGCTGCGCCACTTACAGGAGCTGTTTCTGGTTGAGATTGAGCGCGCGGGCAACGTGGTCAGTGTAGTAGGGCCAGGGGAGCGATTAAAAGGCGGCGACCGGCTGGTGTTTGCAGGCACCTCTGATGCGGCGGTGGAGCTGCAGCAAATTCGCGGTTTGATTCCTTCTCGAGATGACACTTCTAGCTTGGAGAAAGAGTTTAAAGAGCGCCGCTTGGTAGAGGCGGTGGTGTCCAACCAATGTCAGTTTATTGGTCAGCGTATTCGTGATGGCCATTTTAGAACCCTTTACGGGGCAGCGGTGCTGGCGATCTGCCGTGGTGGCGAGCGCGTTAAAGGAAATCTTGGTCAAGTGAGGCTGCAGCCAGCCGATGTGCTATTGCTGGAAGCGCGGCCACCGTTTATTGAGCGCCACCGCCAATCTAGAGATTTTCTGCTGATTAGCGAGCTGAATGGCGCAGCGCGTCCAATACATGAAAAAGCACCGCTGGCGTGGGGAATTTTACTAAGCGCTGTGCTGCTCGCTGCCTTCGGCGTGCTAAGTATGCTCAATGCCGCCATGCTGGGCGCGGCAGTAGCAATGCTCACCGGCTGCTGCTCGGTGGGTGCTGCCAAACGTGGCCTGGACACCCAGGTACTTCTGACCATTGCTGCTTCGTTTGGTGTAGGTGCGGCGCTGCAAAGCTCCGGAGCGGCTGAGGTGATTGGCGGTGGTTTATTAACCTTGGTGGCGGGAAATCCTCTGCTACTGCTTGTCGGCACCTACTGCGTGGTAGCGCTGCTCACTGAGCTTGTGACTAATAACGCAGCAGCAGTGATTATTTTTCCTGTGGTGATGAGTGCAGCAGAGAGCTTGGGCGTAAGTCCTATGCCCTATGTGGTAGCGGTGATGTTTGCTGCATCGGCCAGTTTTTTAACGCCCATCGGTTATCAAACCAATCTTATGGTGTATGGGCCTGGAGGCTACCGCGTTAGTGATTTTCTTCGCTTAGGGAGCGGTTTGAATGTGCTGACCGGTGCGATCGCCTTATCTTTGATACCATTGGTGTGGCCATTTTAAACAGGCGTTAGTCATTTTAAGCGTTCATCGCTCGCGGTTAACGCTGGATTGCGCTAGGGTGGCGCTTTTAGATTAAGGAACTGGATTCCATGACTGCTCCTGGCGAACTGATTATTGAGCCGAAAAATGGTCAACCCGCCGATGCGTGCGTATTTATTATTCACGGTTTGGGTGCTGACGGGCACGATTTTGAACCGCTGGTGCCTGCGCTGGCACTGCCGAAAGAGTCGCATGTACGTTTTATCATGCCCCATGCGCCACGCTTGGCCGTGACGATTAATGGCGGCATGGTGATGCCCGCTTGGTATGATATTTTGGCCATGGACTTGGGGCGTCGAGTCGATGAAAGCCAGCTTAAGAAATCCGCTGAGCGTATCCAGGCGCTGATCCAAGAGCAGATTGACCAAGGTATCGACAGCCGACGCATTATTGTGGCGGGCTTTTCTCAAGGTGGAGCCGTTGCTTATCAAGCCGCGCTCTCCTTTCCCGCGCCGCTGGGTGGTTTACTGGCTATGTCGACCTACTTTGCCACCGCTGACAATATCGACCTTGCAGAAGCCAATCGACAGATCCCGATTGAAGTTCAGCACGGCAGCTTTGACCCCATCGTTCCTGAAAACCTGGGACGAAGCGGCGTAGAGCGTTTGAAAGGCATGGGCTATTCAGTCAATTACCGTCAATATCCTATGGCACATGCGCTTTGTCCTCAACAGGTTAGCGATATTGGTAAATGGTTGAGCACGCGCCTCAGCTAAGCGCTTTTTCGTGACCGATGCAAGGACGTAGCGAAAGCGAATGATAGCTTCCTTTGATGCAATAGAAACGCTACTAGCGCTCTGCTTAACGGTGGCAGCGCTGGCTTGCCTATTTGATCGGCACCTGGTGCGCGCCTGCTGTTTCTTTATAGCCTTTGCCTTCACCATGACCTTAGCTTGGTGGCTGCTAGGCGCGCCTTGGCTGGCCGCCGCTGAGCTGTTGCTGGGTGTTGTGTTAACCGGCTTATGCTTTTTTTATGCGCTGGGTATTTTCTCCCCTGACGCTTCACCAAAACTAATGCGCGATAGTCTTCACGAACCCTGGTCACGGGCAGTCGCGCGACTAGTATTGGCGCTTGGCTGGTTTGTGATGGTGGGTGCGGCGATTCGCTATGTCATTGCCGAAATGGTGTATTCACCCACTGAACATCCGCTGCTATTGGCAGGCATCATCATTATCGCCTGTGCATTAGGGGCGTTTGCATTACACCGCCATCTTTTACGCCGTTTATTGGCATTTAATATTCTTGGTTCTGGGGTGTTTATGCTGTTGGCTGGCGTTGCCGGCACTTCTCCGGCCGCCCAGGCGCTGATTACCGTAGGGCTTTGTATTGCATGGCTGGGGTCGATGCTGGCGGCCTTGCTGATTAGGCAGCTGTTACATTTAGAAGGCGTCGAGGTCTTGGGGCATGATGGCGAGCCGAAGGAGCAGGCTAAATGATCTGGCGTTTCGGCCTCTTTGATAGCACCTTTGAACCGCTGGTGACCACCCACTGGGCGCTAGTGATTGCCCTCTGTTTACCACTTATATTAGGCCTCTTAGCGGCACTGTTACCGCCCAAAAAAGCTTGGCCGGTAGCGTTGGCTGGCGTTCCTGTATTGGCTTCTGGCGTGGTGTTGTTGGTTGCAGTTGCCCAAGTACAGCTACTGCAGTGGCAGTGGGAGATTCTTGGCGTCAGCATAGCGCTGCGGTTAAATGCGCTCAGCGTATTGTTGTTGTTAATGACGCAATGGATTGGCTTTGCCGCCGCGCTCTATACGCCTGGACAACTGCGTTTAACTGCCACAGGCCCATTGGGGCGCTGGCTATGGCCTTTGATGGGCGTACTCATTAGCGCGCTCTCGCTAATCTGGTTAGCCACGGATCTGCTGACGCTTTACATTGCCCTGGAGCTGATGGGGTTGGCGGCGGTGGGTATGCTGCTGCTATCAGGAAAGGCCGCGGCGCTGCTTGCAGGCACGCGCTATTTGCTATTGGCACTGGTGGGGTCGCTTGCCTACCTATTAGGCGTGGCGCTGATTCTGGGCCACTGGGGCCGGTTGGATCTGCAGGGTTTAGCCGAGGTCGTCGAGCTGGGGCCGGTCGCCTGGATTGCCGCCGCATTAATAGGTGCAGGGCTTGCGTTAAAAGCCGCGCTGTTTCCCCTGCATGGCTGGCTATCACCGGTACACGGCAATGCCTGGACACCGGTAAGCGCGCTGCATGCCGCGCTGGTCATCAAAGCCTCGCTGTTTATGCTGCTGCAGCTATGGAGCATTCTATTACCTGATACTTTCTACGCCCCTCGCCTTATCGCCTGGCTGGGGATGCTGGCGATTGTGTGGGGAGGGCTGCTTGCCTGGCGGACAGATTCGCTTAAAACCCTGGTCGCTTCATCGACGGTGGCGCAGTTGGGGTACCTAATGGTGGTCTTTCCGCTGCTGTTAGGCCCTGATATAGAGTTACTGGCCCGTTCCTTGGCTTGGGAAGGGTTTTGGCTGCAGTTGATGGGCCACGCTTTTGCTAAAGCGGCCATGTTTATGGCTGCGGGTAACCTGATACTGGCCACCGGCGAGAGTACGCTCAAAGGCTTGGCAGGTAGCAGTCGGCGGTTGCCGCTTTCACTGCTGGTGTTTGGTATTGCCTCGATTACCTTAATGGGCTTGCCGCCCAGCGCGGGCTTCACGGCTAAATGGCTGCTATTGCAAGCGATGGTGATGTCGCAGCAGTGGTGGGCGGTCGCCGCGCTTTTGATCGGAACGTTGCTCAGCGCCGCTTATATATTCCGTGTATTTCGCTACTCGTTTGATGAGACGGCACCACGCCACCACTATCAGCCGCTGGCGCCAGGTATGGACTTGATTGCACTAACGCTTGCTTTAATCGCTTTGGTGCTGGGTTTGCTGGCCCACTTCCCCTTAGAGCTGATGCATGGAGGTGGCGTATGAATGCTGCGTGGTTACCGCTTACCGCACTAGCGACTTCGTTACTGGTTACCGTGGTTATTTTTGCACTACCGGAAGAGGCCAGAAAAGCGCGCACCATTATCAACTTATTGGCGGCGGTCGCAAAAATTGTGCTGGTTATCCTGATGGTGAGAAGGGTGGCCGCCGGGCATGAAGATGTTTTCAGCTTCCAAGTGGTGGGCGGCATTGATTTTGTGCTGCGTGCGGATGCATTGGGGGTAATGTTTGCTGGGCTATCGTCACTGCTATGGCTATGTACCACTATCTACGCCATTGGCTATTTAGAAGGTTCGGCCAATCGCAAGCGCTTCTTTGGCTTCTTTAGCCTGTGTGTCGCCAGTACGTTAGGCATTGCACTCTCGGATAATCTGTTTACCTTTTTGATTTTCTACGAAATGTTGACCCTCTCAACATACCCGCTGGTGGTCCACTCGGGAACCGATAAAGCGCTCAATGCGGGTAGGGTCTATCTGCGTTATACCCTAACCGCCGGGGTGGTGCTGCTGCTGGGCACGGTGCTGCTCTACAGCCTAACGGGTGAGCACTCGTTCTCATCTGAAGAGGGCCTAGGCGACTACCTAAACGATCATCGAGGCCTGTTAACGCTTATCTTTGCGCTGCTGGTGGGCGGGCTTGCGGTGAAGGCCGCGATGGTGCCATTACACGGCTGGCTACCTAGAGCGATGGTGGCGCCCGCGCCGGTGAGTGCGCTGTTGCATGCGGTGGCGGTGGTGAAGGCGGGTGCCTTTGGTATTTTGCGGGTAATTTATGATCTTTACGGTATTGAACTCAGCGTTGAGCTGGGCGTTACAACGGTGCTTGCGGTTGCGGCCTCCATCACTATTATTTACGGTTCGCTGCGGGCAATTGCGCAAACGGAGTTAAAGCCACGGCTAGCGTTTTCCACGATTAGCCAAGTCTCTTACGTCATCTTGGGCGTTAGCTTATTTGGGCCTTTCGGCACCATTGGCGCGCTGGCGCACCTGCTCCACCAAGGCTTAATGAAAGTCACTCTGTTCTTCTGCGCCGGCAACTATGCAGAAGAGCTAGGCATTCACCGTATTGATGAAATGGATGGCGCTGGCAAGCGTATGCCGTTGACTAGCATTGCCTTTACGGTAGGGGCGCTGGGTATGATCGGGCTGCCGCCGGTGGCAGGGTTTATTACCAAGTGGTATCTCGGGATTGGTGCCATTCAGGCTGAAATGTACTGGGTGGTTGTAGTGTTGGTGGCGAGCAGTACGCTGAATGCTATGTATTTTCTGCCCATCCTTCACCGACTCTGGTTCCGGTTGGGGCCAGCGCACGGTAAAGGCCAGTGGCCGAAAGAGCAGCGTTTAGGCCGTTTAGAAACCCATGGTTGGCTGCTTTGGCCAATGGTGTTTACCGCACTGGCAAGCCTGGGTGCAGGGCTGTTGGCGGGCATGCCATTTAGCCCGCTGGATTGGGCAACGCGGGTGGCGATCGGGGAGTACTTGCCATGATGACGCTGCTGCTGGTGCTATCGCTTGTATGGCCGCTGTGTGTTGCCGGAAGTGCAATATGGCACGCCTATCGCACGCCGACTGCCCAGGTCGGCTACTTCTCTCTGCTGTGGATAAGCGCCGCTTGGCCTGCCTTACTACTAGCCTACGTTGGCGAATCACAGTGGGTGATTGATGCCTGGATGCTGGGTGGACTATGGGAGTTGAACGCCTTAAGTCGCCCGTGGCTGGCTTTTACTGCGCTGCTGTGGAGTTTAGCGGCTGTGCATGCAAGAGGCTATTTCAAGACTGAACAGTCGAAAGCCCAGGCCGGTGATCAAGACGCCCAGCGTCGCCTGATACGCTTATTGCTGCTATGGCCTTTGACGCTATTGGGCAACGTGTTGCTGATCATCGCTCAGGATATCGCCAGTTTCTATCTAGGCTTCGCGTTGATGACATTTGCCGCCTACGCCTTGGTAGTGCATAGCGGTACAGCGGAAGCCCGCATGGGGGCTAAGGCCTATCTGATTTTAGCCGTTATCGGCGAAGGGCTTATTTTGGGCGGTCTTCTATGGGCGGCGGGGGAGGCCGAAACGCTCAGCCTGGAAGGCGTGCGTGAGGGTATTTTGCTGGCGGACCAGGGCGTTTGGATGGCCACATTATTATGGCTAGGGTTTGGGGTAAAAGCGGGCGTGATAGGCCTGCATGTTTGGCTACCACTGGCGCATCCGGTGGCGCCTGCCCCTGCCAGCGCTGTGCTGAGTGGGGCGATGATCAAGGCAGGTCTGCTAGGCTGGATAAATGTACTGCCGCTAGGGGAGCCAGACGTGTCAGCTTCTTTGGTTCAGCTTGGCAACATAATGCTGGTAGCGGGGCTGGTGGCGGCCTTTGTAGCGGCGCTGTATGGCGTGTTTCAACGCCACCCTAAAGCGGTGTTGGCCTACTCAAGCATCAGTCAAATGGGCATGCTAACAGCGCTGGTGGCGATGGGGTTGGCCGCACCTGAGGTTTGGCCGTTACTCTGGCCGGGCGTGGTGCTGTTTGCCGCCCACCATGCGCTTGCCAAGGGGGCGCTCTTTATGGGCACCAGTATTAGTGAGCATCTGCCCCGTTGGCCGCTACCCTTGATATGGGGCCTGCTGGCGCTGCCCGGTATCTCGCTGGCGGGTGCCATAGGGGCAGGCTTGATCAGCAAGTGGAGTGTCAAAGGCCCGCTTTATGAGATGCATCATGAAACGCTGACCAAGCTACTTACATGGGCCGCCGTCGGCACGGCGGCTCTGGTGAGCGTTGCCCTTTGGCGTCAGTGGCAGCAGCGCCACCAAGGCGGTAGTAATCAATGGCAGTGGGGGGCTTGGCTGGTCGCCATCATTGCGGCACTGCTAACACCACTTTGGTTACCGCTGCCCGCTGGCAGCGTTGCCCTGCCACCTGCCAAGGAGTGGCTAGGCATTATGTGGCCTTTTCCTGTGGGGCTGGCATTGGCCACGCTGGGCTGGCTCTGCCTGCGTCGCAGCCATATCAAAGCGCCACCCGCTGGCGATCTATGGTGGCTGTATGCCCTGGCAGTAGCCACTATGCTGGCGCCAGTACGCAGTTTTGGTCATTACTGCGGCAAACTAAAAGCGTCGAGCGTGGTGAAAACCCAGCGGGCTGAAGCGACATTGATGGGCTATTTGACACGTCTATTGTCAGCGGAGTCCTGGATGCGTCACCATGCCAGTGGTTTGATGATGGTTCTTGCCGTGGTTCTAGCGGCGTTACTTATGTGGGAAGGTCAGCGATGAAACGCCTGCTAGGGAAGCATAATGGGTAAAGTTGCTCGTGGTCGTCATGCCTTGTCACCCGGTGATATACCGTCTCGTGGCTGGCACGATATCGTCTGGCGTGTGATGCGGGCTGCTCGTCGTAACCGTATTACTATGTTGGCCGCAGGCGTAGCTTTCTATGCTCTATTAGCACTGTTTCCTACCATTGCTGCGGTTATTTCGCTGTGGGGATTACTGTTTGATCCCTATGAGGCGGGGCAGCAGCTGTATGAAATTAGTCGTTTTATGCCGCCGGACGCGGCTAATTTGATTGACCAGCAAGCCCAGCAGGTCGTGGAGAGTGCAGAATCAGGCAATATTATGGCGGCATTAGCAGGGCTTTTAATTGCCATGTACATTGCTTCCAAAGGCGTTGGGGTGTTGGTCATTGGCTTAAATGTGGTGTATGGCGAAACCGAAAAGCGCAGCTTAATGCATCGCAGTGCCGTCCTTATTTCGCTGACCTTTGGTTTGATTATTATGACGTTGGTATCGCTTGGCTTTATTGCCATCGTCCCTATCGTGGTGGACGCATTAGATATTGATGCGCCACTAAATAGTGTCTTTAAGTGGCTACGCTGGCCTGCGTTGTTGGTGCTGATGAGTGGGCTTATTGCTTTGCTCTATCGTTTTGCGCCTTATCGGCGTTCGGCCCAGTGGCGCTGGTTAAGCTATGGAACGATGTTGGCGACTGTCATGTGGTTGTTAGGCTCTGGTGGCCTTTCACTATACGTTCGCTACTTCTCTAGCTTTAGCGAGCTCTATGGCTCATTAGGCGCGGTAGTTGCGTTAATGATGTGGTTTTGGCTGTCCGCCTTTGTCGTTCTATTTGGTGCAGAAGTAAACTGCGAAATGGAGCGCCAAACCTATAACGATACGACGGTCGGTGAAACTCGCCCATTGGGGGAACGTGAAGCGTTTGCGGCAGATACGATTGGTAGTCCTCAGCCATGGCGAGGGTCAAAAGGCCCCGATACCGAGTAGCCACGAAGACTTTCAACTTTAGACCCCCTCCTATCGCTGGCTGCGATAGGAGGGGAGTCTTTATTAGAGCAGCTCCTCTGCGGCCAGTGCCAAGCGTGAGCGTTCGACGCTTTTCAAGGTGATATGGCCTGCATGGGGCCAGTCGCGAAACCGTTCAACCACTGCGGCTAAACCACAGGTGTTTGCGGTGAGATAAGGCGTATCGATCTGCCCAACGTTGCCCAAACAGACAATCTTAGAATTACGCCCCGCCCGTGTGATCAGTGATTTAAGCTGTTTAGGGGTGAAGTTCTGCGCCTCATCAATGATTAAAAAAGTATCGTTTAAGGTGCGCCCACGCATAAAACTCGGTGAGCGGATTTGTACCCGCGAACCAATTAACTGCCGCGTTGCGCCATTATCCCAGCTCGACTCTCCCTCCTCGTTGCGTAACAGGTTATCCATGTTGTCGTGGAACGCGCCCATCCACGGCGACATTTTCTCCTCCTCAGTGCCAGGTAGAAAGCCAATATCCTCCCCCATGGGGATCGGCGCGCGGGTAAACACAATGCGCTCGAACAGCTTGGCATCCAGCGTTTGCTGAAAGGCAGCGGCCAGTGTCATAAAGGTCTTACCTGTTCCCGCGTTGCCCGCAATAGTGACTAGGTCAATATCGGGATCCATCAGTAGGTTTAAGGTGAAGTTTTGGCGGCTGTCGTGGGCATGAACCCCCCAAACGCCGGCATGATGACGGTAGTTGGTGAGCAGTTGAAGGCGAGCTGAAGAGGGCCCCAGTTCGCGAACAATCGCTTCGAACTCCGCGCCGTTTTCGCTATCCGACACTAGCATTCCCACATGCCAGTGACGTGGCATCGTGCCGTTAAGTTGATAAAAGGTGTGATGACCAATCCGCTCAACAGTGACATCAACGTTTAGGCCTTCCCATAATGCCGCACCATTTTGCCCTGCACTGGCATAGATCTGTGCGCCTTCAATCATCGCATCGCTGTCGGAGAAAGCGCGGTCATTGAAGTAGTCCTCGACCGGCACTTTCAGAGCAGCTGCTTTGACTCGCAGGTTAATATCTTTGGTTATTAAAATAACAGAGGCGTCGGGGCGTTCTTCGCGTAGGCGGCAGGTCTCCGCCAAAATGCGGTTATCTGGACTATCGTCAAGCGCGTCTAGGAGTTTTAAATCGTTGTAGCATAAAAAGTGCAGGCGTCCTGTTTCGCCACTAAGCCGGGGGATTGGAATACCGCGCTGAATTTCATCGAAGGTGACTTGGCTAGTAAGGTCAGAAAGCGTACGGCTGATCTGGCGGGCCGTGCGGGCGATTTCACGAATACCATTCTTATGCTTATCCAGCTCCTCAAGGACAGTCATGGGGATAACCACATCGTGCTCATCGAAGTGATAAAGCGCGGAGGGGTCATGGATGAGGACATTAGTGTCCAATACATACAGCCGAGTGGCTTTCTTATCGAGTCGTACCATCGGTGGAATCACTCCTTGGTTGACGGCAACTTCGACACTGGCAGGTGCGTATTACGCCCAGATGACACTTGCCTGTGTCTCTCACGTGGCGTGACCTGGCTTCTCCTTATTTAGCGCTTTTTAATAGCGTGGAAGGCTTTAGCGTTTTTTTCCACAAAAATTATTTCAACGTTATGTCAGACTGTTCATGCGCCTTTAAAAAGCGTCATTTAGTGCAGCGTCGCTAAAAAATGTGCCACCTTTTTTAACAACGCCGTGGCCACCACGCCGCGGCTATCGCTTTCCACATAGCGGTAATAATGGCTATCTAACGCTAGGTCATGATTTAGCGCGGTGAGGGCGCCTGTTTCTAAGGCGCTTTTAACCAGCGGATAGGGCAGTAGCGCCCAGCCGGTGGCGTTGATGACCGCATCGCGAATCACCTCAAACATGGTTAGACCAAGATAATTACCTGAAAACAGGGCTTCGCTGATCAGTTTGTCATCCTGCACGTGGGTTAAACACACTTGAGTGTATTGCGCTAAATCATCTCGATTCACGCTGGGAAGTCGGCTGAGTGGGTGATGGGGAGCGGCGACGAGGCGCATGCTGACAGGTGCTAGGTTCTCGGCATTGGCCTCAATGCCTTCAGCGGTGTAAAGACCAAAAGCGATATCGACCGTTTGGCGCTGTACAAACTGAGTATGCTCCTGTGGGGGCACCAAATAAACCGAAATAGCCGTCAGCGGGAACTGCTGTTTTAAATCGTGCATTACTTGACGCCAAAACGCCTCAGGCAGAGCGTCATCGCGGGCGATGCACAGTTGGCTTTCAACGCCCTGCAAGTGTTGATGGCAGTGCTTTTTAATTCGACTGGCGCTGGTCAGCAACCGGTAGCAATCCGGCAGCACGTTATCGCCAACAGCAGTAAGCGTGAGGCTATTGCCGGAGCGTTCAAATAACGCCACCCCCAGGCTGTCTTCTAATGCATGTACGGCAGCGCTCAACGTACTGCGTTTAACGCCGGTATGCCGCGCGGCGGCGGCAAAGGAGCCATGCTCAGTGACATCTATAAAGGCCTGTACCTGTTCAGCGCGCATAGGGTTCTCGGTTAATGCTGCGAGCGCCAAATAATTTGACGCTGAGCGATTCGTGATTAGCCTAACTCCCCACTATTATGGCGCAGAGTTTCCCTAATGCTATGGAGTTTTTCGCGTGACCCCCTTTGTTGCCGAGCGCCGTGCGCTAAGATTTTCAGCCATTTCTGCCAGCCTGTTTGCGTTTACCGGGCTTGCGTTAGGGCTTGCCAGTGGTTCCATCACCATTCTTTTTGATAGCGGCTATTCGCTACTAAGTCTAGTGCTGGCATCGTTATCCCTATTTGCTCTTCAACAGGCGCGTAAGCCTGCTGATGATCACTACCCCTTTGGGCGGCTGACAGTGGAGCCGCTTGCAGTGCTGCTCAAAGGCGTGGTGATCGCTATGGTATGTATTGTTTCGCTGGTGTCTGCGCTGTGGAGCTTGCGTGACGGCGGCCGCCTAGTCACGCTGGATTTAGCGTTAATGTTTGGTGTCGTTAACGTGACGGGCTGCTTACTGACCTGGTGGTGCTTGGCGCGCTATGCCCGCATCGCGAGCTCTTCACTATTGGCAGCCGAGCTGCGCCAGTGGCAGATGGATACCTGGTTAAGTGCTGCAGTGATGCTCGGCTTCGCGCTGACTTGGGCGCTCACCCAGTCGCCATGGGCAAACTACGCGCGATTTGCAGACCCAGTGATGGTGCTGATCATTGCTGGCTATTTCTTACCTATGCCGATTCGGATGGTGCGTGGTGCGCTGCGTGAACTTATGTTTGGCGTATCTTGCAACAACATGCGCCGCGATGTGGTCAGCGATGTTGCCGACTTTGATGTGGCCGCCGATGATGTTCGCCTGGCTCAAGTAGGCAGTTTTCTAATGGTGGATATCCAGCTCGACAAGCAGCAGTTTAATGATGCCCAAGAGATTATGGATAGCGTGGAGCAGCGTTGTAAGCGTCTAAACCTACGCCCGGTCACTAGCCTTACTCTAAGCGCAGGCTAAGCCGCGTTAAAAAAGAGCCGCGCCAAAAAAGATTGACGTTGTATCGTTAGCAATGCTATTTAGCGCTACCGACAATAGGTGTCGGGCAAACTTTGCTACGTTGAGGGTTGTAAAAACATGCCATTGCGCCGCTGTTTACCTGCACTGCTATTGACCGTTTTGGTTGCTGGCTGTGCTAGTTCTACCATTGCTCCAAGCTATACCACTGATAATCCAGATATTATGCGGATCGGTGGTGAGCGTCCTGCCAATCGCGACACGACGGTTGAAAGCGCGGGCTCGTTCTGCCTTGAAACTGCCGAGCGCTGGAATGACCACGGGCGTACGCCAGACGGTCAAACGCTATGGGCAAAAGACACCATGCGCAAAGTAGTCGCTTGTAAGTAACGACGACTATTTTGATAGTATCAGCAAAAGCGCCAGCGACGGTACGCTGGCGCTTTTGCGTGAGTAAGCTGTCAATCCTGCTTCTTTTCCGGCTTGCCTTTGCGCTTTGTACTCGCAAAATCTTCTAGCTCCTCCTCGCTCATGGAGTCATACATCTCTTTAGACGAACCATAAAGTTCACTAGGCTTGGTTTCCCCGCGCTTAGCGGAAAGCGCTGCTCCTGCCGCTTTTTGTTGCGCTTTAGAGGTTGCTGGCATTGCTGAACTCCTTTCGATTAGCTTCCTTTGACCTACTTCACCATTAAGCGTTGCATTTTTGAGCGTGACACTTTTAAGTCTGGTGCCTTGAACCTGATACTTTGAGCATAGTAGCTGGAACACAGCTTTCCAGAAGCATCAATCAAACCTTTCATCTGTTCCAATCAGTTGACTTCCTTTTGCCTGTCGCGCTATTTAGTTAGATATGCGCAGTACACCCTATTGCCGCCGCGCCGCTAACAAAGAGAACGCCATGACACCGGCTATTCATAGTGCAAAACAAGCAGGATTTGCCTTTCAGTTGCATGAGTATGACCACGATGCCGCTGCGCTTTCCTATGGTTTAGAGGCAGCGGCTAAGCTCGGTGTAGCCGTTGAGCAGGTATTTAAAACCTTAGTAGTAAAGCTGGATGGCAAACAGCTAGCAGTGGGTGTCGTGCCAGTGAACTGCCAATTGGGGTTAAAGCAGATCGCCAAGGCCGCCGGAGCAAAGAAAGCGGCCATGGCAGAGCCATTGGAGGTCGAGCGTGTGACCGGCTATGTATTGGGTGGTGTGAGCCCGCTGGGACAGAAGCGGCGGTTGCCTACGTTTATTGATCTCTCCGCTGAAGCTTACGCAAGTATTTATGTGAGTGCTGGTCGTCGCGGGCTTGAAATAGAGCTCGCGCCGCGTGACTTAGCCACGCTAAGTCAGGCCATTTTTGTACCGCTGGCGACGTGATACCGATGTGATGGCGGCGCAGGCCGAGGCACTTTCTGTTATGGTGCCGTAAAGTTTGCGTGCGTCGCTTTTCCTCTAGGGTGCTCACGCTGTGTTTCTGATGGCTGCCCACCTGTGGCCCAAGCAAGGTAATATCGTGTCTGACTCCTCTTTCTCCTCGTTAGCGTTGCCTGAAGCTTTGCTGAGCAACCTTGCATCCCTTGGCTACCATGAAATGTCGCCGGTACAGGCACAAAGCCTACCGCCGATGTTAGCTGGGCGCGATGTACTGGCTCAGGCAAAGACCGGCTCTGGCAAAACAGCGGCGTTTGGTTTAGCGCTATTGGCTGAGTTAAAAGTAGAGAGCTTCGCAGTACAAGGTTTAGTGCTTTGCCCAACGCGGGAGTTAGCCGATCAGGTGGCGGAAGAACTGCGCCGCTTGGCACGTGGTATGGCTAACGTAAAAATTCTAACACTCTGCGGCGGCGCGCCGTTTGGCCCTCAGCTTGGTTCCTTAGAGCACGGTGCGCATATCGTAGTAGGCACGCCTGGGCGTATTGACGAACATTTGCGCAAAGGCTCGCTCGCCCTGGATTCGCTCTCGATATTAGTGCTGGATGAAGCGGATCGCATGTTGGATATGGGCTTTCAGGCAACCATTGACGACATCATCGCCGAGACCCCAGCAGACCGCCAAACGCTGCTGTTTAGTGCTACTTTTCCGGATGAGCAATCATCGGGCGGCCTAACGGCAATGACCCGCGGCGTTATGCGAGACCCAGTGACGGTGAAAATTGCCGAGGTGCATGACGCTAGCACCATTCGCCAACATTTTTATATCGTCGACAGCGATGAAGCGCGTTTTGCCGCGCTGCGCCAACTGCTGCTGGTCTACCAACCCACCACGAGCGTGGTATTTTGCAACACCAAGCGCGAGACCCAAGCGGTGGCAGAGCAGTTGGTGGATGCCGGATTTAGTGCAGTAGCGCTTAATGGCGATTTAGAGCAAAAAGACCGTGATCGTATTTTGATTCTGTTCGCCAACCAGAGTGCATCTATTCTGGTGGCGACCGATGTAGCCGCACGTGGTTTGGATATCGCTCAGTTGGATGCCGTGTTTAATTATCAAATTGCCCGCGAGCTGGATGTTCACGTGCACCGGGTAGGGCGCACAGGCCGCGCCGGTGCCAGCGGCGTTGCTTGTACACTAGTGACGCCTAAAGAGAGCTATCGATTAGAAAAGCTAGAGGAATTGCTACAACAGCCGCTAACCACCGAGCCACTGCCCAAGCCCCAGCAGTCGACCCCCTTTGAGCCGCCGATGGCGACGCTACAGCTAGCGGGTGGCAAAAAAGACAAGCTGCGCCCTGGCGATATACTAGGTGCGCTGACCAGCGAAGGCGGGCTGCGCGGTGATCAAGTGGGTAAAATTAAGGTGCTTGCCCGCAGTGCCTACGTGGCGGTGTCGAGGGACGTTATTCAACAGGCTCAGGCCAAACTTGAGCGCGATAAATTAAAAGGGCGGGCTTTCCGTGTTCGCCGTATCCGTTATTGAACGCGTACCAAAGAGGAGCCGACGCAGCTAACCATGAAAATCCCCAAGCGATTACAGCCGCTGGTCGATGATGGAATGATCGACGAGGTGCTGGTGCAGTTAATGAGTGGCAAAGAGGCGCAGGTCTACGTCGTGCGCTGTGGTGAAGACGTACGCTGTGCCAAGGTTTTCAAAGAGGCTAAACAGCGCAGTTTTAAACAGGCCGTTCAGTATCAGGAAGGACGTAAAGAGCGTAACAGTCGCCGCTCACGGGCAATGGCCAAGAAAACCCGTTACGGCCAGAAAGAGCAAGAGCAGGCGTGGCTTAATGCCGAAGTCGATGCGCTTTATCGTCTTGCTTCAGCCGGCGTGCGGGTGCCTGAGCCCCACGGCTTTGTCGATGGCGTATTGCTGATGGAGATGATTAGCGATGCCGAGGGTAACGTCGCGCCGCGCTTGGATGAGGTGACGCTTACGCCAGAACAGGCCGAGACCTACTACGCCAAGGTTATTCAGGACGTGGTTAAAATGCTTTGCGCGGGTTTGATTCACGGCGATTTGTCGGAATTTAATGTGCTGGTCGATGCCTCAGGACCGGTGATTATCGACTTACCCCAGGCCGTAGACGCCGCAGGCAACAACAGCGCCGCCGCGATGCTGTATCGCGATGTTGATAATATGCGTAACTACTTTGGTCAGTTCGCACCGGCGCTTCTGAATACCGAATATGGCAGAGAGATGTGGGCGCTGTATGAAACCGGCGAACTACACCCGGATAGTAAGCTTACGGGTCACTTCGAGGCCGATACCCATATTGCTAACGTCGATGAGCTGATGGAAGTGATCGACGACGCCAAAGAGGAAGAAGCCGAGCGGCAAGCACGTATGCGTGATGATGACGATGATGGTGAAATACCTCAGCCATACTGAGATGTAGTTGAGTCACTTAGTGAATAGCTTGGGTGATAAGGCCTGATCGATAAGCTCTGATCACAAGCCCCGAATGATAGCCATTGTCAGTGTAAATCGTTATCCTTAGCGTGTTAACGGTTGCAGGCATCCCTATGTTGTTCGACCACAAGTGGTGATCCTGTTATTGGAAACGATAGCTAAGATGAGGAGCACGTGTGAGGGGGAGGATAACGGTAAGTAGGCAAGCGAGTGCAAAAGCGTTGGCAAGGTCGCTTGCCGTTGGTGCAGTAGGTGGCACGCTGTTTCACCTCACAGGCCTGCCCCTTGCCTGGATGCTTGGTCCCCTTATCGCGAACTTATTGGTCTCTTCTCGGGGCGTCCACGTCGCTATTCCTGAACCGTTGAGAGACGTGTTTTTAGCAGTAATGGGCATCGTATTAGGCAGCCAAGTGACCCCTCAATTGGCGCAACGCGTGCTAGATTGGCCTGTTTCAGCCGCGCTACTATTGCTAGGTGTGGCAGCCTCCACGGCTGTCGCCGCCGCCTGGTATCGGCGCTGCGGGTTTGACCCGGTGAGCGCGTGGTTTGGCGCCTCCCCTGGTGCCATGACCGCAATGATCCTACTAGGTGAAAAGTGCGGTGGCGACCCTCAACGGATTGCTGTCGCGCAGTCGCTGCGTATCATTTTAGTGATTCTTTTTCTGCCACCGTTATTTTGGGCCTACGAAGGCGGAGGCGGAAGTGTCGGCCCCCCGCAAAGCGCGCTTGAGCATGGCTGGATGCTACTAACAATCCCGCTGTTGTTGCCGCTAGGCCGTTGGCTGCGAATCCCCAGCTCTGCTCTGCTGGCGCCTCTGCTGATGGCTGCCCTATTATCGGGTTTTGATATTGCCAGTCTCTCCCTTCCTGAGTGGGGAATGAACGCCATGCTATGGGTATTGGGCTGTGCCATCGGTTCGCGCTTTCAGGGAATGACGCGCAAGCTTTTTGGCCGCTATTTATGGCAGTCAGGCGTTGCAACTCTTTTAGCGCTGTTGGTATTGGCGCTGTTTGCCGAGCTAATTCACCAACTGCTCGGGGTTGGGCGCGATGTGGCATTATTAGCGCTAGCGCCTGGTGGTATTGGTGAGATGGCGATCCTAGCGGTAGCGTTAAATATCGATCCCGTGTTTGTCGCTTTTCACCACTTGCTGCGCATGGTAACCCTGATGATCTTTGCGCCGTTCTGGGCGCGCTGGCTACTGCGTCGCTCTGCTTCTTAATGCTACAGATATTTTGATTTATCTATAAAAAATCCACAGACCTTCAATACCAACGCCAGTTACCCAAGGAAAACTCATGCTATCGCGTGTTTTACAGCCGCTATTTCGATACTTCGAAACGCGGGTTAATCCCTACCCGGAAGGCGAGGTAGAAACACCACCAAAAGGGTTGATGCCGTTTATTGTGCATTTCTCACGCCCAATGCTGCCGCTGTTGCTGTTAATGACACTGTTTACTGCTCTGGTGTCGGCGGCTGAGGTCGTTTTCTTTAGCTATATGGGCCAGTTGGTGGATTGGCTGGGCAACGTGGAGCGAGCAGGTTTTTGGGCTGAAAACGGGTTATGGCTGGCGGGCCTGGGGCTGTTGATGCTGGTGGGTTTGCCGCTTTTAGTGCTATTGCAGTCACTGGTGACTCACCAAAGTATTTTCGGTAATTACCCGATGATCGGTCGCTGGCTATCCCATCGGCATATGCTTAGCCAAAGCTTGGCGTTTTATCAGGATGAGTTTGCCGGGCGGGTGTCGCAAAAAGTGATGCAAACGGCGCTGGCAATCCGTGAAACCGTCACCAAGGTAATGGGACTGTTGGTCTATGCCATTGTCTACTTCACTGGCGCGGCATTCTTACTTGGTCGAGCAGACCTATTATTGCTCATACCGCTAGCGCTGTGGTTAGTGGGCTATCTGGCGATTATGCGCTACTTCGTGCCGCGGCTGCGCGATGTTTCTATGGCCCAGGCGGATGCCCGCGCCCAAATGACCGGTCGCGTAGTGGATAGCTACAGCAATATTCAAACCATTAAATTGTTTGCCGACACCGAGCGTGAGCAAAGCTATGCCCGGGATGCCATGGAAGGGTTTATGGTGACCGTTCACCGCCAAATGCGGTTGGTGACCATTATGAGTGTAGGTTTGACACTACTTAACACCGCGCTGTTGGTGGGTACGGCGGCCATGGCTATTAGTGCTTGGTACACAGAGGCGATTTCGCTAGGTGTGCTGACCATTGCTATTGCGCTGGTGATGCGTATTCGCTTTATGTCTGACTGGATTTTGTGGGAAGTTGCCGGGCTATTTGAAAATATTGGCACGGTCCAAGATGGCATGAATACCATTGCCCAGGAACCGACTGTACGGGACGCTCCAGGCGCTTTGCCGCTGCAAGTGCCCAAGGGGGAGATTCGTTTTGACGCCATGCGATTTGGTTATGCACAGGCTAAAGGCGAAAGCAAAACCGTGTTTGATGGCTTGAATCTCACCATCGCGCCCGGCGAGAAAATTGGCCTGATTGGCCGCTCTGGGGCGGGCAAATCGACCCTCGCTAATCTGCTGCTGCGTTTTTACGACGTGCAGGGCGGGCGCATTCTAATTGATGGGAAGAATATTGCCGAGGTTACTCAGACCTCCCTACGCCACCAAATTGGTATGGTGACCCAGGATACCTCGCTGCTACACCGCTCGCTGCGCGATAACATTCGCTACGGCAGCCCTCACGCCAGTGATGCGGACGTTTGGAACGCGGTTTGTCGCGCTCATGCTGATAGCTTTATTAATGATCTGGTCGACCCGAAAGGGCGGCGCGGATTAGATGCCCACGTCGGTGAACGGGGCGTTAAGCTTTCGGGCGGCCAGCGCCAGCGCATCGCGATTGCTCGCGTACTGCTCAAAAACGCGCCGATTCTGGTATTGGATGAGGCCACTTCAGCCCTGGACTCTGAAGTAGAAGCCGCTATTCAAGAGCAGTTAGATACGCTGATGGAAGGCAAAACGGTCATTGCCATTGCCCATCGGCTTTCAACCATCGCCATGCTTGATCGTCTCATTGTGGTTGACGAAGGACGTATTGTGGAAACCGGCACGCATCAGGAGCTTCTGACCAAAAACGGTATTTATGCCAGCCTGTGGCAGCGGCAGTCGGGTGGCTTTCTGGGGCTTGATGTTGAGGGCAGCAGCCCCAACTGATAATGGTTACATACACGCTTGTATAATGAGGTAACGATGAAAGCGATCAAACTGAAGCAGCCCGGCGGTTTAGATAACCTCGAAGTCGTTGAGCTGACTTCCCCCGGTGAACCCGGCCCAGGTGAAATTAAAGTACGCCTGCATGCAAGTTCCTTGAACTTCCACGACTACGCCGTGGTGGCCGGTATGATTCCGACCGAGGAAAACCGCATTCCCATGTCCGATGGCGCAGGCGTGGTGGAAGCCGTCGGTGAGGGGGTAAGCGAGTTCGCAGTGGGTGACCACGTGGTCTCGACCTTCTTTCCGCATTGGTTGGAAGGCCCGGCCAGAGTGGGCGATTTTCGTGCTACGCCGGGCGATGGCGTTGATGGCTACGCTTGCGAGCAGGTGGTTCGCCCGGTCGAGTGGTTTACCCATCAGCCTAAAGGTTACAGCCACGCAGAATCGGCAACGTTAACCACTGCAGGCTTAACCGCTTGGCGCGCACTGGTCGTCGATGGCAGCATCAAAGCGGGTGATACTGTGCTGGTGTTAGGCACCGGTGGGGTATCTATTTTTGCCCTGCAGTTTGCCCGTTTGATGGGTGCCCGGGTAATTGCGACCTCTTCTTCTAATGAGAAGCTGGCACGACTGCGCGAGATGGGCGCTGAGCACACCATCAATTACAAAGAGACGCCCGATTGGGGCAAGCGCGTTAAAGAGCTGACTAACGGTGAAGGCGTCGATCATATCGTCGAAGTGGGTGGCCCTGGTACGCTGCCACAATCGTTTGATGCGATTAAAATCGGTGGTCATATCGCGTTAATTGGCATACTTACCGGCCGCGAAGGTGAGGTGCCGACGGCCAAACTAATGGCCAAGCAGGCGAACTTGAAAGGCTTGATTGTGGGTAGTCGTCGCCAGCAGATTGAGATGATTCGTGCGCTTGAAAGCCTGGATATGCATCCGATCATCGACCGAGAATTCCCGCTTGCCAAGATTGCCGACGCTTTCCGTCATCAAGAATCAGGCAAGCACTTCGGCAAGATCTGCCTAACTATGTAATCTTAACTGCAATTCAATAAGTCAGCTTGCACGCCTTGTGTTCCACACAGGGCGTGCAATGAACTCAATCAATTAAACGGCTATACACCACGCCTTTAACTTCAAGCTCTAGAATCTCTTCGTAAGGTACAGTGACACCTTCAACGTCGCCTGGCTCCTTATGGCTGTTTTTGATCTGGGTTTCAGGAATAACTTTTACTCCCGTCATTCCAACATGTTGGATTCGGGCGCTAAAGCGGTTGCCTTCATGCTCTATCAGCAATCTCTCTCCAGCAATACACTTACTTAATTTTTCATGTAACTCTTCTTCGCTGACGTGAACGACACTCATCGCTTTCTCCTTTTGCACTTGCAATAAAAATTAATCCCTTAAAATTGTGCTAAATACTGTCTATCAAGACTCTATTTTAGACCATAAGTTCGTTTGCAAGATTAAGCAGATAGTGCGCGTGACTAACTTACCACCAGCGTTGCTGCCCCCAATGCTAATTTGGATGCAGGCAACGCTGCAGTCTCTTCTACTGAGAGAGGCTTGGGAGCTTAAGCTTCGTTTGACTCAGGTAGCTCACCGCTATGGTAGACATTTTGTACATCATCCAGCTCGTTCAACATGCCCAGGAATTTTTCGAACATGGCGACATCCTCGCCTTCCACGGGAGTGGTGTTTTGCGGCAGAAACTGAATTTCGTCCACCTCAAAGTCAATCTCACCGAAAGCATCCAGCAGCGCTTGTTTGGCTTTGGCGTAGTCAGTGTGTGGGGCGAAGACCGTGATGCGCTCGGCTTCCTGCTCAATGTCAGTAACATCGACATCGACTTCCATTAGCGCTTCTAGAACGGCTTCTTCATCGCGTCCGGTAAACGAGAAAATGGCGCAGTGGTCAAACATATGGCTGACGCTACCCGGCGTACCAATTTTGCTCTTGGTTTTGGTGAAGCAACCGCGTACATCACCAAAGGTACGGTTAGGGTTGTCGGTCAGACAGTCGACAATTACCATGACATTGCCTGGGCCAAAACCTTCATAGCGGGCGGCAGAGAAGTCTTCACCGCCAGCGCCGCTGGCTTTGTCGAGCGCTTTATCAATAACGTGGGAAGGCACCTGATCTTTCTTGGCCCGCTCCATTAAACCGCGCAGCGCCAGGTTGCCATTGGGGTCGCTGCCACCGGCTTTCGCGCAAACGTAAATTTCACGCCCATATTTGCTATAGACTTTTGTCTTCGCATCGGCCGTTTTGGCCATGGATTCCTTACGGTTCTGAAAAGCCCTACCCATGTTGCCGTCCTGTGTTATCCATTACGCCTCTCGCATTGAGTGGCGGTTCTTTTTGAAAAAAAGCGAAAAGATCGAAAAAAAGCAAATTTTACCCAACAGCGTACCATGCTAACAGCGTTATTTAAGGCCCCCATCACCGGCAAGCTTTTCTTCGCGTATACTGCCTGCCCTTAAAGAGTGGATATCATTCCTTCAGGAGGTACAGGCATGCCATTTACGCTATGGCTATCACTCGCTGCTATTTGCGCTATGGGCGCAATGTCGCCGGGGCCAAGCTTGGCGCTGGTACTGCGTCACACTTTGGGTGGTGGCCGGTTTTCGGGAATGATCGCAGCGATTTTCCATGCTTTTGGGGTGGGTTTTTATGCGCTACTCACAGTGTGGGGGTTGGGTGCATTGATTACCCGTTTTCCACTACTTTTTCAGTTAATCACCTGGGGCGGTGCCGCTTATTTGGCTTGGCTAGGCATTAAAGCGCTGCGTGCAGGAAAAGCAGGTGCCTTGCAGCCCAATGCGATTACCACTACCCGAGGCCAGGCCGCCAAAGAGGGGGTACTGGTTGCGTTGGGCAATCCTAAGCTGATTCTTTTTTTTGTTGCGTTGCTCAGCCAGTTCGTCACATCTGATATGTCTGCGTTGGCAAAAGTGATCATTGTATTAACCGCGATGATTATTGATGGTGGCTGGTATGTGCTGGTGGCGGCGGTGCTTTCGCACTCAAAAATTCTGCCCTGGCTTCAGCAGCATGCGCATTGGATCAACCGGGTCACTGGTGTGCTGCTCATTGCACTGGCGCTGAGAGTGGTGGCTGGGCCACTGGTGTAGTACTGGTGAAAAAGGCATAGCCGTGGCATGGTGGCAACTATGCCATTTGGGTGTTTGTGGGGGCCTACCAATGACAATTTATGATCAAGACTGCTATACCCACCAAGGGCAGCCGTTCAACCTGCGTGCTCTGCGGGGGCAAGTTCTACTAGTGGTGAATGTGGCCAGCAAGTGTGGCTTCACCCCCCAGTTGAAAGAGCTTGAGGTATTTTACCAGCGCTATCGCGATCGCGGTTTTACTGTGCTTGGGTTTCCCTGTAACCAGTTTGGCAAGCAATCGCCGGAAAACGCAGAGGCTTTTTGTACGTTCGGTGAGACGCAGTTCGGCGTTACGTTTCCTCTTATGGAAAAAGTGAAGGTCAACGGTGGTGATGCTCATCCACTATTTGTATGGCTAAAAGGGGAAGCGCCGGGGGTACTAGGCACAAAAACGATCAAATGGAACTTCACCAAGTTTTTGATTGGACGCGATGGCAATGTGATTGCACGTTTTGGCCCACGTGATCATGGACGCCCGCTACGCTTAGCGCTAGAGGAAGCGCTAGACGCCACATAGTCGTTACTTTCTCCTAGGCGCGCTATGTTATGCGCTATTAAAGCACTTCACCGCGGGCCACCATTACCCTGTTCATAAGCTCACTCCAACGATGGCGCACCATCATGGTGGTTAGCCCCGAAAAAAGTGCCCAACTCTTACGGCGCCAGCCTTTTAAGCGTAAATTGTGGCTTACCAACTGCTGCATTAGCTTGTAATCATTGAATTTTCGCCACTCGCTAGCAATTGAGAGCTGATGGCGCGACATCACGGGTGCAAGCTCTAAACGAAACATCCATTCAAGTTCATGTAGCGTCATATCATAACGCTGAACGACCTCGACCATATGTGCGTAATCACGCTCGCTGGGTTCCCGGTCAAGCCACAGCGGCGCTAGCGCAAGCCATAGATCGCCGCGTTCATCTACTAGCTGCTGTGCATTCATGATTGCCTCATTGGGGAAGGGAAGACGTAAGTGGCTATCGTGACGGTAAAGCGCTCCAAGCTCAAGGGGGCAGACATTCGCTCAAGAGCGGACAGAGCGCCCAGAGACCGCTAGAATAGCCCCACTGAGTAACAACATGGCGATAACAGTGCTAGGCTCTGCCTGAAAACTGGCTGCGCTCGACCATACGGCGTTAAAAATCGGCTCATGCGCGAGTCCGATCAAAATACTCATTTACACCACGTAAACTCCGTTTTTTCGCCGATTTTTGCCTTGTCTGGCCTTCGCTCGCCGACTTTTCAGACAAAGCCTAAGTCGCTAAGTATGTTGTCAAAAGCCAATTTAATTTAATAACGAGGTTCGATGTGATTATTAAACCCAAAGTGCGCGGCTTTATTTGTACCACTACTCATCCTGTCGGCTGTGAGCAGAACGTCCGCGAACAGATAGAAGCGACCCGCGCCCGCGGTTTGGATAAGCAGGCCGGGCCGAAAAAAGTGCTGGTGATTGGTGCTTCAAGTGGCTATGGCTTGGCAGCGCGAATTACCGCGGCGTTTGGGTACGGTGCCGACACGTTGGGGGTGTTCTTTGAAAAGCCTGCCACTGATAAAAAGCCCGGTACCGCAGGTTGGTACAACAGTGCGGCCTTCGATAAATTTGCCAAGCAGGAAGGTCTGTATAGCAAGTCGATTAACGGCGATGCGTTCTCCCATGAGGCACGTGAGAAAGCCATCGAGCTGATCAAGCAAGACATGGGCGAGATTGATCTGGTGGTTTACTCATTGGCGTCGCCCGTGCGCAAAATGCCGAATAGCGGTGAGCTAAAGCGCTCCAGTCTTAAGCCTATCGGTGAAACTTACCGCGCCACCGCTATCGATACCAATAAAGATGTGATCATCGAAGCGGAAGTCGAGCCAGCAACACAGCAAGAAATCGACGACACGATTACCGTCATGGGTGGCGAAGATTGGGAACTGTGGATGAGCGCCCTTGACCAAGCCGGTGTGCTGGCGAAAGGCGCGCGTAGCGTTGCGTTTAGCTATATTGGCACCGAGATTACCTGGCCGATTTACTGGCATGGTGCCTTAGGCAAAGCCAAGGAAGACCTGGATCGCGCCGCGACCGCTATCGACATCCATTTGAAAGCCAGCGGTGGTGGCGCCAACGTTGCCGTACTGAAATCGGTAGTCACCCAGGCCAGCGCGGCGATTCCGGTCATGCCGCTGTATATCGCCATGGTTTATCGCATCATGAAAGAACAGGGCCTCCATGAAGGCACTATCGATCAGCTAAATCGCCTCTTTGGTGAGCAGCTCTATTCTGCCCAAGGCTTAAATGGCGAACTTGCCACTGACGAGGCAGGTCGCTTGCGGTTAGATGATTGGGAATTGCGTGATGACGTTCAAAAAGCCTGTCAGGATCTATGGCCGGAAGTCACCACAGAGAACCTCTTTGAAATTACCGACTATGCTGGTTATAAGCATGAATTCTTGAAGTTGTTTGGTTTCGAGCGCACTGACGTTGATTACGATGCCGATGTGAACCCAGAAGTAACGTTCGATGTCATTAACTTATAAGTCTTTAACCTAACAAGTCATTCGCCTAATAAGGCGTGAAGCAGTTTTGTTAATGTAACTAAGCTGCCAGCATTTCAACCGGATGACCAGGAGATAGCTATGGATACTAGGGAAAGCAAAACCTCGGAAGAAGAGAAAGAGCACGTAATACATCAACGTATCCCAGAAGATTTTGATAAAGCTAATCCACAGCTACAGCCTGAGGCTAAAAAGCCACCCAGCGGGCTACACAAGCTGCTGCCGATAGTGATTATCGTGCTTGGGGTGATCGTAGCGGGTATCGTTATTATGGGTATAGGTAATAGCGGTGGTTAAACCTAACGCTACATGATTCTTAATTGCCGGGCCCTGTGCCCGGCAATTTTCATTCATGCGCCATGTTTTTGGCTGAGTGGTCACCGCGCTGCCTTCATCGGCACAATTGGGTAAGATGGCTCTTTCACAAAGCCGATGGCGGTTTTTTTTATGCATAACAGTGACGTTTCATGCAGCCCAGCCCGTTAATCTCACCGCCCAATGTTGCCCGCAGACGAGTGGCGTTTATGCTCTTGCCTGGTTTCTCATTGTTGGCCCATGCCAGTGCTCTTGAGCCACTGCAAATGGCCAACCAGCTTAGCGGGCAGATGTTGTATCACACGGTGACGTTGAGCATGGGTAGCCAACCAGTACGCAGTAGTGCTCAGCTTTTATTGCTGGCTCAGCATGAGCATACTGCCGCGCTTGGTCCTCTCGATTTACTGTTGGTATGCGCACCGACGCCGCTACCTTATACGCTTCCTGCTAAGCTGAACGAGTGGCTACGTAGCCACCAGGGTCGCGGCGTCGCATTGGGAGGATTAGCGGGCGGTACGGAAGTGCTGGCGCGCTGTGGGCTATTAGAGGGCTATCGCGCGACATTGCCTTGGCAGCGTTTTAACGCCTTTGCTCAGGCCTATCCACAAGTGACGCTTTCCCAGCAGCTGTTTGAGATTGATCGCGACAGATTGACCTGCGCAGGGGGAAGCGCCGCGATGGATATGATGCTCACGCTGATTAGTCAGCACCACGGTGCGCGTTTAGCGGAGCAGGTGTCAGAGCAGTTTGTTTGCGATCGCATACGGTTAGCTGATGAACGCCAGCACGTACCGCTGCGCAGCCGATTAGGTCACGCACCGCAAAGCTTGGTGGAGGCAGTGACATTGATGGAAGCTAATATTGAAGAGCCGCTCTCAACGCTGGAGCTTGCCGAGCACTTGGGTATTTCCCGGCGTCAGTTAGAGCGGCTATTTAAGAAGTACCTGCAAGCGGTGCCAAGCCGCTACTACCTCGATTTACGTTTGCAGGAGGCCCGCAAACAGTTGCGAGATAGTGACCAGCCAGTAGGCGATATCGCGTTTGCCACAGGCTTTTCCTCTGGCGCTCACTTTTCTACCGCCTACCGAAATCACTTTGGCATAACACCAAGAGAAGAGCGCTTGGTGTGAGCGCAGCTTTTCATAATTTCTCGTCACATTGCTGAAAGCGGTTAACCTTGTTGGCCCCTTATACTGTTTTTCATTCCTTTCCTCCACTGGAGCTAGCGTCCCATGAGCCATACCCCAAGCCGTCAAGATTACGACCACTACATGACGCCCAACTACTCACCGCAGCAGGTTATTCCCGTGCGTGGTGAAGGTAGCCGCTTGTGGGATCAACAGGGGCGTGAATATATCGATTTTGCTGGGGGTATCGCGGTTAACTCTCTTGGCCATTGCCATCCTGTGCTGGTCAATGCGCTTAAAGAGCAGGGCGAAAAGCTGTGGCACCTCTCCAACGTGTATACCAACGAGCCAGCGCTGAACTTAGCCAAGACGCTGGTCGAGCGTACCTTCGCCGATAAGGTGTTCTTATGCTCCTCCGGCGGTGAAGCCAACGAAGCTGCGCTTAAGCTGGCGCGCCGCTGGGCGGTGGATAATCACGGTGAGCATAAAGATAAAATCATCTCGTTCTACCAATCTTTTCATGGCCGCACCTTCTTTACCGTCAGCGTGGGTGGCCAGCCCAAATACTCCCAGGGCTTTGGGCCGGTGCCGGGCGGAATTCTGCACGCTAATTACAATGACCTGGATAGCGTTCGCAAGCTGGTTGGCGACGACACCTGCGCAATTATGGTTGAACCCATGCAGGGCGAGGGCGGTATCGTGCCCGGCACGCAAGAATTCCTCCAAGGGCTGCGCGATCTCTGCGACGAGCACAATGCGCTGCTGATTTTTGATGAGGTGCAAACCGGCGTTGGTCGTAGCGGCGAACTCTACGCTTATAAGAACTACGGCATTACGCCGGATATTCTTACCAGTGCCAAATCCTTGGGCGGCGGTTTCCCCATTGGCGCCATGCTGGCTATCGACTCGGTGGCTAAATCGCTGGTTGTTGGCACCCACGGTTCTACTTACGGCGGCAATGCGCTGGCATCTGCCGTTGCCCTGGCTGCGGTGGAGCTTATCGATACGCCCGAGGTGCTCGAAGGCGTTAAGCATCGCCACGATCTGTTCCGCGAGCATTTAGAAACTATCAACCGCAAGCATGGCGTGTTTAAAGAGATTCGCGGTATGGGCTTATTAATAGGTGCCCAGATGTCGGATGCCTATGAAGGCCGCGCCAAAGACATTCTGCCACTTGCGATTGAAGAGGGCTTGATGGCGCTGATCGCCGGGCCGAACGTGCTGCGGATGGCGCCTTCTCTGGTCATTCCTGAAGCGGATATCGCCGAGGGCATGGCGCGCTTAGAGCGTGCGATTGAGCGGTTAGTTGCGGCAGGATGAGTGAGCAACAGGCTGCGTCAGTCGTGTTAACTGAAGAGGGGGCGTCGAGGATGCTGGTAGTTCGACCCGTTAAAGCGTCTGATCTCACGGCGCTTGAGCAATTAGCCGAGCATGCAGTACCTAAGTTGACCAACTTGCCTGCTAACCGTGAGCGGCTTCAGGAGCGCATTGCGCGCTCTCAAGACGCCTTTAACGGCGATGTCGAGTTTCCAGAAAACGAGCACTATACGTTTGTTCTCGCCGATGACACACGCGAGGAAGTGCTCGGTACCGCCACCATACGTGCCCAGGCGGGTGCCAATGAGGCCTACTACACCTACCGCCAGGAAACGCTGATTCACGCCTCCCAGCAGTTGAACGTACGTCGTGAAGTGCAGACGCTAGCGCTCTCCCATGAAGTTTCTGACGCTACCCTGCTGTGCGCCTTTTCGCTTAACCCGCGTTATAAAGGCACCAGCGCGGAGAGCCTGCTGCGCCGGGCGCGGTTGATGTTTATCGCCCAGTACCCCGAGCGGTTTTCGCGTATTCTGGCGGTGGCGTTTCCCGGCTACTTGGATGCTCGCAATGAGTCGCCGTTCTGGGAAAGCGTGGGGCGGCACTTTTTCGCCCGCAGTTTCCAGGATATTAACCACATTGCCGGGGTGCGCTCGAAAAGCTTTATCGCCGAAGTAATGCCCCAGTTCCCGCTCTATTTGCCGCTGCTAACACCCCAGGCGCGGGCGGCGATAGGTCGTGAGCACCCTGCTCATGAAGAGGCGTTGGAGGAGATGCTGGCGGAGGGCTTCGTGCGTTCGCGCCATGTGGATATTTTCGACGCCGGGCCGATTGTCAAAGCCGAGCGCGAGCGGTTGGAAACCTTCCGCAGTGCTGCCTGGCACCCGGTGCGTATTCGCCCTGAACACGCTTTGCCGGATGCTGAACCCGCGCTGGTTGCCAATCAAAAGCTGGGCGAGTTTCGTTGCATCGTCGCCCGCTACGCGCTGTCACCCACGGGCCAGTTGATGCTCTCAGCGGAGCATGCTGAGCGGCTGGGTGTCACGGAAGGGCGAGCGGTGCTTGCTGCGCCGCTGACGCTACCCACCGTGGTAGACGCGCTCGATGAAGGAGAAATGTAATGCGCATTCGACCCATTGCCCGTGATGATCTGGATGGGCTTCAGGCGCTTGCGCAGCAGGCGGGCGTTGGCTTTACCTCGCTGCCGGATAATCGCGAGTTTCTCGCCGGTAAGATTGAAGCGGCCGCCAGCGCCTTTGAAGAGCGCACTCCGGTGGATGATCGGCTCTACTTCTTTGTACTGGAAGATGAAGCAAGCGGCGAACTCGCTGGTTGTTGCGCTATTGAGGGCCAGGTGGGGCGCGAAGTGCCGTTCTACAACTACCGCTTGGGCACCTTAGCCCACTCGTCGGTACAGCTGGATTTGCACCGCACCATCGACACGCTGTTTTTGAGCTCTGACCACACCGGCGACGCTGAAGTGTGCTCGCTGTTTCTGCGCCCGGAATACCGAGGTGAAGCCAATAAGCATTTGCGCAACGGCGCGCTGCTCTCCAAAGCACGCTGGCTGTTTATCGCCCAGTTCCGCGACCGCTTCCCCGATAAAGTACTGGCGGAAATGCGTGGGGTTTTCGATGAAAACAACACCAGCCCTTTCTGGGAGAGTCTGGGTAAACACTTCTTCCCTATGGATTTCAGCGAAGCCGACCGGCTTACCGGCCTGGGGCAGAAGAGCTTTATCGGCGAGCTGATGCCTAAGTTCCCTATCTACACCACCTTTATGGCTGAAGAAGCGCGGGCCTGCATTGGTCAGGTGCATCGTCATACCCGCCCAGCGCTGGAGATGCTTAAAAAAGAGGGACTGCGCTGGGAAGGCTATATCGATATTTTTGATGGTGGCCCGACGGTGGAAGCCTACATTGACGATGTACGGGCAATTCGCAACTCACGGCTCTGCCAAGTCGAAGTATCCAAGAGTGCTTCGGAAGAGAGCGTTAGCCGCTGGCTGGCCGCCACCACCGATATGCTGAGCTTTACTGCCAGTTGGGTAGGCCGCGCGCCCAGCGAAGACAACACTATCGTGCTTAGCGAACAAGAAGCGCAGCGCTTAGGCGTTACCACCGGAGATACCCTACGGCTACTCGAAACCTAGGCGACGTTTACAGGAGAGTTTTATGCACGCCCAACAGCAGCAACTGATCAATGGCGCCTGGGTCACAGGCGACGCCGAGCCGTTGAGCAAGCACGATCCCGTTTCTGGCCAACCGTTATGGCAAGCCGCGACCGCCAGTGCTGACCAGGTCAAAGCTGCGGTAAAGGCTGCCCGCAGCGCCTTCCCCAGCTGGGCACGCACACCCTTTGCCGAGCGCCAGGCGCTAGTCGAGCGTTTTGCAGAGGTGCTTAAAACACGCAGTGAAGCGCTGGCCGTGGCAATCGCCTCAGAAACCGGCAAGCCGCTTTGGGAAGCGCGCACTGAAGCGGGGGCTATGGTGGGCAAGGTGGCGCTCTCTATTAAGGCGTATAACGAGCGTACCGGCGAGCGGGAAAAAGTCGTTGGCAGTGCAAAAGCGGTGCTGCGCCATCGCCCCCACGGCGTAATGGCGGTATTTGGCCCCTATAACTTCCCCGGCCACTTGCCTAACGGCCACATGGTGCCTGCGCTGTTGGCGGGTAACTGCGTGGTCTTTAAACCCAGTGATCAAACCCCGCTTACCGCTGATTTAACGCTACAGTGCTGGCTGGAAGCCGGGCTTCCAGAAGGCGTGATTAACCTTGTTCAGGGTGGCGTGCCGGTAGGCCAAGCGCTGGCAGCCGATCCTGATATTGATGGTTTATTGTTTACCGGCAGCGCCAAAGTAGGTGGAATGCTGCATCAGCAGTTCGCCGGTCAACTGGATAAAATCCTGGCGCTTGAGCTGGGCGGCAACAACCCGCTGGTAGTCAAGGATGTCGATGACGAGCGCGCAGCCGTGCTGACTATTTTGCAGTCGGCGTTTCTATCTGGCGGCCAGCGCTGCACCTGCGCCCGGCGCTTAATGGTGCCAGAAGGTGCCGTCGGTGATCGCTTAATCGATGCGCTTTCAGAGGCGATCACTAAGCTGCACGTGGCGGGCCAGTTCAAAGAGAATCCTGCGCCGTTTTATGGTGGTTTGGTCAGCGTAGCGGCGGCGGACGGCTTACTCAAAGCACAAGATGAACTTGAAGCCATGGGCGGTACGGTGATCAACCGCATGCAGCGCCTGCAAGAGGGCACCAGCCTGTTAAGCCCTGCGCTGATTGATGTGACCGGCCTTGACGTGCCCGACGAGGAGCACTTCGGCCCGCTGCTGAAAATCCACCGCTATCGCGATTGGGATGAAGCGCTACAGCTTGCCAACAATACCCGTTACGGGCTTTCTGCCGGGCTGATTGGGGGCGAACAAGCCGATTGGGATGACTTCCTGCTGCGTATTCGTGCCGGAATCGTCAACTGGAACCGCCAAACCACCGGTGCCTCCGGCGATGCACCTTTTGGTGGTGTGGGTGACAGCGGCAACCACCGTCCCAGCGCGTTTTATGCGGCGGACTACTGCGCCTACCCGGTGGCCTCCATGGAAGCCGACAGCCTGGAGATGCCCGAGACCCTGCCGCCGGGAGTGAGCCTATGAGTGCCGCCGACATCAGCAGCGCCAGGGAAGTCAATTTTGATGGCTTAGTCGGCCCAACCCATAACTACTCCGGGCTGGCGGTAGGTAATGTGGCGTCTATGAGCCACGGCGGCCTGGTCTCCAACCCCAAAGAGGGCGCGTTGCAGGGTCTTCTCAAGATGAAGTCGTTGATGGACGCGGGCTATGCCCAAGGGGTGCTGCCACCCCAGCAGCGCCCCGATATTGGCGCACTGCGTGATTTAGGCTTTAGCGGCAGCAATAGCGACGTTCTGGCCCGCGCCGCCAAAGAGGCCCCTCAACTACTGCGAGCAGTCTGCTCGGCGTCCAGTATGTGGACGGCTAACGCGGGCACGATGACGCCCAGCATGGATGTACCGGATAGTCGGGTACATTTCACGCCAGCGAATCTACAGTCCAGCTTTCACCGCTATTTAGAACCGCAAACCACCGGTCACGTGCTGCAGGCAATTTTCCGCGACGAACAGCACTTCGCCCACCACCCGGTGCTGCCTGCAACGCCTGCCTTTTCTGACGAAGGGGCGGCTAATCACACCCGTTTATGTGGTGAGTACGGCGAGCCGGGCGTTCACCTGTTCGTATATGGCCGCCAAGCGTTTGGTGACGTGCATAGCGGCGATCGCGAACCCCAGCGCTACCCCGCCCGGCAAACCCTGGAAGCCAGCCAGGCGGTGGCCCGCCAGCACGGGTTAACACAGGAGCAGACGGTATTTGCCCAGCAGCACCCGGATGCTATCGACGCGGGCGTCTTCCATAACGATGTCATTGCAGTGGGCAACGGCCCTGTGCTGCTCTACCACGAAATGGCCTTTCTGGACGAAGAGGGCACCCTGGATGCGCTGCGTGCTAAAATGAGTACGCCACTTATTCCGGTGCGGGTGCCCCTTGAGGCAGTGAGCCTGGAAGATGCGGTAGCCTCGTACCTGTTCAACTCGCAGCTGCTCTCCAATCCGGATGGCACCATGACGCTTGTGGTCCCCGGCGAATGCCAGGAGCGCGAAGCAGTATGGAACACCATCCAAAATCACCTGCTAGCAGGCAATAACCCCATCAGCGAAGTGATCGTTAAAGACGTTAAGCAGAGCATGCGCAACGGCGGCGGCCCCGCTTGCCTGCGCCTGCGCGTGGTTCTTTCCGAGGCAGAGCGAGCAGCGCTAACCGGCCGCGTGCTGCTCACTGATGCGCTTTACGATGACCTCACCGCCTGGGTGGAGCGCCACTACCGCGACCGCCTCGCCCCGGATGATTTGGCCGACCCGCAGCTGGCAGAAGAGTCCCTCACCGCGCTGGATGAACTGACGCAGTTGTTAAAGATCGGGCCGGTTTACCCGTTTCAGTTGGGGTAGGGGATTCGTTAAGTAGTAAAATAAAACACCAAGGCCATGCCTTGGTGTTAATCGTATAGGGGGGGAGCCGATACATCGCTCGAAGATAAACGCTAAAGGACGGTAGTCGCTGTAATAGCCTGCTATATTGGCTTCTATCCATTCATTGCGTTCAAGATGGGGCCATGAAATGTGGCAATCGCAATGGTTATATTTGGGGAGCGATTTCGGATAATATCGAACTTTATGAGGTGGCTATGAACACATCGACATTACATGATCTTCCAGTGGAGCAGCGCCTTCACTTGGTCGAAGAACTCTGGGACAGTATCGCGGCCGACCAAAGTGCGCTTCCCCTCTCTGAGGCGCAGCGGCATGAACTAGATCGCCGCTTGGAGGCTTACGAACTCGACCGTGATCCGGGCCGCCCCGCAGAAGATGTTGTCGCAGACATTCGCAAGCGGTTATGAGCCATCGTGTCTATATTCGTCCTGAAGCTGAGCAAGATATTGAAGATGCAGCAGCTTGGTATACCCAGCAAAGACCTGGATTGGGGCAGGCGTTCCTTGATGAAGTTGTTAAATCCTTTGAGCAAATCGCCGAGGAGCCAAGACTTTATCCAATTGTGCACCGGGACACGCGCCGTGCACTTATTAACCGTTTTCCTTTCGGCGTGTTCTACCGTATCGAACCAGATTTTATTGTCATAGTGGCAGTCATGCACGGTAGCCGTGACCCTCAACGTTGGAAGCAGCGAACATAACGAGGCGCTGCCGTTGACTACTCAAAGGGCTGACATGGGCCTTACGCCATGTCAGCCCCTCCTGGTGTCGAATCGAAGGTTACCGCTTCAACGGTCTTCGGCGATCCGTTTCAGCGGTCCATGCGCGGGTCTATGCTCGCTCCGGCACAGGTAACCCCACCCACTGCTCGTAGAAAGCTTCGATATCCGGCTCGAAGTCGTGGATCACCGGGTACCACTCGGTGGGGGCCTCGACGTCGAGCAGGTCGCCGCTCAGCGGGCAGTAGTACTCGCGGATGGTTTGCCAACCGGCGCTGGGCGCCATCAGCTTCGGGTAGACCTCGTCGAGCGCCTCCTGGGTATCGCGCACATGGACGACGGCGTGCAGTTTCCAGTTCTCGCGATAGTCGCAGAACACATGGCCAGCCTCGGACTTGACCACCCAGTGGTGGGTGTCTTTTTCCTGCACGATGTACAGCTTGGGGCCTAGCGGCAGGATAATGTGATCCTCCCAGGGCACGCGTTCCTGCAGGATGGCGCGGTAGGTTTCGAAGCGTTCTGGATCCTTCGGGGTCGACTGCATCCGGTGTAGCGTATCGCGGTCGATGGTGCCGTCGACGAGATCGGCGATCTTGTTGCGTGGGTAAGACATCTTGAACTCCTTACGGAATGGTGGTGGCGGACTCGGCCGGTTTACTCCTCGACGAACTGCACGGTATGTACATCCGGCAGCTCGGAGAGGTCCATGTGGTAGCGTGAGCCGTAGTGGGGGATACCGATCTCCTCCTCGTTCAGTTCCCACTCGTCCGGCAATTCCCAGAACGCCTTGAAGTCGGCGTAGAAACGTGGTCCCAGCTTGAACGAGGCGGCAAACATCTGCTGGACTTGGGTCGAGGCCCGTTTGTCGATGATTTTCTGCCGCTCATGGGCCATCCACTCGCGGGTCGGCACGGCGCGTTCCAGTCGCTGCTTGCGGATCTCCTGGCGGCGGGCGGTGGTGGCCGCCTCGTCCAGGGTGTAGAAACCGTCGCTGTTTTCCCTGACGACCACGCCGTAGATGGAATCGGCGAAGCGTGGCAATACGTAGCCGCCCTCGAGATCGGCAACCACGCTGTGTGGGTCGCGATCCAGCGGATCGCCGAAACCGGGGCCACCCTTCATGGTGTTGAGGTAGAGGTCGTAGTCCTTGTACATCTCCTCGGTGGTGATCGCCTGCTTGTCGCGCTTGATCTTGGCATCGGGAATCAGGCTTTCGTAGACGGGATTGCCCGGGTCGATGTCGCCGCCGAGCGGGATCGGCTTGCCCTCGGCAATCAGTTGCTCGAGGTTGGTGTCATGGGCGGCGAAGCGGTAGCCGGAGGCGGCCGGATAGCCCCCCATCAGGCCCCAGTCGGAGCTGATGTGGCCGTTGCCCATGAAGAACATGCTCCAATCCTTGGCGTTCCATACCAGGCGCAGGCTCTCCCAGCCGCAGCCGCCGCGATACTTGCCGGAACCACCGGAGCTGGCCTTGATCTGACGGCCGAGATAGATCAGCGGCTCGGCCAGTTCCCAGATCTCCATGTCGCCCATGTCGCCTTCGGGGTTCCAGATCGCCGCGGCATGGCTGAGGCCATCGGCGTAGGCCGAGGCGCCGATGCCATTGGCCGCGCATTCGAAGCTGTTGACCGCATGGATCTCGTCGTACTGGTTGAAGCCGCCGCCCTGCAGCCAGTTGGAGGTGTTGGCATTGCCGGCATTGACCTCCTCGAGATAGCCGCGTCCGAAGTAGGAGCGGGAGAGACCGCGCCACAGTGCCGTCCAACTGGACACCAGGAAGTGCCAGGAGTAGGAAAACGCCACGCGGCGGTCGTCCGGATTCATCCAGGTGCCCTTGGGCAGCCGGAATTCGGTGCCGTAGGCGGCCCCATCGTTGATCATCTCCGACGGTATCAGGGTCTGGGTCATCATCACCCAGATACCCGAGGTGAAGCTGACCTGATGGGCGTTGTAGGTATGCCAGCCCCAGCGGCTGGCACCCTCGAAATCGAGCTTCCAGGTGCCGTCCGGGCGGATGGTCATCTCCGATGGCGCGTGCATGATGGTATCGACCTTGGCGAAGTCCGAGGGCACGCGTACGTCCTCGTGATCGTAGGGCACGTCGACGAAGCCCACCTGCCGATACTTGCCGGGAATGGTCATCGCCTTGATGCGATTCTGGAGGCCGATCCGACCATGTTCGACGGCCTCGTAGGCGAACTTCCAGTAGGCATCGATCCCTTCCTCGGCGATCACGTCCTCGACCAGCTGGCGAATCATGTGACAGCCGGCGACCCGGGTGCGCTCGTCGAGCATCCAGTAGCGTGTGGTGCGCACCATGCGCTGACTCTCGTGCAGCCAGTCGCGGAACAGCGTGTCGTCGGCACCGACCTTGCGGCAGGTGATGGAGTAGCCATCGCCGAAGCGCTGCACCTGGCCGGTGGCCATCGAGCCCGGCCCGACGGCGCCCGTGTCGATGACGTGGGTGACGCCGCCGACCCAGCCGATCAGTTCCCCCTGGTGAAAGATGGGCACGATGGTATGAATATCGCAGGGGTGGACGTTACCGATCAGCGAATCGTTGTTGCAGAAGATGTCCTTGTCGTTGACGCCCGGATTGCTCTCCCAGTCGTTCTCGATCATGTACTTGATCGCGGCGCCCATGGTGCCGACGTGGATGATGATGCCGGTAGAGGTGAGGATGGAGTCGCCTGCAGCGTTGTAGAGGGTGAAACAGAGTTCGCCCTCCTGCTCGACGATCGGCGAGGCGGCAATGCGCTTGGCCGTCTCGCGCGCATCGACGACGCCGGCGCGCAGACGGGAGAACAGCTTGTTGTAGAGAATGGGGTGCTTGTCGCGCAGTTCCAGGGTCTCGAGGCCGGCGTAGTGCCGTGACTGCCGGGTGTCGGCCATGATCCGGTCGCGGTGTGCCTTGAGGGTTTCACCGCCGCGGACGATGCCCTGGGTTTGGTTCGTTGTCTTGACGTGTTCTGGCTGGTTCATGAGGGTACTCCTTCGATGACATTCTTCGATCACATTGTTATGGAGTTCGCGCGGGATCAGGTCTGGGTGAGATGGAACAGACGGTGCTCGTCGAGGAACGTCTCGAAGCCTTCGGGCACGATGAAGGTCGTGGCGTCGGATTCGATGACGGCCGGCCCGGCGATGCGATTGCCAGGGTTGAGTGCTTCCATCAGGTAGAGTTGCGCGTCGACCCAGCGCTGTTTGCGGTAGAAGCGACGCGTTCCCAGGAAGGCACCGTCATCCGGTGTCTCGCTGCCGAGCGCTTCCTTGGGGATGCGGGGTTTGGTCGTCGGCACGCTGCCGCGCATGATCGCGCCGGTGACCGAGTAGCCCAGTTCCGGTGAGCGCGCCGAGGCGGCGTAGACCCGGCCGTAGGTGTCGTTGAAGGCCTGCTCCAGCGCCAGCCAGTCGGCTTCGCTGTCGACCTTGTCCAGCGGTGCGTCGATCTCGAGGTCGTTGAGCTGGCCGCGATACTGCATGCGGTAGCCGGGCTGCAGGGTGACCTGGTCCGGCGTGTAGCCGTTGAGCTTGAACTCCTCGAGCACGTTCTGGGTCAGCTCGTCCCAGGCTTGCTGCAGAGTCCTCGAGGCGGCTTCGCGCTGCTCGGCGGGCGCGTCGCAGGCCAGGTTGATGTCCAGGCTCTTGTCATAGCGATACTCGAAATCTGCCGCGGCACAGCCGAAGGCCGAGAACCCGGCGGCCCAGGCCGGTACGATCACGTCCTCGAAACCCAGCCCCTCGGTATAGCCGTAGGTGTGAACCGGGCCGGCGCCGCCGTAGGAGAAGCAAACGAAACTGCCGGGACTGTAGCCCTTGCCGGAGATCATTGCGCGCAGGTAGTCGCGCAGCTCGCTGTCGAGCAGTTCGATCACCCCGGCGGCGGCATCCTCCACCGACAATCCCAGCGGGTCGGCCAACTGCTGCTTGATGGCGTCGTGGGAGCGCTGACGGTCGAGCTTGATGGCGCCACCGAGGAAGTTGTCGGGATTCAGGTAGCCGAGCACCAGGTGGCAGTCGGAGATGGTAATGGTGTCGATGCCGCTGTCGGCCCAGCACACGCCCACCCGATAACCGGCCGAATCCGGTCCCAGCTTGATCGACTTGGTGTAGGGATCCAGGTGGATGAAACTGCCGGCGCCGGCACCGACCGAGTCCATCGCCACCAACGGCAGTGACAGCACCAGTCGCGCCATGTCCGGATCGTTCTTGATGGTCAGCTCGCCCTGGGTGATCAGCGCCATGTCGAACGACGTGCCGCCGATGTCCGAGCAGGCGATATTCTTGTAGCCCAGCACCTCGCCCAGGTACTTGGCGCCGATGACGCCACCGATGGGGCCGGAGACGATGGTGCGTGCCAGCTCCTTGGCTTTCCAGGCGATGGTGCCGCCATGGGTGGCCATGACCCGGAAATCGAACTTGGTGCCGTGCTCCTTGAAGGCGGTGGATATCTTCTGCAACGTCTTTCGCGACGGCTCGGCGGCATAACCCTCGAGAATCGTGGTATTGGTGCGATGGCTCTCCTTGCGTACCGGGTAGTAGTCGGTGGAGGCGAACACCGGGATCTGTTTGCCGCTTCTGGCAACCTCCTCCAGCACGATGTCCCGCACCCGGCGTTCGTGGGTGGCATTCTTGTAGGAGTGCAGGAGACTGATGACGATGCCTTCGACATCGCTGTCGATCAGCTCCCGGGCCGCCTGCCGCGCTCCCTCCTCGCGTAGCGGGATGACCACGCTACCGAACATGTCGACGCGTTCGATCACTCCCCGGGTGAGTCGGCGGGGCACCAGCGGTTCGTCGTAGTAGTGGGTATTGAGATGGATCCGGTCCTCGTAGGCGAAGCCCAGGTAGGCCTGAATGCCGCGGCCCATGCGGTGGAAATCCTCCATGCCGGCATTGACGATGAGGCCACATTTCAGCCCCTTGCGCTGGACGACGCGGTTGAGCATGGCAGTTCCTGAATAGACGCCCGTCTTCAACTGCGGCAGCGCCTGGTCCAGCGGCAGGTTCCAGTTGGCCAGGCCGTCCTCGCTCGAGGCGATCAGGCCGAGGGCTTCGTTCTCCGGAGTGCTTTGGGCCTTGCCGACGACGAACTCGCCTTCGGCATCGACAAAGAAGGTGTCCGTCATGGTACCGCCGGCATCGATGCCGAGGACCTGGACGTTGCGTTGTGGGGCTGTAGCTTCGGGCATGCGACTACTCCTCATTGTTGTTGTACGAATCCGTTCGAGTATCCGAACGAACGTCACAACATAAGGGGCATGAAGTGTGCCAACTTGACGATCAGAAGCTAGCGCGATGATTTTATTGGATACCTAAGCGTAGGACGTGCTGGTTATGAAAACAGAGTGTACGGGATCTGGACACCTGACCGTTCGGAAGTCGTACGGTCAACCCTTGTCGGCGTTTGCGCTAGACTCAATGAACGCAGCCGGTCAGATTGGTGGTGTTGCTTTTTACGCCGAAGGTCTAGTTGCGCTTGGCGTAACCGCATGTCTAGCTTCAACCAAAAAAGATTTCTACCTTCGGAGGGAGGAGTTATCAAGGCACTCAATCGTGGACTGGCGTGGCGACGGGCCAGCCACTCGCCGTGCCTCCGCTGTCCTCCTTCGTTGGACATGCGGCTGCTGTACCACAGGAGAATGGCATGATCGATAACAAAAACATTCAGCAAGCCTGGGACACTTTTCAGCAATATGGCGTTGCATCCACGCCTATCAGTCCACCCGTCTTGGCGTCATGGCAGCGTAGTCTGCAACACGGTATCGATGTCGAACGCAATGCCACAACCTTGCTCAAGGAGGGCGAGCTCCATCGTCTCAAGCTTCAGCACTCACCATTTCTATATGCTTCGCGCTTGGCCATCAGGGAAGGGCAGGAGCGTCTCAACGATACCCAATCGATGATCATTCTCGCCGACCCCCAGGGCGTGATTCTCGAAACCGCGGGAGATCCGCGTGCCATCGATGCGGGGCAGGACATCAGGTTGCAGAACGGTGGGCGCTGGGATGAAGCCAGTATCGGCACCAATGCCATCGGCACGGCGATCATGCTGAATGCCCCCGTGCAGATCCATGCGGTCGAGCACTTTTGCAACGAAGTCAAAAAGTGGACCTGCGCCGCTGCGCCCGTAACCGATCCTCGCGATCAGCGACTACTGGGTGTTGTCGATATTTCCGGGCCTGCTGACACCTTCTACCCCCAGAGTCTCGCTCATGCCATCGCCATCGCCCGCCAGGTGGAAGCGCTGCTGGCCCATGAAATGGAGGTCGAGCACGAAGGGGTGCTGCACTACTTTCTGGCCAAGCGCTTTTCAGGGCTGAATGACACATCGATCGCGCTCTCGCACAGCGGGAAAGTGCTCTACGCCACCAGTCGTGCCCTGCAAGAGTTGCGTCGTCGCTGCCCCCGTTTGCTGGACAGCCAGCGTGGCAGGCTGGACGTTGGGCAAGAGGTTATCGGGGATACGCTGACCGGTTTTATTGAATCCATCGAGGGACTGATCCCCGGGGCGCGTTGCGAACCCGTGGTGGATCGGAAACTGCTCGGCTATATCCTTATCCTGCCCAGTGTTTCTCAACCCACCCATCCATCGCGCTTCACCGCGCCTCAACGGCTTACCGGCTTTGACGATATCATCGGTGAGAGTCGCGTCATGCGCGACACCTGTGCGACCGCACAAAAGATGGCGCAAAGTGGTGCCCCCATCCTGATTGAGGGGGAGACGGGGGTGGGCAAGGAGCTGTTTGCGCGCGCGGTTCACGGCGAAGCGCAGCGCGCGGGGGCGTTTGTGCCGATCAACTGTGGGGCGATGCCTCGTGAGTTGATCGCCAGTGAGCTGTTTGGTCACGAGAAGGGGGCCTTTACCGGAGCCGATCGTTCGGTGGCTGGCAAGATCGAGATGGCCAATGGGGGCACCCTGTGTCTCGACGAAATTGGTGAGCTTCCGCTCGATATGCAGCCGTATCTGCTACGGGTGCTGGAGGATGGCATCGTCTACCGTATCGGCAGCCACCAAGAAAAGCATGTTAATATCAGCTTGGTATCGATGACCAACCGCCACTTGGCCAAGGAAGTGGAAAAGGTGGGCTTTCGCCAGGATCTGTTTTACCGTATCGCGACGCTGCGCTTGAGGATTCCCCCGCTGCGTGAGCGGGGCGACGATGTGCTGTTGATCGCTGAGGCGCTATGCAGAGCACTTGCTGTGCAGCGGGGCTGCGCGCCCCTGTCGCTGTCGAACGAGGTTCAGGACTGCCTGCGTCGTTACCATTGGCCGGGAAATGTACGCGAACTACGCAATGTGCTGGAAATGGCGCTGCTGATGGCCTCGGGGTCTCGTATCGAAATTCATGACCTACCCGAAGACGTTCGTATGGGTAAGGAGGCACTTCCCGTTACTGGTGTGGGATATTCTTCACCTTCTGATCTCAGGACATCGGAAGAATTTCTCATCAAAGAAGCCATAGCGCGTCAAGGCGGTAACCTAACCCAAGCGGCAAAGCAACTCGGCATTGCCCGATCAACGCTCTATAGCCGGTTGGCCAAAGCGGCGCAACGGTAACGGTAGTCGGTTTGGTTAAACGAAGCCAAACTGACCATACTCGCTTGATAATTGGGACACCTTATTTTCCGTCTTGAACGTGTTCTGACCGCCAGCATGCACTGGTTTATGTGCTCAGGAAATGTCTATGCAACAACGTATGTTGATCTTCGCTATGGGAGTATTGTTAGCAATGTCTACAGAAACAAGCGCTAACGGTTTAGATTTTGAGGCGTTGGTTTCTGAGCAAGGCGCAGTGAGCCAATTACCATCACTACTGCGCTTTGACGCTCGCGATGGAACAGCACTGTCGTATCGGCATTATCCCAGTGATTCGCCCACTGCACTTGTTCTTCTTCATGGATCAGGAACGGATAGCAAATATTTGGCCACTTTTGCCCAGGCGTTAGCTGATGCAGGCGCTGCTGCTGTGTATACGCCTGATGTGCGCGGCCATGGGCCTTCTCCGCAACGGCGTGGCGATATCGATTATATCAATCAGCTTGAGGATGATCTGGCTGATTTTATTTATCATATAAAAGCGGAAAACTCAGCAATATCCAGCATAGTGGTGGGAGGCCATTCATCAGGCGGAGGACTTGCGATACGTTTTGCGGGTGGGGAGTACGGACATCTTGCCTCTGCATACCTATTGCTGGCGCCCTATCTGGGGCACGATGCCCCTACCGTGCGTAATAACTCAGGGGGATGGGCCGAGCCGAGTGTGGCTAAAATTATTGCGCTATCTCTTCTCAACAGGCTGGGCGTGACAAGTTTGAACGGCTCGACCGTGCTGCGGTTTAATTTACCGGCTGAGTACCGCAATGGCTCGGAGACACTGGCTTACTCTTATCGCCTGATGACGGGGTTTAATCCTTCTAACTACCGAGATGATCTTCGTTCTATAAACGTGCCTAGCCTTATCCTGACCGGTGCCGCGGATGAGGCCTTTTTCGCCGATCGCTTTGAGTCGACCGTTCGACCGCATGTCCCAGACGCCGCAGTCGTCACCGTTCCAGACACCTCGCACTTGGGACTCTTAGTGAGTGAAGATGGCATTGAGGCAGCTTGTCATTGGCTTCAAACGTTTGGCAAGTTTTAGTCGAGTATACTTTTGAAAGTAGTTAAAGTTTGATGATTGATAGGAAGAACTCGCTCAGTTAGGGGATATTTTAAGCATCAGTTTTACGTTAACCACCCTACTGGAGATTGGTGATTTGAGAAAAATATTAATAAGCGCCTGCCTGTTGGGTAAAAAGGTTCGCTATGATGGTGGTGCTCTTTCCGTGGATGATCAGATCGTTGAGCGATGGCGTTCGGAAGGACGAATTGTTTCTGTCTGCCCTGAAGTTGAGGCGGGAATGAGTATTCCCAGGCCGCCCGCGGAGATTTTCAAGGGCAGTGGTAAGGGCGTTTTAAACGGTGAGGTCGATGTTATCGAAAACGATGGGGGCAAGGTGACCAATGAATTTTTAGCAGGTGCCTCTATCGCTTTGAACCTGTGCCGTAAATTCGATATCGATATCGCAGTGCTTGCTGAGTTCAGTCCTTCATGCGGAAGCACCGCTATTTATGACGGCAGTTTCTCTGGTAAAAAAGTACCGGGTATGGGAGTAACAGCCGCACTGCTCCGGGAACATGGTGTGCACGTGTTTAGTCAGTATGAAATAGCCCGAGCTAATACTGCACTTCTAGCTACAAGTTCGTGAAAGCAGTACTAGGATTCGAGATATGACGCCTATTATTCGGTTTACTAACGACAAGGCGTTCGCGGAAAAATTAATTCGCCAAAATATGTCTGCTTACTACGAACAGTTGGATATGCGCTGGAATACAGCCCTGTTTGATAAACAATGGGATGAGTTAGACAGTTACGAATTAGTTATTAACGCTAGCCCAGTAGGGTTGTTATGCATAAATCACGATGAAGCCGCTTACTATATTCGAGAGCTACAAATTGAGCAGAAGTGGCAACGTCAAGGCTTAGGCACAACGGCTATTCGCTACACGGAGGAAACTGCCCAACAGTCGGGCATCCGCTTACTTCGGCTGCGTGTGTTTTGTATCAACCCAGCAATAGCGCTATACGAGCGTATGGGGTTTCGCGTGCGTAAAACCGAGGGCGGGACTCACTATATGGAGCGGAGCATACTCTAACCCGTTCAATTAATGGGGCTTTACTGTTAAGTACTACCAGAGATTGCGCCGGTGCTGCTGCTGGAACCTACCGACGCTCGCTTTACTTTTTTAGGTTGGATGGCGGGGTAGTTTGCCGATTTTTTGTATTAATAACCTACCGTAAAGGCTTTCTGAATATTCTGGGGCGTCTCTGCTTCATCAAGCATCGCTACCGCGAAATCCTCCATTGAAATGCGAGATTCTCCGTTATTGTCCATGACGAGGGTATCGGTGCCAAGACGATATCGTCCCGTACGCTCTCCAGGCATGAGCATGGCGGCAGGGGAGAAATAAGTCCACGCTGTGCGGGTTTCACCCAAGCAGAGTTCATACTGAGCTTGGCATGCCTTGGCAATTTCTAGCGCAGAGGCAGGAAGGAAATCGGGGGCTGTTAATACCGTATCACCGGCGCGCCCGGGGATTAGCAATCGTGCGGCTCCGCCTACCAAGAGCACTCGCTGAATCGGGAGGGCACTCGCCATTAGAGAGCGGGTTAGCGCTACCAGCGTCGCTTCTTTTCCATCGGGTGGGCGAACGGCGCTGATCAGCACGTCTTGTCCTTGAATAACATGAGCTAGCTGGTGTGAGTCCGCTATATCCGCGACACAGCGGCTGGCTTCAGCGGGCAGTTTGTTAAGCTGACTCTCTGTTCTCACCACGCCGGTTACGTTATGACCACGTGCTAATGCTTCATTCATAATGCGTTTGCCAACGTCGCCAGCAGCACCAAATATTGCAATCTTCATGATATATCTCTCTTGGATTAATTAGGAAACCTCTGATTAACTATTGCGATTGACCATACGGCGTTAAAAATCGCCTCAAAATGCTCATTTACAACCCGTAAACTCCGCTTTTCGTTGATTTTTGCCTTGTCTGGTCTTCGCTCATTACGTTAATCAGAGGCTCCTTAGTTAAGTTGTTTGGCTTTGCCAATGTTGAGCAGGGTAATTCCGGCTCCAATTAATAGGGTGCCAAGCAGTAAGCCTTCGGGAGCGGTTTCTCCTTGCAGCAATATGGCGACCGGAACGCCGACCACGGCGCCGACGGAACCCAATAGGCTCAGAAACACCGGGCCGCCGCTTTTCTGTAGCAGGAAGAGCAGTAAGAACTGGCCTGCGAAGACCATCGCCTGGAGTGCAATCAGCAAGAACGGCAGGGGACGTTCTGTCGGAACGTTCAGTGAGAAGCCAGGCAGAAACCCCACGCTGAGGAGAATGATGGCCGCTGCGATAAGCATCCCCGGCGCCAACGCATCACTGGATACGCCTTCTGGCCAGCGTAAGGTTCGGTAGAGGTTGCCGATAGCCAGCAGAACGGGACCAATTAAAGCGAGGAGAATCCAGAGGTAATTGGCATCCGGCGCCGAAAGCTTATGGAAGGCCAGGGTGACGGCCCCCGCCAGGGCTGATATAACCCCCGCCGCACGCAACAACTGAAACCGCTCCATTTTTAACGCTAATGCGCCGAAGTAGGTGAGTAGCGGTGGCAGAGTGATGATTAATGCCACGAACCCCGCACCCACATGGGGGATAGCTGAGAAAAAAGCAGGTTGGCACCCGCTACGCCCAGCAGACCTGAAATAGCGTAATACTCAACGGTGCGAACGTTAACCGGCGGCAGATTGCCGCGGAAGGCCGCGAGAACCAATAGAATAAGCGCCGCTCCTGAAATTGACCAAAACAGAAAAGCGAGCGCCGGTAGCTGAATGTCACCGGCAAGTTTTGCCAAATTAGTCGATAGACCCAGCAAGGCGCCGCCGGATAACAGATACACCAGTGGGGCAAGCCAAGCTCTTTTGCGTGAGTGTGTGCGGGTAGTGCTTAATGATGTCATTCGCGTAGTTCTCATTGGTACCGTTTCGAAAATGTCTTGATATCAAGATATGTGTGATTAATCTTGACGTCAAGATAATTAAGCGCAAAATACGCTCATGGATCATGTAGACAACATTCTCAAACAGTGGCGGCAGGAGCGGCCTGACCTCGATGTAGCGCCGATGGCTACCATCGGGCGGGTCAAACGGCTTAACCACGCTTTAATACGCGTGATGGAGAAGACCTGGGCGAAATACGGTCTGACCGACGCGAGCTTTGACGTTCTGGCAACTCTTCGCCGTGAGGGAGCGCCCTACGCGCTATCACCTGGGGATTTGATGGCATCCACCATGGTGACTTCAGGCACCATGACTCACCGCATCAATCAACTGGAAAAGGCGGGTTTGATCAAGCGGGTCAAAAACCCCGACGATGGTCGTGGTTTTCTCATCTCTCTTTCCCAGCGTGGATTCGAGTTAATCGATGAAGCCGTTGCTGCTCATGTGGAAACCCAGGCGCAGCTGGTAAGCGGCTTGACTGAAGATCAACGAGCGCAACTCGATGAGCTGCTTAAACAGTTCTTGGCGGGATTGGAGCAGGAGTGATGTGTGTCGCAGTGGCAACTTAGCCACTATTGAGAAGAGTCACGCCTAGACTTTGTTCCATCTCGCTTAAACACCTGAAGACGTTGTCATGGCTGATACGCAGCGCTTGGCTGGCGCTGGATAGCGACCCCACCTCTGCAATCGCTAGCTCGTCCCACCTTATTTGCTGTTCATTCATGCAAACTGAGTTGTCATTTTTCGCGAATGTTTGAGCGTATTTGAACAGGCTAGTCTGTCGTTGAACCAATCAATAGGGGAAGCGAAGAATGAATGTGTTGATCGTCTTGGCTCATCCTGAACGCAAGTCGTTTAATGGCGGCCTAGTGGATGAGGCGGTAGAACAGCTGGTGGGCGAGGGGCATACAGTGGAAGTGGATGATCTCTATGCTGAGCAGTTTGATCCGGTGGAGCGCCCTGAGCAATATCCGCATAGCGCCGTGGCGTCGGACTACTTCTATCCCCTCAATGAGCAGCGGGCTCACTACGAGAAAAACACATTACCGCAGGATGTCCAGCGGGAGTTGGCGCGGTTGGAGTGGGCTGACTTGGTGATCTTCCAGTTTCCCTTATGGTGGCACGCCCAGCCTGCCATTTTGAAAGGCTGGTTTGATCGGGTGTTGGTGTATGGCGGGCGCTATACCAGCCGCATGCGTTACGACAGAGGCTACTATCGCGGTAGGAAGGCGATGCTATCAGTCACCACGGGCTCACCGGAGAAAGCATTTCAGCCTTTTGGCCGAGCTGGCAATATGGTGCACTGGCTGTGGCCCATACACGCATCGTTGTACTACGTTGGCTTTGACGTGCTGGCGCCTCAGGTGAGCTACGGCATTCAGGGCGGCGGTATTCGTTACCAAGAGGAAGCTGACATCATTGGTCACCTAGAGGTCTGCAAAGCGGCTTGGGTAGATCGTCTGAGAAACTTGGACAGCGAACTGCCCATCCCCTTTACCGGATGGGATGACTGGGACGAAGATGGCGTTTTACGCCAAACAAACCCGCTGAGATGGCGGCTAGGCTGAGCTCGTGTAGACTCTTACTGTCTATAAAACAGATCAGCAAAAGGCCCAATCAGCGCCATGACCACCTCGAACCACCGTTTTTCCGATGCTGAGCGCCGTGGGCTCTACCGCGCCATACACGAGCGGCGCGATGTGCGCTCGCAATTTCTGCCCGACAGAATACCTCCTGATGTACTGGCCCGCCTTTTGGAGGCCGCGCATCATGCGCCTTCAGTGGGATTTATGCAGCCCTGGGATTTCATCGTGATTGAAAGTCACAGTGTCAGGGAAGCGGTGCTGGGGATATTTGAGCAGGAGAACCAGAAGGCCGCCGAGCGCTTTGAAGGCGAGCGCCACGATCGTTACCGAACTCTAAAGCTGCAAGGGATTATGGAGAGCCCGCTTAATCTCTGTATTACCTGTGACCGGAGCAGGGGTGGCGCCCATGTGCTAGGGCGCAACAGCATTGTCGATACCGACCTGTTTAGTACCTGCCTAGCAGTGCAAAACCTCTGGCTGGCGGCGCGGGCGGAAGGTATTGGCGTGGGTTGGGTGAGTATTCTAAATCAGGAGCAGCTAAGCACGGCGCTGAACCTACCTGAGCATGTTTACCCGCTGGCATATCTCTGTCTTGGCTATGTGAGCGAGTTTTTAGACCAGCCTGAACTTGAAGCGAAAGGCTGGCGTTCTCGCTTGCCGTTAAGTGATCTGGTGCATGGCGATAAGTGGGGGCAGCCGCTTGCCACTCGCTGACTTGACGCGCTATAGCGCTACTCCTTATTTGCCGCTAATGTATTCGCTTCTGCTAAATAAGGTCTGGAGCAAACCATGCAGGGCGATATCACCATTCAACGGCTAAATGCTGATGATCCCAATGCTGAAACAGTGGCGGGCTGGACATTTGAATCCTGGGGCCATTTGCACCCTGGGCTCACGCTAGCGCAAGCGATTGCACGTTTAAAGGCCGAGTGTGGGCAAGGAGGTGTGCCTTCTATCTTTGTAGCCATGCAAGGCACAATCCCTGTTGGCACTGCCAGCCTGATTGCTGATGATATGAGTATTCGTCCCGAACTTACGCCATGGCTTGCGTCGGTATTTGTGGTGCCTGAATGGCGGGGACAGGGTATTGCTTCTTCATTAGTGCAGCAGGTGGAAGAAGAGGCCCTGGAAAATGGCATTCAGCATTTCTATTTGTACACTCCCGATCAGCAGGCGCTTTATCGACGTTTGGGTTGGCAGGATGTCGAGCTTGTTGAGTATCGGGGAGAGCAGGTCACGGTAATGGCGCGGCAGCTAGTGAATTAAGTAGGCCACGTATCCAAGGGGCATCTATGGTCAGTGGGCGAGCGTTACGCTACTTCGATACTGTTGCACGCTGTCGTTCGCTGCGCCAAGCGGTGGTTTAATTCGCTGTTGGGGCGCGCACTTCAGGCGTTGATAAGTCCCTAGAGCTGGCGTCTAGGTGTGCAAAATGTGGACACGCTGCGGTCAATATTGAAATAGCAGAAGGCACAGTGTGGGTTCATGCTGAGCTTATGGATAACGACAGCATAAGGTGATTCGATGCCTGAACTACACCAACTAACTGCCATACAGCTTCTTAATGGCTACCGCACTAAAACGTTTTCCCCTCTTGAAGTGGCAAATGCCCTGGTCAAGCATGTCTCACAGTGGGAGCCGCACGTTAACGCGCTGTATGCCTACCGGCCTGATGCCTTTATCGAGGCTGCTGAGGCGTCTACCCAGCGCTGGGCTAAGGGCAAACCTAGCGGTGTACTGGATGGTGTGCCTGTGACCATAAAAGAGTTGATTGCCACTAAGGGCTTGCCAATACCAGGGGGAACGGGGTTGGGTGAGCAGATGGTTGCGACTGAAGACGCACCACCCGCCGCGCGTTTAGCGGAAGACAACGCGGTGGTGCTGGCGAAAACCACCTGTCCCGATTTTGGCATGCTCTCCTCAGGACTTTCGTCGTTTCATGGGTTAACCCGTAACCCATGGAATTTAGCCTGCAATACCGGCGGTTCAAGCTCTGGCGCGGGAGCCGCCGCCGCGGCTGGGTTTGGCCCACTGCATGTGGGGACTGATATCGGTGGTTCCATACGCCTGCCCGCAGCATGGTGTGGCGTGGTGGGCTTTAAGCCCACCTTAGGTCGTGTCCCTATTGATCCGTATTATGTGGGTCGCTGCGCCGGGCCAATGACACGCAGTGTTGATGATGCGGCGCTAATGATGTCGACGCTTGCCCGTACAGATAGACGCGACGCGATGCGCTTGCCACCGGAAAATATTGATTGGCAGAACTTAACGCTAGATATAAAAGGCTTGCGGATTGGCGTCATGATGGAGGCGGGGTGTGGTCTGCCCCTGGATAATGAGATTCGCCATCACGTTGAGCAAGCTGCGAAGAAACTCGAAGCCGCCGGGGCAACCCTGGTGCCGCTGGCGCCAGTACTCACCCGCGAAATGTTGGATGGGCTGGATCGCTTTTGGCAGGCTCGTCAATGGAACGAGCTAATAAAACTCTCGCCAGAAGAGCGTGAGCAAGTGCTACCCGCCATTTTGGCCTGGGCGGACGGTGGCGCACGCTTAAGTGGTGTGGAGGTGGTTCAGGGGTTTCAACAAACCATGTACATGCGTCGTGCGACAGAATCGGTATTTGAGGAGGTGGATGCGGTCATTTCACCTACCACGCCAAATATCGATTTTCCTGCTGAGTGGCCATCGCCCACCAATGATTCTCGCCAGCCTTTTGAGCACATTGTTTATAACGTGCCGTGGAATATGGGCGAGCAGCCCGCGATCTCGCTCAATGCGGGGTTTAGCCGTGGAAATATGCCCATTGGAGTGCAGTTAATTGGCCCACGTTTTGCTGATCATTTTGTGCTGAAGCTGGCACGGCAGCTAGAAAAGCGTTTGGCGTTGCCACTGCGTTGGCCAGCGCTGCCAGTCGCAAAGACTGAGGTTAAATAACGAAGAAGGGAACCTATATGCGACGTTTATTGGTACTGCCCACTTCCCGTGCAGGTTGGGGGTTATTAATCGCTTTTGTGGCGCTGGTGGTGGCCGGAACATGGCCGGTCATCGGCTTGGTCAATCGAGCAACGCTGTTAATGGGGTTACCGCTCATGGTGGTGTGGAGCTATCTGGTTATTTTCGCCTGCGTAGTGGTCATGCTAATCGGTAATCGCATTGTCGAGCGAGACGACCATGAATAGCCCTTGGCCACTGCTGATTACGCTGACATATGTGGCTATCGCTATGGTGATTGGCCTATGTGCACGCGGTGTACGTGCTAACAGAGCCGATATGAATAGCCTAGAAGAGTGGGGCGTGGCAGGGCGCAGCATGGGCCCTATTACGCTTTACCTATTAATTGCAGCCGGTAGTGTGAGTGCTTACACCTTTATGGGCGCGCCGGGGTGGGCTTACTCCAAAGGTGTCGCGGTATTTTACGTTGCTATCTACCTTGCTTACTTGGCGTTGGTGGCTTGGTATTTTGGCCCCAAGGTGTGGGCATTCGGCGAAAAATTTGGCCACGTCACCCAAGCAAGCGCGATTGCTGACCGCTACCAAAGTCCCGCATTAGGCGCACTGGCAGCGTTAGTTATGGCGATTGGTTCAGTCGCCTATGCGGTGCTACAAACGATCGGCTCGGCTTATATTCTATTTGTCATGAGCGGCGGCTTGATTCCCATTTGGCTGGGCGTCGTGCTGGTGCTCGTCTGTATTGCGGTGTATCTCTACGCTAGCGGTCAGCGGGCCATTGGTCGCACCAATGCATTCCAGGGTGTGTTAATGCTGATTGTTGCCTGGGCGGTTGGCCTATGGGCGGTGCATAGTGCTACTGGCAGCTTAAGTTTTGCAGGGGTGTTTGAGCGCATTCAGGCGGATCACGGTGAGTTTCTTACCTTGCCTGGGGCAGGAGGGGATATGGGCTTTAGCTTCTGGACGACCTCCATCATCGTCTCGATGTTCTCATTTATGCCACCGGTATGGACCCAGTGGATGAGCGCATCCTCAGCGCGCACTATTCGCCGTAGCGCTACATGGCTACCTACTTACTATATTGTCATCCTACCCATGGTGGTCGTGGGCTTTATCGGTATTTACTCGCTGCCTGAGCTGGCCCGAGCCGATACGGTTGCGCTTGAATACGCCATGCAGCACCTACCGGTGGTATTAGTCGGGTTGCTGGGGGCGGGCACCTTGGCAGCGTCAATGTCCTCCAGCGAACCGTTTATTCATTCGATCTCACTTTCGCTCAGTAAAGACGTGCTTCAACCGATGTTAAAACTTACTGATGGCGTAACCGGCAAGCTGGCCAGGGTACTTATTTTGCCCATTATGTTTCTGGTGGTGGCGCCATTAGCGATTGCCGAGCCAGGCAGCTTGGTGATGATTCTACTGGTGGGGTTGGGGTTTGCGTCTCAAGTGCTGCCTGCCTTTATCGGCATGTTCTTCTGGCCACGCGCTTCACGTTTGGGGGTGATGGCAGGCATAGTGGCGGGCTTCTTGATGACCGTGTCGTTTACCACGCTTTGGCCTCACCCGTTGGGGATCCACGCAGGTTTCTGGGGGCTGATGATTAACCTGCCGGTATTTGTAATTGTCTCCTTAATAACGCCTGCCACCCAGGCGGCGGTCGTTGAGCGCTTCTTCCGGATATCTGCGCCACGGGGCTTTACCCGGCTTTACTAAGGCGCGCATCGGCGTGACTCTCAATTTACTGTTAGGTGATGAGCAAGAAGCACGGGTGGCAGAGATTTTATAACCTGCCGCCCGTCCACCTATTACGTGGGTATGATCATTGGCCGCTGGCAGCACCACCTACAATTCCTCTACGGAAATCGTTGTCACTGGTGCGGCTTTTAAGATGATTGGCCACGGTATCTTCAGGCGAGCCTGCCATTTCTCGGAACATGCCCATTGAACCAAGCAGCGCCGAAGATTCGTAAGGTACGAACACGCGCTCGCCTTTTTTGGCCATATTAGGAAGCACCTTGATATAGCTCTGCCCCAGCAGATAGCCGACAACGGTACGCTTGTCCTCTTCGCTGTCACCAATGGCATTAAGCACTAGTCTGATTGATTCCTGCTCACCTTGGGCGCGTAAAATCGCTGACTCTTTATCACCTTGAGCGTTAAGGATAGAGGACTCACGCTGACCTTGGGCCATGGCAATCGCTGCCGATTTTTCACCTTCTGCTTCGGTGACAGTGGCACGCCGCTTACGCTCAGCGGCCATTTGCAGGCGCATGGCGGTTTCTACTTCTTCCGGCATGGCGATATCCTGCACTTCGACCCGTGAGATTTTGACCCCCCACTTGGAAGCTGGCTCTTCCATGGCAGCCTGAATCTCGTTGTTTACTTCTGCACGGGACTCAAACAGTTTATCCAGTTCCATTTTGCCGACAACGGAACGCAGCGTGGTTTTGGCCAATACTTCTACCGCTTGGCTCATATTTTCCACTTCATAAACAGCACGTTTTGGATCAATGATCTGATAGTAGAGCGCGCCGTTGATACGCACCGTAACGTTATCGGTGGTGACGACCGGCTGGCCTGGGAAATCCATTACCGTTTCACGACGGTCGATACGGATTTCATCTGACGTCATGGCGGTGTATTCATCACCCATTTTACGATAGCGCAGCATGGTGATAGCACGTGGCTGTTCGATGAAGGGAATAATGATGTTAATACCGCTCTCAAGCACGCGGTGGAATGAACCTAAGCGCTCAACCACCATCACTTCAGATTGGCGAATAATGATCAAACCTTTAGAAATGATCATTACAGCGATCAAAACAATAATAAGGCTTATGAGTAAACCTGGGCTAATAGGTAAATCCATCGTTAAGGCTCCTTGCGTGGGGAATTGTCATCTTGAGGGTCGATATCTGCGGGCTGATGCAGTGTGACCAGTGCAGTAGTGCCCTCAAAACGTCTGAACACGACCGGTGTTCCGTTGGGTAACTCCGTTTTACCGCTTTCGAGTACGCGTAAACGGTAGAAATCACCGTTTACCTTAATGCCTGTAGCATCATCAAAATCGCGGCGTAGCGTGGTGTAGTGGTTGCCTTTCTCGACACCAGTCCCTGTCGTTCCATAGGCTACGCCACGGGGTGAGAAGCGTGGACGAATCACCATGACGCATAGAGGCAGCAGTACACCGGTAAAAACAGCCATACTGATTAACTGCCAGGGCAGCGTTAATCCCAACGCAGTCACGGCGGCTGTGAGGGCTGCGGCAATACCCAGTGCCAGTAGCACCATGGCACCCGATGTTAATTCACCCAAGCTAAGCAGTAGCGCCAGCACTAGCCATGTATAGGCGGGATTCCAATCCATAAACACTCCTAAAACCAATTAATGGCATACCCCTAGGGTAACTCATTAACGGCCTCTTGACCTGCAGGCAGCCCACAGGTTCTAGACTTAATGTGTAACTTTTTATTCATAGGAGAGTGGTTATGTGGTTATCAAAACAAGTGTCTGGCATCAATGAGCGTTTCTCAAGAACGTGCAAGCGGTTTACGTCGGGTGCGCCATTTATAGTGGCAGGATTGCTGATAGCTCCCTTCAGCTATGCCCACCACCATGAGGCTGAGGAGCAGCACGAGGGGCATAACCATCATGAGGAAGCAAGTCAACAGCATGCAAATGACCCCGCAGTAGCCGCTTATCAAGCAGCCAACGATAAAATGCATGAAGACATGGCAATGTCGTTTACTGGCAACCCCGATGTAGATTTCGCAAAAGGCATGATTCCTCATCATGAAGGCGCTATTGCCATGGCTGAAATAGTGCTGCAATACGGGGAAGATGAAAAAATTCGCCAACTAGCGGAAGAAATCATTGCCGCCCAAGAGAGTGAAATCGCTTTCTTAAAGGAGTGGTTGGATGAAAAAAGGCATTAAGCCGTTTTTTGGATAGAGCTCTATGCCAGTAACACTCACGACAGTGCTATTCTGCCTGCCTAAACGATGAGGATATAAAGGGGAAGCGGGTGACGGGCGTGATTTATTGGCTGGATATGGCGGGCGTAATGGTATTTGCGCTATCAGGCGTTATCTTGGCGTGTCGGTCACGAATGGACCCGATAGGTATGCTGGTGTTGGCAGCGGTCACTGGGATAGGTGGTGGAACATTACGCGACTTGGTGCTGGGAGTGCGTCCGGTGTTTTGGGTGACTGATCCAACTTACTTGTGGGTCATTATGGCAACAGTCGGCGTGTCGTTGGTAGGGTTTCACTACATTCATCGTCTCTCACGAGGCTTTTTGCCCGTCGCTGATGCCTTTGGTTTAGCGCTATTTACCGTGATTGGCACGCATAAAGCTTTAATGTTAGGTACATCGGGTGTAGTGGCCGTGCTGATGGGCATGATGACCGGTGTGGCAGGCGGCATGATCCGTGATGTGCTAGCCCAGCGGGTGCCGATGGTACTACGTGAGGAGGTTTACGCCACCGCTGCCATCGCGGGCGGTACGGTTTACGTACTGCTTCATAGTCTAGGTGCTCCCGTTATGCTAGCGATTGGAGCGGCGTTATTAGTCACCCTGTCACTACGCTTAGCGGCCATTCATTGGCATTTAGCATTGCCGGTATTTGCCTGGGTAACGCTGCCCCCCAAACCAACCGATGATGCTACTACACCGCTCTCCACGCCTCAAAAAGCCAAAGAGCGGGTAAGGATGATTCGCCGTGAGCGGAATAAGCGCTAGTTAATCAAAGCTTTCCTAGGCCGCCATTACATATTGTTAGCTTCTCGCCAGCGGTCAAACCAGCGTCTTGGTTGTATAACCCTTAAGGTGGGCTCGCTATCGTTAAGCTCTACCGCTACTCCTACTGCGCCGAGGCGGGCATAAAGCGCGCCATTTGCGCTGCCGTCAGCCAGCGTGACATCAGAAAGCAGCAGTAAAGGCCCGCCGGTTAAGGTTAGATCGTGCAAGCCTATTTGGTTACCGTTAACCAGCAATTGCGCAGTACCACGTATGTTGTGCACATTTAGCAGGCGACCAAGCCAGTCGCTATCCCGCGCGCGGGCGAGAAAAAGCCGAGCAAGCAGACCGGTATCGCGCATTTCAAGACGAAGTTGGCTTGCTAAGCGAGTAGGGTCTGCCCAGTCCAGCTCAGCATCAAGCATAGAGAGCTGAACCCACCACCCCGTGTCTGCTGTACCGTTGCTACTCAGTCGAGCGATATTTTCCAGGCGGAGAAAGGAGTCATCGGCAGTAAAGCGGCGTGTTTCGAGGTCGCCATCGGTCAAGTGTAAATAGAGCTGTAAATCGCCGCGCAGTCGCTGTTCCAGCAATGCCAAATCTGCACCAAAGGCCCGCAGTGTGATTTCACCTTGGGCATTTAAACCTTCCAGCAACCACTCACTCTCCAGGCTAGCTTGCCCACCTAATAGCGTAATACCTGCTCCTTCCGGTAGATAACGGTTGTAGCGAGTAAAATCGGGCACATCGGTAATTGGCATCGCAATGCGGGTAGTGAAGTGCTCGGGCCGGGGGGATTCAAGCACCTCGCTAAAGCGCTCCGTTTGCGTGGTAAGGGCAAAGTGGCGCCCTTCCAGGTGAGGGCTTTCATCCTCTTGGCGGCCTAGCGTAAAGCGCGGAATGCCAAGTGATAGCTGGGCTTGTTCAGTGCTATCTAATTGAGCAGTGAGCTCACCACGACCAGTGGCCAGGTAGTCTAAAAAAGTCACTTCAAGCTGATCAGCATTAATACGCAGCCGCGTCGGGGCTAGTAAATGGTCATCTCGAAAAGTGCCCTGAGCAAATAGCTGCCCCTCACCGGTGACAGTCAAACCATGGGCGTCAGGTAAAAAAGCGTTTAAAAAGCCAAGCTGCTGCACAGTTCCTTCAAGTGCAAATTGACCACTGGGTACGCCGTCACGCCTTTGAAAACGGCCGTCGATTAAGATCAGTATGCTTTCTAGCTGCTCAGTTGGTTGGTCAATATCGGCTACTTGCCAGCTTAACCGTGTGCCGCTGATATTCAGCGCTGAGCCGTCTAGCGTTGCCTGACGTAGCGGCAGGGAAAGCTGCATATTGCTGGTTAAGGTTCTGGCATTTTCGCCCTGTTGCCAGCGTGTGGTGAGCCCTTCGCCGGCTAAATATGCCTCGCCACTTAACTGATCTGACGCCATAACAAGGTGTCCGTGACTGGCTGCTTGTCCGCTAAGCACTTGAATCGGGGCGGGGTCAGGCAGTAGGGTGCCCAGGTAGCTTTGTAGCACGCTGATATCAGGCAGGCGTGCGTCTTGCCAGCTTAACGTCGCAGATGCTTCTTGACGCGCTTTACCTGGATCAATAGGGCTGATGGCGATTACCTCAATATCAGCATCTTCAAGCAGTAAACGGTCATGATGGTGCAGCGTGGCCTCGGTAAAATTAAGCGTCGCCTCGATAATCTCTTGTGGCGCAAGCGTGGCATTAAGTGCGCCGTTACCCTGAACGACGAAGCCGAGCGTATCCGCCATCAGCTCATTCGCTTGAATAGTTAGCTTGCCATCATAAGGGCGCGACTCGCGAATACTCGCTTGAGCATCGATTTGACCATGGCCAGAAAGGTGTATGCCCTGGCCTTCAACGCTCGCCTCAAGGTAACGGTCAAGCATGTCCAAACGAGTGATATCGCCCTGTAAAGAGAGCGTCGCTGACGTTGGAAGATCAAGTTGATCCAAACGCTGATTGGCTATCTGCGAGGCAAGATGTAGCTCAGCGTGCTCTGCATAGGGATGTGAATCAGCTAGCTCAACATCACTAAGCTGCGTCGAAAAATGCAGTTGGTCGTTCTCCACCGCCAAGCGAACCTGGCCTTTACCGGTCGCGGTATGCCGTGGTGGTTGGCTATCAGCGATTAACCAACGTGGCGAGTCACTGGCTGTGCGTAGACGCTGTTCATCCACCGCTAAGCGCAGCACAGGGGCGTCCAGTGTTAATACACTAGCAGGCTGTAACTCTCCGGCTTTTAGTTCAAGAGCACCCGTTAGCGCGCCGCGTCCATCAAGGGTTAGCCAGGGCAGGGCATCTAGATAGGGCATAAAGACATCCCAGGCATCTGCCTGGGCATCAATCTGAAGCTGGGTGGAAAGCGCCGCTAGTAGATCTGGATTCAGTTCTCCGCTGTTATTATCAACGGGATTAATGCGGTTGAGTGTTGCATCAGCGTTAAGATTGATATCGCGCACTAAGGTTGCTTGATCACTCAGGCGAACTAAACGACCATTAGTAATGGCGAGTGAGACATGAGGAATTGCTAGGGTATCGCGACTCAACGTGGTATTCACTACGTGTAGCTGGCCTGCGGCTTCTAAGGCGATATCACCAACGGTTAAACGACGGATTCCCTCAGTATCCAGTGCTTTGATATGCAGCTCTCCACGCAGTAAGCCCAGCAACGAGAGCGAAAGGGTGGCGCGTTCGGCCTCCACTGAGATGGGCAGTGCTTGATCTTCACGGGCTAAATAGAGCCCCTCTACCTCCCATCTCCCTGGGTGGCGACTGACGCCTTGATCCCAGCGAATTTCAATGCCATCGAATTGGGAAATTCGCGCTGGTAGCCACTGACTATTAAGTAGCCAATAGCTGCCAGCCACCCAAATAAGGATGATAAATAGTAGGCCAATCAACACCTTCAGAAGTAGGCGAGGTAGGCGATTTTTACGAGTGTTCGCGTCGGACATAGTGGCTTCCCTAGCAGATAACTCCTGTTGGGGCGTGTTTTATGGCATTATGCGCGAGGTTAGGCAGTGACGGGTTTTCGATTTCAACGCTAGGCAGGCAACAAAAGCCATGTTCAAGGATTTTTACACGCAGCGCGGAGAGTATGTCGTAATCTCTGCAGAGCAGGCCAGCCGTTTCGCCAAAGGCGTGGCTGGTGATTACAACCCTATTCATAATCCGGATGCACGTCGCTTTTGTGTTCCCGGCGATCTACTCTTTGCACTGGTACTCGCAAAATTTGGGTTATCGCGGCACATGGAGTTTCGCTTCACCAATATGGTGAGCGCAGACACGCCGCTTAAGTTTAGCGAAGCAGATAACGGCTCGCTTCACGTATTTGATGAGAGTGGCAAGTGCTACTTGCAGGTTGTACGTAGTGGCGACATTACTCACGATACTGTCGCAGTGGAAGCGTTTGCGCGCTGTTATGTTGCCTTTTCAGGCAAAAATTTTCCGCACTACCTAAAGCCGTTGATGGAGCAGCATGGGGTAATGTTTAACCCTAAACGTCCTCTGGTGATCTACGATAGCATGGGATTTTCACTCAAGCGGCTAGATTGTTTTTCCCCTGGTTTGACGTTGAACAAGTCGTCGCTAGATGTTCAGGGTAAACGCGCCGATGCGCTACTGGATTTCTCGATTGAATCTGCCGGTGACGGGGTGGGAGTAGGCTCCAAGAAGCTTGTGGTGAGTGGTTTGTGCAGCTATGACGCCGACGAAATGGCCGCTATTGTTGAAGAGTTTTACCGTTTAAAGGCCGCTTACGAGACGGCTTCAGCGTAGGCCACGACCTTGGCGATGACTGCTTAGCCTCACCGTGAGGTTAAGCAGTCAGCTTCCCTGTTTGGCTAAGTGTTGACCGTTAATCCTACCGTCGTAATACGCCCGCCGAGGGTTTCCAGCACGGCGAGCGTGATCCCCTCAATATGTGTTGAGTCACCCACGTCAGGTTGGCGGGTCAACGTATTGCGCAGTAACGAATCCAACGTCATTTGCCCATTTTCTTCTGTGATAAACAAGCCATATGAGTGGTGTAAGTCTTCAACCTTGGTGCTGCCTTTTAACTTGAGCTCTTGGTCGGGTAGTTCTTCGCTAACGACGCCGATTGCATCTGAAAAGACGCAGTCTATAAAGGGGCGTGTTTCAGGGCGCAACACCACAAAAAGATGATCACCTGCCATGAGTTTTGTTGAGCCGCGGGGAGGAATCACATCCTTTCCTCGGGTAATCATGGCAACCACAGTAGTGTCTGGCAGGGCCATTTGCGAAAGTCGACGACCCGCCGCGCGTGGGTGGTCACTCAAGGTGTACTCGACAATGTCGGCATCTACTTCCTCTAAGGCGGTAATCTCAAGGCTCGCTGCGGGCACCGCCGGGGGTTTTTCAGTTAAGCCCAGTTTACGCGCTACAATTGGCAGCGTCGTTCCCTGAATGGTCGCCGATATAAGCACGACGAAAAACACCACGTTAAAGATTAACTCAGCCCCTTCCAGGCCAAACATTAACGGGAAAATGGCTAAGATAATCGGCACAGATCCACGCAACCCTACCCAAGCGACCAAGCTGGTTTCACGAGTATTAAAGCCGAACAGTTTCATAATCGGTATAACGGCAATTGGGCGGGCCACCAAGATTAGCACCGCGGCAATCAGTAGCCCTTCCAGCCATACATCCAGTAATGAAAGCGGGTTAATCAATAAACCTAGCACCACAAACATCACGATCTGGCTTAACCAGGCGAGCCCATCATGGAAAAGGAACGTGCTGCGTTGAAAAGTAATGCGGTGATTACCTATGAAGACGCCCGTTAAGAAAATAGCCAGGAAGCCACTACCGCCGACGTTGGCAGAGATACCAAAGGAAAGAAAGCCACATGCCGCAACCATGACCGGATAGAGTCCTGAGGCGACAAGGTGGATACGGTTAATCATTTTAACCGACGCCCAACCTACTCCAAGACCTACTAACGCACCTACACCCATTTGCAGCACAAATAGCTTAAGCAGCCCTAGGCCGGGCTCCATATTATTAACCAGCACTTCCAACAGGCCCACGGTTAAGAAAATGGCCATTGGATCGTTTGACGCGCTTTCAATCTCCAGCGTCGATTTAAGTTTTTTATTGATATGGATGCCGGCATTACGCAGTAGTGAAAATACCGCTGCGGCGTCGGTCGAGCCGACGATAGCGCCTAGCAGAAATCCATCTAAAAGCGGCAGCCCTAAAATATAGGCAGCGGCTAAGCCGGTAATAAGAGCGGTAATTAACACCCCAAATGTGGCAAGTAACGAGGCAGGCTTCCATACCCTTTTGATTGATGAAGTGGGCGTTTGAAGCCCACCATCAAAAAGAATAATAGCCAGCGCCAGTGTGCCTAATGCATGGGCGCCAACGGGGTTGTCGAAGGCGATACCGCCAACACCACTCTCGCCAGCCAACATTCCTATCACTAGAAAAAGTACTAAAACAGGCAAGCCCAAACGAGCAGATAGCTTGCTTGATACAATGCCTACCAATATCAAAATAGCGGCAAGTAAAATGAGATGATCAACGGGAAACATAAAGCGAGAACCCTTTTAAGCGGAACCTACAACATGCGCAGATAAACAGCCTGCGCCATGCTAATAACAATCAAACACGGTTAATTAACTTGCAGTGTAACTAGGCGGGGCTCGGTTGGGAGGGAGAACAGCATGGCAGGAGCAGGTGTCGTTGGAGGCGACTCTGTTTAAAACGGGTTTATAATTTAGCATTGAGTCTAGCGTTAAAGTAGCGCTAGGCAGGTCCATATCACTGCTAGAGAGTTCAAGTGCTTTTAAAAGCTCGTCTTCCGTGTGGCGCTTTAAAGAATCATTTCTGATCCGTAGTTTGGCGGGAAGCGGGGCGATGCTGTACTGAGTCGAGTGGCTATGGACGCTTTCATCGGCTTGATGCAGTGAAGCAAAATGGGGTTCGTGAAATTGCTCAACGACACCCAAGAGTAGGATAAAAAGACAGCCTAGAAGTAGACGCTGGGAAGCCCACTGAGGAGTATAGCTAACGTTTCTAACCCCCCTCCCCTGGCACATCATATCTTCCTTGAATAAACGGTTGCTGAGCTTTTATACCTTAGCTGGAGGCGGTTTGCATCAGCTTGCCAGTGGCATGACGTCAACTTCTACTTCCAGTTGGTGTTCACCGCCGCCATTCATCACGCCTTTTAGCGGTGCCACGTCGGCGTAGTCACGCCCCCAGGCGAGTACCGGATGCTGTTCTCCCGCCACGGTACCATTAGTTGGGTCGAGCGCCAGCCAACCCCATTCAGGAACCCAGGTAGCTAGCCACGCATGGGAGGCGTCGGCGCCAATCAGGCGCGGTTGCCCTGGCGGCGGCTGGGTTTCTAAATAGCCACTAACATAGCGGGCAGCGAGCCCTACCGAGCGCAATGCGCCAATTGCTAAGTGGGCAAAGTCCTGGCACACACCGCGGCGGTTGGCGAGTACCTCGCTCAATGGAGTGGCGAGTGTGGTAAAGCTGGGGTCATACTCAAATGTTTTGTAAATCAGCTCGTTCAGCGCTAATGCCGCCTCGACTATTGGCCTTCCTGGCGTAAAGCAGCTGTGTGCGAAGGCGGCTAATTCATCGTTACGGCGAATAAACGGAGAGTCCAAGCGGTATAGCTGTACGTCAAAGCTATTATCTTGGCTGAGCTGTTGGGCAACGTTCTCCCATGTGGGCGAGCTGCTGGGTAGGGCGGCTAACGGTTGCGTATTCAGCGGCGTTACCACCGTCACATCAAGCGTTTGGTGTACTTCTTCCAAAGCAAAGTAGAGTACCCGGTTGCCAAATACATCTCGGCGTTCCATTTGTACTTGGGGAGCCGGCGTGATCAGAAGCTCAGAAGCGCCACACTGCTGGTGCGGCGTTTTACGAGGGAGCACCCGCGCTTCGCTATGGCACAGCGTCACAGGGGCGCTGTAGTGGTAGCGGGTGGTATGCCGCAGCGTATAGTTCATGCATCAGGCTCCATACTAACTAGCTGGCGTGGCCGCTCTACGTGGCTGAAATGACTTTGACTAATCGCTTCAGAAAGTGCGCTCAAGGGCTCAATTAACGCATCCAGCAGTTGCTCCAGGGCGTCTTGCGCCGCTGGCGTATCGGCTAAGTGGCTCAAGCGATCAATGTCGGCAAGGTGCAGGGCCGCATTGGCTTGAATAAGCAGCCTGCGCTCAGCATTTCGGTAGGGCGATGAACTGCCCGGCAGGCGATCCATCTGCCGCTCGATCCGTTTTAGCATATAGCCCACCGAGCGTGGATTCGTCTCGTCAAACAGCAGCAGATCCAGAATGGCCGCAGGATGAAGTTCGCTGCGGTAACGCCGTCGATAGGCAGTGAAGTTGTCGGTGGTGGCAAGTACCACTTCCCATAGCGCCAGCCCCGGCGAGTGTGGTGCATTGAGAGTAAGTTTAAGCAGCGAGAGCAGTCCTAGCACGCGGTCTAAAAAGCGGCCAATATCCATAAACCGCCAGCCAAAGTGGTGGGGCATGGTTTCATTGCACAGTCCAAAGAAGGCGGCTAACTGAGCAGAGAGACCCTCGCAGGCACGCCTGGCAGCACTAGCCCCTAGGCTTGGGTTAAAAGTGGCTATCCGCTGATGTAGCTGATGTACCACACGCCAGGAGTCGTCGCCCAAATGGTCGCGTACACTGCGGGCATTGCGCATTAATTGAGAAAACAGCGGCTGCAACGCCTGTGGGTCTATATCATCAAACTGGGCCAGCAAAGCGGTGCGCTTTAAATCAAAGCCAATTAGTGGTGCTTGTAGACGGTGTTCATCATCTTCATTCAGCGTGGTGATATCTAGCGCCAACAGAAGCTCATCCAGCAGTTGATCGGCGATCTCATCCTGATCGTACTCCATCAACCGGTGAAGCGCTTCGCGCAGTAGCCGTGCCCGTGTGTCTAACCGCTCGCCATAGCGACCTAACCAAAAAAGACCTTCAGCCACTCGACTGGGTAAGTCGGTACCATCACGGGTGGCGACCACTGGCCCACGCGCTTGGCGTAGTTGGCTGACATGCGGTTGAGGTGTTGCTGCCGTTACCCATACATCCTTGACTACTGTACTGCTCATTGAAGGGGAGCCCGGTTCGCCCACCCAGGCTAAACCGCCAGGCATTACCTGGTACTCGCTCACGGTACTACCCTTGGCTTTTGCACTGACCGGCTTACGCGTAATAAAACAGCGCAAATTAATTGTCGTGGGCTCTAGCCGCTGCAGGTAACTGTCAAAAATAGGTGCAGTCGCAGGCTGAGTGCTGGCATCTGCATTGGCGAGTAGCAATGTTTCGCCGAGTAAATGTTCACATAGCGCGGGCAGGTAGTCGGCCAGTACTGGCGATTCCAAAACACCGACACCGAGCGCATTGGATAATGCAACACCTCCCGCGCGCATCGCTTGTAAAAGTCCGGGCACCCCTAACTGCGAATCGCCGCGTAACTCCAGCGGGTCACAGTAGGCGTCGTCGCAGTGGCGCAGTATCACATCCACCGGCTGTAAGCCGCCCAGGGTGCGCAGCCATACTTGGGTATCGCGAATGACTAAGTCTTGCCCTTCTACTAGCGCAATATTGAGGTAGTTGGCCAAATAGGCATGCTCAAAATAGCGCGGGCTTCCGGGGCCAGGCGTCAATAAGATAAGCGTCGGGTTATCGCGATGCTGGTAGGCCATGGCAATAAGCGTGCGGTGGTGCAGGTCAAGAAAGCCTGCTAACCGCTTAAGCGGCGCATTGCGGTACATATCCGGCAGTGCACGCGCCATCAAAATACGGTTTTCAAGTGCAAAACCGGTGCCTGAGGGGGCCTGCAGTCGGTCTGCCATGACCCGCCAATTTCCTTGCTTATCTTGGATGACATCCACGCCATGAAAGTTGATCGGCGCGCGCTCACTGGGCAAGGAGTGGTGGCAAGGCAGTAAAAAGTGCGGTGAGGCAAGTAGCTCTTGAGTTGGCAGCAAGCCAGCGTCAAAGAGTGTTCTTGGCCCATAGATATCATCATAAAGAGCGGTCAGCAGACGGCTGCGTTGCGTGAGCCCCGCCTCCAGCACTTGCCACTGCGCTTCATCAATTACCCAGGGTAGCGGGTCGAGCCGCCACGAACGCCCCTGGGTTTCATCGTGCATATTAAAAATCACGCCGTTTTCGGCTAATAGGCGTTGAATCTCTTCATGCTGCTGGAAGCGGCCTTCCGGGCCAAGCGCTTCCAACGAGCCCAATAAGCTCTGCCAACCAGGGCGTAGCTGGCCCTGGCCATCGAGCATGGCGTCAAACGTGCCGGGCTGTCCCTTGCCTAGCTGGTTCAAATAATCCTCAACGAGCCCTTGAGTTAAGGGCGCGAGAAGCGAGGGAGAGACAGGGGCCGTCATTATCCTTGTAATCCTGAGAAGTAGGAGGCGGATTATCCTGCACTGGCCGCTAAGAGAAAAGCATTAGCTTGGCGTCCAGCGCAGGTCGAGGGTTAGCGGCAGTTCAAGGCTGGGTGTTTCCACCTTGGGCACTTGGTGTCCATGGCGATGGCCGCTATCACTAAAACGGCCTAGTCGACGTGCTTCAGCCTCAAACGCATTGACAGGGAAGGTGTCGAAATTACGCCCTGTCGGATGCACCACATAGTAAGTGCAGCCCGCCACCGAGCGCTGGTTCCAAGTGTCGATAACGTCAAACACCAGCGGTGCGTGAATTGGGATCTGCGGATGCAGCGCCGAAGGCGGCTGCCAAGCGCGGTAGCGCACGCCTGCGACGGCTTCACCATTTCTACCGGTGGCTGAAAGGGGTACACGACGCCCATTGCAGGTAACCACATAGCGGTCACCGCTCATGCCGCTCACTTTAACTTCGAGGCGCTCAACAGAGGAGTCAACGTAGCGGGCAGTGCCGCCCGCAGAGGCTTCTTCGCCAAGCACATGCCAGGGCTCGATGGCTTGACGCAGCTCAATATCCAGCATGGGAGTATGTAAACGGCCATGTAGCGGAAAACGGAACTCTAGGAACGGGGCAAACCACTCCAGATCAAAATCAAATCCGTGTTGACGCAAGTCCCCCAATACATCGTCAAGGTCACTCCACAGGTAGTGGGGTAGCATCCAGCGATCCTGTAACGCGCTGCCCCAGCGCACTGGCTTGGCCCGGTAGGGGGTTTTCCAGCAGCGTGCTACTAGCGCGCGTATCAGCAGCATCTGCATTAATCCCATGCGGGCATGGGGCGGCATCTCAAAGCCGCGTAGTTCCAGCAGGCCTAAGCGACCACTATCGCTATCTGGCGAATAGAGCTTATCGATACAGAATTCGGCACGGTGGGTGTTACCGGTTAAGTCAGTCAGCAGGTGGCGCAATAAACGATCTACCAGCCAAGGCTGCACAACCTCGCCTTCGGGCATTTGCTGTAGGGCGATTTCCAGTTCGTAGAGCGCTTCGTGGCGGGCTTCATCCACCCGCGGCGCTTGACTGGTCGGGCCAATAAACAGACCTGAAAACAGGTAAGAGAGGCTAGGGTGGTGCTGCCAGTAAGTGACTAGACTAGCCAGCAAATCTGGGCGGCGTAAAAACGGCGAATCTTCTGGGGTAATCCCACCAAGGGTGACATGGTTACCGCCACCGGTGCCGGTGTGGCGCCCATCCAGCATAAATTTCTCGGTACCTAAGCGAGTTTCCCGCGCCTCAGCATAGAGGCGTTCAGTTTGTGCCACTAAGGTTTGCCAACTGGCGGCGGGCATAATGTTGACTTCGATCACGCCGGGGTCGGGGGTGATCATAAAGTTTTCTAAGCGCGGGTCCCTGGGCGGTGAGTAGCCCTCGACCATCACTGGGCATGCAAGCTCTTTTGCACACTCTTCAACGGTGCTGATCAAATCAAGGTAATGCTCTAGGTTAGTGAGCGGGGGCAGGAAAATATGTAGGCGGCCATCACGGGGCTCAACACACAGGCTAGTGTGAATAATGCCGCTTTCTCTGTCGGTATCTGCCCGCGGCTGCTGTTGAACGGATTCGCCTTCAGGATGTGATGGGCTTGGGTGGCTGGAGCGACCTAAGCGCTCAGCATCGCTGATATGCAGCTGTTCAGCGTTACGACGGGCGACTTCACCGTGAATATCGCCGAGCTCCGGGCGGGGAGCAAACAGTGACTCCGGTTGAGCTTGCTCTTCAGGGTCAGCCCAAGGCAGCGCTGAAAGCGGTAAACGCAGGCCCATAGGTGAGTCGCCGGGTACCAGGAAAAGATGGTCGCGCTTGAGCGGCCAGCGGCCACTCTCCCAGCGGTGAGCTTGGCTGATAGAGTGGCGCAGTGGTAGGGCATAACCTACGATTTCGTCTAACCCTTGCTCCAGTAGCCGCGCTAAACGGTGGCGTTCAGCATCATCTTTGAGATTGGTTTTGCGCGGGTCAACCTGAACGGGCAGCGACTGCTCTTTCCAAAGGTAGTAGTAAGCGTCTTCATAGGCCGGAATCCAGTAGCGCTCGGCCACGCCTAGATGCTCACTTAGTGCTTTGATGAAGCGTTGAGCCATCGCATCGTCAGCGTTGACCTCGGGGGCACCTTCCAGGCAAGCCAACCACTTCGGGTCTCGCCAAAGCGGAACACCATCTTTACGCCAGTAGCAGGCCAGCGCCCAGCGTGGCAGCGGTTCACCTGGGTACCACTTGCCTTGCTGTTGCTGAATAGCGCTACCGGGAGCATAGGCGGCTTGCAGACGCGTTAGCAGTGCTTCGGCACGCTCGCGCTTGTGATCGCCCAACGCTTCGGTATTCCACTGTGGACTCTCCATATCGTCGACCGAGACAAACGTTGGCTCCCCGCCCATGGTGAGGCGTACATCTTCCTGGAGCAGTTCGGCATCCACTTCGTCGCCGAGTGTGCAGATACGCTGCCACTGCTCATCGCTGTAGGGCTTGGTAACACGCGGATCTTCATGGATGCGCTCCACTTCCATGGTCACATCGAAAGTGACTTCGCACTTATCCGAAAACCCGGTAATGGCAGCCGCACTACCGGTGGTGGGCGTCGCGGCGAGCGGTATATGGCCTTCACCTGCGAATAGGCCTGACGTGGGGTCCAGCCCCACCCAGCCCGCGCCGGGCAGGAAGACCTCGGTCCAGGCGTGTAGGTCAGTAAAATCCACCTCGCTGCCGCTGGGACCATCCAGCGCTTTGACATCGGACTTGAGCTGAATGAGGTAGCCCGATACAAAGCGTGCGGCTAGACCAAGATGGCGGAAAATTTGCACCAGCAACCAAGCACTGTCGCGACATGAACCACTGGCTAGCGTTAACGTTTCTTCGCAGCTCTGCACGCCGGGTTCTAGGCGGACAAGATAGCCAATATCGTCCTGCAGGCGCTGGTTTAGAGCGACCAAAAAATCGACCGTGGTGGTGGGTTCGCGAGGAACGGCTTTTAGCCACTCCATTAGCCGCGGCCCAGATTCCGTAATCTCTAGATACGGGCTTAATTCTTGGCGTAACGCATCCGGATAGGCAAAAGGAATTTTCTGCGCAATGTCATCCAGAAAGAAATCGAAGGGGTTAATGACCGTCATCGGGGCAATTAGCTCAACCGCAATCGTCAGCTCTTTACGCGGTTCGGGGAAAACCACCCGTGCGTTGAAATTGCCGAACGGGTCCTGTTGCCAGTTCAAAAAGTGATCATCACCGGAAAGTTTGAGCGAGTACGCCTCAATATGGGTACGGCAGTGGGGCGCCGGACGCAGCCGAATAACATGGGGCGAAAGACGCACTGGGCGATCAAAGTGGTAAGTCGTACGATGATACAAGGCAACGCGAATGGTCATGGGCCACCCTCAAAAGAACCATTATCAACCGGAGAGTCGGTTGAGCTAGGGAATAACCAAATATTTGGCAAGTATCGTTCCACTTTTACTTTTTTGCAGCCGGTATCTTGATTAAGCCGTTTAAGTAAAGTGGAAAAGAGTCAATGCACCAAAGTGAAGCTGTTTTGATGCACTAAAATGATGCAAATAAGCGAATGTTTTCAGTCAAACTTACTGTCAAGTAGCGTTTGAGTAAGCAAACGTTGAAATATCGCAAAAGATGGTACGTATATTGCTCTCAAATGTTTGATTGTTTTGCGCGCGGCAGGCCTACACTGAGCATTGAGGAAGTTGCCGCTTCCACCCCAGCGCCAGGAGAGCGCCCATGAGCCAAGTGAATTGGAATAACTATGCGTGTCGTGACTATTACGATGAGCTGATGGCTGCACCCGGTCAGCCACGCGAGTCAGCGGGTGAATTGTGCAACATGTTGGCAAAGTTTAGCGCAGAAGAGCTAGCTGAGCGGAAAACCGCCGCAGAGATCGCTATTCGTACCATGGGAATTACCTTTACGGTTTATTCGGAAGGCGCAATGATCGACCGCGCCTGGCCCTTTGATATTGTGCCGCGCATCATCCCCGCCAGTGAATGGCGTAAAACCGAGGCGGGTCTCAAACAACGCGTTCAGGCACTTAATTTATTTATTGATGATCTGTACCACGATCAAAAAGTTATTAAAGACAAGATATTACCCGCCGAGGTGCTGGCACAGTCAGTTAATTTCCGACCTCAATGTGTGGGGATTAATCCGCCCCATGGCGTCTGGGCTCACGTTTGTGGCTCCGACTTAGTGCGCGATGGCGATGGCACCCTATATGTACTGGAAGATAATCTGCGCATTCCTTCCGGCGTCTCCTACATGCTTGAAAATCGCAACGTGACTAAGCGTGTTCTGCCGGAGCTGTTTGCCTCAGGCAAAATCCTGCCGGTCGATGACTATGTGGCCAATCTCTACGACATGCTTGCCGCAATGTCGCCACGGCCAGGGGATGATCCGCAGGTAGTGGTGCTGACGCCTGGTATTTATAACTCCGCCTACTTTGAGCACGCCTATCTTGCCCAACAAATGGGCGTAGAGTTGGTGCAAGGCAGTGACTTGGTCGTCGATGACGATGACGTGGTGTATATGCGCACCGTAGAAGGGCGCCGTCGCGTCGATGTCATTTATCGCCGCGTTGACGATGAGTTTTTAGATCCAGAAGCATTTAATCCAGAATCAATGCTCGGGGTGGCAGGTCTAATGCGCGCTTGGCGGGCAGGCAAAGTAGCCTTGGCCAATGCCCCGGGTGCTGGAGTGGCTGACGATAAAGTCGTCTATGCTTTTGTGCCCGCTTTGATTCGCTACTACCTCGATCAAGAGCCGTTGTTGCCCAATGTGCCCAGCTACCTGTGCATGTTTGAGGATGACCGCCGTTATGTGCTTGATCACTTAGATGAACTGGTAGTAAAGCCTGCTAATGAGTCCGGCGGCTATGGGATGCTGATTGGTCCACGCTCGACCAAAGAGACTCGGGAAGAGTTTGCGCGGTTGATTAAGGCCAATCCACGTAACTACATGGCCCAGCCCACCCTCGATCTTTCCACCACGCCCACGTTAACCAATGGTTTACCTCAGCCGCGCCATGTGGATTTGCGCCCCTTCATTCTTTCAGGGCCTGAAATTCACGTGACCACCGGTGGTCTTACGCGGGTAGCGTTAATCGAGGGGTCGCTAGTGGTGAACTCCTCCCAGGGCGGTGGCAGCAAAGATACCTGGATTGTGGAAACTGACGAAAAGGCGGCAGAGGCCGCGGTGAAAGGAGCCTAACGCCATGCTGTCACGCGTTGCAGAGAACCTCTACTGGATGGCGCGTTATATTGAGCGTGCAGAAGATACCGCACGTTTACTGAGCGTCAATAGCCACCTTATGCTCGATTTGCCAGGTCGCTTACCCTTGGGCTGGGCGCCGCTCATCGAAATGACTGGCAGTTTGGAAACGTTTACAGCCCGTCACGATACCTTTGATGAGCGCAATGTCGTGCACTTTTTATGTGCTGATGCCGACAATGATATTTCGATTATCTCGGCGCTTGCGAGTGCTCGCGAGAACCTGAGAACCACCCGGGATGTGGTGCCTCGTGAAATTTGGGAAGAGGTTAATCAGCTCTATCTGAGCGTGGCCGATCACGCTGAAAATGGTGTTAGTCCTCGGCGCAGAGACAGTTTTCTTAAAAGCGTGATTCGCGGTTGCCAGGCGTTGACAGGTCTTATTGAAGGCACCTTGAGCCACGGCCCAGCGCGCACCTTTATTGAGCTAGGTCGTCAGTTAGAGCGCGTTGACATGACCACTCGCATCGTAGATGTACGCTCAGCCAGCCTACTGCCCCAAAACCCTGAAGAGCTGCTGCCGTTTGAAAACCTACAGTGGATGAGCGTGCTGAAATCACTCACTGCTTATCAAATGTACCGCCAGCAGGTGCGCTTGCGCGTGCGCGGGCCAGATGTGCTGCGCTTCTTATTGCAAGATCCCAATCTTCCACGCTCAATTGCCTGTAGCCTTGAGACGCTGGGGCGCGAATTGGCTTTACTGCCACGGCAGGATCGGCCTGCGGCGACGGTTTCGTTGGTGCGAGCCGATGTGGTGGATGCCGATATCCAAGCGCTGGCCCACTCGCCCAGTAAGCTACATGCCTTTATCGACGAGCTTCAAATTGGCTTTGCCGCCATTCACGATACGCTGAGTGCGACCTATTTTGTCAATGACGATAGTGTGCCCCGCGTGACGCAAACTCAAAGTCAGAGCCAGAGTCAAAGTCACGCGGGTGATAACGATAACGACTAACTAATCCGCAACTACCGTTCTACTGGGTTGGCGTCCTGAATGATTTTATGCAGGTACGCCAGCTTCTCGCGCACCGGTGGTGCAAGTACCGCCGGGGCTAAATCAAGCAGTCCCATATCGCGGTTAAGCTCGTTGACTGCCATACCTACCTGATGGAAGGCAATCAGCATGCTATCAAGCGAGCCGTCATACTCAACATGGGTAATACCCATATGAAGTGCCGTATCTAACACGGCCACCATATCTAAATAGTAAGCAAAGGTTTCGGCAAAATCTTCCCAGGGGTGCATGGTGGCGTAAGCCGAGATAAAACGGGATGGCCAATCAGCGGGGGCACCCTGCTGATAATACTGCTCTAGTGCTTCTGAATAGCTGGGCCGGTGGTGATTGCCAAACACTGCCCGGCAAGCTTCTTCATCGCGCTCTTTAACCAGCACATCCCAGTAGTAGTGGCCGATTTCGTGACGGAAATGGCCAATCAAGGTGCGATGGGACTCATTCATATCGACCCGCAAACGCTCGCGCTCAACGTCATCGGCTTCTTTAACGTTAATAGTGATGTGGCCCGACGCATGGCCGGTATACACCTTCTCTTGCTTAGCGGTGGAGCGCCATAGCCCCTGGTCAGGTAGCGCATCGGCCATAAACGAAAAGCTTAGCGGTACGGCAATATCCTCTTCTTGGGAGCCATGGGGCAACTTAAGTAAATCCAGGGTATGAAATAGCCGCCGTTTTGCCGCCTCAAGCGCGGCCCAGCGCTCGCGGTTTCCTTCGATGTTAAGGTCGGGAATTACGTCGTTATAACGGCAGCAGTCGCACAGCGTATCGGCATGACCTTGCTCCATCACCACCATGCGGTTACACACATTCTCAACGTTGTAGTTGTGGCATTTCATTAACGTTGTATCACAGCCTGGATGCGTGCAACGGTAGCCACCACTCTCTAACGCCTCAATCGCCACAATATTGCTACATTCGGGGCACCAGCCAACCTCTGACTGGCAGGTTAAGCAGTGGGTATTCTCATAGAACAATGGCGTGCCACAGCGACAGCTAAAGGTCTGCATATAAGTTTCCCTGTGTTTAAACACATCATGCGTAGCATCTGCCGTGAGCAACCCATCAGGCACGGCACTCCTGATGGGCGAAGCATAGACAGCAAGGCGCCACTATGGAAAGGCTAATTGACGTTGCGCTGAAGATTTTGTTTACTCATGTGATGTTTGATTGACGTTAACGTCAACTTGCTGCTATACCCAGTGCTCTTGCTTTGCAGCTCAACTTTTCTAACAGCGGTTTTCACAAGTGCTTTTGAACAACAATCATAACCATAAATAGGAGCAACGCTATGTCCGTCCGCGAAATCCCCATGTATATCGATGGCCAGCCGATCCAGTCGCAAAGCCAGGAGTGGCGCGATGTGGTCAATCCCGCCACTCAGGAAGTGGTTGCCCGAGTACCGTTTTGTACCGCTGATGAAGTAGAGCGTGCTATCAGCAGCGCCAAAGAAGCGTTTAAAGAGTGGCGCAAAGTGCCGTTGGGCAAGCGCATGCGCATTATGCTCAAGCTGCAGGCGCTGATTCGTGACAACACCGCAGAACTCGCTGCACTGATTACTGAAGAGCATGGTAAAACCTTACCTGATGCGGAAGGCGAAGTAGGTCGTGGTTTGGAAGTCGTTGAGCACGCCTGTTCAATTACCTCCTTACAGCTGGGTGAACTGGCAGAAAACGCCGCCAACGAGGTCGACGTTTACACCATGCATCAGCCGCTGGGCGTAGGGGCGGGCATCACTGCGTTTAACTTTCCCATTATGTTGCCCTGCTTTATGTTTCCGCTGGCGATAGCTACCGGCAATACCTTTGTGCTCAAACCCTCCGAGCAAGACCCCAGTTCCACCATGCGGTTAGTAGAGCTGGCACATGAAGCGGGCATTCCGCCGGGCGTGCTCAACGTGGTACATGGCGGGCCAGATGTGGCCAATCAAATTGCGGATCATCAGGATATCAAGGCGCTTTCATTCATTGGTTCTACCCACGTTGGCTCGCTGCTTTACAATCGCGCGGCAGCAGCAGGCAAGCGTATGCAGGCGATGATGGGGGCCAAAAACCACTGCGTAGTAATGCCCGATGCGAATCGTAGCCAAGCGATCAATAACCTTCTGGGCTCAGCCTTTGGTGCTGCCGGTCAACGCTGCATGGCGAACTCGGTTGTGGTACTGGTGGGCGATGCGCGTGAGTGGCTTAGCGATATAGTTGATGCCGCACAAGCCATGAAAGTAGGTCCCGGTACTCAGTTAGATGCGGATTTAGGGCCACTGGTGTCGCCGGCTGCCCGTGACCGTGTATTGCGCTTGATCGATGCTGGTGAGAAAGAGGGCGCCAGGCTGTTGGTAGATGGGCGCAATGTTCAGGTAGAGGGTTACCCAAACGGCAACTTTGTAGGTCCAACCCTGTTTGCTGATGTGACGGCAGACATGACCATTTATCGTGAGGAAATTTTTGGCCCGGTATTATGTGTGGTGAGCGTTGAAACATTGGATGAGGCGATTGCATTCATTAATGCCAATCCTAACGGCAACGGCACTTCCATCTTTACCAACTCCGGCTGGGTCGCACGCCGCTTTGAAACCGATATTGATGTTGGTCAAATCGGTATCAACGTGCCCATCCCCGTACCCGTGGCTTATTTCAGCTTCACCGGGTCTCGCGCTTCAAAACTTGGCGATTTAGGCCCTAACGGTAAACAGGCAATCGCATTTTGGACGCAAACAAAAACCGTTACCGCGCGTTGGTTTGAGCCGGAGAATGTTTCAAGCGGCATAAACAGTACGATTTCACTGGGTTAAAGAACGCTGCGCTCGTTGTTCACCATTGGCCCTGCTAAATGCAGGGCCAATTTATGAGCAAGAAGTAGTCTTGGCCTTAAAAGTTATCAAATAAAGGCAGGCTTTCTTCAAGCAGTCGTTCAATTGGATCAAGCTGGCTCTCATGCAAGACTAATAGCGATTCCTCACTCTTGAAGTGAGTAGCCGGCGGTACAAGCAGTGCAAATTCACCCTCTTCAAGGTGGAATTCATGTATTTCGCGCAAACCAAGCGGCGTAATGCATTGAGAACAGCGGTAGTTGTCATCCTCACCATAAACGAGACGGTGATACATTTTGAACAGCGTATAAAGCGCTAAACCACCTTCAAATGCTTGCCAGCGGGCTGGCGTTTGTTGAATGTCCTTGGATAGCTCTTGACCTTCAGCTTCAGCAACGGCAATGGCATCAGCAAGCGGGGTGGAAAGTATCGCGGTTGCATCGGCAGGCATTGGTGTATTGTGCTTAGACGCTTTTTCAAACGCCTGCACGGCGTGTTTGAAGTCGGCTACGCTGTTAAGTGGGTAATCGATATGCTTTAGGTCATCGGTTTCAAAACCGCCATTCTCCCAGCCGTGAATGACGCGAAGTGTCATCTGACCACGTGTCATTGGGCGGGCAAGCAACATATGCAGCATGATGCGGATATGCAATTGGCGCTCATCCGTATCATTTTCGAAAGCTCGGTAGGGGTCGGCAAATAATTCATCTAGCCTACCAGGGGTATGTTCCTTGGCTTCGTTATGACTCATGACAGTTTCCCTTTGAACGAACTGTTTATCGGTTCAGATTATATGTTTATAGGAGTAAGTGCGATTTTAATGACAGATCGATAATGCAGTATGGCGAGCGGAGCAACTGATTAAAAGCCTCTTAATTTAGCTTTTTGTTACACGTCAGCTAAACCGTTTTAATGGGATTGTTAAACTTAGCAATAAAGAGGTAGTTATGTCTGCAACACTAAGTCGTTTTAATGTACCCGAAACACTTGATGACCTGCCTGAGGATATTCGCGCTGTCATCCTGACTGTTCAGGAGAAAGCAGGCTTTGTGCCTAATGTTTTCTTGATGTTAGCCCATCGTCCCGCAGAGTTTCGTGCCTTCTTTGCCTACCATGATGCTTTAATGGAGCGTGAGTCGGATTCGCTGACAAAAACAGAGAAAGAGATGATTGTGGTCGCTACCAGTGCGCGCAATCGCTGCCTGTATTGCGTCGTGGCTCATGGAGCATTGGTGCGAATTTATAGCAAAGACCCACTACTGGCTGACCAAGTCGCGATTAATCATCGTGTGGCACCGATTAGCGAGCGTCACCGGGTAATGCTTGATTTCGCCATGCACTGCGCGATTGACGTAGGTGAGATGAACGATGAGTGGCTTATGCGCCTATTGGCGGTAGGCTTTACACAGGATGACTGCTGGGATATTGGTGCCATCGCGGCATTTTTTGGCTTGTCTAATCGTTTGGTGACGCTGGCAGGCACGCCACCTAATGAAGAGTTTTACTTAATGGGACGAGTTCCTCGTGCTGCTTCCTAACGAGCGACTTAACCTTATCATTGCGCTACATTTTTCAGCGAGCACGCTCATATGAGCTAGTCCGTATGAGCTAGTCCGTATGAGCCAGTTCCTATGAATATATTTGAGTGAGCATGAATGACGCAACGTAGGTAGACTAGCCCTTCCATTCACTGTCGCCAGGGGAGCCCTAATAAATGGGGCTGAGAATGCGCGCTGCGCCGACCCTGGAACCTGATCCGGTTAGTACCGGCGGAGGAAGTGCGACATGCTTTACCTAACGTCAGCCGTGCTTGGCGCGGCGTTGTGCTGTTTTGCTTATTTGGGCCTGCGTGCCCGCTGGGTAGACGGCTCATTAGATGACTATGTAACTGCCCGCAATTCGCAAACGGCCTCTACCCTGGGGCTCTCTTTTCTTGCATCCGGTATGGGCGCGTGGATTCTGTTTGCACCGCCTGAAATTGGCGCTTTTGTTGGCCCTCTCGCCCTGGCTGGTTACGCGTTAGGCTCCGCGCTGCCCTTTATTGTGCTGGGGCTTTATGGCCCTAAAATTCGCCGTGCGCTGCCTGAAGGGCGTAGCATCGCTGAGTTTGCCGAGGCGTGCTATGGCCTTGGCGTAAAGCGTTGGGTAACGCTGGTGTCTATTGGCTATATGGCGTGTTTTTTAGCGGCCGAGCTAACCGCGATTGGGGCGATCACCGCGTTGTTATCTGATGTGCCGCCTGCGCTGGTGATTATCGGCGTAGCGCTTACTACGCTGGTTTACACCGCGGTGGGCGGTCTGCGCGCCAGCCTGGCCACCGACCGTTGGCAGGCGTGGTTGCTATTGGTGCTGCTGTTGGTGGTAGGTGGCGCGGTACTATGGCGACTGCCCTCCCTGCCAAGCGGGGTTGCGTTGCCAGCAATTCCCGTTGCCAGTGCACTAAGCGTTGCATTAACACTGATGATAGCCGTCACTGCCGCCAATCTATTTCATCAAGGGTATTGGCAGCGTGTATGGGCAGCCCAAGATAACCAAAGCCTGGGGCGCGGTGCTTGGCTTGGTGGGGGCATGACGGTCGTTGTCGTGATGTTGATTGGTGGCTTAGGTATGTTGGCCGCGATGAGTGGCGTGGCGTTGGGCGAACCACCTATGCCGTTTTTTGCGCTGCTAACGGAAGCCCCTGCATGGCTGACGCTACCTGCATTAGTGTTAGCCGTTACCTTAGTTGCCTCAAGTGTCGATACGTTACAAAACGGTATTGCCTCTTTATTGGCCGCGCGCAGCGAGCAGCGTGGCGTTTCACTGACCACTGCCCGCTGGGTCACGATTGCCTTGATGATTCCAGTGGTTGCCATTGCGTTACAAGGGTTATCGGTACTGCGACTGTTTTTAATTGCCGACTTATTGTGTGCTGCTATCGTGGTGCCGGTGCTGCTAGGCCTATGGAAGCGTATGACACCCTTGGCTGCGGTTGGAGGTGGGGTTGCTGGGCTGTTAGGCGCAATTTTGCCGGGTTGGGTTAGCCAAGGTAGCTTCATGGCCGGTGTCGTCGCGGCGAGCTTTCCTGGCAGTATTCCCACGCTAGGTCCATTTTTAGGTGCACTGATTACCTCAACGTTGGTGAGTGTGTTGTTGGCTTACTTAACGCTAGCTATTCGCAAGGACGATCATGATTCGAACCATTATTACGACTCCTGACGGCGAGACTCACGAAGGTGATGAGAGCCTATTAACGCTGTGGAAATCCACGCCTGGAAGCCATATCTGGATCGATATGCAGGGCGAGACCCAGGAGAGTGAGCGCGCTATTTTAGAAGCGTTTGATTTTCACCCCATGGCTATTCAGGATGCTCACAAAGAGCGTCATCCACCTAAAATCGAAGAATTTGAAAACCACACGCTAATTATTTATCGCGGTATCTCCTCCTTCGATGCCGAACTGAATTACTTGCCTCAGCAGGTTTGTTTCTTTGTAGGTGAGACGTTTCTGATCACACTTCACCCAGGGGAAGCGCTAAGCATTGAGCGACTGTTTAACGAGCACGGCAGAGCACTTTTAGCGCACTCGCCAGAGCAAGTCGCACTGCGCATAATGTACATATCGGCGGGTTTTTATATCGACAGCCTGCTTGAGTTTGAGACTGAGTTAAGCGATCTAGAGGATGAGCTGTTAGAGAACGGAAACGATGTTTTGATGCGCAAAATCATTACCTACCGGTCTCGGTTGGTCAAAATGCGCCGCATCTTTAGTTATCACAAAGGGATTACTCAAGAGTTGACGGCCTACGACTACGAACATTTACCTCGGGAAGAGAGCGAAACCCTGCACGCGATCAATGACGTGGCGGATCGCTTTGAGCGTCTCTACACCTTGACCCAAATGTACTACGACATTTGCGGTGATTTAATCGACGGTTATATCTCAATTTCATCACATCAGCTTAATATCACCATGCGTGTCCTCACGGTGATTACCGCAATTTTCGTACCGCTCACGTTTATCGCCGGTATTTACGGCATGAACTTCGAAAACATGCCTGAACTGCATTATCAGTACGGTTACTTTTTCGTCTGGGGCGCCATGTTAGGGATTGGTGGCGCATTGATCTGGCTATTTAAACGCAAACACTGGTTTTAGCATCGTCAGGGAAAGAAAAGTTGACGCATGCATAGGTGGACGGTGGCTGTCTGTGGCATCCTCTGCAGCGACCAAGACTAATAAGGCATTAAGCCGTCGACTAGCGTTTCCACTGGGAGTTGTTTCATGACGATTATGATCATCGGGCTGCTGATCTTTTTAGGCAGCCACTCTGTACGTATCTTTGCTGAAAACTGGCGACAGCAGCAGATCGCTAAACTTGGCCAAAATAACTGGAAATTAGCTTACTCAGCCGTCTCTATTGCTGGTCTAGCGATTGCTATGTATGGCTTTGGTCAGATGCGCCTTGACCCCATTTATGTCTGGTTCCCTCCCATGGGCATGCGCCATGCGGTGGCACTACTCATGCTGCCTGCGTTTATTATGTTGGTAGCAGCCTATGTGCCAGGCAACGCCATTAAAGCCAAGCTTGGCCATCCGATGATGCTGTCGGTAAAAATCTGGGCGTTGGCTCACCTGCTCGCCAATGGCCGGCTAGGCAATATTATCTTTTTTGCTGCGTTTCTTATCTGGGCCATTCTGGCGTTTAAAACCGCTAAAAAGCGCGACCGTCTTACACCACCTGCACCCGTTAGCACCTCTAAGATGGCAACCATGGCTACCGTGGTAATAGGTTTAGTGGCGTATGTGATTTTTGCCTTCTATTTACACGCTGTACTGATTGGCGTTCCTGTTTTTGGCTAGTACCTGCTTTAGCTAATAATAGTTATAGGCACCGAGCGTATGTTTATTTTTTGGCGGTAGCACACTCCTGCGCTACCGCCATTATTGTTTATACGACTTGAGACTGAGTGAAAGTTTGTTATTGTCATTTCAGTAATCATTTCTCAAATAAGGAGCCAGCTCATGTCCGAAGCTTCGCTTACCGTGCCGACGACGATGGCCGCCATGCTATTGACGGGACATGGTGGTATCGAAAAGCTGGAATACCATCAGGATGTCGCCACGCCGCTGCCTCAGGCGGGCGAAGTGTTGGTACAGGTGACTGCCACGGCAAAGAACAATACTGATCGTAAAGCGCGCGAAGGACTGTACCCTACCAAGGACAAAAGCGATGTTACTTCGTTCGCCATGGGCGGCACCCCTACATTCACCTTCCCGCGTATTCAAGGTGCCGATGTAGCAGGTCATATCATAGCAGTGGGAGAGGGCGTAGACGCCGGGCGTATCGGTCAACGCGGGCTGCTCGATTTTAATATCTACGCCGATGAGCGCCGCGATATAAACCTTACCCCGGATTACTATGGCCATGGTGCCGACGGTGGCTACGCAGAGTACATCGCCGTGCCCGCTGATCAGTTTTATCATGTTCCCAATCCAGAGCTATACGATGCTGAGCTGGCTTCAATGGGCATGTGCTCGTATCAAACGGCTTATCATATGATGACCGCCGCTAACGTCAGCGCCGGCGAACGGGTCCTGGTAAGCGGCGCCAGCGGCGGGGTCGGCACTGCACTAATTCAGCTGTGTCGCATTGTTGGTGCTATTCCTTACGCAGTAAGCCAACTAGATAAAGCCGATGCGCTCGTCGCGTTAGGGGCTGAAGCGGTGATTGATCGTGGTGACTTACCCACCTTTGTTGAACGGGTGCTGGCAACCACCGACGGCAAACCGATAGATGCAGTGATGGACTTGGTGGGTGGCGAAATGACCAGCCTGTTTATCGACACCATGATTGTTGATATGCAGGGTCGAGCGAGCTACCCCCGTCTTTCCATTGCAGGTGCCAGCGGTGGCAACCTTAGCGAAATGATGTGGACCCGGGTTTACCTTTATCAGGTACAGATCTTTGGGGTTTCCCATGGCACCCGAGAAGAGGCTGAACAGCTAGTAGCGTGGATTCGTAGTGGTGAGTTAAAGCCTGTGCTGCATGCGGCGTTTAAGCTTTCTGAACTGCATGACGCGGAGCGCTATTTTGTCAATCGAGGCAGCAACTATCTGGGTAAAATTGTTATTGTGCCAGATTCGCAGTGGGCAACCCATGGAGCGCCTTTTGCGCTTGATAGGTCAGCGTCAACTGCCGCTCAGGAGCACAGCTAGTGAATAATATCCATACTATTCAATTAATGGATACTCATGCAGGTGGCGATGTTAGCCGTATTGTTACCGGTGGTATTGATCGTTTGCCTGGCGCTACCGTACGCGAGCAGATGGAGTACCTGCGCGATGACGCCGATGGTTTGCGCCGCTTGCTGCTTGAAGAGCCCTACGGTATTCCGGAAATGTCGGTGGATTTATTGGTGCCTGCCTGCCACCCCGAAGCAGTAGCGGGCTACATTATTATGGAAGTGATGGGCTACCCCATCTACTCCGGCTCCAACACGCTATGTACTGCTACTGCGGTGCTGGAGAGTGGTATTGTGCCTAAGCAGGAGGGCATTCAGCGCTTTAAGCTAGAAGCGCCTGCTGGGTTAGTGCAAATCGAAGCGAAAGTGCACAACGGTATTGTCGAGTCAGTCACCTGTGAGGGACTGCCCAGCTATATTGACACCTATCAAGCGTCGATCCAGGTGCCAGGCATTGGCCAGGTCACCTACTCCATCGCGTATAGCGGTGGGTTCTACGCCTTGGTTGATGCCACTGAGCTAGGCTTTAAGCTTGTTCGTGATGAGGAGCGCGCACTCTCGGAGTGTGCCTATAAAATTGTCGAAGCGATTAAAGCTCAGCGGGGTTTTTCCCACTACACCCTGGGCGATGTAGGGCCGCTACCTTTCCTGCACTTTATGGGGCCGGAAGAGCAGGTGGGGGAAGGATTTGTGCGTTCACGCTCAACGACTTACGTTCATCCAGGTGTTATTTGCCGCAGTACTACGGGTACGGGTACGTCGGCGCGTTTAGCGCTAATGAATTATGAGGGGCGTTTGAAAGTAGGCGATAAGCTGGAAACGGTTTCGTTACGTGAGACGGGGTTTATTGGCACTTTCACGGGTACCCACCAAGAGGGCGCTTACCAAGTGGTGGAAAATACCATTACTGGCCGCAGCTATGTGCTGGCGCATTCGGATATCGTGATTAACTGTGATGACCCAATGGTGGCGTGTGGTGAGCTACACCATATATTGCGTGATCGTCATCACCGCACGGGCCCTTCATCAACTTAGCCTTCATCGACATAGCCTTCGGCTTCCAGGCGTTCCCATACAGGGTTTTTTTCCGCCTCGGTCATGCTGCCCCAAACCGCGATTTCATCTAATGTACGCCCGCAGCCGTGGCATAGCGATGTTGATGGCTCAATCTGGCAAATTTGTACGCAAGGCGAAACAGGGCGTGCCTTAAGCGCTGGGTAATTTTTCGTCATTAATGAACGCCTTCAGAACTAGGCAATGGTTTACGAAGCAGACACTTTGCCGCGCAGCGATTTAATTTTGCCTTTGCGAGTTTTGTGGTCAACACGGCGGCGCTGTGAGCCTTTGGTGGGCTTGGTGGCTCGGCGTACTTTTTGCACTTTGGTAGCGCTTTGTATTAGCTCTTTTAAACGCGCCAGAGCGTCCTCTTTATTTAATTCAAGCTTACGATGACTTTGCGCTTTAATAATCACCACACCCTCTTTGCTGATGCGCTGATCAGACAGCGCCATTAGGCGCTCTTTATAGTGAGGAGGTAGCGTGGAGCTAGCAATATCGAAGCGCAAATGCACCGCTGAGGAGACTTTATTGACGTTTTGTCCGCCCGCACCTTGGGCGCGAATCTGGCTGATATCAATCTCCCAATCAGCCAGGGTGACGTTACTAGCAATGGTGAGCATTAATGGCCTCTGTGTTACTCGTTAGCCTATAAGGCTAGCACAATTGGCACAGAGGCGGTGGTCACTGCACGCTTAATGCGCTCAATCAACCGGCTAAATTATTGACCGGCTGACCATCGATATAAGCTAGAAGATTGCTAAACGCATCGCCAAAATAGAGCTCATAGCTATCTTTTTCCACATAGCCAAGGTGTGGTGTAGCAACGAAGTTGGGCAGTGCCAGCAGTGAGTTTTCAAACACTGGCTCGGCATCGAATACGTCTACCGCTGCCTGTCCAGGGCGACCCGCCTGAAGTGCCTGCTCCAATGCGCCTGGAGCCACTAACTGAGAGCGGCTGGTGTTGACCAGCAACGACGTTGGCTTCATTTGGGCGAGTGATTCAGCGCTGACAATGCCGAGGGTATCGTCGTTCAAGCGCAGGTGCAGGCTCAGCACATCTGAACGCTGAAACAGATCGGCTTGGCTTTCGGCCACTTCGAGACCAGCCTCTAAAGCACGCTGGCGAGTACCCTCACGGCCCCACACCAACACGTTCATTTCAAATGCCTGACCATAGCGGGCCACTAAACTGCCAATTTTTCCGTAGCCGAAAATACCCAGGGTGCGACCTTTAAGTCCGGTGCCCAGCGTGCGCTGCCAACGGCCCGCTTTCAGGTTCTCAACCTCGGCGGGTATGTTCCGCATTGCCGAAAGCACTAATCCCCAGGTTAATTCTGCCGCGGCATAGGGCGAGCCAGTGCCCGCCATCACGGTAACGCCGTGGCGGCGGCAAGCCTCTATATCGACATGGGCAGCACCCCCTCCGGTCTGGCTAATCACTTTCAGATTAGGCAGGCGCTCAAGTAGGGCCGCAGTGATCGGTGTACGCTCGCGAATAAGCACTAGCGCCTCAGCGTCCTGGAAACGCGCACTTAGCGCGTCCAGGTCGGTAAGCGTGTCGTGATACACAGCTACATCGTGGCCTTCGAGCTGTTTGAAGGCATCTAGACTGCGTACACAGTCCTGATAATCATCGGGAATAGCAATCTTCATTGAAATAGATTCCTTAGCTGGGCAGGGACACGCTTGTTTTATCATTACGATTCAAGCGATATTGCCATGCAAACAGCCCTGCGATAAGTGCAATGCCCACTACATCGGTAATCGCCTGTCCATTAATCAGCATCAGTGCCGCCGCGAGCAGTAAGCCACGCTCCAGCCAACTGCAAGGGCGTAGAAAGTAGCCGATGGTGGAGGCTGCCAGTGCCACAATACCAATCACACCTGAGCCTACGGCGAGCGCAATTTCAAGCGGTGTACCATTGCCTAATAGGGGCGGGTGGTAGATGAACATAAAGGGGATCAAGAAACCGCCTAGGGAGATTTTCGTCGCCGTAAGCGCGGTTTTAAACCAGTGCGAGCCAGCAATAGCGCCACCAATATAAGCCGCTAACGCTACCGGTGGTGTCACCCCAGAAAGAATCGCAAAGTAGAGGATAAATAGGTGCGCCGAAAGGCTAGGCAGGCCCGCTTCAATAAACGCTGCAGCCACCACAGACGCCGCTAGCATGTAGGCCGCTACCGTCGGAAGCCCCATACCTAAAATAATCGCAACCACCATCGCCAGCAGCAGAGTGACTAAAACATCGCCGCCGCTAACTACAAGAATCACCGACGAGACCTTCAGGCCCAAACCGGTAAGGCTGATCACAGAGGCAATAATCGCAACGCTACCGATGATAACGGCGATCATCGCAGCCGTCATGGCACCCGCTTCCAAGGCAGCAGGAATCGACTTCAAGCGATCCATAAAGCTACCTGGGCTACGCCAGGAGAATAGGTAAATCAGCAGTGCGGTGAAGTAAGCGGCCACGGCTGCGGTGGTCGGGGTATAACGTAGCACCAGCATGGTAACAAGGACAATAATCGGTAGTAGCAGCGTTTCAATATTAAACAGCCCCTCGCGCAGCGTCGGGCGCTGATCTTTAGGGACTGGGTTTAGTCCTAGGCGTTTAGCTTCGAAGTGAACGCTCATCCAGATAGCGAGATAGAAAAGCAGCGCTGGAATAAGCGCGGCGCCGATAATCTCCAGGTAGCTAACGGAAATAACGTCGGCCATTACAAAAGCGGCCGCGCCCATAATAGGTGGTAAAATTTGTCCGCCGGTGGAAGCAGAAGCTTCCGTGGCTGCCGCAAAACGTGGGCTGTAGCCACTTTTCTTCATTAATGGAATCGTGAACACACCGGTTGTGGCGACGTTAGCAGCGGTACTGCCGCTAATACTGCCAAACAGGGCGCTACACAGAGTGGCGGCTTTAGCAGGACCACCGGCCATGCCACCCGTCACAGAATTAGACAATCGCATAAACGTATCGCCACCGCCGGTGGTTACCAGCAGCGCACCAAACATAATGAATACCACAATCACCGTCGAGGAGGTGCGCATCAAGCTGCCGTAAATACCCGTTGGACTCATGTAGAACGTGGCGACTAGGTCTGCCCAGCCAAACCCACCATGACCCCAAACACCAGGCAAGTGGTTGCCAAAATAGGCATAAGAGAGGGCGATAAGCACCAGAATAGGAAACGCCAGACCAATAGCGCGGCGGCAGGCTTCAAGTAGAAGCAGAATCGCCAATAGGCCAAACACCAGGTCATAAGTGGTCGGCATAAGATAACCGAGCCCATAAATAATGCGGTCAAACTGCATGATGTAGTAGCCGCTAACAGCAACCGCTAACACCACCGGGATAACGTCAAACCAGGGTAAGCGCTGGTTATCTTTCGCACGGCAAGAGTAGCCCAAAAAAATCAACGGAAGAGCAAACAACAGGTGAATAGCATTTTGGGTATTCACCGCCCCCGTCATTGCGGCATAAAGGTGGAACACGGCCATCGCCACCGCGGTTAGCCGCATCACTAAAAACCAGAAGCCCGTTAGCTGACGCTTACCCGAGTCTTCCGAATATTTTTCGATAATTTTATTGCTGTCAGGGGTGTCCATCGGATGGCTCCCACGCTCTTATGCCGGAAGGCAACGAATACGGGCGTGTCAAAAAAGAGGTGATTAAGGGATAACAATACTGAAACACCCGCAGGCGTTTAAACGCCTGCAGGTGCAAACCGGTATCAGCGTGCTTCGGGAGGAATGACGTCGTCAGGAATCTCAAGACCTAGCTCTTGGTAATAGCGCAGCGCCCCCGCGTGAATCGGGAAAGTGGCATTATCAATCACATCTTGGGGCGTCATGCCATCGGCGGGAGCAAAGGATGCAGCCACCTGGTCATGGTTTTCCCAATAGGCTTGAGTAATGTTATAGACGATGTCGTCATCTAGGGTGCTATTGGCTGATACACCCATATAGATACCCAGTGATGTCGCCTCATCCATACCGCGATAAGTCTCTGCCGGGATAACCGAGGGCGCGAGGAAGGGCAGCTCTGCGGTTACTGCTTCAACCTGCTCTTCTGAAAGTGACAATAACTGCAAAGGGCGCGACGAGTGAACTTCAGTGAACGCTGGAATCGGGGGAATACCATTATAGCTGAAGCCAATTAGACGTCCGTCGATAACACCTTCAGCGGCATCGTCAATGCGCATGCGCTGGAAGTCTGGCTCAACGCCTAGGATGTCAAACACTAGCTCGGTGATGTACTCGCCGCCGCCGCCAATGCTGCTGGGGTTGAAGCGCTTACCATCCAAGTCTTCAAAACTATTGATATCGGCGTCCTGACGAACCGCCCAGTGCATCGTTGAAGGGGCAATCCAATAGACCAGACGCACGTTTTCATTGGGAGTGTCTTCAAAGCGACCGATACCGTTGTACTGCTCATAGCCTACTAATGCTTCAGTGAAGGCCAGATCCAGTTCATTGCGGCCAAGGCGAATAGCGTTTTCGCGCGTGCCGCCAGTCTCGCGGACGGTAATTTCATAAGGCGTATTGGCACTAATTACCCGTGCGCCCTCCGAAATACCAAAGAACCAGCCGGTACCTGTGGGTACTGCACCAATATTTAGAGCGCTCTCCTGTGCTTGGAGACTGGCGCTGGTGAGCGTACCGAGTGCCAACAGGGAGGCAGGGATAAGCAGACGTGATTTAAGAGCAAAGGATTTCATTATTATTACCTCAAGCATTGGGATGCTTTTATTGTCTTGGATAATGTCTTGGACGGGTTGTTGTTGTGATCTTAGGGTGTTTTACATAACCACCTCCAGTCTATTGATACCTGTTGCCAGCGCGTTTGGGTATTAGTGATTTATGAGCCTGCTTTCGTGAACCGAGAAGGCAGGCGCTGAGTTGCCGCTAAATCACGGAAGAAATGGCTTCATCAGTAATCGCTGTTAATTGCATGGTTTTTCTGGAATTAGCAGAAGATTCAATGAGATGGTCGACAAAGAGTCGGGCTGCCATCGAGATGCGATCAATGTTGTTAACGTAAATACATAGCGGGCGCTTGGCCCAGGCATCTCGAATAGGCAGTACACGCACCTGTAGCCCTCCCACATATTGGCGAATGGCGCCTCTCGGAACGACGCCTATGCCTAACCCTGCCTGAACCATCAAACAGAGCGCATCGTAGCTAGTGACCTGGATGCGAAGCCGTAGCGGTCTATTGGCTAAGCTGGCAGCTTTCAAAAGCTGCAAGTTAATCGCGCTGGAAGAGTGCAGACCAACATAGGCATGCTCGAGGCTATCGCGAAAGTCGATAGCCTCCCGGTTGGCAAGCGGATGGTTTAACGGCGTGACAAGTACCAGCTCATCGGTATGGTAAGGCAGTTCCGCTAGATCATAGCCATGGGGGAGCTTGGCACAAATACCAATATCGGCCCCATTCGCCATAATTTCCCGAGTAATCACAGGGCTGACCTTCTCTTCTAGTTGAACTCCAATATCTGGATGCTTCTCAAAAAAAGACTGCGTCTCGCCGGGCAAGTACTGAGTGATAGCGGACATATTGGCAAAAATGCGAATAATGCCGCGCTCACCGCTGGTGTAATCACGCATTTGTAGATCTAAGTCTTCCAGGTTGTGCAGCACCCCACGGGAGAGATGCAGCAGCGCATTACCGGCTGGCGTTAACTCTACGCCCCGGTTATTACGATGTAACAGCGGCGTACTGAAATGCGCTTCAAGCTCACTTAAACGCTTGCTAACCGCAGAAGTTGCAATGAACTCAGCATCAGCCGCACCGGTGATGGTGCCCATCTCTGCTACCCGGACAAACAGCCGTAAAGAGGTGGGGTCGAGTTTCATTTTGAACTCCTGTTGGATGGCATGGCTACCGTTGTCGACGAGCTTTTTATGATTATTGTATGCAACTATGCTCGATTTTTGACAAATGTAGGCCTATATTGGCCTTCGGTGCAACAAGTCGTACACAATCTGCTCTGCGACCTTAGTCGCTAGTGGCGATTTGATCGACTGAAAAAGTGCTTTGCAGCAGGCCGTTGGAACGTTTAGGAGTGACGCTATGACCGCCGCCGATCGGGTTTATCACATCATCAAGCAGCGCATACTTAATGGCGGCTACGCTGCGGGTAGCTATGTGCGTGAAGCGACTATTGGTGAAGAGCTTGACTACAGCCGCACCCCTATTCGGGAGGCGTTACGCCGCTTGGTCTCAGATGGTTGGGTTGAGGCCATACCTCATCATGGCGCGCGCGTGGTGGGTTGGACCCAGCATGATGTGGAAGAGGTTTTTGAGCTAAGGGTGCTGCTAGAGCCACAGGTGGTTAGGCGTGCGGCTAAACGCATCAGCGAAACTCAGCTCATTACGTTGGGCAGACTTGCTGACCAAATGGAAAGGCTTAGCCAGCAGGATGATGAGCGGGCGACTGATGGAATTGCCGTACTCAATAATCAATTTCACGCTGAACTAGTGACAGCTGCAGATAGCCCGCGCCTTCAGCGCTTGCTTGAAACGATTGTGCAAGTGCCCGTTTCTCGGCGTAGCTTTCACCATTACACCCGTGAGGAACTACTGTGCAGTATGCAGCACCACCGGGAAATTATTCGTGCTTTGCAAAACCGCGATGCTGAGTGGGCCGCCGCCATTATGCGTGCGCATATATTAGCGGCACGGGCCGCTCAAATGCGCCAAAAACAGACGACGACTGCTGCTCACGTTGAGCGCCAGCGTAATAACGAACTGTCTATTAGCTAGTCTGCGTTATTCGCCTTTCTCTATTCATGATAATAAAAACGTTAGGATCTTTCTTATGCCTCCTCTAATGACCCCGCAAGACGCTTCTACAACCCCCTTGAACTTAGCTCAAAAGCTGATTCGTGATCATTTGATCAGTGGTGAAATGATCCCTGATAGCGAAATTGCTCTGCGTATAGACCAAGCGCTGTTACAAGATGTGCTGGGCACGCTGGTGATGCTGGAGCTTGAAGCCATGGGGCTGGATCGGGTGCATACCCAACCCAGCGTGCAGTATATCGACCATGGCCTTGTGCAAGCCGATAACCTGAATGCCGAGACCTATCTGTTTCTAAAGAGTGCCTGCGAACGCTTCGGCGTATGGTACTCCGGTCCTGGCAATGGCATTAGCCACCCGGTGCATATGGAGAATTTTGGTGTGCCCGGACAGTCGCTTGTCGGTTGCGATAGCCATACTACTTCGGCGGGCGCACTGGGCATGCTGGCCATCGGCGCGGGCGGTATCGAAGTTGCCATGGCCATGGCCGGTGAGCCGCTGTATATCACTATGCCGCAAATTTGGGGCGTGCGCTTGGAAGGGCGGTTGCCCGACTGGGTGTCGGCCAAAGATATTGTTCTTGAGCTACTGCGTCGTCATGGTGTGTCGGGTGGTAAAAACAGCATCCTTGAATTTTACGGCCCAGGGCTTGATGGCCTCTCGGCAATGGACCGGCTGGTCATTGCCAATATGGGAACCGAAATGGGCGCCACTACCAGTGTGTTCCCCAGCGATGAAAGTACCCGACGATTTTTGGCCGCCAGGGGGCGTGAAGAGGATTGGCAGCCACTAGCGGCTGACCCCGGCTGTCACTACGATGTTGAAGAAGTGATCGATTTATCGCAGTTAGTGCCGCTTATAGCACTGCCCTCCAGTCCCGATAAAGTAGTGCCGGTTAGCGAGGTTGTCGGTCAGCCGCTACATCAAGCTTATATTGGATCCTCAGGCAACCCTGGTTATCGTGATTTTGCCGTAGTATCGAGCATGGTGAAAGGTCGCTCAGTGGCAGAGGGGGTATCGCTGGATATCAATCCTTCATCACGCCAGGTGCTTTCCACGCTGATTCAAGAAGGCTATTTAGGCGAACTGGTCGCTAGCGGTGCGCGCTTACACCAAGCGGGTTGCAACGGCTGTATCGGTATGGGTCAAGCGCCTGCCGTAGGCCGCAATAGCCTGCGTACGGTGCCGCGCAACTTCCCCGGCCGTTCTGGCACGCGAGAAGACAGTGTGTTTCTGTGCAGCCCCGAAACGGCTGCCGCTTCGGCGTTGGCTGGGGTAATTAGTGACCCACGTAGCATGCAAATGGCCTATCCGCGTATTAGTGAACCTGACGTGATGGTGGTTAATCGGGACGTCTTTACAGCACCGTTGCCGTTGGATCAGGCTCGCTTAACGCCGCTGCAAAAAACCGACAATACGCCTGCACTACCGATACTACAGCCGTTACCTGATCGTCTGGAGATTCCTGTGCTACTGGTGACGGGCGATAATATCTCAACCGATGACATTATGCCGGCGGGTCAGCGCGTGATGCCCTACTGGAGCAGTATCTATGCCTCGGCTCCTTTCACCTTTGAAGCCGTCGACCCTGACTATGCCCAGCGTGCAGAAGCGACTCGTAACTTAGGTGGCCATATCATTGTGGGTGGGCATAACTATGGGCAAGGCTCCAGTCGTGAGAACGCCGCCTTGGTGCCCCGTTATTTGGGTTTACAGGCTGTATTGGCAAAAAGCTTTGCGCGTATCCATTGGCAAAACTTGATCTGTTTTGGCGCATTACCATTAACGTTTATTAATGAGAGTGATGCTGATCGATTAGCTCAAGGTGACAGTGTGGTCATTGAAAACGTGTATGCCCAGGTCGCCAGTGGCCCTACACTAGAAGCAGAAATTGTCGGCAAAGGAATGGTTCAGCTACATCATGGGTTGAGTGAGCGGCAACGCGAGCTTTTACGGGTAGGCGGCGTCATTAACCATCTTAAAGCGCGCCAAGCCTAAGCCCGTCTATTATTAAGAAGTAGTCAGAGCTATTGAACAGCAGCTTTTTACGACGCAAGAGCGAGCCAAAAATGAGTGACTATTTACTAGATGAATCCCCCTTAAGCCCAGGTGTGATTTATCGATTATTATCCGGCGCTATTTGCCCTCGGCCAATAGCCTGGGTGTCTACACAGGATAAGCAGGGAAATGCTAATTTAGCACCGTTTTCTTTCTTCAATGTCGCCAGTGTGAACCCTCCGGTACTGGCGTTTTCACCCCTGCTTAATGGCAGCGGCGAACTCAAGGATACGGTGCGCAATTTAAACGAAGTAGCTGAATGCGTTGTGCATGTAGGCAGTGAGGGGTTGATTGAAGCACTCAATGCCACCAGTGCCAGCCTGCCTCCGGAAGATGATGAATTTACCCTGGCTGGGTTGGATAAAGCCGACATGGTAGGCGTTAGCGTTCCGCGCATTGCCAATGCTCCCATTGCGTTTGGCTGCAAACTATATGACATGATCCGGTTTGGCGATCAGCCGCTGGCAGGTACGTTAGTGCTGGCGCAAGTGGTATCTATCCACATTGATGACACGCTATGGGATGGTCGTCATGTCAATATGGATCTGCTCAAGCCTGTAGGTCGTTTGGCGGGTAGTGACTACATTCGTATTAGTGATCGCTTTGCGATTGAGCGGCCAGCGTAAATGGCCGCAAATGCCTAATATTTAAACTTATGAAATTAAAGTAATTTTAAGAATTTTTTGGAAAGGTAAGTTAGTGGTTACACACTAAGTAATATTTGTTACTTGGTAATCAACGATAATTCATCTTTAGTCGTATATTCTCCTGCCGATAGATATAAAAACAGGCTGGCAGTATCGAGTGCGTGAAGCAGCAGCCACGTAACGCATACGAGCATGCCATTGATATGGTTAGGGGAGTGATCTAGCTAACAAGGAGCAGATCAATGCGACGTTTGGGGTTTTTTTCATTAAATAGAATAGTGTTGAGAGCGACGATACTAGCTGGGGCGTTAGTATCTCCGCTTGCGTACGCAGAACTGACCTTTGGCATTGTCGCACCAGCTACCGGAGGAGCGGCGTCGCTGGGATTGGGTATGCAGAAGGGGATTGAAACTTATTTTGCTGAGGTCAACGCCGCTGGTGGTGTTAATGGTCAACCCCTAAACCTGGTAGCAATGGATGATCAGTATCAACCCTTGGAAGCCGCCCGAAATACTCGCCAGCTAATTGAGGATGACTTGTTGGCGGCGATTGGCAACGTAGGCACCCCAACCGCCGCAGTGACTATTCCGCTGCATAATGAATATAAAACACTGCTTTATGGTGCTTTTACCGGGGCGGGTATATTGCGCCGTTCACCGCCAGACAGGTACGTCATTAACTATCGGGCAAGCTATGTACAAGAAACCGCCGCGATGGTAGACGGCCTATTGCAAGCGGGTATTTTACCAGAAGAAATCGCCTTTTTTACCCAGAACGATAGCTTTGGCGATGCTGGCTACAATGGCGCTATGCAAGCGTTGGCCTCTCATGGCGTAGAAAATTCGGCTTCACTGGCGCATGGTCGCTTTACTCGCGGCACCCGGAATGTTCATCAAGGACTAGCATCAATCCTCCAGGCCCCAGTGACACCGCGAGCTGTCATCATTGTTGGCACTTCTGGCCCCGCCGCAGATTTTATACGTGAAGCCAAGAATGACCTTCCCGATGCCGTCTTTCTGAACGTCTCCTTCGTGGGAAGCCAGGCCCTGATGGATGAACTGGGCGAGCAAGCGGAAGGGGTTATCATTACCCAAGTAGTACCGCCACTGGATGCTGATCTTCCTGCGGTTGAAGAGTATCGTCAGGCATTGGCGTCTTATTCCCCAGACAGCGCGCCAGACTTTATTTCGCTTGAAGGCTATTTAGCCGCAAAGCTTTTTGTGGAAGGGGTGAAAGCGGCCGGCGCCAATCCCAACCGTGAAGCGATTGTTGATGGCTTATTGGGTTTGGGCACGATTGATATTGGTTTAGGAGAGCCCTTAACGCTTGGGCGTGATGACCATCAAGCCAGTGATGCGGTATGGCCCACCATTATCACAAACGGCCGTTTCGAGTCGGTGGAATGGGCGAGTTTGCTGCCTTAAACCTTACGTTATCTGTATGACCCTGACACAAGTGAAATCTGATAATGAAAAAAACCTTAAGTATTAGAGCCATGCTGATCAGCCTGTTTTTAGCAGCAGTGCTGGGAGCGGTGGTGCTGGCGGCAACGGGCTGGGCTACTAACCAGCGTTTGATCGACTCGCAACGCTATATTACCGGCGAGGTATTGCCGCTGCAGGATGCAAGCCGCGGCATGGTGCTCAGCATGGGCGCGTTTGGCCAACGCCATGCGGATTTGCTTGCTACCGATAGTCCAGCAAGCCTTGAAAGCATTACCTCACAAAGCGCATTAGATGAGCGTTTTCGCAGTTCACGACAAGAGTTGAATGCGGTTGATCAAGCGGAAAGCTTGAGCGCACTGGATAGCCATTATCAAGCGCTATTAGAAGGTGACACTGCGTTGGAAGCGGTGCGCCGTGAAGAGCTGAGCTTGCAAATTCAGATGTCTGAACGCATTAGAAATATGCAAACCTTAATTACCCAGGTAATGCTCAGCGCTGAGGATATTGCTGGCCGCACGGCATTGGCGCAGGTTCGACAGGATAGGAACCAGCGTGAATTAATGGAAGCGTGGCGCGAAGATGGTATGACGACGTTGCCAACCCAGTTACTCGATAACATGTATACCGAGCAAGCGGATATCGGTCGTTTAAGCGGCAATGCACGCATGGCGTTGGCGATGTTATCGGATCTTGGGCGTCAGATGATGCAAACGCAAAGCCAGGATGCGTTGGTCAATTTGCGACTGAATGAAATTTCCCAGCAGGTAGGTCTTTCTCGCCAGTCACTGGCGGCCATTGCTGCTGCACCCAGTACGGAAGCCGAACAGCGAGCACTGATTAGCAACTTAGATGATGTCATTGTAGAGCTGGAAGGCCTTATGGTGTCGGATGATGATGCTGTGTACGCACTGCGGTTACAGCAGTTGGAACTCCATGCTCAGGTGCAAGCAGCGTTGATGAATGTTGCTCAAGCGATGCAGGAGATGCGGGGAGCACTGGCCGATGTCGAAGCGTATACCGTCGTGCAGGCTGACAACGCTGCAACAGAGGCAGAAACATTAGCCAACGCAGGTCGGTCATTGCTGATTATAGTGACCTTAGTGGTCATTGTGTTACTGGCTATCTTTGGCTGGCGCACGATGGTACGCGTGCTTGGTCCGCTGGTCGCCATGCGTCGCCAAATGGAAGATATTAGCGGTGCAGCGGGCGAGAATGCCGACCTTTCTATGCGCCTTGAGCTGAAGCGCAATGATGAAGTAGGCCAAACTGCCCAAGCATTCAATAACATGATGGATACCTTTGAAGGGATGGTGGCGCAAATTCGTGAAAGCGCTGAAGCTATTGCGTCGAGTAGCCGCCAAATTGCTGCGGGTAATGAAAACCTCTCCCAGCGTACTGATCAACAGGCGGCATCGCTGGCTGAAACAGCCTCAAGTCTTGAAGAAATTACGGCCACCGTTAAACAAACCGCCGAGTACGCTGACCAGGCCAAAGATGCGAGCGGTAGTGTTGATCAGCGTGCGCGTTCAGCCGGTGACGTTGCTAAGCGCACCACTGAGGCGATGGGCGATATTCGCCAAGCGAGTGAAAAGATTACCTCAATCATTAAGGCTATTGACGATATCGCCTTTCAAACCAATCTATTGGCGCTAAACGCATCCGTTGAAGCCGCAAGGGCTGGCGAGCAGGGGCGAGGTTTTGCCGTGGTCGCCCAGGAAGTGCGTAAGCTTGCTGGGCGTAGCGCAGAGGAAGCAGCGCAAATTCGCCACTTGGTTGATGATAGTGTTGCTAAAGTTAGCGAAGGTGAGCAGCTTGTGAATGCTTCAAGCAAGCATCTACAGGAAATCATTGATAGCCTTGGTGAGGTGACCCGCTACGTCACCGAGATTGCAGGAGCGACCCACGAGCAGTCTGCGGGTATTGATCAGATCAACCAGGCAATTTCGCAATTGGATCAAGTGACCCATCAAAATGCTCGTTTGGTGCAAGAGGCTACCACCGCTAGTCATACGCTGGATGACCGTGCTGGTGACATGCATGCCCTGGTAGGGCGCTTTCGTGTAAGCCAAGGGGCAGGGCAGCGCCATCTTGCATTGCCGCAAAATGAGGAAATTACCCTGTAGTAATCGATTACTACCCGTTGGTGAAAAGCGCTTGCTAGTCTCATCTCACACGCTCGGCGTGTGCTCTCGATAAATAATGATAAGGAGACTGAGATGAGCAGCAAGCGCATTTTAATGATCACCGGCGACTTTACCGAAGACTACGAAACCATGGTGCCGTTTCAGGCATTGATGGCGGTCGGTCATCGTGTTGATGCTGTTTGCCCCGGCAAAGCCTCAGGCGATACGGTAGCGACGGCTATTCATGATTTCGAAGGCGATCAAACCTACTCTGAAAAGCCTGGTCACAGGTTTGCCCTAAATGCCAATTTCGCTGGCATTAATCCCGCCGATTATGACGCCCTGGTGATACCGGGTGGTCGCGCGCCGGAGTATCTTCGCCTTAATAAAGAAGTGCTAAAGATGGTTCAGCATTTTTTTGAAACCAATAAGCCGGTAGCCGCCATTTGCCATGGCGCACAGCTATTAGCTGCTGCCAACGTGCTGGAAGGCAAGCAGTGCTCCGCTTATCCGGCTTGTCAGCCGGAGGTAGAGCTTGCTGGCGGTCATTTTGCCAATCTTGAAGTAACCGATGCGGTAACCGATGGCAACTTGGTCACAGCACCTGCATGGCCCGCTCATCCAGCATGGTTAGCGCAGTTTATGGCGTTGCTAAATAAGTGAGTCAGTCGCCCGCACTGTAACAACGTTCGCGCCCAGCACCTACTGGGTGCGAGCGTTCATCATGCTATTGGTTACCTATTATGCTAATAGTTGGTAAAGGATATGCTGGGAGACAGCGCCATGTGTAAACTCTTTATTCAAGCTGACCCTGAACTGTGGCGAAGCGCTACGCACTCATTACGCATCGATGGCATGGTTACCAGTGTGCGAATGGAAAATTATTTCTGGCACATACTTGAAGAGATCGCCCAGCGTGATGGGATGAACACTGCTCAAATGATTACCCGCCTCTATCACGAATCCATTGATGCTGGACACGATTTGGGTAATTTCACCTCGTTTTTACGCGTGTGTGCGCTGCGTTACCAGGCACTGCAATTAAGTGGTGACATACCTACGCAACATCAAGCTCCAATTGCCGGCCTCAATGCTGAGCAAATTTTAGCGCGAGAAAGTGGCCGCAAATCTGGCACAGTACATTAAGTATTTGGCTACTCTAGGCGGGCCTCCAAAGCGCTTAAAAAGCTCTCAATTCGCGCTGCATTTGTGCCTACATCGCTGGTGCCAAGGCGTGACGCCGAGCGCATATCCACCTGCACGCCATCCTCAAGTTGCGTTAACCTGATCACTACGTCATCCTCAAATCCAAACCAGCGTGTCGTCGCGGTGGCTTCTATTTGATTGTCAGTAATTTGGGCGATTTGCCAGCCCGCTTCTTCGACTTCTGCTTGCGCTGCGGAGAGTACGGTTTGTGGTGCATCGTTCACGACCAGCGGTCTAATTGATGGGTAGGCGGCTCGCTGCTGCTGAGCGGTAGCTTCACCTGGGTAGCCGACGGCATTGGGCGCTGCTTCACGGGCTTCGGCAAGTGCTTCAAAGGCAGGCGGGTTCTGCATGTCGGTCGTGATATCGTGAATAGCAGGCACCTCTTGAGCGCGCTGCCAGTGCTGCCAAGGTACGTAAAGTAGCGCTGCAGCTCCCATTATGACCAGCGTTACCACTAAGGCGGGTGCAAAACGGCGTGCAAACATACTAAACAGCAGCGCCATAACACTCACCGCCACTGCGGCACCAGCGGCGTAAACGCCGTTGCGCAGTATGTTAAATGCCTCTCCCAACGTTATCAGTTCGCCACGATAAGCCGGGCCTGCCCCCGCCATCATCACTGCTGCCGCTACGAGCAGTAGCGTAGCTAAGCCAGCCAGTACGCTTGGCCAGCGACCACCGCGCGAGCGTGAGGCTGTTAGTCGCGTTGCCATGTTTTCTCCATAACCCAGGGTATTAAGTAAAGAATTTGAGCTATTCTTAGCACAAATATAGCTGATGCGTGGTCATATTTTTTCTTTATAAAACCTGAAGAAAGGATATTTATGCCTGATAACGTAGTCGCGTTACGCCAATTACTGTTAAGTGTACCGCGTGACGCGCTGCCAATGACCTATCAACAGGTCGCTGCCGCACTAGCGTTGACTCCGCCGCGCACTATTGCTCAGGTCACTCAGGCGCTTGAGCAACTAATGCGCGAGGATGCCGCGCAGCAAAAGCCCTTCATGGCGGCACTGGTCGTCAGCCGTCGGGGGGATGGTTTGCCTGGCGCGGGCTTTTTTGAGTTAGCCACTGAATTAGATCGCTTTCCTGCCGATAAGGCGTTGCACGAAGCGGCTTACTTCACCGAGTTTGAACGCGCTATCGGCGAGCGAGAAAAGCGCCCCCATTAACTATCGCCACGCTGACGGGGCGTTTTGCGCAGTGGGTCCAACAGTGGGCCAAGCCCGTTGTGATCAATCTCGTGCATTAAATGCAGCAACTGTCCAATCTCACCGGATGGAAAGCCCTCCCGGGCAAACCAGTTCAGATAAGGGCCGGGAAGATCCGCGATTATGCAGCCCGCATGTTTTCCAAACGGCATAGTGCGAGTAACGAGTTTTTCCAAATCCTCTGGTTTCATAGTTTAAATTCCATTCATTCTCATTTAAGTTGGCTTGCATATTCCCGATATGGTGCATATTTGTTAGACTTTAGTCGACAAATAATACCCCCTCGCGGCCGGACGCCTACCGTTCCGGCGCGTCCTTTCTGTATCGTCTGGGACATGACATGCAAAAACGTTTTAACCTATTACTCTGCTCACCGCTGCTGGCGTTGGCCACCATTATGCCGCTTGCCGCAGATGAGCCTGTTGATGTGGTCTTAATTGGTGGCGGCATTATGAGCGCAACCTTAGGTACCTATCTACAAGAGCTTGAGCCCGAGTGGAATATCCACCTTTATGAGCGTTTGGATCAAGTCGCCGAAGAGAGTTCAAACGCCTGGAATAATGCCGGTACCGGTCATTCCGCTTTTTGTGAAATGAATTATACCCCCGAGCAAGAAGATGGCAGTGTCGACATTCAGCGCGCGGTGAATGTCACCGAGCAGTTCGAAGTGTCTCGTCAATTTTGGTCGCATCAGGTTGATAACGGCATGCTTGACGAGCCGGAATCATTCATTAGCACGGTGCCTCACGCAAGCATTGTGTGGGGTGAAGATGACGTAGCGTTTCTCCGTGAACGCCATGCCACCATGGTACAAAATCCCCTTTATGCGGGCATGGAGTACTCTGAAGACCGCCAAGAGATTGCTGAGTGGATGCCGCTTGTTATGGCGGGGCGTGAAGAAAACGATACGCCGGTAGCTGCTACGCGTATGCAAATGGGCACCGAAGTGAACTACGGTGCACAAACGCGGCAGATGATTGAGTCCTTGGCGCAAAGCGACCACTTTACGTTGGGGCTTAGCAGTGAAGTGCGCGATTTAGAGCGTAATGATGACGATACCTGGAAAGTAACCATTGCCAATCTGGCTGACGGTGAAGAAACCAGCGTTAATGCCCGTTTTGTGTTTGTCGGCGCTGGTGGCGCTGCATTACCGCTATTGCAGGCGTCAGGAATTCCTGAAGCAAAAGCCTATGCGGGCTTCCCGGTGGGTGGTCAATTCCTATACACCACCAATCCTGATGTAGTGTCTCAACACCTTGTGAAAGTGTATGGCAAAGCGGGCGAAGGCTCCCCGCCCATGTCCGTTCCTCACCTTGATTTTCGCTATTTGGATGGCGAGCCCGCGCTGTTTTTTGGCCCCTTTGCTACCTTCTCTAGCAAGTTTCTAAAAGAGGGTTCATGGACTGATCTGTTTAGCTCCATGACCTTTAATAATACTTGGCCGATGATGGAAGTTGGGTTGGATAACTTTAGCCTGGTGCGCTATTTAGTAGGCCAAGTGCTGATGTCTGAAGATGACCGGTTTGAAGCGCTCCAAGAGTACTACCCTGAGGCCAACCAGGATGACTGGGAGCTTTGGACAGCTGGCCAGCGTGTGCAAATTGTTAAAGACGATGAAGAGCAGGGGGGCGTATTGCAGTTCGGCACTGAGATTGTCAGCGCTGAAGATGGCTCGATTGCCGCCTTGTTAGGCGCATCGCCTGGAGCTTCAACGGCGCCTTCGATCATGCTAAACCTGCTTGATCGCGTTTTCCCTGAGCAGGTCGCAAGTGCTGAGTGGCAGGAAACGCTAACCCAAATCGTGCCTTCCTATGGCCAGCGCTTATCGGAAAATCCTGAGCTGTTAAGCGAAGTGCGTGCTTATACCGCGCAAACGCTTAATTTAGATGAGCCTTTAAACCTTGCTGCAAATAGCGATGTTAGCGACCAATCGTCAGCTGCAGAAGATGACGCATCTGATGAGACGGTCGAGGATGAATCAAGCGAAGACGAGTCAGACGAAGATGCTCAAAGCGAAACCGAGGAAGATGCGTTAACAGAAGTTTAACGATCTCTTCAAATAGCGTTTAACCGCTATTTTGAACGGCGCTATCCTCGTTGATCGGGGGTAGCGTTTTTCTATAGCTATTTTATATCTCTATTTATTTAGCGGGTGGGTTCCAGTTGCTGGGCAGTATCACTAATAAGCTGGGCAAGTGTCCGGGCGGGGTTGCTAAGATGTCCGCTGGTAGGGTGAATCAGTCCTATGTCGCGGTGAAAGGTTCGCTCGCCTAAATCAATCGCACGCACTTCATCCGGCCAATGCTGCTGGGCTATTGCCTGAGGCACTAAGGCAACGCCTACCCCTTTGGCGACGAGTTTAACGATGGCCTCGAGTTCGTCCACCTCGCATACCTCGTGCACCTTGCAGTGGTTGTCGCGTAGGAAGCGGTCGACCTGGCGACCACCAAAGGAGGCGCGGTCGTAGCGTATGAAGGGGTGGGTAGTCAGCAGTTCACGCCATTGTTCGCCGTTAATATGCATGGGAGCGATGAGGCGAAAAGGCTCATGGGCAAGGGGTGTCCAGCGCAGATCGCTATGCAGCGAAAAGGGTGGACGAATGATCACCGCCATATCCAGCTCGCCTGCATCGACCTGATTGACTAGCTCCATAGAGAGCCCAGGCACTACGCGCGTGCGGCACTCACGATAGGTATGATGAAAGCGTGCCAGGGCATCAGGCAAAAGCGATCGCTGTATTGAGGCAATGGCACCAATATTAATACGTTGCGTTGTTGGTTGGCCTGCTCCGGAGGCGCCCAACGTGCCATAGAGGGTTATCAAAGCATGGGCTTGCTGCAGGGTTTCATGCCCCCGTTGGGTCAGTATGGCCGCACGCCCTTTACGCTCGAACAGTGCGATACCCAGCTCCTCCTCTAGGCGTTTCATTTGCGCGCTCACCGCCGCTTGAGTAAGGCCAATTTTGTTTCCCGCTGCGGCAAAGGTGCCTTCCTGGGCCACCGCTATTAATGTTTTCAGCTCGCGGATCATTGATAAATCCTTTTTGTGTATCAGCCAAATAGATATTGATTTTATTTTCCCATGCGCCGTCTTAGGATGAATACACCGTGGCAGCACAAAGTGCCACTCATCCCCCAAAACTAATAAGCTGGAGACGACGATGAGCCTTTCACCCTTCCATTTGGCTATTCCTGTTTACGATGTAGCGCTGGCACGTGCATTTTATAATGACGTATTTGGCTTAGAAGAGGGGCGTTCCAGCGAACAGTGGGTCGACTTTAATTTTTTTGGTCACCAGTTAGTAATCCATGAGCAGCCCAAAACGCCTGGCCAAGAGAGCGCTCATTCTAATCCAGTCGATGGGCACGATGTACCGGTGCCGCATTTCGGCGTGATCTTAGAGTGGGATGAATGGGAAGCCCTCGCAGAGCGCCTGAAAGCGCGCGAGACGCAATTTGTGATCGAACCCTATATCCGTTTTAAAGGCGAAGTGGGTGAGCAGGCTACGATGTTCTTGCTCGATCCATGCGGTAACGCGTTAGAGTTCAAGGCGTTTAAAGACATGAGCCAGATTTTTGCTAAATAAGCTTTGCTAAATAAGTTTTGCTAAATTAAGCGCTAATGTTCGGTTTAAGCCCTTAAAGCCTGCTCCTGTCGGCGATGTTGCAGCGGGGGCTCGCCAAAGTAGCGCTTATAGTCGCGGCTAAACTGAGGCACGCTGCGGTACCCAACCGCCGCAGCGGCCTGATTGACGTTATGATTATCCTGAAGCAGCAACTGCTGCGCTTTGATCAAACGCAGGCGTTTTAAGTACTGTGCCGGTGAGGCGCGAGTAATCTGCTTAAAGTGCTGGTGGAACGTCGAAGCACTCATGTTGGCCTGAGAAGCCAACTGCTCCACGCTAAAGTCGTCAGCAAAATGGCTGTGAAGCTTAGATAACACCTGCACGATGCGTGAGTAGTTACCATGTCCTAATACCAGCGCCCTTAGCGCTTGGCCTTGCTCCCCCTTCAGCGCTTCAAACACCACGTCGCGAATGCGCGCTGTGCCCATAGTGCGGCACTCTATTTCCACATGCAGCGTGCGGGCTAAGCGCAAAACGGCGTCTTGCATGCCTTCTGTCATGGCCACGGAGGCCATCGGCAGTGGTACCTGACCGTGGCTGCTTGTATCACCCATCGCGGTTACCATTTCACTTAATAGCGCCGGATCCAAACGTACTGAAATACCCAGCAGTGGGGCTTCCAAAGAGCCATAGGTTTCGCACTCAAACGGAAGAGGCAATGTTTGCACTAAGTATTGACCGGGATCGTAGTGGATCTCGCGATCCCCCAGATAACCTGTTTTACGCCCTTGGGCAATAATGGTTAGGCTGGGCTCATAGAGGAGTGGCGTGCGCACTTGATGGCGGCTTAGGCAAAGCAGCAATACGCCGGGCAATAGAGTCGCCGTCATACCATCTTTGTTAACAAGTGGGGTGATAACGTCGGCTAACGTATTGCCAGCCTGAGCAGTGGTGGCCATAACTACAACACTCTTTTTTCTAATCGCATTTGTATGATCATAGCTATTTTCCCACTATTTTTGTTATTTTATTACGCTGCATCGGAGTAATTGGCAAAAATCTCGTAGTTTCAATCATCGCTATCCCTGCTCATTAGGCGAATACTGTCTACATGCCTCGCACGCGAGCGTTACTGCTGATTGATAAGCAGTCTTATGAAGACACGATGGAGTTTTCCTGATGAGTCAAGCCAAATCCTATGCGGCATTTGCTGAGGATAAGCCCTTAGCACCGTTTAATTTTGATCGCCGCCAGCCGCGCCCCGATGATGTGGCCATTGAAATTCTCTACTGCGGTGTCTGCCACAGTGATCTGCACTTTGCGCGCAATGACTGGGGTATGAGCCAGTACCCCGTTGTGCCGGGCCATGAAATTGTCGGCCGCGTTACGTCTGTGGGCGATAAAGTCACGCGTTTCAAAGCCGGAGACTTAGTCGGTGTGGGTTGCATGGTCGATTCATGCCGGTCTTGTTCTGCCTGCAAAGATGGCGTCGAGCAGTACTGCCTGGAAGGCTTTACCATGACCTACGGCAGCCAAGATCGCCAGGATGGCACTATTACTCAGGGCGGCTATTCCGACTCCATTGTGGTCAGCGAGCACTTCGTGCTGCAAATGCCTGATGGGATTGATCTGGCTTCTGCAGCACCGATTCTCTGCGCGGGGATTACGACCTACTCACCCTTGAAGCATCACGGCGTTGGTAAAGGCCATAAAGTGGGCGTGATTGGTATGGGTGGTTTAGGTCACATGGGCGTTAAACTGGCTAAAGCGCTGGGTGCTGAAGTAACGGTATTCACGCGTACTGACGCGAAAGTTGAAGAAGCCAAGCGTAATGGCGCTGACCACGTCGTCGTTTCCAGCGATCAAGCGCAGATGGACGCAGTCGCTGAAACCTTCGACTTCATGCTAGACACCGTGCCCGTGCAGCACGATCTCAATCCGTACCTTAAGTTGCTGAAGTATGATGGCACGCACATTATCGTTGGGCTGTTGGAGCCCATTGAACCAGCTATTGAAGCGTTCAACCTGGTGTTTAAGCGTCGCGTGGTTGCCGGTTCGCTAATAGGTGGCATTGCCGAAACCGAAGAGTTACTCAAACTGTGCGCTGAAAAAGGCATTACTTGTGATATCGAAATGCTCGATATCAACAATATTAATGAAGGCTTTGAGCGGATGGAGAAAGGCGACGTACGCTATCGTTTTGTGATTGATATGGCGACGCTGAAAAATAGCGCCGCCTAAATAACAGCGCACCTGCCAAGCTTGCTGCCCGTTCGGTGGAGATTTGCTTGGTGGGTAATAGGCGCTTAATAAAATCAAATGGCCCGTGTCCTGTAACGGACACGGGCCATTTTTTTCAGTCAGCCACTGTAGGCAACGAGGCTTTATCCGCGGTGCGCTTGGCGCCCACTTCGAGCAGACACAACACCGGGTAATAGCATTAGTCCTGCCAATAGCCAAGCTGGCCAACTGCCGGTGCGGGTAAACGGCGTTAAGCCCTCCATGGCATAAAACTCACCGGTGAGCGATGCAGTTTGGAACTGCGGTGCACGCTCAACAATTTGTCCATTGGCATCGATAATGGCGGTAATGCCGTTGCTGGTGGCGCGAATCACATAGCGGCCATTCTCAAGCGCTCGCAGGCGTGCCATCTGCAGATGCTGATGGGGGCCAATAGAGGCGCCAAACCAGGTGTCATTTGAAACCGTCATGATCACACCACTGTCTTGGGCGCGGCGAGCGACTAACTGCGGGTAAATAATTTCATAGCAGATAGCATTGCCAATATTAATCCCGGCGGCCTGCATTGGTGTTTGCTGGGCAGCGCCTTTGGTAAACGTCGACATGGGCAAATCGAAAAAATTAATCGCACCACGTAGCACGCTTTCCAGCGGAAGATATTCACCAAACGGCACCAGGTGCTCTTTTTGGTAGCTGCCCTCTACATTTCCCACGCCAATCACGCTATTGAAATAGCGTTCCTGTGCATCGCGTTGAACGATACCAGTGAGAAGAGCGACGTCAGGCGGTAAGTTAGCCTGTACTCGTTCCAACACGGGCCGAGCCTGAGTTTCCATCATGGGAAGAGCGGTTTCAGGCCATATGATCAGGTCGACCTCATCGGCAACTTCGCGGGTAAGCTCGCTGTAGGTGTTGGCCGCCACGCGCTGGCCTTCTGGCGTCCATTTTAATAGCTGCGGTAGGTTGCCTTGCAAGAGTGCCACGCGGGTGGGCTCGCTTACCGGCGTGGTCCACTGCTGGGGCAAGACCAGTGGGGTTAACCAAATGGCCGCCAGGGGTGCGAGCGTCCACCACTGGCGGCGTAGTAGTAGCTCAGCGGCGAATGCGCCGCTAAGTGCGACCAGTAGCGAAAGCAGATATACCCCACCAACGGGCGCCCAGGCGGCCAATGGCGAATCTACATAGCCAGAGCCAAGCAGCAGCCAGGGAAAGCCGGTAAACAGGTAGGTACGCAGTACTTCGCCTAATACCCAGGCACCTGCAAAACTGATAAACGCCAGTCGCGCAGTGGTAAAACGCCGGTATAGCCAAAAAGTACCGGCAAAAAATAGCGCCAGGATGGTGACGAACAGCGCCGTTAAGAAGACTGCCAACGGTACGCCGGTATAGCCATAGTCATGAATAGAGACATATACCCAGGAAGTACCGCTGGCAAATAGCGCCACGCCATATAACCAGCCTTTTAGCGCTGCCTGGGCAGGCGTTAAGCTGTGTAGACCAACATAGAGCAAACCAATCGCTACGGGGCCTAACCACCAAAACTCAAAGGGGGAAGCGGTTAACGTGGTAAAGCCGCCCGCGACCAGGGCAGCAAGCAGCTGTAACAAAAACGCGGGGGGTAAGCCCATAGCGATAACCTTTGTCGGTAAGATTTGAAGGAAAAGGTTCGACGAATAAGGTCCGGCGAATAAGATTCGAAGGATGATGCGGAGCGACAAACAAAAGCCCAGGTTAGGCTAGTTCGTCCTCTTTTTCTTTGTCTACATCGTCGTCACGCCGGCTGTCACGGTAGGCTTCGAGTAGGCGAATGCGCCGAGTGTCGGCATTGAGAATCACAAATCGCCAGCCGCCGAGAATGGTGTGCTCACCGCGACGGGGTAAATGACCAAACTGCTGCATCACCAGGCCGCCAACGGTATCAAACTCATCGTCAGAGAACTCGGCATTAAAGCGTTCGTTAAAGTCTTCGATGGGCGTCAGCGCACGAATAGCAAAGTGGCCATTCTCTATCTCGCGAATATCGTCCTCTTCATCGGTATCGTGTTCATCTTCGATATCACCGACGATCTGCTCAAGAATATCTTCGATAGTAATAATACCCGCGGTGCCGCCATACTCGTCGACCACCACTGCCATATGATTGTGGGTATCGCGAAACTCCTTAAGCAGGCTATTAAGGCGTTTTGATTCAGGGATAAACATGGCCGGGCGCAGGATGTCTTCCAGCTTGAAGGCATCACGCTGAGCCTGAGTCTGGGAGAGCAGCGGTAACAGGTCTTTTACCAGCAGAATGCCTTTTACGTCATCCAGATTTTCGCCAATCACCGGGTAGCGGGAGTGGCCGGTTTCCTGAATTAGCGGCAGATAGCCATCGCTGGTCTGATCCAGCGCTATCGCGGAAACCTGCGAGCGGGGGATCAGTACTTCGCGCACCTGCTGATCGCTGATCTCAAGCGCACCTTCAATAATCATGATGGCGTCTTGATCCAGCTTTAATTTACCTGCGGTATGGCGTAAAAACGTCATCAGCTCATCGCGTGAACTGGGTTCGTCATTGTCTCCGGAAAGGGCGCCAAAGAGTTTCTCGAGCCAGGATTTTTGATTGGGGTTGCTCGATCGGTCTTCGCTCATGCGTCAATTCTCTCGTTTGCGGGCAGACAGTTGCTATCTCACTTACTATATCGTCAGCTAGCTATGTCGTCAGCTAGCTGTTTTATCACTGAAACGGGGGATAGTACCAGATTAGTTGTTAAGTGATTTAACGCATCTGATATTGGGCGATAAAGATGCTAAGTATTTATTGATCATCGTTATCAGAGCTATGTATATCCACTGAATAGGGATCGGGGATATTCAGTTCGGCTAGTAATTCACGCTCAAACTGCTCCATCTCTTCAGCTTCTTGATCATCAATATGATCGTAGCCCATTAAATGCAAGGTGCCATGCACTACCATGTGTGCGTAGTGGTGCTCAAGCGGCTTGCCTTGCTGCTTGGCTTCATGAGCCACCACAGCATGACAAATGACTAAATCGCCTAATAGAGGCAGGTCAATCCCCGGCGGGCTCTCAAAAGGAAATGACAGCACGTTCGTTGTTTTATCTTTACCGCGATAATCACGGTTAAGGGTCTGGCTTTCTGCCTCATCGACAAAGCGGATAGTCACTTCATGACGCTGGTCATCGGGATGGTGCGCAAAAACACAGCCCACCCAGTGGGTGAGCTGTGCAAGAGTGGGAAGCAAGGGTTCGTTGATTGCCGCTTGCCGATCAACGATGAGTTCATTCATCGTGAGGCATCCCAGGAGCCCTCACGTGCGTGCATGCGCGCATCGCGCTCTTGCTGGCGAACCTCACGACGAGCACGCTCTTCCACCTCCTGTTGAGATTCAAACATATCGTAGGCTTCGATTATGCGTTGAACCAACGGATGGCGGACTACGTCCTTGGCAGCAAAGTGAGTAACACCAATCCCCGGGGTGTCTTTTAGCACGTCCAGCACCTGAATCAGCCCTGAACGCTGGCCTTTAGGCAGATCGACCTGGGTGACGTCGCCAGTAATCACCGCCGTAGAGCCAAAGCCTATCCTGGTCAGGAACATTTTCATCTGCTCCGGAGTGGTATTCTGGCTCTCATCAAGAATGATGTAGGAGTTGTTAAGCGTGCGGCCACGCATATACGCCAGCGGCGCAATTTCAATCACCTGACGCTCAATTAGCTTCGCGACCTGCTCAAAACCGATCATTTCATACAGGGCATCGTAAAGCGGGCGCAGGTAGGGATCGATTTTCTGAGCCAGATCCCCAGGTAGAAAGCCGAGCTTTTCACCGGCTTCAACGGCGGGGCGCACCAGCAGTATCCGGCGTACTTCCTGCTGATTAAGCGCTTCTACCGCGGCGGCAACAGCTAGGTAGGTTTTACCCGTACCGGCAGGGCCAACACCGAAATTGATATCGTGTTCACGGATGCTAGAGACATAGCGTTGTTGGTTAAGCCCGCGCGGTTTGATCATGGTGCGCGGCGTGCGCATGATCACTTCACCGCTGCTTTCCGCGCCATCCTCGTCATCTTCTATTGCTTCAAGTCCTGATTCCTGCAGGAAAAGATGCACGGTATCTGCGTCCAGCTCACTAGAAGCGGTTTCCCGATAGAGGTGTTCCAACACGTTCGCCGCTGCCTTGATACGGTTGCCAGGGCCTGCCAGTTGAAACACATTGCCCCGGTTGCGCAGCGTCACATCCAGACGGCTTTCAATCAGCTTCAAATGCTCGTCCTGCTGGCCGCAAAGGCTGGCAAGTCGCTGCGGTTCATTGGGTTCAAGGCTTAAAGTAATGATGCGATTGGCCTGAGGTGTTGGCTGGCTCAAGAGTGGGAAACCCCTCGTTAGTGTGTGTATCGCTCAGCATACTGCCCCGAGCGGTCTCGGGGCAATTACCTGTGTTAATACGTGAACGGTCAATAGCGCTCGGGTGAGGCAAGCTCGCCGCGTAGCGAATTGGGGAATGCTTCGGTGATCTCGACATCAACAAAGTAGCCGATCAGCTCGGTGGGGTTAGCGGCACGGAAGTTAACCACCCGATTGTTCTCAGTACGACCGGAAAGCTGGCCGGGGTCGCGTGGTGAGAATCCGTTAACCAAAACGCGCTGAGTGCTACCTACCATGCGACGGCTAATCTGCGCGGTTTGCTGAATAATCCGCTCTTGTAAAATCGCCAGGCGCTGCTTTTTAACGCTCTCCGGCGTTTCATCCGGTAGGCCAGAAGCAGGGGTGCCGGGTCGGGCGGAGTAAACGAAGCTAAACGAATGGTCGAAGCCAATTTGATGGATCAGATTCATCGTCGCTTCGAAATCTTCTTCTGTTTCACCTGGGAAGCCGATGATGAAGTCAGAGGAGAAGCTAATATCTGGGCGGTTAGCGCGGATGCGCTCCATCTTTTCGACATACTCGGCTGCTGTGTGCCCACGTTTCATGGCAGTAAGAATGCGGTCTGAGCCCGACTGAACCGGCAGGTGCAAGTGGCTCACCAGCTCAGGAATATCAGCGAAAGCGTCCACTAAGCTATCGGTGAACTCTACCGGGTGGGAGGTTGTGAAGCGAACGCGATCAATCCCGTCGACTGCTGCCACGCAGGCAATTAGTTCGGCCAAGTCGATCTCATCGCCCAACTGATTCTCGCCACGGTAGGCATTAACATTTTGGCCGAGCAGGTTGATCTCACGCACTCCCTGATCGGAAAGGTGAATGACTTCATCCATTACCGCTTCGAAGGGTCGCGATACTTCTTCTCCGCGGGTGTAGGGGACTACGCAGAAGGTGCAGTACTTGGAGCAGCCTTCCATAATCGATACAAACGCCGTGGCACCATCAGAAGTGGGCTTGGGTAGGTGGTCGAATTTCTCAATCTCGGGGAAGGTGACATCCACCGCGGCAATCTGGTTGTTGCTACGGGCATCCAGCATGGAGGGCACGCGGTGAAGAGTTTGTGGCCCAAACACCATATCCACATGTGGCGCACGCTTGCGAATGGCTTCGCCTTCTTGGCTAGCCACACAGCCACCCACGCCAATCACCAGGTTGGGGTTGGCATCTTTAAGTTTTTTCCAACGCCCCAGCTGATGAAATACCTTCTCCTGCGCCTTTTCGCGAATAGAGCAAGTGTTTAAAAGAATAACATCGGCTTCCCGCTCATTATCAGTGAGTTCGAGCTGGTGAGATTCGCCGAGTAGATCCGCCATACGGGAGGAGTCGTACTCGTTCATTTGGCAGCCGTGCGTTTTGATGAAGAGCTTCTTCGCCATCGGTACCTGTCATCTATGAGTCGTCGGGGGACGAGGATGAATGGAGTAGTGTCGCGCGGCCAACAGGTATGCTGTCCAGACCGCTGTCATGTGTAAATGTATTATACGGATCCAGGAAACCAGCGGCTAGCGTTCATCTATAATCGATACTTGACCCTCACGTTTCTATGGGTATACTACGCACCGTGTTTGAGCAGTTCCTCGATAGCTCAGTTGGTAGAGCAAATGACTGTTAATCATTGGGTCGCAGGTTCGAGTCCTGCTCGAGGAGCCATTTAGTTTTCCACTATCCATCTATTCTCAATGTTTATTTGCCCGTGCTTAATAGCATTTGGGTTTTTTGTCGTGTCTGGCGTTAAGCATCCTAGCGCACAGTTACCGTTAGCCTCTTCTGTGGCGTAAACTAGATAAATAATCAATGAGTTTAGGAAGATCATGGTGGGTAATGTAAACACACCGCACGCTCTGCAGGTGTTTAAGTGTTTAAGCGATGAAACACGTTTGATGTTAGTGCTGCTGATTGCCCAGGAGCAGGAACTATGCGTGTGTGAGATGACTCATGCGCTGCAAGAGTCGCAGCCTAAAGTCTCACGCCACTTGGCTCAGTTGCGTCAGTGTGGGCTATTGAGTGATCAGCGGGAAGGGCAGTGGGTCTATTATCGTCTTGCCCCTCAACTACCGGTTTGGGCGCAGGAGATTATACAGGCGGGTAGTCGCGGAAGTGCTGTTCAACTGGCGGCGCTCACCCAGCGCTTAACGAAAATGGGTGATCGGCCTGGGCGCCGTGCGGCGCTCTGTTGAAATAAACGTTACCATGCAAAACGCCAGCCCTGTGGAGGAGCTGGCGTTTTTTTGCGTGATATTTAACGAAGGCTAATCAGCGCTTAGCGGCTAACCGCTGAGTTTCCTTCAGGTGTGCGTAGTCGAGTAGAACTTCCGCGGATTCGAGTACATAGGCCCTATCAACAGCCGTTGCGTCATCGTCTGTCGAGTCAGTTTCTTCTATTTCGTCGCTGCCATCCATCCGGGCATCCATCCACTCGTCCAGCTCATCAAGCCCCAGGGCGCGGCGGCGCTGGTTTTCCAGGGAGAGCTGCTCAGCTTCCTGAGCTTCCATTTCGCGCTGACGCTGGTCACGATTAAGGCTAACGCTGGTGTGCTGTTCGCGCAGTTGGCGAGCCAATGTCGACTGGCGCTCCAGATAGCGGAAGTTAGCGTTGTCCTGGGCGCGTAACTCATGCTGAGCAAGAAGCTTGTCCAGCAGGGTTTCAGGCTCACCGTAACGGCGATATTGCACGTTCTGAACGGTATCCCATGCTAGCGCGTTATCCAGGCTGCTTTCTCCGATACGCTCAGGATCTATCAGGCTTGGGAAAGTAATGTCCGGTTCAACGCCGCGGTTCTGGGTGCTATCGCCTGAAATGCGATAGAACTTGGCCCGGGTTAACTTGATCTGGCCATGGCTAAGGTCGTTAAGGGTTTGCACGGTGCCTTTGCCAAACGTAGAGGTGCCCAGTACAAGGCCGCGACCATAGTCCTGAATAGCACCCGCAAAAATTTCAGATGCCGAGGCGGAGAGGCGGTTGACGAGTACGCCTAGCGGGCCGTCATAAAGTGTACCTGCTTCGGTGTCACCATAGAGCTGGATACGGCCTTGAGCGTCACGTACTTGAACGGTGGGGCCACGATCAATAAACAGGCCAATCAGCGAGTTTGCTTCCTGAAGCGCGCCGCCACCATTGTTGCGCAGATCAAGCAAGATGCCTTCCACGCCCTCTTCTTTTAAGCGCTCTATTTCGCGAGCAACATCGCGCGTGGTGCTGCGGTATTCCTCTTCACCGGCTTGCCAGGCGTCAAAGTCGACATAGAAAGTGGGGATGTTGATGACCCCAAGGCGGTGGGGTTCGCCATCGCGCTGGACTTCAATGACTTCGCCGTGGGCGGCCTGGTCTTCAAGACTGACGGTGTCGCGGGTAATTTCGACAGTTTGCGAGCGTGTCATATCCACTGCTTGAGCGGGCACGACGTCCAGGCGAACAATTGAACCTTTGGGGCCGCGAATCAAGTCAACAACGTTGTCTAGGCGCATGCCGACGACATTCACCATCTCGCCATCTTCCTGCCCAACGGCAATGATGCGATCAGCGGGTTCCAGCACGCCTGCGCGTTCTGCCGGGCCGCCAGGTACTAAGCTTGCGACTTTAACGTACTCGCCATCAGATTGGAGTAGGGCGCCGATGCCTTCAAGTGAAAGGCTCATTTGAATATCAAACGATTCGCCTTGGCGGGGGGAAAGATAGCCAGTATGGGGGTCAATGCTACTGGTAACCGCCGCCATTAATACGCCAAAAACATCTTCTGATTCGGTTTGTTCAATCCGGGTAAGCTGGCCTTGATAACGCTGGCGGAGATTGTTTTCAATCTGCTCGTTATCTTGGTCAGTTAAGGCCAGGGTGAGCGCATCGTTTTTAAGCCGTTTACGCCATAGCTCATCGAGTTCACTTTGACGATTCGCCCATTGAGCGCCTTCGCGATCAATTTCCAAGCGTTCATCACTATCAAACTCAAAATTGAGCCCTTCATCGAGCTGCGCCAATAATGACTCGAGGCGAGCGCGTTGCCGCTGGCTAAAGGTGTCATATAAAGCAAAAGCGTCATCTAAGTCGCCGCTGAAGATAGCGTCTGCCATGCCGTTTTCGAGGTGACGATAAGGCTCGATATCGCCGCGTAGCAAGTAGGCACGCTGACCATCAAGTATATCGAGATAGCGTTGGAAGGCATCCTGCGACCACGCTTCGTCAAAATTAATATCAGCATAGTGGCCGTAGCGGAGTGAGTCCGCAATTTCCACTGCCGCCTGGCGTTGTTCGTCGGTCGGCTCTAGTTGCGCTAATGCTGCTGGGCTGGTAATTACCAGCATGACAGCCAGGGCGACCGAACGCGAAAGCGTTGCAAACAAGCTCATCAGTCAAGCTCTCCCGGATTTGTGTACACTCATTCTTCCCTAGACACGCATGTGACCCATGAGTTGCGTAGGTCGAGGGAGTATTGTAGCAGGTCACCTGCGCAATGAGGCTCAATCATTACAGTTATGAGGATTTCTATGTCCGACACTTTCAACGCTGATCGTTTAGCGCGCCTATGTGATTTCCTGCGTCAATCGCCGTCCCCATGGCACGCGACCAGTAATATGGCGGCACGATTGGAGCAAGCCGGTTTTCAGCGGCTGGAAGAGAAGGCAAATTGGCAGCTTGCGCCTGGCAAGCGTTATTACGTTACCCGTAATGACTCAGCGATGATTGCATTTCAGTTGCCTGCGTCGGAATTAACTGAGCTGCGTATGATTGGTGCTCATACGGATAGCCCAGGGTTGCATCTTAAGCCTAACGCCACTCAACGCTCCGCTGGTTGGCTGCAGCTAGGCGTGCAGGTATATGGCGGTGTTTTGCTGGCGCCCTGGTTTGATCGCGATTTAGGGCTGGCTGGTAGGGTGCATGTGCGGCATGCTGATGGTCGCTTGGAGAGTGTGCTGCTTAATGTTGACCGGGCAATTGCCATGGTGCCGAGTTTAGCCATCCATCTTGATCGTGAGGTTAATAGCGGTCGTCCGATTAACCCGCAGACACAAATGTCGCCAGTGTTAATGCAAAGCGGTACCGCCACGCTGCCTGAATTATTAGTGCAGTGGCTCAAAGAGCAGCACGATCTGAACGACGTTGAGGTCGTGGATTTTGAGTTAGGTTTTTACGATGTTCAGCCGCCATCACTGGTGGGAGTTGAACGAGAGTTGGTCGCAAGTGCTCGGTTGGATAATCTGCTCTCCTGCTTTGTTGGTCTAGAAGCCCTGCTGGCCTGTGATGGTTCACAAGGGGCTGTGTTAGTTGCTAACGATCATGAAGAAGTGGGCAGCGCCAGCGCCTGTGGCGCTCAAGGCCCCTTCTTGGCTGATGTGCTCAAGCGTATCAACGCACAGGTGGGCAGGGGGGGCGAAAAGGGCAGTGAAGAGTCGTTGATTCAGCTTGTTCAGTCGTCACTGATGATCTCTTGTGATAATGCCCATGCGCTCCATCCTAATTTTCGCGATAAGCACGATGAGCGCCATGGCCCGGCGATTAACGGCGGCCCAGTCATTAAAGTAAACACCAGCCAACGTTACGCCACCAATAGTGTCACAGGTGCGCTGTTTCGCGATGTTTGTCGCGAAGCGGAGGTGCCAGTGCAATCATTTGTGACACGTGCAGATATGGGCTGTGGCAGCACCATTGGGCCGATTACCGCGACGGAAATAGGCGTGCCTACGATTGATGTAGGTATACCTCAGTGGGCAATGCACTCGATTCGCGAAACGGCTGGCACAAAGGATGTGGAGTATCTAACCCGCGCATTAACGCTATTTTTAAACCGTGCGACGCTGAGTTAACAATTAGTCAGCTAGAAGCAAAAAGCCCGCTGACAGGGTCAGCGGGCTTTTTAGTATTCTTGATAAAACGTAGCTTTGTAAAAACCAAGCTTTGGAAACGCTAGGCTTTACAAAAGTCTAGCGTTATAAAATCTAGTTGGTGGCTACGCCCTGATTTGAACAGGGGACCCCATCATTATGAGTGATGTGCTCTAACCAGCTGAGCTACGTAGCCTTTCAACGGGGGCGAATGATACTGATAATTACGCCACCCGTCAATACCTTGTTACAGGTCATGTGGGTTTTGGCATTTACACATTAAAGCGGAAGTGAACTACATCGCCATCTTTAACGATATATTCTTTGCCTTCCAGGCGCCATTTGCCGGCATCTTTGGCGCCCTGTTCACCGCCTAATGAGACAAAGTCATCATAGGCAACAACTTCCGCGCGGATAAAGCCTTTCTGAAAATCGGTGTGAATCACACCGGCTGCTTCAGGTGCGGTAGCGCCCTCTTTCACTGTCCAGGCACGTACTTCTTTAACGCCAGCGGTAAAGTAGGTTTGTAGTCCTAGTAGCGAATAACCTGCACGAATAACGCGGTCCAGTCCTGGCTCCTCCATGCCCATCTCGCTTAAAAACATCGAGCGCTCTTCATCATCCAGCTCGGCGATTTCGGCTTCCAGCTGGTTGCATACCGGCACCACCAGCGCGCCTTCTTCGGCTGCGATTTCATTAACAATATCCAGATAGGGATTGTTTTCGAAACCGTCTTCGTTGACGTTAGCAATGTACATCGTCGGCTTCAGAGTTAAAAAGCCAAAGCTCTTCACCTGACGCTGCTCTTCTTCGCTTAGCCCAAAACTACGCAGCGGGAAGCCTTCAGCCACGTGAGGGTGAATACGATCAAGAATCGCTTTAGTGGCAATCGCATCTTTATCACCGCCTTTAACCGAGCGAACCAGGCGCTGACTGGCTTTTTCGACGGTATCAAGGTCGGCAAGCGCGAGCTCAAGATTGATTGTCTCAATATCAGCGCGGGGGTCGACGTGGTTGGCAACATGGATAACGTTGTCGTTATCGAAGCAGCGCACCACGTGGGCAATCGCTTGCGTTTCGCGAATATTCGCCAGGAATTTATTGCCTAGGCCTTCGCCTTTGGATGCCCCGGCGACCAAGCCTGCGATGTCGACAAACTCCATGGTAGTCGGCAGCACTTTTTGCGGCTTGACGATCTCCGCGAGTTTATCAAGACGCGGGTCGGGCATCGGAACGATACCGACGTTCGGTTCGATGGTGCAGAAGGGGAAATTTTCTGCATCGATGCCTGACTTGGTCAAGGCATTGAATAGTGTGGACTTACCGACGTTGGGTAGACCGACGATGCCGCAATTGAAACCCATAAAATGATCCTGAGAATAAGGTGATAGGGCGTAAAAGTAACCGCCATTCTACGAGATGAGCTAGCCGTCATCTACCGGCATGGCTAGCCAGTATCGGCAGTTTTAGTCAGGCTTAAGGCTATGTAGCTGATTCATGGCTTTGGCCCAGTCGCCAGCGAGAGCCAACGGTAGCGTTGCTAAGCACTCATCTAGCGCACGAACAATGCCTTCTTGCTCGGCTTTGCCGGGCCGACCCAGTACATAGTTTGTCACCTGACGCGCCTCGCCTGGATGACCAATGCCGATCCGCAACCGGTGAAACTGCTTCTGGTCGCCTAAGGCGCTAATAATATCGCGTAAACCGTTATGGCCGCCGTGACCGCCGCCAGTTTTATAGCGCGCCTGGCCGGGCGGTAGGTCGAGCTCATCGTGGGCCACCAGTAAATTTTCCGGGCTAAGCTTGAAGAACTGACTCAAGGCTGCCACGGAAGCGCCGCTGCGATTCATGAAGGTAGCGGGGTTAAGCAGGTGGAGCTCATGGTCGCCCATACGTACCTTTGCGTAGTGGCCGAAAAACTTCTTTTCCGGGCGCAGTTCTGCATGGGCACTGCGTGCAATGGCGTCTACCAGCCAGAAGCCTGCGTTATGGCGTGTGGCTTCATACTCTGCCCCTGGATTACCTAATCCAATAATGGCCATGACCTGGCTCATCTTCCCACCTCCAGCAAATTTCCAGGAGAAATTTTGATTCGCGCGTTAGTGTTGGTCGCAAAAAAAATCAAGCGCCGAGGCGCTTGATCTTAACATCAGATTAGCATTACTTGGGCCATGCGGGCACGGCCCAAGTAGAGTGCTAAGCAGGATGGCTTACTCGGCGCTGGTGTCTTCGTCACCTGCACTTTCACCCTCTTCATCTTCCTCGACACGTACTTTTACTTTAGTAATGTTGAGAATGGCGTTGTCGTGCTCTTCACCGTGAGACAGGTCAACAGAAGTGACGCCGGCTGGCAGGGTAAGGTCAGACAAGTGCAGGGTGGTGCCAAGTTCGACATTGCTGATGTCGATTTCCAAGAAATCAGGCAGGTCTTTCGGCAAGCAGCTGATCGCAATTTCATTGGCCAGTATGTGCAGTTCGCCGCCTTGATCTTTGATACCTACACATTTCTCTTCACCGGTCACATGCAGAGGCACGTTGATGGTGATTTCATGAGTAGCGTCAACACGCAGGAAGTCGGCGTGCGTCAGCAACGGCTTGAACGGGTGACGCTGCAGGTCACGAACAACCACTTGCTCTTCTTTGCCGTCGATCATCAGTTTGATGACTGAGGAGAAGAAAGACTCGTCTTCAATGGCTTTGTAGAAAGCAGTTTTCTCTACAGAGATAGACTGCGCGCCTTTCTCACCACCGTATACAACGGCAGGTACTAACTGGTTCGCACGACGCAGGCGGCGGCTCGCACCTTTCCCCAGGTCGTTACGAACGCTGGCTTTCAGGATAAAATCAGACATGGAATTGCCTCTTAGTTTAAGTAAGGAATACGCCGTAGACCGCGACCAGACGACGGCGCTTCCGTGGCCCCAAAAGGGGGCTATATCGTCAGGCGATTAGTGGAACATCGCGCTGACAGATTCTTCGTTGCTAACCCGGCGAATTGCTTCTGCGATCAGGCCGGCAACGCTCAACTGGCGAATTTTTCCGCTACGACGAGCAGTTTCAGAAAGCGGGATAGTGTCGGTCACCACCACTTCATCCAGTACGGAGTTGGTAATATTGTCGACGGCCGGGCCGGACAAAATCGGGTGTGTTGCGTAAGCAACCACGCGCTTGGCGCCATGCTCTTTTAACGCTTCCCCTGCTTTGCACAGCGTGCCTGCGGTGTCGATCATATCGTCGACAACAACGCAGGTACGGCCTTCGATCTCACCAATAATATGCATCACCTGGGCTTGGTTAGCCTGGGGGCGACGCTTATCAATAATGGCGAGATCAGCATTTAACTGTTTGGCGATGGCGCGGGCACGAACAACGCCGCCCACATCTGGCGAGACAACCACGAGGTCACTGTAATTCTGACGCTCAATGTCATCAAGCAGAATGGGAGAGCCATAAACGTTATCAACCGGGACATCAAAGAAGCCCTGAATCTGATCGGCATGCAGATCCATGGTCATCACCCGGTCAACGCCGGCTTTAACCATCATATCCGCCACTACTTTGGCGGAAATGGGCACTCGAGCAGATCGCACGCGGCGATCCTGGCGGGCATAACCAAAGTAGGGCAGTACTGCCGTGATACGAGCTGCTGAAGCACGACGCAATGCGTCGACCATCAGAATCAGCTCCATCAAATTATCGTTCGTCGGTGCACAGGTGGACTGTAGGATGAAAACATCCTTGCCGCGCACGTTCTCATTGATCTCGACTGCGATTTCGCCGTCGCTGAATTGACCCACCGTGGCGTTACCCATACGGCTGTCTAAGCTCTCGGCAATTTTTTGAGCGAGTGCGGGATTGGCATTCCCAGCAAAAACCATCAATTTTGACACGCGCAGCCACCTTTGCAGTGATATGGATCGGGGGAGAAAACGCAGATCATATAAAATAGACCATTTGTAAACACTAGATTGGCTGGGGTACCAGGATTCGAACCTGGGAATGCCGATACCAAAAACCGGTGCCTTACCACTTGGCGATACCCCAACAATGGCCTATTGCGATGGCCAAACGTTTTCAACTGCCCAGAGCGGGGCTAAAGTTAATACCCCAGAGCATCATGTAGGGGAGAGGTATTGAGTCCGCGTGCCACCCATGTTGACCAGTGTTGACTTGCCAATTGAGCGATTGCTTGTGCTTGCTGCTGCGACTCGAAAGCAGCAAACAAACAAGCGCCCGTGCCGGTCAGCCGACTAGGTGCATGCTGTGAAAGCCAGTGAAGGGCTTCCGCGATTGGCGGATAGCGTTCCTTTACTACGGCCTCACAATCGTTACGCCACTCCGGCGCTCCCCCCTGCAGTGCGCGCGCCATAGTAATGGGGCGGCTGTCACGTGTCAATTGCGGGTCTTGGAAGACACTAGGCGTGGAAACGCTAATGCCAGGATGGATAATCACAAACCAAGGTGTATCTAAGCTGACCGGCGTGAGCTGTTCGCCAACACCTTCGCCCCAAGCGCTATGGCCATGTACAAAGACAGGGACATCAGCTCCTAGCGTAAGCCCTAGCTGGGCTAACGCATCAAGCGAAAAGTTAAGTCGCCAGAGGCGATTGAGGCCCACCAAGGCAGTGGCCGCATTAGAGCTACCACCGCCCAGGCCGCCGCCCATGGGCAGCTGCTTTTCAATCGATAGCGTCGCGCCTAGGTTAGTGCCGCTAGCGCGTTGCAATAAGCGGGCTGCGCGAACGATCAAATTCTCATCGTGATTAACACCGCTAACCTCACTGACTAAACGAATTTCGCCATCATCCCGAGTGCCAAAGGTGAGGTGATCACTTAAGTCAATAATCTGAAACAGCGTTTGCAACGTGTGATAACCATCTTGCCGACGTCCTACTATGTGCAGCATACGGTTAAGCTTGGCTGGCGCTGGCAGCGTTAGCGGTACAGTCATGCAAGTTCTCTCAGCTCTTTTCAGGATCGCTTGTTGCTACTCGCCGGTGACCTGCCATTGATTGACGACTAGCGTAATGCGTACATCTTCATAGTTCATGACCATTCTGCGCGGTAGCCATAGTTCGTTGACTCTTTCCCAGTCGCGATAATCAATTTCCCAGCCGTCTTGAGACAAGTGACTCGGGAAGCCAAGTTCGTCGGTTTCAAGTTGATAGCTATCATGCTCGCCCGGTAAGCCACGCACCCAGTCGGGCATTGCGCTGACGGGCAGTGCCCAGCCTAGCTGCTCTTCCATCAACGCTTCAGGGGTTTCTGCTTCAAAGCGGCCGTCGCTATTAGAGAGTGAGAAGCGTCCTTCGCGGCCTTCCAATACATTGCGTCCACCGCCAAAAGGCCCGCTGATTAGCATACGGAAATAGTGCGGGTGCTGGTTCCAGTCAAGGTTGGCGCTAATATTTTCTTGGGGGGTGCGAAGGCCTGCTTTGCCGACCATTGTCCAGGTGTCGAAAGCTTCCACGGCAGCCTGTTGGCGCTCCCACTGGCCCGCTTGACGGCCACTTTCATCCATCGGCGCCTGGGACGCACAGCCAGCAAGAAACAGTAGTGCGATGCTCGCAAGCAGTAGACGCGAAGGCCGGTAACAAGAGAGGCGTGGGGATAACCTGCGCGGTGAAGAGGACATCATTGTCAGCATAAACGGGCTCCATGTTAGCTATTAGATAAGAGTGAATGGGCAAGTAATCAGCAAGGGTAGCATTTTTAATAGCTACCCTTTTGCTCAGAAAGTGATGGTTAGGGTGTTCCTGAAGGTGTTAGTTCAGGATAGCGTTCGAGTAGCTCGTCAATTTGCGGATGCTGGTTCGTGCGCTGCATAAAGCGTTGAAGCAGTTGGCGGGCTTCATCGCTACGCCCCAGTGCTTGCAGTACTTCTGCTAAATGGGCCGCCACTTCCTGGTCGGGTAGTTGTGCGTAGGCACTTTCCAGCCACGATAACGCTTCTTCCGGCTCGCCTAAGCGAAAGTAAACCCAGCCCATGCTGTCGAGCACTGCAGGGTTATCGGGTGCCTGTTCGTAGGCGCGCTCAATTAGCTCCAAGGCCTCTTCCAGTCGTCCTGGTAAATTTAAATCCGCCAGCGTATATCCCAGCGCATTGAGCGCTTCGGCATTGTCTGGTTCCGTACGCAAGATCTGTTGTAAATCACTCTCCATGCCGGCAATGTCGCCCATTTCCCAATGACGCATGGCGCGCATATAGAGTAGCGAGGTGTCGTCAGGCGTGCGGGTAATTTCGCGGTCTAGTAGCGCACTGGCATCCTGCTGCTGATTCATTTCGTCTAGCAGCTGTACTTCGAGCATAACCAGTTCGCTAAAGTAACGATCAAAGCGCATGCGCTCAATGCGCAGGAACGCGCGGGCATCCAGCAGTCGGTCATCTTCAATCAACATCTGCGCTGCTGTTGCGCGGGCCGATAAAAATTCATCGCCTTCGCGCACTTGGCGGTAATAGAGCAGTGCATTGTCAATGTCGCCCTGAGACTGGGTAATTGCTCCGAGTAAGTAGTAGGCCAAGTTAGGGACATTAGCCTGGCCGATAAGCGGCTGTAATAAGCGTTGCGCGGGCGCAGGATGGCCCTCTTCCAGGTACAGCTGGGCCAGTGCTAAGCGCAAATCTTGGTTACCACCATGGCTTTCCAGTAGGGCGTTGGTTTGAACTTCGGCAGCACTGATATTATTGAGGCGAATTTCCGCCTGCGCCAACAGCAAAATAAAGCGTACATCGTCAGGTGCCAAATCAAGGCCCTGTTGGGCCGCGCGTTGAGCCGCTGTGTAATCTTCTATCTCAAGCGCCACGCGTGCTTTAACTAGCCACAGCGAGGATGATTCGGGATCTAGTGCTTCGACTTGAGTAAGCCGCTGCTGGGCAAGCCTTGTCTCGCCCTGGGCCGCTTCAATCAGTGCTGTTGCCAGTAGTACATCACTGTGGTGTTCAAGCTGATCAGCATCAGACTGCGCCAAGTGGGCGCGTAACTGTTGCAGAATTAATGACAGGGGCGCCTCTTCAGCAACCGCAATTTCAGCAAACGCAGCAACGTCGCCATGGCCACCTGCTTCCACAATATCAAGGCGCTGTTCAAGACTGTCGAGCCAGTCGCCGCGCTGCAGTGAAAAAGCCGCCAATAAGCGGTTGGGTGCCTCGGCCTGAGGAGCAAGCTCGCGCCAGCGTAGCGCAGAGGCTTCTATTAACGATACTTCATTGCCAAAGCGTGCTGCGAATGTAGCGCGTTCAGCTAATGCGGGTTCGTTGTAGCGCTGCGCCGCTTCCAGATAGCCTTTACTTGCAGAGCGATAGTCGCCGCGCTGGCCAGCCAGCTCTGCACTAAGCAGTGTACTAAGCCCGGCGGCATCGAGTCCGCGGGAGATGGGTGGGGCCGAGCGCATTGGGTCATCGGTCCAGGCGCTAAGTGGTCCATCTTGCATGTTGGGAGATGCTTGGCAGCCGCTTAGCAAAAAGACGGAGGCGGCCACTGTTAACAGAGCCGAGCTCCGTAAGGTAGCACCCAGGCGTGAACAGCCCAGTGATGAAAAACCTATTAATGTAGAACCCAGTAATATGGAGCGAGGTCGCATGCGTCTCTCAATTAAGTGGCCGAATGCTCAGCATAGCGGCTTGCCTGCCTGCGGCAAAGTGGTGTGAGCCAGATGATAGCCTGCTGTGATAGAATGTTCCTCCTTGAAAAAGTGGTTAGCAATCTTTATGCATACTTATATGCACTGCTTAAGCCACGCAAAAGACTTGTTTTAGCAAGCCCTAATTGACCGCGCGGCCGCTAATAGATCAGCGGTTGACGAAAAGTCCGACACACTAGCGAAGACGCATAACGCATGACGCTTCTTGCCCTGGGAATAAATCATCGTACCGCCAGCGTGGCCGTGCGTGAGCAGGTAGCCTTTACGCCAACGCAGCTTGAAACCGCGTTGATTGAATTGCGCAACCTGCCACAAATCAGTGAAGCGGCGGTGCTATCCACCTGCAACCGCACTGAGCTTTACTGTGTCACGGATGCGGCTGGCGAACAGGCGGTATTGAACTGGCTCGGACGCTTTCATAATTTACGCGTCGATGAGCTGGCTCGCTGTGCCTACCATTATTTAGACAACGATGCGGCGCGCCATTTAATGCGCGTCGCGGTTGGCCTAGATTCTATGGTGCTGGGCGAACCGCAGATTTTAGGCCAATTGAAAGACGCTTATCAGCAGGCGCGACAATCAAAAGGCTTAGGTGGTGAGTTAGAACGCTTATTTCAGCATACCTTCGCGGTGGCCAAGCAGGTTCGCACAGAAACCGGTATCGGCAAAAATCCCGTGTCAGTGGCCTACGCGGCGGTCAGCATGGCCAGCCGCATTTTTGATGATTTTGGTCGTGCCCGCGCACTATTGATCGGTGCCGGTGAAACCATTGAGCTAGTTGCGCGCCATTTACATGAAGCTGGCGTTCGCCAATTGACCGTTGCCAATCGCACCCGTGAACGAGCCGAACTGGTGGCCGGGCCTTTAGGGGGAACTGCGATAACGCTGCAAGAGATTCCCGACGCGCTTGAGCATGCCGATATCGTGATCTCCTCTACCGCATCGCCGTTGCCTATCTTGGGTAAAGGGATGGTTGAGCGTGCGCTTAAAAAACGCCGCCATCGGCCGGTGTTTATGGTGGATATTGCGGTGCCGCGGGATATCGAGCCTGAAGTGGGCGAGTTGGCTGATGTGTTCCTCTACACCGTGGATGATCTGGAAGAGGTGATCCAGGAGAATCGTCGCCACCGCCAGGTCGCCGCTGATCAAGCCGAGTCACTGATTGAGCATGGTGTTGGCAGTTGGCAGCATGAGCGGCGCATTCGTAATGGTGGTGAGTTGATTCGCGATTACCGTCATCATGGCGAAGCGCTGCGCGACCTCTCCCGCGACCAAGCTTTAGAGCGTTTAGCGCGCGGAGAAGACCCTGCTAAAGTCATTGAACGTCTGGCACATCAATTGACGAATCGGCTGCTCCATCAGCCTACCCAAGCAATCCGTGACGCGGCTTCCGAAGAGCACCATGAGTTGCTGAATGCGGCTCCGCGCCTACTATTACCTGTTAAACCTGCTTTCGAAACCACGCCTGCGCCCACGGTTAACCGCCAGAAGGATGATACGCCCGCATGAAAGAGACTCTGCGCCAACGCTTAGACAGCTTTACGGAACGCTTTGAAGAGCTGGCCATGCTGCTGTCTGATCCTGAAGTGATCAATAACCAGCAGCGTTTTCGTGACTACTCCCGGGAATATGCTGAGTTAGAAGAGCTTGTGGCCGCCTGGCAGCGCTATCGTGACGTCGAAACCAATATGCAAGAAGCCGAGCAATTAAGCCGCGATAGCGATGCTGATATGCGCGAGCTGGCGGAAATGGAACTGAGCGAAGGCCGTGAGCGATTAGCTGAACTTGATAGTGAGTTAAAACGCCTGCTGGTTCCTAAAGACCCTGATGATGGCCGTGGTGTGTTTTTGGAAGTGCGTGCCGGCACCGGTGGCGATGAGGCAGCGATTTTTGCGGGTGACTTGTTTCGCATGTACTCCCGTTACGCCGAAAAGCGCGGTTGGCGGGTTGAGATCGTCAGTGCCAGCCATGGCGAGCAGGGCGGGTATAAAGAGATTATTTCTCGGGTCAAAGGCGATGGCGTATACGCACAACTGAAGTTTGAATCCGGTGCTCACCGTGTGCAGCGTGTACCTGCGACCGAGTCTCAAGGCCGTATTCACACCTCTGCCTGCACCGTGGCAGTCATGCCCGAAGTGGATGAAGTTGGTGATGTCGATATTAATCCCTCGGATTTACGTGTCGATACCTACCGTTCCAGCGGCGCTGGTGGTCAGCACGTTAATACCACCGATTCTGCGATCCGCATTACCCACTTGCCGACGGGCGTAGTCGTTGAGTGTCAGGAAGAGCGCAGTCAGCATAAAAACCGCGCTAAAGCGATGTCACTGCTGGCCGCGAAGATTAAGCGCAACGCCGTCGATGCGCAGCGTCAAACCCAAGCCGATGCCCGCCGTTCACTGGTAGGGTCGGGAGATCGTAGTGAGCGCATCCGCACCTATAATTTTCCGCAGGGAAGAATCACCGATCACCGCATTAACCTGACCCTCTATAAACTCAATGAAGTGGTGAGTGGCGAGCAGTTGGATGACGTGATCAGCCCGCTGATTCACGAGTATCAGGCAGAACAGCTCTCAGCCCTTCAGGACGCCTAATGTCGCTTGATGCACTGCTCAAACAGGCTGCTCAGCGCTTGCAGATGGCGGGTTCAGCTTCGCCACGTATTGACGCTGAAGTGCTGTTAAGCCATGTGCTGGGGCGTGACCGCACTTGGCTTTACACCTGGGGGGATAAAGCGTGCTCGCTATGGGAGCAGGCTCGTTTTGCTGCGTTAGTGGCAGCGCGTGCCCAGGGGACACCGGTCGCTTACCTGACCGGTGAACGCGAGTTTTGGGGGCTGCGTTTAGCCACCGCACCCGAGACGTTGATTCCCCGGCCGGATACCGAAACACTGGTTGAGCTTGCACTAAGCCGAGCGATTCTATCGAGCGGTCGGCTGCTTGACCTTGGTACCGGCACCGGTGCCATTGCGCTGGCGTTTGCCAGCGAGCAACCCTGTTGGCAAGTCGTTGGGGTGGATATGCGCGAAGAGGCGGTTGCCCTGGCCAGCCGCAACGCCAAGAGGCTGGCTATCACTAACGCTCAGTTCCTGAAAAGCGATTGGTTTAGCGCGCTGGAAACGCTTGAGGAAGCTGATAGGCGTTTTGATATTATTGTCAGTAATCCCCCTTATATCGCCGCCGATGATCCCCATTTAGTCGAGGGTGATGTGCGCTTCGAGCCTCGCTCAGCGCTGGTTGCTGACGCTGATGGCATGGCCGATTTACTGCATCTGGTGCATACCGCCCAGCACTACTTGGTGACCTCAGGCTGGCTGCTGCTTGAGCACGGTTATGCACAAGCGGATAAGGTGCGTGGAGCACTCACTAGTGAGGGCTATCAAAACGTTGAAAGCGTACGTGACTTAGGTGGGCATGAACGGGTTACTCTAGGGCGCCTAATAACAGACACTTAAACTCACAGAGTTGGTTCAATAAGCGCTAATGTTAAGGGCATTTTAATAACTGATTGATTAGAAATTGTATATAAATGGTCTGCTGATTTACGCCATTTAATACAACCTTTAGCAAGGGGCTCGCATGAAGGGCTCTGGCATCAAGGACTCTGGCATGAAACCTAAAAATAGAACGCTGGACCGTATTGACCTTAAAATTCTGCGCTGCTTGCAGGAAAATGCACGTATTTCTTACGTAGACCTGGCTTCGGAAGTAGGCTTATCCACAACCCCTTGCCTTGAACGTGTTAAGCGTTTGGAGAAAGCCGGTATTATCCGTGGCTACCAGGCAATTCTTGACCCCCGCGCCCTGAAGGCCAATTTGTTAGTCTTTGTTGAGATTAGTCTGGAAACGCAATCCCCAGCGGTATTCGATGAATTTCGTCGTGCCGTTGAGAAACTCCCCCAGATTCAAGAGTGTCACCTAGTGTCGGGCCAGTTCGATTACATCTTAAAATGTCGTATCCCTGAAATGGCCGCCTATCGACAATTGCTGGGGGATGTGGTCTTGACGCTACCTGGCGTAAAAGAGTCCAAAAGCTATGTAGTGATGGAAGAGGTGAAAGAGAGTTTTAGCCTTCACATCCCCGATTTCGAGGAATTTGAGGATAAGTAAACCGATGATGGATGACCAGGCGCTGCTGCGCTATAGCCGCCAAATCATGCTACCCGAGGTCGATATCAAGGGCCAAGAGCGCCTTCTTTCTGCTCATGCGCTTATTGTTGGCGCAGGCGGCCTGGGCTCACCTGCTGCGCTCTATTTAGCGGCTGCCGGGGTAGGGCGGATCACTATTGCCGACGCAGATCGGGTCGAACTTTCCAATCTTCAGCGTCAGATCGCTCATCAGCAAGCCAGTATTGGATTAAACAAAGCCCGCTCTGCCCAGGCCAGCATGCAGGCACTAAACCCGCACTGTCACGTTACTGCGTTAGATCAACATATGCAGGGCGAGCAGTTGGAACAATTGGTCGCCTCGGCGGATGTGGTGCTGGATTGTACGGATCGTTTTTCAAGCCGCTATGCGGTGAATGCCGCTTCACAAAAGGCAAGGGTGCCGTTGGTGTCTGGCGCGGCGATTCGCTTTTCGGGGCAGCTAGCGGTATTTGACCCCCGCGATGTTGATTGTCCCTGTTATGCCTGCCTTTATCCCCCTGATGACAGTGGCGATGAAGCGCTAAGCTGCTCAGAAAGTGGCGTCATGGCACCGTTGGTGGGTTTAATTGGCTGTTTTCAAGCGGTCGAAGCATTCAAACTGCTGAGCGGGGCAGGCTCAGCTCATCGTGGGCTTTCCCTATTTGATGGTTTAAGTGGCCAATGGCGCCACTTTCAAGTGCCTCGTGATCCAGAGTGTCCAGTGTGTGCTCAGCGAGGATAAGGTAAGTAGCGTTGTTAGTGACGACTCAAGTGTCTGTCTGCTTTTCTGTTTCATTATTTTTCAATGCTATTTTTTGTCCTTGATTATCTGAAGCGCTGCTCATAAGAGACGGTTGTGCAAGCTTACCTTTGGTACTGCTGAAGGCGTTTTGCAGTACATCGCTATCTGGACTCATGTCAATACTGCCATGGAAAACGCTGCCATCTTCCAGTACAAGGCAAGGGGCAACGATAGTGCCAGAGACCTGTGCACCTTTATGAATCGTTGCACGGTGTAAGGCCACTAGGTTACCGGTGACTTCGCCGGACACGTGAAGTGTATGAGCAAAAACATCGCCATTGATATAACCATTCGAGCCCAGCGTTACCGTATTCTGCTTACATGTAATAATCCCTTTAACGCGTCCTTCTACCGTCAAATCCTCATCGCTGTTGATATCTCCTTCCACTAGGGTATGGCTGCCAATAATAGAAACACTGGGGCGTGAACTAGGCTGTGTACGCTGAGATGCAGTGGTCAGCGAGGAGTCTTCCGTGGCGTTAACCGTGGCGGCTTTGTTTTGGGGTGGGGTATTTTTGGCTTTGTTAAACATTGGCTAACTCCTAGTGACTGAGGCAAGAGCGCTTTTCGTAACGCACATTGGCAAGGGTATAAAATACGTCATCGAATACTTTAATCTGCTTGTTACCATGACAAAGCCTAGAGTTAAGCCGAGTGAGGCAGCTTATTCGCGGAGCCGCAAAACTGAAGAGCGAGTATAACGTTAGTTGGGAAACACTATTGGCGGCGGTAGGGTCGGGGTATGGGCATTCAAGCATGGTTGATTTTTTTAGGCATTGGGGCAATGACACTGATTGTATGGGATGGCAAGCGTTCTAAAATAAAGAATGCTGCTTCCTCTACTCTTCCCGCCCAGCGGATAACTTCACTCACTACCAGCCTACCCTCTGAAGCGGCTTCAGCGAGTGTATCGCATTGTGCTATAGAGCCGCTAAAAAGCGCTCAGTCCTATTCAGTAACCAATTTAGAACAAAATAACCAAGGGAGTCGTATTGGGGCGGCGACCCACATAAAAGGCACAATAACCGCTGATGAGCCGATACTGATCAAAGGTCAGGTTGAGGGGTTGGTGATTGCTCCTAATCACCCTGTGATCGTTAGTGCTACAGGATACGTCACTGATTATCTTGAGGGAGGAGTAGTGAGCATTGATGGAAAAGTGTCAGGAATGCTCAAGGCGAATATAAAAGCTACACTGCTATCAGGTGCCCAGGTGCAGGGGAGTGTAGACGCACCTAGTTTTGAGTGCATGGCCGGGGCTATCCTCAGTGTCAATGTATCCCATGAAGCTATTCGCCAAAAAGAAGCCCTAGTTTCTTAGCAGGCTGTGTTGGTTATTTAAGCCTCTGTTGTTATACATAGGTCGTAATTCAACTGTGCGACACTTCAGTTCGCTTTACCTTCGCCGATACCTTACTGAATAAATTATAAATGTTAAGGGATCGATAGAATGAAGCACCTCTCTATTAAGTGGAGCCTGACCGCTGCACTCGCCTTACTAGTGTTAATGATAGGGTTAATCAGCGGGCTTGGGTTTTACGCAAATCACAATAGCTCTCAAGCCCTTGAGGAGCTAACCGCTACCAACGTGCGGCTTACCAACCTTGCTAACCGCACCCAGGTGCATGCATTACGCGCACAAATATTTCTAGACCGTTCTGCAAGTTTCAGTACCCAAGGTAACCCCGAGAAAGGTCAGGAGAGCCGCGAAATGGCGGTAGAGGCTGTTGCTGCTTCACAACGGCGAATGGATGAGTTTCGTGCGGTCTTTGTTAGCCCTGGAAGTACGCTTGCTCCCCACCGTGAGGCGGTTATCAACGCATATGATAATTATGTGACAGAGGGCATTACGCCATTACTTGAAGCTCCCCCTTTTCAAATCCAGCGTAGCCAAGAAGCGCTAGCATCATTAAGCGCAGAGCTGGATGCAGCGATGAGCGGCTTTGTTGGCTATACCGAAGAGCGTGGCACCAGCGTGCTGCTTCAGGTTAACCATCTAGCGAATATTATTGGCGCTATTGCTATTACCTTGTTATTGATTTCATTAGCCGCAGCAGCGGTAATCCGGTGGGCAATGATGCGTAACGTAGTATTGCCTTTAAGAGAAGCAAGTGAACATTTTGCGCGTATCGCTGATGGCGATCTCACCGGTAATATTGAAGATCGTGGACGTAACGAAATCGGCCAGCTGTTCAGTGGGTTATCGGCTATGCAGGAGAAGTTAAAGGCGTTAGTGATTTCCTTACGCAATAGCAGTGAGCGGGTTTTCAGCGGAGCGGGGGATATCTCCGTCGGCAGCCAGGATCTCTCTTCGCGAACTGAACAGCAGGCATCAGCACTCCAGCAAACCGCTTCCAGTATGGAGCAGATGTCGGCAACGGTGAGTAAAAACGCTGAAACGGCTCAAGAAGCGGATCAGCTTTCGGTGGCAGCGTCGCAATCTGCTGAAACGGGTGGCGAAGAGGTCGAACGAACCGTGCAATTAATGCGCGATATTGCGGCTAGTGCGAGCCAAGTAAATGACATTATCGGCGTGATCGACTCCATTGCCTTTCAAACTAATATCTTGGCGCTTAATGCCTCTGTCGAAGCGGCGCGTGCAGGTGAGCAAGGGCGTGGCTTTGCGGTAGTCGCCAGCGAAGTTCGTTCATTAGCGACGCGCAGCGCCGATTCCGCTAAAGAAATTCGTAGTTTGATTGAGCAAACTACCACGAAAATCAACGGTGGTGCCGAACAAGCCGAGCGCAGTGGGCAGACGATTCATCAAACGGTGGACGCGATTCGCCAAGTCACTACGTTGATGGGGGAGATATCCACCGCAACCCGCGAACAGAATGGTGGCATTGAGCAGATCAATGCAGCATTAACGGAAATGGATTCAGTGACCCAGCAAAACGCCGCACTTGTGCAACAAACCAGTGCAGCAGCGGGTGCGTTAGAGGATCAAGCGCGTGAATTGTCAGACTTAATGGCTACCTTCCGCATCGATGAGAGTGCTGTAAGCCGCGTAGCCTTGCCAGCGCAAACAAAAGTTGAGCAGCCTAAAAAAGTCACTGCTGACGAATGGGATGCGTTTTAACGGCATATAATAAAAAGACCGCCGACGGTAAAGATATATTATCGTCGGCGGTCTTTTTACACATGACTGATAACAGTTCGTCGATAAGCGCTAGGCGCGAGCTGAAACGCGTAGGCGCACATAGTCGGCCGTCCAATTACCTTGCTCATCTCGCAAGCTGTGGCCCAACAGGGTAAGTGTGTTCTCTAGAACGGCTTCACGTACATCCTCATCAAGCCCATGTAAGAAAGGGCTAGCAAACGTTTCTAGCCACCCGATCATGCCAGTTGGTAAAGGCGTTGGGCGAGGTATTAGCTCTATGGTTTCTATTTTAAAGCCCACGGTTTCCAACAGCTGGCCATACTCGGTGGTAGTGGGGAAATACCAGGGGTGACGGCCTCTAACGCTAATGCCCCGGAATTGAAGCGCTGCGGTAAGGGCTGTACAAATAGCCGCTACATTGCCGTGACCACCAAATTCCGCCACGAAGCGCCCGCCGGGCTTTAAGGCTCGCTTAACACCTGCCAATACCGCCTGTGGATCCAGCATCCAATGCAGCGCCGCATTACTAAAGACAGCATCAAACTCATGGTCAAATGGTAGTTGATGACCATCAATTACGCGTGCGGTCACGCCACGTTGACGGGCCGCATTTACCATATCTTCTGAGGCGTCTACACCAAGAACATTTGCGCCTAACTGCGCGAGACGCTCTGTTAACGCACCATCTCCACAGCCGAGATCCAAAATACGTTCGCCAGGTTTGGGCGCCAAGAGTTTGATGACTTCACTGCCGAGTTTAGGCACAAAATCAGCATTTTGAGCGTAGCCATTGGCATTCCACTCTTGCCCTGGCGCGTTTGAAGGGGTATTAGTCATGGCTGCTTCCTGGCGTCGTTATTATTCCATCAAATATCAGGTATAAAAGCACTGCCCCAACAGTATAGCTTGCTGGTGCTTAACTTATTAGATGGATAATGAAAAACTAATGTCCGGCCTCTGCCCGTTTTTTGACAAGTGGCCGGATGCAATTTTCAATTAATCAGGAAGCGCGTAGGCAATCACGCTATCGCCCAGGGTTGTTTCCGCCTGGAAGGAGCCGCCTGCTGCGATAACCACATATTGTCGTCCTTCATGCATATAGCTCATCGGGTTAGCTTGCCCCCCTGCAGGTAAGCGCTCTTCCCAAAGCATCTTTCCGTTTGCGCTATCAAAACCACGAAAGTAGTCATCCATGGCTGCGCCTATAAAAGTGACACCACCCTGAGTGGCGAGGGGGCCCCCGCTAGTGGGAGCGCCCACCGTCATTTTAAGTCGAGACGGTATACCTAATGGCCCTTGGTCAAAGCTAGTGCCTAAGGGTTTCGACCAGACAATCTCACCACTAGTAAGGTCCGTAGCACTAATAAATCCCCACGGGGGGGCCGTACAAGGCATATCTAAAGGTGAGAGCCAAGCCCCCCGCTCGGCGGCTACAGGCGCACCAAGCATTGGCTGTGCTCCCTGATCAATATAGCTGGCATCTTGATCACCAATGGGAGCTATATTTTCCATTTCATCGGCTTCCTCTCGGGGATAAAGTACAACTCTGGATGGCATCCGGTTATTGTTGACGATCATCAGGTTTCGTTCGCTATCGAAAGAGGCGCTACCCCAGTTGATGCCTCCCAAAATGCCTGGAAATTGAAGCATTCCGCCTTCATCCAGGGTGGGCGGGGTAAACATACCTTCATAGCGCATGCGTTGAAATTGTATGCGGCAATAAAGATGGTCGATCGGTGTTGCCCCCCATGTATGGGCTCCGGTTAACTGCTCGACCGGTTGGCCTGGCACCGATCCGAAATCCGGCATGCCAGGAGAGAAAGGCTGGACCTCGGAGGACCAGTCGCCATCGATAGTACCCTGGGGAACTGGCCGCTCTTCAACTGGAGAAAGCGGTTCACCAGTTGCTCGATCAAATACAAAGACTTGCCCATACTTGGTAGCTTGAACAACGGCTTGGCGCACGCCGTCCGGCGTGGGGAAATCAATCAAAGCGGGTTGAGCGCCAAGATCGTAGTCCCATAGGTCGTGTATAACGGTCGTAAATTTCCACTCAACTTCACCCGTTTGAGCATCTACGGCCACCAACGTAGAGGTGAACTCATCCTCTTCAGGCAGGCGATCCCCGCCATACTGATCATTGGTCGGGTTGCCTGTGGGTAGGTAAACCAAACCGAGCTCTTCATCAGCGGAAATCGCTGCCCATACATTCGGTGTCCCGCGAGGATAAACATCACCCTCATTGGGTTGCTGGTCCGGTGTTGGCCACACGGCATCCCAGGTCCATTGCCATTCACCGGTGATTACATCATAAGCACGAACGGCGCCGGAAGGTCCGTCGCGACGCTGGTTGTCAGTGACCTGATGACCTACAACTACCCTATTGTTCACCACGGTAGGGCCCGATGTAGTGGAAAGATAGCCAGGCGCTTGTGGATCCATATACTCATAAAGATCCACTGTACCCAGTTCACCAAAATCGCTACACAGAGTGCCGTCTTCGGCATTCAAGGCCATTAAACGGCCATCCATGGTGCCCATCAGAATGCGACGAGGGCACTGTTCTACTGGTTCAGTCGCCTCGTGATAGGCCAATGAACGACAGGTGGCTGAAAATACATTTTCAAGCGCTTCACGTTCGACTTCAGGATCAAAATGCCACTGCTGCTCACCACTGGCTGGATCCAGAGCAAATACTTGGTTGCTTTGGGTGCAAACGTAAACACTGTTGCCAACTTTAAGTGGCGTATTTTGAAACGCATAGGGAGTCGCTTCACTATGCGGTGTATCGCCAGTGTTAAATTCCCATGCTTTTTCCAGCTGCGAGGCATTTGCTGGAGTGATTTGGCTAGCGGGTGAGAATCGTTGAGCTAAATTTGTACCGCCATAAGCGATCCAGTCTGTCGAGCTTAAAGGTTCAGCAGCATCTACATTGGCACCCTCTGTCGTGGTTCTGTTGACCGCTGTGTGTGTATCTAACAACAATAGTCCTAGGGCGGCGATAAACCCTGCCAGGGCGAGTAGACCTAAATAACGAGTTCCAATGGTGGGATGTAGGCCCGCCCGGCGATAAAGAGCCGGTAAGAGTAGCAATGCCACTACCATTAACCCTAGCAGCGCACCCACGCGCGCCATTAGGTCTACTTGCCACACTGGCAACCAACCTTTGCCCGCAATTTCCCATAGCGACCACAGAAAGGTTGCTCCGACGGTTGCAACATACAGCCAGACACCCCAGAAAGAGTTACGAAAAATCAAAATGGCGGATAGTAGAATGGTAATGCCGGTTAAAAGAAAGTAGCTACTCCCGCCGAGGTAGACTAGGTATGCACCCCCGATAATCAATGGGAGACTTAATAAGAGCATGACAGTGGCGAGGGCTCGAAGTGCCCAGCCAATAAGTCTTTGGCGTGGGGTCGCATTCATGGCATGTACCTTAAGACTGAATTAATGGGTTCATTTGGCCTTTTAACGAAGTTGGTTAGCGCTTCCTAAACCTAGTTAAATATGATGCTGTTATCCAATGAAATGAAAAGAAGCTTATGAAATACGGCGCTAATTTCAGGTAATTTAACTTATGTTTTATCACTATTTATTGAAAGCTAAGTTGCATCAAATCAGATTGAGCTGCTGGGCGGACAATCTCAAAAGCTTTATTACGACGCATGACGGGGGGGTTAATGAGCCAATCTGTTTCACGTTACTGTATTGCTTCACCCGTTGGGATCCTTGCCGATACCCATGGGTTACTGCGTGATGAAGCTTTAGAGTTGCTTGAAGGGTGCGAACTGATTCTGAATTTGGGCGATGTGGGCAATAAAAATGAGGATAAGACGATCTTAGAGCGCTTGTCATTAATGGCCCCCGTTCACTGTGTGCGGGGAAATATCGATACGGCTGACTGGGCTGAGAACTTGCCAATGTGCCAAGACATTATCGTCAATGATCGACGTTTGCATCTCGTTCACCGCCTGGAGGATTTTGTCCCGACGACCTCTTGCGATGCCGTTCTACATGGGCATTCCCATAAACCCCGCAATGAGCGTCAAGCAGACAGGCTACTCTTCAACCCTGGCGCCGCTGGGAAACGTCGCTTCAAGCTGCCTATTACGTTAGGCAAGTTATGGGTAGACGAACGCGGCGTGCGCGGTGCGATTATTCATTTGCCTCTATAGAATGTCCTTTAATTTTAATTGCACTGCTCCTCAGCCTTTGCCATCACTAAGCTGAACCGTCCATTTGAGCTTCATATTGATTTACATGACGGGTGCAATTTCCCGCTAGAGCAAATCCTGTTAAACGCGGCTGCTCATTTTGGCTGTAGCTATAATGTAAAAACGTTGCGCCTTGTTCATCAGTTGGCTGCTCAACCCATTCGCCTTGTTCTTGAGAGGGCCATACCGCTATTGGATATGAAGGCGTTTTAATGATTATCGTGGATGCCTTGCCTTCGTAGCGTTTTGGTTCACCGCAGAGTAGGCCCCCTAATACGCTAGCTTGTGCTTTTAACGGCTTAATGTATGGCAGTAGCTTGGTTTTGTGCTCAACGCAGTCGCCTAAAGCAAAAATATGCTTATCAGAGGTTTGTAGCTGTGCGTTAATCACAATGCCTTTTTGAACCTCTAAACCCGCTTGTGACGCCAGCACAATATTGGGATTGAGGCCCAAGGCACTTACAACTACATCTGTTTCTAGGTGCTGGCCGTTAGTAAGTGTGACTGATAAATGCCCATTTTCATGCTTTTCAACCGCGGTGAGCGTCGTTTCATTGATGAACGCTATACCTTTATGTTGAAAATGTTCTGTAAGCTGAAGGCTGAGGGTTTCTGGTAGCAAGCGGGCAAGCGGGCGTGGTGCTAGATCTACTAAGGTGACTTGATGCCCCGCGCCCGATAGATCATCGGCAAATTCACAGCCGATTAAGCCCGCACCAAGAATCACAACGCGGGATTTAGGTTGGCTATCCAATTTTCCACGTAGCTGACGATAGCTAATAAGGTCGTTGACCTGCATCACCTCTTGAGCCGCACTGCCAGCTAAGAGTGGTTTAGGCTGTTGAGCTCCCAATGCCAGTACTAACTGGCGATAGGGTACGCCTCCGCGAGGGGTAATCAGGCGTTGCTGATCACGGTCAATGCCCAATACTCGGGTACGTGCGACTAAGCTTACATTGAGGCGGTTTGCCTGATGCTCGCCAGTGCTTGTTATTAACTCGTCCGGCGCCTGACCTTTTGTTGCGGCCGCTGAGAGTTGGGGCTTGTAGTAAATGTCGCTGGAACAGCGTGAAATGACCACAATAGGAACTTTGAGATCACGCTGGCGAATATTCTCCACAAGTGCCCACGCCGCCATGCCGCCGCCAACAATGACGATCTGTTCAGTATTATTGGGCAATCCGTCTGCCCGATTATCACTAATGACGGTTTCAGATGAGCTGGACGGCAATGCTTCGAGTAGCACAAAATCTTGCTTCCGCACGCCACAATCGGGGCACTCCCAGTCATCGGGGATATCTTCGTAACGCGTGCCCGGTGGCAGACCTCCGTCGGGGTCGCCATGGGCTTCATCGTAGATAAAGCCACAGACGATACATAAATAGCGACGGTAAGACTGGTCAGCGACAGTCGTCATGGTGAAATTCCCTTAAGCGGCTTGCAAGCGTTGGAGTTCTTTGCGGATATGCTTCATGGCTGGCGTTACAATGGCCACAAAATAGGATTCACGAAGCTTACGCTGGGCGGGGGCATCGGCAAGATAACCGCGTGCGCCAGCATGCAGCATGGCTGCTTGCGAGGCACGCAACGCAAGTTCTGAGGCCCCGTAGCGCAGCTGTAAAACATCGGCAAATAGTTCATTTGACGCATCGCTTGTCACTTCCTGCCCCAATAGTGCAGTGGCTTTGCGTGCATCGCTTAACGCTACTTCAAGAGTTTCAGGTTGGTCGTCCAGAAAGCCATTAACGTGCTGATGGGTTTCTCGCATCGAGTGCATGATGTCGATGCATCCCTGGATGACACCCAGTCCCATGCCCATCTGGAGCAGCACAAAACCTGATCGAATACGTGGAATAAGTGTGCTGACCTCGTGGCTAATCACCTGTTGGTCAGGAATAAAACTATCTTTAAAATGGCAGGCGTAGGTGCCACTACCTTCTAATGCGGTAAATTCAGCACACTGCTGTAGACTAAATCCAGGCTGGTCGCAGCGGGTGAGCGCCATAATGTTGCGAGAACTACCTTCCAATTGAAAAATAGCCGCAAAGACGTGATCTGGCCCAAGATTAGAAACCCACGGCAGAGTGCCATTGGCCAGGTAGCCACCTTCAACTCGTTGTACATGGATCTTAAGTGGCTCGATACTAGCGAAATGTTTCATGGCGTTGGAAAGCCCGGTTCCGCCTAACTGCTTGCCGCTACTGATTTGAGGTAGCCAGAGGTCACGCACACTGGTGTCATCTGCATGTTCAAGGTACCAGGCCAACGCGTCTTGGCACCATACACAGAACCCTGTCGACATACACTCTCTCGACACGGATTCCATCGCTGAAATTGCCTGGGTGAAATCGGAACCCGAATCAGGTTGCTGAGAGGCAAGGTGAAAGCGGTAAGCGCCTTGCTGACCTAATGCATGCATAAAATCGCCTGGATAAAGCCCTTTGCGATCAATAGATATCGTGTGAGGTGCCAACTGTTGACGAACTAATTGATCTATTTCTGTTAGTGCGGGACGATCTGTTAGGTGAGTGAAACGATTAATAGCATTCATTATTGAGCCTTCAAACAAAGGTTGGATTCGGTAAAGCACCTTATAAGCGTGCATCGAGTCTCTTTGTCATTAATACGGCAGAATTCATGCCAATTACTGTCATAAAAGTGCTAAATATTTAATAAATAGAATAATTTTATTTATTTAAAATGCATATTTATGGGGTTTGATCAGTTAATTAAGTTACCTATATGGACAATGTCGACAATCAAGACATAAGTGACAACATTGTCTACGTTTGAGCGGATATCCTTCCTCATGTGACGACTTAGCGAGTATTAATTCGTTGAAAGTTTCCATCCATATTTAAATTTCACTTTTAAATCAGAAAATTACCAAGTCCCGGCATCGGTTTTGCAATGGTTAAGCATATAGGCGAATCCGCCAATTAATAAAATACATGCTTGGCTAGAGGACGCATCATGGGTGCATCAATTCAGATTAACGGCATCACTCATCGCTTCAGTAATAAAGGCCCCAATGTGCTTGAGAACTTGGTCTTTGATATGGCGGCAGGGAGAAGTACCGCGCTGATTGGTGAAAGTGGCTGTGGCAAGTCCACGCTCTTACACATGCTGGCTGGCTTAATGTTGCCCACTGAAGGTTGCGTAAGAATTAACGGTCAACAAGTCACGAAACCACATCCAGAGTGGAACATGATGTTTCAGCGCCCGGGGTTATACCCGTGGTTAAACGTTCGCCAAAATGTGGCGCTGGGCCTGCAGTTTACCGGGAAAACAGAAGCGCTAGCGCAGCGTGTAGAGGAGATGCTGGCGCTTGTGGGGTTAAGTGATAAAGGTTCGGCGCGCCCCCAAGATCTCTCAGGTGGTCAGCAGCAGCGCGTTGCGCTGGCGCGTTCTTTGGCCGTTGAGCCTGACGTTATTTTATTAGATGAACCATTTTCCGCCTTGGATGCGTTCACGCGGCGCAATTTGCAACTTGAAGTCCGTCATATCGCTCGTGAGAAGAGTATTACGCTTGTGTTGGTTACCCATGATATTGACGAAGCACTCACTATGGGAGACTGCGTCGTTGTCATGGGACGAAACCCTGGCACCTTTCAAAGCGTAATGAATATTGATCTTGCCTACCCCCGTAACCCGATCGATCCCAACTTTGCTAAGTTACGCAACGACTTGATGGCACGCTTTAAGCACTCCGTAGAAGGGCAGCCACAGGTACGTCAAACAAGCTTCGATGCAATTGCTAACAAAATCAAAACGCCAGCCCATGAAAGGCCCTTAGACCAAAACAATGGTCGCCCTTCGTCTTTGCCTCTCAACCGCTAATCGCTGGAGTCATCACTATGCCCCCTTGCAATTGCCACCCTAATGATCCGCAAGACTATCAAGTGTCTAACACTGGTCGTCGTCGATTTATGCTAGATAGTCTGGCTGCCGCTGGTGGTTTAGCGGCGGCGATGAGTATGCCTAATATGATGCGCCAAGCGATGGCGGATGACGGAACCGTAAGAATTGGCTATTTACCTATCACCGATGCAACACCGCTCTTAGTCGCCCATGCGTTAGGCTATTTTGAGGAGGAGGGGCTTAAAGTGGCCGAGCCAGAGCTTATTCGTGGCTGGTCGCCGTTGGTGGAAGGGTTTACCCGAGGCCGCTTTAACCTTGTACATTTGCTTAACCCTATCCCTGTTTGGATGCGTTATAACAATAATTTCCCCGTTAAGATTATGGCCTGGGCGCATATCAATGGTTCCGCTGTACTCGTTAGTGGGCAGAGTGGAGCACAGGAATTTGCTGATTTAGGTGGAAAGCAAATCGCCGTGCCTTACTGGTACTCTATTCACAATACGTTATTACAGATGGCGCTACGCAATGCCGGTTTAGAGCCAGTAATTCAAGACCAGGCAGCGCCCTTGGCGGATAACCAAGTCAATCTCATGATTCTGCCACCGGCAGATATGCCTCCCGCCTTAGCGGCCGGCCGCATTGATGGTTTTACCGTTGCTGAACCGTTTAACGCCGCAGGTGAATTGCTTGCGGGTGGTAAATTGCTGCGTTTCACCGGTGATATTTGGCAGAACCATCCTTGCTGTGTGGTATGCATGAATGAAAACCAGGTAGAAGCCAACCCAGAATGGACCCAGAAAACACTCAATGCGTTAGTAAGAGCGTCCATTTATGCACAGCAAAACAAAATTGAAACAGCCGAAATGCTATCGCGAGATGGTCGTGGTTATCTGCCGATGCCTGCAGAGGTCGTTATTCGTGCCATGAGCCATTATGGCGCTGATGACTACGCAAGCCCCAGGGCGATTCGCCATAGCGAGTGGGGTAGTGGTCGGATCGATTTCGCTCCTTTTCCCTATGCATCGGCCACGCGCCAACTGGTTAGTGCAATGAATGATACTCTGGTAGGCGGTGATACCACGTTCTTGAATGGGCTGGATCCTAATTTCGTGGCAAATGATTTGGTGGATTCTCGGTTTGTGCGACGCGCGATGGAGCAGTATCCGGAGGCGCACTTACCCAATACGCCAGAAGCCCAGCGCTGGGAGCGCGAAGAGAGGATTGAGCTATGAGTCATAGTGTCAGCAGCGCCGAGATGGCTGCCCGGCCAAGTGCCATGCCATGGTTTCAGCTTCGCCGCCAATTGTTAAGCAAAATAGCGTATCCGTTGGTCGGTTTAGCAATTCTCTTAGCTTTTTGGTGGTTTGGGGGCTACTTAATTGCCAGTAATCCTGCCACCCAGTCGTTTGCCGGGTTTGCGCCAGCCCAAGCACTACCTCAGGCTTGGCAACTGTTTGTATCAGGGACATTGATGGGCACCGTATTGCCGAGTCTTTACCGTATTGGGATGGGGTTGTTATGGGCATCGCTAGTAGCGGTGCCGATAGGCATTTTAGTCGGTGCTTCACCGGTATTACGTCAAATCACCGGCTTCCCTTTTCAACTACTGCGAATGGTTAGCCCTTTGGCGTGGATGCCTATTGCGGTGCTGGCGTTTGCCACCTGGGACGGGGCAATTATTTTTCTGATCTTTATGGCTGCGCTCTGGCCGATTCTGTTTTCAACCGCCTTTGCGGTTCAGCGCATCGACCCAATGTACTTCAAGATCGCGCGCAACTTCGGTGCTTCACCACTAGCTAGCCTGCAGCGCCTTGTTTTACCAGCCGTAGCGCCCGATATTTTAGCAGGCTTTCGCTTAGCGTTAGGTATCGCCTGGGTAGTGTTAGTGCCTGCCGAATACCTGGGCGTGACAAGTGGTCTTGGCTACGCGATTAATGATGCACGGGATATTCTCGCTTATGACTTACTAGCCGCCTTAGTACTTATTATTGGCGTTATTGGCTACTTATTGGATAGCGTTATCGTGATGCTGATGCGATATCTAGGTTGGCAAAACAGTGATTAAGATAAGCTTCTCAAACGCCTTGCGCGAACAGAAGTTAAAGGGAGAACCACTATGAGTACGCCGCCTCTGAGACATAAGAGTCAGGATATTAACCAAGATACCTTAATTCTCTCTGAGGCGGCGCATTTTCTGGGTAGCTCGTTAGAAGCGGATACCACGATTCCGGCGGTACTACGTTCGCTCTCGCAGTTAGCGGGGCTAAACCGGGGCCGTGTGGTTCTCCCTGACGCTGATAATCAAATGCTGCGGATTGCATACGCTTATGGGCTGCAGCCGTTTGAAAAAGCGCGGGGTGTCTATCACCGGGGTGAAGGCATTACTGGCAGTGTCATGGAGGCAGGGCGTGTCTGTGTGGTGCAGAACATTGATGAAGAAGATAATTTTCTTTTTCGAGCGGTTACTCGTGATGTGCTTCCAAAGGATGTCGTAGCATTTATCGCAGTCCCAATCCTGTTAGATGAAATGTCCGTAGGTGTTTTGGCGTGCCATCGGCTGCGCAATCGCCCGCGTGGTATCCAAACCGATTTGCATTTGTTGCGCATTGTTGCTGCCATGATTGGGCAAATGCTGCGCATCAAAGAGTTGATTAGGCAGCGTACTGAGCGGTTAGAGAATCAAAATAATGCGCTGCGCTCGGCGCTTGAGCGCCACAAAGTGCAAGATCAGCTTCTCGGTAGCAGTTCTAAACTTAAGCAAGTGCTTGATGAGGCGATCCAAGTTGCCAATAGCGATGCCACCATTATGCTTCAGGGCGAGTCAGGCACAGGCAAAGAGCGGTTTGCACGACTGATCCATGCACATAGCTCGCGTGCCAAAAATCCATTCGTGTGCATCAACTGCGCAGCCATTCCTGAGCACTTATTGGAGGCTGAGCTATTTGGTCATGAAAAAGGCGCATTTACCGGTGCGATACGCAGCCGTGCAGGCAAAGTAGAGGCTGCTAATGGCGGCACTTTGTTTCTAGATGAAATTGGCGATATGCCTCTAGAACTGCAAACTAAAATACTACGTCTATTACAAGAGCGCAGCCTGCAGCGCGTAGGTGGGGATCAGGAAATCCCAGTTGATATTCGCGTACTCACCGCCACTCATATGGACCTTCAGCAGGCGGTTAATAATGGCGAGTTCCGCCTAGACCTATTTTATCGCCTTAACGTTGTGCCACTGCGTTTGCCGCCGCTACGGGAGCGAGAGGGAGACGTAGCACTGCTGGCACACTATTTTCTTAACGTGTTCAATTTGCGCCATGATCGACAACTAAATTTCGACTCAGGCGTTGTCAGTCGCCTGGATAGCTATCCTTGGCCTGGTAATATTCGTCAGCTTGAAAATGTCATAGAACGTGCGGTGCTTACTTCACGTGGCGTGGGTATTTCATCTGCTCATATAGAGCACATCCTGCACGATGAGTCGCAAATTGAACGCTACCCTGGGCCTAACCATCATATTAATTCCACAGTACGAAATACGAGTAAGTTCGGCATTGATGATGGTGAAATAACACCTGCGCGGACCTATGCGAGAATAGGTCATGCTTTGCAAGATGGATTGTCGCTTGGTAGTGCTGGACGGCCATATCAGCGTGTGGTTGATGCCGATCCCGAACAGTTGATTGCCGTGCTGCGTAATGTACGTGGCAACAAAACTGAAGCAGCCCGGCAGCTTGGTCTAAGTCCTCGCCAGTTGGCCTACCGGCTACAAAAACTGGGTATCGATAAAACCCTTTATCGCTAAGCTCTCCATCGCAAGGCCTCAATCTAAGCCTTCATTTTTAAGCCCTTGTCTGCGCAAGGGCTTTGGAATGGCCTTGGGTTTACTTTGCGATAATGGCTGTAGCCATTTGGCTAGCTATCTGCCAATTCAATATGAAAGTTGACTGGGTTACGCATGGTATTAGCGACTGGGGAATAGAAATTAGCGTGTTTGACAATTTCATCAAGTCCTTCGCGTGAAGCATCACCCTCAATCACCACTTTTACCCTTATATCCTGAAAACCCATGTCGGAAGGGATCATTTCAGCGCCCCCAGCTCCCCAGGCGGCAGGGTTGCCAATATCACCTTCAATAAAAATCTCCAATTTAGATAACTTAACCTGTTTCCATGTCGCGACTGCGGTAATTCCTACAGCCAAGCAGCCCCCTAGAGCAGAAAGGACAATTTCACCGGGGGCGGGAGCCGTATCCTGACCAAATAGGTGTAGCGGTTCATCAACCAAGACTGGCTGGTGCTCACCTACATAGCTCAGCGTGCGATACTGGCCTTCGCAAATAGTATGCACTTTGTTAGTGCCGCGCATTTTAGGGTTACTGCGGCCTTTCTCGGCGAAGCCCAAAAGTCCTTCCCGATCAATAGGGCGCAAATAGTGGCTAATGGTTTGTGGGGTGTCTGTTGCGGTTGCCATGGTAGGCTCCTTGCATCATCAAAGTGGCAATGGTGTTGTATATAGCTGTCTTATGCTATGTCGACAAAGTGTAAGAGCATGATGCATACCATGGGTGGGTTAATCATTTACTATCAATCTGTTAGCCTTTTTCAGTCATCAACTATAAACATTTAAGATCTAATATTAATAACAATGTCGACAAGTAATTGTTGTCAATGTCGACATTGCTTGCGCGCTCAGCATTAACCGAACCCAATTAGGCTATACAAATCTGTTACACTAGTTCGAATTGTATTCAATTAAGTGTTATTCAGATAAGCGAGGTTTCATGAACAACGTTATTGATCTCCTAAAATCTCACCGTTCCATTCGTAAATTTAGCGACAAGAAAATTCCCCACGAATTATTAGTGGAACTTATTCAAGCAGGCCAGGGCGCCGCGACGTCTAGCCATGTTCAAGCGTATACCGTTATCCATGTCAAAAATCAGGCTAACCGCGAAAAAATTGCCGAATTAGCTGGCGGTCAGGGTTACATTGCTAGCTGTTCAGATTTCTTGGTGTTTTGTGCTGATATGAAGCGGCCTACGGAGGCGTCTGAACGCACGGGATCCAATGTTAACCGCGGCATGACAGAACAGTTGCTGGTGGCCACTGTGGACACAGCATTAATGGCACAGAACGTAGCGGTAGCTGCTGAGTCTGAAGGGTTGGGTATCTGCTATATCGGCGGTATCCGCAACAATCCTCAAGAGATTAGTGATCTGCTACGCCTACCAGAGCACGTCTATCCCGTGTTTGGAATGTGCCTTGGGTACCCTGATCAAGACCCTGAGATAAAGCCTCGCTTGGCAGTAGAAGCGATTCTTAAAGAAGACTACTACACTGATGACAGCGAGCAGGTGCGAACCTTCGATGCCACCATGCAGGCCTACTACCAAGCCCGTAGCAGCAGCAACAAAGATTCTGATTGGTCGCATAACCTAAAACCGTTGTTCGATAACAAGCTGCGTCCCCATATGCGCGATTTTTTGATCAAGCGTGGTTTTGAAATGAAATAGTTTTGAAATGAAATAGTTCGGAATTGAGATAGTTTCGAAACTAAATAGGGATGTTGCACACTTTCTTAACAGGATGTTCGGGAAAGAGAACGATTGGTTAGTTAACTGATGTTCTCTTTTCCCCGTTTTCAGGAGCTCTACCGTATGCGCGTATTTGCTAACCCAGTCGGTTCAGGCTCCCTTTGGTTTGACAACCTTGAGACTGCCGACGGAATTCCCGTTGGCTATGATCCCCAGGCCAGGGCCTTTGTGCCAATGCCTCCATTTTGTATCAATCGAGACATCATAGGGTGTAATTGGATAGCACCTGAAGAGGGCGCTTTTTGCCGCTCTTGTGCGATGACTGCGCTAGCGCCTGATCCCGAATTACCTAACGCTATTCCGAACTGGGCAAAAACCGAAGCAGCTAAACGCTGGGTACTGGATAACCTTGGCCGTTGGCACTGGTTCCGCCCAGAAGACCCCGGCGCACCGCCCGCTTTTCACTTGCTGGCAGAAGGCCGCAAACCCGTAGCGATGGGGCACATAGAAGGGGTGGTCACAATTAGTGTGGCCGAGGTAGATCCGGTGTTAGTCACCACGCGCCGCGAAGCGCTGGAAGAGCCTTATCGCACCATGATCGGTCATATGCGCCATGAAATATCGCATATGCTATGGTGGCGGCTTAGCCTGCGTAAAGATTTTCTTGATGCGTTTCGCGAGATGTTTGGGGATGAGCGTCAGGATTATACCGCTGCACTTCAGCGGCACTATACACAGGGGCCGCCTCCAAACTGGAAAGAGAGCTTTCTGACTACCTACGCTTCTGCTCATCCACACGAAGACTGGGCAGAGACTGCGGCGCATCTACTGCATTTAACCGATATTGCCGATAGCTTTGCAGCCTCTGATCTTTCGTCACCTGAGCTTCCTAGCCCTCAGTGGGAGCCTTATGCGGAAACAGATGCTGAGCGTTTGATTTATGTTGCGGCAGCACTCACCGTGGGGGTTAACCATGTTAACCGCTCTATGGGACTGCCTGATCTATACCCCTTTGTACTTTCGGAAGCCGCCCGATATAAGCTCGCATTCGTGCACGACTGGCTGCGCAGAGGCGCGCAAGGACTTTAACGCAAGGGTTATGGCTGAGCATAAAGTTAGGTATTGACGCGCGATGAAGAACTAGCGACATTGCCTATACTAAGAAATACATGATGTAAGCAATACCTGACGATAACAACAAAGGCCGGTGCGCAACTACTGACATCGGCCACACAGCATGGAGATTGACCAATGACCCTAGACCGCGCTTACCGACTGTTGGCAGCTTTTTACACGATAATGCTCTTCATTGGCGTCATTGCCATATTAGCAGGCGGAGGAACGATGCTGGCTCCCCTACATCTAGTGGTGGGCGCGCTGGGAGTCATCGGTTTATGGGGATATATCCTCAAGCGTGGGTTTATGAACCCCCGCATGTGGCGGCCACTGGCAGGAGTATTGGCGGTAGGTATTGTGGTGCAGTTATTTATAATGCTAACAACGCCATTATCTAGCATTTTCTTAACCTGGATGCTTACCAGTAGTATCTTTTCAGTGTTGCTGGTCATTATGTTGTTTCAGTATGGCGATCGTGATCAGCCTTTATGGGCGACAGCTGAAGAAAGGGCGGCTGCGCGTCAATTAGATGCGATGTTGGATGGTGAATCTCCGCTGACGGCGGTCCATCGCGAGGGTGGTCGTGAGAATAGCGTTAAGGTGTCAAAATCAAAGGATGGGTATCAAGCCAGTGTGACTCGTCGTACGAAAGATGGCCAAGAGCGTTTTGAAGAACGCTTTCGGCATCCAGAAACGCTGGTGTTTTTCTTAGAAAAATTTACCAGCGTTTCTGTTGATCATTTTCAGGATTCGCCTAGCTCAGCCAATTTTGGAGGAGCTACAGCTAACACCTAATGCTTGTGGGGGCTAAGTAATAGAAACGCTTTGCTTAGCCTCCAGAAGCTCCTCTACTTGAGGTGCTAACACTCTTCTAATATGCAGGTATAGTGGCATCAAGTCTTTGTGCATTTCCTTTTCAGCCTTAGCATGGTCAATGTAAAAAGCATTTCGAGTGCCATGCATTTCGATTGCTGTTCCTACTTTTGTAAACTTAAACCCTGACATAGAAAGTAATCTTGGCAGCCTCGGTTCCATCATGGCAAACACATGGCGCTTATTCATTAGGCCGACTAATGAATAAGTTGCAAGAAACAAGGCGATTACTATTAGAGGAAAAGCCTTTCTTTCTTTGTCTGTGAATTGGTGTTTAATATCATTTAGGTCGAGAGTTTCATTATTTATGGCTTTATGTCTGAATGCTCTTGCAATAGCGAATCGTGATATTTCACAGATACTATGGTAGGGAAGCTTTGCGGGATGCAGAGTTTCATGTGGGAGGCTTTTTTCTCCAAAATCTTGTAATGGAAGTCTTTTATTTTTCCCCTCAGTCAGTGGCGCAGGTAATACTAGCCTGAGACAGCCTGCTGCAAGTCCTGAGCGGCGATGTTCAATTAGACAATGAATCGAGTGTGAGTCGTGTGTGTCACTTTCAATATTCTGATTAGATATCTCAGGCGGATGGTAACCAATTTCTTGGCAATAAACTTCATGGCGAAGTTTGTATATTCTACTTTTTTCTAAGTCAGAAATAGCAATGCTAAAAATGAAATCTTCTTTAAATAGTGCGAATAAGTCATTAGTGGAGCAGTAGGTTTGTGATGATTCGTTGTTTACTTCCATTAATGTTATACCTTATGTTTGATATGTATTATTAATTTTACATTATCAAAAAAAATACAGGTATAGTTTTTACTATTTATTGTTAAACGTAGTTTTGAGAGGAGTAGGGCGCCCAAGATGGAATCCTTGTCCATAAGTAATACCATAGGATTTCAATATCGGTAAAATTGCTTCTTGATCAACGAATTCAGCAATAGCTTGCTTACCAAATCCAGCGGCAATATCTGCAATAGCACGAACAATGACACGACTGTCGGGACTAATGAGTAGGCTGCGGATGAAGGAACCATCAATTTTGATGTAATCGACGGGAAGTTGTCCTAGATAGTGGAAGCTGCTGAATCCTACGCCGAAATCATCCAGAGCGGTACGACAGCCCAGGTCGCGCACTGTTTGCAATACACCTCTTGCAGTAGAAAAATCGGTAACGGCAGCCGTTTCAGTCACTTCCAAAATTAAATGGTGCGGATCTGCTCCACTCAAAGCTAGCTCATCTGAAAGGTACTGCTTCAACCCTTCATCATGTAGGGACTGGCCGGAGAGATTAACCGCCAAGGTAATACCTTGATCTTGTATCTGGCTAAGAGCACTGAGGCTATGCTTTAGCACCCACCTATCAATTTGAACAATCTGACCGCTCTGTTCTGCAACAGGTATAAAGTGTCCGGGGGATACTAGGCTACCATCTGGATCACGCATCCGAAGTAAAACTTCATAATGCTTTATATCATTGTCTTCAAGCCTAACGATGGGTTGCACCATAAGCTCAAAGCTATTTTCTTCCAAAGCATTACGAATGCGCTCTACCCAGTAAACGCGCTCCTGCAACTCATCTTTGGCGTTTTCTGCTCTTGAGAGTAAGTGCCACTGTTGAAGGCCGTTTTCCTTGGCTTTATACATAGCCACATCGGCACTTGCCATCAGATCAGCAGCGGAATTTCCATGGGTAGGAAATAGAGCAATGCCAATACTAGCCGCCGCTCGTAGCCGTCTTTGAGCGACTGTAAAGCCAATGCCATCAAGCAACTGAACTATTTGTTGTGCCACTCTAATGGCTTGATCGGCATCGGCGCCTTCCAGAAGTAGTGAAAATTCATCCCCTCCCAAGCGTGCAATAACACCACGATGTCCCAGATTCAAAAGTAGTACGTCGGCGACTTCTTTTAACAAACGGTCTCCGACATGATGCCCATTTAGCTCATTAACTTCTTTAAACTGATCTAAATCCAGTAGCAAAACGGCTCCTTTGCTCCGAAGTGAGATAGTTTTTTGCAGGGCTTCTTGAAAATAACGTCGATTATAAAGTTCGGTGAGTTGGTCGCGTTCCGCCAACCATAGCAGGCGAGCTTCGGCGGCTTTGCGCTCAGTGATATCTAGCCCTACCGAAATTCTAGCCATGTTCTCATTTTGATTCGATGGCAAAGGAGCGTGATACCAAGCAATAGTGTGTACCTGTTGATTAGGGGTCAGTAGAGAGCGCTCCTCTTGCTGTGGCGTATCGAAACTTCCCACTGGCGACGGACTACCAGCATCAAAGATATCTACAAAATGACGCCCGAGTAGCGAGGGTTCATCAAGCTCAAGCATTTCTCGGGTATAGTCGTTGATAAGGCTGATACGCCCCGCGCTATCCTGAGCGATGATAAATACTCTGGCAGTATCGAGTAAGCTGCTAACAAAATCCCGTTCCTTAGCCAGCTCTTCAAAACGTTCGGTTAATTGATCACCCCGTTCTTTAACCTCTCCTTCGAGCATCTCAAGTTGCTGGGAAAGCTCAAGCGTGGTGATTTCTAATATATCAATTTCGTCTGGTAAAGAGCGCGGGTTAACCGTTATAGCGGAACGAATATGAGCAAAACCGCCGCTGGCAAGGGTGGGTAATAGCCTTGCAACTCTACGCAGACGTGCCATCGGCCCTAATAAAATTACCAAAAGCATTAGCTCTGCGGATAACCAGCCTATGACGCCTATCACCAATAGGGTTTGTGTATCCTGGCGAATCGCGTCTATTTGCTCGGTAATGTCTGATATCAACAAAAAGTAGCTAGGATTATTGGACTCAGCATCGTCATCAATGCGAATAGCGCTAATTTCTAAACTTCTGCCATCATATTCAAGGTTAAACGGCGCTTCTTGAAGGCGACTGACAGGTATGGTTTCAGCGGCACGCTGCAGTGGTGCTAGGCTATGATATTCGCGGGTCAGCGCGACAAGATGGCCGTTCCACGCCTCTAGGCGTCGTGTATCTGCTGCTTCTTGCCCTTCAACCGTTTCTGCTTCTGTTATTAATAGCGCTACTTCGCTACCAGAAACCTCTCTTGCCTTTCGGGTTACATCGGCAAGTGATCGGGTTAGTACAACAACACCCACACTGGCCCCTTCAACAAGCGTTGGAACGGCAGCATACTGCAGGCAATCGACAGAGCAGCGAAGGGTGGTTAAAGGTAGCTCGGTGTTAATGACCTGACTTATCCAGCGCTGTAGAGGCAATTGAGCTTCTACACTGCTGTTGCCCCAATTCTGTAAAATCTTGCCGTAAATATCGATTACAAGAACTTCATTGATCCCTGCTTCTATTTGTAGCGTAGGCCACTGGGCATCGAATGCATTTTCAAATTCGTTTAAATTGCGATCTTGTAAGGGCAGACCGATTCCTGCCGAAGCGGCCGTTAAACCTGCCAATTGTCTAAGGTTTTCTGAAGACCTCTCCAATGCAAGAAGTATCTCACGCTGTTGGCGGTCATGATGCTGGGTACGATTTTCCTGAAACTGGCGGGTGAGATTGGCATGGCCTATCCATGTGAATAGGATGACGAGCGCCAGCAGTAAGAGGCTACTTAGTGCGATCACGCGCCAAGTAAGGCTAAGGTGCTTAGGTATTCGCAAAAGAATAGCTTTTCTCATCGCTATGACTTCCTAACCAAAATAGGATAAAAACCTTAGAAGCGTAGCGATAGCTGGAATAACCACATATTCCAACGGCGGCTAGTTTGGGCTGAATCTTGATTATCTCTTACCGGCAACCACCCGGTGCCATCAATGTGATGATATTCGCCTGCCAACAATACTCTTGGGTGGGGCGTCCATTGAAGTCCCAGCGTAATATCCTCAGCAAATTGGGTATGGGCCGGAACCGCTCCGCCAGTACTTTCTTCAAAAGATTTACCGCTTCGGTCTGCTCGATTGCTAATTAGGCTGTCGTAACGTACCAGCCATTGCCAGTCATCTGCGAAACGCCTGGCATACTGGACATACCAGCTTTCCCCCGTTACGTCATTGACCCAACTGTTTTCAACACCACCTAGTTTTGTAGGCCTTAGGGCGAACTCACTCGTTAAACTCCAATGTTCTTCGTTGTACTGTAATGACATAACAACAGGACGAAAGCGAAATGTCAGGTCTGTCTGTTGTTCAGTACTGAAGTCGAATTCTGCTTTTGCTTCAGCAGCGCTAAATGCCGCAATAATGCGCCCCCCATCATGCTCATAACGAATTTGCCCTATAGCGGATTGCCTAGGAACCAGTGTTCCAGGAACGCCTTCTAAACGTAATGCGCTTTGTAAATCAGCTCCTGCTTGTGCTTGCCCAATTCCAAGTTGTGTACGCAGCATACCGCTCGCAAGCCTTTCCTCGTGATATAGGCTGATGCCATCTCCGGAAAGCCCTAACGAACGTGTACGGTCAAAGTAGATGGATTGCGGAAGTAGTATGCTAGGCCGAGTAAATGCTACATCTCGTGTTTGATTATAAAAACCAAAGGGGTTCTTAAACCTACCTATCTGCACACCGAAGGTACGTTGCTGGTCGGACGATAGTTGATAGTCGATGAGCCCGTAATCTAATTTTGGAGTGGCATCACTACTACTGCCCCCAGCACGGCGGCTCAGCACTTGAGCGGCGATTAATACGTCGTGGTGTGGGCGTAATGACGCATTAAGCCCTAACTCTGTGTACTCAAAGCTACCCGCTCCCTCGCTACTTGGACCAAAAAAGTCGTTCTCATCGGTAATAATCAACGCTTGGCTCAGAAAGCCATGAACTTGGAGCGTATCCAGGACACTATTGTCACTTTGAGACTGGGCGGAAAAAACCAAGGCCAGCGCGCCCGTCGCAATAGCCAATAGGCGGTGTTCAATCCATCGAAATGACTTGGATACTGTCATCCAGATACTCCCTTTCAAGATACCCTAAAGCACCTGGTGTGTTAGCAACCCTTTCGCGCATCTCCAACTGATTATTAACACGATCAGGTGCTTGGCCAGTCCCAGAAAAAACCATGCGATCCCAGGCTAACTGTAATTGATGTGGATAAACGGATAGCTGCTCTTTAGCAAAGCGAGCATGTACAGGGTGGTTATTGTCTAGTACAAAAACACGTACTGCCTGTCCATCAGGCCAGGTACGTTGGCGCATGGCAATGATTGCTCGCGCTGTATCTCGGTTCAACCTACGAGTTGTAACGTCAGAATTAGCCACTAAGAGCACTGGTTGCTCACCAGCGTAGGCCGTGGTGCAGGTTAGTGATAGGCCTATCACCAATATGATCATTATCGTTAACAGAGCTATTTGGCGCCCCAAATAGACGGTGAAGACGAACGGTCTCATCGAGTATATCTGTTCCGAAGTCGAAAGAACGCCACGTTCAAGCGCCATGCAGGGATCGTTGACCACAACGGTTGCGTGTATGAGTTGATGTCGCATCCCCCTTAAGTTCCCTAGAGCATTATTTTTGTCAAGCGTATTTTGAGATTTTCTAAAAAAGACACTCAGAATACTATTATGTCATTTCGGCACAGTTAATACGTAAACACTACAACAAAATGACTAGTTTTACAGGTTGAAATATCAACGGAATAGGGTGGGACTTAAAGAGGTTTTTTAGAATAAGATAAGGATGGTATTGTATAAATCATCCTTGACAATCTAGACGATTGCTAAACCTTTGGTGTTTTTTCCGCCAAAAATGGGGCTTATAACGTAGCGCAATACTATGCATAGCCGCCAATTGAAAGGTAATTCACTATGTTTACCGGCCTGAGCGCATTTCCGCTAACGCCTATGAGCGAGCAGGGCATTAATGAAGGTGAGTTTATTCGCTTAATGGAGCAACTAGCTGATGCAAAGGTTGATTCTATTGGCGTGCTTGGTTCAACTGGAAGCTACGCTTATTTGAACCGTGAAGAGCGCGCACGTGTTGCCAAACTAAGTGTTGAAAACGCAGGTGGTGTACCGATAGTGGTGGGCATTGGTGCGCTGCGCACTCGCGATGTGTTGGTCAATGTTGAGAATGCCCAGCAAGCAGGTGCGAGTGGTGTATTGTTAGCCCCGGTTTCTTATCAGAAACTCACAGATGATGAAGTCTTTGGCCTATTCGAAACGGTTGATAGGTCGCTGAGCGTGCCGTTGTGTGTTTACGATAACCCAGGTACCACCCACTTTGAGTTCAGCGATGAGCTACATGGTCGAATTGCTCAACTGCCCAGCGTTCGCTCTATCAAAATTCCACCGGTTGTTACCGATATCGCGCTGGCGCGTGAGCGTGTTGCAAGGCTACGCAAGCTTATTCCGAGTGATGTCACGATAGGGATTAGCGGCGACCCTGCAGCAGCCATAGGCTTAAGCGCAGGCTGCGATGCTTGGTATTCCGTTTTTGGTGGCCTATTTCCTAAACAAGCGTTGGCCATAACCCAGGCTGCACAAGCGGGCGATACGCAACAGGCCTTGGCAATCTCCGACGCCCTTGAGCCGCTATGGGCGCTTTACCGTGAGTACGGCGGCAGCTTGCGAGTAGCCGCTACTATTGCAGAGATAACAGGTGTGGTGAGTCAATCCTGCTTACCGCAGCCGCTCAAAACGCTTCAGGGAGTGGATCGCAAAAGAGTGGAGCAGATAGTGGAACAACTGGGGCTAGGGTAAAACAGTGCAAACAGAAACGCCCGGCTAGGCTGGGCGTTATATGGCTAAGCAACCTGCTACGCAAACCATTCTGTTATAGCCATTATGCGGCTATGACTTACTCGGTAAGCTCTAGCAAGCGATCAGCATAATCAGTGAACAGACCATCAACTCCCCACTCGATTAGACGCTCCATCTCTTCAGCTTCGTTGACCGTGTAAATATGAACGGGCAGTCCATTCTCCTGAGCCTGACGAATAAACGACTCGTCAATCACCACTTGCTGTTCATACATGTAGTTGGTGCCAATCCCAACTGCATACTCGGCAACCGCCTGGAAATCCGCATCAGTGATCTCTTCAGGCCCTGGCGTTACACCAGTCCACTCTACAAGGCGCGTGTTGTCCTCTTCACTAGGGTGGTACCACACCAGTTGAATTAGCGGCACGTCTGCATTTAATTCATGTACTTTGAGCAGGCTCTCCTGCTCGAAGGACTGCACTAATACACGACCGTTCTCAATCATATCGTGCTCTTCAAGCACCGCTACCAACGCTTCTTCCAATCCAGGGTTTAGTTGGGGGGACTTGGTTTCAATGTAATAGCGGGTATCGTGTCCAAAGCGCTCGAATAGCTCATCAAGCGTTAGCATCTGAGCGCCTTCAAAGGCAGGGTCAGCGCTGTCGGGGTGCTCTTCGTTAAACCAGGTGCCGGTATCTAGCGCTTTTAGTTCTTCCAACGTGTAATCATTAATGGCGCCTTCGCCGTCGCTAGTGCGCTCAATGGTGTCATCATGAAACACGACCAATTCACCATCGGAGGTGATTTGAATGTCCAGCTCTAAGTAATCTACTCCCCATTCATGAGCCAATTCATAGGCGCTCATGGTACTTTCTGGTGCATGACCACTAGCACCACGGTGAGCTATCACTTGAAATGACTGAAGATCTTTTAGCTGTTGCTCCAGCGGCGAAGTCTCAGCCAGCGCAGCAGTGGTAGCACCAGCGAAAAGACCCAATGAAATTGACGTAGCCAGTAAATGACGTTGCATACGAACTCCTTTAATTGAGTGCTCGTTCAATAGCCTACAGGGCCACAAGCGTTAACGCCAAATAGCGAAATTTGTGCCGCGTTATACTGCGAAACGATTTAAGGTTTCATGCCATTAGTGATGCGCAGGCGATAGACAATCAAAGACCTGCTAGGATTTGAAGCAATTACATGCATTTAATCGTTGTTATAACCCTAGGATTGAAAATCACCCATGACTCAAAAGCCAACGTGGCGAACCACATTGATCAGTTTTCTAATCGCCCTGCTGGTTGGGGTGTTACTGGGCAGTGTGGTTCAAACCCAAATCAATCTCGCTGCACTTCAGAGCATGGGCGTTGATATATCAATAATGCTTCGCCTAGAAACCACCTTTAATGACATCATCACTTTTGCGCCAATTTACGCAGCCCTGTTTTCAGTAAGCTTTCTGCTTTCGCAAATTGCCGCTGTGCTGATTTCGGGCTGGCTAGGCGGTCGATTCCAGCCGTTATTAAGCGCTGGCGCTGCTGCAGTGGCTCTTTTAGTTACGGTCAAAATTGTCGATTCTTTTGCGCCTATGCCAACGCTGATTGCGGCTACGCGCGAAGTGCCGGGGTTGATCGCAATGCTGGTTAGTGCCGCGCTGGCCGGTTGGCTTTATGCGTTAATGCGTCGTCGCGTGCTAAATGCTAGGCGTCCGCGTGGGTTTTCTGGTTTTGCCCTAGTGTTGTCTGTTAGCGGTTTAGTCACCGCTCAGCTCGGGGTTACTTCATCTGCTCAGGCACAAGAAGATCCATCCGCCAGTCAGTCGTATCTTATTGAAAACTTGGCGGAAGATTTAGAGCATCCCTGGTCCCTAGCTTTTTTACCCGATGGAAGCATGTTGGTGACGGAGCGCCCAGGGCGGCTGCGGTTACTCAGTGCCGAAGGTGACACACTGGTGGCGTCTTTAAGTGGCGTACCGGAGGTATACGCTTCCGGTCAATCAGGCTTGTTTGATGTACTGCTATCAGCCCAGTTTGAAGACGACCAACAGGTTTATCTCAGCTACGCCTGTGGCAGCGAGGCAGCTAACCATACCTGCCTAGCTGTCGCCACGCTGGCAGATACGGGGCTTGATAACGTCGAAGAGATATTCAGAGTGCAGCCTGCCAAGCAAGGCGATGCACACTTCGGTGGTCGCTTGGCGTGGTTGCCAGACGACACTCTGATTCTGACGCTAGGCGATGGTTTTGACTACCGCGAACAGGCGCAGAACCTACATAACCATATCGGCACTATCGTGCGGCTTAACCGCGATGGCAGCGTGCCGGAAGACAACCCCTTTGTAGGCCGTGACGATGCCCGCCCGGAAATCTACAGTTACGGCCATCGTAACCCCCAAGGGTTAGTGTTTGATGAAGCCAATCAGCGCTTGATTGCTCATGAGCACGGCCCGCGCGGGGGAGACGAGATCAATATCATTGAAGCCGGCGCTAACTACGGCTGGCCGATTGCAACGGGCGGACTGGATTACACCGGTGCGCGGGTTACGCCGTTCAACGAGTACCCAGGTACTGTGTTGCCCTTAATAGAATGGACGCCTTCTATCGCCCCCTCCGGCATGGCGATCTACGAGGGTGAACTTTTCCCCGAGTGGCAGGGTGATCTGCTAGTCGGTGCTCTGGTAGATAAGGAAGTGCGCCGAGTACGTTTATCTGCCGACGGTTCAAGCGCGGAAGATGTAGAGGGCCTTTTCGGCGAACTGGACGAGCGTATTAGAGATGTGCGCATTGGTCCAGAAGGCGCAGTGTATCTACTTACCGATAGCCTTGAAGGCAGGGTGCTGCGGGTGACACGCCAGGAAATCAACAATTAAATTAAACGCGCCTAAGCATGGCAGTTCATATAGAGCACCACCGACCTCACCGAACAGGTTGGTTACGTGCTGCGGTGCTGGGCGCCAATGACGGCATTGTGTCGACTAGCAGCCTGATATTAGGCGTTGCCGCCGCCAGCACAACGCAGAGCGATATCATGTTGGCTGGTGTGGCTGGCGCTATATTGATGGCTGCCTGTGATATTTACTTTTAAACACTTGCAGCGTTTCTTATGTAATTTCTGGATTAAGTACTCCATCCCCTAACTCCCGCTTCAGCCATTCCGCAAGCGGCTCGCTACGTCGGCTATCAGTTTGACTGGGTAGCCACAAGCAGAGGCGGGCAGGGGTTTCAATACTTCCCCAGGGCGCGATAAGCCGCCCACTCTTTAGGTCATCTTCCACCAATAGCCTCGGCGCTATCGCGATACCCAAGCCCGCCACCGCGGCTTCCATTAAGTAGTAGAGATGATCAAACCCTTGGCCTTTGCTTAGCGCCTCTTCAAGCTGTGCCAACTCAAGCCCTTGAGCATTGGCCCACTGCGGCCAGGCCTGGGGACGGGAAGCGGTGTATAGCAAGGTGTTGGAAAATAGTGTTTCTGGCTTGTTGGAATCGATATGTGTCGCCAACTGCGGGCTTACCACCGCGCAGATATGCTCCGCCATCAGCTCAAATACCTCCAATTTTTCAGGCCAGGGCGGCTCGGAAAACGCCAGGGTGGCGCTGGCGTCACTCTGAATGCCGGGCTTCTCGGTTTCGCTCACTACCACTTTCAGTTTTAGCTCAGGCAGCTCACGGTGCAGTCGGTCCAGCCTGGGAATCAACCAGCGCGCCAAGAGGCTACCTGGGCAAGCGAGAGTGAAGGGCGTTTCTTCCACATCACGCTTGAGCGTTGCGCAACTATCGCGGAGTTTGGTAAACGCCTCGCTTAAGCCACTTTGTAGCTGCTCTCCATACGGCGTAAGTATTAAACCGCGGCCTGCTTTGGCAAATAACGGCACACCAAAATGCTCATCTAGGCTTTTTAATTGGCGGCTAATAGCGCCATGGGTAACGCTTAACTCATCGGCAGCGGAAGTGACGCTACCCAGCCTGGCGGTAGCTTCAAAAGCGCGCAATGCACTAAGTGGCGGCATACTGTGTTGCATAAGATATCCTGCTAACAGTTGATCTAAACTCACATGTTGGTGACATCTTATCGATTTTTATGTCTGCCCGCCTGCGCTACCTTCAATGCATTGAAAATCGCTCACCAAATAGCATTCAGAGGTCGTGATGAACCAGCCAGCAAACTTATCTATGAGCATGCCTGATGCCAACGGCTTGTTTGGCAGCTTCGGTGGCCGCTTTGTCGCCGAAACTTTGATGCCGCTGATTTTAGAGCTGCAAGACGAATACACCACAGCCAAAAACGACCCTGAATTCCAGCGTCAGCTTGCTTACTTTCAGGGCGACTATGTGGGGCGGCCAAGCCCGCTCTACTTTGCTGAACGGCTCACCGAACACTTCGGTGGGGCGAGTATTTACCTCAAGCGCGAAGAGCTAAACCACACCGGCGCCCACAAGATTAACAACTGCATTGGTCAGGTGTTGCTGGCCAAGCAGATGGGCAAAAAACGCATCATTGCCGAAACCGGTGCCGGGATGCATGGCGTAGCCACCGCTACGGTGGCTGCACGTTTTGGTTTGCCCTGTGTGATCTACATGGGCACCACCGATATCGAACGCCAGCAGCCCAATGTATTCCGCATGAAGCTGCTGGGGGCAGAAGTAATCCCCGTCACCTCCGGCACCGGCACGTTAAAAGACGCCATGAACGAGGCGCTGCGCGACTGGGTGACTAACGTTGATGACACCTTCTACATCATTGGCACCGTGGCCGGGCCACACCCTTACCCTGCCATGGTGCGCGACTTCCAAGCAGTCATCGGCCATGAAACCCGCAGCCAAATGCTTGAAAAGCAGGGTCGCTTACCGGATTCGCTGGTGGCCTGTATTGGTGGCGGCTCCAACGCCATGGGGCTATTTCACCCGTTCCTCGATGACATTGATGTCAAGATGATCGGAGTAGAGGCGGGTGGTAAGGGGGTAAAAAGTGGCCTGCACGCGGCCAGCCTAAACGGCGGTACGCCAGGTGTACTGCACGGCAACCGCACCTACCTGCTGCAAAATGAAGATGGCCAGATTATCGACGCTCACTCGATTTCCGCTGGACTCGATTACCCCGGCATCGGGCCAGAGCACGCATGGCTCCACGAGCAGGGGCGTGTTGAATATGTCTCCGCCACCGACGACGAAGCGCTGGAAGCTTTCCAGATCTGCTGTCGTCAGGAAGGCATCATTCCTGCCCTAGAAACCGCTCACGCCCTAGCCGAAGTCGCCAAGCGCGCGCCCACGCTGCCCCGCGAGCACTTAATGGTGGTTAATCTGAGTGGCCGGGGTGATAAAGACATGATGAGCGTGGCCCATCATCTTGGCGATAAATTCGGAGTGAAAAACGTATGAGCACGATTCAGGACAATGCTAACAATGGTTTTAAAAAGGCTTCTCGTCTTGAAAACCGCTTTGCTGAACTCAAAAAGCAAAACCGCCCAGCGCTGGTCAGCTACCTGACGGCTGGCGACCCGGACGCGGAGACCTCTCGTCGTTTGTTGCACGGGCTGCCCTCCGCCGGGGTGGACATCATCGAGCTCGGTATGCCGTTCAGCGACCCTATGGCTGATGGTCCCGCGATTCAAAAAGCCGCGCTGCGCGCCCTGGAAAATGGCCAAACACAAGCCAAAACGCTGGAAATGGTGCGCCGTTTCCGCGAAGAAAACAGCACTACGCCAATTGTACTGATGGGCTACTACAATCCCATTTTCTGCTATGGGGTTGAGCGTTTTTTAACCGACGCAGCCCTCGCCGGTGTCGATGGCCTGATCGTCGTAGATCTACCCCCGGAGCATGACGAAGAGCTCTGTCAGCCTGCAGCCCAGCACGGTATCGATTTTATCCGCCTGGCCACCCCGACCACCGATGCCAAACGTCTGCCTAAGGTACTTAGCAACACTTCTGGGTTTATCTACTACGTATCGGTGGCGGGGGTGACCGGCGGTAGTGCCCCCACGCCAGAACGGCTGGAAAGCGCGGTAGCCAAACTGCGCGAACATACCGATCTGCCTGTCGCTGTTGGCTTTGGTATCCGCACCGCCGAGCAAGCTGCCACTATCGGCCGGTATAGCGATGCGGTCGTCGTTGGCTCTGCGCTCGTCGACTGCATCGAAAATGCCAGCACGCCTGATGAAGCTGTTGAGCGTGTACACGGCCTGGTAAGCGAGCTGGCTGAAAGTGTCCGGACATGCCGCACAGAGAGCGAGCTGCAAGCTTGTTGATACAATCACTGTAAAAAGAACGCTACGTTAAAAGAGCAGGCCAACCGGACTGCTCTTTTTTTAAGGTTGAGAAAAGTCTTAATTAACGGCTAATCTAGGTAAATCGGGAGTGAAATAACTGTGAATGCTCATACGAGCTGATAGGAGCGCGTTTTTATGAACCTAACCACGCTGCTGCTGTTTATCCCTGCCTGCTTCGCCCTTAATATGGCGCCTGGCCCTAATAACCTGCTGTCATTAACCAATGCCAAGCGTTATGGCGTTCGGGCCGCTTGTTTAGCGGGTATTGGGCGGTTAATAGCCTTCGTAGGCATGATTACCCTGGCAGCGACCGGTTTGGCGACGCTGCTCTATACCTCTGAAAAGATCTTCCTGATCATTAAGATTGTCGGTGGCCTCTATTTACTATGGCTGGCGTATCAACTTTGGGGGGCGGATACCGCTGAACATGATGACGCTGGCGCTATGCCCCGAAATCTTTTTGAGCTGGCGCGACAAGAGTTTCTGCTTGCCGCAGGTAATCCCAAAGCCATCCTGATTTTCACTGCGTTTCTACCGCAGTTTGTGGAGCCAACAGGGAATGTGGGACAGCAGTTTTTAGTATTAGGCGCCCTGTTTCTGCTGCTGGAGTGGCTAGCGATTGCCGGTTACGCCTACGCAGGCAGCTTTTTAAACCAATGGTTTTCACGCCCCGCTATGCGGCGCTTATTCAACCGCGGTTGCGCAACTCTATTAGCCAGCGCAGGGGTAGGGCTGTTGCTGGCTAAAAAAGAGTGAGTACGCTGTAAGGATATTGGTTTAAGGCGAGGTTTCTTTACTTACCGCTAAGCGTAATAATCTTGATACCCTGGAAAAATTTGCGAACGAGTTGTTCGTTAGGCTACTGCACTAGTGGCCTAAGATTATTTTATGGTTCTAAATTTAATAGCGGCCCCTCGGTTTGGTGCGAAAAGTCAGCGAATGCGGGCAGTTTTCGTACTTAGTCTAGACCGTACCCTTTAAGATTCTACAAACCCGAGGCATACCATGGGAAAGCTTTTTTCACTGATAATCGTTCTGGCGCTTGGTTACACCGGCCTATATTTCTATTACGGCGTTGTTGTTGAGCGGGAAATAAAACAGCAGCTAGATGATCGTGGCCTCACCGGTGTCAGCATCGATAATGTTGAATACGGAATATTGGCCCCTGTCAGTACGTCAGCCGACATTACTATAACGGCGACGTATCGTAGTGCTCAGGCCGCTATGGATATTAAGGTGCAAGGGCATCCTGTGTTTTCAGACGAGGTAAGTGTTCAGTTCGATGGCCTTCAGGCACTTCGGCTAGGCATTGGTTTGTAACGATTAGAATGGTTAATAAAGCCCTGGTGACTGCCGGGGCTTTTTTGTGGATAAGCTATTTAAAAAGCGAAGCCGAAAGCTTGTCGCCTACGTTGAAGAGAGGGCTGTTTGCGCTGGTCTAAGCGCCCTCTATCTTTTGACCAATACGCAAGCGATTTTTTTAATCGGCTGGGGTATATGGAGTTATCGCGAACGGAGGCACCGAAAGCCATCACTGAGACACCTCAGTTTGCTGGACTGTGTCCCGCCTCATCGACGTTTATGGCTAAAGTGCTGAGTACTAAGCATGGATGAGTGGACCATAAAGCAGTCACCTTAGTTGGCACCTGAAGTGAGCGGTACCCACACATGCTCTATACCGATCGATAACGCTACGGCAAACAACAGCCCCGCCATCAACCAATTAAAGCCCTGAACGATTCTGGGGCTTTTAACGCGACTGCCTATCAAACTGCCGATCGCGATATAGCTTCCGGGTGCGCCAGCGGCTAACAACGCCAGCCCCAACGCCCAAACCACCAAGCTAAACCCTTGAATGCCTGCAGCTGGAAATTGCAGTGTGGTAATAGGTAAGGTAGCCATCATGGCTTTGGGATTAAGCAGTTGCATTACCAATCCATTGCGGAAGTTTAATAGCTTAGGGGCGTTATCGTGCTTGTTAACATCAGTGTTTAAATTAGTGCTTAAATCCGCACTTGAACGGGCGATTTTGCTTGCCAGATAAATAATATAGCTACACCCCAACGCGCTTACCACGACTAGTGCTTCATCGTTGATCCATGCAGCGCCCGCCCAGCCTAAAACCAACAGATACACCAGCATCGCGGTGCCCACACCAAGGCAAAAACCAACCGACTTTTTGGCTTGGCCATTAATGCCAACGTTCAAACCAAGCAAATTCACAGGCCCAGGCGAATACATCGCGCCCAGGGCATAGGCGACAATTCCTAGCATGGTAAAGCCTCTTTAATAATGTCTGTTCTTACAATTCGGCGGGTAGGGGGTTAACGCGCGATATCGCGTTGATACTGGTGGGGCGTCATGCCATAAATGCGTTTAAAGCGGCGATTAAAATGGCTGAGGTCGGCAAACCCATAGCGCAAAGCGACCTCCGTCAGGGAAGCGCCGAGGTCTAGTGCGGAACGGGCCGCGTTGATCCGGCAATTGATCACGTACTGATGTGGTGTGATGCCGTAATGGTGACGAAACAGGCGCAAGAAATGGTACTTCGATAGATGCGCCGCTTGGCTGATGTCATCAAGAGAAATATCCGAGTCTAGATGGGCATGGATATACTCTTTCGCCAGACCTAACAGCGCATCGGGACGAGTGGTTACTTGGCGGGAGTGAGAAACACCACCAAGTTGCACGGTACGTTCAACCACCTGATAAAGCGCGTTTTCCTGGTCAATACAGCTCCCCACGTGAGAAGTGACTAAGCGTGCCAGCTCCAAAATAGCGTTGCGTAACTGAACATCCTGAATAAGCGTGTTGTTTGAGCGAAAGTCAGCCGTGTTATCGCGACCAAGGGCATCCGCAAACAGGGCATTAACCTGTTCGGGGTGCGCATATACCATCAGGTAATCCAGCGCATGCTCGCCGCCCGATTGGCCGTCGTGAACCTCCTCTGGATTAAACAGAATAACGTTGCCCGGAGGGCTACGGTGATACTGCCCGCCGCTGAAGAAATCCTGACGCCCTGCCAACGTTACCCCGAACGCATACTCCTCGTGGGCATGGCGGTCGTAGCTGAAGTCTTCTATGGCCGCGTGAAGTACCGTCAGCGTTGGCACATGCTGGCTTTTGATGAATTGAAACCGGCTTGCGTTACTCATGCCGCCCCTCCTGATTAGTCACACCACTAGCTTATGCCAGCACCGTTTCCGAATGCTTGTACATAATTGCTAATCGGCAGTGACCGCTACCAGGGTAGTGTTTTACACCGGGGACTGCTTACGTGCCAGTACCAACAGCAACACCAGCGCGAAGGAAGCGGCCGTCAACAGTGTGCTGATGGCGGCGATGGTCGGGTCGATCTCGTCGCGCAAAGCAGTGAACATGCGTACGGTCAAGGGTTGGTTCTGCCCACCCGAAATGAAGAGCGCTACCATGGTTTCGTCCAGGGCCTGGATGAAGGCAAAGATCGCGCCGGTCAACACACTGGGCATGATTTGCGGCAGAGTAACGCTCATGAAACTGCGAAAGCGATTCATGCCAAGGCTTCTGGCGACCATCTCCTGGGTTTGGTCGAAACCGTGCAGGCCTGCGGTTACCGCGGTAATCACATAGGGTAGCGCCAGCATTACGTCCGCCATGATCAAGCCGGGGATGGTGTAAAGCATTCCTGACAAAGCGTAAATGAAGAACACCCCAGTGGCGACGATAATGATCGGCACGATCAAGGGCAGTAAAAGAACAATCTTCAGGTAGCGCATTAGCCTATGTGTGGAGTTATTGATGGCATAAGCAGCCGCCACGCCGATCGGTGTGGCAATTAATGCGGTGGAAAACGCCACGATCAGACTGGTTTTCGCAGCAGACATCCACCCTGGATTATTGAAGAAGGTCTCATACCAACGAAAGGAGTAGCTGCTGGGTGGAAAAGAAAGGAAGCGACTGTCCGAGAATGACATGGGTACGACGATCAATAGTGGCAGGATCAAAAAAATCAGCACCACTACCACATAGCCAATAAAGCTTATTCGACTCAAGGATAATTTAATCATTTTGCACCGAGTATCTTCTCAAGGGGTACAAGGCGGCTCACCACATAGAAAATGATCAGCACACAGATAAGCAGCACGACACTGACGGCACTGGCTGCTCCCCAGTCGCTGTACAGCTGGATGTTCCGGCTGACCAGCATGGAAGCCATGACCGTACGTCCTCCCCCAACCAGCTCTGGAGTGATATAGAAGCCGAGACACAGCACGAACACCAGTGTCATGCCGGCCAGCACGCCGCTAAGGGAGAGCGGAAAAAACACGCGCGTGAAAACGTGCAGCGGACTTCCACCGAGACTCGCGCCAGCCTGGATTAAGTCTTTGGGGATTTTCTGCATGGTGGCGTAGAGCGGCAAGACCATAAACGGTAACAGGATATGCACTGTGGCGATGATCGTGCCGAGTTCGTTATGCACCAGCGCTAGCGGCGTATCGATCACGCCGGCACTGATCAGCGATTGGTTAACCACACCAGAGCGCTGGAGTAGAATCAGCCAGGCATAAGCCCTCACCAGCACGCTGGTCCAGAAGGGTAGAATCACCAGTGCCAGCACCAACATCGACCATCGCCGCGGTAATATTGAGGTGGCGTAGGCAATCGGGTAGCCCATCAGCAGAGCCAGCAGCGTAACGATGAAGCTGATTCGGAATGTGACCCAGAACGTATTCCAGTAGATCCTTTCGGTGAGGATTCGTTGGTAGTGCTCCAGCGTGAAGCCGTCGGCGTAAAACGATTGACCGATCAACCAACCAAGAGGAATGAGGAGCAGCACGAAAACCACCAGAACGGCGGGAGACATTAAAAGCAGCATGAGTGCATGCTCTCGCCGTCGATAGCCCAGCGAAGCATCCTGGTTACTAGCGTGAGGATAATGGTCGTGTACATCGGTCGCTTTCAAAGGATGTCTCCTATTGGGAAAATCGACGAGCGCTGCCGTATCCCGATGGCGAGATAAGGCAGCGGCACACTTATCGCTGCATGAAATCCAGCCAGCGACGTTCAGCTTCCTCACCCGCAGAGGAGGCCCACCACTCGTATGACATCAACACCTGACGCTCGGCGTTTTCAGGAAAGCTCGGCAGCTCCCTGGCCCGCTCGTCGGAAATCTTGCCAGTATCGAAGGCGGCCGGATTACCGGGGCCGTAGTCGATGTGGAGGGGTAAGTTGGCCTGATACTCGGGGTCGATAGCCGCGTTGATGAACTCGACGGCGGTCTCAAGGTTGGGGGCACCCTCGATAATGCAAAGATGCGTGTTCTGTAGAACGCCATCGTTATAGGTGAACTCAGCATTGGCGCCTTCGTTGATAATGGCACTGACTCGGCCATTCCATATCATCAACATATCCACTTCGCCGTCGTAGAGCAGCTGGGCTGACTGTCCGCCGGAGGTCCACCAGGTGGTGATATGCGGTTTGATCTCTTCAAGCTTGTCGAAAGCCCGGTCAACATCCAGCGGATAGAGCTCTTCACGCGCGACTCCATCCGCCATTAAAGCGGCTTCAAGCGTTCCTAGCGGGTGGTTGCGTAGGGCGCGGTTGCCGGGAAACTCCTCAACATTCCAGAAGTCTTCCCAGCTTTGCGGCGGATTGCCATCGAATGCATTGGGATTGTAGGCCAGCACGCTGGAGTAAAACTCGTAGGCCACGGAGTAGGGCGTCTTATACTCTTCAGGCATTGATTCAGCGTTGGGAATCTGGCTGAAGTCGAGCTCCTCTATCAGCCCTTGATTGCCGCCTCGCACACAATTCAACGGCGGGGTATCGACCACATCCCATACGGCTTGGCCGGTGGTGCCCTGGGTTCTGATCATCGGCCAGGCGTCGGGGGCGCTCTCTTGATTAATGGTGATGCCCAGCGCTTCGGCAACCGGGTCGAGAATGGCGATTGTTTGTGCCTCTTGATAAGCGCCACCCTGGGAGACAAAGGTAATTTGGCCGTTTGCCAGGCTTTGCCCGGCACCCAGCGCACCGACCACCATTACCGAAGAACCAAGCAAGTATTTAAAGCAGTTAGTATCTTTCATCATGCGATCTCCAACTGAGTAAATGCTTCCGACGCCAAATCAGCGCCCGATTGCATCAAGGAACTGGTAGTAACCTGCTACCAGTCGAATACCGACTTCACGTAGAGGATAAAACGGGACGGCCTTGAGTCGGTCCGCGGCAAGCAGCGCCACGTCAGGGCTTTCACCCATGGCGTAGTCAGCCGCCAACCGCCCGAGCAACGTCGACATAGCTACGCCAGCGCCGTTGTAACCGGCGGCGTAGCAAAATCGCTCATCGAACCTGCCCACATGGGGCAGGGCATCTAGCGTCATGCCCACATGCCCAGACCAGCGATAGGCAATACCGATATCGGCGAGCTCTGGAAAGAGCGACACCATGGCTTTCTGGAGAGAGTCGAACGCCGCCTGAGAGTCATGTTTGCCGAACGCCCCTCGTCCCCCAAATACGATCCGTCCATCGACCTTGCGAAACCAGCGCATCATCCTGCGGGTTTCGCCATAGCTTCTTTCCTTGACCATCAGGCGCGCCTGCAGCCCCTCCGGTAGGGGTTCAGTAGTAATAATCGAACTTCTAAACGGCACCAGGCGAGACCTGATCGGCACACTGACGGGGGTGATGTCTGAATAGGCATTGGTTGCCAGGATCACCTGTTGCGCTTTGATCTCGCCATCTGGCGTCGCGATAAGTACACCATCATCCAATCGACGGATGCTGGTAGCCGGTGTGCGCTCGAAGACCAGCTCGCCATGGCGTCGATTAATTCCTTCCGCCAGGCCACGCACATAGTCGAGCGGGTGCAACGTGCCGACACCAAGCCCTAAAACCCCACCTGTAAATCCATGCGACCCGGTCTCTTCGGCGACCTCGCCAGCGGATAGGCAGCGCAGCGAGTCATCACCCATTTCCCGGCGCATCCACTCGGCTTCTTCGGTAATCACTTTCAGCGCCTTGGCGGTATGGGCGCAGCGCAGGTTACCGCAGCGGATGAAGCGGGCATCATGCAGGCGATACGCCTGAATCAGTGTTTCCACCTCATCTACCGCTTCATGACAGAGCCGGTGCATGGCATTGGCTACCGACATGCCGTGGGCCTGGGCGATACTGGGAAACGATAGCCGGAATTTCGCCGACACCACCCCCCCATTGCGTCCGCTTGCCCCCCAGCCAATCGGGTTGGCATCAACCACAAGTGCTTGGACACCCCTTTCTGCTAACCGGTGGACCGCTGCCAATCCCGTATAGCCACCGCCGATAATGGCGACATCAACGGTTTTATCGTTGGCAAGACGCGCAAAATTAGCAGTGGTATTCGCCATATCACGCCAAAGCGAAGCAATTTGGGAGGTAGGCTGCGGGCCACTCATGTCACACCTTCTCTACGGCGTCTGCCAACGCCTTAAGTGTGGGGAAGTGAAAGTCAGGCGTGGTGAGCTGTTTTGGCTCAGGCGTTCCACCGAACCCCGCTTGACCCTGGCGACGTTCAATCCAGCAGGTGGTGTAACCCAGCTCTTTAGCAATGCCGATGTCATGGTGCTGGCTTTGAGCAACGTGCAAAATTTCCGAAAACTTATATCCGTGAGCTGCCTGGCGACCGCGGTTGTAGGCGAAGAACATTGGGTTGGGCTTGGCCACCCCGGTCTCGTCGCAGGTCACGCTATCGTCAAAGGGGTCGTCGAGGGTATGGGAGTAGCAAGAAAACGCAGTGCGATCAGCATTGGTCATGGCGACCAAGCGATAGTGCTTGCGCAAGCGCTTCAGTGCCGCCACAGAGTCTTCAAAGGCTGGCCAATGGAACACCGCCAACTGAAAAGTATCAGCCGAAGCCGTGTCGGCAGGCAGCTTTAACTCTTCAGCTAGCGAGCGGTAGACATCCGCCATGGCACTGCTTGAACGCCCCGGGTAGCGATCCCGCCCGCGCTTATAAGCGTCAAAAATAGTATTGTCGTCCAGATCCTGAGCCGCAGCCCCACCAATACGACGGATCGCCTCCAGTACACCCTTCTCGAAATCGATCAGCGTGCCCACGACATCAAATGTCAGAACTTTAAAATTGGAAAGTTCCATGATCGGCTATGACTCCTGTTTTACTTCGCGATTGTGTCAGGCAACGTTGGTCGCCGGAGTGGAGCATCCCGCACGAGGCACGATGATGGTGTCCTCTGGATGCAGTACCACGCTCAGGTTCTCGCCGAGCGGTGGAATCTGTTGCCTTGCGGCGTGATGACTGGGTTGGCGCATGCTGATGGAGGTACCGTCTTCCAGTTCGAGGAACAGCCGTAGACTGTCGCCCTGGTACACAGCCTCGATAACCCGGCAGGTCAGGCGATTAACGTCGGGTGCATGACTGCCGTCGTCGATCAGCAATTTTTCGGTCTGGATGGCTAGCAGCAGGTCCGCATGGGGTGAGATTGGCTTGGCGGAAAGCAGGGTTTGATTGCCGAGCTTTACCTTGTGCTCATCGATACGCGTCACCGGCAGTAGGGTGGAGTCACCGATAAAGCTGGCCACAAAGGAGTCTTTAGGGTTGTTGTGCAGGGTCTCAGGGGCGCCGATTTGTACCAGCTCACCATCTTTAAGAATCGCCACCCGGTCGCTCATGGTCAGCGCTTCACGCTGATCGTGGGTGACATAAACGACGGTGGCCCCCAGCTTGCGATGCAAGCGACGCAGTTCAATCTGCATTGTTTCGCGCAACTGCTTATCCAGCGCCGATAGCGGTTCATCCATCAGGATTAGCCTTGGTTCGAAAACAATCGCCCTGGCAAGAGCGACGCGTTGCCGTTGACCGCCCGACAGTTGCGACACCCCGCGCTCCTGATAGCCATCCAACTCGACCATCGCCAGAGCCTGTTTCACCCGCTCCGGCCATGTTGACTTGGGTAGGCGACGAGCCCGCAGGGGAAAAGCGACATTTTCGCCAACGTTCATATGAGGGAAGAGCGCGTAACTCTGAAAGACGATGCCGATGTTGCGTTTATGGGGTGGCATGTAGGTCATGTCTTGATCACCGACCCATACCGACCCTGAAGAGGGCATCACGAATCCACCCAGGGCACCAAGCAGTGTCGTTTTTCCAGAGCCTGAAGGGCCTAGTAACGATACGAATTCACCCGGCTCAATATTTAAAGTTATGTCCTTCAAGGCTACCGTGCCACCATAACGCTTACTGATTGAGCGTATGGAGACACCAACGCTATCTCGCTCATCCATAGGGTTTATCGCCTTTTATGGTTGTAACGTCTTCGGTTGCCATTGAGTACAGCAGATAAAAACTCAGGTAACAATTGCGAAATTCTTGGCATTAGCATAACTTCAAGTTATGCCTACATTGCGCCGACAACTACCCAGCGCCAACGCTCTGTTTGTTTTTGAGTCAGCGGCCCGCTGCGGTAACTTCACCAAGGCCGCCGTAGAACTGGGGGTTACCCAGCCTGCGGTCAGCCGCATGCTTGCGCTTCTGGAAGAGTATCTGGAGGTCAAACTGTTCTTGCGCACGCCCGGCAAAACCGAGCTGACGGAGAGCGGGGTTATCCTCTACCAAGGCGTGGTTGATGGCTTTCGTAATATCGAAGCGGCGATTCATGAGATCCGAGCCCGCAGCACAGGGCTTGAAACGGTAACGTTATCGGTCTCAACTGCCTTCACCACCCACTGGCTCATGCCGCGCATGCACAAGTTGCAGGCCCAGCTACCCAATATTGACCTACGTTTTCAATTGATTTCAGGCTCGGTAAGCGGCTCAGTCGAAGATGTTGACTTGGGGATACGCTTCGTCACGGGTGAAGACATCCTGCATGACGCCTCATTGTTACTGCCGGAAATACTCGTGCCGGTGTGCAGCCCCGCCTATCGCAAGCAGCAGCTTGAGTCACCCAACAACGATATTGCCACCACCCTCATCAGCCTGAGCGACAGCCGAATAGACTGGTTCGAGCTGCTACCCAATTTCCATCTGCAGGCTTATGGGACGACTCATTCGTTAGTGTTTTCGGACTATGCGGTAGTGCTCCAAGCGGCTCTGCTTGGCCAGGGCATCGCCATCGGCTGGCTGAACATTGCTTCCCACTGGCTGGAGACCGGCTCGCTGGTGCCCGCCACGCCGACAGCGATTGCCACAGAACGGCTTTGCCATCTGGTTCACTCGCGCAAAAAGCCGCTGAGTGACGCAGCCAAGCAGGTGAGGGAGTGGATAATCGCAGAAACAAAAAATGACGTTGCTAATGTGGCGAAGCAGTATCCAGAGTTAAATCTTCATCCATTGTTGGCTAAGCGCTTCTAATTTTTATTTCGCTTTGTTAATAAAGTCCTAAACGGTTGGAACAGACTTGAAGGGGGAACTGCTGCTTCCCCCTAAATGGGTGCTATACCACCGCCATTCTCAAACAACAGGCACCGTACCACCATCAATCACATACTCCGTTCCCGTGATCGTAGCTGCCAGCGGTGACGCCAAAAAACCGATCAAGTTAGCCACTTCAGCAGGCTTCGAGGGGCGGCCAATCGGGATGCCGCCCAGCGAATTCATGATGATTTGCTTGCCGCCTGCGTAATCGGTGCCTGCCTCTTGGGCAATCCGCTCGGCCAGTGCAACCGCGGCTTCCGTTTCGATCCAGCCCGGTGAAACGCGAACCACGCGCACCCCTTTGGGTGATACCTCCTTTGATAAGCTCTTGCTATAGGTGGACAGCGCCGCTTTGGCAGCCGCATAGGCCGTGGTTGATTCGGGCAGGGGAAGTTCACGCTGAATGGAGGTCACGTGGATAATCACCCCATCGCCCTGGGCCAGCATGCTGGGCAGCAGGGCGCGATCCAACCGCACGGCTGGAAACAGATTGAGATCAAACTCCCGCTGCCACTCCGCTTCCCCAAGAGCTGAGAACCCGCCGCCGGGCGCGGATGAGCCACCCAGCACATGGACGATAATATCCACTCCACCCAAGCGTTCGTTGACCGCATCGGCCACCGTGGCACAGCCTTCGGCCGTCATCAGGTCAGCGCCTAAAAACAGCTCATCAGGCAGCTCGGCGGGCCGAGTACGAGCGGCTGTTAGAACCTTCGCTCCTTCCTCGCGAAAGAGTGACACTACGGCAGCGCCAACCCCTTTGCTACCACCGGTGATCAATACGCGTCGCCCGTTCAAGTTCAGGTTCATTAGTGGATCTCCAATGATTGGATTTGCCCATCGGCAAGCTGAAAAGTGTGGTCCAGTTGCACCGGACTGCCGGGGAAGTTGCCGGTCACGGTGGCGGTAACCACCATCGTGTTGCCTTGATGGGAAACACTCAACGGCTCGACGCGATACTCAATTTTGGCACGGGTAGCGCGCAGCCATGATTGAATAGCGGTTCGCCCGCGGTGCGTCTCTCCTTCATCAAACACACGGGCATCGGCGGTAAAGCAATCGGTAAGTTGGGAATCGTCCGCACCGTTGCTGATGTTGAAGTAGGTGGTAATAGCGTTGGGCAGTGAAAAACTCATGATGGTCGTCTCTCGTAAGGACTAATGTGAGAGAATCTTCTGCCCAGACTTATGCATTATCAAGAACGCACAAAAAGGTGAGTGGCTTCCCAATGAGAAAGATTTATACGCCCGCTACTGCCGCAAGCGATGTGGAAAAGGCATTAAAAATGCTGGATGGGCGCTGGAAGCTCATCATTCTCTTTCATCTCTTCGATGGAAAAGTGCAGCGCTACTCCGATTTTGAAAAACTCATCCCCGATATCTCCCAAAAAATGCTGGCCCAACAGCTGCGCCAACTGGAAGCGGATGGCATCGTGGCCCGCAAAGTCTATCCCTTGGTGCCGCCTAAAGTGGAGTATCGTCTTACCGAGTGGGGGCAAACGCTGTGCCCCGCGCTGGATGCCTTACTGAAATGGGCCGAACAGAAGGACAGTTTTAGCAATCCAGCCCAGTTAAACGATCAAGACGATGCCGCCACCCAATGAGAGCCGCCTAATGCACTACCGCACCATGACCATCAACGATTATGACGCCGCCATTGCCCTGTGGAGCGAGAGTGAAGGTGTGAGGATTCGCGACGCCGATTCTCGGGAAGGCATCGAGAAATACCTGCTGCGCAACCCCGGTCTGAGCTTTGTGGCAGAAGTAGAAGGCGAAGGAGAAGAAGAGTTGGTAGGAACGATCATGGCGGGCCACGATGGCAAGCGCGGCTATGTTCAACACTTATCGGTAGCGGATTCTCACCGACGGTTAGGCATCGCCACACGGCTGGTAAGCCTGTGCCTGGAAGCACTCAAAAACGAAGGCATCCAAAAATCCCACCTGATGATCCTTCCCGAGAACGAAGCCGCCCAGACGTTTTGGGCCAATCAGGGCTGGGTCTATCGGTCTGATATTCTGCTCTATTCATTTGTGAGTGGAGATAACGAGAACGTTTAGCTGTAGCGCTAACGCTAGTGCAAGAGACATAACTACAATTATACCTTGTACGTAACTCTGTAATCATTGCACTGAGTCTCACCCAACCCCACCCGCGTCTTCTAACGATTCTGCGAAGTTTGGGGTCTCAATGGCACCTATTCTTAGCCACCCACACGCCTTCCCTGGCTCTAAAGATGTCACTCGTTTTTCACTGACATATATGGCTGACGAAAGTGGAAACTGGCGGTTGCCGCGCAAGCGTCTCGGTAATCCCCCCAAAAAACCAGGGTGCTCAAAAGTAGAATTTTCCGTAAGCTAAACGCAGGGAGATTCTGCATGAAA